>Ga0310826_100007_pt1 | contig 596023 bp, 568 predicted proteins | sample WT_ome_FD_201306 | JGI IMG/M metagenome (GOLD analysis project Ga0310826, IMG submission 201306) | Sorghum-adapted microbial communities enriched on wild type (WT) sorghum from Joint BioEnergy Institute, Emeryville, California, United... ... | reverse complement strand
CAAGCGCAACAGCACCCCTCTTCACCAGCCAAAACCCCTCACCACCGCGGGGTGGAGCAGCCCGGTAGCTCGTCAGGCTCATAACCTGAAGGTCGCAGGTTCAAATCCTGCCCCCGCAACCAAACATCAAGCCCGGACAGGATACAAACCCTGACCGGGCTCTCGTCGTTTTACCCGACATAGGTCCGGTGCCAGCGCCATGACCGGATCACAGCCTCGAGACCGTCCCAGCCTCGGATCGGCAGGACACCTGCCTGGTGACGTCCACCGTGTCGCCGAGATCTTCAAGCCACGCAGCGCGGGCGAACAATTGACCCGCATCAACAAGATTGTCCCAGCACCAGGATGCGATCTGGCACGAACGCCGTGAAACGCCCATTGAACCGGGTTGCGGTGAGCAGGGGCAGGTATACGATAGCAGTTACGTGAGGACTATCGCCGTCGGCAAGCAGGACCGCCCGGTCCGTCGCGACCGGCCCCGCGCCTGCCGACGACAGCTAATAGTAGATGCGGACCTGATGAAGGTCGCCGCCCAGCGCGTGCAGCCGCTCGATGATTTTGTCCGTCAGGACGGTGCCTTCGCCCAGCAGGGTCAATCCGGTCGGGCTTGCGACGTTCTCGGCGATCACCATTCCCGGCTTCAGCTCGGCCAGCAGCATCGGCTTCGACGGCAGCCGGGGCGCTGCAACCGGGGTGGCTTTGGGGTTGACCGGCAGCACCGTCGTCGGAGTGGGAGCCTTCACGTCGAGGGTGTCGTTCGGAGCCGTCGTGGTGCGAAACGGCTTTGCCGCATCCCGCAATACCCATGCCGGCCGCGGTTCGCGCGACGCCGACTCCAGGCTGTCTCCGGTGCCCTTCGGCAATGCGACCTGGCGGTATTCTTCCGCCGTCTTCAACGCCGCCGGCGTGACGATCGCATGTTCCAGGCGTTGTGCCAGGGTCTTCGCCGAGCAGGGTTTCACGAGAACGTCGTTCGCATCCAGCGCCTGGGCCGCCTCGACCACCGCCCTTTCGGCATGACCGGTGAGCAGGACGACCGGCAGATTCCGCCTGCTGCCGAGATCGCCGACCCGGATCTGCTGCAGAAGCTGCAGCCCGGTGATGCCCGGCATCCGATAGTCCGTGAGCACGCAATCAATGCTGCCCCCGCCCAGGATTCCGAGCGCATCCACACCGTCCTTCGCCTGGACGATGTCCGTGAAGCCGGCACGGTTCAACAGGCGCGTGACCGTGGTGCGGAGAAAGGACAGATCATCGACGATCAAAAGGCGGCGCCCGGCCGCGAACAAGCTCATGCAGCGGATATCCTGGTTCGGACGATCAGGAGGCGGCATTATCGGGTGCAGAAATTGCGAATGGATGAATACCCGGCCGCGACGTGCCGGTTTCAAGGCCGGTGTTCGGCCGAGGGCGTGCCGTCGACGCTGTCTTGAAAGGGACGGAGCCTACGCATCCTGCCGGGCGTCGAGCACGCCCCGCACAAGGTTGACCAGGGCCTGGCCGACGATCGGCTTCTGGGCGAATGCGCGCACGCCGATCTCCTTCGCCCGCTGCTCATCCACCATGGCGCTGAAGCCGGTGCAGAGGACGATGGCCACGTCCGGACGGATGCGCAGCATCTCCTCCGCCAAGGTGATTCCCGACATCCGAGGCATAGTCTGGTCGGTGATGACGAGATCCCAGCGCCGGGGCCCGGCCCGGAAGGCGTCGAGCGCGTCCGGGCTCCCCGCCATCCGGTCGACATGGTAGCCGGCACGTTCCAGCATTCTGGCCGTCGCGTTGAGCACCAGGGGGTCGTCGTCGACGAGCATGATGCGTTCACGGCCCCGGCCGGCCGCCGCGTCGGCGTCTCCGGTCGCCGGGTCGGCGCCCTGCTCGACCATGCGCGGCAGGAAGATCGAGAAGGTCGTGCCGGCGCCGACCCGGCTTTCGACGACGATTGCACCGCCGTGGCGCATCACGATGCCGTGGACGGCGCTCAGCCCCAGGCCCGTTCCGGCACCGACCTCCTTCGTCGTGAAGAAGGGTTCGAACATGCGGCTCATCGTCTGGTAGGACATGCCGCATCCGGTATCCTGAACGGTCAGCCGCAGATGCGGGCCGGGGGTCAGCAGACCGCTCCAGAGCGTTGCCCCGGACCCGTCGGCCTCCGCCAGGATCCGGATCGGCTGGCCGGTCGCATCCCTCTTTTCGGTCGCAAGCCCGTGGGCGAAGTCGCCCTTGATCTCGACATTCTCGAGTTCGACCGTGATCCTTCCGGTCCGTTCGCCGATCGCATGGCACGCATTGACCCCCAGATTCATGATCACCTGATTGATCTGGGTCGCATCGCCGACGATGACGGGGTGATCGCAATAGCGCCGTTCGACCAGTTCGATCGTGGCCGGCAGTGTGGCTCGTAACAGCGTCACGCTTTCCTGGACGATGTCGTCGACGCGAACCGGTTTGGCCTCGTCCGGGTGATGGCGGCTGAAAGCCAGGATTTGCCGAACGACATTCGCCGCGTGGTTGCCGGCGGTCGCGATCTGCTGCACCGCCTCATGGGCGGGATGATTTTCGTCGAGGTCGTAGAGCGCCAGTTCGGCATTGCCCAGAATGCTGGCCAGCACGTTATTGAAGTCGTGTGCGATCCCGCCGGCGAGCGTGCCGATCGCCTGCATCTTCTGCGACTGATGCATGCCGTCCATCAGCGCCTGGCGCTGCTCTTCGGCGAGCCGCCGTTCGGTGATGTCGGCAAAAGTGACGACGATTCCGCCATCGGGCATCGATCCCCATTCGAGTTCCACGATGCGCCCCGTGGAAAGGCGGAGCTCGAGCCGCGGCTCGGCCAGCACTTCGGCCGCGATCCTGCCATCGGGCTCGATGTCGCCGAAATCGCCGCGACGGGCCTGGAACATGAGAATCCCGTCGAGATCCTGGCCGGTCTGGCCGAGTTCCTCAGGCAATTCGAGAATGGCCAGGAACCGGTCGTTGCGTACCGGGTCACGCGGATCCAGCGTCCATCGGACATTTCGATCGTGTGATCGCCCTCGGCCTCGAAGTCGAAAAGGTCGACCCGACCGGCATCGGCCGGATCGGTGAAGCCGGCATATTGGCCTCGATAGGCGGCTTCGATGGCTAGCTGATCGAAGGCGGCGCCCGGCACGATCATCTCGCTGATCGAAAAGTAGATGTCCCGCAGTTTTCGGTTGGCGATCAGCAGCTTGCGGTCGGCTCCATAGAACATGAAGCCTTCGGAGATGCTTTCGATCGCCTCGTGGAGCCGCGCTCGTGCCTCACGCGCTTCCCGTTCGGCCGCGGTGGCGACCTGAAGCAGATGTCGTGTCCGCCTGGTTTCCCGGATCAGCAGGCCGATGAAGATCGCGCCGCCGGCGAGAGCGCCGAACAGCGACAGGCCGACCTGCCAGTACCGTGCCCGGAATGCATGCCGCTCCGCCTCGATCTTCGCGCTGTCGTGCTCGATGGCCGCGAGCACGACGTCGTGCAGCGGCCCGGTATGGGACATGAGCCGGCTGCGGATCGCTTGATATGTGACAACATCGTCCGGCCGGAGCGACAGTATCTGCTTCTCGATCGCCTCCAGGTCCGCCTGGATGCGCAGGATCGTCGCTTCGAGGCCAGGGACGTTGCGCAGAGCCTCGGACTGGGATCCGGTCAGCAGCACCGGCAGCCGGCTCCAGAAGAGGTCGAACCGCATCGCCAGATCGCCATGGGATGCCGGTTCCACTTCCGAGAAATACCGGTCGAGCGTGTGGACCAGACGCTGCATCTCGAGCTCCGCCTGGGTTATCAGCCAGGCATTGATCTTGTACTGAGCGTCAAGCGCCAGACGGTGGCGGTAGATTTCGTTGAGGCCGATGCCGATGCTGATGGTAAAGCCGACCAAGCTCACGATCAGGATGCTTCTCGGGCTGACAAGCTTGCGCAAGATCGTGCGCTCCGACGGTCACGACATATGGGACAGGGGAAGGGGGAGGTCAGTCGACGTGCAGCTCCTTGACCTGCCAGATCCACCGCTGGTCCATTGCGTCGACGGCGAGCTCGGGATAGTCGTCGCGCGGGTAGACGATCCAGATCGGTCCCTTGTCCCGGATGCGGAGCGCCTGGCCGTTCATGTTGAGCGCCAGAATGACGGGATAGTCGCGAAAGTCCGAAATCGGGATCTGGACCTTGTAGTCGTTGAGCGCGACCGCCGTCACGGTCGTGCCGTTCGCCTCGACGGCATCAAGGACGACGCTGGCGGGAACGCCTTCGAAGCTCTGCACGCCCTCCGTCCAGGACGTCGACGTCTCCACTTGGACAAGCCCGAGCCCCTCCAGCATCTCACGGTCGAATTCCACCCGGTCGGCGGCGTTCGTAACGCCGATATCGCCGGTGATGGTCAGGATCACTTCGCCCGATGGCGCGGGCAGCGGCTCGGCGGCGGACGCCGCATTCATCCCGAAGATCGCGATCAGCAGGGCAGGAACAGACCTGAGAATGGTAAGCATTGCTATATCCATCGGTGCAACAAACAGGTGCGGCTTTCAGCTTCGCGCGCAGCGATACCGGTTCGCGACCTTCGCCTTGTCCCGCAGCGAGCCTGGTGAGCTTGTTTCGTCGTATGGTGGGACAGCATCGGCTTCCATAGGGCGGGAGCAGGCGGGAAGATCTGCATGCTGATCTCCGGCTAGGGCGGTGACATGCGCCCTCAGCAGATCGTCAAGTCATGAGGCGGTGCGCGAAATGCATAAAATGCCAATTAAAGTTTAAGGCCTAGTAAATTCGTGCATCGACAAGGCGATCCCGCAAAAGGCGCGCCATCCGGCGTCCTCCGTGGAACGGCCGGGAGGGCATGCTGCCGTGCTCCCGGTCCCGGCGACACGCCGGTGCAACGGCGGGGGCAAGGCACCGGGTCGCCCCTGGATGAAGGCCGCTGCGTTGCAACGCAGCGGCCTTTCGCAGCTTCGCTCAAGAGGTGTCGGGTCGATCGCGATCAGATGTTCTGTCCGCCCGACACCTCGATCCGCTGCGCGGTGATCCAGCGGTTGTCGGGACCAAGTAGGCTGGCGACGGCCGGGCCGACGTCGTCGGGCACGCCGACGCGGCCAAGCGCGGTCATGGTGGCGAACGCCTCGTTGTACTCAGGCGTGTCGCGTACGGCACCGCCCAAGAAGTCGGTCTCGATCGCACCCGGGGCGATCGCATTCGCGGTGATGCCGCGGCTGCCCAACTCCTTGGCCATGTAGAGCGTCAGGGTCTCGACCGCCCCCTTTGCGGCGTAATAGGCCGAGAATCCCGGAAAGCTGACGCGGGTCAGGCCGGAGGAGAAGTTCACGATGCGTCCACCTTCGGCGATGAGCGGCAGGAGCGCCTGCGTGAGGAAGAACACGCCCTTGACGTGAACCTTGAACAGGTTGTCGAACTGCGCCTCGGTCGTCTCGGCGAAGGCCGCCATTTCGCCGTGGCCCGCATTATTGACGAGGTGGTCGAAGCGATCGCGGCCCCAGGTCGAGCGCAGCGCCGAACGGACGTTCCTGACGAAGGCGGGAAGGGTGGCGATGTCGCCTACATCGAGTCGCAGGGCGACGGCGTTGCGGCCCATGCTTTCGATCTCGGCCACGACGGCCTTCGCGTCCTCGGCGCCGTTGCGATAGGTGACGATGACGTCGCCCCCGCGGCGGGCGACGCTGATGGCGGTACTGCGGCCAAGCCCCCGGCTACCGCCGGTGATGATCGAGATGGTGGTCATTTCTGCCTCTTGCTGGTGAGCGTTGTGCCCACCGGCACTATCGAGGACCGGGACCGGCCCGTGTTGCCGGTTCGTCGGAAAGTCTTGCCTGTTCCTACGCCGATACCGGGGGCGGCCCTGACGTGCGGGCGACCTATCCCCGCGGCCGCCCCTTTCCGAAGCCGTCGGACGTCAGCACGACACGCGGATGTTCTTGCCCGTTCCTGGGCTTGCCATTGATAGGCCCGCCCTGGCGGGGTTAGCCTTTGCAAATGGCTCACCCGTTGCTCGATGTCGTGCGCCGCTATGCGGAGGCACATGCCGACAGGAACGGCATCGCGGTCACGCCCGTGCCCGGCCTGACCTTCATTCGGCAGGTCGCGCCAACCGAGCTGCAGTATGCGATCGACAGGCCACTGGTCGCCATGGTGTTGCAGGGCGCCAAGCGGGTGATGGCGGGCAGCGATACCTTCGACTTCGGCGCCGGCGAGTCGCTCCTGATAACCGCGGACGTGCCGACGGTCAGCCAGATCACACGGGCCAATATCGGCGCGCCCTACCTTGCCGTGGTCGTCCACCTCGATCCCTCGGTGATAGAGAGCCTGATCGTCGAAATGGGGCCCGTGCCGCCGGCCGCCGGCGCGGCCGTCCGCGTGGATCCGACCGAGGCGGAGATTGCAGATGCCGCGTTCCGGCTGATGCGGCTCCTCGACCGTCCGGGGGCGGTCTCGATCCTGCAGGCGCAGTATATCCGAGAACTGCATTTCTGGCTGCTTTCGGGCCGGCACGGCGGGGACATCCGCAATCTCGGGGTCACCGACAGTCACGCCAACCGCGTGGGGCGAGCCGTGGCGTTGATCCGAGAGAATTTCGCCCGGCCGCTCAGGGGGGAGAAGCTGGCGGAGGCCGCAGGTATGAGCGTGTCCTCCTTCCACGAACATTTCCGAGCCGTCACCTCGCTGACACCCCTTCAGTTCCAGAAGCAACTCAGGCTTATCGAGGCGCGCCGGATGATGATCGCTGAGGGAGAGACGATCAGCAATGCGGCCTATGCCGTGGGATATGAGAGCGTGTCCCAGTTCACGCGCGAATATGGTCGTATGTTCGGCCTTCCGCCCGCGCGGGACGTGAGGGCCGCCAAGGTGCGAATGCAGCCGTCCTCCGGCCTAGTCGCTGCCGGTCTCGGTTGAGGGGGACGGCGTCCAAGGCGCTGTCGGCCCCCAAAGCAGAGCGCCTGGCCCGGGATGATCCGGAACCCGCAGCCGAGATCGCGGCCAAGGTTCGGCTACGGATCGGGCAGCGCCTTCGGCGTCGCCTTTCGCCTCAGGCCGGACGTCCTTCCGCCAATTTCATGCGAGACCCCGAACGGGCCGCGACGGCATGACGGATCCGCGCGGGGGCCGCGCGATCATCGGCCGCCGGACTTGCGCTCCCATGCCCGCTCCTTATCCTTGGCTTCGCATGCAACCAGCTAGGCGGAGGGCGGCGGTCATGGGCAGCGCCGCATCCCGCGTCCGGCGTCTCTGGTTTCCGGACACTCGCGTCGAGATCCGCGTCTCTTACGAGGACGGAACGGACCGAATCTCGATGCTGGAGCATCAGGGGCCTCACGGCTTCTCACCCCCGCTTCACATCCGTCGCAACGAGGACAAGATCTTCCATGTCCTGGAGGGGGGGGGTCCGGTTCCTGATCGGCGGCAACGAATTGCCGGTCGGGCTGCGGCAGACGGTCATCGCGCCGAAAGGAACACCGCATGCCTGCCGCGTCGTCTCTTCCGCCGGCGCGCGTCGGCTGACGGTCACGGTCGGCGAGGATTTCGGACCTTTCGTGCGCAGCGTCGGTCGGCCGGCCGAACCGGACGGCTTGCCCGATCCCTCGGGGCCGCCCACGTTCGAGCAGCCGCAGGCCCTGCCCTCCGCCTGCCTGCGGCATGGGATCGAAATCGCCGGACCGCCCCTCGCCTGAAGCGGCCGACAGGGCCGGCGTCGGACGACGCCGACAGGGAGCGGGCGGGTACCGGCCGCCCCGGCGGAGCCGTTCTCCGCCCGGTTGGCCCGCGGGATCAAGGCGTCACGACGTGCCCGTCTTCAGCACGCCTTGCAGCAGCGGAACCACCTCGTCGAGATCGGGAGGGCACCTCCGCGCCTTGTCTGCGATCTCTCCGCGCTCCGCCTCCGGCAGGAAGCCGCCCCGCTCGGCCAGCAGGCCGAGGAAATATTCCGTGTCGAACTCCGGATGCGGCTGCAACGTGAGGATCGGGCCCGGATAGACGAGCCCGGCAAACGGACATCCGTCGCCGGTGGCGAAGATCTCGGCCCCCGGGGGCGGTTCGACGACCTGATCCCGATGCCAGGCATTCAGAAAGAAGCTGTTGCCCGCGGAGTCGCGATAGCGCTGCGGTCCCGTGATCCACCCGATGTCGGCGCGCTCGACCCGGCCGCCCAGTGCCTGCGCGACGATCTGATGGCCGAAGCAGATGCCGAGCAGGGGGCGTCCCGCCGCCTGGATCTCGCGAATGAACCGCTCCAGGGGTGCGATCCATGGGTGATCCTCGTAGACGCCGTGCCGCGAGCCCGTGATGACCCATGCGTCCGCCGCGGTGGCGCTGTCGGGGAAAATCCCGTTCTCGACATCGTAGGTCACGAAATCGAAGATCTCTTCGCCCAGAAGCGTACGGAAGCGCGAATCGTAATCGCCCCGACTGGCGGCAAGCCTTTCCGGGGCGCTGCCCGGCTTCAGAATGCCGACTGCAATTTTCTTCATCTCAAAGACCGTCCCTGGTCATCCGGGCCTTGAACATGGGGCAACGGCATCATGGCGCCCGCGCGGCGAAGAAGCAGCCTCCATGCCGCCATGCCTCTTTCGATATCGCTCAAGCGGCAGAATTCGTCCACACCGTGCATGTTCTCGTCGGGCAGACCGAAACCGAAGAGGATAGTGTTGACGCCGAGCGCCGAAGCGATAGCACCGGGCATCGGAATGCTGCCCCCGGAATAGGAATAGCGCGGCTTCGTTCCATCCACTTCGGTCAGCACGGCGGCGGCAAGCTGCTGGAAGGGATCGTCCGTCGGAATGCGATAAGGGCGCGACCGGCCGGGCAGGACCGTGATCCGGGTCCGGAACCGCTCGGGTATCGCGCGCCGGAGAAAGTCCTTCAGCAAGGCAGCGACGGCATCCGGATCCTGGCCCGGCACCAGTCGGCAGGACAGGCGGGCGCTGGCCGATCCCGGAACGATGGTCCGCATGCCCGCGGCGTAATAACCCGCCTCGATTGCGTTGATCTCTATGGTCGGGCAGAGGCCGGTCTTCTCCTCGATGGAATCCTGAACAGCGCTCTCATCAAATTCGGGCTCATCGATACGCCACTGGCGTTCATCGGCACCAACACGGCCGTCGTGTTCGCGCTGGCCTATTACCTTCTGCCCTACATGATCCTCAGCCTCTACAGCGTGATGAACGGCATCGACCGCAACCTGCTCCTTGCCGCCCGCAACCTCGGGGCAAGCCCGATGGCCGCCTTCCGCCATGTCTTCCTGCCGCTTACGCGTCCAGGCGTGCTGGCCGGGTCCTACATGGTCTTCATGCTGGGGATCGGCATGTACATCACGCCGGCGATGCTGGGTGGCCCGGAACAGACGACCTTGCCCCTCATGATCGCGATCCAGATCAACGAAGCCATGGACTGGACCTTCGCAGCCGCGCTTTCCGTCATCCTGCTTCTGGTGACCGGCAGCATGCAGCTTATGGCCAACCGGTTCCTCGACTTCGAACGCCTGTGGGGCGGAGCCAAGTGAGGAGATGGGAATGAATGCTCGAATCTCTTCGGGACGGCTGGCGCTCGCGATCTTTTCCTGCGCGGTGCTTGCGGTCCTGATCGCGCCGATTCTCATCATCTTCATGGTGTCGTTTACGCCCACGGAAATGCTGGAATTTCCGCCGCCGGGATTTTCGCTGCGCTGGTACGAGGCCTATTTCGGCGACGCGATGTGGATGCGAGCCACGCGGGTGAGCTTCGTCGTCGCCGGCCTGACCGCTGTCGTTTCGCTCGTAATCGGCTTCGCGATCTCCGTCGCCCTGGTCCGCTACCGTTTTCCGGGCAAGGCGCTGTTGCGCATGCTGGTAATGAGCCCGATGATCCTGCCGAAGATCATCATCGCGGTCGGCCTTTACTTCCTCTACGTTCGATTGCGCATCCTCGGCACGACGGGAGCCCTTGTCGTTGCCCACAGCATCATCGCCATCCCCTACGTCGTGATGATCGTGACGGCGTCGCTCTACAGTTTCGACAGAAGGCTGGAATGGGCTGCCCGCAGCCTCGGCGCCTCTCCCCTGAAAGCCGTCTGGCTGGTGACCTTGCCCAATTTGCGGCCGGCCATTCTCGGCGGCGCTCTCTTTTCGTTCGTGGCGTCGTTCGACGACATCATCCTGAGCCTGTTTCTGACCCGGCTGACGGAACCGACGCTTCCGCGGCAGATCTGGGTGAACGTTCAACAGACGATCGACCCGACCATTGCCGCGGTCTCGACGTTCATGACGGTCGTATCCGTTCTGGGGCTCTGGCTTGTGGCGCTGGCTCAGAAAAGGCTAAAGCGGCCGCAATAAGGATAAGAGAGCGAAGGATCATGGCAGAAACGACGACGAAGGACGGCATCGGCTCCGACCTGACTGCGGTTGAGAAGGAACCCATTGTTCTTCACGTCCATCGGGAACTGCGCCGCGCCATCCTGTCCGGCAGCATTCCCCCCGGCACGCGCATGGTGGAAACGCAGCTTTCGAGCCGTCTCGCGGTGAGCCGGACGCCGGTGCGCGAGGCGATATCGCGTCTCGAAAGCGAAGGACTTGTCCTGCGCCAGGCCCATGGCGGGGTCACCGTCGCCGAGGTCGACAAGAAGCTGGGGGAGCTTCTCGTCATCCGGCAGGCGCTCGAGGGGGCGGCCGTGCGGCTTGCCTGCGAGAATGCCTCCGACGAGGAGCTGTCGCAGATCCTGCGGAGTTGCCGCGAAGCCGCCCGGCAGGGCGAGATGGACGACAAGAAGCGCTACGACCATGACCGGACGTTCCACCTGTCCATCGCCCGGGCGTCGGGCAGCAGGCGGCTGCTGCATCTGATCGAGGAGTTCTACGAGTATTCCTTCGCAGCGGTCGACATCCACCCGACAGCGGAGGAAAGCGCGCTGCTGCAGGTCCACCATCTGGAGCTGGCGAGCGCGCTGATCCAGAGGGACGCCGAGGATGCCGAGCGTATCGTCCGCAAGCATTTCGACGAGGTGCTGCGGATTGCGAATGCGCATCTGAAGGCGAAGGACGACCGCAAGAAGACGGACGCGGAGAAATGACGGTGACCGCCAACGAGAACGGGGCGTTCATGCCGGTGGATGCAGACCGCTTTCGGGCGATCATGCGCAATCCGGTGTCCTCCGTCGCCATCGTCGCCACAGGAGAATCGGGAAACCGGGCCGGCTGCACGGTGACCGCCGTCTGCTCCCTCTCGGATTCGCCCCCTTCGCTTCTCGTATGTCTCAATCGGCAGTCCGCCGCCCGTCACGCGATCGTCGAGAACAGGCGATTCACGGTCAATTACCTCCTGGAAAGCCAGCGGGAAGAAGCCGATCTCCTGGCCGGGCGCCTCGGCGTGCAAGGTGACGGAAAGTTCGGCAGCGACCGATGGCAGGTCGGGCCGGACGGGCTGCCGTGCCTGAGGAAGGCGCTTGCCGTCCTGGTCTGCGATCTGGCGGATGTCATGGAGTTCGGCAGCCATTCCATCATCTGCGGCGCGATCCGGCAGGCCATGGCCCACACCCCGGGCCGGCCGCTGCTGTACGGCCAGGGTCGATACATGACCGCGGCCGAGTAGGACCGCGACCGCATCCGACGGCTGCCGGCCCGCACCGCCCCGGCCGTCTCGGGCAAACGAATTCCCGATTTCGGGCATCGATCTCTCGCGCCTCCGCGACGGCTCGGGCGACTTTGCGATTGACAGTGCGGGGCCGCTCTGGAAAACACTGGTCTGACCACTGTAAGGCCAGTAGAGGGAGCGGCCCTGTCCACGATGCTTGCCGAGGCCGAAAACCTGTCCGGCGCGGAGAAGGTGTTCGCCTTCTTCCGCAACGCGCTTCTGGACGGCTCTCTGAAGCCCGGCGAACGCCTGCTGGGCGAACGGGAGTTGTCGCTGCGGCTCGGGGTTTCGCGGCCGCTGCTGCGCGAGGCGCTGCGCTCGCTCGCCATGCTCGGATTCCTCGATATCCGTCACGGAAAGGGCGCCTATGTGCGCCAGGCCGACATCAACGTTCTCTCCGACTTCTTCACCTTCAGTCTCGCCCAGCAGCCCGACATCCTCGACGACGTGATGCAGGCGCGCATCGCCATCGAATGCCAGGCGATCCGCCTGGCCTGCGCGCGCGCCACCGAGAGCGACCTGAAGCGCATCGGCTCGACCCTGACCCGGCTCATGGACACGCTGCACGACCCAGTCGAGGGCGGCGCGGCCGACTTCGCATTCCATCAGGCGATCGTCGAGGCGGGGCACAGCGAGGCTCTGACCACGCTCTATGGCGCGATCGGCGAACTGCTGCGCCGCAGCCACGTCCAGCGCCGCGAGGTGACGATCGCCGAGCCCGGCATCGTCGACTACCTGGTCGAGGCGCACCGCGAGGTCTTCCTGTCGATCGTTGAGCGTGACGCCGACGCGGCCGACCGCAAGCTCCGCGATCACTTCGCCATCGGCGACGAGTTCCGCCGCCGCAGTCTCATTTCGGCCTTCGCCCGAAGGCCCCGGACCTAAGCACCAAGCATGAGCAAAGGGAGGATACCGGCATGCTGCACAGGAACATCATCGGCGCCCTGACCGGCGCCGCCATAGCGCTCTCCGTAGCGGGGACGGCCCTGGCCGCCAATCTGCGCTACGCGCATGTCGGCGCAGAGGGCGACATCCAGACGATCTTCGCCGATGCTGCCGCCAAGGGCATCGCCGCCGCGACCAACAACGAGGTGACGGTGACCGTCTATCCGGCGAGCCAGCTTGGCGGCGTCGCCGAGATGGTCGACGGCATCAAGATGGGCTCCATCTCGATGGGCCATCACGACTTCGCGTCGCTGGCCCGGCTGGTGCCCGAGGTGGCGGTGTTCAACGCGCCGTTCATCTACCGCGACGGAGCGCACGCGCTGGCGGCCACCGATCCGGCGACGTCCCCGGCCCTGCAGGCCATCAACGAGAAGCTCGTCGAGCAAGGCGTGCGCATCATCGGCCGCATCTATCGCGGCGACCGGCAGATCTCGTCCAACTTCCCGGTGAAATCGCCGGCGGATCTTGCCGGCAAGCCGTTCCGCGCCGTGCCGTTGGAGCTGTGGGTTTCGATGGTGAAGGGCTTCGGCGCCATCCCGACCCCGGTCGAGGTCGCCGAGCTGCCGACCGCCCTGATGACCGGCGTGGTCGTCGGCCAGGAAAACCCGCTCACCATGATCGCGGCCAACAACCTCAACGAGGTGCAGTCGCACATCTCGATGACGGGCCACATGCGCGCGGTGCTGGCGGTGTTCGTCAACGAGGAGGTCTGGCAGAGCCTGACCGAGGAGGAGCGCGCGGCGATTACCAAGGTCCTCGACGAGGAGGCCAAGAACTCCCTTCGGGCGGCCGAGGAAGACGAGGCGAAGCTTGTCGAGGAGCTGAAGAGCCGCGGCATGACGATTATCACCGAGGCCGACGGGCTGGATGTCGAGGCCTTCCGCACCAGCGTCAACAAGCAGATCGCGCAGGACTTCCCGAACTTCACCCCGCTGATCGAGCAGATCCAGGCGATCAAGTAGGGGGGCGGCGGCCGGGGCGTGCGCGCCCCGGCCGCGCCCTGGCGCCGCGCGGGTCAGCCGAAGGGACCAGCAAATGGGCATCGCAGAGCGCATCCTAACCGCATTCGTTGTCGTCATCATGGCCGGGCTGGTGCTCGTGCCGACCGCGCAGGTCGTCATGCGTGGGGTCTTCGTGCTGCCCTTCATCGGCGCGGAGGAACTCACGCGGTTCCTGCTCATCTGCCTAATCTTCTGCTCCTATCCGCTGGTGGTGCAGAAGGGAGAGAACATCGTCATGGGCGAGTTCAAGGCCGCGCTCCCGGCGACGCTGCGCCGGATCCTGGACCGGACGATCTCGATCACGGCCGTCTTGGCGACCGGCTTCATCGCCTATGTCACGGCGACCAACATCTCGAAGAACCTGACCAACGCGACGCCGACGCTCGGCATACCGTTCTGGATCTTCCTGGGTGCGACGCTGCTCGGCTTGGCCGGGGCCGCACTGGTCCACCTGATCCACCTGCGCAAGCCGCCGCAGGCCGACACCAATATCGCGGTGTGACATCCCATGGGTTTCGCGGTCGTCATCGCCTTCATGGCGCTGTTCATGCTCGGCTTCCCGGTGGTCTACGCCATCCTGCTGCCGTCCATCGCTTACGTCCTGATCGAGGGTCTGCCGTTCGGCCTGCTCTCCCAGCGCATAACCTATGCGCTCGATTCCTTCCCGCTGGTTGCGGTGCCGCTGTTCATCTTCGTCGGAAACCTGATGAACCTTTCCGGCATCACCGACCGCATCTTCCGCTTTGCCTATACTCTCGTGGGCCGCGTGCCGGGCGGGCTGGCGCAGGTTAACGTCTTCGGCAGCCTCGTCTTCTCGGGCATGTCGGGGGCTGCCCTCGCCGATATCGGCGGGCTCGGGCGTATCGAAATCGAGGCCATGAAGAAGCGCGGCTTCGATGCCTCCTTCGCAGGGGCGGTGACGGCGGCCTCGGCCACGCTGGGTCCGATCTTCCCGCCCTCGATTCCCCTCATCGTCTATGGCTCCGTCACCAGCGTCTCGATCGTCCAGCTCCTGGTCGCGGGCATCATGCCCGCCGTGCTCTGCACCGTGCTCCTGATGCTGACGGTCCTGGTGGTGGCGACGATCCACAAGCATCCCAGGGCCGAGCGTCGGCCGACGGTCCTGGAGGTGGTGCGGGACTTCCTTCCGGCGTTGCCGGCCATCATTGCCCCCGCCCTGATGATCGCCGGCATGACGTTCGGCGCCTTCACACCGACGGAAGCGGCTGCGATGACGGCCGTATACGTCATCGTCATCAGCGCCGTGTTCTATCGCGAACTCACGCTGGAACATCTCTGGCACTCGGCCGTGCTGACGGCGCGCAGTTCCTCAGCCATCCTGATCATCGTCGCCGCCGCCGCGCTGTTCGGCTGGATTCTGGCGGTCGAGCAGGTGCCGCAGACCTTCGCGGCCGCGCTTCTCGGCCTCTCGAAAGATCCGCTAATACTGCTGATCATCGCGAACCTGATCTTCTTCTTCGCCGGCATGTTCCTCGACTCCACCACGGCGACCCTGCTGCTCGTGCCCATTGTCGCGCCGCCTCTGGTGATGGCCGGCGTCGACCCCGTGCAGCTCGGCATCGTGACGATCTTCAACCTGATGATCGGCCTGCTCACGCCGCCGATGGGCCTGTCGCTCTTCCTGGTGGCCGACCTCGCCAAGATCTCGCTGCGGCAGTTGCTCAGGGCGCTGCTTCCCTTCTACATCCCGCTGGTGACCACGCTTGCGATCCTGACCTTCGCGAAGGATTTTACGCTCTGGCTACCGCGCCTGGTCGCACAATAACCTTCTGGAGACTCTCCCATCATGCGCATCGTCATCGGTTCCGACCACGCCGGCTTCCCGCTCAAGGCGAGCATCATCGACCATATCCGGTCGCTGGGGCACGAGGTGCATGATGCCGGATCCTACGACCCGAACCCGGTCGATTTCCCGGACATCGCCCGGACGGTCACGTCTTGGGTCGTAGAAGGCAAGGCCGATCGCGGGCTCATGGTCTGCGGCACCGGCGTCGGCGCGTCGATCGCGGCGAACAAGGTGAAGGGCATTCGCGCTGCGGTCTGCCACGACGTGCACTCCGCGCACCAGTCCGTCGAGCACGACGACGTCAATGTGATGTGCCTCGGTGCCCAGATCGTCGGCCCCTGGCTCGCCAAGGACCTGGTGACGGCGTATCTGCAGGCAGAGTTCTCGACCGACGAGGATTTCCGCCGACGCGTCCGCAAGCTGGCCGAGATGGACGCGGAGCGCTGAGAGGGAGCCGGGCGGTACCCGTGCATCCGTAAATCGTCTCCGCCGACTACGCCGGCAGCAGCGGGACTGCGATCAGCGCCGCCGCGTACAAGGCGATACCGAACGAGATGTGGGCCACAACGTTCCGGAACCGCGAGACATTCGGGCGCGGGGTCCTGCTTGCCGCGATCCCGGCGCCCATTCCGGGCTGCAGGACAAGAAGCGGCGCCGCAACGGTTGCGACGCCGACGAGAAGAGCCGGGCCCGGCGTCGGATCGCGGGCCCACTCGACGCCCCAGACCGCGAGCAGCAGGGCGGCGAAGACGACCCCGGTCGCATAATGTACGACCCAGCCGAGGACGGCTTCTCCCTGGATGGGAGGTGCCGCGGCAATGCTCTCATGCGATAACCGGCCGTGGGCCAAATGGCCGATCCAGCGGCCGACCAGCGCGTAGTTCAACGGAGGCACGCCGAAAGGCGATGCTGCAGCACGGCACACAGATCCATGAAGAGGGTGGCGCCGGCTCCGATCAGAAGCGCGGCCATGCCCCCGGTCAGTGAGACATTCATCTTCGGCTCCCGCACGATGTCGAGCGAGCACGGGGCACGGGGTCAGGTCGTGCCGTATCGGCGCCGACCGGCCGCGACCCGCAAGGCCACCATGGCGGTGACACAGAAGGCGGCCGCCGCCGTTCCGATCAGGGTGAGCGCGAAAGGCAGGAACGAGGCTGCCATCTCGAAGGGTGTCCAGCCGCGCATCTGCTGAAGATAGGTGAGCAGGACGAACTCAATCAGCAGGGATGCGGCCGCGGCGAACAGCATTCCGGAAAGCCCGACGAGGCGCAGGGAGTCGTAGAGGAAGGCGGGTGGCAGCAGAGGATCCTGCGCCCGGCGCTCGGCCACCAGGAACACGGCCAGAAGCGCCGATCCCACAGCCAGCGGTCCCAATACTAAGGGCGAGCCCCAGTCCCCGTCGTGGCTGGCGATCAGCCCAAAGCTCGCCAGCACGATCCCGTCCGTGGCCAGCACCGCGCCGAGGGGATCGAGCGCCGGCCGGCGCGACGATCGCGCCTCCGACGCCCTCGAGGAAGCGCATGGCGATCAGGGTGGCGTAGCCGGGCGCCAGCGCAGCAATCAGCGATGCGGCACCGAAGATCATGAGGCCCAGCACGAACATGCGCCCTGCGCCGTAGCGGTCGGTCAGCCGGCCGCAGAAGAGCAGGAGGCCGCTGAAAGGCAGGCCATAGGCGACTTGCAGTAGCAGGACCTCGGCAGGGGAGAGCCAAGCTCCGCCGCCACCGTCGGCAGGGGAAACATGATGAGCGCGATCGTGAAGATCAGCGTCGATTGGACGGCGGCACCTCCGGGTGGTCCGGGATGCGCCTTTCGTCAGGCGAGCCGCTCGCAGGCCGCGGAAATCCGGCTCAACGCTTCCTCCAGCTCTCCTCTTCCCGTCGCATAGGAGATGCGGAAATAGGGCGAAAGCCCGAAGGCCGAGCCCGGAACGACGGCGACATGCGCCTCTTCGAGCAGGTAGTCGGTGAAGTCGGAATCGGTTTCGAGGCGTTTTCCCGACGGCGTGGTGCGGCCGAGCAGCCCGCCGCAGCCGGCAAAGGTGTAGAACGCGCCTTCAGGCGTGCGACAGTCTATGCCGTCGATCGCATTGAGGCCGGAAACGACCAGGTCGCGCCGCTGCCGGAAGCTTTCTCGACGGTCCTTCAGGAAGTCCTGCGGGCCGCTCAGGGCCTCGACGGCCGCCGCCTGGCTGACGGAGCAGGGGCAAGAGGTCGCCTGGCTCTGGATGACCGCCATGGCCTTGATGAGTGCCTTCGGCCCCCCGGCATAGCCTATCCGCCAGCCGGTCATCGCATAGGCCTTGGACACGCCGTTGACGGTCAGCGCGCGCTCCTTGAGGCGCGGTTCGATCGCCACAGGCGTGACGAACCTGAAGCCGTCATAGACGATGTGCTCGTAAATGTCGTCGGCCATCAGCCAGACATGCGGATAGCGTAGAAGCACGTCGATCAGCGGCCGGTAGTCGGCCTCGGCATAGGCCGCACCCGAGGGGTTCGACGGCGAATTCAGCAGCACCCAGCGCGTCTTCCGCGTGATCGCGGCCTCGAGCTGGTCCGCCCGGAGACGGAATCCGGCCGCGGCGTCGCAGGGGACCAGGACCGGAACGCCGCCGCAGATCTCGACGATGTCGGAATAGGACGTCCAGTAGGGCGTCGGGATGATGACCTCGTCGCCCGGGTCGATCGTCGCCGTGAAGGCGTTGAACAGGATCTGCTTGGCGCCGGTGGCGACCGCGATCTCGTCCAGGGCGTAGTCGACGCCGTTCTCGCGGCGGAACTTGTCGACGATCGCCTGCTTCAGCTCAGGCGTGCCGTCGAGCGCGGTGTATTTCGTCGCCCCCCTGTCGATGGCGGCCTTCGCCGCTTCCTTGACGTTGTCCGGCGTGTCGAAGTCCGGCTCTCCGGCCCCCAGGACGATGACCGGCAGGCCTTGGCGCTTCATGGCCGCGGCGCGGGCGCCGATCTGCAGGATCTTCGACACCCCGACCGAGGCGATGCGGGAAGCGGGCCTGAAGCCCGCCTCCCCGCTCTGGCTGACCGCCGACATCCTGCCTACTCGATGTCGAAGGACACGCCCTGCGCCAGCGGCAGCGCGTTCGAGTAGTTCACGGTGTTGGTGGCGCGGCGCATATAGGCCTTCCACGCGTCCGAGCCGGATTCGCGACCGCCGCCGGTCTCCTTCTCGCCGCCGAAGGCGCCGCCGATCTCGGCGCCCGAGGTGCCGATATTGACGTTGGCGATGCCGCAGTCGGAGCCTTCGGCCGACAGGAAGCGCTCGGCCTCCCGCATGTTGAGCGTGAAGATCGAGGACGACAGGCCGGCCGCGACGGCGTTGTGCTCCTCCAAGACCGCGTCGAAGTCGGAATACTTCATGACGTAGAGGATCGGCGCGAAGGTCTCTTCGAGGACCGGGCCGGTCTGCTTCGGCATTTCGACCAGCGCGGGCTTCACGTAGTACGCCGTTTCCTTGCCCGCCTCCAACACGCGCTCGCCGCCGGTGACGATGCCGCCCGCGGCCTTGGCGGCTTCCAGCGCCTTCTGCATGTTGTCGAAGGCGGACTTGTCGATCAGCGGACCGACCAGGGCCGAGGTTTCGAGCGGATTGCCGACCGAAACGCTCTGATAGGCCTTCTTCAGGCGCGGGACGAGCTGGTCGTAGACGCTTTCATGGACGAAGAGGCGGCGCAGCGTCGTACAGCGCTGGCCGGCCGTGCCCATAGCACCGAAGGCGATGGCCCGGAGCGCCATGTCGAGGTCGGCCGACGGGCAGACGATGCCGGCATTGTTGCCGCCGAGCTCGAGGATCGAGCGGGCGAAGCGCCTGGCTAGGCGCGGGGCAACTTCGCGGCCCATGCGGGTCGAACCCGTCGCCGAGACGAGGGCCACCCTGGGATGGTCGACCAGGACCTCACCGACGGTTCGGTCGCCGATCAGGACCTGGCTGAGGGCCTTCGGCGCGTCGCCGAAGCGGGCGATGGCGCGGTCCAGGATCGCCTGGCAGGCAAGCGCGGTCAGCGGCGTCTTCTCCGACGGCTTCCAGACGACGGGATCGCCGCAGACCAGGGCAAGCGCGGTGTTCCAGGACCAGACGGCGACCGGGAAGTTGAACGCCGTGATGACACCGACGACGCCCAGCGGATGCCAGGTTTCCATCATGCGGTGGCCGGGCCGCTCGGTCGCGATGGTCAGGCCGTAGAGCTGGCGGGACAGGCCGACGGCGAAGTCGCAGATGTCGATCATCTCCTGCACTTCGCCCAGACCTTCGGACGGGATCTTGCCCGCCTCGATGGAAACGAGGCGCCCCAGGTCGGCCTTGGCGGCGCGCAGCTCCTCGCCCAGCAGGCGAACCAGTTCGCCGCGCTTGGGCGCCGGCACCATGCGCCACGCCTTGAAGGCGTCATGGGCCGCCTCGACGGCCTTGCCGGCATCCGCCGCCGAAGCGGTCCTGACCCTGGCGATCTCCTCTCCGCTCACCGGGCTGAACGAGGGCATGTCGCCGCTGGTCCAGGCTTCGCGCGGCACGCCCAGCTTGTCCAGAATGCCGGCCGCCTCTTGCTTCACATCGACGCTCTTGCTCATCGTCCTTTCTCTACTGTCTTGAGGGATGCATCAGGTTGGTATCGCTGCCGCCAAGGCCGTCGGAACGCGACGGACCGGTGGCGCGGGAAGGGGGCTTCCGTCCACGCCGACGAAAACCGGCGAACGCCGTCGGCTCGGGGGCCACGGCGATCGGCGGAAGCCGGCCCCGACCGCTCCCCGCGGTCCGCGACGCTGCGCCTCGATCTCGGCCGCTCCGCTCATCGCGCTCCCGTCATTCGGCTGCGATCGGCATCTCGACGACGGCGAGGCAGCTTTCCATCGAGGTCCGTTCGATCTCGGCGTAATGCGCGAATTCGTCAAGCACGGAAGCGCCGAGAGCGCGCTCGAACATGAGCCGGTTGGGGCTCGCCACGAATTCCTGCGCGGCGTCGTCCCCGAGATTCGACTGAAAGATGCCGGCCGCGCTCACCGGAAGGAAGTCCTCGTAGACGATCGGATCGAACTGCACGAGCCCCTCGGCGATCGCCGTCTCGAGATCGGTCTTCCGCCCGGCGGCGGCGCGACCCTTCTCGGTCAGCGAGTAGCGGAAATAGCCGAGGCCCTCCTGGCGGATCTCGTTCCAGTCGTCCGGGAACTCCTTGAACACCTCGGCGAGGGTGGCTTCGTACTCGGGCGCGTTGGAGCCGTCCGGCGCCGGAACGATCCGGGCGCGGGTCCGGTCGAGCAGAGTGTCGTAGAGCGTCCGGCCCTTGGGCGTCAGGGCGATTCCCCTCTGCTCGATCTCGCCGAAGCGCGCGGTGTGCGAGCCGGGACGCCATTCGCCGTTCTCGCCGATGAAGGAGACGGGTTCCTCCAGGGCCTTGAACGAGGTCTGGCGCAGCAGGATGGGGCAGTTCCGCGACGGCGGCCCCTCGACCACCGCCTTGGGCGCGATGCCGAATTCCGGCATCAGCGCCTGCACCTTGTCGATGTCGAGGGTGCGCGGGGTGAGATGGTTGATGTGCGGCCCCCTGAAGGAGACGACATCGGCGACCAGCCGGTGCGCGGCATGCAGGCGCCTGTACATGTCCGCATCGACGATCGCCCTGTCGTGCCAGCGGAATGTCTCCAGGATCTCGCCCACGAAGCGGGTGGCGTCGGCCTGGTCGAGGCCGCCGTCGCGCTCGGCCTTTTCGATCAGGGCGATGGCCCCGTCGGTGAATATCCTGCGGCTGGCCAGCACCTCGGCCGCCTCGCGGCGCAGACTCTCGTCCTCGATGAGGTCGAGGCGCAGCAGCGAGGTGAAGACACGGAAGGGGTTGCGCTTCAGGCTCGCGTCCTCGACCGGACGGAAGGCCGTCGAATGGACCGGAACACCGGCCGTGGACAGGTCGTAATAGCCGACCGGGTACATGCCCATGACGGCGAAGGCGCGGCGCATCATCGACAGTTCTTCCGGGGTGCCGAGACGGATCGCGCCGTGGCGTTCCTCGGAAATCCGGTCGAGCGAATCCGTTTCCTCCAGCCGCTTCTTCAGTTCGGGCCGGGCCGACAGCGTCTCGTCGTTCACCTTGGCGACGAGAGACATCAGCGTGCCGTAGGCCGGTACTTCGTCACGGTACATGGCCGACATGGCGGCGGAAAACGCCGCGCGGATCTCGTCGGCCGGAACAATGCGGGAAACGGTCATATGCCGGAACTCACGACCTGAGATTGTCATTCTGTTTTTTGATTATATCCTGCCCGAAACCGTCGATCTCATGATCGTTGCGCCTGTTTCGATGCGAGTTTGGAATGAACTTGAGCAGATCCTCGATTCCGGACCTGGCCGTGCTCCAGGCGTTCGAATGCGCGGCGCGGCATGGCAACTTCACCAAGGCCGCGATTGAGCTGAACCTGACGCAGAGCGCGATCAGCCGTCAGATCAGGACGCTCGAGACCCAGCTCGGCGTGCTTCTGTTCGAGCGGGTGCGCAAGCGGGTCCTCCTGTCGTCGGCCGGCCGGCAGCTCCTGCCGGCGGTGCGCCGGCTCCTGCTCCAGTCCGAGGAGATGGTGTTGCGGGCCCGCGCCAGCGCGGACGGCAAGTGCGTCTTGTCCATCGCCACCCTTCCGACCTTCGGCAGCCGCTGGCTGGTGCCGCGCCTGCCCGATTTCCTGGCGCGGCACCCCGGCGTGGCCGTCGACATCGCGTCCCGGTCCCAGCCCTTCGACTTTCCGTCGGAGGATTTCGACCTCGCCATCCATTACGGACAGCCGGTCTGGGCGCATGCGACGTGCACCTATCTGTGCAGCGAAATCATCCTGCCGGTGGCAAGCCCGGCCCTGATCGAAGAGTGTGCGATCGGCGGGCCGGAAGACTTGGAGACGAAGCCCCTCCTGCATCTGGCGACGCGGCCGAAGCTCTGGGCCGAATGGTTCCAGTTGAACGGGCTCGACTGGACGCAGGCCTATAGGGGAAACCGCTTCGACCAGTTCGCCATGATCATCGAGGCGACCATCCGCGGCATGGGCTTCTCCCTGCTGCCGCTCTACCTCATCGAGAACGAGATCGCGTCCGGCAGCCTCAAGGTCGTGTTCGACCGTCCGATGCCGACGGACAATAGCTACTATGTCGTCCTGCCGGAGGGAAAGCAGGAGAGCGCGCTTGGCCGGGCCTTCCAGAGCTGGCTTCTGGAGCAGGTCGGGCGCAACGGAAAGCGGGCGGCAGCGTAGCCGACGCGGGGAGAGGGGCGGCCCCGCGCGCCAGCGACAGCAAGACACAGATTGCGTGGCTGTCAATGACGCCGGAGGGCTTTATGAATCCTGCGCGCCCGCTCGCTGATCGTCCTGAGCATGCTTGTGGAACAGTTCCGCCTCGGCGAAGAACGCCACCCCCTGCTCGGTCTGGGCGATGCGCGGTCCGTGTCCGGGCATCATCCGACGGCCTCGAAGATGCCGGTATCGAGGAAGGTGTCGAGCATCTCCCGATAGGGGGCTATGTCGATCGCGTTCTCCTTAAGCCAGTCCGGATTGTAGTAGGTCGAGGTGTAGCGGTCGCCGCTGTCGCAGATCAGCGACACGAGCGAGCCTTCCTCGCCGGCCGCCATCATGCAGCTTGCGATCCAGCAGAGCCCGAAAAAGTTCGTGCCCGTGGACCCGCCGACCCGGCGGAATAGGCGTTCCGAAAGGACATGCATCGCGGCGATGGAGGCGGCGTCCGGGATCTTGATCATGTGATCGATGACGCCCGGGATGAACGAGGGCTCGACGCGCGGGCGTCCGACGCCCTCGATGCGCGAGGGGCGGTCGCAGACGACGCTGAAGTCGTTGCTGCAATAGGCGTCGTAGAAGGCGGAATGCTCGACATCGACGACGCAGAGCCGCGTCCTGAAATTGCGATAGCGGATGTATCGGCCGATGGTGGCGGATGTGCCGCCCGTGCCGGCGCTCATCACCACCCAGGCCGGCTCCGGGTGGCGTTCCTCGCGCATCTGCTCGAAGATGCTCTCGGCGATGTTGTTGTTGCCGCGCCAGTCGGTCGCCCTCTCGGCGAAGGTGAACTGATCGAGATAGTGGCCCCCCGTTTCCTCGGCGAGCCGGGCGGCGGCCTCGTAGACTTCGGCCGGATCGTCCACGAACTGGCAGCGGCCGCCGAAGCGTTCGATGGCTTCGATCTTCGGCCTGCTGGTGGAACGCGGCACGACGGCGATGAAGGGCAGCCCCAGCAGATGGGCGAAATAGGCCTCGCTGACAGCCGTCGACCCTGAAGAGGCCTCGACCAGGGTGGTTCCGCTCCTGATCTTGCCGTTGCAGATGCCGTAGAGGAACAGGGACCGCGCCAGCCGGTGCTTGAGGCTTCCGGTCGGGTGCGTCGATTCATCCTTCAGATAGATCGAAATGCCCTTGAGACCCGGGAAGACCGGGTTGACCAGGTGGGTATCCGCCGAGCGTCTGCCGTCTCCCTGGAGAATGCCGATGGCCTGCCGCGCCCATTCGCGGTCGACGCTCGGTGGAAGCTGCATGATCGGAGGACAGGCTGCACGGGCGGGCATTTCAGGCATCCGCGGCAAGGGCGAGGGGGATGGCAACCGGATCAAACATCGTCTTTCTCCCACAAAGCGGGTCTTGCGCCGAAGGGGTCGGCCGCCATGCGGCAGTTGCCGGCCTCCAGCCTGAAGACCCGGGCATCGGACGCCCCGTAGGCCGGCCAGAAGCCGGCGGACATCTGCGGCGTCTCGTCCCGGATGAAGAATGGCCAGAGGTCATGCGCGACCCGGGCGAATGCCTGAGAGAACGCTGGACGGCAGCGGCCGCTGTGACGCAAGCATCGAGCCTGTCGATGCGTATCATCCTCGGACGATCCTTGCCTACGAGATGAACGGCCGGCCGCTCGGCATCCCCGCGGTGCTCCGCTGCGCCTGAGGGGGGAGCGGCAACCGGCCTACAAGCTGGCGAAATACATCATGCGGATCGCGTCGGTCGACAGCTTTGCCCATCTTGGGTCGGAAGCGGGGATATGAAGCGGATAGGGCCGCGTGAAACAAGTAATCGGATGCTTCTCACTGCATCCTCGCTCGTTCGGCGTCCCGGGGGGGGGGGGGGTATGATCGTGGCGATAGATGGCGAGTTCCTAAAGTGTCGTCGCGCGACCTCGAGGAGGCGGGAGCGGAAACACCCTTGATTCCATGCGACGCGGGGCGAAGATGTCGCCGCAACCGGTCAGGAACGACATGAAGACGATCGGAATCCTGGGAGGCATGTCCGCGGCCTCCACGCAGATCTACTATCGCAAAATGTGCGAGATCGCGCGGCAGCGGCTGGGTGGCTTGCATTCGCCCGAACTGCTGATCCGCTCGCTCGATTTCGCGAGGATCGAGGCGTTGCAGGCCGGCGGCCGATGGGACGAGGCCGGGCGCGTCCTGAATGCCGAGGCCAAGGCGCTGGAGCGCGGCGGCGCCGACTTCATCGTGCTGGCGACGAACACCATGCACAAGGTAGCCGAGCAGATGATGTGCGGTGTCGGCATTCCGCTCCTGCACATCGCCGATGCGACGGCGGACCGGATCGTGAAAGCCGGCCTCTCGACGCCGGGTCTGATCGCGACCGCGTTCACCATGGAACAGGGCTTCTACACCGACCGCCTCAGGGCCGCCGGGCTCCGCCCCGTCATCCCCGGCGATGCGGATCGGGCCGAAGTCCATCGCATCATCTATGAGGAGCTGTGCCGGGATATCACCACCACGGCCAGCCGCTCGGTCTACGAGAGGATCGCGCAGAACCTGGTCGACGAAGGCGCGGACTGCGTGATCCTGGGGTGTACGGAAGTCGGGATGTTGCTGGACGAGAGCAACGTTCCCGCCCCTGTCTTCGATACGACGCTCATCCATTGCGAATCGGCTATCGACTGGGCGCTGGACTGATGGCGGAAGTCATTCCGCGCGCATCGGGCTTAAGTGTCCCGTCCCGCACCAATCGCGGTCTTGCCGGCTGAAGCGCGATCCCTACGAAGAATGCCGGGGTTGTTTGAGCGTCCGGCACGGCTTCCCGCCTCGGCGGCAAATCCCGAGGGCGGGGAGCCGTCACGCGACAGGCCGGGTCAGCTTCGCTTCCCTCAGCAGCTTTTCGCGCAACATCTCGATGAAGCGCTGCATGGGACGGGAAAGGGGGGCGTCGCGCAGATGGATGATGCCGTAGTCGCCCCACGATTCCGGCTCCAGCGGAAGCAGGCGGACGCGATCGGAAGAGAGGAAGCTGCCGATATGGGAGGGGACGATGGAAACGCCGATCCCCTCGGCGACCAGGGCGATGCTCGATTCCACCGAATGGGTTTCGACCCGACAGCGGACGCCGCCCTGCGCGCGGCGCAGCCGTTCCTCGATCTCCTGCCGGTTCCGGCGCAGGCGGCCGAGAAGGATGAGGTTCGCGTCGGCCAGATCCTCGGCGCGGACGCTCCCCTGCTCCGCCAGGGGATGATCCGCCGGCACGGCGCACAGCATGCCGCTGGACAGGAGCGGGATCACCTCGAAGCCCAGATCGTCCGTCGGCAGCCGGACGAAGCCGAAATCGGCGGTTCGGCCCATGACGGCGCGCTCGATGTAATCGTAGGGCCCGGCGACCAGCTCGACGCTGACCTCCGTCGCGTCGGCCAGGAAGTCCCGGATCAGTTTCGGCAGCATGCTGGTCGTCATCGAATGGGGAAAGCCCATCTTGATCAGCGTCTTGCCGAACCGGCCGGCGCCCAGCTCCTCCGTCCGCCGCTTCAGCCGCGCGAGCACGTCCGCGAGCTCGCCCACCTCCTGCGCCAGCACATGCGCTTCGGGCCTCGCCACAAGCCGGCCACGATCGCGGTGGAAGAGAGGAAAACCGATCTCGGCTTCCAGCGCGGCCAGCTGCCGGCTGATCGCCGATTGCGACATCTTCAGAACGGCGGAAGCCCCGATGGTCGAGCCGGTGGACATGATCGCACGGAAAACGTCGAGCTGCTTCGGGGTCATGGACTGGCCTTGTACCTGATGACGGCGCCGCTGCGCGGCTAACCGATTTTTGCATTGGGCAATGCGCAAACCTCATAAGATTGCGCGTTTTCCGCCAAGCTCCTTAGATGACACGGAACGCCGCATTTCTCCACGGGCGGCGTGGTGAGGGCCGTCATGCACGAGCTGGCAAACCGCGGAATGGAAAGGAGCTACGGACGGTGACCGTCTTCGTCATCCGCCGCCTGCTGCAGAGCATCGGCGTTCTCTTCGCCACCTCGATCATCGTTTTCCTGGGCGTCTACGCGATCGGCAATCCGGTCGACATCCTCATCGCCGCGGACGCCACGCAGGCCGAACGCCAGGCGGCGATCGTCGCGCTCGGCCTCGACCGCTCGCTGCCGGAGCAGTACTGGATCTTCCTCACCAATGCGCTCCAGGGGGATTTCGGCCGCTCCTTCGTCTTCAGCCAGCCGGCCATCAGCCTGATCTTCGCGAGGCTTCCCGCAACCCTGGAGCTTGCCTTCGTGGCGCTCGTGATCGCGCTCGTGATCGGCATCCCGCTCGGCCTGATCGCCGGGCTGAAGCCGCGCTCCGTCACCGACGAGACGATCATGACCGGCTCCATCCTCGGCTTCAGCCTGCCGAACTTCTGGCAGGGAATGATGTTGATCATGATCTTCTCCGTCTGGCTCGGATGGCTGCCGGCGAGCGGCCGGGGGGTGGTTGGCGAGGTTCTCGGCGTCCGCACCAGCCTGGCGACGTGGGACGGCATTGCCCACCTGATCCTGCCCGCGCTCAATCTTGCGCTTTTCCAGCTGGCGCTGGTGATCCGGCTGACGCGCACGGGCGTGCGCGAGACGATGCCGCTCGACTTCGTCAAGTTCGCCCGCGCCAAGGGTCTGTCCGAGCGGCGGATCGTGCTGGTGCACGTCCTCAAGAACATCATGATTCCGGTCGTCACCGTGGTCGGGATGGAGTTCGGTTCCCTCATCGCCTTTGCGGTGGTCACCGAGACCATCTTTGCCTGGCCCGGCATCGGCAAGCTCCTGATCGACTCGATCATGGTGCTCGATCGGCCGGTGGTGGTTTCCTATCTGCTGGTCGTCGTCACCATGTTCATCGTCCTGAACCTCGTGGTGGATATCCTCTATTCGGTGCTCGATCCGCGCATCCGGCTGAGGGACGCGCAATGACCGCCGCCGCCACGCAAGCCCGTTCGGAAACCCTCTGGCGGCGCGCCCTCGACGGCATCGTTTCGAGTCCGAAGGCGCTGGTCGCGCTCGTGCTCTGCGTCGCCCTGGTCTTCATCGCGATCTTCGGGCCGTGGCTCGCACCGCAGAATCCCTATGATCTGACGGCGATCGACTTCTTCGATGCGCGGCTGCCGCCCATGTCGGAAAGCATGTCCGGCTCGGTCTATCTCCTCGGCACCGACGGGCAGGGCAGGGACATGCTGTCGGCCATGATCTACGGCCTGCGCACCAGCCTGGGCGTGGGGCTGCTTTCCGGCCTGGTGGCGCTGCTGCTGGGCACGGCGCTGGGCCTGGTCGCCGCCTATTTCGGAGGGCGGGTCGACGCGATGATCATGCGCACGGTCGATCTCATGCTCGGCCTGCCGACCATCCTCATCGCGCTGATGCTGCTGGCCATCCTGGGACAGGGGGTCTGGAAGGTGATCCTGGCGCTGGTCCTGGTGCAATGGGCGCTGTTCGCCCGCGCCGTGCGGGCCGCCGCCCTCGTCGAGCGCGGCAAGGAATATGTGGAGGCGGCCGCCTCTCTCGGCCTGTCGAAGCCGCGCATCCTGTTCGGCCATCTCCTGCCCAATTGCATGCCGCCGATCATCGTCGTCGGCACGCTGCAGGTCGCCAACGCCATCTCCGCGGAAGCCACGCTCTCCTTCCTCGGCATCGGCCTGCCGATCACCGAACCCTCGCTCGGGCTTCTGATCTCCAACGGCTACCAGACGCTGTTGTCCGGCCAGTACTGGATCAGCGTCTATCCGGGGCTGCTCCTGCTCGTCCTCGTCTTCAGCATCAATATCGTCGGCGACCGCCTGCGCGAGGTGCTGAACCCACGCTTCGCGGGCCGGTCATGACCACGCTCAAAGTCGAAAACCTGTCCACGCACTTCCCCACGCCTTCCGGCGTCGCCAAGGCGGTGGACGGCGTGTCCTTCTCTGTCAGGCGGGGCGAGATTCTGGGCCTCGTCGGCGAGTCCGGCTCGGGCAAGTCGATCACCGGCTTTTCGATCCTGGGCCTGGTCGATCCGCCCGGCCGCGTGGTCGGCGGGCGGATCCTCTTCCATGGGGAAGACCTGCTCCAGCGTTCGCCCGAGGAGATGCGCGCCATACGGGGACGGAAGATCGCCATGATCTTCCAGGACCCGATGATGACGCTGAATCCGGTGCTCTCCATCGAGACGCAGATGGTGGAAACGGTGCTGGCCCATGAGAAGGTGGGCCGGGCCGAGGCGCGGCGGCGCGCCGTCGAGGCGCTGGGCCTCGTCGGCATTCCGTCTCCGGACGAAAGGCTGTCGGCCTATCCGCACCAGTTCTCCGGCGGAATGCGTCAGCGCGTGGCGATCGCGATCGCCCTCCTGCACCGGCCCGACCTGATCATCGCCGACGAGCCGACGACCGCGCTCGACGTCACCATCCAGTCGCAGATCCTGTCGGAGATCCAGAAGCTGTCGCAGAGCCTGGGCATGTCGCTCATCTGGATCAGCCACGATCTCGGCGTGGTGGCCGGCCTCGCCCACAGGGTGGCGGTCATGTATGCCGGCAAGATCGTCGAGTCCGGGCCGGTCGACGCCGTTCTCGACCACCCGGTCCATCCCTATACCGTCGGCCTGCTGCGCTCCATTCCTGCCAATCTCGAGCGCGGGCAGCCGTTGCAGGCGATCCCCGGCATGGCGCCCTCGCCGGTCGATCGGCCGAGCGGCTGTCCCTTCCGCCTGCGCTGCTTCGCGGCGACCGCCGCCTGCCACGCCGAACCGGCAGAGACGATGGATGGCGAGCACGCCTGGCGCTGCTTCCATCCGCAAAGTGAGGTCGCCGCCTGATGGTGCAGAAGAATGCCGGCCAGACGCCCCTGATCGAGGCCGTCGACGTCTCCAGGCGCTTCACGCGGAAGCTCGATCTGGCCGAGAAGATCGCCAACCTGTTCGGCGCGGGGCTCGAGGAGCGCACGGTACATGCCGTCGACCGGGTGTCTCTGGCGATTCGCCCCGGGGAGGTCGTCGGCCTCGTGGGCGAGTCGGGCTGCGGCAAATCCACCTTCGGCCGGGTGCTCGCCGGGATCCTGCCGCCGTCGGAGGGCGATCTCCGCTGGGAGGGGCGCAGTATCGCCCAGCTTCCGGCAAGCGAGGCGAAGGCCGTCCGTCTGGCGACGCAACTGATCTTCCAGGATCCGATGTCCTCGCTCAATCCGCGCAAGACGGTGGCGCAGGCGATCGGCGAAGCGCCGGTCGCCCACGGCATCGTCAAGCGATCGGAGGCGGCCGACATGGTGGCCGCGCTCATGGAGCGGGTCGGGCTCGATCCGTCCTACGCCCGGCGCTATCCCCATCAGTTCTCGGGCGGCCAGCGCCAGCGCATCGGCATCGCCCGCGCGCTCGCGGTCAAGCCGCGCTTCCTCATCTGCGACGAATCCGTCTCGGCGCTCGACGTCTCGATCCAGGCGCAGGTGCTGAACCTGTTCATGGAGCTGAGGCAGGAGATGGGCCTGACCTATCTCTTCATCAGCCACGATCTCGGCGTGGTGCGGCACATCTCGGACCGCGTGGCGATCATGTATCTCGGCCGCATCGTCGAGCTGGCGGACGCGGACCGCTTCTTCGAGGCGCCGAACCACCCCTACACCCGTGCGCTTCTGGACGAGATGCCGACGGTGACGCAGCGTCGGCGCTCGTTCCATCCGATCAAGGGCGAGATTCCCTCGCCGCTCAATCCGCCTTCGGGCTGCCATTTCCATCCGCGCTGTCCGCATGCGTCCGCCCGCTGCCGGACGGAAGCGCCCGCCCTGCGCGAACTCACGCCGGGGCACTTCAGCGCCTGCCACCTCAACGATGCGCCGCCGGTCGCGGGGGCGGCGCCAATGTTCAACCGGGAGAAGGGAGCCGTCTCATGAAAATCCGCTCATTCATTGCCGCCCTGGCCCTGTCGACCTGCCTGTCGACGGGCGTCTACGCGGTCGACCTGACGATCGGGTCGTCGACCGAGCCGCAGGCCATCGATCCGCATTTCTCGCGCACCGGCAACAGCCAGCAGGCGGCCCAGCACGTCTTCGACCGTCTGGTGATCCCGGACGAGAACCTGCGCATCCATCCGGGCCTGGCCGTCGAGTGGGAGAACACGGACGAGCTGACCTGGATCGTGAAGCTGCGCGAGGGCGTGAAGTTCCACGACGGCACGCCCTTCACGGCCGAGGACGTCGTCTTCTCGCTCGAGCGTGCGCCGCAGGTCCCGAACAGTCCGGCCCCCTTCACCGCCAATGTCGGCCCGATCGCGTCGATGGAGATCATCGACCCGCTGACGGTGAAGTTCACGACGACGCGCCCGACGCCGCAATTCATGGAGCTGGCCGGTCTCGTCTACATCGTTTCCAAGAAGGCGGCCGAGAATGCCGGCACCGACGACTTCAACAGTGGAGCGGCGGCCATCGGAACGGGGCCGTACAAGTTCGTCGAATGGGTGCCCGGCGACCGCCTGGTCTTGGAGCGCAACGACGATTACTGGGGTGAAAAGCCCGATTTCGAAAGGGTCACCTTCCGGCTCATCTCGAACGCGGCGGCGCGCGTCGCCGCGCTCAGGGCCGGCGACGTCGACCTGATCGACGCCGTGCCGCCCTCCGACAAGGCGACGCTGGAAGCGGTCGACGGCATCGTCCTTCACTCCACCCCTTCGGCGCGCCTCATCTATCTGGGACTCGACAGCGCCCGTGACGAAAGCCCCTGGATCGTCGGCGCCGACGGCCGGCCCCTGAACCCGAACCCGCTCAAGGACCGGCGGGTGCGCGAAGCCATGTCGAAGATGATCGACCGGCAGCTCCTCATCGACCGGATCCTGTCCGGCGCCGGCGCACCGGCGGAGCAGATGGTGCCCGAGGGAATCGCCGGCCATTCGGACAATCTGGAGCCCGACACGATCGACCTCGATGCGGCCCGGGCGCTGCTGGCGGAAGCGGGCTATCCGGACGGCTTCGGCATTACCATCCATTCGTCGAACGACCGCTTCCCGGGCGACGGCGACATCGCCCAGGCCCTGGGCCAGCTCTTCGCCCGCGGCGGCCTGCAGGTGAACGGCGTGGTGACCCAGCCCTACAACGTCTATGCGGGCGCGGCCGGCAAGCAGGAATTCAGCGCGTTCATCTTCTCCTTCGGCACGACGACGCCGTCTTCCGCGCCGGGCATGACCAACGTGCTGATGACCTACGACGAGGACGCGGGCACGGGTTCGTTCAACCGGATGCGCTACTCGAACCCCGACTACGACGCCAAGATGCGTGAGGCCCTGGCCGAGTTCGACGAGAGCCGGCGGGCGGAACTCCTGGCGGAGGCTGCGGACATCGCCTTCGGCGACTACGCCATCCTGCCGCTCTACTGGCCGGAGGTCACCTGGGCGAGCCGCGAGGGCGTGGGATACGTGCCCAACAAGCTCGAAGACACCCTGGCCATGTTTGCGAGCATCGACGAATGACGGGTACAGCCGTGACAGTGGACGTGGTCGACGCGGCCGCCGGCCTGCCTGAGCCGGAACCGGTGGCCGAAGGGGTGGTCGTGCATCGGAACGTGATGGTTCCGATGCGCGACGGGATCCGCCTTGCCACCGACATCTATCGCCCGGCGGTCGGCGGCGCGCCGGTTTCCGATCCCTTGCCCGTGATCATGGAGCGCACGCCCTACGGGAAGTCGGAACGCTCGCGCTCCGAGATCGAGGTCGGCATGGAAAAGCCGATGACGCGGGCCGAGGTGGCGTCGCACTTCGTCCGTCACGGCTACGTCGTCATCTATCAGGACTGTCGGGGCCGTCACGGCTCGGAAGGGGAGTTCACGAAGTATCTCTCCGAAGGGCCGGACGGCTTCGACACCCTCGCCTGGATCGTCCGCCAGGCCTGGTGCGACGGCAAGGTGGGCACGATGGGCCTGTCCTATGCGGCGCATACCCAGATGGCGCTCGCCTGCCTGAACCCGCCCGGGCTTGCGACCATGATCCTCGATTCCGGTGGCTTCTCGAACGCGTTTACCTGCGGCATCCGTCAGGGCGGCGCGTTCGAGCTGAAGCAGGCGACCTGGGCCTACAACCAGGCGCGCGAAAGCAAGGCGGCGCAGGAGGATTCGCTGCTGGCCGCGGCGCTCGCCGCCGAGGACCTGTTCGCCTGGTTCGAGGTCATGCCTTGGGCCGAGGGCCGCTCGCCCGTCCGCTGGATGCCGGAATACGAGAGCTACCTGCTGGATCAGTGGCGGCGCGGCACCTTCGACGACTACTGGCGGCAGGTCGGCATCTATGCCGCCGGCTACTACGACACCCTGCCGGAGATCCCGGTGGCGCTGATGTCGAGCTGGTACGACGCCTATGTGCGCACCACGTTCGAGAACTACGAAGGCCTGTCGCGCTCCGGCCGCCGGCACCTGAACCTCATCATGGGGGCGGGGCTGCATGGGGACCGCAATTCCACCTTTGCCGGCGATGTCTCCTTCGGCAGCGGTGCGCCGCTGGGCGGCAATGTGGCGCCGAGCTGGCTCGAGTTCCGCCGGCGCTGGTTCGACCGGTGGCTGAAGGGCATCGACAACGGCGTCGACAAGGACCCGGAGGTCCGGATCTTCCTCATGGGCGGGGGATCGGGCCGCAAGACGGCGGAAGGCCGTCTCGACCATGGCGGGCGCTGGATCAGCGCCAGCAAATGGCCGCTGCCGGATGCCCGGCCCATCAGGCTGCATCTGCATGGCAATGGCCGGCTTTCGGCCGACCGGCCGGCGGCCGGTGCGGCCCCGCTCGTCTACGACTTCGATCCCTCCAATCCCGTGCCGACCATCGGCGGCGCGCTTACCAGCGGTCAGCCGATCTTCGAGGGCGGCGGGTTCGACCAGCGCGAGGCCGAGCGCTTCTTCGGCTGCAAGCGCCCCGGCCTGCCTCTTTCCGCGCGCCATGACGTGCTGAGCTTCGAGACGGAGCCGCTTGCCGAAGACACGGCGATCGCGGGGCCGGTGACGGTGAAGCTCTACGTTTCGACCGACGCCCCCGACACCGACTTCACCGCCAAGCTGATGGATGTCTATCCGCCGAACGAGGATTACCCCACGGGGTATGCCCTGATCCTGACGGACGGCATCTTCCGCTGCCGCTACCGCAAATCGTTCGAGCATCCGGAGCTCTGCGTGCCGGGCGAGGTGATGGAGATCACGATCGAACCCTTCGCGATCGCCAACCTGTTCAAGAAGGGGCACCGGATCCGGCTGGATATCTCCTCCAGCAATTTCCCGAAATACGACGTGAACCCCAACACGGGTGCTCCGGAAGGCACCGGCCGGACCCGCCGGATTGCCCGCAATACGGTTTTCTGCAGCGCGGATCTGCCGTCGAGCGTCGAGCTCTATCGCGTCGAGGCGGGATGAGCGGTCGCGAGCGGCGATCGGAAGCGGCCGCGCGCGTGCTTGAGAACTGTCGAAATCGGCGCCGGACGGCATGGCCGTCCGGCGCCGATGCTTTCCCTGGGAAGTGTCGACGCACGTTCATGCGATAGGGAACGGGGCCAGCGGTTTCGTCGCGGGCCCATGGATGACGTCTCTCTTCAGCGCGAACCGGGAGCCGTGGCAGGGGCAGTCCCAGGTCCGGTCCGTCTCGTTCCAGCCGACGATGCAGCATGTGGCTGCCGACCGCGGAGACCGCGCGGATCTTTCCCACTCATCCCGGAAGGCGGCGACGTTCATTGCCATTGCTTCGTTCCCGCGCCGTTCGGACCGGCGATCGGAAGCGCGTCGTCGAATGTTCCCGGCGGGACGGGAAGGGGCGACGGCCCACGGGAATTCCGCAAGGGCAGGGAGGCGGCCATGGCCGGGATCGGTCGGGCGCAACCGTCGGGCCGCCACTGCATCTTGCTAGGCTCCGGCTTTTGTGGATTCCTTTAGCGATAGAACCTGAAAATTATCTATAAAATAGCGAAGGAGCCATCATGGCCATGGTAGCGGCATCGACTCTCAAGCCCGCCTTCAGCCCTCTCGATCTGCAGAACCGGCCGCTAACGGCGCAGGTCGGTGCGGTCGTGCTCGGCACCCTGTTCCTGGCCCTCTCCTCCTATGTCGAGGTGCCGATGTTCCCGGTGCCGATGACGATGCAGACCTTCGCCGTCGCCCTGGTGGGCGCGCTCTATGGCTGGCGGCTCGGCGGGATCACGATCGCCGCCTGGCTTGCCGAAGGCGCGGCGGGCCTGCCGGTGCTTGCGGGCGGCGGCGCCGGGCTTCAGCATTTTGCAGGTCCCACGGCCGGCTATCTCTTCGCCTTCCCGATCGCGGGCACGCTCACCGGCTGGCTGGCCCAGCGCGGCTGGAATGGACGCCGCGTCGGCTTGGCCTTTCTTTCGATGCTGGCCGCGAACCTTCTGTGCCTCGTCCTCGGCGGGTCGTGGCTTGCGGTTCTCATCGGGCCGGAGCAGGCGATCGTGCACGGGGTGCTGCCCTTCCTCCTCGGCGCGGTTCTCAAATCCGCTCTCGGCGCGGCCACGCTCAGGCTCATGGCGCGGGGCAGCCTGCGGCGCGCCGGATGACCATCCGGTTCCGGCCCCATCATCTCCTCTGTGTGCTCACCTATGTCGGCAGGGGCTACAGCCCCGTCTTCACGGCCAATTTCGACGTGATCGCCGGGCGGATCGCCCGCGGCGAGGACATTCTGGTCGTGGACGGGCCGGACGATGTCTGCGCGCCGCTTCTCGGTGACGTCGGCGCGCATTGCGTGCGCGACAGCGTCATCGAGCGTGACCTCCTCGCCGCGCGGGATGTCGGCCGGTTGCTGGGCCGTCCGATCGAGGCCGGGCAGAGATTGACGCTGGACGGCGAGCTTCTGGGGCGGATGCGTGAAGCCTTTTCGTCCGGGCGGACCCGAAGCGCCTGCGCCGGGTGCGAGTGGACCGGGCTGTGCGGGACCATCGCCGCGGGCGGCTTTCGGGGCGCCGCCGTCCCGGACGACCGCGGCAGCCGGGTCCGGCGGCCATTACCGGGCCGGTGCCCCGCATAGCCCTGTAGGTGATCGACGGCGTGGCCCGGCCGGATTATCTATTGGGCATGACGACCGCCAAAGCCGACACCATCGCCGCACGGATCAGCAGGATACTTGCGGAGCGGATCATCTCGGGCGCGATCGAGGCGGGGGCGAAGCTGCGGCAGGACCGCATCGCCGAAGAGTTCGGCGCGAGCCATGTGCCGGTGCGCGAGGCCTTCCGCCGGCTGGAGGCGCAGGGCCTGGTCGTCAGCGAGCCGCGCCGGGGCGTACGCGTGGCTGGCTTCAGCCTGGAGGAGGTGAGGGAGGTCGCCGAGATGCGGGCCGCGCTCGAGGTGCTGGCCCTGCGCCATGCCGCGCCGCATCTGACCCGGGCCATTCTGGACCAGGCCGAGGAGGCGACGCGCGCCGGCGACAAGGCGGGCGACGTGCAGGCATGGGAGGAAGCGAACCGCAGCTTCCATCGCCTCATCCTCACGCCTTGCGGGATGCCGCGGCTGCTCAAGGCCATCGACGATCTTCATACGGCAAGCGCGCGCTTCCTGTTCTCGGGCTGGCGGGCGGAATGGGAGGCGCCGACCGATCGCGATCATCGCGCGATCCTCGCCGCGCTGCGCGCCGGCGAGGTGGAGGTGGCAGCCTCCGTGCTGGCGCGGCATGTGCAGTGGATCGGCCAGACGCCGGCGAAGGCCGCCCGCGGCTGAGCTGCTGTGGCGGGTCGGGGCGGCCGGGCCGGATGGGACGGGCCCGTTTCTTCGATCAGGTACCCGCGTCGGGCAGCGGACGCGCCTTCAGCCAGAGGAACAGCGGGACGCGCGCCCATTGCTGCAGTTGCGTCCGACCGGCGGCGTCGTCCGGGACCGGTTCGCGAAGGGAGGTAATCGCGAACCCGGCATTCTCCAAGGCGGTCGCATAATGCTCCAACGGCATCGACCAGCCGGCGAAATGCATCCGCAGGCCGTCGCGCTCCTCGATACCGTCGAAGTGCTGTAGTCCGAAATAGGTGCCCGTCAGCACGAACGGGGCGTCGGGATCCGGGCCGGCGAATCTTCCCCGGTCCCGGAACGGGTGCACGATCGAGATGACAAGCCGCCCCTCGGGGTGCAGAACCCGGCGGATCTCCTGCAACGTGCCGGACAGGTCGTCCACGTCCATCAGGACGTTGTAGGCCATCACCAGGTCGAAGCTCTCGTCCTCGAACGGCAGGTCGCGGGCATTCGCAATCGCGTATGCGTGGGCGGAATTGGCCTGTTCGGCCGCTTCGACGAGGTCCGCCACGATGTCGGTCGCGGTGACCTGGTATCCAAGCGCCTTCAGTTCGCGGGAGACGCGCCCTTCGCCGCAGCCCACCTCAAGGGCCCTGCCGGTGCCTTCGCCGACAAAGGCCGCGAGTGCGTTCCGGTATGCCCAGAAGGCATCGTGGTCGGGTGACCGCGCCCATGCCGTCCATTCCGCCGCGACGCGCGTCCAGTGCTCTCGGTCAGACAAGGGCCGATCCATCGGATACTCCATTCGTGCGGGGACTGGCGCGGCACGTGGGGACGAGGCGTCCCTTCCTGTTCCATCCGGTGCCGTAATGCAAGCGACGGAAACGGTGCCCCGTCGAAGTCGGTGCCAGGCCCGCCTCGCAAGGGGCGTGACATGCGGGCTGGCACGGCCGGATCTTCCTGGCATACTTAGGAATGTAACTTGGGCCCGTGCATGCTGCCGGTACGATCCAGATTCCGGCCGGAGCCCGTCCACCACCTGACCGGAGGCCTGCGGTGATCCGCCGCCGCAGTCCTGCATCCGCGCCAGGCCCATGCCGGGCACCGCGAGGGACCATCCCTGAAGTCACAACGGATGCGGGGTAAGGACATGGAAATCAACGTCAACGGTACGGTCCACCAGGTAGATGCCGAAGGCGACACGCCCCTGCTTTGGGTGATTCGCGACAATCTCGGCATGACCGGCACGAAATATGGCTGCGGGCTTGCCCAATGCGGTGCCTGCACCGTGCTGGTCGACGGCCAGCCCACGCGATCCTGCGTCACGCCCGTGGAAAGCGTCGTCGGCCTGTCCGTCACCACCATCGAAGCGGTCGAGGAGGATCCGGTCGGCCGCCGCGTGGTCGAGGCCTGGGTGAAAAACCAGGTGCCCCAATGCGGCTATTGCCAGTCGGGCCAGGTGATGGCGGCCACCGCGCTCCTGAAGCAGGTCCCGCAGCCGACCGCGGACGACATCGCCGCCTACATGACGAATCTCTGTCGCTGCGGCACCTACAACGCCATCGCCGCCGCCCTGCGCGACGCCGCGGAAGCCTGAGGAGGACCGCCATGAACGCCATCCGTTCCAGGGTGTTCGACCTCGACGAGTTCCCCGAACGCTCGCCGGTCAATCTTTCCCGTCGCGGCTTTCTCGGCGCTTCGCTGGGCGCGCTGGTGCTCGGCATGGCGTTGCCCGGCGCCGTCGCCCGCGCCGGGGATGCGGCAGCGGAGGTCACGCCCGGCACACGCGTGCCGGCATTCCTCGAGATCCGGCCCGACGGGACCGTCCTACTGCGCATCCCCTTCGTCGAAGGGGGCCAGGGCGTCGCCACCGCCTTCGCCCAGATCGTCGGCGAGGAGCTCGACGTCGAGCCGGCCAGTTTCACCGTCGAGTGCGCGCCTCCCGGCGCCGATTACCTGGTGATGGGCGGCCAGCGATTCACCGGCGGCAGCTTCTCCGTCAGGTCAAGCTACGAGACGATGCGGAAGCTGGGCGCCTCGGCACGCCAGATGCTGCTGCAGGCCGCAGCCGCCCGTCTGGGCGCGCCGGCGACGGAGCTCTCGACCGAGCCGGGGCGCGTGCTTCACGCCGCCTCGGGCCGCACGATCGCCTATGGCGACCTTGCCGCCGATGCCGCCGCCCTGCCGGTGCCCGGGGATGCGCCCCTAAGGGCGGAAGCGGATTTCCGCTGGATCGGTAAGCCGGTTCCGCGGATCGATGCGCGCGCCAAGTCCACCGGCAAGGCCGTCTATGCCATCGACATCAGAGTCGAGGGCATGCTGCATGCGGCGGTACAGCACGCGCCCCGCCTCGGCGCGGAGCCGGGCGCCATCGCCAATCAGGCCGAGGTGGAGGCGATGCCCGGCGTGCATTCGGTCCACCGCCTGCCGGGCGCCGTGGCCGTCGTCGCCGATCGATGGTGGCGCGCGCGCCGCGCCGTCGAGACGCTGGAAGTCGCCTGGACCGAACCGGCCCCGGATGCGGCCACGGCCATGCCCGCCGATTTCTCGACCGCGGCGCTGCGGTCGACGCTCGAGGCCGCGCCCGGCCCGGGTGTCGATGCCGAGGTCGAGGGCGACGCAGCCGCCGCGCTGGCCAAGGCGGCACGGGTGGTGGAGGCGGTCTACGACGCGCCCTTCCTGGCGCATGGCCAGCTCGAGCCGCCCTCGGCGCTCGCGCGCTGGAACGAGGATGGGACCCTCGACCTTTGGGTCCCCAACCAGGCGCCGGAGGTGTTCCAGAGCGCCGCGGCGCAGGTCGCCGGGCTCGAGCCCGAGCAGGTGAGGATCCATTCCCCGATGCTGGGCGGATTCTTCGGGCGGCACTTCCTCTACGCATCCGCCAATCCCTTCCCGCAGGCGATATTGCTGTCCAAGGCGGTCGGCCGTCCGGTGAAGCTGATCTGGAGCCGGGAGGAGGAATTCCTGCGCGACGCGCTGCGCCCCATGGGCCTTGCCCGATTCCGCGCCGGGCTCGGGGAGGATGGCCTTCCTGTGGCGCTGGAGGCCGAGGCCGTCGGGGAAGGACCGGCCGGACGCTGGTTCGGCCACCGGCCGGATACGGCGGACTCCTCCGCCGTAGAGGGCATCGCCGGCAAGCCCTATCGGATCCCCAACCGCCGCGTGTCCCATGTCTTCATGCCGCACCCGACCGTCATCGGCTTCTGGCGCTCGGTCGGCCATTCGATGAACGACTTCTTCTACGAAACCTTCTTCGACGAGATGGCCGAAGCCGGCGGGCACGACCCCTTCGAGCTGCGGCACCGCCTGCTGGCCGACAGCCCGCGCCAGAGGGCGCTGCTGGAGGCGGTGGGCGAACTCTCGGGCGGCTGGAAGCGCGGTCCGTTCGATGCGGAAGACGGGAGCAGGCGGGCACGAGGCGTCGCCATGGCCTCGCCCTTCGGAAGCGAGGTGGCGACCATCGCGGAAGTCTCGATCGAACGGGGCCAGATCGTGGTGCACGACGTCTGGGTCGCGATCGACCCGGGCCGAATCGTCAACCCGGCCATCATCGAGGCGCAGATCAACTCGGCCGTGGCGCTCGGCCTTTCCTCGGCGCTGCTGGAAGAGGTGGTCTACGAAAACGGCCTGCCCCAGGCGCGCAACTTCGACGCCTATCCCATCCTCCCGCCGGAGCGGATGCCGCGCGTGCATGTGCGCATCATCGAGAGCGGCGAACCGATGGGGGGAATCGGCGAGCCGGGCGTTCCCGGCGTGCCGCCCGCCGTGGTCAACGCCGTCGCGGCGCTGACCGGCCGGCGCATCCGAAGCCTGCCTCTCTCGAAAGTCGATCTGGGCGATATCGGTTAGACATTCCGGACCGTTCGCGCGCCCTCTTCGTGCCCGGCCGCATTCGCGGCCGGGCACGCGGGTCCTATGCCGGCGATGCGGGTCGATCGCCGAAGCCTTTCGACCGCCTTTTGTAAACCCTTGTAAGCAGAAGCGATGCGTGAGTATGCTACGGTATGCTGCGCGTCGCTTAGTGACTGTGGGCCCGTACAAAAAAGTCTTGAGCTTACCCGGAACAAATCTCGGCGCCGGGTAATTCTCGGCGGGGAGGTTTCGAATGTTTCGTCGGGTCGTTCTTGGCCTCATCTTCCTTATCGTCGTTGCTGTCGGAGTCTCCGTGGCGATCGCCTGGCGTTCCGAGATGGAGCCGCGGGACACCGCCGAGCCGCTCGAGTTCGATCCGGCGCTGGTCGAGAAGGGCGCGGCGCTCGCGGCCGTCGGGAACTGCATCGCGTGCCACACGGTGCCCGGGCAGAAGGCGTTCGCCGGCGGACTCGCCCTGCCGACCCCGTTCGGCACCATCTATTCCACCAACATCACGCCGGATCCGGAGACGGGAATCGGCCTCTGGACCGAAGAGGCGTTCCAGAGGGCCATGCGGGAGGGCGTGGACCGGGAGGGGAACCACCTTTATCCCGCATTCCCTTATGACCACTACACGCGCGTCACGGAAGAGGATAACCGGGCGCTATACGCCTTCCTGATGACGCGGGAGCCGGTGCGCTACACCGCGCCCGAGAACGAGCTGCCGTTCCCGATCAGCTTCCGGCCGATCCTCGCGGGGTGGAAGATCCTGTTCCTCGATGTGGGCGCGTTCGAACCGGACCCGGACCGAAGCGAGGAATGGAACCGGGGCGCCTATCTGGCCGAGGGGCTTGGCCATTGCGGTTCCTGCCATACCGCGCGGAACCGGTTCGGAGCGCTGTCCGGCCACTGGAACGGCGGCGAGGCCGAAGGATGGGCCGCCTTCGCCATCAACGAGGCGTCGCCCGCGCCCATTCCGTGGGATCGGGAAAGCCTGCATGCCTATCTGCGCAATGGCTGGCACCCGCACCATGGCGTCTCGCGCGGGCCGATGGCCGAGGTCACGGCCAATCTCGGCACTTTGCCGGAGGCGGATGTCCGGGCCATTGCGACCTATGTGGCGTCCGTGATGGGCGAGCCCACGGCCGAGCGCCGCAGTCGTGCGGACCAGATCCTGCAGGATCTCGAAGGCGATGCCGCCGAGCAGGCGGCGAGCACGGATGTGCAGGCGGTGGCGACCTCGTCCGACAGCCTCGGCGCTTCCATCTACCGGAGCGCCTGCGCGACCTGCCATGAAAGCGGGCGGCCGCAGCCGTTCGGGGGCCTCAACCTGTTCATGAGCGCGGCGGTCAACGCGCCGAACCCGCAGAATCTCATCAATCTCACGCTTTACGGGCTGCCGGCCGCCGACGGCGTCCGCAGCGCCGTAATGCCGGGCTTCGGCGCCGTCATGTCGGATGAAGAGCTGCTGGCGCTGTTCAACTACATCCGCGACCGATTCACCGACCAGCCGGCCTGGACGGATCTTCCCGAACGGCTACGCGCCACGCGCAGCGGCGAGTATCATGTGAGAATTCTGCCATCGGACGGCATCGAGAGAGGACCGTCCAACATTGGAGCGAGCGACGATGGCGATAACACTCAGAATTAACGGCGAAGCGCACGAGGTGGATGCGGATCCCGCAACCCCGCTTCTCTATGTCCTCCGCGACGATCTGCAGCTCAACGGGGCGAAGTACGGCTGCGGGCTTGGGCAGTGCGGCGCATGCACCGTCATGGTCGACGGCGAGGCCGTATTCTCCTGCGTGACCCCGATCATGCTGCTCGAGGATAGCGAGATCGTCACCCTCGAGGGCCTCGGCACGATCGACAATCCCGGCCCGGTGCAGGCGGCGTTCATCGAGAAGCAGGCGGCCCAGTGCGGCTACTGCATTCCCGGCATGATCGTGCGCGCGCAGGCGCTGCTGCAGAAGAATCCGGCCCCCAGCGACGACGAGATCCGGTCGGCCCTGTCGCCCAATCTGTGCCGCTGCGGAACCCATACGCGGATCCTGGCGGCGGTGAAGCGCGCGAGCGAACTGATGCAGTCGAACGGCGCGGCTGCCGGCCGAGGAGAGCCCGCATGAGACAGGATGACACCGGACTGCGCGTCTCCCGTCGCGCGGTGCTTGCCGGGACGGGAGCTCTGGTCCTCAGCTTCGCGAGCCGGGATCTGTTCGCCCAGCACGTTCCCCCGACGCTCCCGAACGGCGCCGAGGCGCCGCAGCTACCGGGCAGCCTTCAGAAGACGCCTCTTCTCGATGCCTGGATCAGGATCGATGCCGAAGGCCGGATAACGGTCTTCACCGGAAAGGCGGAACTCGGGCAGGGCATCAGGACCGCTCTCATCCAGGTCGCGGCCGAGGAGCTGGAGGTGGCGCCCGAGGAGATCGAGCTCGTGACCGCCGATACGGCGCGGACGCCGAACGAGGGCTTCACCGCCGGAAGCCAGTCCATGCAGTACAGCGCCACGGCGATCCGCCATGCGTCAGCGCAGGTGCGGGAGATCCTGATCGCCGAGGCCGCCCGCCGGCTCGGCGTTCCGCCGGGCGATCTGCGGGCGGAAGGCGGCCGGATCGTTCCGCCGCAGGGCGATCCGATCGGCTACGGCGAGCTGGTCTTCGACCAGCTGCTGCATGTCGAAGCAAGCCCGGACTCCAAGCTGAAGCAGCCGGACGCCTATCGGGTGATCGGCCAGTCCATGCCGCGCGTGGACATTCCGGCAAAGGTCACCGGCGGCGTGGCCTATGTCCATGATCTGCGGCTCGAAGGCATGCTGCATGCCCGCGTCGTCCGGCCGCCGAGCCAGCATTCCGAGCTGGTCGACGTCGACACGAGCAGGGTCGAGAGCATGCCGGGCGTGGTCAAGGTCGTCCGCGACGGGGACTTCCTGGCCGTGGTGGCGGAACGGGAGTTCCAGGCGATCGAGGCCATGAGGGCGCTCGCCGATGCGGCGCAATGGCGTGAAAAGCCCAATCTCCCCGATCAGGACCGGCTTCCGGAAGCCCTGCAGGCGCTGGAGCGCGAGGTCGGCACGGTCGCGGAGGCGGGCTCGCCCAGCTTCTCGGGCCAGGTCTTCGAGGCGACCTTCACGCGCCCCTATCAGATCCACGGCTCCATCGGTCCGTCCTGCGCCGTCGCCGTGGCGAATGAAGAAGGGCTGACCGTCTGGTCCCACACCCAGGGCGTCTATCCGGACCAGGACGCGATTGCCGAGATGCTCGGTATGCCGGTCGAGCGCGTCCGCGTGATCCACATGGAAGGCGCGGGCTGCTACGGCCACAATGGCGCGGACGATGCCGCGGCCGATGCTGCGCTCATCGCCACCGCGGTTCCCGGCCGTCCTGTCAGGGTGCAATGGATGCGCGAGCAGGAGCACGCCTGGGAGCCCTTCGGCGCGGCCATGGTGACCAAGGTACGTGCCACGCTCGACGCGAACGGCCGCATCGACAACTGGGCGTTCGATCTGTGGAGCAACGTCCACTCGACTCGGCCGGGCGGGGCGGGCTCGCTCATCGCGGCGCGTCACCGGGCGGAATCGGTCACGCCGCCGCCCTCGCGGCTGCAGATCACCCAGGCGGGGAACGGGGACCGCAACGCCGATCCGCTCTATGTCCTGCCGAACAAGCGCGTGCTCTGGCACTTCCTGCCGGACATGCCGCTGCGCGTCTCCGCCATGCGCGCTTTGGGCGCCTATGCGAACGTGTTTTCGATCGAAAGCACCATGGACGAGCTGGCGATCATGGCCGGCGCCGACCCGGTCGAATTCCGGCTGCGGCATCTGGAGGACGAACGGGCGCGCGAGGTCGTCGAGGTCGCGGCCGAGCGCTTCGGCTGGTCGAGCGAGCCGCTGCCCGCCAACCGCGGTCGGGGCTTCGGCTTTGCGAGGTACAAGAACCTTGCCGCCTATCTCGCCGTCGCCATGGAGGTGGAGGTCGAGCCGGAGACCGGCCGGGTGCGGGTCGTGCGCGCCGTCAGCGCCATCGACGGCGGTGAGATCGTCAACCCGGACGGTGTCATCAACCAGACCGAGGGCGGGATTCTCCAGACCATCAGCTGGACGCTGTACGAAGCCGTCACCTTCGACAACACGCGGGTGACGAGCGTCGACTGGAGCACGTATCCCATCCTCCGGTTCAGGGACGTGCCGGACAGCGTGGAGGTCCACATCGTCAATCGGCCGGGGCAGCCCTATCTGGGCGTCGCCGAGGCGGCTCAAGGTCCCGCCGCAGGGGCGCTGGCGAACGCGGTCCGGAATGCGATCGGCAAGCGCATCTACGACATCCCCCTGACCCGGGAACGGGTGCGGCAGGCGATCGGCGTCTGACGGCGTCCCATGCGGTCCATCGCCCGATGACAGGCGATGGGCCGCATGGCTGCGTCACGCGCCGTCGAGCCGATCCTTATGTCTGCGACGGCGCCGCAAGCAGAATTCTACCTCTGCGTCTTCTTCTCGCTCCCTCTGCCCCGATGCCCTTCGGCGCGTAACGGTCCCTCCGGTGCGGCCGGTCGCTTGGGGATCGGGAGACCGGCGTTCGACGAGGTTCCCTGTCGCCCCGGGGGAACCGGGGAGCGGCTTCGGCTCTTGGAACCCTCGAGGTCAGGTACCCCGGCCGGAGGGCCGATCGCGCCGACGACGTCGACGGCTGCCCGGCGATCGCCCCTTTGGTCGGCGGCCGCCCGTGACGTGTCCTGCAGAGGAGTGTCGCCCCATGGAAGTCATCGGTTATGCGGCGCGAGGTGCCGACACGCCGCTTGCGCCCTATTCGTTCGAGCGCCGGGCGTTGCGTCCGAACGATGTCGCGATCGATATCCTCTATTGCGGCGTCTGTCACAGCGATCTGCACATGGCGCGGAACGACTGGGGCATGACCGGCTATCCGATCATTCCGGGCCACGAGATCGTCGGCCGGGTGACCGCCGTCGGAAGCGATGTCACTCGCGTTCAAGCCGGTGACGTGGTCGCGGTCGGATGCATGGTCGACAGCTGCCAGCGTTGCGACCAGTGCCGCAAGGGGGAGGAGCAGCTCTGCCGCGAGGGCATGACCATGACCTACGGTTCTCCGGACCGAAACACCGGAGAGATCACCCAGGGCGGCTATTCGAAGCATGTGGTCGTCCGGCAAGAGTTCGTCCTTCGGGTGCCGGAAGGGCTGGACCTTTCACGCGCCGCGCCGCTGCTGTGCGCCGGGATCACCACCTATTCGCCGCTGCGGGCCGCGGCCGTGGGACCGGGCAGTCGGGTCGGGATCGTCGGGCTCGGCGGGCTCGGCCACATGGCCGTCAAGCTCGCTTCCGGCCTCGGGGCCCATGTGACCGTTCTGAGCCGCAGTCCCGACAAGATGGCCGATGCCCGGGCGCTCGGCGCCGATGCGCTGCTGGTCTCGACCGACGAGCAGGCGATGGCTGCGGCCCAGTCGAGCTTCGACCTGATCATCGACACCGTTCCGGTGCGGCACGACCTCAACGCCTACCTGCCGCTCTTGGACGTGGACGGAACCCTGGTGATCGTCGGGCAGGTCGGCCCGGTCGGCGAATTGATGACGCCGCCGATGCTCTTCGGGCGGCGTCGGATCGCGGGTTCCCTGATCGGGGGTATCGCCGAAACCCAGGAGCTGCTGGACTTCTGCGGGCGCAAGAACATCCTGCCCGACTGCGAGATGATCCGCATCGAGCAGATCAACGAGGCTTTCGAACGCATGGTGCGCTCCGACGTCCGCTACCGTTTCGTCATTGACATGTCGTCTCTGACCGCGGCTTCGGACTGAACGAAGGGACCGGATCGGGGATACCGTCCTGCCGGAACCGGCTTGCGGGCGCATCCGTGGGAGAAGGCAGCGGTCATGAATATCCAGCGCAACGGGTCGAACCCGTCGAGACAGGGGCCGTCGGATTATTTCACCGGTTCCGTACGGCTCGACTCGCCGTTCCAGGCGCCCCAGCCGGCGCGGGTCGGCGGGGCCGTCGTGACGTTCGAACCCGGTGCCCGCACCGCCTGGCACACCCATCCGCTCGGCCAGACGCTGATCGTCACCGCGGGGCTCGGCTGGGCGCAGCGGGAAGGCGGTCCGGTAGAGGAGATCCGGCCCGGCGACGTGGTCTGGTTTCCCCCGGGGGAGAAGCATTGGCACGGCGCGACGCCGACCACCGCCATGACCCATATCGCGATCGCCGAGTCGGCGGACGGCCGGTCGGTCGATTGGCTGGATCCTGTCACGGAAGAGCAGTATCTCGCCGGGCGGCGGTCGGGATAGAGTCGGACGCGCCCGCCGGGCCGGCGATACGGGCCGGATTGGCGTGATCTGTCCGCTATTTGTCCCGGACCGGGATTTTTGCCTTGAAGCGCGGCATCTAGTGTCTCTCCCATGGTCCATGCCTGGAGAACACCACATGTCCGCCGATACCGCACTTCTTGTCATCGACGCCCAGGAATCCTTCCGCCATCGCCCCTATTTCCGGGAGCAGGGCCTGCCGGCCTATGTCGCTGCCCAGCAGGCGCTGATCGACGGCGCGAAGGCGGCCGGGATCCCCGTCGTCCAGATCTTCCATATCGAGGAGACGGGCCCCTTCTCCGAGGCGTCGGGTTTCGTTGCGCCGCTCACGCCGCTGCGCATCGACCCTGACGCGGTTTTCCGGAAGCGCCGGCACAGCGCACTTGTCGGAACGGGGCTCGACGTCTGGCTGACGGAACACGGCATCCGGCGTGTCGTCGTCTCCGGCATCCGGACCGAGCAGTGCTGCGAGACGACCACCCGGCATGCCTCCGATCTCGGCTATCTGGTCGATTTCGTTGGCGAGGCGGCGCTGACCTTCCCGATGGTGGATGAGGCGGGCCGGGAATGGAGCGAGGAAGAGATCCGCGCCCGCACCGAGCTTGTCCTGGCCGGCCGCTTCGCCCGGATCCTGACGGTCGAGGAAGCGCTGAGGGGCTTTCGCCAAAGGGCCGCCGCATGACCGGCAACGGGCCGCAGAGGACGATCCCGGTCTTCGTGGTCGTGCCGCCGCGCGCCCTCCTGCTCGACATCGCCGGGCCGATCGAGGTGCTGCGCAAGGCCAATCTGGAGCAGGCGTCGGTGCGCTTCGACGTCGCCTATGTAGGGCCCGCGGCCGAGGTCCGCAGCTCCATCGGCCTCAACCTCGCCGGCGTGGGGCCGCTTCCGGAAGCGCTCCCGGACGACGCGATGGTGGTGATCTCGGGGACCACGGACCAGACGCTGGGCCAGGCCGCCGACAGCCGGCGTGAGGATGCCCCGTTGGAGGTCGCGATCGTGGACTGGCTGAAGCGGACCGTCCGCCCCGGGATCCGTCTCGTGACCATCTGTTCGGGCGCGCTGCTGGCGGCCCGCGCGGGGCTTCTGGACGGGCATGACTGCACGACCCATCACGGCGTGATCGACGAGCTTCGCCGCCTTGCCCCGAGGGCCCGGGTCCGGGACAACCGCCTATTCGTCGAAAATCGGGAACGGCTGACCAGCGCCGGGATCACCGCCGGCATCGATCTCATGCTTGCCGTCGTGGCGCGCGAGGCGGGGCACGGCACGGCGCTTGCGGTCGCCCGCTATCTCGTCGTCTATCTCAGGCGCGGGGGAGGCGATCCCCAGCTTTCCCCGTGGCTCGAGGGACGCAACCACATCCATCCGGCGATCCACCGGGTGCAGGACGCGGTCGCCGCCGATCCCGCCCGCGCCTGGTCCGTGGAAGGGCTGGCGAGGATCGCCGCGACAAGCCCCCGCAACCTGTCGCGCCTGTTCAACGAGCATGCCGGCATGAGCGTCACCGATTACGTGAACCGGATGCGGGTCGCGCTTGCCCGGGAACTGGTCATCGGGTCGCGGCTGGACATGGAGAGCGTCGCCGAGCGGGCAGGCTTTTCCTCGACGCGCCAGTTCCGAAGGGCATGGAGCCGGCTGCACGAGGCACCGCCCGCTCGTCTGCGTCGGGCCGCCCTGGCGGATCGGGACGCCGGCAGGACCGGTCCGCCGGACCGCGGCGGGTTCAGGAACGTGCCGCGATCGTCGCCGCGGCCCCACCCATGAAGGCGGCGGCGGTCCGGTTCAGCAGCTTCAGCGCCCGCGGGGTCCTGAGCAGCCATCGCGCCTGGGCCGCCAATGCCAGATAGGGCACGAGAACCAGCAGGAGAACGACCACCGTGCAGAGCGCCAGCAGCCCGTAATCGGCGACGGTCACCGTCCGCAGGTCGACCAGCGTCGGGGTCAGCGCGAGATAGAAGATCATGGTCTTCGGATTGCCGAGCGTCACCAGCAGGCCCGCGAGAGCGCTGGAGAGGGCGCCGCCGTTCGCCCGGCGCGCCTCGATCTTTTCGGTCATGACGCCGGACGTCCAGAACTTCCAGGCGAGCCATGCGAGATAGGCGACCCCCGCCCATTTCACGATGAGGAACACGGTCCCGAAGGTCTGGGCCAGGACGGCGAGGCCCAGGATCACCGCGGTCAGATAGGTGAGATCGCCCAGCACCAGGCCGAACGCCATGAAGAGCGAGGAGCGGAAGCCGGAGCCGAGCGCGCGGGCGACAAGCGCGGTGACGCCCGGCCCGGAATGGCTGCGGCCAGCGCCAGCGCGCCGCCATATGCGATCAGTCCCGTAAGGGTCATTGCCTGGTCCCCGCTACCGGATTCTCCTGGATCCCGGGAATTTAGCCGGATCCCGATCGATCCGGAAAGGGGCCGCTGGCGGGGGGACGACGCGCATCTCCCCGAGCGCCGTAGAGGGACGGTTTTCGAGGAAAGTGCCGATCCCCTTCAGACAGGCGACGGATGCGGCGCCGCCCGGAACCGCCAACGGAGAAGGGCGGCCGCGGCCAGTGCCAGGGCGGCGAGGGCAAGGGAGACATGGAGAGCCCCGATGGCCCCGAACGCCTCGATGATGCCGGAATAGACGACCGGCGCCAGCGCCGAGGCGAAGAAGGCGGGCGCGGTCAGCCTCCCCGCCACGCCGCCGTAAGAGCGATGGCCGAACAGCACGAGCGGCAGGGTCCCCCGTGCGATCGTCAAGAGCCCGTTGCCCGCGCCGAAGGCGAGCGCGAAGAGAGCGCCGGCGACGGCAGATCCGGCGCCCGCCAAGCCGCATCCGAACGCGATCGGGAGAAATCCGGTCGCCAGGAGGGCCAGGGCCGGCGGCGGAAGCCGCCGTCCGAACACGACTTCGCAGAGCCGGGCAGAGGATTGGCCGATGCCGCGGAGCGTCGAGAGCCAGACGGCGAGACCGGCACCCATGCCGAGTCCCGACATGATTCCGATCATATGGGCGGACATTCCGGCGCCGAGGAAGCCGGTGACGGCGATAATGAGGATGTAGCTCGCTCCGGCAATCCTTTCGTCCCAGCGGGTCCGGGCCAGCGGCAGGGGCTCGGGCGGATCGCCGGCCCCCGGGGCGTACCGGCCGGCCGGGATGGTCAGGTGCAGGCACGCCGTACCCAGGGCGAAGAGCGCGTAGACGGCGACGGCCCCGCGCCAGCCGAGCGCATCGGAAAGCAGGTGGCCGATCGGCCAGAACACCGAGGATGCGAGACCGCCGAGCAGCGTGATCTGCGACATTGCGCGTCGCGCGGTCATCCCGCCGATCCGGGCGACGGCGGCAAAGGCGGCCTCATAGAGGGTCATGCGCATCCCGAGCCCGATGCACGCCCAGGAGAGATCATAGGCCAGGAGGTCCCGGGACTGGCTGAGGCCAAGGCATCCGGCCGCAAGCAGGAGGGAGCCTCCGGTCATCACGGGCCGTCCGCCATGCGCGTCGATGAGCCGCCCGACGAAGCCCGAGGTCAGGCCCATGATGATCAGCGCACCGGAGAACCCGCTATAGGTCATCGGCATCGGCCACCCGAAGTCGCGGGTGATCGCGTCGCCGAAGATCGCGATCAGATAGTAGGAGATGCCCCACGAGACGAGCTGCGACAGCCCGAGTCTGAGGGAAAGCCCGGGCCCGATCATGGCCGGACACCGGCGCGGCCCGACCGGGCGCAGAGGCGCATCACTCCGCAATGGGCTGTCGCCGCAGTCGCGGCGGATTTCCAAGTAGCTGACAAGGCGAAGCCTCCGTTCCATTGGCTGGAGGCATGATGCAGCGGTGGGTGCTTCTGTGTTAGATTATGGTTCTCATGCAGATAATAAAGCTTGCTTATAGATGAACGCCTTCAGGCTGGACCATCTCGAGACCTTCGCCACGGTCGTCGAACTGGGGAGCTTCTCCGCTGCCGCGGAGCGCGCCGGCATCAGCCAGCCGGCGGTCAGCCTGCAGGTCCGGCAGTTCGAGCGGCAGCTCGGGGTCCGGCTGATCGAGCGTGTGGGAAAGCGGGCGCAGCCGACCGCCGCCGGCGCCGAGCTTCTGATCCATGCCCGGCGCATCCGGGAGGAGGTTGCGGCGGCCTTGGCGTCGGTCGCGCCGCACACGGACGGGGCGATCGGACATGTCAGGATCGGCACGGGCGCGACCGCCTGCATCTATCTGCTGCCCCCGATCCTGCGTAGGGTGAAGGAACGCCTGCCCGGCCTGGAGATCACGGTGCGGACGGGCAACACCGGGGATATGGTCAAGCTGGTCGAGGGCAATGCGATCGACCTCGCGCTCGTGACGCTGCCGGTCCGCGGCCGTTCGCTCGACATCACCAAGGCGTTCGAGGACGAGCTTGTCGCCGTCTTCCCCGCGAGCGAGCCGCAGCCGCCGGGCCCGGTGACGCCCGGCCTTCTCGCCGGGAAGCCGATGCTGTTCTACGAGGGGGGCGGCAATACCCGCCACATCGTCGACCGATGGTTCGCCGCCGCAGGGCATGCGCCGAAGCCGGCCATGGAGCTGGGCAGCGTCGAAGCCATCAAGCAGCTCGTCGGGGCCGGTCTCGGATGGTCGATCCTGCCCCGGCTCGCGATCAGCGGGACCGCTGGCTTGGGCGGAATCGCGACGGCATCGCTCAGACCAAGGCTGGTCCGCTCGCTCGGCATCGTGCTCAGGCGCGACAAGCATCTTGGCCGAGGGCTGCGCGAAGTGCTGCGGAGCATCCACGAGGCCCGAGGCGACTGAAGCGGGGGAACCCAGCAGACCCGCGGATCCGGTCCTGCGGTCGTCGCGCGTTCAGACGATCGACGACGGGGCGCCAAAATCCGACAGGATGCGGGCGGCGGAGGCGCGCAGGATGTCGAGCTTCCCTTCCAGCCCGGGCTGGAGAAGCCTACCGTTCCTTTTCCGGATCCTGCCTCCGATGATTACGGTGTCGACATTCCGCGGACCGGCCTGGAGCAGGATCGACGGTACCGGCTGCGCCACCGGGAACAGGTTCGGATCCGCGGCTCTCAGCATCACCACGTCCGCCTCCTTGCCCGGCGTCAGGGATCCGATCCGATGATCGAGACCGGCCATGCGGGCACCGCCGATGGTCGCCCAGGCCAGCGCCTCGGCCGTTGGTATGGTGATCGACGCCGGCCCCCGGCCGGTCGCCGCGATTGCGTCCAGATTGTCGAGTAGTCGGGCGCATTGCAGCGTGAAGCGGGCGACCGTGAACATGTCGCTGCCCATGCCGGACTCGATGTCGGAGCCGACGGAAATCACCCCGCCCAGGGTGCGCAGCCGGTTCGTCAGGGGCCGTCCGAAGCCCATCTGCATCTCGACCTCGGCCGTGACGGTGAAGGTCGCGCCGTGGTCGACCAGCAGGGCGAGGCAGTCGTCGCCCAGGATGTTGCCGTGAACGATGTTGATCCGCGGGCCGATCAGGTCGGTGCCGGCGCACAGGCGCTCGAACCCGTCGGGGACCATCATGGGGCCGCTCACATGCATCGAGGCGACGAGCCCCAGTTCGCGCGCGAGTTCCAGATCGGTCCGCGTCACGTCATAGACGGACATGCCCGGGCCCAGGATGGCGAGACCAAGCGTCACCAGCCGGTTCTTGCCGGTAAATCTGGTCTTCACCAGGCGCTCGATCTCGGCCCTCGGCAGCGGGATCTCGCTGAAGTGGCGCTCGCCTTCCTTCGGATCGGGCTTGGGCGATCCGTGGAGGAACAGCGCCCTGATCCCGGACTCCTCCAGCGCATCGATCGCCGCGTCGGTGTGCGCGGGCGTCGGATTGTTGTGGCACCAATCGACCAGCGTGGTGGTGCCGCAGTCGATCTGGTTCAACGCCCCGACCAGATTGGCGATGTAGATGTCCTCGGGTCGGAATCGGGTCGCAAGACCCGCATGCATCGCCTTCAGATACTCCTGGATGGTCCAATCCGCGGCGATGCCTTTCAGCGCTGTCTGCCAAGTGTGCATATGCGCGTTCACGAAGCCCGGCATGACGATCATGCCGGCGGCATCGATGATTTCGGCGCCATCGGGCGCCTCCAGGGTCGGCCCGACGGCGGCAATGCGACCGTCCGAAATCAGGAGATCGCCGGGGAGAAGCGTGCCGACGGCCGCGTCCATGCTGACGATCGCGCCGCCCTTGAGGAGGAGGTGGGACATTCGTGTCTTCCGGATGAGGGGTCAGAGCAGGGCGAGGCTGATCTGCGGGAAGGCCATGATCAGGACGGTGACGATCACCATCGCTGCCACGAAGGGGGCGGCGCCTGCGAAGATGTCGCCCAGCTTCACGAAGCCCGGCGGCAGTGAGGCCTTCACCACGAAGACCGAAAGCCCGAAGGGCGGGGTCAGCAGGCCGATCTCGACCGCGATCACCGTGACGATGCCGAACCAGACGGGATCGCCGCCGAAGGAGGCGACGACCGGGAGCACCATCGGAAGGATGATCAGCATGATCGACGTGGAGTCGAGGATCATCCCGAGCAGCAGCACGACGACGAAGTAGAAGGCGAGGAACGCGGGCATCCCGAGGTCGAGGCCGGTGACGAAGGCCGTCATCTGCATCGGGATCGTGGACATGGTCAGCATCCGCCCGTAGAGGCTGGCCGCGATGATCAGGAACAGGATGCCGGCGGCGATGTAGCCCGTCTCCAGCACCACGCGGCTCACGGACTCGAACGACAGCTTGCGCCGCGCGAAGCCGACGAGGAAGGCGCCGGCCGCCCCGACGGCCCCGGCCTCGGTCGGCGTGAAGACGCCCGCATAGATCCCGCCCATGACCAGGCCGACGATCCCCACCACCGGCATCAGGCGCTGCAGCATCTGGGGCAGGGTCATCGACTCCGTCTCGACCGGCCTGGGGCGCCCGACGAAGCCGGGGAAGAACGACGCCATCGCGACGATGGTGATCGAAAGCGCCGCCGTGAGAAGAAGCCCCGGCAGAATCGCGGCAACGAACAGGTCGCCGATCGACGCCTCGGCGATCAGGCCGTAGATGATCAGCAGCAGGCTGGGCGGGATGAGCATGCCGAGAACCGAACTGCCGGCCACCACCCCGACCGCGAACCGGGCCGTGTAGCCTCCTTCGATCATCGGCGGCGCGGCGATCCGGCTGAACACCGCGGCCGAGGCGATCGAGCTTCCGGTGATCGACGCGAAGATCGCGTTGGCTGCGACCGTCGCGATGCCGAGCCCGCCGCGGATGCGCCGCAGCAGGAAGACGGCGACCTGAAAGGCGTCGCGCCCGACATCGGCCTTGTCCAGCAGCAGGCCCATCATCACGAACAGCGGCACCACGCCGAATTCATAGGACCGGACGGTGCTGCTGACCGTGATGCCGAGCGCATTCTCCGCGATCGCCGGATTGTGCCGGACAAGCCAGATGCCGAGAAAGGATAGCCCCAGGAGGGCGAAGGCGACGGGCATCCCGATCGCCACGGCGACCAGCAGTCCGGCGAGAGACATGAGCCCGATCGTGATCGGGGAGGCATCGATCCCGAAATTGGCGAGGACGAATCCGGCGACGCTCAAGCCGAAGATCGCGATCGGGACCCTGTCGCGCGCGGTTGCGTCCCGGCGGGTGAGCAGCTGCCGCGCCGAGCCTAGGACCCTCGCGACCGCTTCGACCAGCGCGACGGCGCAGCCCACCGCGACCGCCAGCTTGAACGGCCAGACGGTGAGCTGATACGCGCCGACCGCACCGTAGAACTCGCCCGAGTTGAAGGAGGTCGAGAAGTCGTTCCACAGCCACAGCAGCGCCTGCCACAGGAGGAATGCCCCGACGGCGAAGAAGGTGGCGTCGAGCGCGGAGGCCAGGGCGGGCCTTTTGGATGCCCAGCGACCGAACAGGAAATCGGCCCGGATCATCCGGCCGTCGCGGATCATGCTGCCGAGCTGCAGGAAGACGCAGGCGACCGTGGCGAAGGAGACGATGTCCGTCACGCCGTTGATCGGGGCGCTGAAGAAATAGCGCATCCCGATATCCGCACAGATCAGCAGCATCACCAGCGTGATGACCGTCGCCGCAAGGGCGGAAAGCGAGAACGGTATCCAGCGGTACAGCTCCGCCCCGCGACCCCGAGGCGTGGGGACGGCAGTCCCCGTCATCGGTTCACCCGTCATCTTGTCAGCCCTGGTTGGGGCCGGGACGCTCCGCACGCCCCGGCCTGCTTCAGAGATCGGCCGACCAGTCGCGCAGCGGCTCCCCGCCATGCGCCTTCAGGGCCGCCATGAAGGCCTTCATGATCTCCCGGGCCGGAACGCCCTGGGCCTCGTTCTCCTCGACCCAGAGCCGGCCGAGATCGGGCATCTGATTCACCCAGGCGATCCGCTGGTCCTGCGGCATCTCGGACACGGTCGCGCCCTCGGCCGCCATCTTGCCGATCGCCTCCCTCTGCTTCTCCTCGATCAGCCGGGCGTTCTCGGCGCTGTATTCGTAGCCCAGCTCGGACAGGACGCCCTGTACGTCTTCCGGCAGGCTGTCGAAGGTGTCCTTGTTGATGCCGAAGCCGCCGAAGGTGAGCGGTCCGGTATCGACCAGGGTCACATACGGCGCGACCTCATGAATCTTGAGCGGGTAGGCCCCGGTGGCGATCAGGATGGAGCCGTCGCCGACGCCGGTCTGGAGCTGCGAATAATGGGCGGGGAGCCCCGTATTGACGAGCGTCGCGCCCAAGGGCTCGATCCATGGCGCGCAGACGGGCACGCCCAGGATCTTCAGCCCCCTCAGGTCTTCGAGGCTGTTGATCGGCCGCTTGGTGAAGAGATGGTATCCGTCCGACACGCAGCAGCCGAAGAACACGATGTTCTGGCGGTTCCACTCTTCCTGCATCGCCGGGCTGGTGCGGTTCAGCTCGTTCATCACGTCGACGGCCTGCCGCACGGTGCTGGTGGCGAAGGGGGTCGAGTACATGATGTTCTGCAGGGGCAGCTTCGCCGGTTCCCACAGGGCGCCGATCCACCCCATGTCGGTCAGCTGCTGGGTGACGGCCTCCAGGGTGTCCTCGAAGCCGTAGAGTGCGCCCCCGAAGGCTTCCGTCCATTCGATTCGGTAGGGCGATCCGATTTCCTCGAGCTTCCGGTTCGACCGTTCCACGATCACGGTCTTGAGCGGCTCGACCCACGGGATCGTCAGCGGATGGCTGGAGGAAATGGTGAGGTGGAGCGTTTGGGTCTGCGCCATCGCCCTGCCGGCCGGTGCCACGGCCAGGGCCGCGCCCGCACCCAGGACGGCACGCCTGGAGATCATCAACATCGTCTTCCTCCCTGTCTGCGGACTTGGTCCGCTTCTTCTTGGGATGGGAGCTTACCGGCTTGCGAGGGTTTGCGCAATCGATTGCATAAACCGATTGCCAAAGCGCTGCCGGCGTCGTCAGGGCCGCTCCCTAAAACTCCGCAAGCGCGATCAATCGGCCCCGGATAGATTTCGCCAGAGCGAGGAGAGCCCATGCCTAAGCGCGAAACCCGAATCGACTATGGCCGCCGCATCGCGCGGGTCGGCCGGTACATTGCGGACAATCTCGACGCCGAGTTGGATGTCGAGCGGCTTGCGGCGGTCGCCAGCCTCTCTCCATGGCACTTCCACCGCATCTATCGCGAGGCGACGGGCGAGACCCTGGCCGACACGGTCCGGCGGCTGCGCCTGCATCGCGCGGCGGTCGAGCTCGTCCGCGGCGACGCGCCGCTGGAGCAGGTGGCCCGTCGCGCCGGCTATGGGACGCTTGCCGCCTTCTCCCGCGCGTTTGCCGCCGATTACGGCTCGCCGCCCGGCGCATACCGGCAGCGCCGACGTCTTTCTGAGCCCCTCGGCGTGGTCCGTCCCGAGCCGGACACCCGGTACCCGGTCGAGATGGCGCCGTACCCCGGACTTCGCCTCGCCGCCGTCGCCTATCGGGGCGACTATCAGGAGATCGGGCGCGCCTTCGACCGGATCTTCGCCTGGGCCGGGGGAAGGGGGCTTCTGGGGCCGTCCGCGCGGTCGATCGGCCTTTATTACGACGACCCCCTGTCCACGCCGAAGGGCGAGCTCAGGTCTCATGCGGGGATCTCGATCGACGTCGATCTGCCGGCAGAGGCGGCGGAGGCGGGCATCCTCATCATAGAGATCCCGCCCCTGGTCTGCGCGGGCGTCGTGCACAAGGGACCCTACGCAGAGCTGGAGACGCCGTACCGCTTCCTCTACGGCGAATGGCTGCCGCGGAGCGGCTGCGAACCGGCCGATCATCCCTGCTTCGAGGAATATCTGAACGACCCGCGACGGCTGCCCCCGTCGGAGTGGCTCACCCGCATCCATCTTCCCCTGAAGGAGCCTGCGCCATGAAGATCCTTTCCTCATATCCGCTGGTGACGGTGCGGGACCTGCCGGCCAGCCGCGCCTTCTTCATCGGGCATTTCGGATTCGAGGCCGTCTTCGAGGCAAGCTGGGTCGTGATGCTGGGGCGCGAGGCGGGCGGCGCGATCAGCCTGGGCCTCATGGCCCCGGATCACCCGACCGAGCCGCCGGGGAGCGAAGCCTTCGACGGGCGCGGCATGATCGTCACCGTCGAGGTGGAAGACGCGGCGGAAGCCTGTGCCGCGCTTCGCAGGGGCGGCGCGCCGATCGTCTACGACCTCCACGACGAGCCGTGGGGACAGCGCCGCTTCATGACGGTCGACCCCTCCGGGATCCTGGTCGACGTGGTGGAGCAGATCGAGCCGACACCGGGCTATTGGGAGAGGTTCGCCGAGGCGCCCGCCGCCTGATCGCGGCGAGAACGGGCGGACAGCGCCGCGGTCGGACGCGGTTGCCGGGCGTGCCGGCAATTTCGCTCCGCCTGCGGAAACGTCAGAACACAATTTCCCGGAGGATTGTTCGGCAGGGGAAGTCCGATCGGACATCGTCCCCGGGGCCGGCACGGCCGCACGGGGGGCAGAACTTCCATCGAAAGGAAGCAGCCCATGTTCTTCCACACCAAGCACCTGCAGTACCACGCGAAGCCGGAACGGCCGGATCCCCTTTACGCCAAGAAGCTGCAGGAGGTTCTGGGCGGTCAGTGGGGCGAAATGAGCGTCATGATCAACTACCTGTTCCAGGGCTGGAACTGCCGGGGACCGATCAAGTACCGCGACATGATCTTAGACATCGGGACCGAGGAGATCGGCCATGTGGAGATGCTCGCCACCATGATCGCGCGGCTTCTGGAGCAGTCCCCGGTTTCGGCCCAGGAGGATGCGGCAAAGGACTCCCTGGTCGGAACCGTCATGGGCGGCGGCCGGATCGAGGACGTCGTCCTGGCGGGCATGAACCCGCAGCACGCGATCGTCTCGGGCGGCGGCGCCACCCCGACCGACAGCGTCGGCTTCCCGTGGACATCCCGCTACATCATCGCGAGCGGCAATCTCCTCGCCGACTTCCACTTCAACGTGACGGCCGAATCCCAGGGCCGCCTGCAGGTCGCGCGTTTGTTCGGCCTGACCAGCGATCCGGGCGTTCGGGACATGCTGCGGTTCATGCTGGCGCGGGACACCATGCACCAGAACCAGTGGCTTGCCGCGATCGAGGAGCTCAAGGCCGAAGGCCTGGGCGACGCCCCCGTGCCGGGCACCTTCCCGCAGGAGGAGGAGCTGGGCGAAGTCGCCTACCAATACATGAACTTCTCCGAGGGAACGGAAGCCCGGAACGGCCGTTGGGCCAAGGGTCCCTCCCCGGATGGAAAGGGGCAATTCGAATACGTGGAAAAGCCGCAGGCGATGGGAGAGGCCCCGGAACTGGCCGAGATGGATCCGCGGCTGCATGGCACCCCGAAGAAGCCCGTGCCGCCCGTAGCTTCATGAGCCGGCAGGGCCGGTCCGGCCCTGCACCCTTGTCCCGGCCCGCGGTCCCCTGGGATTGCGGGCCTTTTTGCGGTGGCAACCCGGCCCCGGACGCTTAAGCGTTGAACAGGGGTGTAAAATTCATATAAACACCGTTACGGTGATGATGTTAGCTATTTAACTACATATTATATGCGTAAAAATGGCGATGGGAGCTATCGAGACGTGACCAGGGCGACATCCCAGCTTCCCCGCCCCGCCGGGTCGGCGCTGGATCTGATCGGCGGAACGCCGGTCATCGAGCTGACAGGTTTCGACACGGGGCCCTGCCGGCTCTTCGTCAAGCTGGAAAGCCAGAACCCCGGCGGCTCCATCAAGGACCGGGTTGCGCGGTCGATGATCGAAGCCGCCGAGAAGGACGGCCGGCTGCGGCCGGGCGCGACCATCGTCGAAGCGACGGCCGGAAACACCGGCCTGGGGCTCGCCCAGGTCGGAATCCTCAAGGGTTACCGGATCCTGCTGGTCGTTCCGGACAAGATGGCGCGGGAGAAGATCCTCCACCTCCGGGCGCTGGGCGCGGAGGTGCGGATCACCCGATCCGACGTGGGCAAGGGGCATCCGGAATACTACCAGGACATGGCCGAACGGCTCGCTGCCGAGATCCCGGGCGGCTTCTACGTCAACCAGTTCGCCAATCCGGCAAATCCCCTGGCGCATGAGAGCACGACCGCGCCGGAAATCTGGGAGCAGCTGGACCAGGACGTGGACGCCGTCGTCGTCGGTGTCGGATCGGGCGGCACCCTCACCGGCGTCGGCCGGTTCTTCGCCCGGGTGTCGCCGAAGACGGAAATGGTCCTGGCCGACCCGGTCGGCTCGGTCCTGGCGCCCTATGTCGAAACCGGAAAGCTGATCGAGGCGGGAAGCTGGGTCGTCGAAGGCATCGGCGAGGATTTCGTCCCGCCCAACGCCGATCTTTCGCTGGTCTCGCGCGCCTATTCGATCAGCGACCGCGAAAGCGTCTCTACGGCAAGGGAGCTGCTGGCCCGGGCCGGTATCCTGGCCGGGTCGTCGTCGGGCACGCTGGTCGCCGCCGCGCTGCGCTACTGCCGGGAGCAGACGCGGCCCAAGCGGGTCGTCACCTTCGTCTGCGACAGCGGCAACAAGTATCTCTCGAAGGTCTACAATGATTTCTGGGTGGTCGAGCACGGCCTAGCCGAACGCAGCCGGCACTTCGATCTCCGGGATCTCATCGCCCGAAGCCATCGCGAGGGTGGCACCGTGACCATCGGGCCCGACGACGCGCTTCTGACCGCCTACAACCGGATGAGGAGCGCGGATGTCTCGCAGTTGCCGGTGCTGGACGGCGCGCGGCTTGTCGGCATCCTGGACGAAAGCGACATCCTGGCGGCGGTCGAAGGGGCCGACGGCGGGCGGGCAGAACGGTTCCGCGCGCCGGTCCGGTCGGCAATGACGTCGGATCTGCATACGCTCCAGGTCACCGACGCGCCGGAGGCCCTGCTGCCGATCTTCGAACGCAACGAGGTGGCCCTGGTCCTGGACGGCGAGGATTTCGCCGGGATCATCACTCGCATCGATCTCATCAACCATCTCCGGCTGAATCCATGAACGCTCCCTCCCGCAGCAATCGGCTCGCCTTCGCGACGCGGACCATCCACGGCGGCCAGAGCCCGGATCCGACGACCGGCGCGGTCATGGTGCCGATCTACGCTACCTCGACCTATGCCCAGGAAAGCCCCGGGGTCCACAAGGGCTACGATTACGCCCGCAGCCAGAACCCGACGAGGATGGCCTTCGAGCGGTGCATCGCCGACCTGGAGGGCGGAGCCCGGGGCTTCGCCTTCGCCTCCGGCCTGGCGGCGATCGCGACCACGCTGGACCTGCTGTCCTCGGGCGATCACGTCATCGCCTCCGACGACCTCTACGGCGGCTCGTTCCGGCTTTTCGAGCGGGTGCGTCGGCGGTCGGCCGGGCTGGACTTCACCTTCGTCGACCTGTCCGACCTCGACGCCGTGGCGGCGGCGATCCGGCCGAACACGCGGATGATCTGGGTCGAGACGCCGACCAACCCGACGCTGAGGCTGGTCGATCTGGAGGCGATCGCCAGGCTGGCGAAGCGGCACGGGCTGATCGCCGTTGCCGACAACACGTTCGGCAGCCCCTATGTGCAGCGACCGCTCGAGTTCGGGTTCGACATCGTCGTGCATTCGACGACGAAGTATCTGAACGGCCATTCCGATATCGTCGGGGGCTGCGCGGTGGTCGGCGACAACAAGGATCTGGAGGAACGGCTGCGGTTCCTGCAGAACGCGGTCGGAGCGATCGCCGGCCCGTTCGACAGCTTCCTTGCCCTGCGCGGGCTGAAGACCCTGGCGCTCAGGATGGAACGGCACTGCGCCAACGCGCTGGCCATCGCGCGCTGGCTGGAGGCGCGCGATGATGTCGCGAGAGTCATCTATCCGGGCCTGGAGAGCCACCCGCAGCACGATCTCGCACGCCGGCAGATGAACGGCTTCGGCGGCATCGTGACGGTGGAGCTGAAGCGCGACCTTGCCGGAACCAGGAGGATGCTCGAGCGCTGCCGGCTGTTCACGCTGGCCGAAAGCCTGGGAGGCGTGGAAAGCCTGATCGAGCATCCGGCGATCATGACCCATGCCTCGATCCCGGAAGAACAGCGTCGCGCCCTCGGCATCTCGGACTCGTTGATCCGCATCTCGGTCGGAATCGAGGACTCGGCGGATCTGATCGGGGATCTCGACCAGGCGTTGGCCGGCTGAGCGGAACCCGCGTTCCGCTTCTCAGATTGCTTCGGCAGGGAGCTTACGGACGTTCCGTCAGCGGGAGGCTACAGGGACAAGGGCTGATCCGCGCCGCGCCCGTCGCCCTGTCGCCGGCCTTCAAGCCCAGGAACCGCTTGCGACCTGCATACGTTCGACGGTCCGGAAAGCGGCGGCCGGCCACCGGCCCGTTGCGACCCCGGACATCAGGAGCAGACGCATGGCGACAGCCGAAGAGAGACTCATGGAGTGGTTGCGGGACGCGCACGCCATGGAAGAGCAGGCCGAGCAGATGCTCAGCAGCACCGCCGGACGACTCCAGAACTATCCGGAGTTGCGGGCGGAGCTCGAACGGCATTGCGAGGAGACACGGCAGCAGGCGGCCATGGTGCGGAGCTGCATCGAGCGTCGCGGCGGCAGCACTTCGTCGCTCAAGGACATTGCCGGGAAGGTCACGGCGATCGGGCAGGGGCTCAGCGGCATGTTCGTGGGCGACGAGGTCGTGAAGGCCGCGATGGCCAGCTATACGTTCGAGCAGATGGAGATCGGCTCCTACAAGACCCTGATCGCAACGGCGGAAATCGTGGGCGACAACGAGACCAAGCGGGTCTGTGAGGAAATCCTGCGGCAGGAGGAATCCATGGCGTCCTGGCTGGACCGCAGCCTCGGCGCCGTCACCCGCGACTATCTGGCTCGCGAGGCAACCCCGGAAGCGACCGCCAAGCACTGATCCGGAACCGACGGGCCGGACATGCCGTCCGGCCCGTCGGTTCCCGAGGAATGCCCGATCTCCCGTGCGGCCCTGTCCGACGATGGCAGCGGCGGCACTGACCCGATCCCCGACCACATCCGAAACGCCCGACCGGGGCCGCCTCTCGACGCGAGGATGCGGAACCTGCGTCTAGCCGTGCCGTCGCCCCTTCGTCCGGTGCCGGGCCCGGCCGACCGGCCGGCGTCTTTTCCCCGATCCTGCGGACTACAGGCCGGGCGAGCCCATTCCGCCTTCCAGCATGTCCGCTTGACAGTGCCGCTTGCCCGGCTTAAACGGGTTGCAAATGCGAATGAATCGCATGTGTAACTGACCCGGCCAGCCCCCCAGTGCGCCCGTCGCCAGGCAGCCAGAGCAAGGGTCTCGATAGCCGCAACCGCGGCATTCCAGGCTGTTGGATTTCGGGGGCAAGGAACGATGGTTTCGAGGTTCGGGGCAAGACTGGCCATGACGGCATCCGCGGCAGCTCTGCTCGCCGGCGGGGCGTCGGCACAGGAAGGACCGGCGCTGATGCTGGACCCGGTGGTCGTAACGGCCAACCGTACCGGGCAGTCTATCCAGGAGGCGCCCGCGTCGATCGCGGTCGTCGACCGCGAGGAGATGGACCGGATGCAGGCCGGCACGATCGAGGATGTTCTCCAGAACGTTCCGGGCGTGAACGTCTCCGGCGGCCCGCGGACCGGCGGCATGAATGTCAATATCCGCGGTCTCGGCGGCGACCGGGTGCTGACCCGGGTCGATGGCGCGCGCATGAACTTCTCGCGCGGCCACACGGCGGCGCTCTATCTGGATCCGGCGGTGCTCGACAATGTCGAGGTCCTGCGCGGGCCGGGTTCGGCGCTGTTCGGCAGCGGTGCAATGGGCGGCGTGATCAACTACCGCACCCGGACCGCGTCCGAGTTCCTGAAGCCCGGCCAGACCGTCGGGGGCAAGGTCGGCTTCGGCTATGAATCGAACGGCCGCCAGTGGAACACCAGCGTGACCGGCGCCGCCCGCTTGACGGAGAGCGCGGACGTCCTGGGCAGCGTCGTGTTCCGCCGCGGCCTCGAGAACATGGACGACGGCGCCGGCGACGAGATCCCCTACAGCAAGGATGATATCGTCAGCGGGCTCTTGAAGGGATCGTGGGAGCTTGCCGACCACCACAGCCTCGAGGCGTCGGTTCTGCATTTCCAGAACGACGCGGTGGTCCCCAGCTCGACCGACACCGACACGACGGACCCGGGCCTCGCCGTCGATCGCGATACGAAGCAGACCACGGCTGCGCTGAGCTATCGCTACGACAATCCCGACGACCGTCTGTTCGACGTGCAGTCGACGATTTATGTCAACCGGACGGGACAGGACGAGATCCGGCTGGCCGACAGTCGGCACGACGAGTCCGAACTCCTGACCTACGGCATCGATTTCGCCAATTCGAGCCGTTTCGACTTCGGCGAGTCGTTCAGGAACACCCTGACCTACGGGTTCGAGTACTACCACGACCGCCAGGAAAGCGGCCGGAACGGCGCCCCGCGCGCGGAGTTCCCGGAGGCCGAGCAGGACGTGGTCGGCCTGTTCATCCAGGATCAGATCGAGATCGCCGACCTCGTGACGATCACGCCGGGCGTGCGCTACGATCGCTTCGACCGTTCGGCGACGGGCCAGGAATCGTCCGATGACGGCCGCCTGTCGCCGCGCATCGCGGTCGCCGTCGAGCCGGTCGACGGGCTCAGCTTCTACGGCTCCTACACCGAGGCGTTCCGTGCCCCGACCCTGACCGAGCTCTATATCGGCGGCGTCCACTTCGCTTTCGGACCGGTCCAGAACGTGTGGATCGCGAACCCGGACCTGAAGCCGGAAACCTCGAAGAACAAGGAGATCGGCGTCAAGTTCGACCGGGACGACGTGTTCCTGGACGACGACCGCCTGACCGCCCGCGCGGCCTATTTCTGGAACGACTATGAGGATTTCATCGAGACCACCGTTTCGATGACCCGCATGACGACCCAGAGCACGAATGTGACCCGGGCGAATATTCGGGGCTTCGAGCTCGAGCTGGCCTACGACACGCGTTACGTGTTCGCGTCCGTCGGCTATTCGCAGCTGCGCGGCGAGGACGAGACCGCGGGCGAACCGCTCGCAAGCATTCCCGGCAACACCTTCACCGGCGTCCTCGGCGCCCGCCTGCCGGACCTCGATCTGGAAGGTGGCTGGCGGATGCAGGCCGTGAGCGGACAGGACCGCGTACCGGCCGGGACCTCGGAAACCCCAGGCTATGCCGTCCACGACCTGTTCGTGAGCTGGCTGCCCCAGGACGGCGTGCTGGAAGGGGCCCGCGTGGACTTCGGCGTGAGCAACATATTCGACAAGGAATACCGGCCTCACCTTTCGGCGGTCAGGTATCCGGGCCGGACCTTCAAGGTCGGCCTGAGCTACACGTTCTGAGCAAGGAGAGGGGCAAATGGCACTTGCAGCGGATGCGTCCTGGGATCCGGGGTCGGAGAATGGCCGCGGACGCGTTCGCCCCGCCGGGGGTTCGGAACCCCCTACCGTTACCAGCGAGGATCTGCTCGGGGGCGGGAAGGAACTGGTCATCCTTCACGGACAGGACCGCTACCGCCTTCGGGTGACGAGCCAGGGCAAGCTGATCCTGACGAAGTGACGCGAGGGGCCACCGTCACGGGTGCCGCGCCGCCTCGCGGAAGCGGGGAGGCGGATGCCTTTCCGGCCGTACCTTCGGATCCGACGAACCAACCAATAGCGAGACGAGCCTGATGGAAATGCCTGAGATCAGGAAAGCATCCAACCCCATCGAACTGGCCCGGCGATGGGCCGAGCTGAAGAACGCCGAACCCAAGCTGCGCGTGCGCGACGCCGCCGACCGGCTGGGGGTGCGCGAGGCCGAGCTGGTCGCCACGGGCTGCCTCGAGGGCAAGGCCATCCGGCTCGACGTCGAAATGGCCACGCTGATCAAGCGTATGCCCGATCTGGGCGAGGTCATGGCGCTCACCCGCAACGACTCCGTCGTCCACGAGAAGGTGGGCAGGTACGACAAGATCGATATCAACCCGCATGTCGGCATCGTGCTGAACGAAGAGATCGACCTTCGTCTGTTCCCGAAGCACTGGCACCATTTCTTCGCGGTCAGCGAGCCGGTGCAGGACGGCGTCCGCAGGAGCATCCAGTGCTTCGATGCGGCCGGCGACGCGGTCCATAAGGTTTATCTGCGGCCCGAAAGCTCCGTCGACGCGTTCGAGCGCCTGGTGGCCGAGTTCAGGGCCGAGGATCAGAGCGGCGTCCTGGCACTGCGGGAGCGCGCGCCGAAGCCGGCCGATCTTCCCGATGCGGAAATCGACGTCGCCGGGTTCCGCGCTGCGTGGAAGGCGCTGGACGACACCCACAACTTCTTCGGCCTCCTGAAGAAGTTCAAGGTCGGCCGCCTGCAGGCGCTTCGCCTGGCCGGCACCGACCTTGCCGAGCGGGTCTCCGCCGGCGCGCTTCGCTTCGCTTTGGAGAAGGCGGCCGAGCGCCGGCTGCCGATCATGGTCTTCGTCGGCAACGAAGGCTGCATCCAGATCCATAGCGGCCCGGTTTCGCGGACGGCGGCGATGGGGCCCTGGTTCAACGTTCTCGACCCGGGCTTCAACCTGCATATCCGCGAGGATCACATCGACCAGGCCTGGGTGGTGCGCAAGCCGACCGTGGACGGCATCGTCACCTCGCTCGAGATCTTCGACAAGGACAAGCAGCTGATCCTGACGATGTTCGGCCTGCGCAAGCCGGGCATTCCGGAGGACGAGGGCTGGCGGACGCTGGTTGCCGAGTTCCCGAAGCGCGAACTGGAAACCGCCCGGTGATGCGCCGCGGCGCCGATAGGATCCTCCGCGTCCTGGGGCCGGTCCGCACCGGGCTGCTGGCGCTTGCCGTGCTGGCCGCCGGTGCGGTCCCGGCGACGGCGCAGGAACCCGCGGTCCCGGACACGTCCCGGATCGTCGCGGCCGGCGGAGTGGTTACCGAGATCGTCTACCGGCTGGGAGCCGGCGATCGTCTTGTCGCCGCCGACACCACCAGCACCTATCCGGCCGAGGCGGACAAGCTGCCGAAGGTGGGCTACATGCGGGCGTTGTCCGCGGAAGGCATTCTTTCGGTCCGGCCCACGATCGTGATCGGCGTCTCCGAAATGGGACCGCCGGCGGTCATCGACCAGATCCGGGCGGCGGGGATCCCGGTCGAAATCCTGGCCGACGAGCCCACGCCCCTGGGCATCATCGACAAGGTCCGCCGCCTCGGCGTCCTTCTGGGCCTGGAGGACAAGGGCGAAGCTCTGGCCCGCGAGATCGAGGAGGGTCTTGAGGATCTTGCCCGGGACGTCGCCGCCTCCGAGGGGCGGCCCAGGGGCATGTTCCTGATCGGCCTCGGCAATGGCGGACCGATCGCCGCGGGCGACGGCACCGCGGGGGCGGCGATCATCGAGCTGGCCGGCGGGCGGAACGCGCTCGAAGGGATCGACGGATATAAGCCGATCTCCGTCGAGGCGGCGATCGCCGCCGCTCCCGACTTCATCCTGATGATGGACGGTGCAGTCGAACGGGCCGGCGGGGCGCAGGCGATCCTGGGCCTCGACCAGATAAGGCTGACCCCGGCGGGACAGGCCGGGCGGCTGATTGCGATGGACGGCCTCGGCCTCCTCGGCTTCGGTCCGAGGACGCCGGACATCGCGCGGAAACTCTTCGAAATCCTGCATCCGGACACTGCGGGGAACTGAACGCATGGCGGCCGCGGACGCAATGGAGGACACACTGCCGGTGAGCCGGTCCGGAAGGGGATTCGGCTTGCTGATCGCGCTTGCGATCGGCACCTTCCTGGCGACGATCCTCGCTCTCGGGACCGGTGCCGTCAGCATGTCTCCGGGCGAAATCATCCGCATCCTGATGGAGACACTCGGCCTCATGGCGCCCGAGGGCGATCGGCTCAACGCCTCCGTCCTGCTCCAGGTGCGGCTGCCCCGGGTGGTTCTCGCGCTTGGGGCGGGGGCGGCGCTCGGCGTCGGTGGCGCCGTTCTGCAGGGGCTGTTCCGCAATCCTTTGGCCGATCCCACCCTGATCGGCGTCTCCAGCGGGGCGGGGCTGGCTGCCGTCGCCACCATCGTCCTCGGCGGGGCGATGACCGGCGCGCTCGGCGTTTTCGCGCTGCCGCTGTCCGCCTTCGTGGGCGGCGTGGCGGCTACGCTGGTCGTCTACCGAATCGCCGGGGAGGGTGCAGGAAACACCGCCATGCTGCTGCTGGCCGGCATCGCCGTGAACGCCATCGCGTTTTCGGGCGTCGGGGTCCTGACCTATCTCAGCGACGACACTCAGCTGCGCGAGCTGACCTTCTGGACCATGGGCAGTGTCGGCGGCGCGACCTGGCCGGTGATCTGGCCGGCGGTGCTGCTGATCGCGATCGCAGGCGGGTTCCTGCTCTCCGTCGCCCGGCCGCTCAACGCCTATCTGCTGGGCGAGGCGGAGGCGGCGCATCTCGGGATCGACGTGAGGCGGCTGAAGCGCGTCGCCATCCTGGCGACCGCGCTTGCCGTGGGGGCGGCCGTGGCCGTTTCCGGATCGATCGGTTTCGTAGGGCTGATCGTGCCGCATCTGATCCGGCTGATCGCCGGTCCCGACCACCGGATCGTCCTGCCCGGCGCCGCCCTTCTCGGTGCCGCGCTGCTGTGCGGGGCAGACATCCTGGCGCGGACCATCGTCCTCCCGGCCGAGCTGCCGATCGGGCTGGTCACGAGCCTGACCGGGGGACCGTTCTTCCTGTGGCTCCTGATGCGCCGCCAGGGGCTCTCCCGATGACGCTTGCCCTGGACCGCGTCTCTTACGCCGCCCGGGGCCGCCTGCTGGTGCGCGAGCTGACGCTGGAGATCGTGCCCGGAAAGGTCACGGTCCTCGCCGGGCCGAACGGCGCGGGCAAGTCGACGGCGTTGAAGCTGATGTGCGGGGATCTGGCGCCGGCATCGGGTGAGGTCCGGCTGAACGGGCGGCCGCTCGCGGCCTGGTCCCCCTCCGACCGGGCGCTGCAGCGCGCCGTTCTCACCCAGGATCCGCGCCTGGACTTTCCGTTCACCGCGGCCGAAGTCGTGGCGATGGGCCGCAGCGCCCATCACGGCCGTTCGACCCGCGACCGGGACGCGGCGATCGTCCGCGAGGCGCTTCTGCGGACCGGGACGGGCGCCCTGGCGAACCGGGATTACACGACCCTGTCCGGCGGCGAACGCCAGCGCGTCCATCTGGCGAGGGTGCTGGCCCAGATCGCAGAGCCGGCGGAGGAGGGATGGGACCGGTTTCTTCTTCTGGACGAGCCGACATCCAGCCTGGACATCACCCATCAGGGCGTGGTCATGGCGATCGGCCGCACCCTTGCGGCCGAAGGGGTGGGGGTCTTCGCGATTCTTCACGACCTGAACCTGGCGGCCGCCTATGCCGACGAACTCGTGCTCATGCGTGAGGGCGAAATCGTCGCCGCGGGACATCCCGACGAAATCCTGACGACCAGGACCGTCGAGGCGGTCTACGAGACAAGGGTCCATGTCCAGCGCCACCGCGAACTCGGCCGGGTGGTCGTCCTGCCGCTACCTCTCTAGGTCCGGCCCGCGGAGGGCCTCCGTCAGCCGGAAAGCGCCGACCAGCCGGCCGCGATCCGGTTCCCGACGGCCCGCCGCAGCCCCATGATCCCGGTTTCGGCATGGCGGGTCGGGTGGACGCGGTTGGTCAGCAGGGCCCAGGCGACGCCCCTCCCGAAATCGAGCCAGAGGCCCGTGCCGGTGAAGCCAGTATGGCCGATCGTCTCATCCGAGCAGAGACTGCCCCCGGCCCAGCCGGGATGCTTCGCCTCCCAGCCCAGGACGCGCGTCCCGGCCCGGCCGGCCCTTAGCGCCGCGAGACTCGCCGGCGTCAGCACCTCGCCCGCCATGAACGCCCGCGCGAAGTCGAGAACCGCATCGATGGTTCCGAACAGGCCCGCGTGACCGGCGCCGCCGCCCAGGGCATAGGCGTTCTCGTCATGGACGTCGCCCTCCAGCACCCGTCCCCGCCAGGGACAGTCCTCGGTCGCGGCGCAACGCTCCGCCTCCGGGCGGAAGCTGAGTCCCGCGGGCAGGTCGAAGGCGGCGAGCGGACGCCCGCGCAGCCGCTCGGCCAGAAGGCCCAGCAGGATGAAGTTGATGTCGGAATAGACCGGCTCCCCGATCGGCCAGTCGCGTTGCAGGATCAGCGCCTTCAGCGTCTCCGGGTCGCGTCCCCAGGTGTAGATGGGCTCGACTGCGACCAGCCCGGTCTGATGAGCCAGAAGCTGCCTTATGGTGAACCGCCGGATCGGATGCCCCGGATCGTACTGGTGCAGGTCCGGCAGGTGGCGGCCGATCGGGTCGTCCAGGTCGATCCTGCCTTCCTCGACCAATCGGAAGATCTCCGGCGTCGTGAACATGACCTTGGTCAGGCTGGCGAGATCGAAGACGGTGTTCCGCTCCAGCGGCTTCGGGGCGGGCTCCCGCCGGGCGAGCCCGCCCCAGCGCACCGCACGGCGGCCGTCGCTGGCGACGATGCCCAGGGCGGCGCCGGGAATCCGGCCGGCGGCTAGGCTTTCGGCCGCGGGTTCGAAGGCGTCCTCGATCAGTCGCTCCAACGGATCCGGCAGAGGGGCTTCAGGCATGGGGTGCGCTTCGTTGCGAAGAAGGGGCCGGTTCGGCCGGGCTGTCGGGAAGGTGCAGGCGTCCCCCGGTCAGCGGTTGCGGCACGCCGGTCGTCGTCGGAAGCGACAGCGGCAGACCGCGTTGCGAGCGGACGGCCAGGAAGGCGAAGGCCTGCGCCTCCAGGGCGTCGCCGTCCCAGCCGACGGCTTCCACCGGCTCGACCGGGACCGCAAGGTCGCGGGCAAGAAAGCCCATGAGGGTCGGGTTGTGGCGTCCGCCGCCGGTGACGAGCCACCGGCGCGGCCGGTCCGGCAGGTGCCGGAGCGCCTTCGCGACCGCAAGGCTGGTGAAGGCGGCGAGCGTGGCGGCGCCGTCCTCCGGCCCGAGCCCGGCCACGGCATCAAGCGCGAAGTCGTTGCGGTCGAGGGATTTCGGCGGCGGTTGGTCGAACCATGGATTGTCCGCGAGACGCGCGAGCGCTGCGGCATCGACCCGTCCGGCGGCGGCAACGCGACCGCCCTCGTCGAAGGCCAGGCCGACGCGTTCCGAGACCCAGTCGTCGATCAGGGCGTTGCCGGGACCGGTGTCGAAGGCGATGACCGTATCCGCGCCGATATAGGTCACGTTCCCGACACCGCCCAGATTGAGGACGGCGAGCGGCTGGTCCAGGCCACGGGCAAGGGCGACGTGGTAGAGCGGGGCAAGGGGCGCGCCTTCCCCGCCCGCGGCGACGTCGGTCGAGCGGAAGTCGTTGACCACCGGCAGGCCCAGACGGCGGGCCAGCAGGGCGCCGTCCCCGATCTGCAGCGTGTGGCGGCGTTCCGGCCGGTGCAGGATCGTGTGGCCATGGAAGCCGACGACATCGATCGAGGCCTTGGGGATGCCATGCGAGGCAAGGAAGCCTTCGACCGCATCGGCATGGGCTTCGGTCAGGTCCTGCTCCAGCGCGCCGAGCGCAGCGCGATCGGCGCCGCCCGTCCTCACCGCTTCGGCAAGACGGTGGCGGAGCCGCCGATCGTAGGGCCGCGTCTCAGCGGGGCCGAAGGCCTGCACGGACAGGCCGTCGGTCGTGATCACGGCCACGTCGATACCGTCCATCGACGTTCCGCTCATGAGCCCGAGCGCCGTCCGCTCCCCGTCTTCCATGCCCGTCCTCTCGATGCTGCAGCCGGTGCGCCGGCATGCCTTCGGGATCGGTTGCAGCAAACCACAACCCGGGAAGCTCTCTCAAGCCGGACAACGAACTCCGGCGGCCCGTAGAACCTGATCGGCGGTTTCACGTTTATCGGATACCTGTCCTTTCATGCGGGCGTCCTCGCATCCGGGTGATCCTCTGGGATGAGCGGTGTTCAAATCGACGAAGGCTCGGCAGCCTCCCGTTTCCTGCCCACGGCCGCCTTCTGCCTGTGTATCGCCCTGCTGGCCTTCATCGCGGGCACCTTCTTCATGTACCGCGACATCTTCCCGGCGTCCTATCTCGCGCAGTCGTACCAGGGCGGGCTTGCCCTTTGGGACAAGATGACGCGCTACCAGGACCCGTATCTTACCGACTTCTGGTTCCCGGAGCGGCGGCCCGACCGGGGCGTGACGGTGTACGATCCGGCCCGTGCCGCCAACGGATTGACGCTCTACAGCTCGGGCCATGACCACAAGGCGTTCCTCATCGACATGGAGGGGCGCGTCGTTCACGAATGGGCGATGCCCTACAGCCGCATCTGGGACGAGACGGCGGCCGTGAAGCGGCCGCAGCCGGACAGCCACATATATATCGAAAAGGCCTATGTGTTTCCGAACGGCGACCTGCTGGCGCTCTACGTGGCGGCCGGCGACTCGCCGTGGGGATACGGCCTTGTGAAGCTCAACAGGAACTCGGAGGTCATCTGGAAATACCTTGCCCACGCTCACCACGACTTCGCGGTCGAAGCGGACGGCAGTGTCTGGGTTCTGACGCACGAGATCACGAACCGGGTGGTGGAGGGCTACGAATACCTGAAGCCGCCGCGCATCGACGACTTCATCGTCCATCTGTCGCCCGAGGGCGAGGAGGTGTCGAAGATCTGGCTGCTCGGCGCCATGGCGGCCTCGCCGTTCGGACGCTGGCTCAACATCGTTCCCTGGTATGTCGGCCTGGGCAAGGGCGACTATCTGCACACCAACAACATCGACCTGCTCGCGGGCAACCTCGAAAAGCTTCCGGGAGTCGAGGAGGGCGACCTGCTCCTGTCCTTCCGGGAGATCAGCACGATCGCCGTCCTTGATCCCGAATCCGAACGGGTCGTCTGGGCGATGCCGGGTCCTTGGTTGCGGCAGCACGATCCCGACCTGCTGCCGAACGGGAACATTCTCCTGTTCGACAATGAGGGGGTCTACGGCGACGACGGCACTTCCCGCGTGATCGAGATCGATCCCGCAACCCACCAGATCGTCTGGACCTACGGAGGCACGAGCGAACAGCCTCTCGACAGCGTTGTCCGGTCAAGCGAGGAGCGCCTGGCCAACGGCAACACCCTGATCGTCGAGTCCAATGGGGGCCGGGTGGTCGAGGTGACGCCGGAGGGCGAACCCGTCTGGGAGTTCGTCAATCCGGTGCGCGGCGGCGAGAATGAGGAGCGGATCCCCATCATCTTCTGGGTCAAGCGCATCGATCCTGCGACCTTCGACCCCGACTTCCGGGACAGTCTCTCCTGACGACTGGCAGAAAAGGTTTCGGTCCTGTCATGGAACGGTTCATCTATTCCTTCCTAGCCTTCGTCCTCGTCCTCTCTCTGGCCGACCCGGCCGCGGCCTATATCGGTCCCGGGGCGGGGCTGAGCCTGGTCGCCGCCTTCTGGGCGCTGATCGCGACGATCGGCGCCGCGCTCGGCTTCATCATCCTGTATCCCTTGAGGCGCATGCAGCGGCGCCGGCGGGCGGCACGGGCTTCGGCGCCGGAGGCGGCCGCCGACGCGCGCGTCGAGCCGGGGGCCGATACGGGGCCCGCCGCCGGCCGGCGGTGACGCCGCCCGGGCGCCCGGCTCCCATGGGGGTGCTCGACCTGCCCGGCCCGCTGCTCAACGGGCTCGACCACGTCCTCGGCCTGGTCGCGCCGGCATCCGTTCGCTTGGCGCTCTGGTCGGCGCTGGGCGGCGCCCTGTCCATGGCGCTCTATCGCGTGCTGTCGCCGCAGAAGCGGCTTGCCGAGCTGGAGGCGAAGGCGGCCGAGGCCCGGCGCGCGCTGGACGCCCACGAAGGAGAGTTCGCGGAAGCCTGGCCCCTGATCGGGCAGATGCTGCGCCTCTCCCTCAGGCGGCTCCGCCTGGTGCTGTGGCCGGCGCTCGCCGCCGCGGTGCCGATGATCGCGCTTCTGGTCTGGCTTAGCACCGCCTTCGGCCACCAGTTTCCTCCGCAGGGCGCGAGTGTCGGGGCCGTGGCCCATCCGGGCACGATCACCGCCCGCTTCGTGCCCGCGGGAGGCGGGATGCCGGAAGAGGGCGGCAGCCAGGCGCTGCCGCGGGTGCTGGCCGTCGACGGGGACGACCGGCCCGTCGCGGACATGCCCCTCACGGCGCCGGTCACGACCCTGCACAAGCGCCTCTGGTGGAATGTCCTTATCGGCAATCCGGCCGGCTACCTGCCGGACGACGGCCCGACCGAACGCATCGACCTCGACCTGCCGAAGCGTCAGTACCTGCCCTTCGGTCCCGACTGGCTGCGCGGCTGGGAGACGCTGTTCCTCGCCGCCGCGCTTCTGAGCTCGATCGCGATCAAGATGGCGTTCCGGATCCGGTGACCATGGACGTCTCGACCCAAGGCGCCGGCGCGCGCGACGACTATCCCGGGTTTCGCGTTGCCGGCTGGCTCGACCGGTTCGGCAGCTTCGTCAGTCGCTGGCCCGGGCTGTGGATCCGGCTGGGCAATTTGGAGACGCGCCTGCTTTCGGACGAGATCGCCGGCATCGCGATCGAGGCGCCCATCTATGTCGGCGGCCTTGCCCGGTCCGGCAGCACCATCCTGCTGGAATGCCTTGCCCGGCATCCCGATACCGCGACCCATCGCTACCGCGACTATCCGGCGCTGCCCACGCCCTGGTTCTGGAACCGCTTTCTCGACCGGATGCCGGCCCCCTCGGCGACGGCGACGGAACGCGCCCATGCCGACGGGCTCATGGTCACGCCCGACAGCCCGGAGGCGCTGGAAGAAATGCTGTGGATGGCGTTCTTTCCCGAATCCCACGAACCCGGACGCAGCAACGTGATCGGGCCGGACGGCTCAAGGGCGGAGTTCGAGGCCTTCTACCGGGACCATATCCGCAAGCTGCTCCTGATCCGCGGCGGCAGGCGCTATCTCGCCAAGGGCAACTACAATATCCTGCGGTTCGATTATCTCCTGAACCTGTTCCCGGACGCCCGCTTCGTCATCCCGGTGCGCGAACCGGTCTGGCACATCGCGTCGCTGATGAAGCAGCACGCGCTGTTCTGCGCGGGCGAGCGCAGGCACCCGCGGGCACTGCGCTACATGCAGCGCGTCGGCCATTTCGAATTCGGGTTGGACCGCCGACCCCTGGATTTCGGCGATCCCGACGCGACGGCCGAAATTCTCGACTGCTGGCAACGCGGGGCGGAGGTTGAAGGCTGGGCCCGCTACTGGGCCCAGGTGCACCGATTCCTGGCCGGGCGGCTCGCGGACTCGGCGCCGTTGCGGGCGGCCTCCCTGGTCGTCCGGTTCGAGGATCTCTGTCGCGATCCGAAGGGATGGCTCGAGAAGATGTTCGCCCATTGCCGGTTGCCGGCGGAGGCGGATCTGCGCGACAGTCTGGCCGCGACGATCCGGTTTCCGGGCTATTACCGCCCCGCGTTCGACGACCGGGATCTGCGGACCATCGAACGCGAGACGGCGGAGGCCGCACGGCTTTTCGGCTATGGCTGACCTCAGGTCGCCCGGTAGCCGAGCGCCGTCGGCAGCCAGAGGGCGATCTGCGGGAAAAGGATCACCAGCACCATCGCGGCGATCATCGACGCCACCATCCACAGGGTCCAGCGGAAGGTGCTTTCCATCGGAACCCCGGCCACCCGCGAGCTCACCATCAGGTTGACGGCGACCGGCGGCGTGAACTGGCCGATGGCGATGTTCATGGCCATCACGATCCCGAACCACGTGACGTTCCATCCGAAGGCGGTGACCAGCGGCAGGAGGAGCGGCAGGGTGACGAGATAGATCGTGACCCCGTCGAGGACCATGCCTGCCAGCAGCAGAAGGACCATGATCATCGCCAGCACAACGCCGGGGCTGTCGGAGATGCCGATCAGGAGTCCCGCCGCGGTATCGAAGGCGCCGAGCGTCGATCCCGCCCAGGCGAAGATGCCTGCGAGCGAGATGATGATCATGATCACGGCCGAGGTTTCCGCGCTTTCGGCCAGAGCCGAGTAGAGGTCGCGGAGGCTCATGCTGCGGTAGATGACCATGCCGACCAGGAGGCCGTAGGCAACGGCGACGGCCGCCGCCTCGGTCGGGGTGAACAGGCCGGTCCGCAGCCCGCCCAGAATGATCACCGGCGCCAGCAGGCCCGGCAGCGCCTCCCGGAAGCTCTTGAGCAGCGGCGGGCGGTCGGCGGCTTCGGCGGCGCCGAAGCCCCGTCGCCAGGAGAGATACATCGACGGCATGGCGACGGCGAGCCCGGCGAGCAGGCCCGGCACCAAGCCGCCGGCGAACAGCGCCCGGAGGTCGACGCCCGGCACCATGATCGAATAGACGATGAGCGCGATCGACGGCGGGATCAGGATCGCGGTGGAGGCGGCAGCGGCGATCACGCTGGCCGTGAACGGCTTCGGATAGCCTGCGCGCATCATGCTGGGCACCATGACGGTCGCCACGGCGGCCGCATCGGCCGGTCCCGATCCCGACATTCCGCCCATGATCATGCAGACGAGAATGGCGACGAGCGCGAGCCCGCCCCGGCGCGGCCCGACCAGGGCGGAGGCGAACCGGACCAGCCGCTCGGCGACGCCGGACCGTTCGAAGATCATCCCGGTCAGGACGAAGAGAGGGATCGCGATCAACGGATACTTGGCGATCGCGTTGTAGGTGTTCGTTCCAACGGTGCCCAGGGCGTAGACATCGAGGCCCATCCAGATGCCGACGATACCGGACAGGCCGAGCGCGACGGCGATCGGCCAGCCGAGCACTAGCCCCGCGGCGAAGACCAGAAGCAGTGCCGTGCCCGCGCCGATCATCGCCGCGCCCTTCCGGCAAGGGAGATTGCCCGTCCGAGAAGTCTCAACAGGATCGCGCCGGCCAGCACGGGCAGCCATACCGAATAGATCCATTGCGGCCAGCCGAGCCCGGGCGAGGTCTCATGGTACTGCCACTGGTCGAACGCGAAGAGCGCGCCGTAGTAGAGCACGAGGGCGAAGACGGCCGTGCTGGCCAGCAGGGACAGGGCTTCGGCGGCGAGCTGAAGCCGGCGGGGCAGCCTGTCGACGAAGAAGCTGATCCGGATGTGCTCGCCCTTCGCGAAGGCGGCCGAGGCGCCGATGAAGGTCATGACGACGAGGAGGAAGATCGAGATCTCCTCGGTGAAGGCGAAGGAGGCATTGGTCAGATAGCGGACGATCACGTTGGCGAAGCTGATGATGCAGATCAGCGCCATCGCCGCGGCCGCGATCGCCTGCTCGATCCTGACCGGCACCAGACGGCGCTCCGGTTGCGCTTCCTGGTCGGCTGAGGGTTCGTTTGGCATTTGCGGGAACGGTTTGCCGGGGAAATATCGGGAAGAGCCCCGCGGCATCGGCCGCGAGGCTCTTCGGTATCAGGTCCGCGGGGGGGGGGGGGCCGGCTAAGGGGCCTTCAGCGGGCGCGTTCGGCGATCGACTTCTCGGCGAGGTCGACGAGGTCGGCACCGATCTCCTCCCGCCACTTCTCGTAGATGGGGCGGGTCGCCTCGACGAAGGCCGCGCGCTCTTCTTCGGTCAGGCTGGTCACGGTGACGCCGGCCTCCTCGAGTTCCCGGACCAGGGTCGGGTCGTCGCCGGTCAGCCCCTTGCGCGCCACCTCGATCCCGTATTTGCCGGCATCGATCGCGGCCTGGCGCAGCAGCTCCTGATCCTCGGGCGAGAAGCTTTCCCAGATCCGGCGATTGACGGCGAAGATGAGCGGATCGGCGATGTAGTGCCACAGGGTCACATGGGTCTGGCCCGACTCGTATAGGCGGGATGCCATGTAGACGGTCAGCGGATTCTCCTGCCCGTCGACCGCGCCCGTCCCGAGCGCCGGAAGCGCATCCGCCCAGCTCATCTGGGTCGGGTTGGCGCCGAGCGCCGTGAAGGTGTCCAGGAACAGGGGCGAGCCCACGACCCGGATCTTGAGACCGGCCATGTCCTCCGGGCTCCGGATGTCGACCTTCGAGTTGGAAATCTCACGGAAGCCGTTCTCCGCCCAGGCCAGCGGCACGACGCCATTCCGCTCGACGATCTCGAATATCCGTTCGCCCACCGGGCCCTGGGTCAGCGCGTCCAGCGCCGCGTAATCGGGCATCAGGAAGGGCAGGGCGAAGAGGTTCAGCTCCTTGATCTGGGGCGACCAGTTGATGGTGGAACCGACCGCCATGTCGATGATGCCCTGGCGCATCGCGGTCAGCTCCTTGGTCTGGTCGCCGGATACCAGCTGGGCGCCCGGATAGACCTTGAGCTTGATCCGACCTTCGCTGCGCTCGTCGACGAGGCGCGCCCATTCCTCGGCCGTCACGCCCCAGGGGAACGGCGCCGGAAGGACGGTCGAGACGGTGTATTCGGCCTTGTACTGGGCTGCGACTTCCTTGCCGGCCAGCGGAATCATGAGCGCCAGCGCGGCAGCGGCTGAAAGGACGGTCCTCGTCAAGGACATGATCGTGATCAACTCCTGAATGCCGGGCCGCGACCGATTGCGTCGGTGAGCGAATGTTGCAGCCGTGTCACGGCCTTCATCGACGGATTGGAACGGAGCGGCAATCTAGGCGAAGCCGGAAGGTTGCGTCGACTAATTTTTGGTCGTTGCGGAGTCGAATCGAGCAATTCCGGTATTGTGAGGGAAGGCGGGCGCGGATGCTGCCTTCGATCAGGATCCGTCCCACTCGGGGTCGACGGTGAAAAGCTCTTGGGGCCGGGCGATGCCCCGCAGGGCATAACGGCCGAGGGAGACCAGCCGCCTGCGGCAGTCCTCATCCGCCGCGGCGAAGGCGGACGAGGCCACTATGTGGCGGTCGAGCGACCGGCACATGCCGACAATCCGGCTTGCCTCGTTGACGGCCGGTCCGATGACGGTGAAGTCCAGACGGTCGACGGCGCCGATATTGCCGTAGAACACCTCCCCGAGATGAAGCGCCACGTAGACGTCGGTCGTCGGCAGGCGTTCGGCCTCGCGGGCTCCGTTCAACCGGGCGATCCGCCGGCTTGCGTCGACGGCGGCGTCGAGGGCGCGGCAGCAGGCCTGGTCCTGGCCGTCCATCGGGAACATGGCAAGGATGCCGTCGCCGATGAATTTCAGCACCTGGCCGCCGTGATGATGAATGGCCGAGACAATCGGATCGGCATAGCTGTTCAGCAGCGGCACGATCTGTGGCGGGGACATCGAGTCGACCAGATTGGTGAACCGCTGGAGATCGCTGAACCAGATCACCGTCCGGATCTTTTCGGCCCGGCCGCGCTCGATCGATCCCTGGAGCACCCGGCGGCCGGCGTCGCGGCCCAGATAGGTCTCGACAAGGGTTTCGGCGGTCCGGCCGGCCGCGCTGGCGCGGATCGCGAGGCTGAGGATCCGGACGAAATGATCAAGCGCGGCGAGCTGCCCGTCGCCGAACCCCGCCGGGTCGTCGGTGGTCCAGGACGAATAGACCGCATCCATGTCGCCGATCGTCGCTCCCTCTCCGAGACGGCAGACATAGGCGACATAGTCGCGCGCGCCCTGCTCGGCCAATTCGCGCAGGATCGGGAATTCGTCGCCGGCTTCCGACGGGCCGATCCGGCGCCTCAGGCGGAAGCTGTCCGTGGTCAGCAGATGGTAGAACGGGCTTCGCAGCCAGCGGTCCGTCTGCTCGATCTCCTCCGCCCGATCCAGCAGCCGCGACCGGACCGCGCCCAGGTTTCGGTGCCATTCGAAGCCGACGCTGCCAAGTACCGGGTGAAGGGTATCGGTGCCGATGTTGGCCCGGTGGAGGGGAAGCCCGGCGGCCACCGCCTTTTCGCAGGCTTCACGCAGCAGTTCGGCGTCGGGCAGCCCGGCCAGGGCGGCTTCAGCGATCCATCGGGTGAGATCAAGGAGCGGCGCCGGTTCCATGTCATCGCGCTCGGTCTTGACGGACGTAGGTCCGAGGTTATCACGGGATCGGCGGTCGTGTCGGCAGTCCGACACGGCGCTCCAGCTCGGGCCTGTGCCGTTCCCAATGCTCGGCGATGCACTCGACGGCCGGCCGGTCGTAGTAGCGCCAGGGCAGATCCCGGGCGTTCAGGCCGACGAAATGCGCCCCGTGGCGCCCGAGATCCGGCCGGTGCGGCCAGAAGGGCGAGCAGATCGTGACCTCGTCGACCGTGACCAGGGAAAGCGGGCCGCGTGCCGAAAGGGCAGCCGCCTGGAGGCCCTGTTCGTCCAGTTCGGAGGCGAGCAGGACCGGATGCCTTTCGAGAACGGTCCGAAGCGCGGACGCGAGGTCGAAGTCGGGCGGCAGTCCCCGGATGCCGGAATTGACCGGCTCCGGCCCGCAGAGGTCGCCGAACTGGCCAAGCCCCATCCGCACGTCCTTAGCCATGAGGCAGGCGTTCGGCCTTCCGCATCCGAGCCAGGCGCGGATCGTCGCCGGCACCTCCCAGAGAATGCAGTCGTTGTCGAGCGAGATCTCGTACCGGTTCGGGAAGAGGCGCAAGGGGGCGAACTTCCAGGCCACGCCCTCGGCCATCCGTCGGTCCAGATGGGCCTGCAGGAAGCCCGGCACCTCTCCCGCCGGCTGCCAGAGGACCGCGTCCGGGACGGGGCCGGTGCGCGCCCGTGCCTCTTCGACGGGAAGGGTATTGACGCAGACCCGGTAGGCTGCTTCGGGACCGAAGGCTCGCCACGCCCCCCAGAGCGACAGGCGCAGCGCTTCGAACCCTCGCAGATCGACGTCGCCGATCGTCCATCGGATGCCGGGTGCGGTCATCGCACAGCTGCCAGGGCCGGTGCCGGGGCAAGGCCGATCATGCGCGACCTGAGCCGGCGGTCGACCGCACCCCAGCGGTATTTGTAGGCCTCCCGTCCGCTCAGGAAGTCGAATTCGGCGGCGCCTTCCTGCGCAGCCATTTCGATCGCATGGCCGATCAGGATCGTGCCGGGGCCCAGCGGCGCGAAGGCCGGGTCGAATCCGCCCAGGTAATAGTGGAAGCGCCGCTTGGCCAGGAGGCCGTAAAGCGCGGCGATGGGCCGGTCGTCCAGCTTCAGCACGTATAGCCTGAGGAGCCCGGCCCTGAGCAGGCGGGGCGCCGCATCCCGGTGGAAGCGTCGCACCGCCTCGTCCGACAGGACGCCGGGCTGGCCCCGTTGCCGCCAGCGCGCATCATGCAGGTGGAAGAAGATCCCGATCGTCGCGGGGAGCGTCTCCCCCGCGACCTGGTCCACGCGGATCTTCCCGGATTTCGCGGCGCGACGCCGGCCATAGGCGAGATTCCGGATCATCGGGGCCGGGCAGGCGGCGAAAGGATCGCGGCTGTCGAGGGGCAGCACGGGGCACATTCCGCTCTCGCCGGGCAGATCACGGATGCCGTCGGGCAGCGGCGCGGAGAGAAGCGGAGCATCGGCGCACAGATTGAAGAGGTCGAGCGTGCCCGTCCGGGCCGCCCGGGCAAGCAGCGGCGCCAGCTCCTGCGGGTCTGTCCCATCATCCCAGACGCCGTCCAGATAGTCGCTGAGCCCTGCCCCGCAGGGCAGGAGACGGCGGCCCGTCTTCCCGGAATGCTCGAAAAGGGGCAGGAGGCCGATCAGCCGTCCGCGCCGTCGCAGCGTGAAAATCCGAAGAGTGTCGGCCGCGAAATGCGTGATCCAGGGTACGAGCCAGTCCGGGGCCTGGAACGGGGATGCCCGCTCCGACCGGTCCCACAGCTCCCGCCACTCGTCCTCGATCATGGCGGGATCGGCGATCAGGTCGATCCGTGCCGTGCCGCTCATGCCGACCCGCCGGCAAACGCCCGGGTCCCGAAACCCGCCTTGGGTCCGGTGGTGACGAGACGGCGATACGCGTCGAAATAGCCTGAGACCATGCGCGTCAGCGAAAAGCGTTCGGCCGCGGCGGTGCGACAGGCTTCGGGCGAAATGGAGCCTGCGGCATCGATGGCGTCCACCATTTCCCGTTCGTCGCCGACCAGGAACCCGGTCCGGCCATGCTCGACGATCTCGGGAAGCGCCCCGGCGGGGAAGGCGATCACGGGCGTGCCGCAGGCCAGCGCCTCCATGGCGACGAGGGAGCTGGTCTCGGGAGCGAGGCTCGGGACCAGGAGGCAGCGTGCGGCCGTCAGGAGCCGCCTCTTGCGGGCGAACCCGACCGGTCCCACGAATCTGCGCGTCCGGTCCAGCCGGGGGACGACCTCCTCCGCGAAGTAGCGCTCATGGGCGGGGTAGCGGAAGACCTCGCCCGCGGCGATGAGCGCGATGCCGGCGCGCCTTGCCGCGTCGATGGCGATGTGGAGACCCTTTTCGGGACAGACCCGGGCGAGCGTGAGCGCGAAGCGGCGTTTGGCGTGCCGGGCCCGGAGGGCCTCGACCGGCACGCCGTTGCCGATGGGCGCGAGAAGGGGTGTCGTCCCCGGCGGGCAGCGGGCGTGCTGGGAGGCGGACACGCAGTTGAGCCAGGTCCCTGGCCGGTCCAGGTGGAAACAGGATTCGGGATACCATTCCGGCGGAAGATGAAGGGTGGCGAGCACGGGAACGCCGGCGGGCGGCAGGTAACGATGGAAATCGATCCCGTGCATGTGCACGAGATCGATCGGCCAGCGATCCAGCGCCGTCTCGATCGCCGCCGCATGCCTTGCCTGGGCGGCGGTCCGCGCGTCGTCGTGGAGCGGCCCTTCGACCCTCGGCACGGGAATGAGAGTCCCCCGGACCCGGGAGCCCTCGCAGGAGATGACGAGGGATCGATGCCCCGCCCCGATGAGTGCCGCATCGAGGTCGTGGAGGATCTGCTCGGAGCCGCCGACCGCGTCGGCGCTGACCGGGGCAAGCGGATATCCGACGCTGAGGACGGTGAGACTCATCCGCGCGATGCCTCCAGCTCCCGCCGGGCGCGCTCGGCAAGCTCCAGCCAGCGCGTGCCGGACATTCCCCAGGGAAAACTTTCATAAAGCAGCCGGCCGCCATTCGGTGGGGACGTGAAATCGTATTCCGGCGCGGGGCGGAAGCGTTCCATCTCCGCCTGGATGGGCTCGAGGACCGCCTGCTGCGAGACATGGGCGGCCAGCATCCGGCGCTTCAACTCCCGCTGTTCGGGATCCAGGCGCAGGACCAGTTCCGTCCGGTCCGGAACGGGGACGAACTGCTGGTAGACGCGTCCTTGCGCGCCCTCATGATAGGAGGGGGCCTCGATCAGGGCCGGCGGGCGTCCGCCGTGCTCGCGGATCAGGGCCGCTGCGGCATGGACGGCGAAGCAGGTGGCATCGTGGTCGGGGTGGCCGCCCTCATAGGCATGGGTCAGGACCAGGCGGACGCCCAGCGCTTCGAGAAGATCGGCCAGGCCGCGGGCAAGCGGCGCCAAGTTCAGCGATGCCTCCTGGTCGGCGATCCCGAGGGAATGAAGCCGGTCGCGCGCTAGCCCGGCCAGCGCCATGGCGTCTTCCAGCTCGTCCCTCCGCGCCCGGGCGTAATCCTGCCACGTGGCAAAGCCGCATCGCCGGGCATCGACTGCGTCGCGGGGAGAGCCGTCGGTCACCTGGATCACGACGGCTCCGGTCAGCCGGGGCAACTGCCCGCCGATCCAGATGGTCTCGTCATCGGGGTGGGCGGCGACGATCGCGACCGGGTCGCCGATGGAGGTGCCAGGGGCGGCCAGCCGCGCGAGGAAATTGGCGGCATCCCGATCGGCGTCGGGCTCTTCGCCGACGAGGCTGCGCTCGTTCATCGCCATCCCGCCGATGCGGCCGCGGGCGTCCGAACGGCGGCCGATATGCCGGTGCGGGCGGCATAGCGGCGGATCATCGCGCCGCAGAACTCCGCGAACTCCTCCTTCACCTGGGGCGGGCTGGTGTGGTGGGGGGCGATCCCCCGGTGTTCGGGCGTGAAGCAGAAGGTCACGGTCACGTCGAACTCGGCCAGCGCATCCATCTGCCGGTCGAACCAGGCAAGGGCGTCGGGCCGGAAGCTGTCCGCCCAGCTTATGCCGGTCCGGATGTAGCGAACACCCAGGCGGCGCAGCCACTGCACCGCGTCGTCGAGCCGGTGATCCTGGTAATGGAACCACTGGCAGATCCCCATCTCGGGGGTAAAGCGGGGAAAGATCCCGGCAGCCGGCTTCGGGGTCCCGTCCTCGCGCAGGAGGCCCATGAAGAAGTGCCGGTAATAGGAGGATCCCTCCGCCTCCTTGTGGCGGGTCGTCGCCTCCCAGGCGCGCGGCAGGTCGTAAAGGCTGTACCAGTGGATGCGGGGTACCCGGCCGATCAGCAGCTCGGCCGTGCGCCCGAGGCCCCATTCCTGGACCTCCTCGGCGCCGAAGGTGGAGACGCCGACCTCCGAAACCCAGATCGGAAGATCCGTGACCACCTGGATTTCGCGGATCTTGTCCGGCCATTCGTGGATCGACCAGAGATTCCAGTCCAGCGGGAAGCCGTGCAAGGCCAGGACGTCCAGCCGGTCGAGCACGCCTCGGTCCGCCATGTTCCGGACGAACTGGGGATCGATCGGCGAAAGCCCGCCCAGGACCTTCGGCAATGCCGGCGATTCGGCGGCGATCGCATCGGCGGCGGCGATCGCCATCTCGGCGAAGAGGCCCCAGCCGGGATCCAGCTCCGGATCCCAGTGGGACTTGTTGTTCGGCTCGTTCCAGATCATCGCCGCTTCGATCATCGCTTGCCTCCCACGGGGCTGCGCGCCGGATAGACGGGTCCGCTTCCGGGGGTCGCCGGCCGTTCGCCCCGTCGGCAGATGAAGACCTCTTCCTCCGGATGGTCGAGGATAGTGAAGCCGGAGCTGCGGAGCATCGCCTCGACGCACGCCCGGTTCGGAATCCACCAGTTGGTGTCGTCGGACGAGTAGTAGTTCTCTATGAAGTGAAGCTTGGGGAATCCGGGCCGGTCGAATATCTCGACCTCCCAGAACCCGTAGTCGTTGGCCAGGAGCTCGATTTCGGGGCTGCCCCTCTGCATCGACTGGAAAACCAGCAGATCCTTCGTCACATGCTCGTGAATCAGATCGAGCGCGAGCAGGGGATGGCGCAGGTGGTAGAGCACGCCGAGGAAGAGGACGATGTCGAAACGCTCGCCCAGCGCTGCCACGTCGTAGACCGACATCTGCCGGAACTCGATATCGGCCCTCAGGACATCGGTCGCGAAACGCGCCTGCCCCAGATAGCCCGGGTCCTCGTCGATCCCCAGCACCCGCGCGGCCCCGCGGCGCTTCATCTCGATCGAATAGAAGCCGGCGTTGCATCCGATGTCGAGGACGGTCCGGCCGGTCAGGTCCCGCGGGATCGCGTCCGAGAAGTACTGCCATTTGACGGCGGGATAGTCGCCCAGAAAGTGGTTCGGCGCCGTCTTGACGCCGTTGAGATCGATGTTGTGAAACCACTCGCCCAACGCGTCGACGCGAGACCGGATCTCCGCCGGGGAGAGATTTTCGACCGTCCTGCTCACGGTGCCACCTCGCTTGCGGACGGCTCGCGCGGCCTGTCGGGCTTGCCGGGGGCGGTGCCGCCTTCGCTCAGCAGCGCGATCGCCTCCCGGTAGCCGTGCAGCGTACCGACATCGACGTAGGAACGGCCGGCCGGGACGCCCCAGGCCTCGCCGCCCCGGGCAAGCCAGGCATTGAGCAGGGTTCCGAAATATTCGTCCTGCCGCTCCCGTTCCAGCCAAAGCCGTCGCAGCTCGTGCAGGACGGCGCCCGGCATCTTGAAGGCGCCCCAGATCCACGAGGATTGCGCGTCCTGGCGCTTGACTTGGACCTCCCGGACGCGACCCTGCCCGTCAGTCACGACCGCGTCGAAGAACTCGGGCCGGTCGACGGGGAAGAGCAGGAAGGAGAAGCAGTCATCGGCCAGCGCGGCCAGCGCCTGTTCGGGGAACCAGACCGTGTCGGGCAGTCCGACGATGACCGGCTCCTCCGGATGGATCAGGGGGGCCGCCCGGAAGATCGCGTCGCACAATCCTCCGGGGTTCGGCTGTACGACATAGGCGATCGACGCCGACCCGTAGCCGTCTCCGTAATAGTGCAGGATGTCCGACTTGCCGGGGCCGATGACGAAGCAGATCCGGTCGGCGCCCCCCAGGACCATGCGATCGATCAGGTATTCGCTGACTGCGCGCGGGCGTTCCGTTTCGCCGTCCAGGCGGCTGCCGACCGGCAGAAGCTCCTTGGAAAAGGCAAGCGGCTGAATCCTGCTGCCGCTCCCTGCTGCCGGTACGATGCCCCACATCGGACTACACCCTCATCTCTTGCACGGGATCGTGGCCGGCCGGTGTGCCGCAGCCGCTCAGCGCCGCCTCCAGCGCCGCCACCCGGTGGTCCGCCGTGTGCTCGGCCAGCGCCCGCTCCCGCGCGCTGTCGGCGATGCGCCTCAGCTCCTCGTCGGAGCGGTCGAGCGCGGCGACCACCTCGCCGGTGTCGTGCACGACCAGGACTTCCCGTCCGGGTTCGAAGAAGCGGTCCAGCCCTTCCCAGTCGTCCGTGACCACCGGGGCGCCGCATGCGGCGGCCTCGAACAGGCGGCCGGACGGGCACCAGCCCGTCTCGGCCATCGCCCTGCGGGTGACGTTCAGCGTCAGCCGGGACGAGCTGAAGAAGGCCGGATGCTCCGATGGGGGGAGATGCCGGACGAAGAAAATGTTCCCGGACCAGGGGAAGGTCTCGGGATACTGAGCGCCGCCGATCAGGAAGCGCCGCCCGGGACGAAGGCTCGCCGGTTCGATGAAAAGCCGCTGCAGCGCCGCCTGCCGGTCCTCGGCATAGGTGCCGAGATAGGAGAGGTCGGCTATGTAGTGGGAGGCGGGAGCGACAGGGCGGTGCACTTCCGGATCGACGCTGCCGTAGAGCGGTGCGACCCGACGCGCGCCCAGCCGGTCCCGGAGCTCGTCCAGCGCCCTGCCGCCCGTGTAGCTCAGCACCAGATCGAAATCGGCTAGTCCGCGCGGGCCGATATAGCCGGTGGTTTGGCCGCCCCGCAACCGGGAGAGGGTCATGGGCGTGTCCAGATCATAGAAGACGCGCGCCCGTGCCGTGGAGTCGAGGACCAGTTCCGCGGCCGCGATGCCGTCGGGGCAATAGGAGGTGACCATGCCGACATCGGCCGCATCTAGTTCCCGCCGTGCGCGGGGAAGCGCCCCGGCCCAATCGTCGTACAGGATCAGTTCGCCGCCCGGCAGCTCCAGCAGGTCCCGATTCTCGGCATAGTAGGGGACGTTCCGCTCGAAGAAGACCAGCCCGTGCCCGCGGCGGGCGAGGGCACGGGCGAGCCCGCGCCAGAGAGTGGCGTGTCCGTTGCCCCAGGACGAGCTGACCGACAATCCGAAGACGACGATCTTCATGGATGCTGGACCCTCATTCCGGGAACACGCCGTCGATCGCCACGGTCCGGAGCTGTCCGTTCCGCATGTCCAGGACGCTGACAGACGCCGGCTGGATCTCGAAATCGTGGATCCGGTCGAGCGAGAGGCCGAGCGGCCGGGCCAGGACGGCCTTGATCATGTCGCAATGGCTGACCAGCACGACGCCCGTGTCGTGATGCCGGGCAGCCAGCGCATCGATCGCGGAGACGAACCGGATCCGGGCCTCCTCCATGGTTTCGCCGCCGGGAGCCCTGGTGGTCGCGCGCTCGGTGTTCCATAGCCGCCACAGGGGATCGGGCGAGAGGTCCTCGAAGCTTCGGCCGGACCAAAGACCGAAGTCGATCTCGTTGAGCGCCTCCGAAACCTGCAAACGCAGGCCGAGCCGCCGGGCGATCGGCTCTGCCGTCTGCCGGGCGCGATCGAGCGGGCTTGTCTGCACCGCGGCGATGCGCTGCACCGAAAGGTGGGCGGCCAGGATTTCCGCCTGCCGCTGTCCGGCCGCATTCAGCCCGACGCCGGGGCTGCGCCCGGTGAGAACCCGGCCGAGCTGGTCGTGCGCTGCGTGCCGGACCAGGAAGAAGCGGGTCGTCATCGGATCTGCGCATCCGCTGATGTCACGCCTTGCCCTGAATGAAGCGGATCGTCCGCTCCCGCGCCTCGGCATCCGTGAACTGGCGGGGCGGCGATTTCATGAAGTAGCTGCAGGGGCCCGTCAGCGCGCCGCCGATGCCCCGGTCCAGGGCCAGCTTGGCGCAGCGGACGGCGTCGATGACGACGCCGGCGGAATTGGGCGAATCCCAGACTTCCAGCTTCAGCTCGCAATTGAGCGGCAGATTGCCGAAAGTCGTCCCCTCCATGCGGATGTAGCACCATTTGCGGTCGGTCAGCCAAGGTACGTAATCGCTCGGGCCGACATGGATGTCGTCCGGCCGCAGGGGCTGGTCCAGTTGGCTTGCGACGGCGGCGGTCTTAGAGACCTTCTTCGATTCCAGGCGCTCGCGCTCCAGCATGTTCTGGAAATCGGCGTTGCCCCCGAAATTCAGCTGATAGGTGCGGTCCAGACGGACGCCCCGTTCCCGGAAGAGATTGGTCAGGACCCGGTGTACGATCGTGGCGCCGACCTGGCTCTTGATGTCGTCGCCGATGAGCGGCAGGCCTCGTTCCTCGAAACGCCGTCGCCAGGCCTCGTCGGAGGCGATGAAGACCGGCATGCAGTTGACGAAGGCGCATCCGGCTTCGATCGCCTGGGCAGCGTACCAGCGCGCGGCCTGTTCCGAGCCGACGGGCAGCCAGGAAACGACGACGTCGGTTTCGCTCCGTCTCAGGATGTCGGCGACCGGGGCGGCCGGCAGCTCCGATTCCGGGACCGAGTCCCTCACGTACCGGCCCAGCCCGTCCAGCGTTTCGCCCCGGTGGACCACTACGCCGGTGGGCGGGACTTCCGCGAAACGGAAGGTGTTGTTGGGCGGGGCGAAGATCGCGTCGGCCAGGTCCTTTCCGACCTTCTCGGCGCTGACGTCGAAGGCGGCGACGACCTGTACATCGCGGATGTGGTAGCCCCCCAGCGCGACGTTCATGAGCCCGGGAACCGGCTGGTCGGCGGCGGCGTCCGAATAGAACTCCAGTCCCTGCACCAGCGACGAGGCGCAGTTCCCGACACCGACAATCGCAACTCGGACGCTTCGGTCAGCCATGCTGTTCCTCATGACGGGCGGCTAGCGGACCCTGAATGCGGGCAGGCTCCGGATCAGGAGGGCGGGACGCCCCGGAAACGGGAAAAGACATGGGATGGCGTGCCTGCTGTTCCGGTACGCGGCCGGCGTGAGTGCGTCGGAGAAGAACGATCCTTACCCGGGCTCGAAACGTATGATCGTTCCGGCAGGTTCCTCCGGGGGCATGCGGACGATGCGGCAGCTACTGAGGCATGCAGGTCAAGAGGACAGGGATCGCGAAACTTTTCGAGAATTACATCCCAAAATACTGGACGCGGGCCTGATTGCGTCTTGGCTGGTGCAGCGAGCAAAGATCACTGGGGTCGTCATATCCGGGGATGCTGGGAATTCCGAATCTCTCCAGGTCATCTTTCAGACACATCGTGGTTTCTTCGCGGCGACCAATTAACTCTTGGAACGACTTTATCTGTATGGCATTACCAATGGGTGCGGCCCCCGCGGGCCGCTTTCATGCTGAAGTCCGGGACTCCTTCCGGGCGCCGGAGACAACCTGATGAAGCGTTACGACATCCTGGACGGGTTCCGCGGCTACTTCCTGGTATTCATGCTGGTGAACCATCTTGCGTTCCAGGGCGGCTCCCTGGTCGCACGCTTCAACCATGCAGAGCTGGGATACGTGCAGGACGCTCAGGGTTTCATCTTCATCTCCGGCCTGATCGTGGGGCTCTATTACGCCCGCGGCTATCTGAAGGGTAATGCGGCGGCGACGGACCGGAAGCTTCTGGCGCGGTGCTGGCTGCTCTACCGGTATTCGCTGGCACTGGTCGCTTTCGTCTTCGCGCTGGCCTTCGTCCTGCCGGGCGCCGAAGTCTGGTGGGGCGCTTATTTCCCGGAGTTCTTCCGGGACGCGGTGACGACGACGATCGGGGCGGCGCTTCTGCTCTACCAGCCGACCTTCATGGACATCCTGCCCCAGTACATCCTCTATATCCTGGTCTCGCCCTTCCTGATCCGGCTGGTGCTCAACGGGCGCGCGGACCTGGTGATCGCCGCCAGCATCGTCTGCTGGCTGACCGTGCAGTTCGGCCATCACGTGCCGATGATCGCCGGCATCGAGGCGCTGGGCCAGGCGATCGATTCCGACTTCATCACCCGTGCCGCCTTCAAGCCAATGGCCTGGCAGATTCTGTTCGTCGGCGGGCTGGTCATCGGGTGCGGGATCACGGCCGGGACGCTCGATCTCGACGCCTGGTTCAGCCCGCGCCGGCGGGCGCTGTTCGCCGTGGCCGTGGGGCTCGTGCTGCTGTTCCTCGTCTACCGCCTGGGCTTCACCCTGGGCTATCTGCCCGAGGACGTGGGCAACAGGTTCCTCGCCCACGACAACCGCAACGAATTCAGCCTGGTCTATCTCGTCAACTTCATTGCCCTCGGCTACGCCATGACCTGGATTCTCCGCTGCGGCGGGGAATCGGATTCGGTATTCCTGAGGGCGCTTGCCGGTTTCATGCACCGGCTGTTCGGCCTCGGCTTCCTGCGCTTCATCGGGCAGCACTCGCTGCAGGTCTACGCCTATCACGTCGGCCTGATCTATCTCGTCTTCATTTTGGATCGGCGCTACGGCCCGCTGTCGGAGCCGCTCAAGGCGGCGATCACGGTCGCCGGCGTCGCAAGCCTGTGGATTCCGGCCTGGCTGCACGCCCGCTACCGTGAGAGCGCTGCGGCGATGCCGAAGCGCGCCGCCAGCGCCTGATCATCGCGGCGACACCAGGCACGGTTCCTTCAGGACGATGAAGGCGCGCAGCGCGAGGGAGGTCGCATCCCTCGCCGACCGGGACGGTTGAGCCTGAAAGCCGAAACCCCGGCCGGGCGGGCCGGCCGAGGTTTCGGGCACGATCGGATCCGGGGGCGGGGGTCAGCCCCGTTGTTCCTCGATCAGCTTGACGAAACGCTCGAAAAGATAGTGGCTGTCCTGCGGCCCGGGCGAGGCTTCCGGGTGGTACTGGACCGAGAAGACCGGCCGGTCCTTGACACGGATCCCCTCGTTCGTGCCGTCGAAGAGCGAGACATGGGTGACCTCGGCCTCCGGCGGAAGACTTTCGGGCACGACCACGAATCCGTGGTTCTGGCTTGTGATCTCGACCCTGCCGGTGGCCAGGTCCTTCACCGGATGGTTGGCACCCCGGTGCCCCAGATGCATCTTTTCGGTCCGGGCGCCGAGCGCAAGGCTGAGGATCTGGTGGCCGAGGCAGATGCCGAACATCGGCTTGCCGCTTTCAAGGAGGGCGCGCACAGTCGGCACCGCATATTCGCCAGTGGCGGCCGGGTCGCCCGGACCATTCGACAGGAAGATGCCGTCCGGCTGGTGGCGCAGCACGTCCTCGGCGGAGGCCGTGGCCGGCACGACGGTCACGCGACAGCCGGCGGACGCAAGGCAGCGCAGGATGTTGCGCTTCGCCCCGTAGTCGATAGCGACGACGTGGAATTTCGGATCGGCGAGCTTGCCGTGCCCGGTCTCGAGGGTCCAGCGGGTCTCGTCCCAGCTGTAGGTCTGGCGGCAGGAGACCTCTCCCGCCAGATCCATTCCGACGAGGCCCGGCCACTCCGCCGCCTTCCGGCGCAGCGCCGTCAGGTCGAAGCGGCCGTCCGGCGCATGGGCGATCACGCCATTGGGCGCGCCCAGGTCGCGGATGCGCCGGGTCAGGGCGCGGGTGTCGATCCCGGAAATCCCGACCAGCCCGTTCATGCGCAGCCAGTCGTCCAGCGAGCGGCTTGCCCGCCAGTTGGCGGGGGCGGTGATGTCGGCGCGCAGCACCAGGCCGCGCGCGGCCGGGGTCGTGGTCTCGACATCCTCGGCGTTGGCACCGACATTACCGATATGGGGAAAGGTGAAGGTGATGATCTGGCCGGCGTAGCTGGGATCCGTCAGGATCTCCTGGTAGCCGGTCATGGATGTGTTGAAGCAGACCTCGCCGACCGCATCGCCGACCGCGCCGACGCCTCGTCCCCAGAACACCGTCCCATCGGCCAGAACAAGGCATCCGGTTACGCCGGGCGGAACGGGCTGCTCGTCGCGCAGGTTCGCGGGCTGGGCGGTCGTCTTGATCATGGCGACGGTCCCTCAGGTGATGGTGCGTATGATGGAAGCGCAGGTCTCGCTGCGACGGTGATAAAGCACGGATCGCGCTCCGATGCCAGTGCCGATCGGCAGATCCGCGGGGCATGGCTGACAGACCTTGCGTGCAACGGACTTGGCGGGGCCCTAGGGGGTCATGCCGAAGGATGCTTCCGTGCTCAAAATAAGCCAGTCATTACAAATAGTTAGCGCCTTCGTGCCGATTGCAACGCACGGCCGCTTCGGCTATGCTTCGCGCCCGTTTTCCGCCGGATGCCCGGCCTCAGGAGGCAAACCATGATCCGTCCGAAGCTCAACGAGGCGCTCAAGGCCGCCATGAAGGCGAAGGACGACGTCGCCGTCAGGACGCTGCGCCTGATCCTCGCCGCGCTCAAGGACCGCGATATCGCCGCCCGGACGCGAGGCAACATGGACGGCATCGGCGATGACGAAATTCTCGGCCTTCTCCAGACCATGATCAGGCAACGGCGGGAGTCGATCACGCTCTACGAACAGGGCGGCCGGGTCGATCTCGTCGAACAGGAAAAGGCGGAGATCGCCGTCATCGAACGCTTCCTGCCCCAGCAGATGAGCGAGGAGGAGGTCAAGGCCGCGGTCGACGCCGTCATCGCCGAAATCGGGGCGTCCAGCATCAAGGACATGGGGCGCACCATGGCGGAACTGCGGTCCCGCTATGCGGGGCAGATGGATTTCGCCAAGGCGGGGGCCCTGGTCAAGGCGGCTCTCGGCTGATCTGCGGCGCGGGGCGCCGCGCCCGACGCATCCGGTTTCCGAACCCTTGGGCCCCCGCAGGAAAATTCTTGCGCGGGGCGCCGGCTTTGACGTTTTTGCGGGATCACGGGATCCTGTACGACTGAGCAATGCCCCTTCCGCCGAACTTTCTCGACGAACTCAGATCCCGGATCACCCTTTCGGAGGTGGTCGGGCGAAGGGTCAGGCTGGTCCGGTCGAACCGCGAATGGAAGGGGCTGTGCCCCTTCCACAAAGAGAAGTCGCCCAGCTTCACGGTCAGCGACCAGAAGGGTTTCTATCACTGCTTCGGCTGCGGCGCCCATGGCGACGCGATCTCCTTCCTCACCCGGCACGACAACCTGTCCTTCATCGAGGCGGTGGAACAACTCGCTTCCCAGGCGGGGCTGGAGGTGCCGAAGGCGACGCCCGACGAGCACGCCCGGTTCGAGCGGCAGAAGAGCCTCTACGACCTGACGGAGGCGGCGTGCCGGTTCTTCGAGTCGCAGCTTGCCGCGCCGCCTGGCGCCGCGGCGCGCAGCTATCTTGCCGGGCGCGGCCTGGACGAGGGGACGATCGCGCGTTTCCGCCTGGGCTTCGCCCCGGCCGACGCGCAGGCCATGATCGCTGCCCTCCGCCGCCAGGGTTTCGACGAGGCGGACATGGTCGAGGTCGGGCTGGCCCGGCGGCCGGAGGATGGCCGCGCGCCCTATGCCTTCTTCCGCAATCGGGTCATCTTCCCGGTCACCGACCGGCGGGGACGCGTCCTTGCCTTCGGCGCGCGTCTTCTCGACGGGGACGGCCCGAAATACGTCAACAGCCCGGACAGCCCGCTCTTTCAGAAGGGGAGGCTGCTCTATGGCCTTGCCCGGGCGCGGCTGGCGGCGTCGCAGGGCCATGCCGTCATCGTGGCGGAAGGCTACATGGACGTGATCGCGCTGGTCTCGAGCGGGTTCGAGGCGGCCGTCGCGCCGCTGGGAACGGCGTTGACCGAGGCGCAGATCGAGGAGTTGTGGAAGATCGCCCCTGTTCCTGTCCTGTGTTTCGACGGAGACGATGCCGGACGGCGCGCGGCCGTCAGGGCGGCCGACCGGATCCTGCCGCTCCTCAGGCCGGATCATTCGGCGCGGGTCGCCTTCCTGCCTCAGGGCGAGGATCCGGACAGCCTGATCCGCGCCGGGGGTGCCGGCGCCATGCGGGCGGTCGTGGAGGCCGCCGTGCCGCTGGCCGACGTCCTATTCGATCATCAGGCGGGAGTGCACGACCTGTCGACGCCCGAGGGGCGCGCCGGGCTCAAGGCCGCGCTGGACGGGCTGGCGCGGCGCATCGGCGACCGCACCGTCCAGGAGTTCTATCGCCGGCATTTCCGCGAGAAGGTGGAGGCCGCCTTTCCCTGGCGGAGGGCCCCGCAGGTCGGACGATTGGGACGCGGCGGCCGGCGCGAATCGTTCGACCGGGCGCCGGGGCCCCGTCCCCGGCGTCCCGGCGCGCTGCTGGAAGGGCCCTTCGCGCTTCAGGTATTGCTGGCGGTCGTGATCAATCATCCCGAGACTTTCGAGGAGATCTTCGAGGTGCTGGGGCCGCTGCCGATGCCCGATCGAGGATTGGAGGGTTTGAAGCAGGCGGTGGTGACGATTCTCACCCGCGAATCGGGACTTGATTCGCCCGCGCTGCGTCGCCACCTTTCCGAAGCCGGTCACAGGGAGGCTCTTGACCGCCTGCTGATCGAAAGACTTTATAGTCGCGCGCAATGTGCCAGACCGGATACTCCATTGGATCATGTCCGCAGCGGGTGGCGGGAAATCTGGCGTCAATATGACTTGGGGCGCGTACAACAGGATATGAAGGCGGCAACCCGCGCGCTGGAGCAGGAGACGAGCGAGGCCAATCTGGCCAGACTGAAGGCACTCAGGCTGCAGGTTGAGCGGGATGGCGAAGAAGACGAGGCGGAGTACTTCTAGGTGACCCTGGGTGTGCGGTGCCTTGCTGCCGGCAGGCCTGACGGCCGGTCGGCCTTGGAGCGTTTAAGGGACGTTGGTTATTGAGATCAGGATCGGCCGTTCCTCTGCACGGACTTGACGGAACGACCGCGGGAGCACGGGACTGAATGGCGACCAAGGCTTCAAACACTGCCGAGAACAACGACAGCCGCGACGATTCCGGTGAAGGCCCTCTTCTGGACAATATCGGCCAGGCTCTAAAGAAGGTCATCGCTCGGGGCAAGGAGCGGGGCTACATCACCTATGACGAGCTGAACGCCGTTCTGCCGCCCGACCAGACCTCAAGCGAGCAGATCGAGGACGTGATGGCCGCCCTGTCGGAGATGGGCATCAACGTCATCGAGAACGAGGAAAGCGAGGACGTTACCGCCGCGGACGGCGACAAGGATGGCGAGGTCCGCGCCGCCGGCAATCTGGACGACGAGGATATCGGCCGGACCGACGACCCGGTCCGCATGTATCTCCGCGAGATGGGCTCGGTCGAGCTTCTGTCCCGCGAGGGCGAGATCGCGATCGCCAAGCGGATCGAGGCCGGCCGCGAGATGATGATCGGCGGCATCTGCGAATCGCCGCTGACGATCCGTGCCATTATCGAGTGGCACAATGCCCTGAAGGACGGCAAGCTTCTCCTGCGCGACATCATCGACCTGGATGCGACCTACGGCGCCGGGCCCGAGGGTGAGGGCGGCGTCGTCGCCGCCAACGAGAACGGCGGGGACGAGGACGCGGAAGACGGGCAGGAGGACGGCGATTCGTCGTCCGAGCGCCCGGAGGGCGAGGACGGCGACGAGGAGGAGAACGGCATCTCCCTCTCGGCGATGGAAGAGGCCCTGATGCCGCAGGTCCTCGAAACCTTCGACCGTATCGAGCAGACCTACGGCAAGCTCGCCAAGCTGCAGGAACAGCGCCTGGCCCTCATCCAGAAGGGCGAGGAGCCCTCCAAGCAGGCCGACGCCAAGTACGAGAAGCTCAAGGCCGAGCTGGTCGAGCTGATGGAGAAGGTGCGGCTCAACAACACCCGAATCGAGCAGCTGGTCGAGCAGCTCTACAACCTGAACCGCACCCTGGTCGGCCACGAAGGCAAGCTTCTGCGCCTGGTCACCGATGCGAAGGTCAGCCGCGAGGAATTCCTGGCCGAATATTTCGGCCATGAGCACGAGCCCAACTGGCTGGAGCGCGTGTCCAAGCTGTCGCCCAAATGGGCACGTTTCGCCGAGAAGCACGGCGCCCAGGCCCAGGCGGTCCGGGCCGAGATCCAGGCGCTTGCCGATCAGGCGGGGCTTCCCGTGCCGGAGTTCCGCCGCATCGTCCAGACCGTCCAGAAGGGCGAGAAGGAAGCGTCCCGCGCCAAGAAGGAGATGGTCGAGGCCAATCTCCGGCTCGTCATCTCCATCGCCAAGAAGTACACGAACCGCGGCCTGCAGTTCCTGGACCTGATCCAGGAAGGCAACATCGGCCTGATGAAGGCGGTCGACAAGTTCGAGTACCGGCGCGGATACAAGTTCTCTACCTACGCGACTTGGTGGATCCGGCAGGCGATCACCCGCTCGATCGCGGACCAGGCGCGGACCATCCGCATCCCGGTCCACATGATCGAGACGATCAACAAGCTGGTCCGGACCAGCCGCCAGATGCTGCATGAGATCGGGCGGGAGCCGACGCCCGAAGAGCTGGCCGAGCGCCTGATGATGCCGCTGGAGAAGGTGCGCAAGGTCCTGAAGATCGCCAAGGAGCCGATCAGCCTCGAAACCCCGATCGGGGACGAGGAGGACAGCCATCTCGGCGATTTCATCGAGGACAAGAATGCGGTCCAGCCCCTGGACGCCGCGATCCAGGCGAATCTGCGCGAGACCACGACCCGGGTTCTCGCCTCGCTCACGGCGCGCGAGGAACGGGTGCTGCGGATGCGCTTCGGCATCGGCATGAACACGGACCACACCCTCGAAGAGGTCGGTCAGCAGTTCTCGGTCACCCGCGAGCGTATCCGCCAGATCGAGGCGAAGGCGCTGCGGAAGCTGAAGCACCCGAGCCGCAGCCGCAAGCTGCGCAGCTTCCTCGACACCTGAGACCGGGCGATCGGACGGACGAAGGGGGCCGGCGGAAATCCGCCGGCCCCTTTTCCGTGCCGGCTTCGATGCGTGTCCGGAACAATCCGGTTGCCCGTCGGCGCAGCGGCTCCTATCCTGCGCCGCCATGCCCGGCAGGAGGCCGGGGGACTGCCGTTGCTCGGGCCCGATGGTCGGCATGGCGGACAGGATGGCAGCAGGGAGCGCCAGACATGTTGGATTTCGAAACGCGGGGCAGCCTGGCCCTTGGCTTCGGCAGTGCCGGCGCGGCTTCCCGGCCGGGATCCGTGGCAGAGGGCCCGGGCACGCTGGTCGTCGCCGAAGGCATCGGCATCAAGGGTGGAATCCGGAACTGCGATCATCTGGTCGTCGGCGGCAGGGTGGAAGCCGCCATTACCGGATGCCGTAAGCTCGAAGTCATGGAGAAGGGAGGCTTCGAGGGCAGCGCCGCGGTCGAGGAGGCGTCGATCGCCGGCCGGTTCGAGGGCGAGCTGACCGTTACCGGACGTCTGACGGTCCGCAGTACCGCCCGCCTCTCCGGAACGATCCGGTTCGGCGAGCTGGTTGTGGAGCCGGGCGGCAGCATCGCCGGTTCGGTCGAGCCCATCGGGTCGAACTCCGTCGGCAACGCGAACGCCTGATCGTCCGCACTCCGGCGACGGGAGCGGTGGGCCGCTTTTCTTCATGCCCCTGACGGCCTAGGTTGGCCTCATGGTTCAGAACGGCGCCCCCTCCTCCGACACCCCGCTCCGCGCTCCGAAGGGCGATCTCCGGGCACTGGGCACGCTTGCCCCCTATCTCTGGCCCCCGGGCGAGTCGGGGATCAAGACGCGCGTCGTCATCGCGCTTCTGTTCCTTGCGACGGCGAAGATCGCGAATGTCTGGATCCCGATCTTCTACAAGCAGGCCGTCGACGCCCTGTCGCAGCCGGCCGGCCTCGCCCTCGTCCTGCCGACGGGGGTGATCCTTGCCTATGGCCTGGCCCGGGTCCTCAGCCTCGCCTTCGCCGAGCTGCGCGACGCCGTCTTCGCCCGAGTTTCGCAACGGGCGATCCGCCGCGCCGCGCTCAACGTCTTCCGACATCTCCACGCGCTGGCCCTCCGCTTCCATCTCGAGCGTCAGACGGGCGGCCTGTCGCGGGTCATCGAACGCGGCACGCGGGCGATCGAGACGCTGCTCTCGTTCATGCTGTTCAACATCCTGCCGACGCTGATCGAGATCCTGCTGGTCGTGGTGATCCTGTGGCGGATGTTCGATCTCACCTTTGCGGCCGTCACCCTGGTCACGGTCGTCGCCTATATCGCCTTCACCCTTTGGGTGACCGAATGGCGCCTCAAGTTCCGCCGCCAGATGAACGAGACCGACCAGGAGGCGAACACCAAGGCGATCGATAGCCTGCTCAATTTCGAGACCGTCAAATATTTCGGGAACGAGCGGCACGAGGCAGAACGGTTCGACGCCGCCATGGCCCGGTACGAGACGGCGGCGGTCGCCTCCCGGTCGTCGCTGTCGCTGCTCAATATCGGCCAGGCGGTGATCATCTCGGTCGGTCTCACCGCCATCATGGCGATGGCCGGGCGAGGCATCGTCGCCGGCACGATGACGGTCGGCGACTTCGTGCTGGTCAACACCTACCTGATCCAGCTCTATCAGCCGCTCAACTTCTTCGGTTTCGTATATCGCGAGATCAAGCAGGGCCTGGTCGACATGCAGGCAATGTTCACCCTGCTCGATGTCGAGGCGGAGGTGAAAGACAAGCCGGGCGCGCCGGCGCTCGTCCTGAAGGGCGGACGTATCGAGTTCTCTCGGGTCGAGTTCGGCTACGACCCGCGCCGGCCGATCCTCAAGGACGTGTCCTTCACGGTCGAGCCGGGGCAGACCGTGGCGATCGTCGGGCCGACCGGGGCCGGGAAGTCGACCATCAGCCGCGTGCTGTTCCGGTTCTACGACGTAAAGGGCGGCGCGATCCGGATCGACGGCCAGGATATCCGGGACGTGACCCAGACATCCCTTCGGGCGGCGATCGGCATCGTTCCCCAGGACACTGTGCTGTTCAACGACACGATCTACTACAACATCGCCTACGGACGTCCGGATGCGACGCGCGAGGAGGTCGAGGAGGCCGCCCGGCTCGCGCGCATCCACGGCTTCGTTCAGTCCCTCCCGGACGGCTATGACACCAGGGTCGGCGAGCGGGGCCTGAAGCTTTCGGGCGGCGAGAAGCAGCGCGTGGCCATCGCCCGCGCGATCCTGAAAAACCCAGAGATCCTCCTTTTCGACGAGGCCACTAGCGCGCTCGACACCCATACCGAACGCGAAATCCAGGCCAATCTCCGCGAAGTCTCCGCCGGCCGGACGGCCCTGGTCATTGCGCACCGGCTGTCGACGGTGATCGATGCCGACGAGATCATCGTGCTGGAGGACGGCCGGGTGGTTGAGCGGGGCCGGCACGACGCGCTCCTGGCCCGCGGCGGGGCCTATGCCGCGCTCTGGCGTCGCCAGCAGGAGGCAACGGGCCAGCAACCGGCATCGGCCGACCGGCTTGGCGCCGCCGGCTGACCGCGGATGGGCGGCTGTCCGTTGAGACGCTCATGAAACGCCGACTGCCAGCGGGCTGCTGCCCCCGCCGCCTCGCCGCCGGGTTCGGCCTGGTTGTCGTTCCCGCGATCCTGCTGGCGGCGCCGACGGCAGCGCCGGCCGAGCCGTCTGCCGGCTGCGCTGTGGCCCGGCCCCCTCCGGTCCGGGAGAGTGTCATGGTCGACGGACGGGAACGGCGGTTCATCCTGGTTCCGCCCCGGAACGGGGAGGGGCCGCACCCGCTGGCCGTCGCCTTCCACGGGCGGACCAACGACAATGAGCGGGTACGGGGCTATTACGACCTCGAGGGGACCGGGGATCTCGATGCCCTGTTCGTCTATCCCGCCGCCGATACCGACGCGAGCGGACGCTTCGCCTGGGCCGATCCCGGCGACGCGCCGGAGGACTTGCGCGACTATGCCTTCTTCGACCGGCTCGTCGCGGTTCTAGGCTTGGAGCATTGCCTGGACCTCGATGCCATTTTCGTGGTCGGCCACTCGCTCGGGGCTTCCTTCGCCAACAGCCTGGCCTGCGCCCGCGGCGACGTGATCCGGGGCGTTGGCTCCGTCGCGGGCGGGATCTCGACCGATGCCTGCCGGGGCCGGGTGGCCGGCCTTTTGCTGCACAATCCGTCCGACCGGCTCGTCCCCTTGAGCGAAGGGGAGCGGGCCCGCGACGCGCTGCTCGCGGTCCGCCCATCGTCCCCGGTGACGGAGACGTCGGTCGGCGGCTTCGACTGCATCCGCTATGGCGAGGGGGAGCCGCTGCTGTGGTGCCTCCACGGCGCGGACCGCACGGGTGCCGGCCGGCACTACCCGCATCAGTGGCCGCCGGGGGCCGGAGCGGCGATCATGGAGTTCTTCGGACGGCTGGTCGGCGGGCGCGGCTGAGCGGGCGACCGGTTCCGGCCGGAGTCACGACCCGCCCTCGGCCGGGGCACGGCTGGGCCGGGTCAGGATGTAGACGGCGATGCAGGCCAGCAGCGCACCGACGCCGAGCGGGAGGAGCGGTCCTTGAGAGACGATCGTGAGCACGGCGACGCTCGCCGCCATGGTCAGCAATGCGCACACCTTCGCCGTCCGGGAGATGACGCCGTGACGTTCCCAGGCCTGGAGCGGCGGGCCGAAGCGCGGATGGCTATAGAGCCAGGCGTGAAAGCGATGGGAGCCGCGGGCGAAGGCCCAAAGAGCGATCAGCAGGAAGACGGTCGTCGGCAGAAGCGGGACGACCGCCCCGAGCGCCCCGAGCCCGACGCACAGCCAGCCCAGGGTAACGTAGGCGGCACGCACCGTCGGCCGGCGTGCCTCCCGAACCTGCGGCCTTTCCGATGCAAGATCCTGGCGTTCCACGCTGCGCGCGCCCTTCGTCCTTCCCTCGATCCGGATACCGGTGACGTCCTTCCGCCTCCCGATCCTGTGGCCGGAACGGCGTTCCCGTTGCTATCCTGGCGCGGAGGCCGAAGGCCGTCGAGCCTTCGCGTCACAAATGGGGCCGCCGGGACGTATTGCCATAGCTTCCTTGACCGACAAGAGATCCAGGACCGACATCCGGGCCGCCGCGATCCGGTCGGGCGACCGGCGCGCGCTGGCGCGCGCCATCACCCTGATCGAATCGTCCAGGTCCGATCACCGCGATCAGGCGGACGCGCTGCTTGCGGAGCTGCTGCCCTATGCCGGAGGGGCGGTCCGGATCGGGATCTCGGGCGCGCCGGGGGCGGGGAAGTCGACCCTGATCGAGGCGCTTGGCCTCTATTTGGTCGGCCGGGGGCACCGGGTCGCCGTTCTTGCCGTCGATCCGTCGTCGTCGCGGAGCGGCGGGTCGATCCTCGGCGACAAGACCCGGATGGAATTGCTGGCGCGCGATTCGGCCGCGTTCATCCGGCCTTCGCCCGCGGCCGGCACGCTGGGCGGCGTGGCGCGCCGGACCAGGGAGGCGATGCTGGTCTGCGAGGCAGCGGGGTACGACGTCGTGCTCGTCGAAACGGTCGGGGTCGGGCAGTCGGAAACCGCCGTCGCCGACATGGTGGATGTCGTTCTGCTGCTGCTCCTGCCCGCCGGGGGGGACGAGCTTCAGGGCATCAAGCGCGGCATCGTGGAACTGGCCGACATCGTCGTGGTGAACAAGGCTGACGGGGCGCTCAAGGCCGCCGCCAACCACGCCGCGGCCGAATACCGCCACGCCCTCGCCATGCTGCGCGGCCGGTTCCGGGACTGGCGCGTTCCGGTCCTGCAATGCTCGGCCGTGGAGGCGCAGGGGATCGGCGAGATCTGGAACAAGGTCGAGGAGTACCGTGCCGTCACGGAGCGGAGCGGGGCCTTCCACCGGCGCCGGGCCGACCAGGCGCGGGCCTGGATGTGGAACGAGATCGAGGAGGAACTCACTGACGCCTTCAGGTCCCATCCGCAGGTGATGGAGATACTGCACAGGCTGGAGCGGGCCGTCAGCGAGGGCACGACGACCCCCACCGCGGCCGCGCGCCGGCTCCTGCGGGCGTTCATGGGCGACAGGCGGGCCTGACCCGGGCGTCCCTGCGCTCGGGCGGGAGCGCGCAAGGCGGCCCCGCCTGGCCGGCTAGTCGTCGAGATGGGCGCCGGTTGCTCGGACGAACGCCGGACCATCCTCGAACGCTGCGGAGGGCCCGAAGCCGAGGAAGCCCCCTTGCCGCAGGAAGGGAATCGGACGATCGATCTGCGTGACGATCCGGATGCGGCCGCCGTTGCGCAGAAAGTCCTGCAAGACCTCCACGGAATCCCTGATGTCGGCCCCATTGCGCGTCAGGAATTCGCCGGTATCGGCGACGCCGTCGAGAATGTCGGCGAGCGGGTCCTCATCCGGATCGGCGGCTCTTTCCCGCAACGACGCCTCGACGCGGTCCCGAAGGCCATCGTCTTCGAATTCCGCCTGCAGATCGGCAAGCGCGATCTGGAAAAGCGTCTCGGCCGTTCCGTCCTCCATGAACCGCATGGCCCGGGCGAAAGCCTCGTCGGGATCATTGCTCAGCCCCCGGACGAACTCCACGATCCGGGAATCCAGACCGGAAATGGCGACGGACAATGTCGCTTTTCCGAGATCCTCGATCTCGAAAGCGTATGCGCTCTCGGCGACGCCGTCATCGGGGTCGTAGGTCCAGTCCACCCGGACGTCGCCCTTCAGCCGGTAGTAGCCAAGCTCCAGCAGGCCGGCGGGAAGATCGTCCGGAAGGGCGGAGGGATCTGTCCGCGCAAGCCCGAGCAGGTCGATTTCGACATCCTCGGCCTCGGACCAGTGGCGTCCTTCCCAACTCTCGGCCGTTTTGACGGGATCGGAGAGCTTCAGGCTTCCGATGGAAATGCCGGTCGGCCCATCCGGGCCGATCGTCAGGTCGTGGATCGTGACCTGACCGGAGAAAAGGCCGTAGCTCACATCCCCATAGCGGACGACGTCGGCGATCTCCGCATCGTGCAGCCAGCGCCGGATCTCCTGATCGGCCCGCGAATCGGCAACGCCGGACGCATAGAACCAGCCGCCCGCGGCGACGACGGCCACGGCGGCGCCGGCACCGGCAACAACTGAAGGCTTCACTGTGGCAGCTCCTGGTTCGACGAGGCTGGGGTCCAGTCGGGCATGCCGTGCCGCTCCCCGACCAGCGTGACGAGATCGTCGGTGTCCCGGCAGGCTTCCGCCGCGCAGGCGATGGCGGTGGCGACGGCCAGGCGGCCGGACGGCACGCGGTTGCCATCGGGCTCGTCCGCCTGGAAGGCGCCCTTGACGAGGTACCAGCCGGCTTCGGTAATGCCTGCATCCGCGGCGCCGCTCAGGGTGATGGCCCGAGGCCAGCCGACCCGGCCTTCGTCGCCTTCGACGTCGTCCACCCGGACCATCAGCGCGACCTCGACCGCCTGTTGCCGGACAAGGCTTCGGGCCGTCGCGGCCGGCAGACTGCTCAGCCGGGAGACGTCGAGGCGGTAGGCATTGCGTTGAGGCGACGTCAGCTGATGAAGCCGCTGGTAGTCCTGCTCCATCCGGGCAAGGCGCTGCTCCTCCTCGTACCGAGCCATCTCCTCGGCCCGACGGCGTTCTTCCTCTTCCCGTTGCCGCTGCCATTCGGCTTCGCGTGCAGCCCGCTCGGCCGCCCGCTGGGCCTCGACCTGCGCCCGGATGTGCCGGTCGTAGCCGTAGTTGTTCGCCTGGTTCGGATCGTACTGCCACTGCCCGTCCTTCGTGAGGACGGCGGTGGCCTGCAGCAGCCCGACCTCGTTCATGGGCTGCTTCAGCAGCGGGTCGGCGGTGATCCGAACGTCGAAGCGCTGGACCTCGGGGCAGACGCGTCGAGCCAGCGTGGCTGCGGCCTGGACGACCTGCCGCGGGTGTGCCGCTTCGAGATACGCCGTCGCATCCGAGGGGTCGTGAACGATGATCTCCGGCCTGTCATAACCGGATTCGCACCAGCGGAACGCCCCGGAGGAGCGGTCCAGCAGCGCGAAGGCCTCGATCCCGAGGTCGTCGTCGGCGCCCAGCCTCGCCAGAAGCGCCTCGTTGCCCCAGCCATAGGTGATTCGGGCATGGAAGGTCCATTCCCAGACCCGGTGGTGGGTGAAGTAACCGTGGGAGAAGGCGCCCTCGTAAGCGACGATCTGCCGCCCGTCGGACCGCACGACCATCGCCCGGCCCATGCCGTGCACCAGCCCGTCGCGGCAGCCGACACCCTCGATCTCCAGATATCGCTGCTCGAAGGCCTGGTTGCGGTCCGGCGGGTAGAAAAGCGTGCAGCTTCCGTCCGGCGTCGAAACCTGGCTGTCCGGCTGCTCGGCCGCCATTATCGTCGGCTCGTCGGCGATCTCGGGCGCGGGCTCGGGCGGCGCGGCCGATTCGGGCACGGCCGCGACGGCAGTCGGCTCGGCGTTCTCGGCCTCGGGGGCTTCTGCCGCCGCCGTTTCGGCATTGGCGGGGGCGGCACTTGCCGACTCTGCCGGCGCCGCCGGCTGCTCGGCCGCGGAGAGGTCGGTCCCCGCGGCCGGCGGCCGATCTTCCGCGGACGGGGAGGGCTCCTTCGCCGCGGGGGCGGGGGCAGGGGCCCCAGCGACGGCAACGGGTGCAGCCGCGGGCTCCAGCACCTCCAGCGTCCAGCCGGCGGACTCGCCGATCCGGCCGTTGAACACGGTGGTTCCGGACACCTCACCCGTCAGCAGGACGGTGCGGACCGCCGGACATTCGAAGCCGAGCACCGCGCGCAGCCCGCCCAGCAGGCGCTGCAGATCGAGCCGGTCGCCTTCGAAAGCCGATGCGTCATCGGTGCGCAGGACGAGAGAGACTGTATCGCCACACCAGTCGGATTCGTCGGAAAGCACGGCGTCTATGCCGTTGCCGGACAACAGCGTCCGCTCCGCACGGGCCGGTGGCGGCATCGCCGTCGTGCCCAGGAGGACGACCGTCGCGAGGGCCAGCGCCCCGCGCGTCCCGAAATGCGGCATCACACGATTTCCCATCCGTTGGGGCCGCGGCAGGCGGTTACCTCTTCGGTGCCTTCGGTGCCGTCCGCGAGGCGGATGTTCTGGATGGTCGTCCGGCATTCGCGCTCGCCGCCGATGACCTGCTCGGCCACCTCTCCGACGACGGCCTCCTGGGCTTCCGCGACCACCGCCTCGGCCGGGACCTCCTTAAGAAGGGCTGCCGAGACGAAGCCCGCGCCGACGCCGTTGCGGGAGATCATGTACCAGGGCTCGCCCTTCACCTGGCCGATGACGCCGACCTGCTCGCCCGGCTTCAGCGAATCCACGATCACGTAATCCGTGCCCGGGCCGCCCCGGACATTGGTGGCGCCGGCGGCTGCGAAGGTGCCGCCGATGAAATCGAGCGGCGGCGTCGACTGGACCCTGTCCTTCAGGACCGGAATCTTCACTTCTGCGGCGCGGGACTTTTCCTCGCGGACCTCGATGCGTGCCTCGGTCCCCGTATCGGGATTTCGCCAGGTCTGGGGCTCACCGGTCGTCAGCGCGGCCATCGTCCGTTCCTGGATGGCGGCCCTGTCCGCGGCGTCCAGGGAGGCCCCGATCCGGTTGCCGAGCCATGCGCCCAGCAACGTTCCGCCGGCAACGGCAAGCACCCTTCCGGAGCCGCTGCCGATCTGCGAGCCGAGCAGGGCGCCACCCGCCGCGCCCAGGAGCGTTCCGGCGATTTCCTTGTCGAACGTCCCGTCGGTCGTGCATCCGGTGATCGTCAGGCAGATCGCGCCGGCCGCGACCAGGCGGCGGAAGGGAGAACTCTCCTTCGGGCACACGGGATGGCAGTGCATCGGGGCATCCTTCGCAAGTCGAATCCGAAGGCTGCGTAGACCGCTTGTTTCGGGAAAGCAACAAGTTCGAACGAGGCCTTCGCTCGATATCCGGGGCGCGGGAGCAGGGCTGCCGGCCGCCACCGGAATCTTCCCCTCACGAGGCAACAGACGGGCAATAAAACTTTACCGAAAAGAAATATCCAAAAGCATGAATTGACAAAAAGTTACGTTAACATCAACATTCCTTCCGCAATGTTTCCTCATCGCGGAGTCCGTGAACGGTCTCAGGCCGGGGCGGAGCCCATGTCGAGCCGGCGTCACCGGCGTCGGGAAACGGTCGTTCCGAACGGCGGCCATCCAAGAAGGGGAGGAAGCTTCATGTCGAGCACCGGTAGGAACAAGGACGTGTCGGCCCAGGCTGCCGGCCCGTCGCGCCGCGATCTCCTTGCCGCGGCGGCGACGACGGCAGCCGCAGCGGGGGCGATCGCCGCGCCCAATGTCGTCCGGGCGCAGGACAAGGTCACGCTCAGTTTCCAAAGCACCTGGCCCTCCGAGGACATCTTCCACGAATTCGCGGAAGACTACGCCACCAAGGTGAACGAGATGTCGGGCGGGCGGCTGGAGCTGAACTTGCTGCCCGCGGGCGCGGTCGTCGGTTCGCTGCAGATGCAGGACGCCGTCATTTCCGGCGCGCTGGACGGAGGACATGGGGTCACCGCCTACTGGTATGGAAAGAACAAGGCCTATTCGCTGTTCGGAACCTCGCCGCCCTGGGGCTGGAACGCCAACCAGATGCTGGGATGGATCAAGTATGGCGGCGGCCAGCAGCTCTATGACGAGCTGGTGCAGGACGTGCTCGGGCTGGATCTCGTCGGGTTCCTGACCGGGCCGATGCCGACGCAGCCGCTCGGCTGGTTCCAGAAGGAGATCACGTCGCCGGAGGACCTCAGGAACCTGAAATACCGGACCGTGGGCCTGTCTGCGGACGTCTACAACGAGATGGGCGTCGCCGTGACGATCATGGGCGGCGGCGACATCGTCCCGGCTCTGGATCGCGGGCTCCTGGACGCGGCGGAATTCAACAACCCGTCATCGGACATCGTCCTCGGCTTCACCGACGTTTCGCGGGTCTACATGGTGCGCAGCTACCACCAGGCCTGCGAGTGCTTCGAGATCATCTTCAACAAGCGGCGCTACGAAAGCCTGGCTCCGGATCTGCAGGCGATCCTGAAATATGCGGCCGAAGCAGCCTCGGCCGACATGTCCTGGAAGGCGATGGACCGCTATTCCCGGGATCTGCAGCGGATCCGCGACGCCGGGGTGCAGGTGGTCACGACGCCCGAGCCGGTGCTGCAGGCCCAACTGGACGCCTGGGACAAGGTTCTCGAGCAGCTGAGCGAGGACGACTTCTTCCGGAAGGTCGTCGAATCCCAGAAGGAGTGGACGAGGCGCATCGTCGGCTTCTCGCTGGAATACGAGGTCGACCAGCGGATGGCCTTCGAACATTTCTTCCGGCAGGCCTGACCGGGCGGCTCTGGCAGTGAAGCCTCTGCCGGGCAGACGGCATCGGGGGCGGCGCGAAGCGGCGTCGCCCCTTTCATTCCGGCCCGTCCGCTCCTTGTCGGGGCGATGCGCGGGCGTCGCGACCCGTCCCGAGGGAACAGGCTGATGCAGCGTATGCTCCTTCTGATCGACCACATTAGCGCCGTGGTCGGCAAGCTCTTCGCATGGTCGGTCGTCGTTCTGACCCTTGTCGTCAGCTACGAGGTCTTCTCCCGCTATCTGCTGGGCCGGCCGACGACCTGGGCTTATGACGCCGCCTACATCCTCTACGGCGCTCTCTTCATCATGGCCGGGGCCTATACGCTCTCGCGCAACGGCCATGTCCGCGGGGACGTCCTCTACCGCCTCTGGCCCGCCCGCGTTCAGGCCGGGATCGATCTCGCGCTCTATATTCTCTTCTTCTTTCCCGGAATCCTTGCGCTGATCTTCTCGGGCTATGAGTTCGCCGCGATGTCCTGGCGGATGAACGAGCACAGCTCCTTCAGCCCGGCCGGACCGCCGCTCTACCATTTCAAGTCGCTGATCCCGCTCGCCGGGTTCTTCCTGCTCCTGCAGGGAATCGCCGAATCGATCCGCTGCATCATCTGCCTCAGGATCGGGCGCTGGCCGCAGCGGCTGCACGACGTCGAGGAGCTGGAGAAGCAGCTGATCGACGAACAGCACAAGAACATTGCCGGGGCGACGCGATGACCGATCCCCAGGTTGCCATCCTCATGCTGTGCATGTTCATCGTCCTGATCATGCTCGGCTTTCCGATCGCCTTCACCCTGGTCGCCCTGACGGTCGGGTTCGGCTACTACGCGGTGGGGGATACGATCTTCCCCCTGTTCGTGCAGCGCACCTTCGGGGTGATGTCCAGCGACGTACTGATCGCCGTACCGCTCTTCCTTTTCATGGGCTATGTGGTCGAACGGGCGAACATCCTGGACCGGCTGTTCCACAGCCTTCATCTGGCGGCCGGCAACATTCCGGCGTCGCTCGCGGTCGCCAGCCTGATCACCTGCGCCCTGTTCGCGACAGCAACGGGCATCGTCGGGGCGGTCGTCACGCTGATGGGGCTTCTGGCCTTCCCGGCCATGCTCAAGGCGGGCTACGACAAGCGGCTCGCCAGCGGAGTGATCTGCGCCGGCGGCTGTCTCGGGATCCTGATCCCGCCGTCGATCATGCTGATCCTCTACGGCGCCATGGCCGGTGTCTCGGTGGTCCGGCTCTATGCCGCGGCTCTCTTCCCCGGGTTCCTGCTGGCCGGGCTCTACATCGTCTATGTGGTCGCCCGGGCGGTCATCAATCCGAATGTCGCGCCGCGCCTTCCGGCTTCGGAACGGAACGTCCCCTTCGGCCAGGTCTTCTTCGCGCTTCTCACCTCCTTCGCGCCGCTCGCCGTGCTCATCCTCTCTGTCCTGGGCGTCATCCTTTTCGGGCTGGCGACCCCGCACGAGGCCGCCGGCATCGGGGCGCTGGGAAGCCTGATCCTGGCCGTGGCCTATGGCCAGTTCTCCTGGGAGAAGTTCAAGGAATCGGTCTTTCTGACCGCACGGGCGACGGCCATGGTGTGCTGGTTGTTCGTAGGGTCCTGGGGCTTCGCGTCGGTCTTTTCGCTTCTTGGGGGCGAACGGCTGATCGCCGAATGGGTGACGGCGCTCGACCTCGCGCCGTGGCAGTTCCTGATCCTGGCGCAGCTCATCATCTTCCTGCTGGGCTGGCCGTTGGAATGGACGGAGATCATCATCATCTTCGTCCCGATCTTCCTGCCGCTGCTCAGGATCTACGACATCGATCCCCTGTTCTTCGGGGTGCTGGTCGCGCTCAACATCCAGACCTCATTCTTGTCACCGCCGATGGCGATGTCCTGCTACTACCTCAAGGGCATTGCGCCGCCCGGGGTCGAGCTGACCGACATCTTCGCCGGGGTGATGCCGTTCCTGCTGCTGGTCCTCGTCTCGATGGCGCTGTTCTACATCTTCCCGTCGATCGGGCTCTGGCTGCCGCAGGTGATCTACGCGCGGTGAAGGTCGGCAGGAGGGGCTAGGGGAGCATCGCGGCCAGTTCGTCCCGGCGGCCTTCCGTCATCTCGACGAGACAGGCCCTGAAGATGTCCTCCGCCGCGCCACCGGCAACCGCGACGGCCATCCGCCAACGGCAGTTGGCATCGCGCCAGGCGACGAAGGCCCGCTGGGCCGCGAAGAACGCCTCTTCCGCCCCGGTCGCCGTACCGGCGGCGTCGAGAGCTGCCGCGGCGCGCCCGGCCCGCCCGGCGGCAAGGGCCAGATCGTCCTCGGCCCGCTTCAGGCGGGATTGGAGGCACGCGCTCGTTTCGACGGGGCCGGCCGTTCCGGCGCGGCACTCCCGCAGCACAGGCGGCTCTTCGGCTCGGGATGCGGCCAGCGCCGATGGTGCGCCGGTCGCAGCCGGGACCGCCATGGGTGCGGGGACAGGAACGGTCGGATCCGACCGCCCGGCGGCGATGTCGCGAAGCTCGCGGATCCGTTCCAGATAGCGCTGCTTCAGGCAGGCTTCCTGGCCGGTGCCGGAGGCGTTCCAGCACTCCGCCCGGCGGCTGAGCCAATTACGGTGATAGGGCAGAAGGTTTTCGCGCTCGGCGCCGCTGGTGGCGGCCCGGGCCGCGGCGAAGGCGTTGGCCATCTCCTCGTCCAGGGCCGACAGTTCGGGATCGGCGCAGATCGTCCGCTCGGTCCAACTGCCGGCGCGGGTGCAATCGAAGCTGGGTCCCCGGGCCGATGCCGGGGACGCGGCGGCCAGAACCAGGGCCGCGGTCAGGACTGCCTTGAAAAGGAGGGACTTCATCCGGATACCTGACATGAGGACAGGGCATCGACGCCGGCACCGGCACCGGTCCCGAAAGCCTTGACGCTTCGCGGACGTTCGCCTATACCACCGCGTCTTCGTCGCGCCGGCCCGACAGTGGCCGGCTTTTGACTTGACCCGCCATATTGCCTTTCTCTGAGGATTTCAAGCCATGGCCCGTCGTTGCGAGCTCACCGGCAAGGGTGTCCAGACCGGGAACAACGTCAGCCACGCGAACAACAAGACGCGGCGCCGGTTCCTGCCCAACCTGCAGAAGACGTCGGTTCCGTCCGAGAGCCTGAACGAAATGGTTCGGCTGCGGCTTTCGACCCAGGCCATCCGCACGATCGAGCATCGTGGCGGGCTGGACGCCTATCTTCTCAGCGCCCGCGCTTCGGAGCTGAACAGCGAGCTGCGGCGCCTGAAGAAGCGGGTCGAGAAGGCGCAGAGCGGGAACGACGCGGCCTGAGGGGCTGAAGCCCCGCCGCCCGAGCCCGCGGCTGGTCCGCGGGCTTTTTCATTGCTGCGACCTGTCCGATGCTGAGCCTGTCCCCCGAGAGCGTGATCCAGCAGCTGCAGGCCCTTCCGCCCGAGCTGCTGCTGATTCTCGAGGCGGTGGTGTGCTTCTCCACCATCCTCGTCCTTCTACGTTTGTTCGGGGCGAACGGGCTTTATGCCTATATCGCCGTCGCCGTGGTCGGCGCCAATCTGCAGGTCGTGAAGGCCGTCCAGTTTGGCATCTACGACAGCCCGGTCGCGCTCGGGACCGTTCTGTTCTCGTCGACCTATCTCTGCACCGACATCCTGACCGAGCATTACGGCCGGGCGGCCGCGCAGCGTGGCGTGCTCATCGGCTTCGCGGTCTATTTGTTCTGGACCGTGCTCATGGTCATGACCATGGGCTATTCGCCGCTGACGCCGGAGCAGGCGGGCGAGGAAATGGCCTGGGCTCTACCGGTCCAGGGGGCGCTGGAGACGCTGTTCATGCCGGTCCCGGCCTTCTTCGTCGCCGGCATGGCTGCCTATCTTGTCAGCCAGCTCAACGACGTCTGGCTCTATCAGGGCATCCGCCGGCTGACCGGGGATCGGGCGCTCTGGCTGCGCAACAACGGGTCGACGCTGATCTCGTCCCTGATCGACAATACGGTGTTCAGCGTGCTCGCCTGGGTCGTCCTGGCGCCGCAGCCGATCGGCTGGGAGCCGCTGATCTTCACCTATATCCTGGGAACTTACGGGCTTCGCGCGGCGCTGGCACTCGTGGATACGCCCTTCATGTATCTGTCGAGCCTCGTGATCCGCCGGGCACCCCCTGCCGCCTATGCCTGACGCATTCGACTACAGGCCCGCCTTCGACTTCGTGATCGAGGCCCGTGATCCGGAAAGCCGCGCCCGGGTGGGGCGGCTCACGACGCCGCACGGCACCATCGAGACGCCGAATTTCATCTTCTGCGGCACGAAGGCCTCGGTGAAGGGGGTGACGCCGGTCCAGCTCCGCGAGGCCCAGACCGACATCATCCTGTCGAACACCTACCATCTCATGATCCAACCCGGGGCGGAGACCGTGGCCAGGATGGGCGGCCTGCACCGCTTCATGGGCTGGGACGGGCCGATGCTGACCGATTCGGGCGGCTTCCAGATCTTCTCGATGGGCCATGGCTCGGTCGCCGACGAGATCAAGGGGCGCCGCAACGCCGGCGTCGAGACGCCGCGCCCGCCGACGCTCATGAAGATCACCGAAGAGGGGGCGACCTTCCGGTCCTATCTCAACGGCGAAAAGCTGTTCCTGTCGCCCGAGCACTCGATCGACATCCAGCGCAAGCTCGGCGCCGACCTGATCGTCCAGTTGGACGAATGCACGCCTTTCCATGTCGACCGGGACTACACCGCCCGGTCGATGGCGATGAGTCACCGATGGGGCGACCGCAGCCTTGCCGAGTTCCGGCGCGGCGGGGGCCTTTCCGCAAACGGCCTGCCGCAGGCCCTCTACGGCATCATCCAGGGCGGGATCTATCCCGATCTGAGGCGCGAGAGCGCGGAATACACGCGCGACCGCGACTTCTTCGGCACCGCCGTCGGCGGCTCTCTCGGCGCCCATAAGGAGCAGATGTACGAGGTCGTTTCGTACTGCATGCCCCATGTCGCACCGGATCGGCCGGTGCATCTTCTGGGCATCGGCGGCATCGGCGACATCTTCGCGGGCGTCCGGCAGGGCATCGACACCTTCGACTGCGTTTCGCCGACCCGCGTCGCCCGTCACGGCTGGGCCCTGGTGAAGGGCGTTCCCGGCGAGCGCGTCAATCTGCGCAACGCCCGCTTCCGGGAGGATTCGGCGCCGATCGACGAGACCTGCGGCTGCCACACCTGCCGCACCTACAGCCGGGCCTATCTCCATCACCTGATCCGGGCGCAGGAGCTTCTGGCCATCACGCTGGTGTCGATCCACAACATCTTCACGATGAACCGCCTGATGCGCGACGTGCGGCAGGCGATCCGGTCGGGCGAACTGGACGCCATGGAGCGCGCCTGGGTGGTGGCCGGCTGACCCGGCCGGCCGGGTCATCTTTCATCGAACCGTCATCGATCCGACAGCAACGGTTAATCGCCTCGGCCCGATGACTCGCCTGCCAATCCAGGCAGGAGGGATGGGAGATGCTGGGTCGCTGGATTCATGATCGGCCGATCGCATTCAAGAACGCGCTGGCACCGGCGGCGATCCTGCTTGTCCTGACGTTCGCCCTGGGCGGGGCGCTCGTCATCATGAGCCGGCAGCAGGCCGCGCTGGAGACGATTCGAGGGGCCGGAACCCGGCAGCTTCATGCCAGCGAGCTTTCCGCCGATCTCGCCCGGGCCCATGCGATGCTCTACCGGATGACGGCCCAGGGAACGAACGCCACCAACGTGATCGACGGGTCGGCCTTCGATATGAACGCGATGATGGCCGAACTGGCGACGCTGCTGAGCGATCTGCGCGTCCGGACCGACGCCCTTCTGGCCGAGCTTCCGGACGGGGCCGCGAATGCTGGCCTGGCCGGGCTCGCCATGGCCCTCCACGCCTATGAAAAGCAGGCGAACCAGGTGGCGGACCTAGCGGCGCTGGGCTCGGCCCAGGCGATGCGGCGGATCCTGGAGGCGGATGCCCGCTTCGCCGAGCTTGCCCCGGCACTGGCCGAGCTTGCGACCGCTATCGACCGGAAGGCGGAAGCCGCCTGGGCGGGTTCCCTGAATCGGCACCGGCTTGCCCGGCTCAATTTCCTGGTCGCGGCCGGGATCGCCATCATGGCCGGATCCCTGCTCGCCTGGCGCGTGTCGGGGACGATATCGCGTCGGGTGACGGCGCTTGCGACCGTGATCGACCGGTTGAGCGAGGGCGATCTCGACTTGGAGATCCCGGACGATTCCTGCCGGGACGAGATCGGGCGCATCGAAAAGGCGGCCCAGGTCTTCCGGGCGAAGCTAGGCGAGAATGCCGAGATGAGCCGCCGGGAACGCGCATCCCAGGACGAGCTGGCGCGCCGGCAGGCGGAACGTGAGCGGCTCTTCCGGGACTTCGGCGACGCCGTCGGCGCCCTGGCCGGACGGGTGGCGGAAGCGGTCGGGGCCTTGCACGCGACGGCGGACGGCGTGCTGCGCAATGCCCGCGAGACCACGAGGCGCGGATCCAGCGTGGCGCGCTCGGCGACGGAAACCTCGGCCGGGATCCAGGCCGCCTCGGATGCAGCCGCGCAGCTTGCCGGAAGCGTGCGGGAGATCTCGGAGCGCATGGCGGAAGCGGCTGATGCTGCCGCCGCCGCTGTCCGGCAGGCGGATCTGGCCGAAAGCCGGATCCTGTCTCTTGCCGACGCGGCAAGGGAGGTGGGAGAGGTCGTCGGGATCATCTCCGAGATTGCCGGGCGGACGAACCTTCTGGCGCTCAACGCGGCCATCGAGGCGGCCCGCGCCGGCGAGGCCGGCCGGGGCTTCGCGGTCGTCGCCGGCGAGGTGAAGGCGCTGGCGAGCCGGACCGGCCAGGCGACGGAGGAGATTTCGGGGCGGATCAGCGCCATCCTGGGCGAGGTCTCGGAAGCCGCGTCGGCGATCAGGACCACCAACGACACGGTACGCAGGATCGATGCCCTGTCTTCGACCGTGGCCGCCGCGATCGAGGAGCAGGACGCAGCCACGAGCTCGATCGCGGTCAATGTCGAGACGATGTCCGCCTCGGCCGGGGAGATCTCCCGGACGATCGCCGGGATTGCCGACATAGCGGGGGACACGGGCCGCCAGGCGGCAGCCGTGGTCGATGCCGCGGACTCCATGGGCCGGGAGGCCGAGACCTTGCGGGCCGAGGTGGAAGGGTTCCTTTCAGCCGTCCGGGCGGCCTGACGAAGGCGGCGCCCACCGGCCCCGCCTTCGGAATCGCGGGGGGCGGGCGCCCCCCATGCCGTCGTACCGTGGCCCCCGGCGCTTTTCCGGGGGAGGGGCCTTGGCGAAGGGGATGCCCGTCTGTATTTTCCGATCGTCCCTGCAGCCGGCGCGAGACGATGCGAACCCATCCCAACTTCCCCAATCTCTTCATCCTCGATCACCCGCTGATCCAGCATAAGCTCACGCACATGCGGCAGAAGGAGCGGTCGACGAACGGCTTCCGGCTGCTCTTGCGGGAGATCTCCCTGCTGATGGGCTACGAGATCACGCGCGACCTGCCGCTGACGACGGTCCAGATCGAAACCCCGCTGGAGACGATGGAGGCGCCGATCCTGGCCGGCAAGAAGGTGGCGCTGGTGTCGATTCTGCGCGCCGGTCTGGGCATGACCGAAGGGCTGCATGAGTTGCTCCCGTCCGCGCGCGAAGGCCATATCGGGCTATACCGCGATCCCCAGACCAAGATGCCGGTCGAATATCTGGTCAAGCTGCCCCAGCCGGAGGACCGGATCTTCATTCTGGTCGACCCGATGCTGGCGACCGGGAACTCGGCCGTCCACGCGATCGATGTGCTGAACCGGCATGGAGTGAGGGACGAGAATATCCGCTTCATGGCGCTCGTCTCGGCGCCGGAAGGGGTGGCGGTCGTGCACCGCGCCCATCCGGACGTCAAGATCTTCACGGCCGCTCTCGACCGGGAACTGGACGATCACGCCTACATCCTGCCGGGACTCGGCGATGCCGGGGACCGCATGTTCGGTACGAAATAGGAGAATCCCCCCCAAATGGCCAAGCAGTTGCTTCACCTGGTGTTCGGCGGAGAGTTGAAGCACCCGAATTCCACCGAGTTCGTCGATACGTCCAAGCTGGACGTGGTCGGCATCTATCCGAATTACGCCGAAGCCCTGAAGGCTTGGCGCGGTGCCGCCTCCCGGACCGTGGACGACGCCCATACCCGCTATTTCGTCGTGCATCTGCACCGGCTTCTCGACCCGGACACCGACAGCGCGAACGCGAACGCGAACGAGAACGAGAAGGGCTGACGCGGGGCGGCCTCCTGGGCCGGAGCCCGCGGGCGCGGGCTCTAGCCCAGGCTGCGCCAGCCAAGATAGAGGACGAGTCCCCCGTTGACCGCCAGCGTCACGGCCATTCCGGGCGCCCGGGCAAGAGGGTGGATGGCATAGCCGGCCCAGAACGCGAGCCGGCCGGCAAGGAAGAACCCGAGAGCGAGGTCCAGCGCGCCCAGGTGCCGGTCGGGCAGCATCACCGCCAGGGCGAAAAAGCAGGGCAGGAAGATCGACGTCTGCTCGACCGTATTGGTGAGCACGCGCTGCTGGATCCGATAGATGCGGCCCTCGGGCGCGGCGATCGGATCGAAGGCGCGCGTCCGGAAGCGCGTCAGCGCGGTGGCGGCGACCATCGCCAGGATCAGCGCCGCCGGCCAGACCGACAGGCGAAGGGCATGCGCAAGCCGCTCAGGAAGCGGTACCGCTTCCCCCGTGCCGCCGACCCAGGGCAACAGAAGAGCGAAGAGAAGGCAGGCGGCGATCGCGGCGCCGCCATTGATCAGCAGCAGGAGCGTCGGCAGGCGCCTTGGTCCCGCCACCGCGGTCAGCCCGGGTTGCCCTGACCCATTTCGAGGAACTTCTCGCGGCGCCGGGCGCGCAGGGCGGCTCCGTCCAGGCCGCGCAGGGCAAGGAGGTTCTCCTCGATGCTGTTGCCGACCCGGCGGATCGTTTCCTCCCGGAAGCGGTGCGCGCCGCCGATCGGTTCCTCGATGACCATGTCGATGACGCCGAGCTGCTTCAGGTCGCTCGCGGTGAGCCGGAGCGCTTGGGCCGCCTCGGCGGCCTGTGCGGAGCTGCGCCAGAGGATCGAGGCGCAGCCCTCGGGCGAGATCACCGAATAGATCGCGTGCTCCAGCATCAGGACCCGGTCGGCCGCGGCGATCGCGATCGCGCCGCCGGATCCGCCCTCCCCGATGATGACCGAGACGATCGGCACGCCCAGCCGGAGGCAGGTTTCGGTCGAGCGGGCGATCGCTTCCGCCTGGCCGCGCTCCTCGCTGGCGACGCCCGGATAGGCGCCGGCGGTGTCGACCAGGGTGATGACCGGTAGGCCGAAGCGGTCGGCCAGCTCCATGAGGCGGATGGCCTTGCGGTAGCCTTCCGGCTTCGCCATGCCGAAATTGTGCCTGATCCGGCTTTCTGTATCGGCGCCCTTTTCGTGGCCCAGGATGACAACGGACCGGCCGCGGAACCGGCCAAGCCCGCCGGTGATGGCGCGGTCCTCGGCGAAGGCCCGGTCGCCGGCGAGCGGCGTGAAATCCTCGATCAGCGCATCGACATAGTCGGTGAAATGCGGCCGATTCGGGTGGCGGGCCACCTGCACCTTCTGCGCCGGAGACAGCTTCTCGTACGTCGTGCGCAGAAGCCGGTCGACCTTGGCCTGCATGCGCGAGACCTCGTCGGCGATGTTGATATCGCCCGCATCGGAGAGGTGGCGGAGCTCGGTGATCTTGGCTTCCAGCTCGGCGATCGGCTTCTCGAATTCCAGAAAGGTCTGCATGCAGGTCTTGGATGTGGCGGCTGGGACTGGCCCGAACGGGTGGGCCGCAAGGATCGAAGGCGATAGCACAAAGGCATCCCGCCGAAAAGTCCGGCGGGCAACAATCCAACGGCCCGAAGTAGGGCGGATCACGCGATGCGTCAAGCCGCTTGGTGGTTTCGGCCGGGAAGGGACCCGCGCATGGGCGCCGACCCCGCGCCTTCCTCGGAACCCGCTTTGCGCAGGGGCGGTTACACTTTCAGGCCAGGGGGCTGCGAGAGACTGTCACCAAGGAGCTCGGTATGCGATTCAAGCCTTTACCCGTCCTGGCGGCCCTGGCGCTTCTGCCTGCAAGCGCCCTTGCCCAAAGTGATGCGACCGGTGACGAGGATGCGGGCGCGGCCGGGTCCTCGCTTTCGGAACCCGCTCGGGAAGACACCGGTCTCGGCGGGCAGGGCGACGTCTCGCTCGGCACCCCGGAGAGCGGGTCGCTGGCGAATGTCGTCGACGACGACGTCATCGGCAAAACGGTGGTGAGCGAGGACGGCGCCCAGATCGGGGAGGTCGAGGATGTCATTCGCAGCCCGGACGGTCAGAACCTGCTGATCGTCACGACGTCCGGTCTGCTGGGGGACCAGGGCCACAACGTGGCGGTCCAGGCGGATCAGGCGCAATACGATGAAGAGAACCAGGCGGTGACCCTATCCATGAGCCAGGACGAGGTCATCAACCTGCCGGAATACGGCATCCCTTGAGACCGGAGGCCGGGTGCCCCTTGACCGGGCCCCGGCCGTCCCGTCGCCTCGATCTTCGAGCGAAGGACGGAATATCGCCCCCTCGTCCGCGGAAGCTTGCGACTTCTTTGCGCAGCATCAAGGAGGCGGCACGGGGGAGGTGCGACGATTGTCGTCGGCACCGGAGAATGGCGATGTGCGTCCCTGTGGAGCTCGAGCCGGATACGACGATCGATGAAATCATGCGGCGCTGGCCCGCCACGATCCCGATCGTGATCGGCCACGGAATGCTGTGCGTCGGATGCCCCATCGGCAGGTTTCACACCCTGCGCGAAGCCTGCCGGGCCCACGGGCTGAGCGAGGAAAAGGTGATACGCGATCTTGTTGAGAAGGTCTCGACGGGCGCCTGACCTACCGTTTGCGCCGATGCTCCGCTATCAGCATGAGGCCGTGCGGGTCGGTTACGATCACCTTCTGCCGCCCGCCGCGCACCAGCCCCTTTTCCTCCCACGCGCTCAGGAGCCGGCTGACCGTGTGCAGCGTGGTGCCGGTCATTTCCGCAATGTCCTGACGCGTTATGGGAAAGTCGATCTCGATGCCTTCCCCAGTCTTGCGCCCGGCCTGCTGGACGAGCCGCAGGAGCGCGTGCGCGACACGCTGCTCCACCTGTTCGGTGGACATCTGCACCACCTTGTCCTGGGTTTCCTGCAGCCTCTGGCCGATCGTCCGATAGGTTCCGGAGGCGAGCTGCGGGACGCGGGCCGTCAGTTCGGGCCATGCCTCGTTGGGCCAGGAAAGCGCGACGCAGTCGACCGCCGCGATCGCGCTTGCCGGATAGGTCGTGCGTCCCATCGCCACGGCGATCCCGAACAGTTCCCCAGCGTTGATGTAGCGCGCGATCACCTGCTCGCCCTCCGGGGTCAGGCGGACGACGCGGATGTGCCCGTCCAGCAGCAGGAAAAAGGCATCCGCCTTCCCGTCCTGGTCGAAGATCGCCGTGTCCTTCGGGTAGCGCGCGGAGCGGGCGCGCGCGAGCAGGAAATCCAGCTCCTCATTGCGCATTCCCGTAAAGAGCGGCAGACCGGCTATCAAGGAACGATCAAGTCCAGGCACGTTTCACATTCCCTTCCGTCACGCCGGCAGCGATCTCAGGGCTTTCTACCTGTTGTTTGAGACGGCGCAAACAGCCTGGGCCCATTTGGTTCTACGTCTTTTTCCGACGGCGCTCGGCGCCGCGGACAAGACAAGGACTGACAGCATGAAACAGAGTCTCGCAATTTTGGCCATTGCCGCCGCCCTTGCAGCTGCCGGCACCGCCCAGGCAGCCGATCACGAGATCCGCATGCTCAACAGGGGCGAGAAGGGCACCATGGTGTTCGAACCCGCCTTCGTCGAGGCCCAGCCCGGCGACACGATCCACTTCATCGCCGTCGACAAGGGCCACAATGCCGAAACGATCAAGGGCATGCTTCCCGACGGCGTGGAGGGGTTCAAGGGCAAGATCAACCAGGACATCGCCTATCAGGTCGAGGCCGAAGGCATCTACGGCATCAAATGCGCCCCCCACTACGGAATGGGCATGGTGGCGATCATCCGCGTCGGCGAGCCCGTGAATGCCGCGGAGGCGCAGGCCGTCAGGCATCCCGGCAGAGCGGCCGCCGTCATGGGGGAACTGCTAGGGATGGCCGTTGCGGCCAACTAGACGGGTTATCGAACGACAGGAAGATGATCGAAAAGAGCATGGCGCCGCCCGTGAGCGGCGCCATGCTCTTTTTTCCGTCGGCGTTCGCCATCCGGCTGCTACAGCCGCGGGCCGGTCAGAACCTTCCAGAAGCGAAGGACGAAAATCACGAACGCGCTGCCCCAAAAGATCCCGCCGGCGGCGAGCAGGCCTTCGTAGGCCTGGGTGCTGAACGGCGAGAGGACGCGGAGAACCGCGCCGAAATTGACCAGCAGATAGATCGTCACGATCCAGCCATCGGCCGCGATCGTGCGACCCGTATGGCCGAGGCTTGCGCGGGTCATCACGGCCAGCGTCATCGTCGCGATGGCGCCCGCGGTAAGCGTGTGGATGGCGGCGCTTGCCGGCACGGTTTCCGGCAACAGGATGCCGGCACCCAGCAGAATGAGCGCGGCCGCGAGCCAGGCATAACCTAAATGGAGGATCGCCAGGATCGCCTCCCTCGCGGTCTTCCATCCATGCCATCGGCCAAGGCGGACCAACAGCAGCGCTCCGGCAAGGACCAGGCAGGCGCCCGTCAGGTGCCGGGTGGGAGCGATGATCCATGCCATGAGCGAGAACGCCGTTGCGGCGAGTGTCGCCTTGTCGAGCGGGCCGAACGGCGCCGGCAAGGTCTTCTCCTGGCGCTTGGCCAGCCAGTTCCGCGTGAAGCTTGGCACGATGCGCCCGCCGATGAGGGCGATCAGCATGGCGGCGATCGAGAGCGCAAGCCGCGTCGCCCAGTCGCCCGGCACGCGTTCGGCCGCCTGCGCATGGTGCAACCCGTTGGCTAGCGCAAGGAGGGTGAGCATGGCCGCGACCGGCGCATTGCGCCAGTTCCGCCCCGCAGCAATCTCCCGCCAGACCGCCGCTGAAAGCACGACGAGAAATGCCGTATCAACGATTGCGGCCAGAAGCGGGTCGGGAACGAAGGCTGTTGCGGCGCGCCCGGCAAGCCACAGGAAGGCAAGTCCCGCCAGAGGCAGGCCGCTCAGCGGCAGGCGCCCCGTCCAGTTCGGGATGGCGGTGAGCGCGAAACCGGCGATCGTCGCCGCGAGATAGCCGAAGAGCATCTCGTGCGCATGCCATGACACCGGCGGGAACGGACCGGGAAGCGTCCTTCCGGTCGAAAAGAGCCACAGCCACAGGCCGATCGTGGTGGCGGCATGAATGCCGGAGAGAAGGAAAAACGGGCGGAAGCCGTAATGCAGGACAGGCGGCGCGTTGCGGACGCGTCCGCGACCGTCGCGCGAACGGTCGCCTGCCCGGATCATTCGCCGCAGTACCGAACGATCCTCGGACAAGCGGGCACGGACCATGACGATCTCCCATAGCTTGAGGCCAGCCGGCGGGCGGGTCCTGTCGGACGTCCAGCCGAAGGTCAGAAGGCGAGCAGGCTGATCCTCTCCCCGATGCCTTCGCGGAAGATCTCGGGCTGTTCCTTGCCCTCGACGATCAGCGTTCCGACAAGTCCGCGCATGACCCGAGACAGGGCGTGGTCGACCAGGGCGTATTCACCGGGCACTTCGAGCTTGATGTCGACGGCGGCGGCCCCTCCCGGCGGCACGGTGATGGTCTGCACGTTGGGCAGCGGCGCGCCGGTGAGCGAGCCGAGATTGTAGACGGCATCGAAGATCTCGCCGATGACGTGGAAGCTGGCCGCCTTGTTGGGTCCGCCCACGCCGAAATAGATGCGGATGGTCTCGCCCACTTTCGCCCTCAGGGCCTTGTCGGCGGTCAAGGCCTCGGCCGCGCCGTTGAAGACGTAGTATTCCGGCTGCTCGTTGATCAGCTTGTCGTAGCTTTCGTTCAGCATGCCGGCCGTGCCGAAGGCTTCCTCGGTGTAGAGCTCGCCCTGCATGACATAGAATTCGCGGTCGACCGGCGGCAGGCCTCCCTCCGGTTCGACGAGGATCAGGCCATACATGCCATTGGCGATGTGCTGGGCGGCCGGGGCGACCGCGCAGTGGTAGACGTAGAGGCCGGGCTGTTGCGCCTTGAAGGCGAAGCCTCTCTCCTCTCCGGGCACGGCCATGGTGGCGCCTCCGCCGCCATGGGGACCGGTCACCGCGTGGAAGTCGACATTGTGCATGGCCATGTTTTGCTCGTGGTTCGCGAGCGACACCTCGACCGTGTCCCCGACGCGCACCCTTACGAAGGGGCCAGGCACCTTCCCGTTGAAGGTCCAGTAGTTGTAGGTGGTGCCGTCGGCAAGCCGGCCGACGACCTCGACCGTTTCGAGTTCGATGCGGACGGTTTGGGCTTCCCGCTCGCCGAGGGCGCCGGGCAGGTCGGTCGCGGGCCGCACGATGTCGACCGGTGTCGCGGCCGTTGGGCCGGCTTCATCGGCATAGCCCGGCTGCCCGGCTAGGCAGCCGATGGCCATGGCTGCCGCTGCGACGGTCGTAAGAAGGTGATTGCGGGTGGTCATGACACGTGTCCCGTTGGCCGCGTTGTCGATGACCAGACGATAGACGATCCCCCGATTCCGTCTTTGCGGTTACGCAAAAACCGCAGCTTTGACGATATCGAGGCAGCACCCGCCGGGGTCGCGGCCTTTGCGATTACATGGGATGGCGGGTTCTGCGGGATTGGAAGCCGGGCTTGCCGGAGGCCCTCATCCTCGATGCTACGGAGCCGTGCCGATCTGGGCGGCGTGGGTGCGGCGCCAGCGGGAGCGGCACGGGATGCGGTCCGGATTGCATCGGCCGGAATACCGGCGGGCGATTTCCATCACCTCCTGCAGAAGCCCTTCCTCCAGCGTGACGGGTCTAAGCCCGAGTTCCAGGAACTGCCGGTTCTCGACCGCGAGATCGTTGTCCGGCGCCTCGAAACGCGGATTGTCTACGAAGTCGATGCGGGCACCCGTCAGCCGAGCCACCAGCCGGGCCAGGTCGCGGACGCGGTGGGTTTCGGTCATCTGGTTGCGGATCAGCACGCGGTCGCCGGCTTCCGGCGGGTTCAGCAGCGCGAGTTCGATGCAGCGGACCGTGTCGCGGATATGGATGAAAGCCCGGGTCTGCCCCCCGGTGCCATGGACCGTGAGGGGATAGCCGATCGCGGCCTGCATCAGGAACCGGTTGAGGACCGTGCCGTAGTCGCCGTCATAGTCGAAGCGATTGATCAGCCGCTCGTCCCGCTCCGTCTCCGGGGTCTGGGTGCCCCACACGATGCCCTGGTGAAGGTCGGTTATCCGCAGGGAGTCGTTCTTGTTGTAGTAGAAGAACAGCTGCTGATCGAGCACCTTGGTCATGTGATAGACGCTGCCGGGATTGGCGGGGTGAAGGATCTCCCGGTCCACCCAGTTCCCGGCGCCGTCCCGGATCCGGACCGGCAGATAGCCCTCCGGAATCGGCGCGCCGGTGCTGCCGTAGCCATAGACGCCCATGGTGCCGAGATGAACCAGATGGGCCTCGCAAGCCGTCTCGACCATTGCCGCCAACAGGTTGTGCGTCGCGTTGACGTTGTTGTCGACGGTGTAGCGCTTGTGGCGGGCCGATTTCATGGAATAGGGGGCGGCCCGCTGTTCGGCGAAATGAACGATCGCGTCCGGCCGCTCGTGCTCCAGAAGGGCGCATAGCCGGTCGTAGTCCCGGGCGACGTCCAGGTTGCGGAAGCCGATGACGTGGTTAGAGACCTGGCGCCATGCGGCAAGCCGATCGCCCGGCGGGCGGATCGGCGTCAGCGACGAGATTTCGAGCTCGTTGTCGATGTTCCGCCGCGACAGGTTGTCGACGATCGTGACATCGTGCCCCCGGGAGGAGAGATGGAGCGAGGTGGGCCAACCGCAGAATCCGTCGCCGCCGAGCACAACAACCTTCATCGAGCGCCGCTCCTTCAGCTTGAAGTGCCCTGGCGTCGCGGCATCCGGGGCGCGAAGGCCCTGTCCGCCGGCGCGAGGTTACGACGTCACCGGAAGGGATGGAACTCGCGAAAGCTCGCCCCCGGCGACGCCCTAACGGATTCCCGAGGGTTCCCGTGCCGAAAATCCTAGCACCGGGCGCGGCGATCAGCGAGATGGAACGGAGGCGCCAGGATCAGCTTCCCGGCTTGCCGCGGCGCGCGAGAGGGTGATGGGTCTCGACAAGCCTCGTCAGCCGCTCGCCCAGCACGTGGGTGTAGACCTGGGTGGTGGCGATATCGGCATGCCCCAGCATCTTCTGGACCGATCGCAGGTCGGCGCCGCGATGCAGGAGATGGGTGGCGAAGGCGTGACGCAGAACGTGCGGGCTGACCTTGGCCGGGTCGATGCCGGCATCGAGCGCCAGTTCCTTGAGGAGCTGGGCGAGTCGCTGGCGCGTGAGATAGCCGTTGCGGGCGACGCGCGACGGAAACAGCCAGGCGGCCTGCTTGCTCTCCAGCCCGGGCACCAGGAAGTAGCCTCGGACCTTCAGGTACGACGCCAGGGCCTGCCGGGCCGGTTCCGACAGCGGGACCATCCTTTCCTTGCCGCCCTTGCCGCGGACGATGAGTGCCCGACCGTCACGGCCTATGGCGCCGAGGGGGAGGCCCACCAGCTCGCTGACGCGGAGCCCCGTGGCGTAGAGGGTTTCGAGAAGGGCCATCAGGCGAATGCCTTCGGGCGTGCCTTCGCCCACCGCCCGCTCCGCCGCCGCGTCCAGGAGGTGCTCCACCTCCTCCTCGGTCAGCACCTTGGGCAGGCTGCGGCCCAGCTTCGGGCTGTCGATGGTCGTCGTCGGATCGTCCGCCCGCTGGCCGTCGGAAACCAGGAAGCGATAGAACTGCCGCACCGCCGACAGCCGGCGCGCCACCGTACGAACGGCGGTCGAGCCGCGACGCGCGCCCGGCTGGGCGGCCAGATGTTCGAAATAGTCCCTGAGATCGTCCGTCGATGCCGTCTCCAGCCCGACGCCCCGGCCGGCAAGGAACCCGGACAGGTCGGCGAGATCCCGCTCATAGGCCTGGCGGGTGTTGAGAGCCGCCCCGCGTTCGGCCACCAGCATGTCGAGAAACGCCTCGACCAATGGCGCGGCGGGGGGCTTCTGCTTGCGCGGACGTCCTGGGCGCACCATGGCAGGAACTGAAGCAGCGGGACCGGGAGCGGACGGAAGCGGCGCCCGCGACGGAAGGCGGCTAGCGCGGAAGACGGCTGTCCGGGATGACCTTTTCGACCATGGTCGGGGCCGGCTGCAGATCGGCGAAGCCGAGGAAGGCTGCGCCGCCCACAAGGGCGATCAGCACGAGGGCCAGCAGGACCCGAACGAGCCGTCCGCCCGCCGAGCCGGAGGACGATTGCGAGAACACGGAGCGGTTGCGGTTGCGTGCCACAGCGGAATCCGTAGGTTTCTGGGGAGCCGAATTGCGGCGGCGGAATATGCACAGATTATGTTATGGGTCGAGAATGGCAATGAAAAGGCGCGATACTGACTCGTCCGGCGGCCGGCCCTCCGGTCGTGCCTCCGCGCGCCCGGCGTCCGCTTCCGACCGTCGGAGGCGAGGGTGCTGAAGCTGACCCATCCCCTGCCGCGGACCATCGTGCTCGTCGGCCTGATGGGTGCGGGGAAGACCGCCATCGGCCGCCGGCTGGCAACTCGTCTCGACCTGCCCTTCGTCGATGCCGACCAGGAGATCGAGCGCGCGGCCGGCTGCACGATCGAGAACATCTTCGCCATGTACGGCGAACCGGCCTTCCGGGACCTGGAGCGCCGGGTCATCGCCCGGCTGCTGAGGGAACCCGTGCACGTGCTGGCGACCGGCGGCGGGGCATTCATGGACCCTGACACCCGTGACCTGATCGCCGAAAGCGGGATCTCGCTCTGGCTAAGGGCGGAACTGGACGTTCTGGTCGGACGGACCGCCCGGCGCGGCAACCGGCCGCTTCTGAAGCAGGGCGATCCGCGCGAAACCCTCCGCCGACTCATCGAGATCCGGTATCCGGTCTATGCCAGCGCCGACATCACGGTCGACAGCCGCGACGGTCCGCTGGAGCAGACGGTCGACGAGGTGGTCTCCGCGATCGACGGCTATCTCGGGGAGAGCGCTACCGCGCCCGAACGAGGAGCCGGCCCGGCTTCCCCGTGACGCGGGCGGGCAGAGCATGTAGAACCGATCCCCCGCTGGGGGAACGGGCAGGCAGTGAAGGTGGAGTTCGACCGGAGATGACCGAAGTCGTACGCGTGGAGCTGGGTGCACGGAGCTACGACATCCATGTCGGCCCGGGGGTGATCGACAGGGCGGGCGCGCTCCTTGCGCCGGTGCTGCCGGCCCGGCGCGTCGTCGTGGTGACGGACGAAACCGTCTCCCCCCTTCATCTGCCCCGCCTGCAGGCGGGGCTGGAGGAAGCCGGCTTCCGGCACGATTCGATCGTGGTGCCGGCCGGAGAGGCCTCGAAGGACATGGCGACCCTCGACCGGGTACTCGACCGGCTGCTGGAACTCGGCATCGAACGATCGGTTGCGGTCGTCGCGCTGGGCGGCGGCGTGGTGGGCGATCTTGCGGGCTTTGCCGCGGCGGTGGCGCTGAGGGGGCTTCCCTTCGTCCAGGTGCCGACGACGCTGCTGGCCCAGGTGGACAGCGCCGTCGGCGGCAAGACCGGCATCAACAGCCGCCACGGCAAGAACCTGATCGGCGCGTTCCACCAGCCGCGGCTGGTTCTGGCGGATACTGCGGTGCTCGACACGCTGCCGCGCCGGCAGCTCCTCGCCGGCTATGCGGAGATCGTGAAATACGGCGCGATCGACCGGCCGGACTTCTTCGACTGGCTGGAAGCCCATGGCCAGGCGGTGCTGGACGGCGACCCCGCGGCGCGGGCGCTGGCGGTCGGCACCAGCTGCCGGGCCAAGGCGGACATCGTCGCCGCCGACGAGACGGAGCAGGGGCGCCGGGCGCTCCTGAACCTCGGCCACACCTTCGGGCATGCGCTGGAAGCCGAAGCCGGCTACGGCGACGCGCTTCTCCATGGCGAGGCGGTCGCGATCGGGATGGTGATGGCGTTCGACCTTTCGGTCCGTCTCGGCCTCTGTCCGCCGCAAGACGCTGCCCGCCTGCGGCGCCATCTCGAGGCGGTCGGGCTGCCCGTCGCGCCCGGCCGGGGCGGCAACCTGCCGAACTGGGACCCCGAAGCCCTGCTTGCCCACATGGCCAAGGACAAGAAGGTGCGGGACGGGCGGATCACCTTCATCCTGGCCCGCGGCATCGGCAAGTCCTTCGTCTCGCGCGATGTGGAGCCGGGAAGCGTCGCCAGCCTCCTGCGCGACGCCCTGGCGGCCTGAGGGCGCCTCTCATGGAGTCCCCGCTCGGCCTCGCTCTCGGCGGCGGCGCCATCGCGGTGTTGCTGCTCGTCTCCGCCTTCCTGTCGGGGGCGGAGACGGCGCTGACAGCGGCGAACCGCGCGCGCCTGCGCCAGCAGGGGAGCGAGGGGGACGCGCGCGCCGCGACGGCCGACCGCCTGCGCGAGGACAAGGAAAGGCTGGTCCGGTCGATCCTCCTGGGCAACACGATCGCAACGGTCCTTGCGGCTGCGCTGGCCACCAGCCTTCTCCTCGGGATCGCGGGGGACGCCGCGGTGCCGCTCGTTGTCCTGGGCCTGACCCTGCTCCTTCTCGTCTTCGGCGAAGCGCTGCCGAAGACCTACGCGCTGCACCATGCGGACCGGCTGGCGCCGCTCCTGGCGCCGGCGGTCAGCCGCGTGGTCGCCGTGCTGGCGCCCCTGTCGTCCTTCGCCGCCCTCGTGACCGGGGGCTTCCTGCGCCTCTGCGGCATGAAGGTCGACAGGGTGGCGATGACCGACCCCACGGACGAGCTGCGCGGCGCGATCGAGTTGCATGGCGGCGAGCAGGAGGAGGAAGAGATCCGGGCCGAACGGGCGATGCTGCGCTCGATCCTGGATCTGGCGGATGTCGAGGTCTCGGAGATCATGACCCATCGCCGAAAGGTCGTGGCGATCGACGTCGGCCAGCCGGAGGAGGCGATCGTCGCCCAGGTGCTCGACAGCCCCTATACGCGGCTGCCCCTGTGGCAGGACGACCCGGACAACATCGTCGGCGTGCTTCACGCCAAGGACCTGCTGCGCGCCTTGCAGGGGCGCGGCGGCCGCGTGGAGGGGCTGGACATTCGCGCGATCGCGACCCGCCCCTGGTTCATCCCGGACACCACCACGCTGCTGGACCAGCTCCAGGCGTTCCGCGCGCGGCGGGAGCATTTCGCGCTGGTGGTCGACGAATATGGCAGCCTGCAGGGCGTCGTCACCCTGGAAGACATCCTGGAGGAGATCGTCGGGGACATCAGCGATGAACACGACGTTCCCGTGGCCGGGGTAAGGCCGCAGTCGAACGGCAGCTACCTCATCGACGGGACGGTGACGATCCGGGACCTGAACCGCCAGTTCGAATGGCGGCTGCCGGACGATCGGGCGTCGACCCTGGCCGGGCTCGTGCTCTACGAGGTCCGGCGCATTCCGACGGTCGGCCAGGTCTTCACCTTCTACGGTTTCCGCTTCGAAATTCTTCGCCGCCAGCGCAATCAGATCACATTGGTCCGCGTGACGCCGCCGGCCGCCGGCGGCGAGGATGCGCCCGCCTCCGGGCCGGCCGCGTGATCCGTCGATCAGGAAGGAATCCCGCCGATGCCGCTCAGCCCTCCCGTTGACCGTGAGGACATCCACACGCGGCGGATCGAGTGCCGGGGCTACCGACGGGCCGACGGGCTCTGGGACATCGAGGGCCACGTCACGGACGTGAAGGCCTATGCCTTCGACAATGCCGATCGCGGCCGGATCGACCCCGGCGTTCCGCTGCACGACATGTGGCTGCGCCTCACCGTGGACGATGCCTTCCAGATCCGGGCGGTGGAGGCGGTGACCGATGCGTCGCCCTATTCGGTCTGCGGCGCAATCACGTCGAACTTCCAGCGGCTTGTCGGCCTCACCATCGGGCCGGGATTCACGCGACGGGTCAAGGAGCGCCTGGGCGGGGCCGAAGGCTGCACCCATCTTGTGGACCTGGTCGGCCCGGTCGCGACGACGGCCTTCCAGACCCTGAACCCGATCCTGGCGCGGGAAGGGCGGAACGCGCCGCTGACCTCCGGTTCGCCGGCCCGGCGCCCGCGCATCATCGATTCATGCCATGCCTACGCGAGCGACGGCGAAATCGTGCGCGCCAGATGGCCCGAGTATTATACCGGCTCGGGCAGCAAGGAGGGGCCTGCCGGCTGATCCGGCTCAGCGGCTCTGGCTCAAGGGCTGGTCGTGGTCGTTCATGACGGCGGGCGGCACGCTGACCAGCCCCGTGAGACCTGCCCGGATGGCCTCGCTGTTCAAGCCGCCGGCATGGGCGGCCCGCCGGTAGAAGGCGACGACCGCGACGCGGACCGCAGCCGTCAGGGACGATTCCTTCCGGTTGCGGTCGACCTCCGTGCAGAACTGGTGAAGGGTCACGCCCGACCGCTCACAGATCTCTTCCAGCGCCGCCCACATATAGGGTTCCAACCGGATGCTGGTGCGCCGGCCGGCGATCGTGATGTTCCTGCTCTTCAATGTGCTGGCCATTTCTCTCACCGGCCCGTCCCAGGCGGGCCGCACCTTCGTGCGGACCGTCCTGATGATATTCGAAATAAGATCACATCAAATGTATAATAAGATTTGCAGATTGCAACGTTTATCCGAACCATAAGATGTTTTTGACGCGTAGGTTGTGGCCGAACCGTCGGGAAACGGCCGGGCGCGGTCCCTAGCTGCGGGCGTCGTCCTCGGCGGGCGTGAGCGTCCTGAGGGCCAGCGCATGGACGCGTTCGGCGAGCTCCGCCTGCAGAAGGCCGTAGACGACGCGCTGCCGCTCCACCCGGCTCTTGCCTTCGAAGGCCGGGGAGACGATCTCGACGCTGAAATGGCTCTCGCCACGGCCGTCATGGCCGGCATGGCCCAGGTGCCGGTCGCTTTCGTCCCGGATCTCCAGGCGCACCGGGCTCAAGGATTCGGTCAGCTTGGTGCGGATTCGGTCGGCGATCTTCATGGATTCGGGTTCCGTCGTGCGCTATGGCTGTGGTGGTCGGCGGACAAGGATCGGGCGGGGAGCGACACGAAACAAGTGCCGCTTCGTTCCGGCCGGCTGCCGTCCGTCCGTCGACGGGCCCCTTTTTAGCAGAAGTCGGCGCGGCTTCCTTACGGCTCGGCTTGCCACGGGCGGCGGCGCTACCCATACTTGGACCCATCATGCGAGCCGCGAGAAGCCGAATCCCTCCGCTTTACGATTTTACGCCCAAGCCCGAACCGCGGCGCTGCGATCATCCCGACTGCAGCGAAGCGGGCGAGTTCCGGGCACCGAAGTCGCGCGCGCAGCTGAACGACTACTACTGGTTCTGCTTGGACCATGTCCGGGAATACAACAAGGCCTGGAACTACTATGCCGGGCTGAGCGATGCGGAGGTGGAGCACCTGATCCGCTACGACACCGTTTGGCAGCGGCCCACCTGGCCCATGGGCGTCAACCACCTGCACGAGGCCCGGCTGCGAGAGCGAGTCTACCGTGACTTCGGCCTGGGCAAGGGTTCGGCCGAACGCCGGGCCGAGGGCGCAGAGCGACCCCGGACCAAGACCTTCAGGACCGAGGAAGAGGCCGCGATGGCGGTTCTGGACCTCGACTATCCGGTCGATCTCCAGGCCGTGAAGGCCCGCTACAAGGAACTGGTCAAGCTTCACCATCCCGATGCCAATGGCGGCTCGAGGGAGGCCGAGGAGAAGCTGAAGGCCGTCAACCACGCCTACAGCATTCTCAAGAAGAGCTTCGGCTCGTAAGCTGGACGCCGCAGGCGCCAGCACCGCCCATCCGACTTTCGACGCGACTATTCGAGTGATCCTGTAATGTCCTCCCCGACGGCGAACGATACACTTCCCGACATCAAGGTGTCGGTCCGGCAGACCTTCGGAATCGACAGCGACATGGAGGTTCCGGCGTTCAGCCAGCCGGAAGAGCATGTCCCCGAGATCGACGACGCCTACCGGTTCGACCGCGAGACCACCATGGCGATCCTGGCGGGCTTCGCCTACAACCGGCGCGTGATGATCCAGGGCTACCACGGCACGGGCAAGTCGACGCATATCGAGCAGGTGGCGGCCCGGCTGAACTGGCCCTGCATCCGCGTCAACCTGGACAGCCACATCAGCCGCATCGACCTGGTCGGCAAGGACGCGATCGTGCTGAAGGACGGCAAGCAGGTCACGGAGTACCGGGAAGGGATCCTGCCCTGGGCGCTGCAGCACCCCTGTGCCATCGTGTTCGACGAATACGATGCCGGACGCCCCGACGTGATGTTCGTGATCCAGCGGGTGCTGGAGGTGGAGGGCAAGCTGACGCTTCTCGATCAGAACCGCGTCATCCGCCCCCATCCGGCGTTCCGCCTGTTCGCGACGGCCAACACGATCGGCCTCGGCGACACGACGGGGCTCTATCACGGGACGCAGCAGATCAACCAGGGGCAGATGGACCGGTGGAACATCGTCGCCACCCTGAACTATCTCCCGCACGAGCAGGAGACGGCGATCGTCCTTGCCAAGGTCCCGGCCTATGACGACGAGCAGGGGCGGGAGACCATTGCCGCCATGGTTCGGCTGGCGGATCTGACGCGCTCCGGCTTCATCGCCGGCGACATCTCGACCGTCATGAGCCCCAGGACCGTGATCACCTGGGCCGAGAACGCCAGGATCTTCAACGACGTGGGATTCGCGTTCCGGGTCACGTTCCTCAACAAATGCGACGAGGTGGAGCGGCCGATCGTGGCCGAATACTACCAGCGCTGCTTCGGCACGGAACTGCCGGAGAGCGGCGTCGCGGCCTATATGGCCTGACCGGACCCGAAGCTGCGGGCCCGCCCCGGGCGGGCCCCCCGAGCGTAGCCGATGCCCCACGACGACAGCCCGATCGAGACATTCAAGCGCGCCACCGCCGCGACCGTGAGGGCGATTTCCGGGCGCGACGACGCCACCATCGCCTTTTCCGGCGATTCCGCCGGGGTGGCCGGCACCCGGGTCCGTCTGCCGCAGCCGGGACGGGTGCTCGACCCGGCAGAGGCCGCGAGGCTGCGGGGCGCGGCGGACGCCACGGCGCTTAGGCTGCGCTTCCACGACCCCAAGCTGCACGCCAAACGGATGCCGGCCGACGAGACGGCGCGGGCCGCCTTCGAGGCGTTGGAGCAGGCGCGGTGCGAGGCGATCGGCGCCCGCCGGATGGCGGGGGTCGCCGCCAATCTCTCGGCCGCGCTCGAGGAACGGTATCGCAGGCTGGGCTTCGACCGGGTAACCGAACGGGAACAGGCGCCTCTGCCGGAGATCATGCGCCTCCTGGCCCGTGAGATCATGACCGGCGAACCGCCGCCGGCGGCGGCGCGCCACGCCGTCGATCTCTGGCGACCCTGGATCGACACGCGGATCGGCCGCGAGATCGGGGAACTGGCCCGGCTGGTGGAAAACCAGGGCGAGTACGCCCGCGAGGTCCGGAAACTGCTGCGGGACCTGGAGCTGGAGGTCGGCGCCGATCAGGAGCCGGAGGCCGACGAGCAGGAGGACGCCGAGGACAGCCAGGAAAAGGACGACCAGCCGGATCAGGGCAGCCGGCAGGGCGAGGAAAGCTCGGCCCAGGCGGAGAGCCTGGACGGCGAGCCGCAGGAGGGCGAGGAGGTCGACTCCGACGGCGGGGCCGAGGAGGTCGAGGGCGAGATGCAGGAGCAGGAGGGCGCCGAGGCGGATGCCCCCGGCCAGCCCTGGCGGCCCGACATGAGCCGCCGCAATACCCCCGACGTTCCGTCCTACAAGGCGTACACGACCCAGTTCGACGAAATCGTCGACGCCGCCGATCTGTGCGATGCCGACGAGATGGCGCGCCTGCGGATGATGCTGGACCAGCAACTTCAGCATCTTCAGGGCGTGATCTCGAAGCTGGCGAACCGCCTGCAGCGACGGCTCATGGCCAAGCAGACCCGGTCGTGGGAGTTCGACCTGGAAGAGGGGATCCTGGACGCCGCGAGACTCGCCCGCGTCGTCATCAATCCGCTGACGCCGCTTTCCTTCAAGGAGGAAACGGATACCGACTTCCGCGACACTGTCGTGACGCTGCTGCTCGACAATTCGGGCTCGATGCGCGGCCGGCCGATCACCATCGCGGCGATGAGCGCGGACATTCTGGCGCGAACGCTCGAGCGCTGCGGCGTCAAGGTGGAGATCCTGGGCTTCACGACCCGGGCCTGGAAGGGCGGCCTCAGCCGCGAACGCTGGATCGAGGACGGCAAGCCGGCCCTGCCCGGACGGCTCAACGACCTCCGGCATATCGTCTACAAGGCTGCCGACGCGCCCTGGCGGCGGGCCCGGAAGAATCTGGGCCTGATGCTGCGCGAGGGGATCCTGAAGGAGAACATCGACGGCGAGGCCCTGCTTTGGGCGCACAATCGCCTGATCGCCCGGCCCGAGCAGCGGCGCATCCTGATGGTGATCTCCGACGGCGCCCCGGTCGACGATTCCACGCTGTCCGTCAATTCCGGCAGCTATCTCGAGCGGCACCTCAAGGAGGTCATCGCCTGGATCGAGAACTACTCGCCCGTCGAGCTGGTGGCGATCGGCATCGGCCACGACGTTACCCGCTACTACCGACGGGCGGTCACCATCCTCGATGCCGAGCAGCTTGGCGGAACCATGATCGACAAGCTGGCGGAGCTGTTCGACGAGGACGTGAAGGGCACGTTCCGCCGCGGCGGCGGCACCCCGCCCGGGGATCAGCGGCCGGTCCGCCGCGCCGACCGCCGCTGACCGGTTCCGCGCGGGGCGACTTTCTCCCGAGCTTCCTTCCCGTTTGCCAATCCTCTCCCGACGCTGTATGGTGCGCGCATTGCGAATGACTTGCATTCACAGTCGCTCATCGATCGGGGAGAATCCATGCGCATGCCGCTCCGCGCCTCAGCCGTGGCTATCGGTGCGATCCTGGCCGGTACCGCCTTCGCCGCGGCCGCCCAGGACAACGTCGTAAACGTCTATTCCGCTCGGCACTACGACACCGATCTCGAGCTCTACGACCGGTTCACGGCCGAGACCGGGATCGAGGTCAATCTGATCGAGGGAAGCGCGGACGAGTTGATCGAGCGCATCCGGAACGAGGGCCGGAACAGCCCGGCCGACGTCCTGATCACGGTCGATGCAGGCGTGCTCTGGCGGGCCGAGGAGGCGGGACTCTACCAGCCCGTCAAGAGCGGGATCCTGGAAAGCCGCGTTCCGGCCGCGCTCCGCCATCCGGAGGGGCTTTGGGTCGGCCTGTCGAAGCGCGCCCGGGTCATCATGTACAACAAGGAGACCGGGCTGCCCGAGGGGCTGGACACCTACGAGGATCTGGCCGACCCCGCCTATGACGACATGTTGTGCATCCGGTCGTCCTCGCATGTCTACAACCAGTCGCTCATGGGCTCGATCATTGCCGCCCATGGCGAGGAAGCGGCCGAAGCCTGGGCGCGGGGCGTGGTCGAGAACATGGCCCGCGAGCCCGAGGGCGGCGACCGCGACCAGATCAGGGCGGTGGCCGCCGGCCAGTGCGACATCGCCGTCGCCAACACCTATTATCTCGGCCACCTGCTGACCTCCGACGACCCCAGGGACCGGGAGGCCGGCGAAAAGATCGGCGTCGTCTTCCCGAACCAGAACGACCGCGGCACCCATGTGAACATCTCCGGCGCCGGCGTCGTCGCCAACGCGCCGAACAGGGACAACGCCGTCCGTTTCCTGGAATTCCTGGTGGGCGACTATGCCCAGAAGATCCTTGCGGAGGGCAACAACGAATATCCGGTGGTCGAGGGGGTCGAGATTGCCCCGGTGATCGCGGCCTGGGGCGACTTCAAGCAGGACGACCTGAACGCCGCCACCTTCGGCCGGAACAATCCTCTGGCGCTGCAGATCATGGACCGCGCCGGCTGGAAGTAACGGCCCAAGAACGAACTCTCCCAAACGACTGGGGCGCAGGACCGGGTGGACCTGCGCCCCTTCTTCTTGAATTGTCCGCCGGGCCCAACGGTTACCGGTCCGGCTCCGCGTTCTCCTGCCCGGGGCGCGACCGGGCGATCGCGAAGGAAAGCAGGATCACGGGCAGGATCCCGACGGCAACGATCGCAAGCGCGGCGGTGGAAGCTTCGGCCAGCCGCTCGTCGGCGGCCAGGCGGTAGACGCGCACGGCCAGCGTGTCGAAGTTGAACGGCCGGACGATCAGGGTGGCCGGCAGCTCCTTCATCACGTCGACGAAGACCAGAAGGGCCGCGGTTAGCATCCCGCCGCGCATGATCGGGGCATGGACCCTGATGAGCGTGCGGCCGGTGCCTTGGCCCAGCACCCGCGAGGCATGATCCATGGACGGGCTGATCTTGCCCAGGCTGGCCTCGATGGTGCTGTAGGAGATGGCGAGGAAGCGGACCAGATAGGCGAAGACCAGGGCGGCGATGGTGCCGGTCAGCAGAAGGCCCGTGCCGAAGCCGAAATGGTCCCGGAAGAAGGCGTCGATCGCATTGTCGACCACGCCGAAGGGGATCAGCACGCCGACCGCGATGACCGAACCCGGTACCGCATAGCCCAGGGCGGCCGCCCGCACCGCGGCCCGGTTGGCCGCCGTGGGCGCAAGCCGCACGCCATAGGCCAGCAGGGTCGCCAGCAGCACCGCGACGACCGCGGTCACCGCGGATACCGCGAAGCTGTTGCCGGCGAATTTCAGGAAACTGCGGCCTAGGAGCGGGTCGCCGCCGGTTGCCGAGAGATGGACCAGGGTTCCGGCCGGGATCAGGAAGCCGATCGCCAGCGTGCCCAGGCAGAACCCGGTGGCGAGCCAACCGCGCCAGCCCTTCAGCGGCCGCTGCGGCAGCCGGCGGTAGCGCCCCGTCGTGTGATGGTATTTCGCCCGGCCGCGCGACCAGCGTTCCAGAAGCACCAGGACCGCGACGAAGATCAGAAGGCAGGCGGAAAGCTGCGCGGCCGCGACCGGCTGTCCCATTCCGAACCAGGTGCGGTAGATGCCGGTCGTGAAGGTCGTGACCCCGAAATAGCTGACCGTGCCGAAATCGGCGATCGACTCCATGAGCACGAGCGCGAGCCCCGCCACGATCGCGGGCCGGGCCAGCGGCAGTCCTACTCCGAAGAAGCTGCGCCAGGGGCCGCGGCCGAGCGTGCGGCTGACTTCGAGAACGCAGACCGACTGTTCCAGGAACGCGGTGCGCGCCAGCAGGAAGACGTAGGGGTAGAGGACGAAGCCCATCACGAAGACGGCGCCGCCCAGGGACCTGATGTCGGGAAACCAGTAGTCGCGGGCGCGCCAGCCGGTGAGGTCGCGGAGCAGCGTCTGCACCGGCCCGGCGAAATCCAGAAGATCGGTATAGACGTAGCCCATCACATAGGCGGGCACCGCCATCGGCAGCAGCAGGGCCCATTCGAAGAGCCGGTCGCCCGGGAAGCGATGCATGGTGACGAGCCACGCCGTGGCCACGCCCAGGGTGGCCGAGACGCCTCCCACGCCCAGCAACAGCAGCCCGGTGTTGACGACATAGTCCGACAGGACCGTCGAGGCGAGGTGGGACCAGACGCCCGCGCTGTCGGCGAAGACATGGCTCAGCACCACAAGGACCGGCAAGGCGACCAGCAGGGCGACGGTCGTCGTGAACACGGTCCAACCGCCCGGCCACAGCCGCGCGACGAGCCGCGGCAGACGGGGCGTGAGATCGGTGTGATAGGGAACGGTCACTTTGCGGACGGGGGCTCCACGAGGCCGCGGGGCAACACCGCCCGACCCGGCCCATGCGGGAACCCATTGATAATGCGAATGACTAGCGTATGCAAGCCCGCGCGGCCGTTCACTCCCGGCGCTTCCGGGGCGGCAAGGACAGGGCCGAGCCTGCGATCGCCGCGACGACCAGGGCAATGCCGATGATCTCCCGCGGCCCGACCGGCTCTCCCAGGAACACGGCTGCGGACAGGACCGCCGAGATCGGCGCGACCGCAGTGAAGAGGGAGGCTTCCGTGCCGCTCACCCGCGACAGGCCCCGGTACCAGAGAAGGAATCCCGCGACCGTCGGAACCAACGCGTAATAGAAAACGGCGCCCAGCGAGGCGCCGGTCAGGGGCGCGGTCCAGGGCTGTTCCAGGGCCGCCGGCACGATCGCGACGGCAAGTCCCAGCGCCGTCATGGCGGTCGACAGCGCCAGCGGCGACACCGCCGTGCGCAGGCGCTTGCTCAGCAGAATGAACAGGCTTTCGCAGAGGACGGCGCCCACGACCAGCAGGTTGCCGGCAAGGGAGCCGCCGCCGCCTTCCGGACGGAAAGTGATCAGGAGGACGCCGGCCCCGGCAAGGGCGACCGCCAGCAGGAGGGACCGGGCCGGCCGCTCGCCCAGGATCAGGACCGATACCGTCGCCGCCACGACCGGAAGGGTGCCGATGACGATGCCCGCCTCGGTGGCCGAGGTCCATTTCAGCCCGATGATCAGGAACGCCGTGTAGCCGACGCTTCCGGCCGCCGCCTGGACCAGAAGAAGGATCCGGTCCCGGCCTTCGGGCTTGGGCCAGGCGGTGCCGGTCAGGCGCATAAGGGCAAGGAAGATCGGAAGCGCGACGGCAAGCCTGAGCGCCGTTGCGGTCAAGGGCGGCAGAGCCGCGGCGATGATCTTGCTGGCAATCACCGTGCTGCCGACAAGCGTCATCGCCAGTGACAGGCAGAGATATCCTTCCACGCGGCCGGGCATCGGGTCCCTCTTTCATCGGTTCCGGGATCGGGGAGGGAAGAATCGTCCCGCCGGCGCGGGCCCCGCGTCTTGAACGGGATTGCGGAACCGGACCCTCCGGTCAGCGGAGGGCGGCGGCGAAGGCGCCCGGGGTGATGCCGTAGCGGCGGACGAAGGCCCGGGTCATGTGGCTCTGGTCGGCAAAGCCGCTTGCCACCGCCGTCTCGGCCAGCGGCATCCCTTGCGCGATCATCCGGCGTGCGGCGTCGACCCGCCGCTGGACCAGATAGGCATGGGGCGTCAGCCCGGTCGTCTTGACGAAGCCGCGCAGCACCTGGAACCGGGTGAGGCCGGAGGCGCAGGCCAGGTCCGCGAGCGTGACGGGGGCCGCGGGGTCGTCGTCGATGAGGGCGCGCACGATCGCGAGGGCCGCCGGCGTGGCCTGGCCGCTTGCGGCGACGTTGCGCCGCCGGGTCATCCGGGCAAGCAACGCGGACAGCAGCTCCTCGGCCCTAAGCGCCGATGCGTCCGATGTCTCGGGCCCGGTCGCGCCGTGAGGGACAAGCGCCCTAAACAGCCGGCCGAAGCACCGGGCCGTCGCCGGGTCCGGAAGGACGGGATCCGAGAACTCGAACGCGCCTGTCCGCCCTTCGGTGAGGTCCAGGATTGCAGCCTCGATCGCCGGCGGGTCAAAATAGAGCATGCGCCAGGCCCGGCCGCCGTCGCCGATGGCGGCGCCGTCATGGACTTCTCCCGGATTGACGGTGATCACGTCCCCTGGCCCGGCCTCGACCGGCCCGCGCCCGCTTGCCGATCTCTGCGCGCCCCGGTGGATGACGCCGATGCCGAACTGGTCATGGGTATGGCGCGGAAAGGCGTGGCGCGATACCGCCACGACCGCCTGAACGCCGGCCATCCGGCATCTCATGATCTCGAACCGACCCCGTGCCATTCCCCGTTCCGGCGTTTCGACGCTGCGGACGCCGATCTTGGCAGCCCCCAGCGCGGGAAGCGAGCGTCCAGACGAAACGGGCAGGCCCGGGTTCTCAGAGGCCGGTCCCGTCACCTCACTGCGGGGGAACGGCGGACGGGTCCATGTAGAAAAGCTCCCAGATATGTCCGTCCGGATCACGGAAGGAATGCTGGTACATGAAGCCGTAGTCCCTGGGCGGGCCGAAGGTGGTGCCGCCGGCCTCGACGGCCGCGCGGATCATGGCGTCGACGTCTTCCCGGTTGTCGCGGGAAAGCGCGATCAGCACCTCGGTCGCCGTCGTCGCATCGCAGATCGGGTTCGGCGTGAACTCGCGGAACTTCGGATGGGTCAGAAGCATCGCGAAGATCGTATCCGAAACCACCATACAGGCTGCGGTCTCGTCCGTGAAATGCGGGTTGAAGTCGAATCCCAGATGGCGGAAGAACGCCATCGACCGGTCGAGGTCGCGGACCGGGAGATTGACGAAGATCCGGGTGGGCATGAAGGGGGCTCCTTCGATCTGGAGGTGAAACGGGGCTCAGGCGATCGCCTTCAGGTCCTGCCTCAGGCGTTCGGGATCGGGCAGCAGAGCGTCGACCGTCTCATGGGTCGAGCGCCAGAGCGGAACCGCCGCGGCGAGGAGGCGGGATCCTTCCTGGGTGAGGGACAGCCGCCGGCTGCGCCGATCCTTCGGATCGACCGTGACCGAGACGAGCCCGCGCCGTTCCAGCGGCTTCAGCGCCGCCGTGAGAGTCGTCCGGTCCATGGCCAGAAGCGCCGCGACCTGGCCCAGGGCCGGAGGCTGTGGCCGGTTCAGCGCCATCATCAGCGAGAACTGTCCGTTGGTCAGGCCCACCGGCCGCAGTGCCTCGTCGAAGCGGCGAGCCAGCGCCCGGGCGGCCCGCTGGACATGCAGGCACAGGCAGCGGTCCCGCACGTGGAGCGTGGTCTCGAAGGGGATTCCGGTTGCGTTTGACATGATGCGGTAAATCATGTTGATATCAACCTATCCTGTCAAGACGGCCCGAACGGCAGGCTCGCCCGGCCGTTTTTTTAAGGGCGTCCGGCCCCCGCGAAGACCATAACGGAGGAAACTCGATCATGTCCGGTTCTCACGGCAGATTCGTGTGGTACGAACTGATGACGTCGGATGTCGCGGCCGCGGAAGCGTTCTATGGCGCCGTCCTGGGATGGGAAGGGCAGGATTGCGATATTCCGGGCGTCACCTACAAGATCCTCAGCGCCGGCGGGAATCCCGTCGCGGGCGCCATGGCCATGCCGCCGGTGTGCGAGGGCATGGACCCGAACTGGACGGGCTATGTAGCGGTCGAGGACGTCGACGCGGCGGCCGGGCGCGTCGCGGAATTGGGCGGCACCGTGCATCGCGCGCCCGACGACATTCCGGGCGTCGGGCGCTTCGCCATCGTCGCCGACCCGCAGGGCGCCGTGTTCGCGCTTTTCAGGATGGAGCGCGAGGCTCTGCCCCCGCCGGCGATGGGCGGGCCGGGATACGGCGCCTGGCGCGAACTCAACGCCGTCGACGGGCAGGCGGCCTTTCCGTTCTATGCCGAAATCTTCGGATGGACGAAGGACCAGGCCTTCGACATGGGGCCGAGGGGCGTCTACCAGCTGGTCGCCGTAGGCGGGGAGGCGTTCGGCGCCATGATGACGAAGCCGGAGAGCGCGCCGCGTCCCTTCTGGCTCTTCTATTTCGCCGTTCCGTCGATCGATCGGGCCATGGCGACCGTAAGGGAGCGGGGCGGGCAGGTGCTTCTCGACCCGCAGCAGGTCCCGGGGGATGCCTGGATCATCCAGTGCCGGGATCCCCAGGGGGCGGCCTTTGCCCTGGTCGGCCCGCGCAGTTGAGGAAGCGGGCTGCGTCCCTATTCCGCAGCGCCGGCTTCGGCGGGCTGCCGCCGGCCGGCGGCGTCGCGCCGCAGCAGAAGCGCGATCGCCAGCAGCACCATCAGGCTGCCCGGCAGCCAGTGCCAACCCATGCGCCACGGCTCGCCCGCGAACAGCAGCAGCATCGACACGAACGGGGCGAGATAGCTGTAGGCCGTGACGGCTCCTGGCGTCAGGACGGCGGTCGCGCGCTGCTGCAGCCAGAAGGTTAGGCTGCTGGACGCCACCCCCAGCCAGAGGATCACCAGCGCGTCGGTCCAGGTCATGAGCGCGGCGAGCGCCGCGGGCGCTTCCTGCGTCAGGCCGATCAGCGCGATCGCGAGGCTGCCGATGGCAAGGCTCCAGAAGCTGCGGACCGCCGCGCTTTCCGACAGCCAACTGCGGTTCAGCCCCCATTTGGTCAGCACCGGGTAGAGCGCCGAGGCGACGCATCCGGCGAAGAACACGGCCTCGCCCCACCCGAACTGCATACGGCCGAAGCCTCCCGCCTCGGCCCAGGCAAGGCCGAGCGCGCCGGCAGCGCCCAGCGTCAGGATCGAGAGCAGGGCGCCCGCCCGCGGCTCCACGCCGATCGTCCGGCCGAGGCCATAGGTCAGAAGGGGAACGCTGACGTAAAGCGTCGCCATGGATAGGGCGGTGGTCCGGTGGGCGGCCCAGAACATGGCGCCGAAGAAGCCGGCAAGGGTCAGCCCCATGGCAAGATAGAGCGCGAACCCCGGCAGGCCGGGCCGGAGATCACGGCTTCGGGGCAGCAGGGGGATGAGCGCCAGCACGGCGATCGCGAAGCGGAGCGCGGTCAGGAGAAGCGGCGGCAGTCCCGGGGTCAGGAGACCGACGGCCGGAAAGGACAGCCCGATGATCAGCGCCCACAGCAGCATGCCGAGATGGGCGCGCAGGACCCGCCCGGCCGTCTCAGGCATGGCGCCCCGTTCCGGATCCGACCGGCTTCCGGCTGACCCCCGCCATCGTCGCGCTTCCTTGAATCCTCACCGCCTCCCGCGAACGTTTGACCGGTGTCGGCCGGCCTCGGGTAACGCAAAGGGGGCTCACTTTCCCATGGCGGCGGCCGGGGTTCAATCCGAAGCGCCTGCGCGACGCCCGTGTCTAGGAATAAGAACCCCTAACGGCTGGACCGCGACTAGCGCATCATGGTTAACAAGAGGTTAAGATGGTTTCGGCCGGTACCGGAGCCGGTACCATCGTCCGGCGGGGAAGGCCATGGCAAACCGCATCGTCGTACGGGGCCGTCCGCTCCGGGGGAAAACCGGAGCGACGGCTGCCGCAGTTGCCCTGTTCCTTGTGCTTCCACTATTGGCGGGCGCCCAGGATTACGAGGCCGGCCCGGGAACCGAGGCCGCGCCTGCCGGTAACCTGCCGCCGAACGCGGCCCTGCAGCGCAGCGAGGAGGAGCGCGTGGCCGAGAGCGTCGCAGCCTTCCTCAGGGCCGCGCGCGCGGTGATCGCCAGCAACCAGGACATCATCAACGAACCGACCGCCCGGGATAAGGGGCTGACCGGTGAGGCGGTGGTCCGGCAGGTCGTCGAAACCTATCGGGAAACGACCGGCGTCGATCCGCTTTCGACCGATCCCGCCTCCCTGGAAGGGCGGCTGCTCAGGGCGCAGATGGCCGCGGTCGAGGAGGTGATGAACGAGAACCAGGCGACGATCAACAATCCGTCGCTGGGCTTCAAGGGCTTCGTTCCGGCGGTGTTCGCCCGGCTGGTGAACGAGCGCTTCATGGCGAAGGTGGGCGACGAGGCCGAAGTCAAGGTGACCGCGCCCGCCGTCCTGGTCCGGAACCGCAAGGCGCTGCCGGACGACTGGGAGACGGCGGTGATCGAGACGCGGCTGCTCTCGTCCGAATGGCCCGAGGGCCAGCCCTTCGCCGAATGGACGGAGCGGAACGGCCGCCGCGCCTATCGCGTGATCGTCCCGGAATACTACAGCGAAGGCTGCCTCAGCTGTCACGGCGAGCCCTCGGGCGAAATGGATATCACCGGCTATCCCAAGGAAGGAGGAAAGTTGGGCGATCTTGGTGGCGCGATCAGCATCACGCTCTTCCGCTGAGCCCGGGGGCGGCGCGGTCGCCCTGGATCAGAGGGGTCCGCCGGTTGCCGAGACGCTTCGGCCCGGAGGCCTGGGGCTCGGCCGCATTTCGATCCGGGCGCGCCTCATCCTCCTGACCGCGGCGCTGATCGCGATCCTGCTCGGCTCCAATCTCTATCTCAGCCGCGAACTCTCGCACAGCGCCGATCTCATGGCCGACGAAGCCCACTTCATCGAGGTGCTGACGACGGCCAATGACGCCAGCAAGGAATTCGGGGACCTGAAATACTGGCTGACCGACCTGGCCGTCAGCCTGCTCATTCGCGCCGAACGCGAGGCGACCGAGGCACGGCAGCGCCTGGAGGGCCGGCTGGACCAGCTGGAGCCCTATGCGCCGGAATCGGTGTCGATGATCCGGAACGAGGTCGTGGCGCTGATGGCGCGGGCGGCCGAGGCGGTCGACGCCTATACCCAGGAACAGCGGGTCGTCGGCAATTCGCTGATGGCGCAAAGCCGCGCCCATATCGCGGCCGTGGACGAGGAACTGGCGAGGCTGGTCGACCGGCTGCGCATCGACCTGGCCGAGCGCCGCGACGAAGCGCTCAAGAGCGCGACCAGGGCCGCCCACAAGGCGCTGCTGATCGCGGCGGCGGCGGTGCTTGTGGGCACGGTCCTGACCGTCATGGTGCTGCGGTCGATCACGGGCCCGCTGCATCGTCTTGTCGGCGCCATGTCCGAAATCACCCGCGGCCGGCTGGACGCGGAGGTGCCCCCGCCCGGCCATGACGAGATCGGCGCCATGGCCCGGACCCTCGCCCTGTTCCGGGACAGCCTTCTGGAGCGCGACCGCCTTGAAACCGAACGGCGCCGCGCCGAGGCCGAGCAGCATCGCGCCCAGGCCCGGCTCACCGAAGCGGTCGAGGCGGTATCCGAAGGCTTCGCCCTCTATGACGCCGATGACCGCCTGGTCATCTGCAACGAGCGCTACCGGGAAATGTATGCCGGCGTGAATGTTGCGGTCGAACCCGGCGTGCGCTTCGAGGAAATCATCCGGGCGGCGGTCCGCGACGGGTTGATCCTGGTGTCCCAGGACGAGCTGGAAGCCTGGGTGAGGGACCGGATGGACCGTCATTACGCCCCCAGGGGCCCCCGGGAGCAGCAGCGCGGCGACGGCCGCTGGATCAAGATCAGCGAGAAGCGGACCCAGGACGGCGGCATCGTCGGCGTATTCACCGACATCACGACGCTGAAGCGCCGCGAGGCCCAACTCGAGGAGCTGGTCGAGAACCTGGCGCGGGCGCGCGACGAGGCTTTTCACGCGACGCAGGCCAAGAGCCGCTTCCTTGCCAATATGAGCCACGAGCTGCGCACGCCGCTCAACGCCATCATCGGCATCACGGAGATGCTGCTCGAGGATGCCGAGGACGCCGGCAACGATGCCCTGGTCGAGCCGCTGGAGCGAAGCGTCCGGGCGGCGCGGCACCTGCTTCACCTCATCAACGACGTGCTGGACCTTTCGAAGATCGAGGCTGGACGGCTGGACCTCCGGGCCGAGACGATCGATCTGGCGACGCTGCTGGGCGAAGCCATGGCGACGGCCCGCCCCCTGGCCGAGCGGAACGGCAACCGCCTCGTGCTGGACCATCCGCCGGATGTCGGGACGCTGTTCGCGGATCCGCTGAGGGTGAGGCAGATCCTGCTCAACCTCCTGGGCAATGGCTGCAAATTCACCGAACAGGGCGAGGTGCGGCTCACCGTCGGGCGCGAGCAGGCCGCTGAGCCGGACGGAACGGAGGCCGAACGGGTGACCTTCACCGTCTCCGACACCGGCATCGGAATGTCGCAGGAGCAGATCTCCCGCCTGTTCCAGGACTTCAACCAGGCGGACAGCTCCACCACCAGGCGCTATGGCGGAACGGGGCTCGGCCTTTCGATCAGCCGGCGTCTCGCGCGTCTCATGGGAGGCGACATCACGGTGACGAGCACCCCCGGGAAGGGGACGGCGTTCCGCGTCAGCCTGCCGGCCCGGACCGGCGAGGTCCCGGCGGAGCCCGCCATCCCGGCGCTGCCGGCCGCGACCGGGCGGCGCCATGCATCGAACCTGGTCCTGGTGATCGACGACGATGCCGCCGTACGGGACGTCATGCGGCGCTTCCTGGCCCGGGAGGGCTTCGATGTCGTCACGGCCGCCGACGGAGAAGACGGGATCAGGCTCGCGCGGGAGCTGCAGCCGGCCGTCATCACGCTCGACGTCATCATGCCGGGACTGGACGGGTGGAGCGTGCTGCAACGGATCCAGTCCGATCCGGATCTCGCCTCCCTTCCGGTGATCATGCTGACCATCCTGGACGACCGGCAGAAGGGATATTCCCTGGGGGCGGCCGGCTTCGCCACCAAGCCGATCGACCGCGCGCAGCTGAGCAAGCTGATCGATTCGGTGCTGGCCGGCCGGTCGATCCGTCACGTCCTGGTCGTCGAGGACGATCCGTCGGCCCGGCAGGTGCTTCGCCATACGCTGGTTGTCGAGGGCTGGCGGGTGACGGAGGCGGAGAATGGGCGCGTCGCGCTTGACTGCGTGGAACGGGATCCGCCCGATCTCATCCTGCTCGACCTCATGATGCCGGAGATGGACGGCTTCCAGTTTCTGGCCGAGCTGCGGCGTGATCCGGGGCGGCGCGAGCTGCCGGTGATCGTCCTGACGGCGGCCGATCTGACGGAAGAGGACCGGCGGCAGCTGAACGGCGGAGTCGAGCAGATTCTGTCCAAGACGGCGTCCGGCTGCGACGAGCTCCTGGACGAGCTTCGCCGCCACATCGCTCCGCATGCCGTGTGCCCGACCCCGCTGGCCAGGGAAGAGGGCAGCAGACATGGTTAGGATCCTCTATGTCGAGGACAACCCGGACAATGTCTACATGCTGTCCCGTCGGCTGCAGCGGCGCGGCTTCGAGGTCATCGTGGCGGGCGACGGCGCCGAGGCGGTGGCCCGGGCGCGGGATCAGACGCCCGCGCTGATCCTGATGGATCTCAGCCTGCCGGTGATCGACGGCTGGGAGGCGACCCGCCGGCTCAAGGCCGATCCGGCGACGCGCGACATTCCCGTCATCGCGCTTACGGCCCATGCCATGGCCGGGGACCGGGAACGGGCTCTCGCCTGCGGCTGCGACGAGTTCGAGGTCAAGCCGGTCGAGTTCGATCGGCTCATCGGCAAGATCGAAACGCTGCTTGACGGGAGGGGACGGTCGTGACCGGCTGGAGTTCCGACGGCGCACCTTCGATCCTGGTCGTCGACGACAATGCGGACAACCGCTACACGCTGCTGCACCGGCTGCGGCGGGAGGGCTACGAGAACGTGACCGAGGCCGCCGACGGCCGGACAGCGTTGGACCTCATGGCCCGGCAGCGCTTCGACCTCGTGCTTCTGGACGTGATGATGCCCGGGCTGAACGGCTACGAGGTGCTGTCCCGGATCAAGTCCGACGACCGGCTGCGGGACATTCCGGTCATCATGGTTTCGGCCGTCGACGAGCTGGAAAGCGTCATCCGCTGCATCGGCCTGGGGGCGGAGGATTATCTCCCGAAGCCGTTCAATGCGACCCTGCTGCGCGCCCGCGTCACCGCGTGCCTGGAGAAGAAGCGGCTGCACGACCAGGAGGCGCTCTTCCGCGATTGGCTCGATGCCGAGCGGCGCCGCACCGACCAGCTCCTCCGCTCGGTCCTGCCGTCGGACATCGCGCGGGAGCTGAAGGAGAGGGGTGCCGTCCGGCCGCGCCGCCGCGAGGACGTGGCCGTGCTGTTCTGCGACATCGTCGATTTCACCGCCTATTGCGACCGGCACCCGCCGGAAGAGGTCGTGGCCGACCTTCAGGCGCTGGTCCATGTGTTCGAGGAGGTCGTCGAGCGTCGCCGCATGGAGAAGATCAAGACCGTCGGCGACGCCTTCATGGCGACCGCGGGCCTGCTCGCGGACCGGGAGGACCCGGTTCTGGACGCCGTCCGCTGCGGCCTCGACATGATCGAGTCGACGCGGCGGTGCAAGCCCGACTGGCGCGTGCGCGTCGGGCTCCACTGCGGGCCGGTGGTGGCCGGCATCGTCGGGCGCAGCCAATTCCTGTTCGATCTCTGGGGCGATACGGTCAACACGGCGGCCCGGATCACCGCCTGGGCCCCGCCCGACACGCTGGTCTTGAGCGAAAACGCCTGGCGCATGGTCGCCGGTCGCTGCCAGGGGCGTTCCCACGGCGTCGTCGAGCTGAAGGGAAAGGGCGGCATCGAACTGGTCGAATGCAGCGTCGCCGCCGAGAGCGAGGCCTGAACGGCAGGCGCCCCGATCACCTCAGATTGGCTTTCAGGAACTCAAGCGTCCGTGTCCAGGCCAGGCGGGCGTCCTTCCGGTCGTAGTTGTTGCCGGTCGGGTTCGCGAAGCCATGCCCGGCGTCGTAGCGGTGGAGGATGTGCATCTTGCCGGCGCGGGTCAGCGCATTGTCGAAGCGCTGCACCATGTCCGTCGGGACGCCTCCCACCGCTGTGCCGAAATGGCCCAGCACCGGCCACTTGACGGCGCTCAGCGCCGCCGGATCGTCCGGTCCCTCGCAATCGTAGATCACGGTTGCATCCACCGGCACGGCCAGCGAGGCCTGTAGCGACCAGCCGCCGCCCAGGCACCAGCCGATGGTCGCCACCTTGCCGGTCGAGAAATCCTGGGCCTTCAGCCATTCGATCGAGGCGCCGAGGCTCTCGCGGACCTGGTCGGGACGGATGCTTGCCGCGAGCTGGCCGGCCTCGGCGGGAGTCGTGGCCACCGCCCCGTTCATCAGGTCGACGGCCAGCGCGGCATGTCCTTCGCCGGCGAGCTCGGCGGCGACCGCCTGCATCTGGTCGGTCAGTCCCCATCCGTCGTGGATCAGCAGCACCGCCCCCGACGGCCGGTCCTCGGGGAGCGCGAGGACGGCCCGCAGGCTCCGGCCCCCCGGCACCCTGATGGAGACAGGTTCCAGCTCCCGGGCGACGGCACGGGCGATCGTGGGATCGGCCAGGACGGTCGCAAGGGGCACCCCGGCGGCGGCCACCGTCACGACGGTGCGGCATGTCCAGGTCACAGGGGCGGTCATGTTCGGCGCTCCCCGTTGGTCCGGCAGTTCTCTCAAGAATGCCCGGTCTGCGCCGGAAACAATGACGTCTCGTGTCGGGTTCCGGCGGCGCCTGGCCGGCCCCGCCTGGAACCGGCCATTCGTTTCGGGGTTTGAAAGGGCGGAATTGGCAATAAAGGTCGTGGGCCAAGATGCATGGGAAACGTCATGCGGCGGGCCGGGCCGTCGATTGCGCCGACCGGTCGCCGCTCGCCGCCGCGTCCGGCTCCCCGTCCGGGGAGGAGCCTGGCGCGCCGGATTGCGGAGCTTGAACGGCGTGCGTCCGGCTCCCCGTCCGGGGAGGAGCCCCTCTGGCAGCGCTGGAAGGCGATCAACTACCAGAAGTACGAGCGGATCGCCGGGGTCTACGACCTGATCGACGGGCCCTACGAAATTCTCTGGAAGCGCCGGCTGCGTCCGGCCGTCTTCGAGGATGCGACCGGAACCATTCTGGACGCGGGCGCCGGCACCGGCTGCAACGTGCAATTCTATCCGCCGGGGCACCCGGTCACGGGAATCGATCTCAGCCCCCGCATGCTGAAGCGGGCGCGACGGCGGGCCGCGAAGCTGGGCGTGGACGCCCGGTTCATGGAGATGGACGTGATGAACACGTCCTTCCCGGACGCCAGCTTCGACACGATCGTCGCCACCTTCGTGTTCTGCGTCCTGGACCAGCATCAGCAGCTGCCGGCGCTGAAGGAACTTCGCCGCCTCTGCCGGCCCGGGGGGACGATTCGGCTCCTCGACTACTCCATGTCGGAGCGGCCGTTGCTGCGCTACTGGATGAAATGCGTCTCGCCCTGGCTCCGCTGGGCCTTCGCCGGAACCTACGAGCCCGGGACGGAGCGGTATGTCGATGCGGCCGGGCTGGTGATCGTGTCCACCCGGATGTTCATGGGCGATGCGGTGAAGCTGCTGGTGCTGAGGCCGAGGCCCCATCAATAGGTGGGCCAGAGCCCCGGAGTCGCCAGCTCGATCACGTGGCCGTCAGGGTCGTGGAAATAGAGGCTGCGCCCGCCCTGCTCCCAGGCCATTTCGCTGTGGATCGGCACGCCGCAGACGGCAAGCCGGCGCCGCCAGGCGTCCAGGCTGTCCTCCGGGATGGCGAAGGCCATGTGCAGGGGGCCGCTGCCGTCATGGCCGGGGATGGTACCGCCCGGCACGCTGACATCCTCGCGGGTGGCTCCGCGCGTAAAGATCAGCAGCACGCCCTGCCGCCCCGCATCGAAGGCGGTCAGCCGGTCGCTCCGGCTCATCACCTTGAGCCCCAGCACCGTCTCGTAGAAGGCGACGGCGCGATCCATGTCGTCGACGTAAAGGGCGGTCTCGAGAAGCCCGGTGATACGTGGCATCGCTTCTCCCCCTCCCGTCGGTGTCTGGCTGCCAGTCATGCCGCGTTCACCGCTCCGTGGCAATGCTTGAACTTCTTGCCCGAACCGCAGGGGCAGGGCGCGTTGCGTGCCGTCTTGCCCCAGGTTTCGGGCAGGTTCGGATCGACGGCTACGCCGGCCGGCGGCGCATTGCGGATCGTGCCCGCCGGGGCCGCGGCCGCCGCGCCGGCTTCGGCCAGCGCCGGATCGCGCCGGGTTTCCTGCACGTTCTGCGGCGGCGGGGGCTGGGGCAAGTCTTCCGGCCGGCCGACCCGCATCTCGACATGGGACAGCACCCGGGTCACGTTCTCGCGCAGCTGGCTGAGCATGGTCTGGAACAGCTCGAACGCCTCGGCCTGGTACTCGCGCAGGGGATCGCGCTGGGCATAGGCCCTGAGATTGATGCCCTGCCGGAGATGGTCGAGCGTCAGCAGATGGTCCTTCCAGGTCTGGTCCAGGATCTGCAGCAGCAGGCTCTTCTCCGCCATGCGCATGATGTCGGCGCCGTACTGTTCGGTCTTGGCCCGCATCTTGGCGTCCGAGGCCTCGCGGATCCGCTCCTCGATCTCGGTCTCGGCGATGCCTTCCTCCTGCGCCCATTCCTCGATCGGCAGGTCGAGGGCAAGAACGCGGGCGACCTCTTCCTTCAGGCCCTTGACGTCCCACTGCTCGGCATAGGAGTTGGCGGGGATCGCCGTCCTGACCATGTCGCTGATCACCTCGTGGCGCATGTCCTCGACGACATGCTCCACCTCCTTCGAGGCCATGATCTCCCGGCGCTGCTCATAGACGACCTTCCGCTGGTCATTCATGACGTTGTCGAACTTCAGCAGGTTCTTGCGGATGTCGAAGTTGCGCGCCTCGACCTTCTGCTGAGCCTTCTCCAGCGCCTTGTTGATCCAGGGATGGATGATCGCCTCGCCCTCTTTCAGGCCCAGCCGCTGGAGCATCCCGTCCAGACGGTCGGACGCGAAGATCCGCATGAGGTCGTCTTCGAGGCTGAGGAAGAACTTCGAGCGGCCGGGATCGCCCTGGCGGCCGGAGCGGCCGCGAAGCTGGTTGTCGATCCGCCGGCTTTCGTGCCGCTCCGTTCCGACGACATAGAGGCCGCCGGCGTTCAGCACCGTCTGCCTGTCCCGCTCGTGCTCGGCCTTGATGCGCTCGATCGCGGCGGCGCGCTCTGCCTCGTCCGTGATGTTCGCCGTCTCCTCGGCGATGCGCATCTCGAGGTTGCCGCCCAGCTGGATGTCGGTGCCGCGGCCCGCCATGTTGGTGGCGATGGTGACGGCGCCTGGCCGGCCGGCCTGGGCGACGATCATGGCCTCCTGCTCGTGGAAGCGGGCGTTCAGCACGTTGTGCTTGATCTTGGCCTTCTTCAGGAGGGCGGACAGGGTCTCGGACTTCTCGATCGAAACGGTGCCGACAAGGACCGGCTGCTGGCGGGCGTAGCACTCCTTCACCAGCTCGATGATCGCGTCGTACTTCTCCTGTGCCGTGCGGTAGACCTCGTCGTCCTCGTCCCGGCGGGCGACCGGGACGTTGGTCGGGATCTCCACCACCTCCAGGCCGTAGATCTCGGCGAACTCGGTGGCCTCGGTCATGGCCGTGCCGGTCATGCCGGCCAGCTTCGGATAGAGGCGGAAATAGTTCTGGAAGGTGATCGAGGCGAGGGTCTGGTTCTCGCGTTGGATCTGCACGCCTTCCTTGGCTTCCAGGGCCTGATGCAGGCCCTCGGAATAGCGACGGCCCTCCATCATGCGGCCGGTGAACTCGTCGATGATGACGACCTTGCCGTCCTTGACGATGTAGTCGCGGTCCTTCTGGAACAGCTTGTGGGCACGCAGCGCCTGGTTCGTGTGATGCACCAGGTTCACGTTGGCGATGTCGTAGAGCCCGCCCGGCGCCAGCAGCCCCGCTTCCTCCAGAAGCCGCTCCATGGTCTCCTGGCCCTGTTCGGTCAGGCTGGCCGTGCGATGCTTCTCGTCGACCTCGTAGTCTTCCTCCGTCAGCTTCGGAATCAGGGCGTTGACCCTGATGTAGAGCTCGGACGAATCCTGGGCCGGACCGGAGATGATCAGCGGCGTCCGCGCCTCGTCGATCAGGATCGAGTCCACCTCGTCGACGATCGCGAAGTTGAACGGCCGCTGGACCATGTCCTCCAGCCGGAATTTCATGTTGTCGCGCAGATAGTCGAACCCGAACTCGTTGTTCGTGCCGTAGGTGATGTCTGCGGCGTAGGCTTCCCGGCGCTCGTGATCGTCGAGGCCGTGCACGATGCAGCCGACACTGAGGCCCAGGAACCGATAGACCTGGCCCATCCACTGGCTGTCGCGCCGGGCCAAGTAATCGTTCACGGTGACGACATGGACGCCCTTGCCCTCGAGCGCGTTGAGATAGACCGGCATGGTGGCGACCAGGGTCTTGCCCTCGCCGGTCTTCATCTCCGAGATCTTGCCCTGGTGCAGGACCATGCCGCCGATCAGCTGGACATCGAAGGGACGCAGGCCCAGCACGCGCTTCGCCGCTTCGCGCACCGTCGCGAAGGCGTCGGGCAGGATGTCGTCCAGCGTCTCGCCCTTGGTCAGCCGGTCGCGGAACTGCTGCGTGCGCCCACGCAGTTCGTCGTCGCTCAACTTGGCGACCTCGGGCTCGAGCGCGTTGATCTGGGCGACTGTCTTGCTGAGCGTCTTGACCACACGGTCGTTGGCGGTGCCAAAAATCTTCCGGGCGAGCGCACCGAACATCGAGTATCCTCAGGTATTGCAGTGAAGGGACGTCGGTCCCCGGCAGGTCAATTGGCCCTTGTCCTTGGCGTATTCAATCGCCAGCGTCATGCCTTCGTCCAGTCGGGAAACCCCTGGTGACCGTCGTGGCACTCGTCGGCCGTCGGCGGCGACAATAGCGGATGGAGGCGGCTTTTCCAACCGCTCGGGGCAATGCGGCGACCGGGCGGTTCGCCCCGATTGCGCTTTGCGGGCCGGGATGCGGCCGGTCGTCCGGCCGCCTCAGCGGCCGGTCCCGAAGGTCAGGTCCGTGTGCCGGACGCCCTTGAACGAGAAATAGCGCATCCGGGGCTTGCCCTTCACGCCGGCCGGCTTGAGGAAGACGCCGATGCAGGTCCAGCCGACCAGCTTCCACCAGGCGTAGACCACCTGGTCCGGATCCCGGCGCCAGAGCCCCTGCGCCAGCCTGGGCAGGAACAGCAGCAGGTCCAGGGGCCCATGGTCGTAACGGGAGGTGAGCGGCCGGCAATGCCAATAGACGCCGAGCCTGTAGAGCGATTGGGGCGTCAGCGGCCGCCCGACATGTGTCGGATCGTCCCAGAAGGACAGGATCAGGTGAAGCTTCTGGGCGAAGGGGAAGGAAAAGGCGGTGGATCGGTCGGACGGGCCCTCCACATAGATCATCCCGCCCGGCCGGCATACCCGCACCGCCTCGCCGAATACGGCAACGGGATCGGTCAGGTGCTCCAGCACATGGCTTAGGACGACCAGATCGAAGCTGTCGTCCTCCCAGGGCAGGGCGTCGACCCTGAGATCGGCGATCCGCAACTCTGCCGACGGGGGCGGCGGCTCGTCGTCGGTCAGGTCGCAGCCCGAATGGCGGAGATCGCCCCGTCCGGCTGCCTGTGCGGCCGCGACGAGCTTCCAGCCGTGGCAGCCGACGTCGAGCACCCGGCCGCCCTCCGGAACCCGGGCGATGACCGCCTCCAAAGTTTTCAAGGGTCCGCCCGGCGGCGTTCCCGTAGCCGCGATCCCGCCGGCCGCTTCGGTCGCCTCGACGGCGTCCCGGCCGGGGGAAGCGGTGTGCAGGGAAGCCTCGGGACGGGTCAACGGATCCTGGGGCTTCTGCTCCAATCGTCGTCCTCCCGGCCTGAATCTTGAACCTTCGTATCGACTATTCTCATAGCGGTCGCGCGTCTTCGGCGCCGGGCGAGGATCGAGGCACCGACATCGGGCGACCGAGCACGATGCGTACGGTCGTCCCTTCGCCCGGAACGCTATGCAGCTCAAGGGTCCCGCCCATAAGTTCGACGAAATGCTTGGCAAGCGGCAGGCCAAGTCCCACGCCGTCGTGACGGCGCGACATGGGATTCGCGATTTGCCCGAAGGGCGCCAGGGCCTTGGCGATGTCGCCGGACTCGATCCCGATCCCGGTGTCCTGCACCTCCAGCACGACGGACTCCGACGTCGCTGTTCCCCGCAGGGTGATGACGCCGCCCTCGGGCGTGAACTTGACGGCGTTGGAGGCCAGGTTCAGGAGCGCCTGGCGCAGCTTGGTCGTATCCGAGACGACCATGCCCGAAAGCCCTTCGGTCTCGACGCGGAGATCTAGTCCGGCCGCCTGCGATGCCGGACGGATCATCCGCGCGACGGATTCGATGACCTCGCGCGGATCGGTGACCTGCCGCTCCGCCACCATGCGGCCGGCCTCGGCCTTGGCGATCGACAGGATGTCGTTGACCACCGCGAGGAGATGATGGCCGGCACGGAGCACGTCCCCCACATACTCTTTCTGAACCCGATTGAGCGGGCCGACATAGCCCTCGCGCAGCATCTCGGAGAAGCCGATGATGGCGTTGAGGGGGGTGCGCAGCTCGTGGCTCATATTGGCCACGAATTCCATCTTGGCCCGATTCGCGGTTTCGGCCTGCTCCTTGGCCCGACGCAGCGCCTCTTCCCGGAGGACGGTTTCGGTGATGTCGACCATGATCGCAACCACCCCGCCGTCGCGCGTCAGGCGCCGGCTGCAACGGACCCAGCGGCCGTCCTCGAGCTCGATCTCGAACACGCCGTCCGGCTGATGGATGCAGCGGCGCCCCGGCAGGAAGCCGAGCCCGTTGCCGACGCCGAGTGGCTCGGCCTCGGTCCCGTCCGATGTCGGTTTCCGATCCGTCAGGGTCCCATCCGGCGCTGGAACCGGCCGGATCGCGTCCGCAAGCTCATGCGGCAGGGCCAGGGCCCGGCGGTTGAAGATGACCGTCCGGCCTTGGGCATCGAAGACTGCGACGCCGTCCGGCGCGCTTTCCAGCGCGTCCTCCAGGCGGGACTGGGCGCGTTCCGCAAGCCGGCGGAGCTGGTCTGCCGTTCTTGCCTGCCGGACCAGCAGCAGGACCAGAAGGGTGCCCGAAAGCATGGTGGCGACGGCGAGCGCCAGGAACTCCCGGCGGACGCGCCGCCATTCGGAGCGATCGGCGCCTGCGGCGATGCGCTGCTCGGTGGTGCCGACCAGGTGATGCAGGGGCAGGGCGAAGGGCTCCAGCGCCTCCCGTACCTCGCGATGCGCCTCGTAATCGCCCGGCACCAGCGCCCGAAGTCGCCCCTCCACGTCGGCAAGAGCGTCGATGGCCTCATTGGCCAGATCGACGGCGCCCGGGATCTTGCGGATGAGCGATGCTTCCGCCCCTTCGAGAATCACCAGGAGGCGGCTCCAGTAGATCTCCATGCGGAGCACGAGATCATCGACCCCGTCGGGAAGATCGCCCCGTTCATGCGCATCGAGGGCGCGCAGGAACCGCAACAGTTCGATCTCCGTCTGGGCGGCGACCCAGTAGCTGGCCCGCTGCTGCTCTTCGATCCGCCGCCAGAGATCCTCCAGGGAGTTCGCGACGTGAAGGGTAAGCAGGAACAGCCCGACAACCACTCCGGCGAGCCACCAATAGTGTTTCCAGCCGGCCGTGGTTTTCATTCTACTACCTGATCTCGATCGACTGGATCTGCCAGATCATCTTGTTGGCAGTCGTGTGAACGCGGAGCTCGGGATACGCGTCGACGGGGTAGATGAGCCAGAGCGGGCCTTTCTCCCGAATAGACATGTATTCGCCGTTGTGCTTGAGCGCGAGCAGGACCCCGTAGCGTTGCAACTCGTCGATGGGTATTTCCACCTCGTAATCATTCAGGGCCTTGAATCTCGCCGTACGGCCCCTCGCCTGGACGGTCTTCAGCAGGTCGGGGATCCGGACACCTTCGAACACCTGGACGCCTTCGGTCCATGGCGTGGACGTCCGAATCGTGCTGTTCCCCAGGCGTTCCAGAAGCGCGCGGTCGAACTGGGCGGATCTGTCCCCGTTGGTCGCACCGATGTTGCCTGTCACCCGCAGGATCACCGTCCCGGCGGGGGCCGGCAGGTCCGCCGCGTTCGCCGCCATGGCGAAGGTCAGGAGAAGCCACCCCAAGATCGATCCGGCCGCCAGGCGCCGCAGGTGCAAGATCATCAATCCCGTTCCGGTTATTCTTCTTTTGCTCGGCTGATCTGACGAGTTGGCGGGCGCCCGTCAGACCATACTACGTCAGCATCGTTAATTTTTCCTTATAGCTGGTTAAAGATGGGAGAGAAATCTTCCGCAACCGGAAGGCCGCCCGGATCCCTAATTCAACAATTTTAATTTGTTATAATTTCAGGTTTGACAGCCGACGCAAAGGAATACACTCTTTTGGTACAGCGCCGATTTGAGGTTCAGCTTGCGGGCGCTTTAAGAAATGCAGCTAAAGCGAGCGGGGCAATGCTACCGCTCGGAATATCCGGCGGTCGTCTACGGAATTGCCCCGGATCTTCCAGCGCCTCCCCGCTTTGAGCCTCGTTGGATCAATGTCGCCGTCGCTCGCGTCGGCGAGAAGTGGGGAGTGTCAGATGTCCCGTACGTCCTTGCGTATGGCAGCCGCCTTGGCCGCCGCCTTCGCTGTCACCTCGGGTCCGGCCGCGGCCGAGACCGACCGCATCGTGCTCGACTACGCGTACTATAATCCGGTCAGCCTGCTCCTGAAGGAAAAGGGCTGGATCGAGGAGGAGTTCGCGGCCGACGACATCGATGTCGAATGGGTGCTCAGCCTCGGCAGCAACAAGGCCCTGGAATTCCTGAACGGGTCCAGCGTGGACTTCGGGTCCACCGCCGGCGGCGCCGCGTTGCTTGCCCGCGCCAACGGCAATCCGATCAAGGCGATCTACATCTATTCGCAGCCGGAATGGACGGCGCTCGTGACCCGACCCGATACCGGCATCCAGTCGGTTGCGGACCTGGCCGGAAAGCGCGTGGCCGTGACCCGGGGGACGGATCCGCATCTCTTCCTGCTTCGTGCGCTTGCCGATGCCGGTCTCTCCGAAGACGACATCGAGGCCGTGCTGCTTCAGCATCCCGACGGCGCGCGCGCTCTGGTCCAGGGGGCGGTCGATGCCTGGGCGGGGCTCGACCCGCATATGGCCCAGGTCGAGATCGATGACGGCGCGGTGCTGTTCTTCCGGAACGCAGACCTCAACTCCTACGGCGTCCTGAACGTGCGTGCCGAATTCGCCGAGGAGAATCCGGAGCTGGTCGATCGGGTGCTCGAGGTCTACGAGCGGGGCCGCCAGTACGCCCTCGATCATCCGGACGAGATCCGGGACATCCTGATCGCGGAAACGCGGCTGTCGCCCGAGGTCGCCGAAAAGCAACTCGACGAACGTACCGCGTATCCCGATCCGCGGATCGGCGTCGCGCACCGGGAGAACTGGCAGGCGGTCGGCGAATTGCTGAAGCAGATCGGGCTGCTGGACGAGAGCGTCGATGTCGCCCAGCTCCTCGACGATCTGATCGACACCTCGTTCGCCGATCGCGTGCTCGGACACCAGCAGGCGCAGAGATGAGCGTCAGCCTGACCCTGGCCGGCCGAAAGGAGGCCGCCGCCCCGCCCAGGCGGGCGCGGCGGCGCCTGCCGAAGGGCTGGATCGCTCCTCTGGTCATTCTCGTCGCCTGGGAGATCCTTGCCCGGGCCGGTGTCTTCAAGCCCAATCTGATGCCGGGACCGACCGACGTCGGCGGCGAGCTCCTTTACCTGTTTGAACGCGGGCGTCTGTTCGATCACATGGGCATGACCCTTTGGCGGGTCGGCGGGGGCTTCCTGGCCGGTGTCGCCGCGGCGACCCTGTTCGGCGCGCTGACGGGATATTCGCGGACGACGCGCGAGCTTCTCGACCCGACGATACAGGCGCTCAAGGCCGTGCCGTCGCTGGCCTGGGTCCCGCTGTTCATCCTGTGGTTCGGGATCTTCGAGGCTTCGAAGGTCGCGCTCATCGCGGTCGGAGTCTTCTTCCCGGTCTACCTGTCGCTGATGAGCGGCATCCAGGATGTCGACCGGAAGCTGGTCGAGGTCGGGGAGGTGCTCGGCCTCGGCCGTTTCGAAATCGTCTGGCGGATCCTCGTCCCGGCGACGCTTCCCTCCTACCTCGTCGGCCTCAGGGCCGGCCTGGCGCTCGGCTGGATGTTCGTGATCGCGGCCGAGCTGATGGGGGCGAGCAAGGGGTTGGGCTTCCTGATGTTCGACGGTCAGATGACCGGGCGTCCGGCGCAGATCATCGCGGCCCTGATCCTCTTCGCGGTCCTGGGCAAGCTGACGGATGCCGCGCTCACCCTGGCCGCCCGGCCGCTGCTTGCCTGGCAGGACAGTTTCGGCACCATGACGGAGCGGGCGGATGCTGCACGTTGAACGCCTGACCAGACGCTTCCCGAACGGGGTCGTTGCCTTGGACGGCATCGACCTCAGCGTCGGCGAGGGCGAGATCGTCAGCGTCCTCGGCACCAGCGGCTGCGGCAAGTCGACCCTTCTGCGGCTGCTGATGGGCCTTGACGCGCCGAGCGCGGGCCGGGTGACGGTGGACGGCGTGCCGGTCACCGGGCCCGTTCCCTCGGTCGGCGTCATCTTCCAGGAACCGCGGCTGATGCCGTGGCTGTCCGTCGCCGACAATGTCCGCTTCGGGATCGCGAAGCTCGACCGGACGGAACGTGAGGCGCGGCTTGCGGAGGCCCTGGAGCTCGTCGGCCTGACGGAGTTCGCCGACGCCTATCCGCGGGAGCTTTCGGGAGGCATGGCCCAGCGCGTGGCGATCGCCCGCGCCCTGGTCCGCCGGCCTTCGATCCTGCTGCTCGACGAACCGTTCAGCGCCCTCGACAACTTCACCCGGATCGCGCTGCAGGACCATCTGCTGCGGATCTGGGCGGCGCAGCGCATCACCATGGTGTTTGTCACCCACGACATCGAGGAGGCGTTGACGCTGGGCGACCGGGTGATCGTCATGCGCGGATCGCCCGGGAGAATCCACCGGGAGATTCTGCCCGGCCCGCGGCCCCGGCTCAGGAACACGCTGGCGTTCCATACCCTGAAGGACGAGGTCGCCACCGCCCTCAACCTGTTCGAGGACGCAGGCGGCATCTGAGCGAGCGCCGTCAGCGGGACGCCACGACCTCTAGCATCGCGGGCCCGTAGCGTTCCAACTTGGCGCGGCCGACGCCGGGCAGGCGGGAGAGGGACCGGAGATCGCGCGGCTTGTCCCGCGCGATCTCGATCAGGGTCGCGTCATGGAAGATGACATAGGGCGGCACGCCCTGTTCACGCGCCAGCTCCAGCCGGCGCTGGCGCAGAGCCTGGAACAGTTGTTCGTCGGCCGGGTCGACCAGATGGGCGCGGTCCCGCGGGGCCGGCCCCCGGCTTCCGCGGGCTGGATCGCGGCGCAGCTCGATCCGGCGTTCGCCGCGCAGGATCGCGCGGCAATCCTCGCCGAGGTGAAGGCCGCCATGGCCCGCCATGTCGACGACCAGCAGCCCGTGGGCGACGAGTTGGCGGAGGATGGAGCGCCAACGGTCGCGGCCGACCGCCTTGCCGATCCCGTAGACCGACAGCTTGTCGTGCCCGAATGAGCGGATCTTCTCGGTGTCGGCGCCCATCAGCACGTCGATGAGGTGGGCCGCGCCGAAGCGCTGGCCCGTGCGGTAGACGGCGGACAGCGCCATCTGGGCCTCGACCGTCGCATCGAAGCTCTCGACCGGCTCGAGGCAGGTGTCGCAGTTCCCGCAAGGGTCGCAACGGTCGCCGAAATAGTCGAGCAGCACCTGCCGGCGGCAGCGCACGGTTTCGCAATAACCCAGCAGCGCATCGATCTTGCGGCGCTCGATCCGCTTCTGGGCGTCGGGTGCCTCGGAGGATTCCAGAAGCTGGTGCAGCTTGGCGACGTCTTCCAGGCCGTAGACCATCCAGGCCTCCGCCGGCAGGCCGTCCCGGCCCGCCCGGCCGGTTTCCTGGTAATAGGCCTCCAGGCTCTTCGGCAGGTCCAGATGGGCGACGAACCGGACATTCGGCTTGTCGATGCCCATGCCGAAGGCGATGGTCGCCACCATGACCAGACCTTCCTCCTTGAGGAAGCGCTCCTGATGGGCGGCGCGCACGGTCTTGTCCAGGCCGGCATGGTAGGGCAGGGCGGCGCGGCCCTGTTCGACCAGCCAGCGGGCGATCTCGTCCACCTTGCCGCGGGACATGCAGTAGACGATCCCGGCCTCGCCCTCGTGCTCCTCCAGGAAGGAGAGAAGCTGGGCCTTGGTGTTGCGCTTGGTGGCGACCCGGTAGCGGATGTTCGGCCGGTCGAAGCCGGCGACGAAAATGCGGCTGTCGCGCGACGGATCGTCCAGCTTCAGCCGTTCGACGATGTCCTTGCGGGTGGGGCCGTCCGCAGTGGCCGTGAGCGCGATGCGCGGCACCTGGGGATAGCGGTCGTGCAGTACCGAAAGCTGCAGATAGTCCGGCCGGAAGTCGTGGCCCCATTGGGAAACGCAATGGGCCTCGTCGATCGCGAACAGCGCGATCCGGCAACGGTCGAGCTGGTCCATGAGCCCGTTGCCCAGCAGCCGCTCCGGCGCGACATAGACGAGGTCGATGGCGCCCGCCCGCATCTGCCGCAGGACCTCGCGGCTTTCCTCGTAGGCGAGGGTGGAGTTGAGCGCGGCGGCCCGGACGCCGAGCTGCCGCAGCACCTCCACCTGGTCCTGCATGAGGGCGATCAGGGGCGAGACGACGATGCCGACGCCGTCCCTGGCGAGCGCCGGGATCTGATAGCAAAGGGACTTCCCGCCGCCGGTCGGCATCAGGACCAGCGCGTCGCCTCCGGCGACGACGTGGTCGATGATCTCCGCCTGCTGGCCTCGGAAGCTGTCATAGCCGAAGACGGTGCGCAGAATTTCCAAGGGGCGGCGGGACATGCCCGCGCTTATACAACATCTGGTGGGCTTGCCAACGGACGATCGGTCGCGGGGCCGCTTCCCTGTGCCATTCCGCCGGGCGAAGCGTTAGGCTGACGCCTTCGGGCTGAACAAGGGACCAAACGGGAGAGCTTCATGAATCGGGACGGCGCCATCCTGATCGGCCGGGGCGAGGAGCCGCGGCACCTGCTGCTGCCGCTTGCGAACCGGCACGGGCTGATCGCGGGCGCGACCGGGACCGGAAAGACGGTCACCCTGCAGGTGCTGGCCGAAGGCTTCTCGCGGAACGGCGTTCCGACCGTCATGGCCGACATCAAGGGCGATCTTTCCGGCATCAGCCAGGCCGGCAGCCCGAACGAGAAGATCGACGACCGCGTGCGGAAGATCGGTATCGCCGACTTCGGGCACCGGGGCTGCCCTACGGTCTTCTGGGACGTGTTCGGGGAGCAGGGGCACCCGATCCGCGCGACCGTGTCGGAGATGGGGCCGCTGCTGCTGGCCCAGCTTCTCGACCTCAGCGAGGCGCAGGAGGGGGTCCTCAACATCGCCTTCCGCGTCGCCGATGAGGAGGGGCTGCTGCTCCTGGACCTGAAGGACCTCCAGGCCATGCTGCAGTTCGTCGGCGAGAACGCCGCGAGCCTCACGACGCGCTACGGCAATGTCAGCAAGGCGTCGGTCGGGGCGATCCAGCGCGCGTTGCTGACCCTGGAGCACCAGGGCGGCGACCGCTTCTTCGGCGAGCCTGCCCTCAAGATCACCGACCTGATCAGGCAGGACGCGAACGGCCACGGGATCGTCAACCTGCTGGCCGCCGACCGGCTGATGCAGAGTCCGCGGCTCTATGCGACCTTCCTGCTCTGGCTCCTGTCCGAGCTGTTCGAGGAGCTGCCGGAGGTGGGCGATCGGGAGAAGCCGCGCTTCGTCTTCTTCTTCGACGAGGCGCATCTCCTGTTCGACGACGCGCCGAAGGCGCTCGTGGAGAAGATCGAGCAGGTGGTCCGGCTCATCCGCTCCAAGGGCGTCGGCGTCTATTTCGTCACCCAGAACCCGCTGGACATCCCGGATACGGTGCTGGGCCAGCTCGGCAACCGGGTCCAGCACGCGCTTCGCGCCTTCACCCCGCGGGAGCAGAAGGCGGTGAAGTCGGCGGCCGAGACCTTTCGCCCCAACCCGAAGTTCGAGACAGCCGCCGTCATCACCGAACTGGGGGTGGGCGAGGCGCTGGTCTCCACCCTGGACGAAAAGGGCCGGCCGACCGTCGTCGACCGGGTGCTGGTCTGTCCGCCATCCTCCCGCATCGGACCGGCAACGGCGGAGGAGCGCAAGACGATCATGGCAGCAAGCACGGAGGCCGCCAGATACGACGAAAGCTTCGATCGGATCTCCGCCTATGAGAAGCTGAAGGAGCGGGCTGCCGCGGAGTCCGAGGGGACCGGGGCCGGGGAGCCCGCGCCGGGGCGGGAGCAGAAGTCTGGCCGGCGGGCCGGCGCACGTTCTCTTCCATCCCGCCGGCAGGGCATCGGCGAGGCCTTCGTGAAGAGCGCGATGCGCAGCATCGGCAGCCGGCTCGGGCGCGAGATCGTGCGCGGGCTGCTGGGCGCCATCGCCAGATCCCGCTAATTCGGCCGGGTCCACGATCCCTGCCGTATTGTGAGCAACTTTGACCTGTGCTTTACCGGGCGGGGTTTCCCGCCTGCCGGAGCCGACCGGACTATCGGCATTCCAAAAGCCGCCTGAAAGGATCCGAACTCCTATGCGATCATCAACTCTCAAAGCCGCCGCCAGCGGTGCCGTCCTGGCCTGGGTCCTGACGGGCGCGGTGGCGTCCGTTCAAGCCCAGGACGATCCGACGGCCACCGCCGAGCAGGTGGAAGACCGCCTTGTCGCCGAGGTGAACGGCGAGAAGATCTATCAGAGCGAGGTCCTGGACACGATCCAGACCCTTCCGCCACAGGTGCGCCAGATGCCGGTGCAGATGCTGGTTCCCCTGGTGGCGGACCAGCTCGTCACCGGCCGCCTCATCGCGCGCAAGGCCATAGACGCCGGGCTTCAGGACAGCGAGGAGGTGCAGCGCCGGCTTGCCGATGCGGAGCGCCGAATCGTCCAGGAGGTCTGGCTGAACCAGCAGATCGACGAGAAGATGACCGAAGAGGCCATCCAGGCCGCGTATCAGGATTTCCTGGCCGCCAACCCGCCGGCCGAGGAAGTCCGGGCCCGGCACATCCTGGTCGAAACCGAGGAAGAGGCCCGGGACATCATCAGGCAGCTTGAGGAGGGCGGCGATTTCGCGGCGATCGCAGCCGAGAAGTCGAAGGATCCGGGCGCGTCCAACGGCGGCGATCTCGGCTACTTCACGAAGGACCGGATGGTCGAGCCTTTCGCCGAGGCGGCCTTCGCCCTGGAGCCCGGCACGACCAGCGAGGAGCCGGTACAGACCCAGTTCGGCTGGCACGTCATCAGGGTCGAGGATCGGCGGATGCAGGAGCAGCCGACGCTGGAGCAGATCCGCGGTTCGCTGGAACAGGACGTGGAGCGGCAGATCGTTCAGGACATCGTCGCCGAACTGCGCAGCGATGCCGAGATCACCGTCTACGGCCCGGACGGCAATCCCATGGCCCAGCCGGAAGAGGCGCCTGCCGAGCAGTAGCCTCCGGTTCAGGGCGGCAGCGGGACGGAACGAGGGAGCGGCCGGGAAGCGGCCCGGGCCGCTCTTGCCCTCGGCCCGGACTGGGCGTAAAGCGGACAGCGGTTTGCTTCTGCCGGAGATGCCCGTCCCATGCCGCTTGCCCGTTCGCCGCTTGCGCCCGAATCCTTTCCCGTCCTGCCGGCAATCCCCGGCGTCCGTGTCGCCGGACAGGCGGTCGGGATCAAGAAGACCGGCGCGCCCGATCTGTTCCTGGCGGCAATCGATCCCGGCGCCACCGTCGCCGGGGTTTTCACCCGCTCTCTCTGCGCCTCCGCCCCGGTCGAGTGGTGCCGGCGCGCGCTTCATCGCGGCAGCGTGCGCGTCGTCGTCGCCAATTCCGGGAACTCGAACGCCTTCACAGGTCGCGCCGGGGAGATCACCGTCGAGCGGACCGTCCAGGCGGCCACCGGCCTGTTCGGCTGCGACCCGGACGAAGTTTTCATCGCGTCCACCGGCGTGATCGGCGAGCCGATGGCCCCGGACGCGATCGGCGGCAAGCTGGACGCCGTTGCCCCGAACCTGTCGCCGGACGCCTGGTCGCAGGCGGCGGAAGCGATCCGCACCACCGACACCTTTCCGAAGGCGGCGACGCGCAAGGCCCGGATCGGCGGATTTGAGGTCACGATCAACGGGATCGCCAAGGGCTCGGGCATGATTGCGCCGGACATGGCGACGATGCTCGCCTTCGTCTTCACCGATGCCGCGATCGGGCAGGCCGCGCTCCAGGCGATGCTGGCGGACGCCGCCGATCGTTCCTTCAACGCGATCACGGTGGACGGCGACACCTCGACCAGCGATACGCTGCTTCTGGTCGCGACCGGCAAGGCCGGAAACGACCCGGTCCGGGATCATCGGGATCCGGAGCTTCAGGACTTCAGGCGGGCGCTTGACGATCTGATGATCGACCTTGCCCACCAGGTGGTCCGGGACGGCGAGGGCGCCCAGAAATTCGTGACCATCCGCGTCACCGGCGCCGAGTCCAACCGGGCGGCGCGCCGGGTCGGTCTCGCCATCGCCAATTCGCCGCTCGTGAAGACCGCCATCGCCGGCGAGGACGCCAATTGGGGGCGCATCGTCATGGCGGTCGGCAAGGCCGGCGAAAAGGCCGACCGGGACAGGCTCTCGATCTCCATCGGCGGCGTCGAGATCACCCGCGACGGCCAGCGCGTCCCCGACTACGACGAGGCCCCGGTCGCAGCGCATATGAAGGGACGCGAGATCGACATCGCGGTGGATCTCGGCGTCGGGACGGGCGAGGGCACGGTCTGGACCTGCGACCTGACCCACGGCTACATCTCGATCAACGCCGACTATCGCAGCTGAACGGCTGCCGCCCGCCGCATCCGATCGACGGGGTGGACCGGGCGGCGACGCTGCGTCTATACCAGCCGGGTCCCGATGCGCCAGCAGCAACCCAGACCGATGCCAGAGACCAGCAATCCGCCGCGGGCCACCTCGTTCCCGGCCGCCCGGATCCCGGCCCGGAGGGCCGGGTCATGATCCCGGAGCGGCTGGAAACCCAACGTCTGGTCCTGCGCCGGCACCGTCGTGCCGATGCGCCCCGGTTGGCCCAGCTGCTCAACAATTGGGAGGTGGTCCGCTGGCTGGCCCAGGTGCCCTTCCCCTACACGGAGAAGGACGCGCTGGACTGGATCTCCCAAACCGGCCGCAACTGGGTCGAGGGGCGGGACTACCAATTCGTCGCCGTGCTGAAGGAAACGAACGAGGTGGTCGGCCATATCGGCATCCGGATGGATGTGCCCCGGCCGACGGGGGAGCTCGGCTACTGGTTCGGTCAGCCCTATTGGGGCCTAGGCTATGGTGCCGAGGCGGCGCGGGCGATGGTCGCCTTCGGGTTCCTGGAACTGAAGCTGGAGCGCCTCTGGGCGACCTATCTGCCGGAGAATGTCCGGTCCCTCACCGTTCTGAGCAAGGCCGGGCTCATGCCCGATGGTTTCAAGAGCCAGGAGTTTTCGACCCTGAAGCGCACCGTGAACTGCCCGATGATGGCGATCGACCGCGCCGAATATCTTCAGACGGCGACGATGGCGGAAACCCGGTCGTGAGCGACAAACCGATCGTGCTGGTCGCCGCTGTGGCGCTCATCGACGTCGACGGGCGGGTGCTTCTCGCCCAGCGGCCGGAAGGCAAGGCCCTGGCCGGGCTATGGGAATTCCCGGGCGGCAAGCTCCAGCCGGGGGAAACCCCCGAAGCGGCCCTCATCCGGGAGCTCAAGGAGGAGCTGGGCATCGACACGAAGGAAAGCTGCCTTGCGCCCTTCACCTTCGCCTCGCACACCTATGAAAGCTTTCATCTCCTGATGCCGCTCTATCTCTGCCGTCGCTGGCAAGGCGCGCCGGTGGCGCAGGAGGGGCAGCGGCTCGCCTGGGTGTGGCCGCAGCGCCTCAGGGACTATGAAATGCCCCCGGCGGACAAGCCGCTGGTCGCGATGCTTCAGGACTTCCTCTGAGGGCCGGAGACCGGGCCGGTCAGCGCGGTCGAGCCTTGTCCCCGGTGGGTATTTCCACCGTGCCGAGCACGTCCGCGAACCGCGCACCGGCGCTGCCCGGGCGAAGCGGCTGCTGCTGGCTTTCGTGCGGAGCCCAGCCGCTCACATAGATGATCTGGAAGGTCGCCGGGATTCGCCCGTCGGCACCACCGAAGAGCTGCTGGTAGGCCCGGGCCACTTCGGGCCAGAAGGCCCGGGCGGGGATCCGGCGATTGCGGGTCCGGGCGGCGGAGGTCTCCCCCATCCCGCGCAGATCGCTCAAGAGCCCAAAGGCGTTCTCGTAGGTGACGGTGACGGTATCCACGTCGACGACGGGAAGCGCGAAGCCGGCACGCTGCATCAGCGCGCCGATGTCGCGCAGATCCGCGAACGGGGAAACCCGCGGACTGGCGCCGCCGGCGACCGTCATTTCCGCCTCCAGCATGGCGCGGCGCAGTTCCGTCAGCGTGTCGCCGCCAAGCATCGCGGCGAGGAACAGGCCGTCCGGCTTGAGCGCGCGGCGGATCTGGACAAGCGCGCCCGGCAGGTCGTTGACCCAGTGCAGCGACAGGTTGGAAACGGCGAGATCGAAGCTCTCGTCCGCGAAGGGCAGCACCTCCTCGTCGGCGACGAGGGCGGTGGCCTCGCCCGCGGCGGCGATGCGGGCCGCCATGGCCGGGGAGAGGTCGCAGGCGATGATGCGCCCGATTCCCTTCCGTCCGGGCAGCAGCGACGTCATTTCGCCGCCATGGCAGCCGAGATCCAGCGCGATCGGAAATTCCCGCTTGACGTCGTCGAGCCGCTCGGCAAGGGCGGCTGCGACATGCCGGAACAGGAAGTCGTGCCGGTGGAGGCCGGGGGCGGCACGGTCGCGGTGCCGGCGGACGACCAGCCGGTCGAAGACCAGCATCGGGTCGGAGAGTCGGGGGGCTGGGGGTGCCATGTCGGGCAATATGGTGGTTCGACGTCGGGACGCAATCTGACGGAGGGGCGCCGGATGCTCAACCGGCGCCTTCGTCCGGCCGGTGCCGGAACGTCTCCGCGGCTGACAGGCCGGACGGGGTTCTGATACTTTTCGCATGAACATGCCGGTTCCCGCAGGCCGGCGTGCATCCGGTTGGAGGCGTGCCATGCAAGCCGGTGTCTGGCGGATCCGATCGCGTGACATCCTGCTCGCCGCGCTGGGCGCCGTGCTTCCGCCCCGATGCCTCGCCTGCGGGGAGATCGTCGACCTTCAGGGGACCCTCTGTCCCGGCTGCTGGACGAAGCTCTCTTTCCTCCAGGCGCCCTGGTGCATGTGCTGCGGCCTGCCCTTCGAATTCGACGCCGGATACGGCGCTCTCTGCGGCACGTGCAGCCGGCAGGCGCCCGTCTTCGACCGTGCCCGGTCCGTGCTGGCCTATGACGATGGCAGCCGGCCGCTGCTGCTGGCCTTCAAGCATGGCGACGCGACCCATGCCGCGGCGACCTATGGCGGCTGGATGAGGCGGGCCGCGGCCGAGCTACTGCCGGAATCCGACCTCGTCGCGCCGGTCCCGCTTCACCGGCTGCGTCTTCTCAGGCGCAAATACAACCAGGCAGGGCTTCTAGCCCTGGCTCTCGCGAAATCGGCCGGGCTTCCGGCCGTCCCCGATCTGCTGGTCCGCCGCCGGGCGACGCGGTCGCAGGGAAGTCTCGGGCGATCGGCGCGGGTCCGCAACGTCCGGGGGGCCTTCGCCGTCCGGCCGTCCCGCAGCCCGATGGTCGCGGGCAGGCGTGTCCTGCTGGTCGACGACGTCTTCACGACGGGCGCGACCGTGGAGGAATGCGCCCGCGTCCTCAAGCGCGCCGGCGCCAGCACGGTCATGGTGGTGACCCTGGCCCGGGTTCTGCGTCCCGCGGCCTGAGCGCGGGGGCACTCCGCGGAACGCCCTCGGCCTCGTCTCGCGTCTGATATCGTTCGGAAGGGAGGAACAGCCCCGTGGACCAGAGGATCATCGATCTCTACGACGAATACACCCACGCGCCGCTGGACCGCAGGGTCTTCCTGGAACGTCTGGCGGCGCTTGCCGGCGGTTCGGCGGCCGCCGCGGCGATCCTGCCGCTTCTGGAAGCCCGTCGGGCTGCGGCCGCTGCGGTCGCCCCGGACGATCCGAGAGTTGCTAGCGAAACGGCCGTCTATCAGGGAAAGACCGGTGAGGTGAGGGGCTACCTCGCCCGTCCCGCGGAGGGGACCGGGCTCCCCGCAGTCATGATCGTCCACGAGAACCGCGGCCTGAACGCCCATATCGAGGACGTGACGCGGCGGATGGCGCTTGCCGGATTCCTCGCCTACGCGCCGGACTTCCTGTCGCCCGCCGGCGGCACCCCGGACGACGAGGACCGGGCCCGCGAGATGATCCAGGGCCTGGATCCGGCGGACACGACAGCAGACGCGGTGGCCGGAATCGCCTTCCTGAAGGGCCATCCGCTGGGCAACGGCCGGGCCGGGGCCGTCGGGTTCTGCTGGGGTGGCGGGGTAATCGGCCGCCTTGCCGTCGCCGATGCCGATCTCGATGCCGGGGTCGTCTTCTACGGCCAGGCGCCCGACCCGGCGGATGCCGCGCGGATCAAGGCCCCGCTGCTCCTGCACTATGCCGGGCTGGACGAGCGGATCAATGCGCGGGTCCCCGCCTTCCGGGAGGCCCTCGCCGCCGCGGGGGTGGAGCACACGGTTTACATGTACGAAGGGGCGAACCACGCCTTCCACAACGATACCTCCCCTGGCCGCTACGATGCCGAGGCGGCTGCGCTTGCCTGGCAACGGACGATCGACTTCTTCACCGAGAAGCTGGGCGCTTCATGAGGCACCGGCGCTGCGCCGCGGCCGTCGTCGCGGCATCGCTGCTCCTCGCCTTGCCGGGCGCGGCGGAGCCCGCCATTTTCGCGGATCCCTGGCCCGTCGTCGGAGAGACGGCCGAGCTCAGCGTCGAGATCCCGAGCCACAGTCCCTTCGCCCCGGACGACATCGGCGCGGGCATGCCGGAGACCGCCGCGCTCGTCCGATATTTTCCGCCGGTCGGCGCGGACGCGTCCCGCCCGGCGCCGGCCGTCGTTCTGCTGCACGGCGCGGCCGGTGTCGTGGAGGCCCGCGAGCCGACCTATGCCCGCCAACTCGCCGCCATGGGCATCGGGGCCGCCGTCGTCGACGTGTTCCGGGCGCGCCGCCATATCGCGCGCGGGTTCACCGAACGGATCGTCGAGATTACCGAGACCATGGCCCTGGCGGATGCCTTTGCGACGCTGGCCTGGCTTGCCGACCGGCCGGAGATCGACGGCTCCAGGGTCGCCATCTGGGGATTCTCCTATGGCGCGATGGCCAGCATTCTTGCCGCGAACGCCTCGGTAGCCGACCGGTTCGCCGCCGCATACAGCCTGGGGCCGGCACGTTTCGCCGGCCATATCGCCTTCTACGGTCCCTGCATTGCGTCCTTCGAGGATCCGGTCACGACCAGAGCGCCGGTCCTGATGGCCTGGGGAAGCGCGGACGAGCTGATCGACGCCCGGCGCTGCGCGACGCTTGCCGCCGAGCTGGAGCAGGGAGGCTCGTCCGTCAGGATCGAGGTCTACGAGGGCGCCTATCATCAATGGGACGGATCGCGCAACGGACCCCGCCGGATCGGCCGGCTGCTCGACGACTGCGCCTTCAGGGTCGGGCGCGATCTTACGATCAGGGACGGGAGCCTCGGCATCCCGATGGCAGGCCCCTGGACGCGCCGGGTGATGCTGGGCCTCTGCGTCGGCCGGGACGGCTATCTGATCGGCCGGGACGACGCTGTCCGGGCCAAGTCCGACCGTGCCGTCGCCGAGTTTCTGGCCAAGGTCTTCCGGGTCGGGGGCGCGGAATAGCCGGCGCCTTTTCCCGCGCGCCGGCAGCGCCAAAGCCCGCGACGTTCCGCCCTCCTGCCCGCTGACGGCTTCATCGCCATCTGATATGGAACGAAGCCGCGGCTTCGTCCGACGCCTATTCGGCTGCCCCGGCCATCCGGACGGAAGCCTGATCGAGGATTCCCATGCCTGTTGTCACCGTCTATTCGACCCCGTACTGTCCATATTGCATCATGGCGAAGCAGCTTCTTCAGAAGAAGGGCGTGAGCTTCGAAGAGATTGACGTGGCCGCGAACCCGGCCCGCCGGGCCGAGATGCGGGAACGTGCGCAGGGGCGCAACACCGTGCCCCAGATCTTCATCGACGGCACCCATGTCGGGGGCTGCGACGACCTCTATGCGCTGGATCGGGCAGGCAAGCTAGACCCGCTACTGACGGAGAGCTGAGGGATGACCGGGACGCTGAAAGTTGCCTGTGTGCAGGTGAACGCGGGTCCCGAGATCGCACCGAATCTGGAGGCGGCAGGGACCCTGGTGCGTCGCGCCCGGGATGCCGGGGCCGACCTCATCGCCCTTCCCGAGAACGTGTCCATGGTCGTCCAGGGGCGGGCCAAGGTCCTGGAGAGGGCGCGCCCGCAGGACAGCCATCCGGCGGTTCCCTTCTTTGCCGATCTGGCCCGGGAAACGGGGGCGACGATCCTCGCTGGATCGATCGCCGTCCTGCTGGAGGACGGCCGGATCGCGAACCGGAGCCTGCTGTTCGATCCTTCCGGCCGGCTGGTCGCGACCTATGACAAGATCCACATGTTCGACGTGGATCTGCCGAACGGCGAGAGCTACCGGGAGAGCGCGACCTTCCGGCCCGGCGAGCGGGCCGTCGTCGCGCCGGTCGCGGCGCCCGGGGGGCGGGCCGGGCTCGGCATGACCATCTGCTACGATGTCCGCTTCGCCTATCTCTACCGGGCGCTGGCCAAGGCCGGCGCCGACATCCTTGCCGTGCCGGCGGCGTTCACCGTGCCGACCGGCCAGGCCCATTGGCACCTGCTGCTGCGGGCGCGGGCTGTCGAAACCGGCTGCTTCGTGATCGCGCCCGCCCAGACGGGAACCCATGACGGCGGGCGGCGGACCTACGGGCATTCGCTGATCGTGGCCCCCTGGGGCGAGATCCTGGCCGATGCCGGCGAGGACGTCGGGATCATCACGGCGGACCTGGACCTCGCGCTTGTCGATGAGGCGCGGCGAATGGTGCCGGCGCTTCGCCACGACCGGTCCTTCGAAGGCCCGGTCCCCCTGGCGGCGGAGCTGAGACAGGCGGGCGAATAGCCGGCCCGGCCCGCCCAACGAAATCAGGGCTTCTCCCACCCGCCGCTTTCGGCCGAACGGAACAGTGCGTCGATCACGCGCATGTTGAGGATCGCGTCCTCCAGCGGGATCGGCTGGGGAGCCCCGTCGCGCAGAGCCGTCGAGAACGCGTCGCCGGCAACGGCATACTGGTCGCAGACCGGCAGTTCCATCGTCTCCGCCGCGTCACCGAAGATGCCCCCCTTCCTGTCCAGGAGCAGGCGGCAGGGGCGGTCGGGCGGCGCGTTGAACGGGATTTCGACCTCCAGATGGCCCCCGGTCCCGAAGAAGCGCATGCGCTGAAAGGCGACAAGCTGGGTCGAATAGACGAAGCTCGCCTGAACGCTTCCGAAAACCAGGATCGCGCTGCCCAGGCGATCGATGCCCATTTCCGGATCGCGGTCGATCAGGGCCAGGACCCGGTCCGGCTCCTGCCCGGTCATGAAGCGCGACAGGGTGACCGGGTAGCAGCCGATGTCGAGAAGGCCGCCGCCGCCGATCCCGGCCTGGTTCCGAATGTTGCCGGGGTCGACATTGAAGTAGCTGAAGAAGCCCTGGACCGCCCTGAGTTCCCCGATCGCGCCGGAGCGGACGAGCTCCCGAGCCTTCAGCCATTGGGGATGGGTCCGGACCATGAAGGCTTCCTGGATCCGCACCCCGGTGCGGTCGCGGACGTCCAGCAGTTCCTTCGCCTGTTCGGCGGTGAGTGCGATCGGCTTTTCGCACAGCACGTGCTTGCCTGCCTCGGCCGCGCGAATCGTCCAGGGAACGTGCAGATGGTTGGGCAGGGGGTTGTAGACGACCTCGACATTGGGATCCGCCAGCAGCGCCTCGTAGCTGTCGTGGACCCTGGGGATCCCCAGCCTTTCGGCGGCGGCGCGCGCCCGCTCACCGTCGCGGGAGGCGATGGCGACAACCCGGCATCGCTCGGATCGCTGCAGGGCCGGGATCACCTTCGTGACGGCGATCTTCGCTGTGCTCAGCACGCCCCAGGCCACCTTGTCCATCCGACTGCCTCCTTTCAGCTCCGTGATCGCCGCGGGTTCAGACGGCCGGCAGCGGCCGTGGTTCCGGATCGCCGTCCAGCCCCCGGCCCGGGGCCAGGTCGGCGACGGCGGCGATCCGTTGGACGACCGCCGCCTTCGGCGAGGCGACCTCCCCCTGCTCGAAGGCGATGACGTGAAGCCGCCCCGCGGCAAGCTCCAGAAGTTCGTTCGCCCGCAGGAGGTACGAAGGGCTGGACGGCCGTCCGAACCGCTCGTTGCCCCGGGCGTAGGTCTCGTAGATCAGGATGCCGCCCGGCGCCAGCGCGTCAAGAAGCACGGGCACCAGAGGCCGGTGAAGATAGTTGGTGACGACGACCCCGGCGAACCGGCGCGCGCCGAAAGGCCAGGGGCCGCCTTCCAGGTCCGCGGCCACGATCTCCACCCCCGGTTCGCCGGCCAGATCGGCGACGCCCCGCGTATCGATGTCGACCCCGACGCCCTGGTATCCGAGGGACAGGAAATGCCGCAGATGCCGACCGCTGCCGCAGGCGATGTCGAGCACCGGTCCGGGCTTCGGCACCAGCGGTGCGAAGCGCATGACCCATTGCGAAGGCGTCTGGCCGCCATGTATGAGCATCTTGCCGTTTCCGGTTCCGCAACACATTAAAAATGGAGTAATTAAGGTCCTACCATTCTGGGCCATGCGACGACCGATGATCAGCTTCAATCTTCGCTGCCAGGACGGCCACGTGTTCGAAGCGTGGTTCAAGGACGGCGCAACATTCGACAGTCAGGCAGCCGCGAAGGAAGTGGTCTGCCCGATCTGCGGTGACCGCGACATCGTCAAGGCGCCGATGGCGCCGAACATCGCGCGCCCCCGGGACCATGCGGAAGCCCGTCGCCGCGCCTTCATGACGGCGATGCAGGAACGCCTGGCCGAACTGCGCGCCCATATCGAGGGCAATTTCGACTATGTCGGCGACCGTTTCGCCGAGGAAGCCCGGAAGATCCACTACGGCGAGACGGAGCGCCGGGACATCTACGGCGAGGCCAGCGACGCCGAGGCCAAGGAGCTGGAGGAGGAAGGCATCGCCTTCGCCCGGATCCCCTGGCTGCCGCGTACGGATTCCTGACGCTTCAATTCTCTCCGGCCGGGGAGCAGCCGCCGCGGAAGTCCGTGTTGCGGACATGGCAGCGCCGGTCGAGCGAGATCATCAGATCGTGCCGCCCGGGGCAAGCGGCAAGATCGATCCAGGCCTGAACGCCGCGGGAGCTGCGCCGCTGATTGGGACTGTAGACTGGGGTATAGAAGATCCGGTCGATCTCGGCCGGCCCGATTCCCAACTCCCGAAGGGCTTCGTCGACATCGCCGGCACATTCGTGGTCCTGCTGCGCCGCCGCGGCTGTCGGCAGTAGGATCGCCAAGGCTAGGGCCAGGAGGGCGGGAAGTGTCGGGCTTGTTCTCATGGGCGAACGCTCCGGGTTTGAGTTCCCCGCCGGCCGTCGCGATTGGTGAGCGATGCCAGCGGGCTCGTCCGACCCTGCCTGTCGGAACTACGCGGGCTTCCTGCCGAAGAGAAGGTAATTGACGTCGAGATCGCGCTCGGAAAGCTGCCAGGCGCCGCTCAGCGGGTCGAAGACCATGCCGGCGACCCGCACGACCTCGACGCCGCCGGGCCTGAGGCCGGCAGCCAGTTCCGAGGGCTTCAGGAAGCGTCGCCAGTCATGGGTGCCGCGCGGCATCCAGCGCAGCAGATACTCCGCACCGACGATGGCGAACGCGAAGCTCTTGGCCGTCCGGTTGAGGGTCGACATCATGAGTCCCCCGCCAGGCCGGACGACGGCCGCAAGCGCCTCCAGGAACGCCGGGACGTCGGCCACATGCTCGACAATCTCCGAGGCCAGGACGACGTCGAACTGCGCCCCGGACGCCGCCAGGTCCTCGATCGTCCGGCATTGATAGTCAATCGAAAGCCCGCTCTGCTCCGCATGCTTGCGGGCGGCATCGATCGTTTCACGGCCCGCGTCGATGCCCGTGGTCGCGGCGCCGAGACGGGCCAGCGGTTCGGCCAGCAACCCGCCGCCGCAACCGACATCCAAGACGGACAGGCCGGCGAGCGGATGGGGCGCGAGAGGGTCGCGGCCGAAATGGGCGGTCACCTGATCGCGAATGAAGGCGACGCGTACCGGGGTGATCCGGTGCAGCGGCTTGAACGGACCCGCGGGATCCCACCAGCGGGCGGCGATCCGCTCGAATCGTTCGACATCTGCTGCATCCACGGTGTCAGGAGCCCGAGCGGCGCCTGGGGGGCTGGCCATGAGACCTCCGGAAATTGCATGTTTCGGGCAACGAGCGCATCGGTTGCCTCGCCGTGCCCAACGGAGTATGGATACGCCGCTTCGCGGCGCTAATGAAGGCATCTTGCTCTCGGTCCCGCGTCGGCCGGCTTCCCGTTCGGGGAGCCGTTCCCTCAACCATTGAACCAAGCGTCTCGTTCTCGAACGCGAAGGCCCGGCGGATTGCAATGGCCCGCATCGTGATGAAGTTTGGCGGAACGTCGGTCGCCGACGTGGACCGCATCAAGAATGTCGCAAGGCGCGTGCAGGCGGAGGTCGCCCGCGGCAACCAGGTCGCCGTGGTCGTCTCGGCGATGGCGGGGGAGACCAACAAGCTGGTCGAGTACTGCCGCAGCGTTGCGCCCATTCACGACGCCCGCGAATACGACACCGTCGTGGCGTCGGGGGAGCAGGTGACTGCCGGGCTCACGGCGATGGCCCTGCAGGAGCTGGGCATCACCGCGCGCTCCTGGCTGGGCTGGCAGATCGCCATCCAGACGGACGACGTGCACGGCAAGGCGCGGATCCATGAGATCAAGACGACGGAGCTGGACCGGCGGCTGAACGCCGGAGAGGTCGCGGTCGTCGCCGGCTTCCAGGGCGTGGCCCCGAACGGGCGGATCACCACGCTGGGACGCGGCGGTTCCGACACCTCTGCAGTTGCCCTGGCCGCCGCGCTGGGTGCCGACCGCTGCGACATCTACACCGACGTCGACGGCGTCTACACCTGCGATCCGCGGATCGTGCGCGGCGCGCGCAAACTCAATAAGATCACTTACGAGGAGATGCTGGAAATGGCCTCGCAGGGGGCTAAGGTCCTGCAGACCCGCTCGGTCGAGATGGCCATGAAGCATCGGGTCCGAGTGCAGGTTCTTTCCAGCTTCGAGGATACGCCAGGCACTCTGGTGGTGGACGAGGACGAGATCGTGGAACAGGAAGTCGTCAGCGGAATCGCTTACAGCCGGGATGAGGCCAAGATCACCCTGGTGCAGGTGCCGGATCGCCCCGGCATCGCCGCCTCCATCTTCGGCCCCCTGGCCGACGCCGCGGTCAATGTGGACATGATCGTCCAGAACGTGTCGGAGAACGGCAAGTCCACCGACCTGACCTTCACCGTCGGCAAGACCGATCTGGACCGCGCCGTCCAGGTGCTGAACAACATCCGGGACGAGCTGGGATTCGCCCGCCTGATTCCGGACCAGAACGTCGTCAAGATCTCCGTCATCGGCGTGGGCATGCGCAGCCATGCCGGCGTCGCCCAGCGGATGTTCAAGGCACTGGCGGAAAACGGCATCAACATCCAGGTGATCTCCACCTCCGAGATCAAGATCAGCGTGCTGGTCGAGGAAAAGTACCTGGAGCTGGCGTGCCGAGCGCTACACAGCGCATACGGACTCGACGCATCGTAAGGACATGGCCTGATGCCCGGCATTCAAGGGAAATAAGGGCATGAGAGGCGCCCAGGGCGGGCCTGCCCCGGGCATCAGCCCTTCTCGCCGGCTGCTGGCGCGCCTTCGCGACGTCATGGCCGGCTCGGGCACCATCCAGTCGCGCCTCGACAAGATCGTCAAGCTGATCGCCGCCGAAATGGTGGCGGAAGTCTGTTCCTGCTACGTCATGCGGCCGGGCGACGTGCTGGAGCTGTTCGCGACGATCGGCCTCAATCCCGAGGCTGTGCACCGCACGCGCCTCCGGGTCGGCGAAGGCCTGGTCGGCGAAATCGCCCTGACCGCCCGGCCGCTCGCCATCGCCAACGCGCCCAGCCACCCGAACTTCGCCTACCGTCCGGAGACGGGCGAGGATCCGTACCAGAGCCTGGTCGGCGTGCCCATCCTGCGCGGCGGCAAGGTTCGGGGCGTGCTGGTCATCCAGAACGCCAAGCGCCGGAACTACAGCGAGGAAGAGGTCGAGACGCTCCAGACCATCGCCATGGTGGTGGCGGAGCTTGTCGCCGGACGCGATACGGGAGAGCAGGGGCAGATCGCGACCGGCAGCACCGGAGGCATATTGCCGACCCGGCTCGGCGGGTTGACGATCAATCCGGGGCTGGCGCAGGGGCTGGCTGTGCTGCACCAGTCGCAGCTCACCATCCGACAGATGGTCGCCGACGACCCGAACGAGGAGCTGGCCCGCTTCAACGCAGCCGTCGACACGATGCACGCGTCGCTGGACCAGCTTCTGGAGACGACCGCGGCCTCCGGCGTCGAGGAGGGGCGGGACATCCTTGAGACCTACCTGATGTTCGCGCGCGACCGGGGCTGGCTCGGGCGGATCCACGAGGCGATCAACGCCGGCCTGACGGCCGAGGCGGCGGTGCAGCGCGTCCAGAACGACATGCGCGCCCGCATGGCGCATTTGACGGACCCCTATATCCGCGAGCGGCTCTACGACTTCGACGACCTGACCAACCGGCTGCTGCTTCACCTGTCCGGAAAGGTCTCGGCAGCCGATTCTGGCACGCTGCCCGACGACGTGGTACTGGTCGCCCGGTCCATCGGGCCGGCGGAACTGCTGGACTACGACCGGCGGCGGCTCCGGGCGCTCATCCTCGAGGACGGGTCGGCCACGAGCCATGTCGCGATCGTCGCCCGGGCCCTGGATATCCCGGTGGTCGGGCGGGTCAGCGAAGCGATGTCCCTGATCGAGCCCCTGGACCCGGTGATCGTCGACGGCGATCACGGCCAGGTCTTCGTGCGTCCGGCGGAGGATATCCAGGAGCTGTTCCAGCAGAATGTGGAACTGCGGGCGCGGCGGCGGCAGGAATACGCGGAGCTGGCGAGACTCCCCCCGGAGAGCAGGGACGGGGTGCGCATCTCCCTCAACATCAATGCCGGGCTTCTGGTCGACATTCCGCATCTGGAGTCGACCGGCGCCGATGGCGTCGGACTCTTCCGGACGGAAATCCCGTTCATGGTCCGCACCAACTTCCCGGATGTCGCCTCCCAGACCGAGTTCTACGCCAAGGTCCTGGACCATGCGGGCGAAAGGCCCGTCCATTTCCGGACGCTCGATGTCGGCGGCGACAAGAAGCTGCCCTATCTCGACGCCCAGGATCAGGAGAACCCGGCGCTCGGCTGGCGGGCGATCCGGATCGGGCTCGATCGCCCGGCCATGCTGCGCGCTCAGCTGAGGGCGCTGATCCGGGCCGCCGCGGGGCGCGAACTCAGGGTCATGTTCCCGATGGTGGCCAGCGTAGCGGAGTTCGACGCCGCGCGTCGGCTCCTTGACATGGAGCTGGAGCGCGCGCGCCGCGACGGTTTTCCCTTGCCCCGCGATCTCCGGGTCGGCGTGATGCTGGAGGTGCCGGCGCTGCTTTGGCAGCTCCCACAGCTATTACCCCGGATCGATTTCCTGTCGGTCGGGTCGAACGATCTGGCGCAGTACCTTTTCGCGGCCGACCGCGGCAATCCGAAGGTCGCGCGACGCTACGATCCGCTGTCGCCGCCGATGCTGAACATGTTGAGGACGCTGGTGCGCGATTGCGACGCCGCCGGGGTGCCGGTGAGCCTCTGCGGCGAAATGGCCAGCCGGCCACTCGAGGCGATGGCACTGGTCGGCGTCGGCTTCCGCAGCCTGTCCATGACCCCCGGCGCGTTCGGCGCGGTCAAGACGATGATCCGCCGGCTGGAGGTGGGGCCGCTTGCCCGCTACGTCGACACCCTGTGCGGCAGCGCGGAGGCTTCGGTGCGCGAGCGGCTGAAATTCTACGCCATGGACCACGGCGTACCGGTCTGAGCCCCGTGCCCTTTGCCTCCCGGCGGATTTTCGGTAAGAAGATTCCGGTCCGGCCGGCGCCCTACCACGGAATTCATTTACCAAATAATGATGAATCCGACCGCACAATGCCCAGCAGCTAGCGGAATAACTTTGATCACGGCGTGACGCATGCCTCAAGGCAAGAGAAGGTTCGCCCTGTTGGCGGAACACGACGCAACCGGACCCGAACCTGGGAGCGAGGCGGAATACGGCTCGGTGGCCGCGATTCTGCGTGAGGCGCGGGAACGCGCCGGCTACGACCTTCGGGATGTGGCCGAGACGCTGCGCATCCGCTACGTCTATCTCGAGGCGATTGAGGCGGGGCGGTTCAAGGAACTGCCGGGCCTGGTCTATGCCGTCGGATTCGTGCGGACCTATGCGGATCTCCTGCACCTGGACGCCGAGGAGATCGTCCGGCGGTTCAAGGACGAGGTCGCCGGGATCGACACGCACACCCAGCTGAACTTTCCGGCCCCGGTGCCGGAGGGCAAGGTGCCCGGCGGGGCGCTGCTGCTGATCGCCCTGCTGCTGGCCGTCCTAGCCTATGGCGGCTGGTACTATCTGTCGTCGCAGGACCGGAACGTCGCCGATTTCCTCCCCGATCTGCCGGCGCGATTCGCCGCGCTGCTGGACCAGGGAGCCAGCGGAGACGCCGAGCCGTCCGCCGCCACCACGCCGTCCGCCGTGGCGGAAACGCCGGCTGCGGTTTCCACGGGCACGCCGGAGGAGGAGGAATCGGAAGCCCAGCTTGCCGAGGCGCCGGTTGCGACGACCACCGATCCGACCGATGCCCCCGGCCGCGGCGAGCCGGACCAGAGCGCAGGCGAGAGCGCGCCAGCGACGGCGTCAGACATGGCCGAGCCCCAGGAGCCTGCGGCGGAAGCCGCGCCCGAACTCCCGGACGAGGGAACCGCCGGGACGGCCGATACCGGCGAGGCGGCCGATGCGGGCGTCGAAACGACCGGTGGAACCCTGGCCGAACCCGCCGACCAGCCTGCCGAGCCCGCGGCGCCGACGGTTTCCGCCGCCCCGACCGAAGAGGATCCGGCCGGGACGGAAGATGTCGCCGCCCTGCCGCCCCCGCCCGCGCCGCCTGCGACGGAGCCGAGGCCCGCGGAGAACGCCTCGACCGGTTCGCCCGCCGGCGAGACCGGCATCGTCGTCACCGCGACGGCTCAAAGCTGGGTCCAGGTGCGCGACTCGAACGGCAATCTCGTCATGACCCGGATCCTGGAACCGGGCGAAGTCTACCGCGTCCCGAACACCCCGGGACTGCGGATGGTCACGGGCAATGCCGGCGGTATCCGGATCACGGTCGACGGCGTCGAGACGCCGTCGCTCGGCGGCATGGGCGACGTGGTGCGGAACATCGTGCTCGATGGCGAGCGACTGCTGGCGGGGACGGCGGTAGGCCGCTGACGCCTTCCGAACGGGCGCGGCCTCACCCGCGGCATCGGATATCGGGCCGTTGCGGGGCCGGGCGATCGACCCTACCTTTCAGCCGAGCCCGAGTCCGGCGTATAACCGCAGGGACCGGATCCAATTTTCCCCCGGAACGCCCATGACCGCCGTCCGCCCCTACCGCCAGATTGCCCGCCGCAAATGCCGCCAGATCATGGTCGGCAAGGTGCCCGTCGGCGGAGACGCACCGATATCGGTGCAGTCCATGACGAATACCCTGACGAAGGATGTGAAGGCGACGATCGAGCAGATCCGCCGTCTTGAGATCGCCGGGGCGGATATCGTGCGCGTCTCCTGCCCGGACGAGGAGTCCAGCGCGGCGCTCAAGGAGATCGTGCCGGAAGTCACGGTGCCGATCGTCGCCGACATTCATTTCCATTACCGGCGGGGCATCGAGGCTGCGGAGAACGGCGCGGCCTGCCTGCGGATCAATCCCGGCAATATCGGCGGCCGGGACCGCGTCAAGGAGATCGTCAAGGCGGCGCGGGACAACAACTGCTCGATCCGTATCGGCGTCAATGCGGGTTCGCTCGAGCGCGAGCTTCTGGAGCGCCATGGCGAACCCTGCCCGGAGGCGATGGTCGAAAGCGCCCTCAACCATGCCCGGCTGCTCGAGGACGAGGACTTCCTGAACTTCAAGATCTCGGTGAAGGCCTCTGACGTGTTCCTGGCGGTCGCCGCCTATCAACAGCTGGCCGAGGCCTGCGCCTATCCGCTCCATCTCGGGATCACCGAGGCCGGCGGGCTCACGACCGGGACGGTCAAGAGCTCGATCGGCATGGGGATGCTGCTCTGGTCGGGCATCGGCGACACCATCCGCGTGTCGCTGTCGGCGGACCCGGTGGAGGAGGTGAAAGTCGGCTTCGACATCCTCAAGTCGCTGGGCTTGCGCCACCGCGGCGTGAACGTGATCGCGTGCCCGTCCTGCGCGCGCCAGCAGTTCGACGTCATAGAGACGGTGCGCGTCCTGGAAGAACGGCTTGCCCATATCACGGCGCCCCTGACCGTCTCGGTGATCGGCTGCGTCGTCAACGGCCCGGGAGAGGCGCTCATGACCGATATCGGCTTCACGGGCGGCGGAAAGGGCGTTCATCAGGTCTATGTGAACGGCCTGCCGCATCACCGGCTGAAGGACCAGTCGATCGTCGACCATCTGGTCGAAATGGTGGAGGCGAAGGCCCGGGAGATCGAGGCACGGGAAGCCGAGGCGCGGGCCGAAGGCGCTGCCGCGGCGGAGTAGACAGGCACCCCTTTTATGCGTCATTAAGCGGCAGCCCGTCGTGGAAGGCCGACGAGATCGTCCTGCGGCGGGCCGTCCGCCTTCGCCCGCCCGTGGGCCGTCGGGCCGACAGGACCGGGACCGGCTGCGGATTTGCGCCGCCCGATGCGGTCCGGCGGCAGAGGTTTGAGGATCGATCCGGTGAGCATCGAAGAGAATTTCAACCGCGTCCTGGCGCGCTTCGCGGAGTTGCGCGACACCCTGGCATCGCCCGCGCTGGAGCCCGAGCGCCTGGCGGCCCTGTCGAAGGAGTATTCCGACCTTGAGCCGATCGCCGCCGAGATCGAGGCCCTGCGCTCGGCCCGCGCGGAGCTGGAGGACCTGGGGCAGATGATGGCGGATCCCGCGGCCGACCCAGAAATGCGCGGGCTTGCCGAAGAGGAATACTACGCCCTCAAGGAGCGCCTTCCGGAGATCGAGCGCCGGGTGCAGGTGCTGCTTCTGCCGCGCGACGAGGCCGACGAGAAGAATGTCATCCTGGAGGTGCGTGCCGGAACCGGCGGCGAGGAGGCGGCGCTCTTCGCGGCCGACCTGTTCTCCATGTATCAGAAATATGCCGGCCTTCAGGGCTGGCGCTTCGAAATCATGGAGGCGAGCGAGACCGGCATCGGGGGCTACAAGGAGGCGGTTGCCAACATCACCGGCCGGAACGTCTACGCCCGGCTGAAATTCGAAAGCGGCGTCCACCGGGTCCAGCGCGTTCCGGAAACCGAAGCCTCGGGCCGCATCCATACCTCCGCCGCCACCGTTGCCGTTCTTCCCGACGTCGAGGAGGTGGATGTCGAGATCGACGAGAAGGATCTTCGCATCGACGTCTACCGCGCCTCCGGCGCCGGCGGGCAGCACGTCAACAAAACCGAGAGCGCGGTCCGCATCACCCATCTGCCGACGGGCATCGTGGTCGCGCAGCAGGACGAGAAGTCGCAGCACAAGAACAAGGCGAAGGCGATGAAGATCCTGCGCGCACGGCTTTACGAGCAGCAGCGTGCCGCGCAGCAGGCCGAACGGGCCGCCGACCGGCGCAGTCAGGTCGGCTCGGGGGACCGGTCGGAACGGATCCGGACCTACAATTTCCCGCAAGGCCGCGTCACCGACCACCGGATCAACCTGACGCTCTACAAGATCGACAAGGTGATGTCCGGCGAGGCGCTGGACGAGATCATCGACGCGCTGATCGCGGAGGACGAGGCCGCGCGCCTCGCCGACCTCTCCTGACCGGTGCGCCGACCCTCGGCGCGGTTCGGGCCGCGCTTGCCGCGGAACTCGCGAAAGCCGGGATCGAGGATGCGCCGACCGATGCCCGCCTGCTGCTGCAGCATGCGCTGGGTCTCGACCGTGGACAGCTTCTGTCGGAACGGGACCGCGCGCTGCGACCCGAGGAGCTTGCAGCTGTCGAACGGCTGGCGGCCCGACGGCTGCGACGGGAACCGGTCAGCCGCATCCTGGGCGTCCGCGAGTTCTGGAGCCTGGAATTCCTTCTCTCCGACGCGACGCTCGATCCCCGTCCGGACACCGAGACCGTGGTCGAGGCGGCGCTGGCGCTGGTCGACGACCGGGAGGCGGCGCTCAAGGTGCTGGATCTCGGGACCGGAACGGGCTGCCTTCTCGTTGCCCTTCTGCACGAGCTGCCGAACGCCTGGGGGCTCGGCGTCGACCGCAGCGAGGGCGCGGCGCGGACCGCTGCGTCGAACGCGATGCGGCTCGGAGTCGGCGGGCGCAGCGCCTTCGTCGTCGGCGACTGGGCGTCCCCGCTTGCTACCGGATTCGATCTCGTCGTCTCCAATCCGCCCTATATCGCCGAAGGCGAACTGCCGCTGCTGGAGCCGGAAGTCAGGCTTTACGACCCGCCGTCGGCCCTTGCTGCCGGCGACGACGGGCTTGCGGCATATCGCGCGATCGCGCGGGATCTGGACCGCCTGCTGGCGCCGGACGGCCGGATCGTGGTCGAAGTGGGGCGCGGGCAGGCGGAGGACGTGGCCGCGATCCTGGCCCGGGCGGGGGTGTCCGATCTGGGCTTCCGTTCCGATCTCGCCGGGATCCCACGTGCGGTATTCGGACAAAAAAAGATTGGAAATGACCTGACGGGACGCTAGGTTTGGGACAACGAAAGACCACGGGCCTCCGGCTTCCGTCTTCGTGCGGCTTCCCACATATGCTGCCTCGGGTGATCGCTCACCGTATTGTGCGATCCGTAGTGGCGGGGTTGCGCAATCGACCGACCGCGATGGTGTCGGTTATTAACTTACTTAAGGCAAAGGCTTTAATGAGACAGGGTCCGAACTCCAGGCGCTCACGCGGCAGGGGAAGCAATAACCCGGGCCGCCGCTCGAACCTGCCCAACCGCAATCAGACCTTCGACAGCAACGGTCCGGACGTCCGGATCCGGGGCAATGCCCACCAGGTCTACGAAAAATATCTGGGACTTGCCCGTGATGCTTCCGCCGCCGGCGACCGCATCATGGCCGAGAACTATCTTCAGCACGCCGAACACTACCATCGCATCATCATTGCGATGAACGAGGCCTATGCGCAGGCCCAGCAGCAGCAGTTCGAGCAGTCGGGCCATGGCGGCGACCGCGAGGATGGCCGCGAGCCGATGCCGAATGGCCGCGACGTCCGGCGCGAGATGGGGCGCGACGGGCGCGATCAGCAGGGCCAGCGGCAGCAACACGCCCGCGACAATGCCCGCCGGGACGAGACGGCGCCGGCGGCCGACCTGTTCCAGGATCCGCGCCAGTCGGATGGCGAGCAGGAGACCCAGGCCGAAGAGACGCCCGTGGCCGAGACGCCGCGGTCTCCGGCTCCGCGGGGCCGCCGGGGGCGTCGGGCCGCCGAACCGGCCGAGGCGCAGGACAACGGCTCGGAGGCGGAAGAGGACCGGGTCGGCCTGGAGCGCATCATCCGTGCACCCGCCAACGCCGCGCCGCAGCCGACGCAGGAGGCTGCCCCCGCAGCAGCGGATGCGGCCGCCGAAGCCGGGGAGGAGGCGCCCAAGCCGCGCCGCCGTCCGGGCCGGCCGCGCAAGACCGCAGCCGCCACGGCATCCGGAGATGCGACGGGCGAGCCGCCGGCCGAATGAGCCGGGCGGAATAGGACCGAAGGACAAAGGCCGGCGCCCGCGCCGGCCTTTCCTTTTGACGGAACCGGATGGGCCCGGTCAGCGCAGCTCGAGAACGTCGCCCGTTCTGACGGTTCCGCCGTCGAGAACCGTCGCGTAGACGCCGCAGTCTGCGTGGCCGTATCCGGTCAGCAGGCTCTTCGGCACGTTCATGTCCCGCTGCGCGGTTTCGGGGTCCACATTGGTCGCGGCGCATCGGCCGATGCGCTCTTCGATCCTGAGCCGGGCCGGGCCGATCGTGACCTCTCGGCCGACCAGGTCGAACTCGGCCCAGGGCTCCAGGCCCTCGATCATCAGATTGCCACGGAACCGGCGCCAGTCGACCGGCTTGCGGATCACTCGCTCCAGATCGGCGACGGAGGCGAGATTGATCAGCGAAACGTACTTCTGCCGGGAGTCGGTGAAGTTGACGCCGGGCGCCTCGACCAGCTTCGGCGCTCCCAGCGCCTCCCGGCCCATATAGGCCGCGAAGAACTGGTTCACGAGGTCCCGGCCGATCTGGGTCTCGATGTTCCCGCGGGCGACCTGCTTGCCGTCCCGGCGGATGGTGAGGAGGCCGGTCTCGGCATCGAACCAGGTTTCGAGCGCCGCCAGCCTTTCGTTCTGCATCAGCATCAGGAATTGGCGCTTGGGATGCCAGGCCGGCGCTGCCGGATCGAAATGGCTGGCCCCGTGAGCGATGGCGAAGCGGCGGTCGTTCGGCAGGCATGCGCCGGGGGACAGCTCCGTCACCGGAATCGGCTGCGCGCTCAGTCCCTTGACCGGATAGACGCAGATATGGGCGATACGTGCAGGCATGGTTCTCGGGTTATGAGCGTCGGTGCGACGGCTTGTCAATCGCGTGGGCGTCACGAATACCCCCAGCACTTGTGGGGCATTGAGGACGACGCAAACGTCGCCATATAGGATAGGCATCCTCCCGGATCGCACATTCTGTGGATCATCAGCGGCCCGTGCCTCTTGAAGCAGGGCGGACCGTCATTGCGGAGACAGTCATGAATTTCGAGAAATTCACCGAGCGGAGCCGCGGCTTCATCCAGTCCGCGCAGACCCTCGCCATGAGGCAGGGGCATCAGCAGCTGACCCCTGAACATCTGCTCAAGGTCATTCTGGACGACCCCGAAGGGATGGCGGCCAACCTGATCCGGGCCGCGGGCGGCGATCCTGCCGTGGCCGTGGCCGCGGTGGAGGCGGCTCTGTCGCGCCTGCCGAAGGTCGAAGGCTCCGGCGCCGGTCAGCTCTATCTGACGCGCGAGCTCTCGCGCGTCTTCGAAAGCGCCGAGCAGCAGGCCGAAAAGGCGGGCGACCAGTTCATCACGGTCGAACGCCTGCTGGTCGCGCTGGCGCTGGCGCAGGGATCGCCGGCGGCGAAGGCGCTGGCGGATGCCGGCGCTACGCCGCAGAAGCTGAACGCCGCGATCAACGACATCCGCAAGGGGCGGACCGCGGATAGCGTGAATGCCGAGGCCAATTTCGATGCCTTAAAGAAATATGCGCGCGACCTGACCCAGGCGGCGCGGGACGGCAAGCTCGATCCGGTGATCGGCCGGGACGAGGAGATCCGACGGACCATCCAGGTTCTGTCCCGCCGGACCAAGAACAATCCGGTCCTGATCGGCGAACCCGGCGTCGGCAAGACCGCGATCGTCGAGGGGCTGGCTCAGCGCATCGTCAAGGGCGACGTGCCTGAGGGGTTGAAGAACAAGCGGCTGCTGGCGCTCGATCTCGGGGCGCTGGTCGCGGGCGCCAAGTTCCGCGGCGAGTTCGAGGAACGCCTGAAGGCCGTCCTGCAGGAGGTCCAGGGCGCCGCAGGGGAGATCATCCTGTTCATCGACGAGATGCATACCCTGGTCGGCGCCGGCAAGGCCGATGGCGCGATGGATGCCTCGAACATGCTGAAGCCGGCCCTTGCCAGGGGCGAGCTTCATTGCGTCGGTGCGACCACGCTGGACGAATACCGCAAGCATGTTGAGAAGGACGCCGCGCTGGCCCGGCGCTTCCAGCCGGTGTTCGTTTCCGAGCCCACGGTCGAGGATACGATCTCGATCCTGCGCGGGTTGAAGGAGAAGTACGAGCTTCACCACGGCGTCAGGATCACCGACGGCGCCATCGTCGCCGCGGCCACGCTGTCCCACCGTTACATCACCGACCGGTTCCTTCCCGACAAGGCGATCGACCTCGTCGACGAGGCTGCGTCGCGCCTGCGCATGGAGGTCGACTCCAAGCCCGAAGCGATCGACGAGCTGGATCGTCGGATCATCCAGCTGAAGATCGAGCGGGAGGCCCTGAAGAAGGAAAGCGATCCCGCGTCCCGGGAGAGGCTGGAGCGTCTGGAGGGCGAACTCGCCGATCTGGAGCAGCGGTCGGCCGAGCTGACGGCCGCCTGGCAGGCGGAAAAGGAGAAGCTGTCCTCCTCGCAGAAGCTGAAGGAGCAGCTGGACCAGGCACGGGTCGAGCTGGAGCAGGTCCAGAGGGCCGGCAACTGGGGACGGGCTGGCGAGCTGACCTATGGCGTCATTCCGGAGCTGGAGCGCCGCCTGGCGGAAGCCGACAGCGCAACCGCAAGCCGGATGCTGAAGGAGGAGGTGCGCAGCGAGGACATCGCCGCCGTCGTCTCCCGCTGGACCGGAGTGCCGGTGGACAAGATGCTGGAGGGCGAGCGCGAGAAGCTGCTGTCCATGGAAGAGAAGCTGCGTTCGCGCGTCGTCGGCCAGGACGAGGCGGTGGTCGCGGTGGCGAATGCGGTCCGGCGCGCCCGGGCCGGCCTGCAGGATCCGAACCGTCCGATCGGCAGCTTCCTGTTCCTCGGCCCCACCGGCGTCGGCAAGACCGAGCTGACCAAGGCCCTGGCCGAGTTCCTGTTCGACGACGAGACCGCCATGGTGCGCGTCGACATGTCGGAGTACATGGAAAAGCATTCCGTTGCCCGGCTGATCGGCGCGCCTCCCGGCTATGTCGGCTATGACGAAGGCGGCGCGTTGACCGAGGCGGTCCGGCGCCGGCCCTATCAGGTGATCCTCTTCGACGAGGTGGAGAAGGCGCATCCCGACGTCTTCAACGTCCTGCTTCAGGTGCTGGATGACGGTCGGCTCACGGACGGGCAGGGGCGAACGGTCGATTTCCGCAACACGCTGATCGTGATGACGTCGAACCTGGGCTCGGAGCATCTGGCCGTGTCCGGCGGCATCGGAGAGGAAGACCGGATCGACGTGATCGCCCGCGACAAGGTGATGGCCGCGGTACGGGCGCATTTCCGGCCCGAATTCCTGAACCGCCTCGACGAAATCATCATCTTCAACCGGCTGACGCGGTCGGACATGACCCGGATCGTCGAGATCCAGCTGCGCCGCCTGCGCCAGCTTTTGGCCGATCGCAAGATCTCGCTTGAGCTGGACCAGAACGCGGCCGACTGGCTGGCCGATGCCGGCTACGACCCCGTCTACGGCGCCCGGCCGTTGAAGCGGGTGATCCAGCGTTCGCTTCAGAACCCGCTGGCGACCAGGATCCTCGAGGGCAGCATCGCCGACGGCGACACGGTGCACGTGTCGGCCAACGGCGAGGGGCTGCTGATCGAGGGGGAACTGGCAAACGCGGCCGAATGAGGGCGAGGGTGCCGCCCGGGGCTCCCGGGCGGCCACCGCTCATGTCCGGACGATCTCTCCGGCAATGAGGGAAGCGGCGATCGCCCACATGATGCAGCCGATCAGGAAGTCGAGCACCCGCCAGGCAACCGGCCGTGCGAAGAGGGGCGCCAAGCGGCCGGCGCCGAAACCCAGGCCATAAAACCAGATGCCCGACGCGCACATGGCTCCGGCCAGGAACCAGGGGCGCGTCGGTGCCGGGAACTGCCCGGCGATGCTGCCGATCAGTATGACCGTATCGAGGTAGACGTGCGGGTTCAGCAGGCTGATCGCCAGCGCGGTCCCGATCGCGGCGAGGACGCCTTGAGGCCGTTCGGCCTGGCCTTCGGTCGTCAGCGCCCCCGGATGGAGGGCGGCGCGAAAGGCGCGAAGCCCGTAGGCGGTCAGGAAGGCGGCGCCGCCCCAGGCCGCAAGGCTGACGGCCCAGGGGGCGGCCGAAACCAGCCTGCCGAAGCCGCCCGCACCGGCGGCGATCAGCACGAGATCGATGAAGAAGCAGGTCGTGGTGACGGCCAGGACGTGCCGGCGCCGAAGGCCCTGGCGCAGCACATAGGCGTTCTGGGCACCGATCGCGACGATCAGGCTGCCGCCGAGGGCCAATCCCTGGGCGAATACCGAGATGTTATGGTCAAGCATGAGTCACTCCGCAGCCGGCGGCAGCCGGTCAGGGGCCGAGAGAGGGGTCTGAAGCGCCTCAGGGGGCGCAGCCGGGCCTATCGTCGGCGGCGGGAACGCTTCTCAAGATGGGAGGCGACAAGGAGACTCATGCCGCGACCCTGGTACATCGTCGCCGGCAAGGCAAGCGATTCGTTTCGGTCTCGGGTCATGTTCTCTGCAGGCCGGTCGCGTCCTTGAGGCAATCTGTGCCCTGGAATGGGCAAAGTTGGTCGCTACCTGACGACCTGACGGTGTGCGAAGCCTTCCGCAGTCCCGCGGGAGATGATTTCCCAATGGCCAGATCCGGATCCGAATCGATGTCTCGACATCCACTTGCGATTCTCGCCCTGGGGCTTGCGACGGTCCTGCCGGCGTCGGTGTGGCCGGCAACGGCTGCCGCCCAGGGCAGCGACGAGTTCATCAACGGATATGCCGCGGCGATCCTGGTTCGCGAATTCGAAATGACCGAGGCGATCGTCAGCGTCCGGGAGGGGGCGGTCACGATAGACGTGCCCGTCATCGGGGACGCGCAACTGCCGCAGGTGAGGAACGCGATCGGATCGATTCCCGGCGTGACCTCGGTCACGATCAACGAGGTCGGACCTCTCGCCGCGGCGCAGGAGCCCGGTGCCGTCCCCGCGACGGCCTCGGGCCAGCCGGTGCCGGTTGTCCCGGTGCCGGGGGCAGACGGGGCGGCGGTCGCGGTCGTGGACCAGGAGCCCCGCATCCTTGCCCGATCCACCCTTTTCGACCCGCTGCTGGCGGATCCGCGCTGGCCGCATTTCTCGGCCGCCTACCACTACTACAGCAATGATCCTGACGTCGAACATGCCGGCGCCGTCAGCTTCGGCGAGACGTTCTCGCTCTATCGGGCACCGGCCGTCTTCGACGGCCGGTGGGAGCTGGGCTTCCAGGCCGGCGTCTTCGCCGTCTTCGATCTCGACAGCGAAAGCGCGGATCTGGTGAACGCCGATTATTGGGTCGGCATTCCCGTATCCTATCGCCGGGGCGATTTCTCGGCGACCGCCCGGGTTTTCCACCAGAGCTCCCACCTCGGAGACGAATACCTGCTTCGGCGGCAGGGGAACGGCGATGACCGGGTCAATCTGAGTTACGAGGCCGTGGACGCGATCCTGTCCTACGACATCGGCGAGAGCTGGCGCGTCTATGGTGGTGCCGGCTACCTGTTCCACCGGGATCCGGAAGACATCGATCCCTGGATCACCCAGGCCGGGGTCGAATGGCGCAGCCCCGACCTGATTCGGAATAGCATCAGGCCGATCGCCGCTCTCGACATCCAGGCGCGGGAAGAAAACGACTGGTCTCCCGATTACGCCCTGCGCGCCGGCATTCAGATCGAGAATCCCAGCCTGATCAGCCAGAAGATTCAGCTGACCGGGGAGTACTACAACGGCAGCAATCCGAACGGCCAGTTCTACGAGCGCGATCTGGAATTCTTCGGGGTCGGGCTCCACGTCTATTTCGAATAGGGAACCCGGGCGGGCGGCCGCCGGGGCGGCCGTCCGTGGCCGTTTCAGGCGAGATGCCGGCCCAGGAAGGCAAGCGTGCGCTCGCGGGCCAGACGGGCGCTTTCGGGCTCGAAATCCTTCCGTTCGGTGCACGAGAAGCCGTGCCCGGCCGGATAGACATGGATGCCGACCTCCGGCTGGGCGGCCGCGATCGCTTCGCGGTCGGCCGCGGGGATGGAAGCGTCCCGTTCGCCGAAATGCATGAGCACGGGGCAGTTCGGGCGTTCGTCCTTGAACTGGACGATCTGTGCCCCGTAGTAGCAGACGGCGGCGGCGGGGTTCAGCCGCGTGGCGGCAAGCCAGGCCAGCGAGCCGCCCCAGCAATAGCCGATGACGCCGGCCGGACCGTTCGCGGCCGCCGCCTTCAGGGCGGCCGCGATATCGAGCATGGCCGCGTCCCAGGCGATCTGCCCGCGCAGTTCCCGGCCGCGGGCCACGTCGTCGGGCGTGTATCCCAACTCGATCCCGGGCTGCACGCGGTCGAACAGGCAGGGCGCGACCACAGCGAAGCCTTTGGCGGCGAAGCCGTCGGCCACGGCCCGGATATGGCCGTTGACCCCGAAGATCTCCTGGATCACGACCAGTCCGGCCTTCGCCTCTCCTTCGGGCCGGGCGACATAGGCCTGGAGGCGGTGGCCATCATCGGCCGTGAGGGTTACGTATCGCGCGTCGGACATGGGGGCGTTCCTTCCTCGATCTCGATGGGACCGGCAGGGATACCGGTCCCGGATGCCGCTCCAGCCGGCGGATGATTCCTTCCGGACCGTTCTCCCTTCGGTGCAGGAGGCGCAAGCCTAGCGCCTGGGCGGCTTCCGGCAAAGACGCGGGATCCGTTGAGGAACTTTCCCGGCGGGACGCCGGTTGTCGCTTCGACCCGGGGAAAGTTGTTGCCCGAACTGGCCGAGCCGGCGGGAAGCCGATGATCGTCTATCGCGATGCCACCCGGTTCGTCGACCCGCGCCTGCTTCTGGCCGCGATCGAGGGAAGATTGCGTGCCTTTGCCGGGGCGGACCGGATCTCCCACGCCGAGGCTACGGACCTCCTGGTCCTGGCCGGGGAACTGGAGGCGGGCCTGATGGACGCGCAGTTCCCCGATGCCGACGGGCTGGGCGTGCTTGCGGGTCCCGTCCAGGGAACGACGCTTGCGTTCGCGCGGCTCTTCCGATTGTCGGCCCGCAGGCGGGAACCCGGCCTGCTTCGCCGCGCGGCGGCCGATGCCCGTGCCGCAATCGCCCGGCAGCTTCAGGAGCCGCTGCCTCGAAAGGTGCGGCTGAAGGTCTCCGAAGGCTATGCCTATTACGGGCTTTACCCCGAAACCTATCTGGAGGCCGCGGAGCGGTTCGGCCGGGATACCGCTCCGGCGCATGCGGTCGTCATCGGGCTGCGCAGCATCGGCACCAGCCTCTCCGCCGTCGTCGCCGCCGGTCTCGAGGACCGGGGCTGGTCGGCCGAGACCCTGTCGCTCCGCCCGCGCGGGCCATGCTGGGACCGACGGCCCAGGCTGACCCGGGCGCTGCACGGCGCGCTCCGGTGCCGGCACGACCGCTGGTTCTTGATCGTAGACGAAGGGCCGGGCCTCAGCGGCTCGTCTTTCTGCGGCACGGCGGAGCTGCTGGCCGGTCTCGGCATCGCGGATGGCCACATCGTCTTCTTCCCGAGCCGCGAGACGACCGGCGAAGCGTTCCGCTCGGAGGCGGCGCGCCAGCGCTGGCCGCGCCACAGGAAGACATTCGTTTCCTTCGAACAGGCGTGGCTGCGGCATCGGCGGATCGGGGACGGGACGGTCGATCTCTCGGGCGGCCGCTGGCGTGACCTGCTATGCGGCAGCGACGCCATCCGCCCTGCAGTCCAGCCGCAGCACGAGCGGCGCAAATATCTGGAAGTGGAAGCGCGGGGCGGCGCGCTGCTGTTCCGGTTCGCTGGGCTCGGCCGGTACGGGGAGACCGGCTTCCGGCGTGCAGCGGAGCTGGCGGAGTCCGGTTTCGGCCCGCCGGCGGTTGGATTCAAGGACGGGTTCCTGGCGCTCCGCTTCGTTCGCGGACGGCCGCTCACGCCGGCCGCCGGATCCGACCCGGAATTCCTCAGGGCGGCGGCCGCCTACGTCGCCTACCGCGCCCGATCGTTCCCGACCGGCGGCACGGTCGGGAACGACGAGGTAACGGCCATGATCGAGGCCAATGTCGGGGAGCTTCTGGGACCGGGCTGGCTGGACGGGCTGCGCGGGCTGGGGCGGTTCATGCCCGTTCTCGACATCGCCCCGGAAATCGAGGTCGATGGCCGGATGCTGCCCCATGAGTGGCTGCAGACCCGGAACGGCTACCTGAAGACCGACGGGACCGACCACAACTGCGACCACTTCTTCCCGGGAGCGCACGATATCGCCTGGGATGTCGCCGCACTCGAGGCCGAATTCCTGCTACCGGACGGTGCGGGGCACGCCCTTGCCCAGGCGGTTGCGGACGCGACCCGCGACCGGACCCTGCCAGACCGGCTGCCGTTCCAGTCGGTCGCCTATCTGGCGTTCCGCCTGGGCTATGCGACGCTTGCCGCCCGAACGCTCGAGAGAACGCCCGACGGATGGCGGATGGCCCGGCTTGCCCGTCGGTACAAGGGCCAGCTCCGACGGGCCGTTCTCAGGCTGTCGGCCGGACTCCGACCGCGTTCGCTCATACGTTGAAGCGGAAATGGAAGATGTCGCCGTCGCGGACGACGTATTCCTTGCCTTCCTGACGCATCTTGCCTGCGTCCTTCGCGCCTTGTTCGCCGCCGAGCGTCACGAAGCTTTCGTAATCGATCGTTTCTGCCCGGATGAAGCCGCGCTGGAAGTCGGAATGGATGACGCCCGCCGCCTCGGGTGCGGTCGCGCCTTGCGGCACGGTCCAGGCCCGCGCCTCCTTGGGACCGACCGTGAAGAAGGTGATCAGGCCCAAAAGCTTGTAGCCTGCCCGGATCACCTTGTTCAGGCCCGGCTCCTCGAGGCCTAGGGTCGCCAGGAACTCGCGCTTCTCCTCCGGGTCGGAAAGCTGCGCCAGCTCGGACTCAATGGCGGCCGAGATCACGACCGCACCGGCGCCCTCGGACTCCGCCTTCTCGATTACCCTGCGGGAGTGCTCGTTTCCGGTCGCGGCTTCCTCTTCGGAGACATTGCAGACATAGAGTACGGGCTTCGCGGTCAGAAGCTGCAGCCTCGTGAAGATCGGCTGCTCTTCCCGCGAAACCTCGATGGTCCGGGCGGGGCGTCCTTCCTGCAGCGCGGCGAGCGCGCGCTCCATGATCTCGACCTCGGCCTTGGCATCTTTGTCGCCGCCCTTGGCGCGTTTCGAGGCGTTGTTGATCCGCCGCTCCAGGCTTTCCATGTCGGCGAGCATCAACTCGGTCTCGACCGTCTCGGCGTCGCGGACCGGATCGACGGACCCTTCGACATGGGTCACGTCGCCCTCGAAGCAGCGCAGGACGTGCAGGATCGCGTCCGTCTCGCGAATGTTGCCCAAGAACTGGTTGCCCAGCCCTTCGCCCTTAGAGGCGCCGCGGACCAGGCCCGCGATGTCGACGAACTCAAGCTGCGTCGGGATCACCTTCTGGCTCTTGGCGATTTCCGCCAGGCGGTCGAGACGCGGATCCGGCACGCCGACGCGTCCGGTATTCGGCTCGATCGTACAGAAGGGATAGTTCGCGGCCTCCGCGGCCTGAGTGGCGGTGAGGGCGTTGAACAGGGTCGACTTGCCGACATTGGGCAGGCCGACGATGCCGCAGGTGAAACCCATGGGGCGAAACGCTCCAGCTTGGTGTCGTCGATGGTCGGGATGGCTCGTCCCGCAGTGCTTAGCGCCTCGGGAAGGCGGGTGCAATCGTCAGGAGCGCGTGAAGGGGCAAGGGCCCATAAGGATCGGGAGCCGGCCCGGTTTCCCGGGGGGCTCCCGACCCCACGCTTCGATTTCGCCCAAGGTAGCACCCCATCCTTGCTGAAGTGAGGGCTGCCATGCGTCACCGCACAGGCTTGCGGCGGCTATTTCGTCACCGGCATTGCCGATCACGATGACGATAGCATGCACCCATGTCCCAGGCGATTCAACGGGGTAGTCGTGCGGCGCAGCATTCCGTGCCGGGGGCGGAACGATGCTCGGCCGATGCTCAGGCCTGCCGGGTTTCGAGGGCGACCCTGGTCATGAACCGGTCGGCCGCGCCCTCGGCCAGGAGCGGGGCTGCGTCGGCGACCGCTTCCAGCAGGGGGTCGAGCCACTGCTCGTCGCTTTTTGCGAAATCGTGAAGCACATAGCCGTTGACCAGCGCCTTGTCGCCGGGATGCCCGATGCCGAGCCGCACGCGCCAGTAGTCAGGCCCGATATGCTGGTCAATCGATCGCAGGCCGTTGTGCCCGCCGTGGCCGCCGCCCTGCTTGACCCGGCATTTCCCGGGCGCGAGATCCAGGTCGTCATGGATGACGACGACGTCGGACGGGGCCAGCTTGTAGAAGCGCATGGCCTCGCCGACCGCCTGGCCGGAGCGGTTCATGAAGGTCGACGGCTTGAGGGCCAGCGTCTTGACGCGACCCAGCATGCCTTCGGCGACCTGCCCCTGGAAACGCGCACGCCAGGGGCCGAAGCCATGGCGGTGGACGATGTCGTCCACCGCCATGAACCCGATATTGTGCCGGTTGTAGGCGTATTGCGACCCGGGATTGCCCAGGCCCACCACCAGCAGCATGGCCGTCGGTCAGGCTGGCGCCTGTCCGCCCCTTACTCTTCGCCCTCGGCGGCATCACCCTCGCGCGCCTCGGACGCCTCGGCCCGGACGGCCGACGGGGCGGCGATTGTGGCGACGGTGAAGTCGCGGTCGGTGATCGTCGGGCGGACGCCTTCGGGCAGCTTGACCGCGCTGATGTGCAGGCTGTCGCCGATATCCAGGCCGGTCAGGTCGACGACCACTTCCTCGGGGATCGCGTCCGGACGGCAGGTAAGCTCGATCGTGTGCCGGACAACGTTCAGCACGCCGCCGCGCTTGATGCCGGGGGCCTTGTCGTCGTTCACGAACCGGACCGGCACCTCGATCTCGATCGACGCGGCGCCGCTGACGCGCAGGAAGTCGATGTGGATCGCGAAATCGGTGACCGGATCACGCTGCACGTCGCGCATCAGCGCCCGATGGCTGCTGCCGCCGACCTTGATCTCGTAGAGATGCGTCATCTGGGCCGGATCCTTGAGGATCTTGGTCAGCGCCCGCTGCGCGATGTTGATCATGAGCGGCGGCTCCTTGCCGCCATAGATGACGCCCGGAATCATGCCGGCCCGACGCGCCGCCCGTGCTGCCCCCTTACCGGCCCGGTCGCGCGCCTCGGCCTCGATGACAATCGTCTCGGCCATGTCTTGTCTCCTTGAAATGAACAAAGACGCCGACCTCCAGGGGTGTCGGCGCCGGATATGCCCCGATCTCGCAGGGCGGCGACCGTATATCCCAGGCCGACCGGCCCTGGCAAGGGCCGGAGCCGGTCGGCCGGGCTTCCGGTTCCTAGTCGAACAGCGACGAAACCGACCGTTCGTCGGAGATGCGCTGCATCGCTTCGCCGATCAGCGAGGCGATGGTGATCTGGCGGATGTTGTGGCTGACCCGCACCGCCTCAGTCGCAAGGATCGAGTCCGTCGTGACCAGCTCCTCGATCGGGGAGGCTGCGACCCGAGCGACCGCGCCGCCGGACAGCACGCCATGGGTGGCGTAGGCCGAGACGGACTTGGCGCCCTTTTCCATGAGGGCGACGGCCGCGTTGCAGAGCGTCCCGGCGCTGTCGACGATGTCGTCGACCAGGATGCATTTCCGGCCCGCCACGTCGCCGATGATGTTCATCACCTCGGACACCCCGGCCCGCTCACGCCGCTTGTCGATGATGGCAAGGTCGGCTTCCAGCCGCTTGGCGATGGCCCGGGCGCGAACGACGCCGCCCACGTCGGGCGAGACGATGACCAGGTCGCTGCCGTCCCGCCTCTCCTGGATGTCCTTGGCGAACACCGGGGCGGCGAAAAGGTTGTCCAGCGGGATGTCGAAGAAGCCCTGGATCTGCCCGGCGTGTAGATCAAGCGTCAGGACACGGTCGGCTCCGGCCTGGGTGATCAGGTTGGCGACCAGCTTGGCGGAAATCGGCGTGCGCGGCCCGGTCTTCCGGTCCTGCCGGGCATATCCGTAATAGGGGAGGACTGCGGTGATGCGACGCGCCGAACCCCGGCGGAGCGCATCCATCGTCACCAGCAGCTCCATCAGGTTGTCATTGGCGGGATAGCTGGTGGATTGGATGACGAAAACGTCTTCACCGCGGACGTTCTCCAGGATCTCGACGAAGACCTCCATGTCGGCGAATCTCCGGATGGAGGCCTTGGTCAGGGGGGTCTGGAGATATGCGGAGATCGCCTCGCTCAGCGGCCGATTGCTGTTGCCGGCGATGATCTTCATGGGCGCTGGCCCTTCTGTCCCAGGGAAAGGAGGTGTTTCCGGCAGTGCAGCAGGCCCCCGGAAACGCGCGGTGGATATATCAGCGTGGTTCCGCCGTGTAAACGTCGTCTGCGGGTCATTCAGACGTCATGAAACCGCACAGCTCACCACCAGGCCGAGCACGCACAGGAAGACGAACATGAACATGTAGGGCATGGCCTCAATTCCGCAGTTCAACGGCTGCCTTCGAGGACGATCGCAGAGAGTTGGCGCCCGTAATCGGGCTCGCCGCGCAGGACGGAGCGTCGATAGCTGTAGAAACGCCGCTCGTCGGTGAGCGTGTCGCAGGCTGCAAGCTCGACATGGACGAGTCCCAGCGCCTCCAGCCGTGCCGCGACATAGCCGCCGAGATCGAAGAGATGATGCCCCTCCCGGGCGGAGGGCACGAAGAACCGGGCATTCGCCGCCCGTTCGGCGATGAATCGGTCCCGGAATTCCGGACCGACCTCGTAGCTCTCCGCGCCGATGCGCGGGCCGACCGCAGCGGCGATTCTCCGGGCTTCGGCGCCCAGGCCTACCATTGCCTCGACCGTGGCTTCCAGCACGCCCGTGAGGGCACCCTTCCATCCGGCATGGGCCGCCCCGATCACGCCCGCCTTCTCGTCGGCGAACAGAACCGGCGCGCAATCCGCGGTCAGGACGCCGAGCGCCAGCCCGGGCCGGTCGGTCACGAGGGCGTCGGCGCGCGGAGCGCGCTCCGGCGGCCACGGCTCGGACACGACGGCGACGTCGGGGCTGTGGATCTGGTGGACGGTCACCAGCGCCTCGGCCCGGAGATCCGCGGTGCACAGGGCGCGGTTCCGGATCACGTCCTCGCGCCGGTCGGCGGAGCCGAGCCCGACATTGCGCGAGGCGTAAAGGCCGGTGCTCACGCCGCCCTCGCGGGTGAAGAAGGCGTGTCGGATGCCGTCCAGGCGGGAGAGGGAGGGCGTTCGGATCATGCGCTTTCCTATGCGTAACCCGTCCTAGGCGAAACCCGCCGGCTCGCCAAGCCCGGGATGAACGAAGGCCATGGCCTTGAACAGCGTGCCCATCTGGTCCGGCTCGGTGAGGCGCGCAAGCGCCGCATCGATGTCGGCCGCCTGGGCGGCGGTCGCCCGCTTCTTCAGCGTCGCTGCCCGTTCGGCGATGCCAAGCGCGCGGAGGAAGCGGCCCTGGCCGACCGGCCCCGCGACCAGGGCGCCGGCCGCCCGGCCCGAATCGCCGAGGGCGCGGAAATCCACATGGGCGGTCAGGTCCGCCTCCCCGGGACGGACAAGCGGGTCGGCGAAGGCATGGCGCAGGACCGCTTGCAGGGTGCTGCCGGTACCCGGGCGGTCATAGCCGTAGTCGACGATCAGGCCCGCGCCACCGGCGGCGGCACGCCGGCCGATCTCTGCCGCCAGGGACAGCCCGAGAGGGCAGAGTTCCGCAACGCTGCCCACCGGCGCGCGGTCGAGCTCCCGCGGGATCAGGGCGACGATGGGGTCGGGGTGCCGGGACAGGACGAATCGGAACCGCCCCTCCTCCTCGGCAAGGTCGACCAGCCGCTCGCGCCATCCGTCCGGCGTCATCTGGAACTGCCGGATCGGAAGGGCGTCGAACAGCTCGTTCGCGACGATGATGGAGGGGCCGTCCGGCACCTCCGACAGACGGTCGTGCCAGGCGGGCTCGAAGCCGGCCAGGGTCCGGGCCTGGGTCGACCGCAGGACCGGGCTGGTCTCGACCAAGTGTATCCGGACGGACCGCGAAAGATCGGCCACGCTCCGGAAGGCGCGCAGCATGTCGGCCATCAGGGTGCCGCGACCGGGGCCGAGCTCGATCAGGCGGAGCGGGGCCGGCCGTCCCATGCGCAGCCACAGATCGGCGCACCAGAGGCCGATCAGTTCGCCGAACATCTGGCTAATCTCCGGCGCCGTGATGAAGTCGCCGGCGGCGCCGAAGGGATCGCGCGTGGTGTAATAGCCGAACCGGGGATGGCCCAAGGCCTCGGCCATGTAGTCGGAAACCGTGATCGGGCCCTGGATCGCGATACGCCGGGCCAGGATTTCCGTTACGCTCATGAGGCGCCCTGGGCAACGGGCGGCCGGATGCAGGCCAGCCACACGAAGGAGATCCCGACGGCGATCATCGGCAGCGAAAGGAGCTGCCCCATGGTGGCGCCGAGCCACAGGAAGCCGAGCTGGGCATCCGGCTCGCGGAAGAACTCGACAGCGAAGCGGCAGAGTCCGTAGCCGATCAGGAATGCGCCTCCGACGATGCCCGGACGGCGCCGCAGCTCGGTCCGGCGGGCCAGTACGAAGAGCACGAGAAACAGGACCAGGCCTTCCAGCAGCGCCTCGTAGATCTGGCTCGGGTGGCGCGGCAAATCGCCGCCCCTCGGAAAGATCACGGCCCAGGGCACGTCGGTCACCCGGCCGAACAGCTCGCCGTTCACGAAATTCGCGAGGCGGCCGAGGAACAGGCCGATCGGGGCGGCTGCGGCGACGACGTCGCCGATGGCGAAGGGGGAGAAGCCGCGCCTCCGTGCGAACAGGATCATTGCCAGGATGACGCCGAGGAGGCCGCCATGGAAGGACATGCCGCCTTCCCAGATTCGGAGCGCCTCCAGCGGGTGGGCCAGGTAGAAGGAGCTATTGTAGAAAAGGACATAGCCCAGCCGGCCGCCCAGGATCGTCCCGACCACGGCCCAGGTGAGGAAATCGTCCATGTCGCGCGGGGTCGGCCCGACCGGAACCGTGCGGACCAGATGGACCGTGTATTTCCAGCCGGCGACGAATCCGACCAGATAGGCAAGCGCGTACCAGCGAATGGCGAAGGGGCCGATCTCGATGAGCACGGGATCGATCGCCGGGAAAGGTATGCCGTTCATGCGCGACCTTGGTCGGTGTCAGGAGGGGACATGCGCCTGCGCCGGATGAAATCGGATCGATCGCAGCCTATCTATCCAGCGGGGAATGCGTGACTTATAGGCCAGCCGATGACGCGCTTGCAACGCGACCGCCTTCCCCGCCATAGTCCGGGCCCGCAAGGATGGGGGTTGTTGCAATGCAGGTCGAGAGCAGAATTCTTGATGATCTGACGCGGGTCGTTTCCGGCGCCATGGGCACGATCTTCGGCATGCGGGACGAGGTCGAGGCGCAGATCCGCCAGCAGTTCGAGCGGGTGCTGTCCCGCATGGACGTGGTCACGCGCGAGGAGTTCGAAGCCGTCCGCGCCATGGCGGTGAAGGCGCGGGAGGAGCAGGAGGCGATGGCCGAACGGCTTGCGGCGCTGGAGAGCCGGCTGGCGGAGGCCGCCGCGCCGCGCCGGCGGACCGCCCGGGCCGCGGCCAGCACGCCCCGGACGGTGCGGAAGGCCGACGGCACCGACGGGGAGAAGCCCCGGAAGCCGGCTAGGCGGAGAAAGTCGGAATAGGGAACAGGCAGCCCGTTCGCCGCGTACATTCAGAAGAGCGGTCACTGCAGCCTGCACAAATCCAGTTGCGCGGTTCGGTTCTCCATGACACCGTTCCCCTCGTAGTGGCTCGCTTGCCGGTTGCCTACGATATCTGGATGTATCCACCAGATCTTGTAGGGTCCGGCGGTGGCGAGAAGACACAACCGACCGCGCCCGAGGCGCCCACAGGAGGGCATGACGCATGACGGTAGTGTCCGTTGAAAGCACCAGCTTCACCCAGAATCCGCTCGATCTTATGGAAGAGATCGTGGCCGCGAACGACTGGGCGTTCGAGCGGACCAGCAACGAGGAAATGCTGGTGGACGTTGCGGGGCGTTGGTGCAACTACCGGCTGTTCTTCTTCTGGCAGGACGAGATCAGCGCGATGCAGTTTTCCTGCCAGTTCGACATGAAGATCCCGGCCTCCAAGCGGCTGGCCGTGTGCGAGCTTCTGGCGACGGTCAACGAGCGCATGTGGCTCGGCCATTTCGACGTCGACGCCGATGAGCAGACGCCGATGTTTCGGCACACGACCCTGTTGCGCGGCAATCATGGGGCCAGCGTCGAAATGCTGGAGGATCTGGTCGATATCGCGCTGACGGAATGCGAACGGTTCTATCCCGCCTTCCAGTTCGTTGTCTGGGGCGGGAAGACGGCCGAGGAGGCGGTCGCCGCCGCCATCCTGGACACGGTTGCCGAGGCTTGAATCCGACAGACGTCGAGATTTGCCCCGCCCGTCCGGTCGGGGACGCATCCCTAGTGATTGAGTGATCGAGATGAACGAAACCGTGCTGCTGGTCGGTTGCGGCAAGATGGGTGGCGCGCTGCTGCAGGGCTGGGTCCAGTCGGGAGCGGTGGGAACGGCGGTCGTGGTGGAGCCGAAGGGCGCGGACGTTCCCGCCCATCCCTCCGTCCGCCATGTGGCAGGCCCCGAGGAACTGCCGGCCGACCTGTCGCCGGATGCCGTCGTACTGGCGGTGAAGCCGCAGGCCATGGACGACGTCATCGGCGGCTATCGCCGATTCGCCGACCGGGCGGTCTTTCTCTCCGTTGCGGCCGGCAAGACGATTGCCTATTTCCGCGACCGGCTGGGGGCCGGGACGGCGATCGTCCGGGCCATGCCGAACACGCCGGCTGCGATCGGCAAGGGAATCACGGCCCTCGCCGCGGCCGAGGCGGCGACCGCGCAGCAGCGCGCGCTCTGCGAACGGCTGATGAAGGCGGCCGGTGCGGTCGAATGGGTTTCGGACGAGGCGATGATCGACGCGGTCACGGCCGTGTCCGGCGGCGGCCCGGCCTATGTCTTCCTGCTGATCGAAACCCTGGCCCGGGCGGGGGAGAAGGCCGGCCTGCCCGCGGATCTCGCCATGCGCCTCGCCCGGCAGACCGTGATCGGTGCCGGCGCGCTTGCCGAGGCGACGGCCGAATCCGCCGAGACCCTGCGCAGGAACGTGACCAGCCCGAACGGGACGACCCAGGCCGCCCTCGAGGTGCTGATGGCCGACGGCGCGATCCAGCCCCTGTTCGATCAGGCGATCGCCGCTGCGACCCGGCGATCGAAGGAACTGGCCTCGTGAGCGAGGCGGTCGAGCTTCCGTCCGGCGCCGCCCGCTTCCGGGACGGGGCGCGCAAGCTGGGGCTCGATCCGCAGATCTTCGTCTTCCCGAAATCGACCCGTACCGCGGCCGAGGCCGCGGCCGCCATCGGCTGCGAGGTGGCGCAGATCGCGAAGTCGCTGATCTTCCGCAGCCGGGCACGCGGCACGCCGGTGCTGGTCGTGGCGAGCGGCGCGAACCGAGTCGACGAGGGGGCGGTCGCCCGGGCCCTGGCGGAGCCGCTGGCGGGCGAGGACATCGAGCGGGCGGATCCGGATTTCGTTCGGGACGTCACAGGCTATGCGATCGGCGGCGTGCCGCCGATCGGGCATGCCGTCCGGCCCTTGGTCGCGATCGACCGCGATCTTCTGAGCCATGACGTCATCTGGGCCGCGGCGGGGGCGCCGAACGCCGTGTTCCGAACGAGCCCCGGCGAGCTGGTCGAGCTGACGGGCGGCGTCGTCGCCGCCGTCGCGCAGGGCGGATGACGACCGGAAGCCGGCCCCCGCTCTTGGCCGGGGCGGGTCCGGCGTTCTAAGGTATGCGGCTTCAGGCGAGTTTGTCGGAATCGGGAACGACTGATGGCGAAGAAGGCCGAGCCCTCTCCCCAACACATGATCAGGGTTGCGATCGACCTGGCGGCGGAACGCGGCTGGAACGCGCTCAGCCTCGGCGAGGTGGCTGCCGCGGCCGGCGTACCGATGACGGAACTCTATCGCCATTTCCCGTCCAAGGCCGGCCTTCTGGCCGGCTTTTCGCGGCTGGTCGACGAGGAGATGCTGGCCGAGTCCGTGGACGAGGAAAGCAGCCCCCGCGACCGGCTGTTCGACCTGATGATGCGCCGCTTCGACGCCCTGAACGCCCACCGGGGCGGGGTCAAGGCGGTCTTGCGGGACCTGAGCTGCGATCCCCTGGGCGCGCTTGCCCATCAGGGGCAGGTCGAGCGGTCCATGCGCTGGACGCTCGAGGCCGCGGGCCTCTCCACCTCGGGCCTGTTCGGCATGCTCAAGGTGCGGGCGCTGGGCCTCATCTACCTGAACGTCCTGCGGATCTGGGCCCGCGACGAAAGCGAGGACATGTCCCGGACCATGGCGGCCCTGGACCGGAGCCTGCGCCAGGCGGAGCAGTTCGCGAACACCTTCGGGCGCCGACCGCGCCGCGGCGGCGACGAGGGGCGAGACGACGACAGGGACAAGGACGGAGACACGGATCCGGACCTCGACGGCACGGACCGGGCCTGACGCCCGCGGCCGGGGGGGAACAGGGCCGTTGACCGGATCCCCGGCTCGCGCCCATGCTGACGGCGATCAGCGGTGGGAGCGTTCGACGGCCATGTGACGAGGAGGCCCGACATGCCCAAGCAGCACGGTCCGTTCTGGGAAGCCGACATCGCCCGGATGATGGCGGAATTCAAGGTCCCGGGCGTTGACATGGAGACGATCATCGCGGTCCAGCGGCGCAACGTGGAAGCCCTGACCTCCGCCAACCAGCTGGCCCTGGAAGGGGTTCAGGCGGTCGTCCGCCGGCAGATGGACATCATGCGGCAGTCGCTCGAGGAAATGTCCTCGATGGCGACGGAGCTGATGGGCGCGACCACGCCCGAGGCAAGGCTGGCGAAGCAGGCCGAACTGACCAGGGAGTCGTTCGAGCGTACGGTGGCCCGCCTAAAGGAGCTTTCGGACATGATCGCTAAGTCCAACGCCGATGCCGTGGACGTCATCAACAAGCGCATCGCGGCGATGCTGGAGGAAATGAAGCCGGCATCGGACAAGTGAGAAACTGGGCGGCCGCGCCGGGACCGTCGCCCGCGGATCGTCTCGCAATCCCGCGTGTCCTGGGTTAGCGTCGCTGCTCCAAGAAGGTACATGACCATTCCGGGGGCAGCATGAGCGCTGATGTCATCGACTTCGGCGATTTTCTCAAGGTCGACATTCGCGTGGGTACCGTGGTCGATGCGGAACCCTATCCGGAGGCACGCAAGCCGGCGATCAAGCTGAAGATCGACTTCGGTCCGGAGATCGGCATCCGGAAGACCTCGGCGCAGATCACCAAGCACTACGTTCCGGAACGGCTGGTCGGCCGGCAGGTGGCGGCCGTGGTCAACTTCCCGCCCAAGCAGATCGGGAAGTTCATGAGCGAGTGCCTGGTCCTGGGCTTCCCCGACGAGACCGGGGGCGTCGTCCTGATCGGCCCGGACCAGCCGGTGCCGAATGGCGGACGCCTGCACTGACGCTATCCCGCCGGGCCTATACCGGCAGGCGGACCCGGCACTGTAAGCCGCCTTGCGGGCTGCGGCCGAGGACGATGTCGCCGCCGTGGTTGCGGGCGATGTCGCGGGCGATTGTCAGCCCCAGGCCCGTCCCGCCGGTCTCGACGTTCCGGGAGATGTCGATCCGGTAGAACGGCCGGAACACGTCTTCCAGCTTCTCGTCGGGAATGCCCGGCCCGTCGTCGTCGATGATGACCTCGATTGCCTCGCCCCGGCGCGCGGCGGACACCCAGATCCGCGACGCATGGCGGCGGGCATTCGACAGCAGGTTCGCAAGGCACCGCCGGATCGCCTGCGGGCGCAGCACGACGGGAAGCGGTCCGTCGAGCGAAAGGTCGACCGTGGCGCCTTCGCGCCGGACGCTGGCGATCGCGTCTTGCAGCAGCTCGGTAAGATCGACCTGCCGCGGCGACTCGGCGCCCTCGCCGCGGGCGAAGGCCAGATAGCCTTCGATCATCCGCTCCATCTCGAGGACGTCGTCCCGCAGCTCCTCGATCTCCGGGCCGTCGCCCAGCATGGCCAGTTGCAGCTTCATGCGGGTGAGCGGGGTCCGCAGGTCGTGGCTGACCCCGGCCAGCATCTCCGTCCGCTGGGTGATCTGCCGCTGGATGCGTTCGCGCATGATGAGGAAGGCCCGGGCCGCCTGGCGGACTTCCACAGCGCCGGTCGGCCTGAATGCCGCCACGTCCCGGCCCTTGCCGAAGCTTTCGGCGGCGATCGCCAGGCGCCGGATCGGCCGGATCTGGTTGCGCATGAAGACGATCGCGACCGCGAACAGCACCAGCCCCGATCCGACCATCCACAGGATGAAGACCGTGCTGGTGGAGCTGAACAGCCGCTGGCGGGGCACCAGAACGCGCAGGACGCCCGCGTCCATCTGGATCCGGATTTCGACCCATTCCCCGGCGATCTCGGGATTGACCGTGAAGTTCTGCCGGATCTTGTCCCGGAGGGCGGCGTCGATGTGCTCGCCCAGCCGTCCGACGGGTTCCGGGTCGCCGGCGGTCTCCAGGACCGCCCCGCCCCGGAAGGTCGCCAGAAGCGACAGGGCGCGGGCGGCGCGCGCAAAGACGATCTGGCGGCGCGCCGGGTCCGCTTCCTCGGTCTCGTCGACCAGCAGGGAGATTTCGCCGGCGACGCCGACCGCAAGCCGCTGCGTCACCTTCTCCCAATGGGTGTCGTAGAAATAGGCGGCCGCGATCGCCTGCATGAGCAGGACCGGCGTGACGATGATCATCAGCGACCGGCCGAACAGCGTCCTCGGCAGGATGCGCTTCAACAGCCGGGTGCCGGCGGGCCACAGGCGTCGAGGCAGGTCCAGGGCCTGGTCGACCGGGGCCATCAGTCGTCGGTCCGAAGGACATAGCCTTCGCCCCGCACCGTCTGCAGATAGCGCGGCAGCCGGGGATCATCCTCGATCTTGCGGCGCAGCCGCGTCACCTGCACGTCGACCGTGCGTGCATTGCCGCCGACCCGGCCCAAGTCGCTCAGCGTCTCGCGCGAGAGGACTTCCCCCGGCCGGGTAGCGAGAACGCGCAGCAGGCTTGCCTCAGCCGTGGTCAGGTGAACCCGTTCGCCGTCGCACAGGAGTTCGTCCCGCTTCGGGTCGAAGGTGAAGGCGCCGAACCGCACGGGTCCGTTCTGGGCCGCATCGGTCTTCGGCACGACCCGGCGCAGGATGGCATGAATGCGAAGCAGCAGCTCCCGCGGCTCGAAGGGCTTGGGCAGATAGTCGTCTGCGCCGGATTCAAGGCCGCGGATGCGGTCGTCCGGCTCCCCCATGGCGGTCAGGAGCAGAATCGGCGTACTCAACTCGCCGCGGAGCGAGCGCGTCAGGTCGAGGCCGCTTTCGCCCGGCATCATGACGTCCATCACGATCAGATCGAATTCCAGCGCCGCCAGCTTGGCGCGCGCGTCCGCTGCGTCGGCGGCGGTCGTGACGATGAACCCGTTGTCGACCAGATAGCGCCTCAGCAGTTCCCGCAGACGGCGGTCGTCGTCGATCACCAGGATGTGCGGCTGTTCGCCGGTCATGTCTCGCAGCGCTCCAATGCCGGACGCGGGATACCGATGGGCCGGGTCAGCGCGCCGCCCGCGCCGTGCGCTCGGGCGGCGCGGAAAGCAGCAGCTGCCGGTTCTCCGGATCCATGATGCCCAGAAGAACGGTCCGGAATCCTTCGACGGCCTCGGCGCCTGCCTCGCGATAGGCGCGGGCGATGCGCCGGCGCTGGTTCTCCGAAAGCTGGCGCTCCAGCTCGCGCCCCCGTTCGGTCAGCTCCAGAAGCCTCTGCCGGCGGTCGCGCGTGCCCTGGCGCTGCACGATATAGCCCTTGCGCACCAGGTCGCCAAGAACGCGGGACAGGCTCTGCTTGGTGATCCGCAGAATGCGCAAGAGCTCGGTCACCGTGATCTCGGGGTGCCGGCCGACGAAATAGATGACCCGGTGGTGCGCACGGCCCAGGCCCAGCCGGGAGAGCATCGCATCCGGTTCGGTCGTGAAATCCCGGTACGCGTAGAACAGAAGCTCGATGCCCCGGCGCAGCTCCTCCTCCCGGAGGAACAGCGGATTCACCATGGTCTTGATGTCAGTCATGCATCACGGTCGTGTCGGTTATGCAGCATAATACGTCAGTTATGTTGACACAGTCACGACCCGAATGTTACAGAACGTCTCCCAGCTACGGGAATTTTAGAACAATCGGAACCCGATCCCATGGCGATTATTCCATTTGACGATCGTGACGGCTCGATCTGGCTGGACGGCCGGATGGTGCCCTGGCGCGATGCGAAGATCCACGTGCTGACGCACGGACTGCACTACGCGAGCTCTGTATTCGAAGGGGAGCGGGTTTACAACGGACGGGTATTCAAGCTCCGCGAGCATTCTGAGCGGCTGATCCGTTCGGCCGAGATTCTCGGCTTCAAGATCCCGTTCACGGTCGATGAGATCGACGCCGCGACCGAAGCCGTGATCGCCGCCAACAACATCGTCGACGGCTATGTCCGTCCGGTTGCCTGGTGCGGCTCCGAGATGATGGGCGTCGGCGCACAGCACAACACCGTTCACCTGGCCATCGCGACCTGGGTGTGGCCGTCCTACTTCTCGCCGGAAGCCAAGCTCAAGGGAATCCGCCTGCAGACTTCGGCATGGGCGCGGCCCGCGCCGAACACGGCACCGGTCCACTCCAAGGCGGCAGGTCTTTACATGATCTGCACGATGAGCAAGCACGCGGCGGAGGCGGCCGGATATCATGACGCCATGATGCTGGACTATCGCGGCCAGATCGCGGAGGCGACGGGCGCCAACATCTTCCTGGTCATCGACGGCAAGCTGCATACGCCGACGCCGGACTGCTTCCTGGACGGCATCACCCGGCGGACGGTCATGGACCTGGCCCGCGCCAAGGGGATCGAGGTGATCGAGCGGGCGATCCGGCCGACCGAGCTTGCCGATGCGACGGAGGTCTTCCTGACCGGCACGGCCGCCGAAGTGACTCCGGTCGGTGAGATCGACCACTATCGGTTCACGCCGGGCCGGATCACGGAAACGCTGATGGACGCCTATGCGGCCGAGGTGCGGCGGCCGGCGGTGGCGACGGCCGCGGAGTAGAGAGGCCTGAGGAAGGTCCGGACGGCGGCGCCGTCCGGACCTTCCGGTCCGCTCGGTTCGGCGCGGTGCCGATACGGCATCCCGCGCCGTTTTTGTTGATGCCTCAGGGATCGAGCCCGTCCGGTTCCCCGTCGCGCGTGCCCCACCGCGCCGCGGCCACGTCGTCTTCTTCCCTCGCTTCGACCCACCGGCCGCCCTGGGGCGTCTCCTCGAACTTCCAGAAGGGAGCCCTGGTCTTCAGCCAGTCGATCAGGAACTCGCAGGCTTCCAGCGCTGCCGCGCGGTGCGCCGAGGCGGTCGCCACGAAAACGATCCTGTCGCCGGGCTCCAGCCGGCCGTAGCGGTGGATGATGAGGCAGGCGTCGAGCGGCCAGCGCTGCCGCGCCTCCGCCTCGATGGCGGCAAGCTGACGTTCCGTCATGCCGGGGTAGTGTTCCAGCGTCATGGAACGGATCGGCTCGCCCCCGGCCATGTCGCGGACAAGCCCCAGGAAGCTGGCCACGCCCCCGATTCCGGTGTTGCCGCGGGTCAGGCCCTCCAGCTCCGCGCCGACGTCGAAATCTTCCCGCTGGACCCGGACGGTCATCGCTCAACCGCCGGTCACCGGCGGGAACAGGGCGATCTCGTCGCCGGGCCGCAGGGGATGGTCGGCCCGGGCGAATTCCTGGTTTACCGCCACCTTTACCACCGCCTCGTTCTCCAGCGCCTTGGCATAGGCCGGCCCGCGGCCCTTCATCCAGGCGATCAGAGAGGCGACATCCCGGACCTCGGCCGGGAGGACGACTTCCTCCTCGGCCAGGCCGATCCGTGATCTCAGCCAGGCGAAATAAAGAAGCTTGATGGGTTTCTGCACGGCGTTCGCGGTCTCCATGGCCCGCTAATGTCGATCCTGGACCGAGAGGGCGCAAGCCCGATCCTAGATAAAAATCGCTTCAATGTAATAAAAGTTTTATGTAGTTTGGTTAAGGTACGCCCGGGTACGAGGAGTGGACGGGATGGAACCTCGTTTCGGTGAAGGCGACACAGAGTTCTTCGGCGCTTTGGCCAGCCGTCTTCGCGCAGCGGCCCATGAACTCAGGCTTTCGGGTGCGGCAGGGCGCGACAACAGCGCAGCCAAACGGCTGGAGACATATGCGCGGGCGATAGAGGACGACTTGCATCTCTGCAGTCAACCGTCGCTCGGCATGGCTTCTACAACAGTTCAGAAAATGGCAGGAAGCTGACGGTCGCGCCCCGCTCGACGGTGGACGTCTCCTCGGACAGCTCGACCAGGCCGTCCGATTCGACCATCGAACTCAGGACACCGGCGCCGTCCCGCGGGTGTTTGGCGGCGACCGGCAGCCCGTCCCGGCTGCCCTGCAGGACGACCCGGACATATTCCCGTCGTCCGGACTTCTTGCGGTATTCGAAATCCACGGTCACCGGATAGGCTCTCGGCGGCCGTTCTGCGGTCGCGCCTGCCAGCATCAGCAGAATCGGGCGGGCCACCCGGAAGAACGTGACCATCACCGCGACGGGATTTCCGGGCAGGCCCAGATAGGGGACGGAGCCAAGCTGGCCCAGCGCCACGGGCCGGCCGGGCTTGATCGCCAGGCGCCAAGCATGCAGGCGACCGCCGGCGGCGAGCAGGGCGGCCTTCGCATGGTCCTCCTCGCCGCCCGAAACGCCGCCCGAAGTTATGATTACGTCGTGCCGTCCGGCCGCCGCCTCCAGGGCCGAACGGATCGTGGCCAAATCGTCCTTGAGAATCCCGAAATCGGCGACCTCGGCGCCGAGCCGTCTCAGCAGCGCCGCAAGCGTGGCGCGATTCGCATCGTAGGCGCCGCCCGGCGGAACCGGGCCGCCGGGATCGTAGATTTCGTCGCCGGTCGAGAACAGGGCGACCGAGAGCGGGCGATGCACCATGAGCCGGGTGCGGCCGATCGAGGCGGCCAGTCCAAGATCCTGCGGCAGGAGCCGCTTGCCGCGGGTCAGGATCACAGCGCCCTGCTGCACGTCCTCTCCGGCCAGCCTCCGGTTCGCGCCCCGGCGGATGCCCGGCGGGATCTCGACCTGGCCGCCGTCGACACGACAGTCTTCCTGCATCAGCACGGTATCCGGCCCGGTCGGCATCGGGGCGCCGGTGAAGATCCGGTAGGCCCGGCCACGTTCCGCCGGTCCGGCCAGCGGATGGCCGGCCGCGATGCGCCCGGCCACGGGCAGCAGCGTCGGCCCGTCCGGAGACAGATCGTCGAAATGAACGGCATAGCCGTCGACTGCGGAATTGTCGTGTGGCGGGACCGGGCGGCCGGCGACGACGTCCTCTGCCAGGACCCGGCCGAGCGCGGCGGCAAGCGGCACCTCCTCCCGCTCGGTGATCGGGACCAGCCGCGACCGCAGATCGGCAAGCGCGTCGTCGACCCGGATCAGCGCGCCGCCATAGGCAAAGCAGTCATCCGAAAGCTGCGCCATCGGCCCCTCCCTGGCCGAGCCCGCAATGGGCGAGGATGACGTCGGCGATCGCCGGAACGTCATCCAGGTCGAGTACCGGAACCCGGGCGGTCACGTCCCCCGGCCGATCGGTCGCGAGAGCGACGATGAACGGGTCGTCGGCGCACAGCATCGGCTTTCCCACCGCCGGGCGATAGACCTCGAGCTTCGGGTGGGCGTGACGCTTGAAGCCTTCGACCAGAACCAGGTCAACGGGGGAGAGTCGGGCCAGTAGCTCTTCCATCGAGGCTTCCGGCGCGCCGCGCAGCTCATGCATCAGGACCCAGCGATTGGCCGAGGAGACCAGCACCTCCCGGGCGCCCGCTTCCCGGTGCCGGTAGCTGTCCTTGCCCGGCTGGTCCACGTCGAAGGCGTGATGGGCGTGCTTCAGCGTCGAGACCGAAAAACCGCGGCCCGTCAGTTCCGGGATCAGCCGCGCCATCAGGGTGGTCTTGCCGCTGCCGCTCCAGCCGGCCAGCCCGAACAGCTTCATGCGATGGTCCTTCCGCCGCCGCCGGCCGGCTCAGTGCCGCGCGACGGCCGTTCCGGGCAGCGTCCGGCTGCGTCCGGCGCGACGCCTGAGTCGGCGGGCTTCCAGCGCGCGCCCGATCCAGCGACCGAAATAGAGACCGGCAATCGAGCCTGCGACGGCGAAGGGCAATCCGCCCAGATAGGCGATCGCCAGAAAGCGCCAGCTTTCGGCCAGAACATTCCAGACCCCTTCCTCGGTCAGGCGGGAGAGAATTCCCTCAACGCTTCCCAGCCCCGGTTCGCACGACGGCAGGGCGGCGCAGCCGACGACGTAGTAGAGCGTATAGATGGGCGGAATGGTCACGACATTGGTGACCCCGGTCAACAGGAACGCAATAGGCAGGTTGAACGGCTTGTGCAGCCATCGCATGACGAGCCAGCACAAGCCGACGCCGGCCAGCTGGAATCCGACACTGGCCGTCAGGCCCCAGAACAGGCCGACGAAGGCGGTCCGCCCGACATCCTCGGAGCCGAGCCTCAGCTTGTTGATCGGCCGGAGAAAACGTCGGAAATACTGGCGCTTCAGGTACTTCACATCGGACGGTCGGATATCGGAACGGGAGATGCGGCCGCGTCCGACAGGACCGGCCTTGGGCGGCGCGAACTCTCAACCGTAGGTTCTGGCCGTGGTGCCGCGCTTGGCCGGGATCGGCCGGCGCTCGGGCGGCTTGCCTGCCATCGCCTGCCGCAGTCCTTCGCGAACATAGCTCCACCCGGTGATGACGGTGAGCACGGCTGCGACCCAGAGCCCGAGTTCCCCGATATAGGTCAGCGCCAACTCCTCCGGGCCGGACGTGGCCACGATCAGGATGCCGAGCGAGGTCATCTGGACACCCGTCTTCCACTTAGAGAGCTGCGACACCGGCAGCCCCTTCGCCTCCATCCCCGCCAGGAACTCGCGCAAGCCCGAAATCAGGATCTCGCGCAGCAGGATGACCAGCGCCGGAAGGAACGAAATGCCGGAGATGCGCTCGAATCCGATCAGCAGGAAAAGAGTCGCGGCGACCAGCATCTTGTCCGCGATCGGGTCGAGCAGCCGGCCCAGCGTGGAGACGATCGCCATGCGGCGTGCGAAGTAGCCGTCGAAATAATCGGTCAGGCTCGCGGCTGCGAAGATCACGCAAGCCACCCAGGGCGCCCACCACGTCTCGACGAAGAACAGGGCGACCAGAACCGGAATGCTCAGAATCCGGGAGATGGTGAGGACGTTGGGCAGGCTGTACAGCATTTACGACGATCGAACCTCTTCGGCCGCTCCCCCCGTCGGTGACGAGGGGCCGGCCGTTTGCGCAGGCGACCTGCGTAGTCTAGCGGCTGGAGTGGAAATGATCATAAATCTTTTTTGCGACGGTTCGGCTGATGCCTTCGACCGCTTCCAGGTCGGCGAGTCCGGCACGGGCCACCGCCCGGCCGGAGCCGAAATGCAGCAGCAGCGCCCTCTTGCGTCGGGGACCGATCCCCGGGATGTCGTCGATGGGTGACCGGGCGATGCCCTTCGTACGGCGCGCCCGGTGGGTGCCGATCGCGAAGCGATGGGCCTCGTCGCGCAGACGCTGAAGGAAGTAGAGGACCGGGTCGCGCGGTTCGAGGCTGAAGGGCGGCCGGTCGGGCATGAAGAACCGCTCCCGCCCGGCATTGCGGTCCGGGCCCTTCGCGATCGACACGACGGCGACATTGGCGACGCCGAGATCGGCCATGACTTCGCAGGCGACGTTCAACTGGCCCTGGCCGCCGTCGATCAGGATCAGGTCCGGCCAGGACCCGCGGCTGCGGTCCGCATCTTCCTTGAGGGCGCGCGAGAAGCGCCGCGTCAGCACCTCGCGCATCATGGCATAGTCGTCGCCCGGCGCGACCTCGCCCTTGATGTTGAATTTCCGGTAGGCGTTCTTCATGAAGCCGTCCGGACCGGCCACGATCATGGCGCCGATAGCATCGGTGCCGCTGATGTGGCTGTTGTCGTAGACCTCGATCCGCCGGGGCGGGGCGTCCAGCCCGAACGCCTCCGCCACGCCCTCCAGAAGGCGCAGCTGGGTCGAATTTTCGGCCATGCGGCGGCCCAGCGCTTCCTTGGCATTGGCCAGGGCGTGGTCGATCAGCCGACGCTTGTCGCCCCGCTGGGGGACAGCGATGGTTACGCGTCTGCCGGCATTCACGGACAGGGCCTCGGCGACGAGCTGCTCTTCCTCCAGCCCGTGGCTCAGGAGGATGAGCGGCGGCGGCGTATGGCTGTCGTAGAACTGGCTCACGAAGGCGGTCAGCACCTCCGACACGTCCTGGGCCCGGTCATGGCTCGGAAAATAGGCGCGGGTGCCATAGTTGCGGCCGCCGCGGAAGAAGTAGACCTGCACGCAGGTGTGGCCGGCCGCCTGGAAGGCGGCAAGCGCGTCTGCGTCGCCGATGCCCTGGACGTTGATGTCCTGATGCGCCTGGACCGCCGCGAGGGCGCGGATCCGATCCCGGTACCGGGCGGCCGTCTCGAAATCCAGCGCTTCGGAGGCGGCCATCATTCTGGCGGCGAACTCTTCCTGCACGGCCTGGCTCCGGCCGGACAGGAAGTCGCTCGCCTGAGCGACCTGGCGGGCATATTCCGCCTCGCTCACATAGCCGACGCAGGGGGCGGTGCAGCGCTTGATCTGATACTGCAGGCACGGCCGGGACCGGCTGGCGAAGACGTTGTCGGAGCAGTTGCGCAGGAGGAACGCCCGCTGCAGCGCCGTGATCGTGCGTCCGACGGCTCCCGCGCTGGCGAACGGCCCGAAATACTGGCCGGGCCGCGATTCCGCGCCCCGGTGCTTGGTGATCTGGGGAAAGGGATGGTCGCCCGTGATCAGGATGTGCGGGAAGGTCTTGTCGTCCCTCAGCAGCACGTTGTAGCGCGGCATGAGGCGCTTGATGAGATTGGCCTCGAGAAGCAGCGCCTCGACCTCGGAACGCGTGACGACGAACTCCATCGACCGCGTCTCGGCGATCATGCGCAAGAGGCGGGCCGGGTGCTTGCCGGTCTGCGTGTAGGAATAGACGCGGCGCCTCAGGTTCTTCGCCTTGCCGACATAGAGGGCGTTTCCGTCGGCGTCCAGCATCCGGTAGACCCCGGGCGCCGCCGGAAGCGTCTTCAGATGAGCCTGGATCACGGTCACCCCCTCGCTCAGGGACCCGGCCCGCCTGCGTGCCGGTTTCGGCGCCTGGGGCGCCGGCAGGACCGGGCCGTCGGTGTCCGGCGTCGCTGCGGGGGGAGGGGGAAGGGGCGGCTGGTCCATGGTCATGTCGGCTATTTTGGCTTTCGCTTCGTGATCCGCAACAGCCCCGCCCTTATCCCTTTCGGGAATCGCCGGCTTTGGTCGATATCCACGAAAGCTGTGGATAAGTCTGAGGAAAAAGTGCGGGGTAACCGCCGTGTCCGGCGTAATTCCTGGCCCCCCACGAAGCTGCACAAAAAATGGGCATATTCGATAATTCTTTGATTTTCAAAGAAAAAACTAAAGTCAAGTCGAAACAGGCTTTTCCGGCAGCACGCGTACCGGCCTTGACGGAGGGTGTGCGCATGCCGGATTCGGGGTGTGAACAAGTCGCACCGATTCGCTTGGCGGAAATGCATGCGCGAGCACATTAGAGGTATTTCGTTCCGGCCCCATAACGGGCAGTCCTGACCCGGAACGAAGGGCGGATCGTTACCGAATCATTCTTCGGGAACGAAGCCGTCGCGCGGCTGCGCCCAGCCCAGATGCTCCCCGCCGTCAAGGGCCAGGATCTGTCCGGTCAGCGAGGGCGTCTCCAGGATGAACCGGATGGCGGCACAGATCTCCGCGGGTTCGGTAGGACGGGCGAGCGGCACCGCTTCCCATTGCGCGCGGAACTGTGCCTCCGTCTGCCGGTTACTGCGCAGCGTGGGGCCGGGACCGATGCCGTTGACCCTGATGCGCGGGGCCAGGGCCAGGGCCAGCGTCCGGGTCAGCGTCCACAGCCCGGACTTGCTCAGCGTATAGGACAGGAAATGAGGCGTCAGGTTCAGCACCCGCTGGTCCAGCATGTTCACCACATTTGCGGTCATCCCCTCGGGCAGGCGTTCGGCCAGGTCATGGATCAGCAGGACCGGGGCGCGCAGATTGGTTTCCATATGCAGGTCCCAGATGTCGCGCCGCGGGTCGGTGATCGCGTCCCTGACGAAGGGGGACGCGTTGTTGACCAGCAGGGTGACCGGACCGAAGGCCGCTTCGGCCGCGGGGAGCAGGGTCCGGACCTCATCTTCGCGGGTGAGGTCGGCGCGCAGGGCGACGGCCCGTCCGCCGCGCTCCGTAATCTCCCGGACGGCCGCCGCGGCTTCGTCGACGGAGCTGTTGTGATGCAGGGCGACGTTCCAGCCTTGGGCAGCCAGGTCGAAGGCGATCGCGCGGCCGATGCGTTTGGCGGCGCCGGTGACGATCGCGGTGCGTACGGGTTCAGACATGGCCCGCAAGAGTAAGGACCCGGCGGGCGCAATCAAGCGTGTCGCGCAACCTTCCCGCGCGGAGACTGACCCGGGACCGGACGCGGCGGCCATGCACCGGGCGGCGACTGGAGACGATGCATGATAGACAAAGCCTTCGCGCAGCTTTCGAAGCTCCTGTACGTCCTAGCGACCTTCGTCCTGACGGTGCTTGCGCTGGTGCTGGTCGGCACCGCCGCCTGGCAGGTCGTCGAAAGCGCCGTCACCCGTGAGGCCTTCGTCCTCCCGATTCTCGATGCGATCGGCCTCGTCGTCATCGGCATCGCGGTCATCGATGTCGCCAAGTTCCTGCTCGAGGAGGAGGTGCTCAGGGACCGGGAGCTGCGCTCGGCCGGGGAGGCGCGCCAGTCGCTCACCAAATTCGTCACGATCATCGTGATCGTCGTCTGCCTGGAAGGGCTGGTCATGATCTTCGAGACGAAGGAGCAGGGGCCGGAATATCTGATCTATCCGGCGGCGGTCGTGGCGACGGGCATCTTCGCCCTGATCGGCCTCGGGCTCTTCCAATGGTTCAGCCGCCATGCCGAGGAGGCCCAAAGGAGCGTCGACACGACGGTCGAGGAACAGCAGATCGACGAGGGAGGCCCGGCTCTCAAGACCGGCCCTGGCCGCGCGGCGGGACGGAAAGCCGAGACGCCGGGCCGGTGATCCGAAGACCCGTGACGATCGATATCTATACAGCCTGCGCCGTCCGCCGGCGACTTCGCCCGGAAAGCCGCAGGGGCGCGGGGCGCTAGCGGCCCTTGCCGCGGCGGCTGGAGGGCCGCCGGCCCTGGCCGCGCGCGGGGCTTGCGGCGGAGGGCCCGGACGATGCTGCCACGGCCCCAAGCTCAAGGTCCGCCGCTTCCAGCCGGCGAAGCTCGTCCCGCAGGCGCGCCGCCTCCTCGAATTCCAGATCGGCTGCGGCAGCCCGCATCCGCCGTTCCAGATCCGCGATGTGGTCCTTCAGGCTCTTGCCGGTGAGGTGCGTCACATCCTTGTCGCCCGTGCCGACGACGACCCGGTCGCCCCGCTCGTAGACGCTGTCCAGAATGTCGGAGATGTTCTTGCGCACGCTTTCCGGCGTGATGCCGTGTGCCGCGTTGTAGGCCTGCTGCTTCTCGCGCCGGCGCGCCGTCTCGTCCAGCGCCGCCTTCAGCGAATCGGTCATCCGGTCGGCGTAAAGGATCGCCCGGCCGTCCACGTTGCGGGCGGCCCGGCCGATCGTCTGGATGAGCGACGTTCGCGAGCGGAGATAGCCTTCCTTGTCGGCGTCCAGAATGGCGACTAGGCCGCATTCCGGGATGTCCAGCCCCTCGCGCAGCAGGTTGATGCCGATCAGCACGTCATAGACCCCGAGCCGCAGGTCGCGGATGATCTCAATTCTCTCCAGGGTCTCCACGTCAGAATGGATGTAGCGGACCTTGAGGCCGGCCTCGCTCATATACTCGGTGAGCGCTTCGGCCATCTTCTTGGTCAGCGTCGTGATCAGCACGCGCTGGCCGCGGGCGACCACCTCGCGGCACTCCGCCATCACGTCGTCCACCTGGGTCGCCGTCGGCCGGACCTCGACCAGCGGGTCGATCAGGCCGGTCGGCCGGACCACCTGTTCGACGAAGACGCCGCCGGTCCGCTCCATCTCCCAGTCGCCCGGGGTTGCCGATACGAAGATCGTCTGGGGCCGCATCGCCTCCCACTCCTCGAACTTGAGCGGGCGGTTGTCGACGCAGGCCGGCAGGCGGAACCCGTATTCCGCAAGCGTCGTCTTGCGGACGCGGTCGCCGCGGTACATTCCGCCGATCTGGGGCACCATGACGTGGCTCTCGTCGACGAAGAGGAGAGCGTCGTCGGGCAGGTACTCGAACAGGGTGGGCGGCGGCTCGCCGGGTTTGCGGCCGGTCAGGTAGCGCGAATAGTTCTCGATCCCGGCGCAGGAACCGGTCGCCTCCATCATCTCGATGTCGAAGGTCGTCCGCTGCTCCAGCCGTTGCGCCTCCAGGAGCTTGCCCTGGGCCTCGAACTCCCGCAGCCGGGCCTTCAGGTCCTCCTTCATCTGGCGGATCGCCTGGGCAAGCGTCGGCTTCGGGGTGACATAGTGGCTGTTGGCGAAGATGCGCACCTTGGGAAGGTTCGCATGCTTCTCGCCCGTCAGGGGGTCGAACTCCTGGATCGACTCGATCTCGTCTCCGAACAGGGACACGCGCCAAGCCCGATCCTCCAGGTGGGCCGGGAAGATTTCGACCACGTCGCCGCGCACACGGAAGGTGCCGCGGCCGAAGTCCATGTCGTTGCGGCGGTAATGGATCTCGATCAACTGCTGCAGAAGCTGCTGGCGATTGATGCTGCCGCCCTTCTCCAGCGTCACCGTCATGTCGGAATAGGTCTCGACGTCGCCGATGCCGTAGATGCACGACACCGACGCGACGATGATCACGTCCCGCCGCTCCAGCAGCGCACGGGTCGCGGCATGGCGCATGCGGTCGATCTGCTCGTTTATCGAGCTTTCCTTCTCGATATAGGTGTCCGTGCGCGGGACATACGCCTCCGGCTGGTAATAGTCGTAGTAGGAGACGAAATATTCGACCGCATTGTTCGGGAAGAAGCTCTTGAACTCGCCATAGAGCTGCGCGGCAAGGGTCTTGTTGGGTGCCAGGATCAGCGCGGGACGCTGCATCTCCTGGATGACATGCGCCATGGTGAAGGTCTTGCCGGACCCGGTGACGCCCAGCAGCACCTGATCGCGCTCACCGTTCCGCAGCCCGGCTACCAGCTCGCGGATGGCGGTCGGCTGGTCGCCGGCCGGAGAATAGTCGGAAACGATCTCCAGCGGACGGACGAATTCCGTCCGGGGCAGCGCCGGCCGGTGCGGCAGGACCGTGAGAACGGGAGATGTAGCCATGCCCCCTTATATCGTGGGCCGCCCGGGAAAGACCAGTGCGGAACGCATCGGGAACAAGGATTCGGGCGCCGGGGCGGGGACCGCCCGCGACCCGTCAGCCGAACAGGGTTCCGGCGTTCCGCTGCGCCTGCTCGTTGGTGATCCCGTCGTTCCCGGAATCGCCGGGCACAGGCAGGGCGGAAAGCGTCAGCACGGTCCAGAGACTGAGCTGCTTTTCGGCCAGCAGCGATACGGTGGCAGGGGTCGCGGGTTCGACCTGCCGGGCGAAGCCGCCGCCCAGCCCGCCGCGGTTCGCGGGGATCTCGGCCACCGCATAATATCTGCCGGGACGCCAGAACGCGGGCGCCTCGGGCCCCGAGACGCCGTTCTCCGGGATCTCGCCGGCGAGCGCCATGTCCTGGCGGACCTTCGTCGAGAAGTTGTCGTAGATTTCCCGCAGGCTCCGCGCCCGGCCGTCGGCATAGAAGACGCCGCGGTTCGACCGGGCCGCCGCCGCGAAGAGGTCGTCCGCCGGCCGGTTCGGGTTGACGCGCATCTCCTTGAGGAAACGCTCAGCCCCGCCGGCGCCCAGGAAATGGGCGAGATAGAGCTCGGTGGGGCCGATCTCGCCGCCGACGGTGGCCTCCAGATGGGCCTTGTTGTCATTGGCGTATTCGCCCGCCATCAGCGCGTTGAGGCGCGGGTCGGTGCGCAGCTCCAGAATCTTCCGGCGGACATCGTCGTCCTTGACGGTGAACGAGCCGTCCGGCCGTTCGACGATCTTGTCGGCATATTGGGCAAGCCCGTGCTTCGCCCCGTGCTTCTTCACCATGCCGAGCCAGGTCTGGTCGATGAACTGGTAAAGCCCGGTTGCGCTGGAGGTGGAGGCGCGGACATCGGCATCGAAGCCGCTCTCCCGGGCGGCCTTGGCCATCATGTAGGCGAAATCGGCGCCGGTCCTGGCGCTGGCCTCGCGCACCGCGCCCAGAACACGGTCGGATACGCGGTAGGCGCCAATCTGGTGGATCGCTGACATGATCGGACTTTTCGTCACCTGAGCTAAGGACTGTCCAGGACAAGCAATCAGGATGCCAGTGCCGGACGGCCCGGATTCCGCCATCCGAGCCGTCCGGCGGGGCAACCGGCCCGGCAGGTTTTTCCCGGTGGCGTCCAAAGCTGCCGGGCACCTCCTTTCAGGCCGGCGCCGCGGGCGGGGAGAGGGGCCGGTCTGCACGCCGATGGGGGCCGCTATGCACCGGATTGGGCGATCTTGCGGACGCCAGTTGCTCGGCGTACGGTCTCGGCCCGTTCTTTCGTTCCCAACGTCCCTTCAGGGAGTCGCAGTCGCCATGGCCCTCATCGCCCAGTCGCTTTCCCGCATCAAGCCGTCGCCCACCATCGCGGTCACCAGCAAAGCGCGGGAGCTGAAAGAGGCCGGGCGGGACGTCATCGGCCTGGGCGCGGGCGAGCCCGATTTCGATACGCCGGACAACATCAAGGAAGCGGCGATCCGCGCCATTCAGTCCGGCGACACCAAGTACACCGCGGTGGATGGTACGCCTGCGCTGAAGAAGGCGATCTGCGCCAAGTTCAAGCGCGAGAACGGCCTGGACTACACGCCCGACCAGATCACGGTCGGCACCGGCGGCAAGCAGGTCATCTTCAACGCCATGCTGGCGACCATCGATCCGGGCGACGAGGTGATCATCCCGGCGCCCTACTGGGTTTCCTATCCGGACATCGTGCTGCTGTTCGGTGGCGTGCCGGTGGCCGTGCCTTGCCCGGCTGAGAAGGGCTTCAAGCTGCAGCCGGCGGATCTGGAGAAGGCGATCACGCCGAAGACGAAGTGGCTGATCCTGAACTCGCCGAACAATCCGACGGGCGCGGCCTACTCCCGGGCCGAACTGCAGGCCCTGACCGACGTCCTGGTGCGGCATCCCCATGTCCACATCCTCACGGACGACATGTACGAGCACCTGGTCTATGACGGGTTCGAGTTCGTGACCCCGGCCCAGATCGAGCCGCGCCTCTACGACCGCACGCTTACCGTCAACGGCGTGTCCAAGGCCTATGCCATGACCGGGTGGCGCATCGGATATGCCGCCGGGCCCAAGGACCTGATCAAGGCCATGGCCAAGGTGCAGTCCCAGTCGACCACCAACCCGTCGTCGATCAGTCAGGCCGCCTCGGTCGAGGCGCTGAACGGCACGCAGGACTTCATCCCGGCCCGCGCCGAGGCGTTCCGGCAGCGTCGGGACCTGGTCGTGCGCATGCTTAACGAAGCCGACGGCATCACCTGCCACAAGCCGGAAGGCGCCTTCTACGTCTTCCCGTCCTGCGCCGGCTGCATCGGCAAGACCACGCCGGAGGGCAAGGTCATCGAGACGGACGAGGATTTCGTGACCTATCTCCTGGAAAGCCAGGGCGTGGCCGTGGTCCAGGGCTCGGCGTTCGGCATGGCGCCGTTCTTCCGGATCTCCTACGCGACCTCGATCGAACAGCTCGAGGAAGCCTGCCGCCGCATCCAGAAGGCCTGCGCGGCCCTCACATAGGCTCTCGATCCGCCGGGGGACGGGAATCCTAGGGGCTCCCCGTCCCCAAGGCCCCTTGCGCCGTTCTTCTGGGAGGCAATGTCGCAGGCGACTCCTGCGGCCGCGGTCTCAGCAGATTGCGCTCGACGCTTTCGAGATGACGGCGCATGCATTCCCTTGCCCGCCCGACATCCCGCTGTTCGATCGCGTCGACGATCTGCTCATGTTCCAGGAAGCTGTGGTGATCGGGCGCCGGGCGCAGCCGGTTGGTCCTGAGCCGGCCCCAGGTCACCGCCCGGCGGACCGCCCCCAGCGTGTCGAACAGCGCCAGAAGCAGGTTGTTCTGGGCTGATTCCGCGATCACCCGGTGCAGCCGGTTGTCCCAGCTTTCGTACTGGCGCCAGGTCAGGGCCGCGCGGCTCCGGCTCAGGCATTTCCTCATCTCCGCAACCTGATCCGCCGTCGCGTTCAGGGCGGCAAGCCCGGCGACCTCCGGCTCGATCAGAAGCCGTGTCCGCATGACTTCGCCGGGATTGGTGCGCCGCGTGATGGCGGCGATGTCGGCGAAGCTGTCGATCGGGCGGCTGCCGACGAAGGTGCCCTTCCCGACATGGCGCCACACCAGGCCCTCGGCCTCGAGGACGTCCAGGGCCTTGCGCAAGGCTACCCGGGACACTCCCAGCATCTCCGAAAGACGGCGCTCGGGCGGCAGGCGGCTGTCGAAGGGCAGTTCGGCCTGCGCCAGATAAGCCCTCAGCTGAACCAAGGCGGCGTCGTGATCGTTTGACATGGCATACCGGATGAAAACCAATTTAGATATTGGTTCTATTGCCTCTCGCGTCGCGGATCAAGCTTTCGTTCGGATGGTCCGCAGAAAGCCTAGAATTTTTGGGAGTTCGAACGCGATGCTGCAGCGCCGGCACGGGAGTCCGGCCTTGACATTATGCAACCAATAATTTCCAATACGTGATTGGTTGAGCATTGCAAGAGGGTCGATAGATCAACCGGTAGAACAACAACAACGATATTGGGGAGGGAATGATGAGCACGTCATCGCGTTTGCCGTCATGTTTTGCCGCAGTCCTTTTGCTCGCCGCGGCGCTGGTTCTGCCCTCCGGGGTCGCTTCAGCCCAGGGAACCATTCACATCGCCTTCGGAGACATAGCCACCGTCGAGTCCCTGCATTTCCAGATCGCGCTGGAGCGCGCACGAGAGCGGGGCGTCGATATCGAGATCACCTACTTCAAGTCCGAGGACATCGCCTCCCAGGCCGTTGTCGGCGGCCAGGCCGATGTCGGTGTCGGGACACCCTATGCGCTGGTCCAGAAGGTGCGGGCGCCGGTCCGGATGTTCTTCCAGATGAGCAAGCTCAACTTCTATCCCGTCGTGAACACGGAGTTCTACCAGGACTGGAAGGACCTGGACGGGGAGGAGGTCGCCGTCCATTCGCGCGGTTCCGGTACCGAGGCGATCATGAAGCTGATGGCCCAGCGCAACGGGATCGAATTCGGGAACATCAGCTACGTGCCCGGATCGGAGGTACGCACGGGCGCCCTGCTTCAGGGCAACGTCCGGGCGAGCATCGTCGATTCCGCCGGCCTCAGAATCCTGAACGAGCAGGCGCCCGGTCGCTTCGCCGCGCTCCCGGTCGAGGGCGTCGACGCCAGCGACGAAGCGCTCTACGCCAATACCGAGTTCCTGGAGCGGGAGGCGGCCGCGGTCGACATCCTGGTCGAGGAGCTGCTCAAGACCATACGGGAGATCAACGAGAACCCCCAGGTGGTCGCGGAGCTTCGGGCAAAGTACAACCTGCTGCCGGACCTGCCCCAGGAACTCGAGGCCGAAGTCGTTCCCTACTTCGAAGAGGCGGTGGCAACCGGCACCCTGTCGGTCAATGGCGGCGGCGAGGACACCGTCCGCGACGACTTCGAGTTCTATGCCCTGGCGGGCCAGATCGAAGGCGATCCGTCGACGCTGGTGGTGAGCGATTTCTGGGATCTGGGGCCGTTGCAGCGGGCTTTGGACAAGCTCGGCCGCCAGTAAAAGGGAACCCGCCGGCATGACTAGCAAGCTCCACGTCGATGCCGCGGCAGTCCCGGCCCGAAGCCTGACCGGCTTCGGGCCCCTGCCGCCCTTCGCATGGCGCCTCCTGTCCATCGTGATCGTCTGCGGTGCCTGGGAGATCGCCGGCCGGATTCCCATCAATCTGGCCTTTCCACCGTTCTCCTACACGTTCGAGGGCTTCCTCGGCATGATCGCCGACGGCAGCCTGGTTCGGGCCTTCCTGATCACGCTCCAGCCGCTCGTCATCGGCGTCGCGGCCTCGGCCGCGCTGGGGATCGGGGCCGGGGTGCTGATGGGGCTGCGGCGAAGCGCCGAATGGCTCGGCGCGCCGGTCTTCATCGTCCTGCAGGCGGCGCCGGTTGCCGCCCTCATCCCGCTCGTCACCTTCGTCTACGGGATCGGTCTTCTGTCGAAGGTGCTGGCGGTCTGTCTTCTGGCGCTGCCGGTGATCGTGCTCAACAGCTACAAGGCGGTGCGCAACGTCAACCCGTCGCTGGTGGCGATGTGCCGGTCCTTCCTCGGGACGCCGTGGCAGCAGGTGCTCAAGATCGTGATCCCGGATGCAAGCCCCGTGATCTTCGCCGGCCTCCGGCTCGGCATCTCTGCCGGTTTCGTCGGGATCATCCTGGCGGAGCTGCTGATCACGCCGACGGGGATCGGGGATCTCATCACTTATCACCGGGCCGTTGCCAACTATCCAGAAATGTACGCTGCAATCGCGTCGATCATCGTCTTTTCCGCCGTGACGCTCACCGGCCTGCAGTGGGTGGAGACGACGCTGTTCCGGCCCGAAAGAAGGGGAGGCTGAGGAATGGGTGCAGTTGAACGGGCATCGGTCGTGGACGGGTCTTGGACCCCTCAGAGCGCCGAGCCGGCAGGCAACGCGGTCGAGGTCCGCGGCGTCACGAAAACCTATGGCGGCGGCATCCACGCCCTCAGCGACATCGATCTCGCCTTCCCTCGGGGGGCGTTCACCACGCTGCTCGGACCCAGCGGCTGCGGCAAGACCACGCTGCTCAAGATCATCGCCGGCCTGCTGGACGCCAGTTCGGGCGAGGTCCTGGTGAACGGAAACAAGGTGTCCGGCCCCGGCCCGGAACGGGCGTTCGTCTTCCAGGACTTTGCCCTGATGCCCTGGGCGACGGTGCTGCGCAACGTGGCCTTCGGGCTCGAGCTCAAGGGCGTCCCGCGGGAAGAGCGGCGGGAGGTGGCGCGGCGCCAGATCGCGCGGGTCGGCCTGTCGGGTTTCGAGGACCGGTATCCTCACGAACTTTCGGGCGGCATGCGCCAGCGCGTCGGCCTGGCCCGGGCGCTGGCCGTCGATGCCGACGTCCTGCTCCTGGACGAGCCGTTCTCCGCAGTGGACGAGCAGACCCGGCGCAAGTTCCAGGAAGACCTGCTGGAGCTGCGGCGGGTCGAGAAGAAGACCTTCATCTTCGTCACCCACAGCATCGAGGAGGCCGTCTACGTCTCGGACCGGATCGTGCTTCTGTCGCCCCGGCCGGGCCGGGTGTCGCGGATCATCGAGCCCAGGATCGACCGCTCGGGCAGCCCGGACGAGATCCGCCGTGACCGGCATTACCTCGACACCGTCGAGGAGATCTGGCACGGGCTTCGGGACTATCTGGACTAGGAGGCACCCCCGTGACCATTTTCGGATACAGGGTCCCGATGATGGCGTCGCTCCTGTTCTGGTGCGTCGCCTGGGAAATCGTCGGCCGGGCCGATCTCATCCTGATGTTCCCGCCCTTCACCAGCGTGCTCGCCGCCATGGGTGAACTGGTCCAGGCGGGGAACTTCTGGACGGCGACGCTGTCCACGCTGAAATGCTTCGCCCTGGGCGTGGGCCTCGCGATCCTGGTCGGCGTGCCGCTCGGCCTCCTGATGGGACGGGTGCAGGCGGCGGACCGGCTGCTCGGCATGTGGGTCAACCTGTTCGTGAGCGCGCCGCTCTCGGCGCTGGTGCCGGTCCTGATGATCCTGTGCGGGATGGGCGAGAGGACCATCATCGTCACGGTCTTCCTGTTCGCGGTCTGGATCATCGCGCTCGATGCCAGGGCAGGGGTGAGGGAGATTCCCCCGTCTCTGGTCGAGATGGGGCGGAGCTACGGCGCCCGCGGCCTCCAGCTTTATCTCAAGATCATCGTCTGGGCGGCGCTGCCGGAAATTCTGGCCGGCATCCGGGTCGGCTTCATCCGGGGCGTCAAGGGCGTGGTCATCGGACAGCTTCTCGTCTCCATCATCGGCTATGGCGAGCTGTTCGAGCTGTATTCCCGGAACTTCCTGATGGAAGAATTCTGGGCTCTTACGCTTTTTCTTTTCGCCTTCGCTATCCTGGTTTCCGAGCTGATCGGCGTCGTGGAGAAGCGGGTCGAGTACTACGCAGGAGTAAGACAGTGACAATCATGTCGAGAGCAGCCGAATACGTGTTCCAGCCCGCACCGATCCCGACGCTGCCAGTCCGCGGCTCGGGGCGCCTGTTCCCGGTTCACCGCATCTATTGCGTCGGCCGGAACTACGCCGAACATGCGATCGAGATGGGCCACGACCCCAACCGGGAGCCGCCCTTCTTCTTCCAGAAGAATCCGGACACGCTGGTACCGGACGGCGGCGAATTCCCCTATCCGGACCGGACATCCGACGTGCATCACGAGCTGGAGATGGTCGTCGCGCTCGGCAAGGGGGGCAAGGACATCCCGGAAGACCGGGCGCTGGACCATGTCTTCGGCTACGCCGTGGGGCTCGACATGACGCGGCGCGACCTTCAGGCGGAGATGAAGAAGCTGGGGCGCCCCTGGGAGATCGGCAAGGCGTTCGAGCATTCGGCGCCCTGTTCGGAGATCGTGCCGGCCAGCGAAATCGGCCATCCGACCAGCGGCGAGGTCCGGCTGGAGGTCAATGGGGAGGTCCGCCAGAAGGGCGATCTCAACCAGCTGATCTGGACCGTTCCGGAGATGATCTCCTACCTCTCCGGGCTGTTCACCCTGCAGCCCGGAGACCTCATCTTTTCGGGCACGCCGGCGGGCGTGGCCGCGGTCAAGCGCGGCGACCTGATGCATGGCCGCGTCGAGGGAGTCGGCGAGCTGCGCGTCCGAGTCGTCTGACCGGCATCTGCGGGACATCATGAGCGGGGTGGCGCGGCCGGCCCCCTTCGTTTCTCGCGGCGGAGAGAGGCCCGGGACGGCAAGGACCGTCCCGGGCCTTCCGCTTTCCCCTGGACTCCGGGCCGTCGCTGGTGAAACGATGGCCGGGTGATCAGGGAGGACCCAAGCGCCCTGCGAGGATGGTCCTGGGACCGGGCGGCGGAAGGCACCGGCGAAAGGACCTGCAACGAGGTTGCGATGGACGGTCCCCAGGGCGCCTGGCGCTCTCCCGGCTTCTTTGACCAGAACCGGAGGCGCTCATGACCGTCAACTCTGCCAAGGACTGGCCGCAGAGCGGCAGACCAGCGCGGTGCGTGGCTCTGGTCGGCCCACAATCGGTCGGCAAGACCACGCTGATGGAAGCCATCCTGGCGGCGACCGGCGCCGTTCCCCGCAAGGGATCCGTCCGGGATGGCAGCAGCCTGGGCGACGCCAGCGACGAAGCGCGCGCCCGGCAGATGTCGACGGAGCTCAACGTCGCGCATTTCAACTATCTCGGTGATTCCTGGTGCGTGCTCGACTGCCCCGGCTCGGTCGAACTGGCGCAGGAGACGGTGGGGCCGCTCATGGTGGCGGATGCCGCGGTCGTCGTCTGCGAGCCGGACATGGCGCGCTTCGTCGCCCTGTCGCCGCTGCTGCGCCAGCTGGACGAGCTTGGGGTGCCCCATCTCGTCTTCATCAACAAGCTGGACGGATCTTCGGTGCGGATGCGCGACGTCCTCCAGGCGCTCCAGGCCTTCTCGGCCAGGCCGCTGCTGCTGCGGCAGGTCCCCATCCGCGAAGGGGAGACGATCACCGGCTATGTCGACCTCGTCTCCGAACGGGCCTATCGCTACCGACCGGGGGAGCCTTCGGACCTGATCCAGGTGCCGGACAGTGTCCGCGAACGCGAGCAGGGCGCCCGCCAGGAGCTTTTGGAAGCTCTTGCCGATTTCGACGACCGGCTGCTCGAGCAGCTTCTGGAGGATGTCCAGCCCGCGACAGCGGAGATCTACGGCCAGATCGCCAAAGACGTGGCAGAGGATCTCATCGTCCCGGTCCTGATGGGGGCGGCCGAGCACGGGTTCGGCGTGCGCCGCCTGCTCAAGGCGCTTCGGCACGAGGTCCCGGATCCGGCCCGGACCGCCGGCCGGCTGGGCACCCCCGCCGGAGAGCCGGTGCTGCAGGTCTTCAAGACCGTCCATGCGCCGCATACCGGCAAGATGTCCTATGCCCGGGTCTGGCGCGGCACGGTGACCGACGCCGCCAGCTTCGGGTCGGAGAAGATCAGCGGGCTCTACCGGGTGTCGGGACCGTCCTACACGAAGATCCCGTCGGCCGGCGAGGGCGAACTCGTGGCCCTCGGCAAGCTCGACGGCGTGGCGACGGGGGATATCCTGACGCCCTCCGGGTCCGTTCGGAACGAACTGTGGCCGGCGCCGCTTCCGCCCGTCTATTCCGTCGCCATCACCGCGCGGAACCGCAACGACGAGGTGAAACTGTCCGCGGCGCTCGCTCGGATGACGGAAGAGGACCCGTCGCTCGTCTTCGGCCATGATGCCGATACGGGCGAGATGGTGTTGCGAGGCCAGGGCGACGTGCATCTGCAGATCGCCGTCGACCGTCTGGCGCGACGAGGCAATGTGGCGGTCGACGTGCGTCCGCCGCAGGTCCCCTACAAGGAGACGATCCGACGCAAGACTTCGCAGCATGCCCGGTTCAAGCGGCAGACCGGCGGTCACGGGCAGTTCGCGGACGTGCATCTGGATATCAAGCCGCTGCCGCGCGGCGCCGGCTTCCAGTTCGACGACGTCGTGGTCGGCGGTGCGGTCCCGAAGAACTATATTCCGGCGGTCGAGGCCGGCGTCCGCGACTACCTGGGGCAAGGGCCGCTCGGCTTTCCGGTGGTGGACGTTGCCGTCACCCTGACGAACGGCCAATACCATTCGGTGGACTCCTCGGAGCAGGCGTTCCGGACGGCCGGCCGGATGGCGATGGCGGAGGCGCTGCCGAACTGCGAGCCCGTCCTCCTGGAGCCGATCTGCGAGGTGTCTCTTCTGGTTCCGAGCGACTGCACGGCCAAGGCGCAGCGCATGCTCTCGCAGCGGCGCGGGCAGATCCTCGGATACGACACCCGCCCCGGCTGGACAGGCTGGGACGAGGTCCGGGCCTATCTGCCGCAGGCCGAGATGCGCGACATGATCGTCGAACTGCGCTCCATCACGCTCGGCGTCGGCACCTATACGATGCGCTTCGACCATCTGGCGGAACTCACGGGCAAGATGGCCGACAAGGTGATCGAAGCGCGGCAGACGGCGATCGCGGCGCAATAGCCGAGGTGGGTCGGTCTTGCCCGGCGCCCGGGCGCTGCCCATCTTAATATAGGATAACGTTCACAAGCATGGATCGAGGCTCATGGCCGTGCAGATCAATATCGGCATCGACGAAGCCGACCGCAGGACGATCGCCGAAGGGCTTTCGCGCCTCCTGGCTGATACCTACACGCTCTATCTCAAGACCCACAATTATCACTGGAACGTGACGGGGCCGCAGTTCAGCACGCTCCACACCATGTTCGAGGAGCAGTACACCGAACTTGCCGCGGCGGTGGATCAGATCGCCGAGCGCATCCGTGCGCTTGGTTTCCCGGCCCCCGGGTCCTATGGCGCCTACAGCCGCCTCAGCAGCATAAAGGAGGAGGAAGAGGTTCCGTCGGCGACCGAGATGATCCGCAATCTGGTCGCCGGACAGGAGGCGGTCGTCCGCACCGCGCGGGAGATCTTCCCCGCAGCCGAAAAGGTGGGGGACGAGCCGACGACGGATCTGCTGACCCAGCGCATGCAGGTCCATGAGAAGACCGCCTGGATGCTGCGCAGCATGCTGGAATAGCGATCCCGGCCGATCGCCTCTCGGGGGCGAAGGCCGACTAGAAGCGGAGCGATATCAGGCCGTAGGGCGCGACCAGCGCCCTGCGGTCTTCCTGTTCGGACATCGTGAACGTGCAGTGACCCAGGATCCGGCGGACGTTGCCCTGGTCGTCGGCAAGCGGCAGGTACAGCGAGGCGAACTGAAGATATGAGCGCTCCTGCCAGTAGACGCCGCCCGACGTCGTCACGATCGCGGGCCCGTCGATCACTTCGGTGAGCGCCTGCCTGAGCGCCGGTGCGTGGGTCTCGAACGAGTCCGGGTCGGACAACTGGCGGCCCGTCAGATCGCGGCCGAGCGCATTGGCGATATTCGTCCCAAACAGGCGGAAGCGGAAATTGCATGACGAATCCTGCACTTCCGCAATGAGAAGATCCCCGAACCAGGGATGCAGTTCGGCCGCATCCAGATCGCGCCGGGCCGGCACCGCCCGGTCGAGGCGTTTGCCTTGCCAGAGCTCAAGAAGTTCGAGTGCCGGTCCGGGGGGCAGTTCCGGGGGACTGCTCAGGGGATACCGACGGTAGGTCCAGTCCGTCATGAAGCGTGCCGTTCTTGGGGGGAGTGCGTGCAGTGTATGTCAGATCTGACGATTCTTGTCAAATTTGAAGCAATTTTGAATACTCATCAAAAATGTCGCACGGGAGACGCGATGATGAACAACCCAAGCGGCTGCCTGGACCGGCATACGAGGCGCCGTCTCAGGACCCGGACGGACCTGCTGAGGGCGGCTCTCAGACTTTTCGGGGAGCGTCATCCCGAAGACGTCGCCGTTCAGGACATCACGCGCGTCGCCGATGTCGGAAACGGGTCCTTCTACAATCACTTCGACGACAAGGCGGCGATCTACGAGGCCGTGATCCGGGAGCTGGTGGAGGGCTGGGACGCCTGGCTCTGGCAGGCCGTGGGGAACGAAGCGGATCCCGCGCTTCGCCTTAGCCACTGGATCCGGGGAAACCTGGAGCGTGGACAGCGCGATCCGGATTATGCCGCCTTCATCAGCAGCAACGGGCTGCGCCTCATCGAGACCCATGGGGCTTCAGGCAGTCTGCCTCGCGAGATCGACCGGGGATTGGGCACGGGGCGGTTCGTCGTCGCCGATCCGCAGATGGTCAAGCGGGCGGCCGCCGGAGTCGTCCTGGCGACCCAGGCGGCCTTGTCCGGCAGGCGCAATGAGGTCATGGCATCGAGCCGGGCCGCCTGGTATGTCCTCACCCTTCTCGGGATCGCGAGGGAGGAAGCCGATCGTCTCGTCAGCCTTCCGTTTCCCGCAGGGGAGCCCGATGATTACGGGCTGGTCGAGCGGCATCACCTGCGGCACGCTGTTTGATGCCGGCCGATCTCACCGGATCTTGATTTGCGATCCGGCCCGCGCGCCTCCAATCCTGAGGCGTCCCTTCGAGGAGGAAACGGACGATGCTGATCCGCAAGCGCCATGGCTGGGAGCTGCCGGAGAGTGCCGCGGCTCCGGAAGAACACTTTCTTGGCCGCCGTACGCTGATGAAATCGGCAGGGGCGGGGCTCCTGCTCGCCGCGGCAGGCGGGGCCCCGGCCCCCTTGTCGGCGCAGCCGGCCGGCGACGAGCCGGGGGGCCTCTATCCGGCGCCGCGCAATCCCGCCTTCACGGTCGACCGCGAAGTCACGGCGGAAGAGCTCGTGACCACCTACAACAACTTCTTCGAATTCGGGTCGCATAAGGAGATCTGGCGGTCGGCGCAGCAGCTACCTGTGCGACCCTGGACGGTCGTGATCGACGGCATGGTCGAAGAGGAGCGGACCGTCGACATCGACAAGCTTCTTGCCAGCATGCCGCTGGAGGAACGGGTCTACCGGCACCGCTGCGTCGAGGCCTGGTCGATCGTCGTGCCGTGGACGGGCTTCCCGATGGCGGAGCTACTGGACTATGCTCGTCCTCTCGGGTCGGCACGATATGTCCGCATGGAAACGTTCGGGTCGGACCAGTACGCCGCTCCGGGCTTCCGCCAGTTCTGGTATCCCTGGCCCTATGTCGAGGGGCTGACCCTGGACGAGGCTGCGAACGAACTCGCGTTTCTGGTGACAGGAGCCTATGGCAAGCCGCTGCCGGGACAGAACGGCGCGCCCCTGCGCCTGGCCGTGCCTTGGAAATACGGTTTCAAGTCGGTCAAGTCGATCGTCCGGTTCACTTTCACGGACGAACGGCCGGTCAGCTTCTGGGAGACCTTGGGGCCGGACGAATACGGGTTCTGGGCGAACGTCAATCCGGACGTTCCGCATCCGCGCTGGAGCCAGGCGATGGAGCGGGTGATCGGGACCTCCGAGATGATCCCGACACAGCTTTACAACGGTTACGGGGAATACGTCGCGGAGTTGTACAAGGGGCTGGAGCAAGAGCCTCTGTTCATGTAAATAGCCCGCCGAATCAAAAAAACGCCGGGCACATGGCCCGGCGAGTTGAACAGGGAGGCTTCACGTCTGGGAGACGTATCGACGGGCGGAAACCCGGATAAACAGACGTATAGCACGTAGGCGATTTTCCTAGCCCATCTGCGGCATTCGTGTAATCTGGCGTTAAGTCGGGTAACGGGGTAACAAACCCATTCCGTTACCCTGGCGTTACCCCGGAGGCTTCACGTTATGCCAAAACCGCTATCCGCAAAGTACGTTGAGAAGGTCCAGCCCGACCCGACGCGGCGCCTGGAGATCCCCGACGGCCTGTTGCCGGGCTTCTACCTCGTTGTCCAGCCGACCGGCGCCAAATCCTGGGCGGTACGCTATCGAGCCGGTGGGCGGCCGACAAAGCTGACCATCGGCAAGGTTTCGGCGATCGAGCTAAAGAAGGCGCGCGACCTTGCACGCAAACATCTAGAGGCGGTTTCCAAAGGGCAGAACCCTGCTGCCGAGAAACGGGCGGCCCGCGCGACTAAGACTATCACTCTGCCCGAGACTGTCGGGGCCTTGTGCGACGAGTACATCAAACGATATCTGAAACCGAATGTGCGGCGCTGGAAGGCGGCCGAGGGCGAGATCGACAACCATATCCGGCCACGCTTGGGTAAGCTGCCGCTGAAGGACCTCGCGCGGGCGCATGTGCGCGGCATGGTGCGCGAGATCGAGGCGACATACCCCGTCGCTGCAAATCGCGCCCTTGCGCGCCTAAACGCCGTTCTGAATTGGGCCGTGGCTGAGGACTTGATCGAGGCGAACCCGGCCGCGGGCGTGAAACGTCCGACCCGAGAGACGCCGGCCGACCGCATCCTCGACGACGACGAGTTGAAAGCCGTTTGGGGCTCTGTCGATTCCCTGGCCTATCCGGCGCAACAGTTCATGCGCCTGCTCATCCTGACCGGGCAGCGGCGCGACGACGTGCGGCTTATGCATTGGGACGAGATCAACTTGGCGGAAAAGACGTGGATCATTCCCGCGTCCCGCTACAAGTCGCGCCGGCCGCATCTGGTTCCGCTGACCGACGAGACGGTCGCCGTTCTCAAGGCAATGCCGTTCAAGGATCGCGGCGGCTACGTCCTGACGACGACCGCGGGCAAGAAGCCTTACGCGAACGTCCAGAAGCCGAAGGCGGCCGTCGATAAGAAATCGGGCGTCACCGGCTGGACCCTGCACGACCTACGCCGTACCTGCCGCACCGGCCTGTCACGCCTGGGCATCCGAAGCGACATTGCCGAGCGCGTGATAGGCCATGCCGTCGGCGGCAAGCTGGGGCAGACCTACGACCTGTACGAGTTCGCAGAAGAGAAGCGGCGCGCTCTGGAAGCGTGGGAGCGGCACGTCTTGGGGCTCAATGCCGGAAACGTGGTGGCGCTCCATGGCTAAGATCATCCGACAAAAGGGAAGTGGCATCACCGCGCGAGACGAAACACGCTTTCAGGCGCCGTTTACTGCGGATGATCGCGACGCCATTATGGAGATGTTCGGAAGCTTCCGGCCCGAGTTCGACTATGTGCACGGCGAGCGCGTTGCGGACCTAGCGCAAGCTGTTCTACGCAACTATGGGCTTCCTACGGACGCCGCGCGGTTGCACGAATACCCTGACGGAAACCGCCGTGGTGACTTGGCGAGCTTCGTTCTAGACGCGGGGCACCAAGAAGAAAGCGTCCCGCATTTGGCTGCGATAATCCTTCGGACATTGCTGTTTCTGCGCGACGCGATCAGGAAGAACGACGCCAACTTAGCGGCCCGCTTCGCATTTGAGATCGGGGCAGCGACCCGCGCCATGACAATAAAAATGGGATGGGAGCGGCATGCTCTGAGCGGCAGCGCGGCTCATGCTGGTGCCGTCGAGGGCGGGAAACGCACATCCAAGGACGATCGCGACATTGAGCTGGCGCAGGAGTATCTGTCCTGGCGGGAGCGGAATCCGCACTTGTCGAAATCGGCGTTCTACGATTCCAAGTACGTGCGTGCCTTAGACTTGAAGCCTGAGGCGGCCAAGAAGGCTCTAAGCAAGGGACTAAGACTTATGGGCAGGAATATGTAATAAAGTCGGGAAAGCCGGGCCGCTTTCCCAGGATGGTTATCTACGTTTCCTCGCATCAACGGCAATCAAGCCGTGAGAAAGCGAGGTAAGCGTGAAGTTCCTACGGTTCAACGACCTTGTTGAGCGCGGTATCGTTAGTAACCGGCCGTGCCTTCACCTGTGGATCAAGAATTACGGTTTCCCCCGCGGCGTTCTTCTCGGGCCGAACACTCGCGCATGGCGTGAGGACGAGATCGAGGCTTGGCTGGCGTCCCGGCCTGTCGCGCAGGATGACGCGGCATGAAGCGGCTTCCGAGGCGCGAGCAGTTCGCCGACGTCCCGGCCGCCATCGCTGGGAAGTCTCATTTCGTTGTCCGGCCGGTGAACACCGGCTGGGAGATCATTGTCCGTCGTCTCGGACGGATGCCGCAGACGATCCTGGCGGCTACCGAGGGCGAGGCGAACCGGATTCGGCTCGACCTGAGCGCGGCGGGCCTGATCGGCGTTAACCGTGGGGGCGCCGCATGAGCGGCGTCCCTTCGGAAACGCGAGCGGCCATCGAGAAGGCGATCGAATCCCTGATCGCCGTTCTCGACGCGATGGACGGCGACCCGGACCTGGAGCCGGAAGAGGATCGCTGCGCCGCCTACGACGACAATCCGCGCCCCTTGCCGATCCCGTTCGCCTGTTGGGGGCCGGGTGATCCGGACGACGCGGAGCCGGATCAAGATTGCTGAGGGCGCGGCATGAGCGGGAAGCACTATACCGACCTGCGCAAGGTGAAGGCCGTGCCCGACGGCATGGCCTTCGTGCAGCTTTCGATCGAGCTGTTGACCTCGCCGGCATGGCGGGGGCGTTCGATCAACTGCGGACGCTTCATCGAATTCCTGATGATCGAGCACATGCACCACGCCGGCCGGGAAAATGGATGGTTGCTGGCGCCCTATGACCAGCTTGTGAAGTTCGGCATCACGCGGCGGCTGATCCGCGCGACGATCGAGGAAGCCGTCGAGCGCGGCTTGGTTGCCGTGGTCCATGGCATCCGGCGCACGTTCAAGGACACGTCACCGAGCCGCTACCGGCTGACCTTCTTGCCCGAGAAGGTCGTCAACGCGGCCGGCATCACCTACTTCGCCGAGCCAACGAACGAGTGGAAGCGGTTCAAGCCTGCGCTTGCCGAAAACAGAACTTCGGTTCCCGAAGGGGAACTCGACCAGTTCCCGAAGGGGAACTCGCAAGGTTCCCGAAGGGGAACTCTGGAAGCCTCGGAAACGGCGGAAAACTGCGGCCCGCCCACAGTTCCCGAAGGGGAACCCCTATATATATCTTGGCTCCCAGAGAACGCTGTCGGCACTACCGAGCCCGAAGCGTCTCCAGCTCCATGTTCTCCTGACCGCAGCGCGCCTCATGCCGGGCGGCAGCATCGCGATCCCGACGTCATCGACATCGAGGACTATCTGGGCGCTCGACCTGACGAGACCGAATCCCCTCAAGCAAAGTTGCGGCGGCGGCTCGTCGAGCATATCGCGGCGGCGCCCCGTGGCGAGATCACGCGGCTGGCCCGACGTGTCGGCGTGAGCCGGGCGCAACTCGGCAACTTCAAGGACGGCCGCTTCGGGCTCAACCGGGGCGCGGAAGCGGCCTTGCGCCAGATCCTCACCTAGCGCCCGGCGCGGCGGAAGGAGCTTTGGGAGGCGCGGGCTGTAGGTGGTGCAACTTGCACCACCAAGCCGCAGCACCAGAAGCAGGACGGGAAATATTGTTCACGTTCTGTTCTCACGATAGAATTGCCCTTGCAGATTGAGCAGAGGGCAGCATGGCCGTAACCTTGGCAGACCTGAAGGCATGGTGTCGCGTCGATCACGAGGACGACGACGCGCTCTTGACCGCCCTGGGCGAGGCGGCGCTCGAATTTGTCGAGCAGGCCACCGGGCGCACCTATTCGGGCGACGGCGCGGAAGCGATGCCGGAGCGGGCGAACACGGCGGTTAAGGCCCTTGTGGCGCATTGGTACGATACGCGGCAGCCCGTCACCGTCGGCGCGTCGGCTTCGGTCGTGCCGCTGCATGTCCGCAGCCTCATCCATCAGTTGCGCGACTGGTCCGAGCCGTCGGACGAGGACACGGCGGCATGACGGCCGGGCAGCTCCGCGACCGCGCCTTGTTCCAGGCGGAGGAACTGGTCCCCGACGGCGGCGGCGGAAGCATGCTCGAATGGGTGGACAAGTTCACCGTCCGGGCGCGGCTCATGCCGGGCACCGTTGCCGAGCGGCTTCAGGCGGGCGCCCTACAGGCATCGGCCCAGGCCATGCTCCGCGTCCGCCTGTCGTCCGATACCGAGCAGATCAGGGCCGACTGGCGCGTCGTCATCAAGGGCGCGACCTACAACATCCGGCAGCACCCGGAAGACCCGTACCGCACCCGGCAATGGCTGGACATGCTGATCGAGCGGGGCGTCGCGACGTGAGCGATCCGTTCTATGGCACCCGCGAATGGCGCGACCGCCTGCGACCGCGGCAACTCGCCCGCGAGCCCATGTGCCAATGGCCGCAGTGCACGCGCCCGGCCGACACGGTTGACCACATCAAGCCGATCCGCCAAGGGGGCGCGAAGCGCGACCCGAGGAACTTCCAATCCCTTTGCGGCGACCATCACCAGATCAAACGGGCTGCGGAGCGCAACGGCAAGGACTGGATGGACTATGCCTATCGCGGCTGCGACGTGGACGGGATGCCGCTCGACCCGCGCCATCCGTGGCACCGGGGGGCGGTCGATCACGGCAGGCTGGCCGCTGACAACCGCGCGGATGGTCACGAAACGAATTAGTTAACCGAAAGGTTGAGCGTTGGGGCTGCGCGGACCAGGGGCACGGGCACGGAAGACAGGCGACAAGGGGGCAAAGCCTCGTCGTGCTGCCCTGCCGTGGAAAAAGCGCGGCCTGTCCCGTGTCGAGCGGCTGGTCGCCTTCCTCGAATACCTGCCGATCACGAAGGGCATTCTGGCCGGCACGAAGATGAAGCTTCTGCCGAACCAGATCGAGTTCATCGAAGCCGTCTATGGCCGCGCCGACGCGACCGGCCGGCGCCAGACGCGCATTGCGATCAAGAGCGAGCCGCGGGGCAACGGCAAGACCGGCCTGATTGCCGGGCTTTGTCTGGCGCACCTCTTGGGGCCGGAAGCCGAGCCGCGCGGCGAGGTATATTCGGCCGCGATCGACAAGATTCAGGCGGGGCTCATCTTCAAGGAGATGCGCGCCATCATCGAGGCGGTTCCCGAGTTCGACGAGCGGGTCAACGTCCAGCGGTTCCAGAAAGTGATCGAGGTGCTGGAGGGCGACGGCGAGGGCAGCGTCTACGAAAGCCTGTCGGCCGATGTCCGCCGCGCGCACGGCCTGGCGCCCTCGCTCTGGGTCTATGACGAATACGCGCAGGCGAAGACCGCCGAGCTGATGGACAACCTCATGACCGCCATGGGGAAGCGCAAGGAGAGCCTGGGCATCGTCATCTCGACGCAGGCGGCGACCGACCAGCACCCGCTTTCGGTCATGATCGACGACGCCCTCAAGGGCGAAGATCCGACCGTCTATTGCCAGCTCACCGCGGCGCCGGCCGATTGCGACCCGCTCGACGAAAATGTCTGGCGCGCCGTCAATCCGGCCTGGGGCGTGTTCCTCGACGAAGACGAGTTCCGCAGCCAAGCCCGGCGCGCGGCCCGCGTGCCGTCCTTCATGGCGCGCTTCATGAATCTGCGGCTCAACATGCGGATCGAAGCGGAGGAACGTTTTCTGAGCGCGCCCGACTGGAAGGCGTGCGGCGGCGAGATCGACGTCGAGGGGCTGCGCGGCGCCCGCTGCTATCTGGGGCTCGACCTGTCCAGCACGACCGACCTGACCGCCCTGACGGCCTATTTTCCCGATACCGGCCACGCCCTGGCATGGTTCTGGAAGCCGGCCGACGGGCTCGACGAGGCCGAACGCCTCGACCACGTGCCCTATAAGACCTGGGTGCGCCAGGGGTTCTTGGAGACGACGCCCGGCCGCGCGATCGACAAGGCGTTCGTGGTGCACCGGCTGGGCGAGATCGCCGCGACCTACGACGTCCAGGGGCTCGCCTTCGACCGCTGGGGCATGGCCGAAATGAAGCGGCTCATGGCCGACGAGGACGTGCGGCTCGACATGGTGGACTTCGGGCAGGGCTACAAGGACATGGGGCCGGCGCTGAACGCGCTCGAAACCGTCGTCCTGCAGGGCACGCTGCGGCACCCGCGGAATCCCGTGCTCGACATGTGCGTCGCCAACGCGATTGCCGTGTCGGACCCGACCGGCGCCCGGAAGCTCGACAAGGCGAAATCCAACGGCCGGATCGACGGCCTTGTCGCCCTCGCCATGGCCGTCGGGCTGGCGGCCCGCACCCCGGCGAAGAAACAGTCCGTCTATCGGACGCGCGGGCTGCTGACGTTCGACCTGCCGACCTAAGCTGCTCTGCGACTTCGTGTTCTCCCTCTGTTCCTATTTCTTGTGGCTGCCTAAAAAATGGGCGACAATACAGTTCGCCTAAACTTTATGCACAAGGCCCGACGGGCGAAAGGAACAGGACACATGAAGCTTCACGAGTTGCAGGAACAGCGCGCCCGTGCCGTTGCGGCCATGCGCGCCATCGCGGACAAGGCGGAAGCCGAGAGCCGGGACTATTCGGAAGACGAGGATAAGCGCCACAAGGCGCTCAAGGCCGAGATCACGGAGCTGGACGGCAAGATCGCCCGCGCACGGGACATTGCCGAAGCCGAGCGCGCGGCGCCCGCCATCGTGCACGGCGTCGGGGACGGCCGCTTCGAGGACCGGGCGCGCGACTTCTCCATCACCCGGGCGATTGCCGCCCGTCTGGGCGACGACGTGGACGCCGGCTTCGAGCGCGAGATCAGCCAGGAGGTGGCCCGCCGCTCCGGCCGCAAGTTCCAGGGCATCGCGGTTCCCGACGAGGTGTTCTTCACCGAGCGGCGGACGCTGCTGACTTCGGGCGACGCGGCGAGCCTCGTGCCCAACGTGCACCGCGCCGACCTGTTCATCGACCGTCTGCGGGCATCGCTCATCACCGGCCGGCTGGGGGCAACCGTCCTCGACAACCTTGTCGGCGATCAGGACATTCCGCGCCAGACGGGCAGCTCGACCGCGCAATGGGTGGCTGAGGACGGTTCGCTGACCGAGACCGATCCCGACTTCGACGACGTGCAGCTCCGGCCCAAGACCGTGGGCGCCATGACGTCGTTCTCGCGACGGACCATCATCAACGCCGTTCCGGCGATCGAGCAGCTTGTCCGCAATGACCTGTCGGCCCAGATCGCCAACGCGATCGACGCGGCGGCCCTCATCGGCACCGGCAGCGGCAATACCCCGACCGGCATCGCCAACGTGGCGGGCGTCCATGCGGCGAGCCTCGCCGCGCCGACCTGGGCGGGCGTCCTGGGCTTCGCGGCCGCGATCGATATGAGCGACGCCCTCATGGGATCGCTCGGCTGGGCGATGAACGCCAACGCGGTAAAGACCTTCCGCTCGACCCTGAAGGAGTCGGGCGACGCGGGCGCCGGCTATCTCATGGAAAGCGCGAGTGCCATGGCCGGCTATCCGGTGGCGACGACTTCGGCCCTGCCGGGCGCCTATGACGCCGACACGCCGGTCGCCGCAACGGTGGTCTTCGGCAACTGGAGCGACCTGCTGATCGGCTACTGGTCCGGCACCGACATTCTGGTCAATCCGTACGAGACGACGGCCTATGCCAAGGGCCGCGTCCTCGTCCGGGCGATGCGCGACGTGGATGTCCAGGTGCGGCACGCCGAAAGCTTCGCGGTGGCCGACGACCTGACCATCGCGGAATAAGGCGATGGAACGGCGATCCGCCCTCGAGCTGCGGACGACGGGGGGCAAGTCCCCCCGTCTCGCCGGTTATGCGGCCGTGTTCGACCGCCCATCGGAAGACCTGGGCGGCTTCGTCGAATACGTCCGCGCCGGCGCGTTCCGGCGCTCCCTGGAGAGCAACAGCGCCGACCCGCTGGCGCTCGTCCATCACATGCCGCATATGGTGCTGGGGCGGCGCTCCGCGGGCACGCTGCGGCTGTCCGAGGACAGTCACGGGCTCGCCTTCGAGATCGACCTGCCCGACACCCAGACGGCGCGCGACTTGGCCGTCAGCGTCGAGCGGGGCGACATCAGGGGCGCGTCCTTCGCCTTCACCGTGGCGCCCGACGGCGACCGCTGGAGCTTCGACGGTGGCCGCGCGACCCGCGACCTGCTCGACGTCACGCTTCACGAGATCACCATCACGGCGACGCCGGCCTACCCCGACACGGAAGTCGCCCGCCGCGCCCTGGCGGCCCTGACCCCCGCCGCGCCCCGGCTGCGGGCGGCCCGGCGCTTTCTGGACACGCTATGAAGATTCTCGACCTGTTCCGCGCCCGGAAGCCCGAGACCCGTTCGCGCTCGTCCTGGGACAACATGATCGCGGGCGGCGACGGCATCGCCGTTCCCGTCAACGCGACCCTGGCCGAGAACCTGTCGGCCGTCTTCGCGTGCGTCCAGATCATCAGCGAGACGATCGCGTCGCTGCCCATCAACGTCTACCGGCGCGACGGCGAGGCGCGAAGCCTCGACCGGAACCATCCCGTCGCCCGGATCTTCGCCCGCGACGCGAACGACTGGCAGACGGCTTCCGAATGGCTCGAAACCGTGTCGGCCCATTGCCTGCTGCGGGGCAACGGCTATTCCGAAATCGTGAGGGACAACCGGGGCGCCCCGGTCGCGCTCATCCCCTTGCATCCCGATCATGTGTCCGTCGTCCGCATCCCCGGCACGGCGCGCATCCGCTACGACGTTGCCGACCCGATCCGCGGCACCCGCCGGCTGCTGCCCGAGGAAGTCTTCCACCTGAAGGACCGGAGCGACGACGGCATTGTCGGCGTGTCCCGGCTTCGTAGGGCGCGCGATACCTTTGCGACCGCCTTCTCGACGGAGCAGTTCGCGGCCTCGACCTACCGAAATGGCGCCTTCCTGTCGGGCGTCGTCACCCATCCCGAGCAAATCGGACCCGAAGCGGCAAAGACGTTGCGGGAGAGCCTGGAGGCGCTTCACGGCGGCGCCGGCAAGGCCGGCCGGATCGGCGTGCTGGAAGAGGGCATGACCTGGCAGGCGCTATCCGTCAGCCCGGAAGACGCCCAAATGCTCGAAAGCCGGCGCTTCGGCGTCGAGCAGGTAGCACGGATCTACCGCGTTCCGCCCCCGGTCCTGGGCGACCTGTCCAACGGCTCCTACAGCAACGTGACCGAGCTGGGGCGCTGGTTCGCGACGTTCACCATTACCCCATGGCTGAACCGCATCGAGCGCGCGTTGGAGCGGGCGCTGTTCACCGAGGAAGGCCGGCGCTCGCACCTCATCGAGTTCGACACCGACCTGTTGCTCCGCGGCGACCTGCTGACCCGGCTCCAGGCATACCGGATCGGTCGCGAGATCGGCCTCTACAACGCGAATGACCTGCGCGGCTTCGAGAACCTGAACCCGAGGACCGATCCGGACGCGGAGACCTTCCTGTCGCCGCTCAACATGCAGCCCGAGCAGAACGGAACGCCGAAGCCCAAGGGCGAGTGACATGCTCACCCGCGTGCCCTGGCTGCGAGCCGAGACGAAGCCAAAGCCCCGGCCGCTCAAAAAGGACCGCCGCGACCACCTGATCGCCGCGGTCGCCGACATTCTGCGTCAAGGGGCGCCGACGGCGTTCTCGTTCGAGGCGTCATGCCGGCATGGGCTCCGCGCCGCCTTTTGCCTCTATGGCTGGACCTGGGCGGAAGCCGATGCCACGGCGGCCGACATCCTGGCGGCGGCCATAAGGAAGGTGGGGGCGAGGCGCCCGACATGGCAGGAGGGGCAGCCGGAATGGACCCAGTACGGCATCCTGGCGATCGAGCGCACGACCTGCATCCGCTGCAAGGCACCGCTGCCGGAAGGGCATTGGAAGTATTGCAGCATGCTATGCGCCCAAGCTGATAAGCAGGCGCGACTGCGCGCGCGACGGGCCGAGGAAATGCTCGCCTATCAGCGCGCCCGCTATGCCGCCGGCAAGCTGCACCCGCCCCAGCCGCCCCGACCCTGCGAGGTGTGCGGCAAGAGCTTCTCGCCCCGGAAGAAGACGGCCCGGTTCTGTAGCTACTCGTGCTCGAACAAACGGCGCGGGCATGCGTGGCGGAAACCGCTGTTCCCCCGGTAACTGGCGCTGCTGTTACCCTGGATGTTACCCCGGCGAATTCTGGGACAAAAAACTGCCCGGAAAGCGACGCTTTCCGGGCGAGTTGAACAGGGAGGCTTCACGTCTGGGAGACGTAGGACCCGGGCGGTGCCCGGACCCTGCTCCGAACCGAGGTTCGGAGGAAACGGACATGCTGCGATGCAGCGTTGTCGTGAACACTAATTAATCACTCTCCGCCTATTTGCCACGCACAATTTTCGGGCTCATCTATGCGTGATGCGCATGGCTTTGGAGGCGCGGAAAAAATATGTTTAAATTCAATAGGTTACAGCAAGGCGTCCGTCCTTTAGCGACGGGACGCCTTGCTTACGGCCAGTGCACAAAGATAAGTATGCTTAGGTAATAACCCGTTTCCGATCAGGACCTGCTCTCGGCGACCTTGCGGACCAGGAAATCCCGGAAGACCGCGATTCGCTTCGAGTGCCGCAGTTCCTCGGCGTAGACAAAATACGCCTCGGTGGTCGGCCCGGCGACATCCGGCAGGACCTTCATGACGTTCACGTTCGGCTCGACCATGAAGTCCGGCAGGGAGGCAAGGCCAAGCCCGCTGCGGACCGCCTGATAGATGGCGTACTGGTTGTTCACGCTGAGGACGACCTTCCGGTCTCCCGGCGCGGGGTTTCCGACATCCAGTAGCCAGTTCACATGCTCGACCGGGGCACGGCCTTCCGTCCCGTAGACGATCAGGTCGTGGTTCTTCAGGTCGTCGAGCGTCTGCGGCGTGCCGCGACGCTTGAGATAGTCGACCGAGCCGTAGATGTGGAACCGCACGGTCATCAGATGGCGCTGGATGAGATCCGGCTGGCGGGGCGTGGTCATGCGGATCGCCACGTCGGCGGCACGCATGCTGAGATCCAGCTCGTTGTCGTCGATCAGCAGCGACAGCGAAACTTCGGGATGAAGCTGCAGGAACTCCCGGACACGGGGCGTGAGCCATGTGGAGCCGAATGCGACCGTGGTCGTGACCTTGAGGGGACCGCGCGCCATTTCCCGGCTCTCGGTGAGCTGGGCTTCGGTCATGCTCAGCTTGGCGAAGACCTCCCGCGCCGTCTTGTACAGAAGCTCGCCCTGCTCGGTCAGGATGAGGCCCCGGGCGTGCCGGTGAAACAACGGCACGTTCAGGCTTTCCTCCAGCGCGCTTATCTGTCGGCTGACCGCCGACTGGCTGAGGTTGAGCTTGTCGCCTGCATGGGTAAAGCTACCTGCCTCGGCCACCGCGTGAAACACGCGCAGCTTGTCCCAGTCCATCATTCCTTCCCGCACGGCCGCGATCCGACGACCGTGGCCTCCCCTAGCAGCGCTTCAACTGCATTTACCGATTGTGAATCGGGCGCGCTCATAATTGCCCGCAGCGTGTGCCGGAAGCAACATGCTGCTGCCCCGAAACCCCGCTTTTCGCAACGAGCGATCCCGGACGCGGACAAAATCCTGCGCCGTGCCCGACTCCGCCGTGACGAGCGTGCTCCCGTATGCGCCGGTTCCGGCGGGCCGAAGCCGGCCGTAACCGTCCGAATGGCGAATCAGGGATCTGGCCGCTCGTTCCGGCAGGGGAACACGGGGCGAGGGCACCGGGCCCGAGGCGCTAGTCCCAGGCGCCGATCATCTGGCGCGTCCCCGCTTCCTGCAGCGCAGCCTCGGCCGTACCTTCATGCTCGGCCAGGAACTTCTCGGCCTCGAGCGCCGCCATGCAGCCCATCCCGGCGGCCGTGACCGCCTGGCGATAGATCTTGTCCCGGACGTCGCCCGCGGCGAACACGCCCGGAACGTTGGTCGCCGTCGAGTCGGGCGCCGTCAGGATGTAGCCTTCCGGATCCATGTTGACCTGTCCCCGGAACACCGCCGTCGCCGGATCATGGCCGATGGCCACGAACAGGCCGTCGACCGGCAGGATCCGCTCCTCGCCGGTATCGACGCGCCGCAGCTTGACGGCGGAGACCGCTTCCGGCTCGCCCGAACCCAGGATGTCTTCGACGACGGAGTTCCAGATCACCTCGATCTTGGGATGGCGGAAGAGCCGGTCCTGCATCACCTTCTCCGCCCGCAGCCGGTCGCGGCGGTGGATGAGCGTGACCTTGGTCGCGTGGTTCGTCAGGTACAGCGCCTCCTCGACGGCGGTGTTGCCGCCGCCGACGATCGCAACCTCCTTGCCGCGGAAGAAGAAGCCGTCACAGGTGGCGCAGGCCGAGACGCCGCGGCCGGCGAATTTCTGCTCGCCGGGAAGGCCGAGCCAGCGCGCCTGGGCGCCGGTTGCAATGATCACCACCTCGGCCACATAGACGTCGCCGCTGTCCGCCTTGCAGACGAAGGGCCGCTTCGAGAAATCGACCTCGCTGATGATGTCGAAGCGGATGTCGGTGCCGCAATGCGCGGCCTGCTTCGACATCTGTTCCATCAGCCAGGGTCCCTGAATGACGTCGGCGAAGCCCGGATAGTTCTCGACATCCGTCGTGATCGTCAGCTGCCCGCCCGGTTGCAGGCCCTGCACCAGGATCGGGTTCAGATTGGCGCGCGCCGCATAGATGGCGGCCGTATACCCGGCCGGGCCGGAGCCGATGATCAGGACTTTGGTATGGAACGTCTGGGGCATGGCGCCGCTTCGAAATCCGTGGATGGGGGAGCTGACCTTGAAGATAGAGAACGCCCCCGCCGACCACAAGGATGGCCCGGGCGCCTCAGGTCAGGCCGGCAAGCGGATCGACCCCGATCACCAGGGGATGAAGGTGCAGGAGGGCGATATAGAGGAGAATGGCGCCCGCCGGCCGGACCCAGCCGATTTCCGACCAGACCGACCCTTCCGTCGACGCGCTCTTCGGCGCCGTGCCCACATTCTTGATCAGGGCGGCGAGCGCGATGACGGCGAACGCCGCGAACAGGACGACGGTCCGGGCGGCCCCGACATTGGCGAGGTGGACCAGCGTCCAGATGAGGACGCCGAGGCTGCCCGGCGCAGCCGTGATCCGGTAGATGCCCCGACGGACGGCCGACGGCCGGGTCGTGAGCCGGCAGACGACGAGGAAGAGGGCGACCGGCATCAGCAGGAGGGCAACCGGCCTCGCCCCCGGCCAGGGAAGCCACAGGAGCGCCGGATCGGCCGCCCGGTAGGCGGCGACGACCGCGGCCAGCGCGAGAACCGATACGACCGAGTAGACGGTGTAGAACCATGGACGACCCATGAGGGCGATCAGTCGGCTTTTCACCGGGGGCGCCGAGGGGACGAGATGGCTGGCGGTCAGCACCAGCAGGCTGATCAGGAGCAGGGTCATGGGTCGGAAGAGTGTCGGAAGGCGTGCTGCCTTCAGTCCTCCTCGTTCTCGTCCTCATTCCGCTCGAAGCGGGAGAGCAGCAGCACGACGGTAGTGAACGAGGTGGCGTTCAGGAGCAGGATCGCGAGAAGGATCTCCCAAAGCGTCAGATGATCGCGATTGCCATAGTAGTAGGGCACGAGCGCGAGAGTCGCGAGCCAGCAGGACAGCGTCAGAAGATCCAGCCTTGAAATGCCGCGTCTCATTCTGTTCGATTCGGCTCGCCGTTCTGAAGCGGGACCCGGACAGGATAGGCACCTGGGACCTGCCTTTCCACGGGTTAGATGAACGGCGGCTGAAAAAGACAGGCCGCGCCGCCGAATGCCCGACACGCGGCCAAGGCCGAAACCGACGTGGGCGCCATCCGCAGGGCCGCGATCTGCGGAGGATCGGCAGGCGGCCCCGGGCGAATCGGCGCAAGCGCCCAGCCGGGCGGAGGATCAGGAGACCGGCTGACGGTGCACCGCCAAGCGGTGCCAGACTTCTTCGGCGATGCGCTGCGTCTCCCGAAGGGGCGGGTAGGTCCAGCTTTCGATCCGGCCCATGAAGGGGCGCGTGATCCCGGCCTCGACCATGTTCCGATGGAATCTCCGGAACTTCTCGTTCCCGCCCGGCAACTCGATGACGTGGACCGGTTTGCCGGTGGACGCCGCCTCGCAGACCATGTTGACGCTGTCGGGCGTAACCAGGATCGCGTCGGCGAGGCCCAGATAGGCGAAATAGGGGTTCTCGCCCGTGCCGTCCCAGATTTCGGCCGGCAGGCCGGAGAGCCGGTTCCGGAGAATCGCTTCGCACTCCGGGCCGGTGCGGCGGCTGGTCGTGATCATGAGCCCCGCGCCCTGGTCGCCGGCAAGGCGGGCGAGCTGTCCCGCGATGGTCTCCATGTCGTCTGCCGACATGCGGTAGGCCCGGCTTCGTCCGCCGATCAGGACGGCAACGCGCGGGTGCGGCAAAAAGGCCAGCCGATCGGCATGGCGCAACGCGTCTTCCCTCAACCGCTCGGGCTTGACCCGGTGCAGCGACCCGATCGTCGTGAGCACGTTGGGGCCTTGGAGCCCGTCATGCGCCGGGGCGACGACCAGGTCGAAATGTCGCGGACTGATGACGGGGTCCTGGATATGGACGATGAAGCTGCGACCGTCCGACCTGCGCCGGAGCGCGAGCGCCGCGCCCAGACCCTGCCGTCCGCAGGAGATCGCCAGATCGGGCCAGGGCGGATCGACCGGATCGCCTGCCGGGCCAGGAGCATAACGGATTCCTAAGCGAAAATAGGGCAGCAGATCCCGCCACGGCTGCCGGAGCGCGATCCGCTTCACGACGGGCGGCAGCCCCATCGCCTCGGCGAGGCCCAGGCACTGGTTCTCCATGCCCTGCTTGCCGTCCGTGAGAATCCAGCAGGTCGTCTCGGGATCTATGCGTTGCATCGAACTCTGGGGACGAGAATTTGTTCTTGCGCGCGCACTATGGGCGCGGGTATTGCGAGGGGCAAGCCGGCTAACGATGTTGCGGGACGGTCGGCCCTTGCTTAGGGTACTTCCTGAGCAATATTATTCCAAAATTGATATCCCTGGTTTCGAGAGAGAACCTATGCGCCGTGTCAAACTCGACCGGATCGATCGTCGCATTCTGCGCGATCTGCAGGACGATGGCCGGATGACCAACGTCGAATTGGCGCGACGCGCCGGCATCTCCGCGCCGCCGTGTCTGCGGCGGGTGCGCGCCTTGGAAGAGGCCGGATATATTCGCGGTTATCACGCCGACATCAACCCGGAAGCGATGGGCTTCGGCGTCACCGTCTTCGCCCAGGTCGGGCTTTCCAGCCAGGCCGAGAGCGATCTCCGGCAGTTCGAGGAGCTGGTCGCGACCTGGCCGCTGGTCCGGGAATGCCACATGCTGGCTGGGGAGACCGACTTCCTGCTCAAGGTCGTGGCAGAGGACTGGGACAGCTATCAGAAGTTCCTGACCTCGCAGCTTACGGCTGCGCCGAATGTCAGCCATGTCAAGTCGGCGTTGGCCATCCGCACCGGCAAGCTGCTGCCGGGCGTGCCGATCGAGGTCGGCTCGGGCGGGCGTGGCAACGAGGACGACGGGGAGGAGTGATTCTCTCCCGATCTGCCGACGGACTCGGAAGGGGCGGCCCCGGGGTCGCCCCTTGTCTTTTGCGGCCTCTCTCTCAGAGGCTTGCCGAAACCGACCAGGTCAGGATGCCGTAGAGGCCGCCGGCCAGGACCGTCCATTGCACCGCGAGCCGGAACTTCTCGAGCAGGACGAGGGCGACGGCGGCGATGCCGAGAGCCATCCAGTCGAGGCGGCCGCCGGGGAGCAGCACGGCTTCGCCCAGGAACACGCCGAGATCCAGAATCACCCCGACCACGGCCGCCGTGACGGCGGCCAGCGCGGCGATCGCGGAAGGGCTGGCCGCCAGGCGCTCGATATAGGGGGCCCCGGCGAAGATGAAGAAAAAGCAGGGCAGGAAGGTCACGTAGAGCGTGAGCGCGCTGCCCGCGACACCGCCGGCAAGCGGCGGGAGGGCGCCCGGATCGTTCCAGCCGGCGAAGAAGCCGACGAATTGGGTCACGAGAATCAGCGGACCCGGCGTCGATTCGGCAAGCGCCAGGGCGCGGGTCATATCGGTCGGAGAAAGCCATCCGTAGCCATCGACCGCCGCCTGGGCGATGTACGGCAGAACGGCATAGGCGCCGCCGAAGGTGACGAAGGCGGCCGTCGTGAACAACTGGACGATATCGCCCCACGGCCCGGCGCCCAGCAGGACGAGGGCAAGCGCCACCGGGACGATCCAGAGTGCCGCGAAGACGAGCGTGACCCGCGCCAGGCGTCCAAGGCCGGGGGCAGGACCGGCCGCGACCCGGGCGGCCCCCGGGAGTTGCGCGGCGGAGCATCGCCACCCGAGCAAGGACGCCGTCACGCCGATGAGGGCGGCGGCCAGCACGATCGCCGGGAAAGGAACGCCGAGCGCGCGCAGCGCCAGAAAGGCGCCGATCGCGAGCGCGATCGACAAGGGGTCGCCGAGCGTCCGCTTTCCGATCCTGTGGACGGCGTGGGCGACAATGGCGACGACCACCGGCTGGATGCCGGCGAAGACCGCCTCGACCAGGCCGACGTTTCCATGCGCGGCGGCGATCCAGCTCAGCACCAGGAGGACGGCCGCGCCCGGAAGCACGAACAGCACGCCCGCGGCGAGACCGCCCCGAATCCCGTGCAGTCGCCAGCCGATATAGGTCGCAAGCTGCATCGCCTCCGGACCCGGCAGAAGCATGCAGAAGTTGAGGGCGTGAAGGAAACGCCTCTGGTCGATCCAGCGGTGGCGATCGACCAGGTCGGCCTGCATCAGGGCGATTTGGCCGGCCGGTCCGCCGAAGCTGACGAGGCCGAGGCGCAGCCAGTAGAGAAGCGCCGTCGTAAAGGGTACCGCCGACGCCCTGCCCGGTTCCGCCGCTGAGTCGGGCGGCAGGCCGTCCATGGGATTCGTCTTGTCACCATCGGTGCCTGTCATGGACGGGATCCTAGACGGCAAGGCCGGCCGCCGGGAGGCGGCGCCGAAAGCCCGGTCGACTTCCGGACGCGATTGCACTGAGGAAGGGAAATCCGCCCATGGCCTACCGTCCTTGCGGAATTTGGTGCCGGGCAAGGCCTGGACGGCGGCCCCGTCTTGGAAAGCCGGGAACGGGTGCACCCCGACTGGGGGCGATTATGCGCCGGTGGCGGTCGGCCGCAAGCGCGTTCCGGGAACCCGAAGGAAAGGGGGATGAACGCGAACGGCTCCCGAAGGAGCCGCTCGTCGTCGGGTTTCTGAGCTGCGGGCGGAGTCAGATGTAAAGGATTTCGATGATCTCGTAGCTCTTCGAGCCGTTCGGCGTGGACACCTCGACCACGTCGCCGACCGACTTGCCGATCAGGCTGCGCGCCAGCGGCGCGGTGATCGACAGGCGGCCTGCCTTGATGTCGCTCTCGTCCGCGCCGACGATCTGGTAGGAGATCTCCTCGTCGGTGTCCTCGTCGGCCAGCTTGACCGTCGCTCCGAATTTGACGCTGTCCCCCGACAGCTTGGAGACGTCGATGACCTCCGCACGGGAGATCTTGTCCTCGAGCTCGAGAACGCGACCCTCGATGAAGCTCTGGCGCTCACGAGCCGCGTGATATTCCGCGTTCTCGGAAAGATCGCCATGTTCGCGCGCTTCGGCGATGGCCTTGATGATGGCCGGTCGCTCGATCGCCTTCAGATGCTTGAGCTCCTCCTGGAGGCGGAGATATCCCGCCTCCGTCATCGGCACCTTCTCCATGCCTTCCTACCTCGTGAAGGAAAAAATTATCGGCCCGGCTGGCCCGCCCGCCGCCGGTTCTTTCAAAAGCTAATTCGCCTCGCCAAGGTAAGACTGCAGTGGCGCGACTTCAAGACGCCCCGATTTGAGAGCCGCGATGGCTTCGACGGCGGCCCGCGCCCCGGCAACCGTGGTGTAGTAGGGGATGGTGTTCACCAGCGCCGTCCGCCGGATCGCGAAGCTGTCCTTGATCGCCTGGGCGCCGTCGGTCGTGTTGAACACGAGGTCGATCGCGCCGTCGATCAGGGAGTCGACGACATTCGGCTGACCCTCCAGCACCTTGTTGACGCGCTGGACGGGCAGGCCGGCTTCTTCCAGGGCTGCCGCGGTTCCGCGGGTGGCGACCAGCCGGAAGCCCAGTTCGACCAGCTTCCGCGCCGCAGGCAGGATCGCCGGCTTATCGTGGTCCCGGACGGACACGAAGACCGTGCCGCCGAGCGGCAGGGTGACGCCCGCCCCCAGCTGGCTCTTGGCGAAGGCCCGGCCGAAATCGGCGTCCAGCCCCATCACCTCGCCTGTGGACTTCATTTCGGGGCCCAGGATCGTGTCGACGCCGGGGAAACGGTTGAACGGGAAGACGGCTTCCTTCACGGCCGTATGGGGCGGCGTGGGTCCGGTCAGGCGGAAGGCGGACAGCTTCTCGCCCGCCATGACGCGCGCCGCGACCTTGGCGATCGGGGTGCCGGTCGCCTTGGCGACGAAGGGGACGGTCCGCGAGGCCCGCGGATTGACCTCGATCAGGAAGACGTCGCCGTCCTTCACGGCGAACTGGACGTTCATCAGGCCGACCACGCCCAGCGCCCGCGCGAGCTGGCGCGTCTGGATCTCGATCTCGTCCAGCACCTCCCGTGACAGGGAGTGCGGCGGAAGGGCGCAGGCACTGTCGCCCGAATGGATCCCGGCCTCCTCGATATGCTCCATAATCCCGGCAACATAGACCGTCTCGCCGTCGCAGACCGCATCGACGTCGACTTCGATCGCGTCCTGCAGGTAGCGGTCGATCAGGACCGGGTTGCGCCCCGACACCTTGACCGCGGTCTCGATGTAACGGAGCAGGGAGGCGCGGTCGTAGACGATCTCCATGGCGCGTCCGCCCAGGACGTAGCTGGGGCGCATCAGCACGGGATAACCGATCTCGCCGGCGATTCGTTCGGCTTCCGCTGCCGAACGGGCGATGCCGTTGGCCGGCTGCTTGAGGCCCAGCCGGTTGACGAGATCCTTGAACCGCTCGCGATCTTCCGCCAGGTCGATCGCGTCCTTGGGCGTGCCCAGGATCGGCACGCCGGCGGCCTCCAGGTCGTGGGCAAGCTTGAGCGGCGTCTGGCCACCGAACTGGACGATGACGCCCTTCACGGTGCCCTTGCGCTGCTCGACCCGGATCAGCTCGATCACGTCCTCGGCGGTCAGCGGCTCGAAATAGAGGCGGTCGGAGGTGTCGTAGTCGGTCGAGACCGTCTCCGGGTTGCAGTTGACCATGATGGTCTCGTACCCGGCCTCCTTGAGCGCATAGGCCGCGTGGACGCAGCAATAGTCGAACTCGATGCCCTGGCCGATCCGGTTCGGGCCGCCGCCCAGAATCACGATCTTCTCGCGGTCGGACGGATCGCTTTCGCATTCCGGCTGGTCGAAGCCGTTGCCCTCATAGGTCGAATACATGTAGGGCGTCAGGCTCGCGAACTCGGCCGCGCAGGTGTCGATGCGCTTGTAGACCGGCGTGACGCCGCAGGCGCGCCGGGCCTCGGCGACATCGGATTCGTTGCGCCCGGCCAGCTCCGCGATCCGCGCATCGGAGAAGCCCATCTGCTTCAGCCGGACCCAGCCCTTGCGGTCCTGCGGCAGGCCTTCGGAGCGCAGCGCCTGCTCGGCCCGGACCAGCTCCTCGATCTGCCGGAGGAACCACAGGTCGATCTTGCAGGCCTGGTGGATCTCCTCGAGCGGCATGCCGTGACGCATGGCCTGGGCCACCACCAGCAGCCGGTCATGGGTCGGCCGCGACAGGGCCGCCCGGATCGCGTTCTTGTCGGTCTCGCCGGCGGTGACGCCCGGAATCGCCACCTCGTTGAGGCCGGTCAGCCCGATCTCCATGGACCGGAGCGCCTTCTGCAGGCTCTCCTGGAAGGTCCGGCCGATGGACATCGCCTCGCCGACCGATTTCATCGAGGTCGTGAGCAGCGGGTCGGCCCCAGGGAACTTCTCGAAGGTGAAACGCGGCATCTTCGTGACGACGTAGTCGATCGTCGGCTCGAAGGAGGCCGGCGTCACCCGGGTGATGTCGTTCTTCAGCTCGTCCAGCGTGTAGCCGACGGCCAGCTTCGCCGCGATCTTGGCGATCGGGAAGCCCGTGGCCTTGGAGGCCAGCGCCGAGGACCGGCTGACGCGCGGGTTCATCTCGATCACGACCATGCGGCCGGTTTCCGGGCTGACCGCGAACTGGACATTCGACCCGCCCGTGTCGACGCCGATCTCCCGCAGGACGGCGATCGAGGCGTCGCGCATGCGTTGGTATTCTTTGTCGGTGAGCGTGAGGGCCGGGGCGACGGTGATCGAGTCGCCCGTATGGATCCCCATCGGGTCGATGTTCTCGATCGAGCAGATGATGATGCAGTTGTCGGCGCTGTCGCGCACGACCTCCATCTCGTACTCCTTCCAGCCGAGGACCGATTCCTCGACGAGGACCTGCCCGACCGGGGACAGGCGGAGGCCGTTCTTGACGATCTCCTCGAACTCGGCCCGGTTGTAGGCGATGCCGCCGCCCGAACCGCCCAGGGTGAAAGACGGCCGGATGATGGCCGGAAGCCCGACATGCTCGAGGGCTTCGGCTGCGTCCTCGAAGCTGGTGATCATCCGGGAGCGCGGGCTCTCTAGCCCGATTCGGTCCATGGCCTCGCGGAAGAGTTGGCGGTCCTCGGCCTTGGCGATGACATCGCGCTTGGCGCCGATCAGCTCGATTCCGAGGCGCTCGAGCGTCCCGTCGTCGGCAAGCGCCATGGCCGTGTTGAGCGCCGTCTGGCCGCCCATGGTGGGCAGCAGGGCGTCGGGACGCTCCGCTTCGAGGATTCGGGCCACGATTTCCGGCGTGATCGGCTCGATATAGGTCGCGTCGGCCAACTCCGGATCCGTCATGATCGTCGCCGGATTCGAGTTGACCAGGATGACGCGATAGCCTTCCTGCTTCAGCGCCTTGCAGGCTTGGGCGCCGGAATAGTCGAACTCGCAGGCCTGGCCGATGACGATCGGGCCGGCGCCGATGATGGCGATGGACTTGATGTCTGTGCGTTTGGGCATGTCTCTGGCAGGCGTGACGCGGGACGGGCGCGCGTCCTTATAAAGAGGACACGGGCCCTAGGGAAGCCGGGGCGTGACCGGGCAGACCGGCCATGCAAGGCCGATCGAGGCGCCGAAGCCACGATTCTAGACCTTCAGGCCGCGCGGAGCCAGCCGCCGCTGACTGGGCCGGGCAGGGGTGGCGTGCCGTCCGGGCAGGCTCTCCGCCGGTGCCGGTTCGGTCGGTTCGGGATTGATAAGGGCGGTGAGGACGTGGTCCCGCCAGGCCCCGTCAATGAACAGGAAATCCCTGGCGTACCCTTCCTTCCGGAAGCCGAGCCGCTCCAGCACCCGCGCGCTGCGGACATTCTCGGGAATGTAGTTCGCCATGATCCGGTGGAGGCGCAGGATGCGGAAGGCGAAATCGACGGTGAGCCCAAGGGCCTCGCTCATCAGGCCGCGGCCTTCATGCGCGGCATCGATCTGATAGCCGAGCGAGGCAGCCTGGAATGCGCCTCTGACGATCTGGCTCAACGTGATCAGGCCGATGACGGGGCCGTCGGGCTCGTCCTTCAGGCGCATGACCAGGCGGGCTCCCTGATCCTGATCGTAGATCGGACGCGCCTGGGCGGACCACTGGCTCCAGTAGGCGATGGTGTAGTAGGCGTCCGGCATGGGCGGCGACCAGGGCTTCAGGTGCTCGCGGTTGCGCCGCTGAAAGGACAGGAGCGCCATCGCGTCGGTCTCCCGCGCCAGGCTGACGAGGACGCGGGGGCCGATCAGATGGGGATGAATGCGCGACAATGGGCCGATGTCCCGAAGGGCGGGGAAAGCATCCCTGTCTTATACCGCGAGGGGCGACGGTCGGGCCAGGACCGCAAGCCCGGCGGGTGTTCGCAGGTGCAAGATCCTTCTTTACAAGGGAATTCAGTGAACCGATTGTAACCCGCTTCGTTCGGGGCGCGTCTCGGCAGGTACGGCTGCGGACCTTCTGAAGGATCAGGATGCTTTATCATCTTTACGAGATGCAGCAAGCGGCGGTGGCTCCTGCCCGCTTCCTCGCGGGACAAGGTAGGTACCTGCTGCGCAATCCCCTCAATCCCTTCGCCGATACGATGCCCTCGCGGATATTGGCGGCGGGACTCGATCTCTTCGACGAAACGACCCGGCGGTACGGCAAGCCGAAGTTCGGACTGGACTGGACCGTCATCGACGGCGAGGAGGTCGCGGTCGAGGAGGAGATCGTCTTCCGCAAGAGCTTCGGGCAGCTGAAGCATTTCCGACGGCTGACGGACCGGCAGGATCCGAAGCTGCTGATCGTCGCGCCGATGTCCGGCCATTATGCGACGCTGCTGCGCGGCACGGTGGAACGGATGCTGCCGGACCACGACGTCTTCATCACCGACTGGCGCGATGCCCGCAACGTTCCGCTTTACCAGGGCTCGTTCGATCTCGACGACTATGTCGACTATCTGATCGAGTTTCTGCGGATCCTCGGCCCCAACACCCATGTCATGGCGGTGTGCCAGCCCTCCGTGCCGGTGCTGGGGGCGGTGTCGCTGATGGCCGCCGCCGGGGACGAGTGCACGCCGACCTCCATGATCCTCATGGGCGGGCCGATCGACGCGCGCCGCAGCCCGACCGTGGTGAACCAGCTCGCCGAAACGCGCCCGCTCGCCTGGTTCGAGCACAATGTGGTGACCCGGGTGCCGCCGCCCTATCCGGGGATGATGCGGCGGGTCTATCCGGGCTTCCTGCAGCTGGCCGGCTTCATGCAGATGAATCTGAGCCGCCACATCGACGCCCATTGGGAGATGTTCAATCATCTGGTTCAGGGCGATGAGGAAAGCGCGGCCGCCAAGCGCGATTTCTATCGAGAGTACCGGTCCGTCATGGACCTGACGGCGGAATTCTACCTGCAGACCATCAAGGTGGTGTTCCAGGACCACGCCCTGCCGCGGGGCGAGTGGGTTTCGCGGGGGCGCCGCGTCGAGCCCGCGGCCATCACCCGCACCGCGCTGATGACGATCGAGGGCGAGAACGACGACATCTCCGGCCTGGGCCAGACCCGCGCGGCCCACGACCTCTGCACCGGCCTTTCGCCGGACATGCGGTTGCATCACGAGCAGAAGGGCGTGGGCCATTACGGCATCTTCAACGGCCGGAAATGGCGGGACCAGATCAGCCCCCGGGTGAAAGCCTTCATCCGGGAGCACGACCGGCCCGCCTGACGCGAGAGCGGCTCGTCGTCATCGGGCCGGATCGGAACCGGCAGACCGGAGCACCCGTTCGCCCGGTGCGGCTTCGGGCACAGGGCTGGAGGGCATGCGGATGGAGATGCGCAATCTCGGCAGGTCGGGACTCCGCGTTTCGGTGGTCGGCCTGGGCTGCAACAATTTCGGCGGCCGGATCGACCTGGAGGACGCGCGCCGCGTGGTGCACAAGGCGCTGGACTGCGGAATCACGCTGTTCGACACCGCCGACATCTATGGCGACGGCGGAGGATCGGAATCCGCGCTCGGCGACATCCTCGGAGATCGGCGCAAGGACATCGTCCTCGCCACCAAATTCGGCGGCACGATGGACGAGGCGCAGGCGCTCAAGGGCGCGTCCCGGCGCTACATCATGATCGCGGTCGAGGCCAGCCTGAGGCGACTGCGGACCGACTGGATCGACCTCTACCAGCTCCATTTCTCCGACTCCCTGACACCGATCGACGAGACGCTGGGCGCGCTCGACGACCTCGTCCGCCAGGGTAAGGTCCGGTATGTCGGCTGCTCCAATCTGCCGGCCTGGCAGGTCGTCGAGGCCGAGTGGACGGCTAGGAGCCGCGGCTTTAGCCGGTTCGTCTCGTGCCAGGACGAATACAGCCTGCTGGTTCGCAAGGCGGAGGCGGAGCTGCTGCCGGCGATCACCGCGTACGGGCTGGGCTTCCTGCCCTATTTCCCGCTGGCCGCTGGTCTCCTGACGGGCAAGTACCGTAGGGGCGCCCCCGCTGCCGAGGGCACGCGCTTCGCGCATTGGCCGCGCGTTGGCGAGCGGTACATGACGGATGCGAACTTCGACGCGGTCGAGGCGCTGGAAGCATTCGCCGCCGCCCGCGGCCATACCCTCCTGGATCTGGCCTTTTCCTGGCTTGCCGCACGGCCGGCGGTGTCGAGCATCATCGCCGGTGCGACCCGGCCGGAGCAGGTCGTTCAGAACGTGGCTGCAGCCGGCTGGCGCCTCGATGCGGAGGATCTTGCCGAAATAGACCGTCTGTACCCCGCCTGACGCTGCGGGTCAGGCGGCCAGCGCGTCCGGCCGAGGGCCGGGGCGGGGCACAGTGGCCGGGGCGGAATCGCCGAGCATGGCCGCCAGCTCGCGACGGGCGCGCGACAGGCGGCTCTTGATCGTGCCGACCGGACAGCCGCAGATCGCGGACGCCTCCTCGTAGCTGATCCCGGCCGCGCCGATCAGCATCACGACTTCCCGATGCTCCGGCGTCAGGCGCATGAGCGCGGCCTGGACGTCCTTCACATGGAGCGCTTCGTGCTGGCTTGCCGGGATGGAAACGACGATCTCCGCGCAGTCGTCCAGGGACGAGGTGTTGAAACGGGCGCGGCGCATCGTGGTGATGTGCTGGTTCCTGAGGATCGTGAACAGCCATGCCTTCAGATTGGTCTGCGGCTGGTATTGATCCTGAGCGCGCAGCGCGCGCATGACGGTCTCCTGGACCAGGTCGTCCGCCTGGTCGGCCGATCCTGTGAGCGAGCGGGCAAACGCCCGCAGATGGGGAAGCATGGTCACGAGGTCGTCGCGGAAACTGGTCGCCATCGATGCCTCCTTGGCCGAAGCTCGGTGGAACGGGTCGGTGAGAAATGCGTCGCGGGGGCGCTCCGCAATCCGTTCTCCTCGCTATCCGGCTTTGCTTGCGGCCGTTGTAACGGCTCATCCCACGGCATTATTCCCTCAATCCGCATCGAAAAATCAAAGCATTATTGAAATGTGTCAAAACTACGGAACAAACTGAAAATAATATTTCAAATTATCGGATTCAGGGCCGGGTTGCGCGGAAGGGCGAATTCTTCGCTTTCGTCGGGGGACAAGGGGCTGTATGTAACCGGCCATTCGCACACGCACGTGCCCCTGGCCCCCAAGGTCATGCAACGACGTAACGCGTAACCCTTGATCCCGCCCGGACCGGCGGCGCTTCGGAGGCTACGATGTTCCATGTTGTTGTCGGCGGGCATGTGCCCGTCACTCGGCGCCATCTTCCCGAAAGTTCTTCGAGACGGACCACATAGGACGCGGAGCCCGCGTCCGAGGTCGATTCGCCGGCACGCATCCCCGCGTGACCGGTCGTTCCCTCTTTCCTTGTCAGAAGCTATCCCCCGTCCTCGGAGCCCGGTGAGATGAACCAGAAGATTGCGCGCTTCTTCGAGGAGCGCCGCCCTGCTACGCCCTGCCTCGTCGTCGACCTCGACGTGGTCGCGGAGAACTACCGCCAACTCGCCGCGGCGATGCCGGATGCGGCGATCTACTATGCCGTCAAGGCGAACCCGGCACCCGAGATCCTGCGGCTTCTCGTCGACCTCGGGGCCTCCTTCGATACGGCATCGCTGCCGGAGATCCGCGAAGTCCTTGCGGCCGGGGCATCGGCCGACCGGATCTCCTACGGGAACACAATCAAGAAGCAGTCGGACATCGCCGCCGCCTATGCGTTGGGCGTCCGGCTGTTCGCCTTCGATTCCCTGCCGGAGCTGGAGAAGATCGCGGCCGCCGCGCCGGGCTCTCGCGTCTTCTGCCGGATCCTGACCTCGGGCGAGGGGGCGGAATGGCCGCTTTCGCGCAAGTTCGGGTGCGAGCCCGAGATGGCGCGCGAACTTCTTCGCCGGGCCGCGCGAATGAACGTGATCCCCTACGGCGTGTCCTTTCACGTCGGCTCGCAGCAGCGCGACCCGGCGCAGTGGGACCATGCCCTGGCCACGGTCGGCCGGCTGTTCGCCGAGCTGGATGCCGACGGTGTCGCCCTCGAAATGGTCAATCTTGGGGGCGGTTTCCCGGCGCGCTATCTGAAGGACATTCCGGCGCCGGCTGCCTATGGCGAGGCGATCATGCACTCGCTGCGGGCCCATTTCGGCAACCGTCTGCCGGCGACCATCGTCGAGCCAGGGCGCAGTCTCGTCGGCAATGCCGGGGTGATCGAGAGCGAGGTCGTGCTGATTTCGCAGAAATCCGCCAACGACAATCGTCGGTGGGTCTATCTCGACATCGGCAAGTTCGGCGGTCTCGCCGAGACGATGGACGAGGCGATCCAGTATCCGATCGTGACGCCGTGCAACGGCGAAACGGCACCGGTCATCCTTGCCGGACCGACCTGCGACAGCGCCGACATCCTCTATGAACGCACCGAATACCAGCTGCCGGTCAATCTGCGGATCGGGGACCGAGTGAGGATCGAGGCGACAGGCGCCTATACGACGACCTATTCCGCAGTCGGCTTCAACGGCTTTCCGCCGCTGGCCGCCTACTATATCTAGTCGCACCGGGCCGCGATGCGCTGTCGACGCTCGGGACGCCCGACCGATTGCGGCATCTTGCAGCGGCGGCCCGAGCGTCCGACTATTCCAGGGGGCGTGAGCCCCGGCATGCCCGTCAACCAGTCGGTGATGAAAAGGAGCAGCGAATGGCCGTCCAGATCGGCGACCGATTTCCGAAGGTGACGTTGAAGCAGCTTGGCCCCGATGGCATGGCCGACCTCGACACGGCCGAATTGTTGAAGGGGCGCAAGGCTGTCATCTTCGCGGTTCCCGGTGCTTTCACCCCGACCTGTTCGGCAAAGCACCTGCCGGGCTATGTTGAGCGGGCCGAGGAGTTTCGGGCGAAGGGCGTCGATCTGATCGCCTGCATCGCCGTCAACGATCCCTTCGTCATGGATGCCTGGGCCAAGGCGAACGGCGCTGCCGACACGGTGGTCATGCTGCCGGACGGCAATGGCGAGCTTGCCCGCGCCCTGGGGCTCGACTTCGACGCCAGCCGCAACGGCATGGGGCGGCGGGTCCAGCGCTGCGCGATGATCGTGGAGGACGGCGTGATCACCGACCTCCGTATCGAGGAGCCGGGCAAGTTCGAAGTTTCCTCCGCGGAGGCGATGCTGGCGCGGCTGCAGGCCGGCTGACCCGGGAGGCCGGAGCGCCGGCTCTTATGCGGCGCAGCCGAGAGCCGGCGTCTCGTCCTCGTCGGCCACCAGATGCCCGTCGCCCACGTCCCGCAGGCGCAGGTGGCGCGGAACATAGCCCACCTCGTGCACCGGGCTCGGGACGTCGCCCTGCAGGCGGGCGAAGGATTCCCGCCGGCGGTCCGGGTCGGCGATCGGCACCGCCTCGATCAGCCGCTGGGTATAGGGATGCCGGGGCGTGTCGAGGACCTGGGAGCGCGTGCCCATCTCGACGATCTGGCCCAGATACATGACGGCCACACGGTGGCTGATCTGCTCGACCACCGCCATGTCGTGGGAGATGAACAGGTAGGAGATGCCGAGTTCGCTCTGCAGCTCCTGCAGCAGGTCGAGCACCCGAGCCTGGACCGAGACGTCCAGCGCCGACACGCTTTCGTCGGCTATGATGACCTTAGGCTCGAGGGACAGGGCGCGGGCGATGCAGATCCGCTGCCGCTGCCCGCCGGAGAATTCGTGCGGGTGCCGCCTCATATGATCGCGCTGCAGGCCGACCCGGGTGAAGAGCGACGCCACCCGGTCCTCGAGCTCCTGCCCCTTGGCCAGGCCGTGCACGACCAGCGGTTCGCCGACCAGGTCGCCTACGGTCATGCGCGGATCGAGCGACGCGTAGGGATCCTGGAAGATCATCTGGATGTCGCGGCGCATGGCCCGGATCGACTGGCGGTCCCGCCCGTTCACCTGCCTGCCGGCGATATGGATCGTGCCCTGGAACGGCAGGAGGCCGACCAGCGCCCGGCCGGTCGTCGACTTGCCGCATCCGGATTCGCCGACCAGTGCCAGAGTCTCGCCCGGTTTGATCTCGAACGAGATCCCTTCGACCGCGTGCACCCGCCTCACGACCCGGTTCAGGGCGCCGCCGCGGATATCGAAACGGACCGTCAGGTCCCGGACCGCAACGACCGGCTCCGACTGCGGCGTGGCGGGCCGGGCCTGCCCGGCCGTCCGGAGCGGCCCCTCGATGCCCTTGAGAGCACCCAGTTTCGGAACGGCCGCCAGCAGTTCGCGGGTGTAGGGGTCCTTCGGGGCGTGAAAGATCTCGCGCACGGGCCCCTGCTCGACGACCACGCCGCGGTTCATGACGGCGACCCGGTCGGCCATTTCGGCCACCACGCCCATGTCGTGGGTGATCATGATGAGCGCGGTTCCGGTCTGGCGCTGGAGGTCCCGAATCAGCTCCAGGATCTGCGCCTGAACGGTGACGTCCAGCGCCGTCGTCGGCTCGTCCGCGATGAGGACCTTGGGGTTGAGGGCGAGCGCCATCGCGATCATCACCCGCTGGCGCATGCCGCCCGACAGCTCGTGCGGATACTGGCGCAGCCGGCGCTCGGGTTCCGATATGCGGACCGCCTTCAGCGCCTCCAGGGCGGCCGCCCGGGCCTCCGCCGAGGCCATGGGGCGGTGCGCGGTCAGCGCCTCGGTGAGCTGGCTACCGATCGTCATCACCGGGTTCAGCGACGTCATCGGCTCCTGGAAGATCATGGCGATCTCGTTGCCCCGGACATGGCGCATTTCGCCTTCGCCGAGGCGTGCGAGATCGCGGTCGCCCAGCAGGATCGATCCGCCGGCGATCCGGGCCATCGGCTCGGGCAGGAGGCGCATGATCGAGAGCGCCGTCATCGATTTTCCCGACCCGGACTCGCCGGCGATGCAAAGCGTCTCGCCGGGGTGAAGATCGAAATCCAGGCCATCGACCACGGGCCGCGGGCCGTCGGGCGTCGCGACCACGGTCCGGAGACCACGGACCGACAGGACGGGCTTGCGGGCATCAGCGCTGGTATCCATCGGGCTCCTGACCGGTGCACGGGGGAAGAAGAAGACGGTGGCGGGCCCGGCCGAACCGGGTCCCGCCGATCCCGCACCTATTCGAATACCGTGCGGGGGAAGTAGAACGACACGACCCAGTTCGGCGCGTCGACGATCTCGGAGATCCGGAGGTCGCCCGCGACCGAGCAGAGCATGTAGGCATCGACGGCATCGAGCCCCTGCTCGCGGCAGAGCAGCTCGACCATCTCGCCGACCGCGACGCGGGCGCCGGCCATCAGGTCCGGACCGATTCCGGTCGTGACGTGATAGCCCTTGCCGTCCAGATGGCGGGTCACCGGTCCCGGCGTCGTGAACCTCGGGGTCCGGAGGTTCGCGCCCTTCACCAGGTCGAAGGAGAGCACGACCGACATCGGGCTCTCGATCGCGGTGCCGCAGACCTCGCCGTCACCCTGGGCCGCGTGGGTGTCGCCCACCGAGAACAGGGCGCCGGCCACTTCGACGGGCAGGTACAGCGTCGTCCCCGCCGCGAGATCGCGGATGTCGAGATTGCCACCGACCCGCCGGGGCGGAACGACCGAGTGGAGGCCCGGCTCGGCGGGGGCGACGCCGATCGTGCCGGCGAAGGGCTTCAGCGGCACGCGGCCGTGGGTCGACCAGGCGGCGGGCTCCAGCGTGTTCTTGTCGTAGGACCAGACATGGAGCGCCGGATCGGGGAACTGGTCCGCCAAGAGCCCGAAGCCGGGAATGTTGGCGGTCCAGCCGAAGCCGGACGGCTTGAACTCCCGGATCGTGACCTTCAGGGCGTCGCCGGGTTCCGCGCCGTCGATGACGATCGGACCGGTTACCGGGTTGATCCTGCCGAAGTCCAGCGTGGCCACGTCGGCCGTCCGGCTGGCCGGTGTGAACTGGCCGCCGGAGCTGTCGAGGCACTCGAACTCGACGGTGGAGCCGGGCGCGACCGTCGCGACGGGCGGGATCGAGTTGTCCCACCCGAAGTGATGGTGCGCGCCATGGATGGTGTAATCGCAGTTACTGCACATCGTTCGAATACACGTAGTCGTAGGCCACGGGGATGTGGACGGGATCGACGAACAGGGCGTCCGCGCCGCCGATCCGCGGCGAGCGGATGGTGAAGCGCTGCTCGTTGAAGACGGGCGCCCAGGGCGCGTCCTCCATGATCCGGACGTAGATCTCGCGCCACATCTGCTCACGCTCGGCCGCGCGGGCGGGATCGGTGATCGAATCCGCCTCGGCTGCCATGGCGTCCAGTTCCTCGTTGCAGTACCAGGCCCAGTTCCAGCCGCCCGGAACGGCGCCGGCGCAGCCGAGGATCGGGCCGTAGAAGTTGGACGGGTCGGGGAAGTCCGCGATCCAGGCCATGCCGCCGGACCAGATCAACGGGGCCTGGTCCGGCTCGCCGCCGGCGGCGATGACGTTCGCCTGGGCCAGGGTCTTGATCTGCGCGTTGATGCCGATCGCCGCGAGGTCTTGCTGGATCGCCTGGGCGATGCGCGGGTTCGGGTCGGTGTTCACGGCGAAGAGCTCGGTGTCGAAGCCGTCGGGGAATCCGGCCTCGGCCAGAAGCTCCTTGGCCTTTTCCGGATCGTAGGGATAGCCCTGGAACTCCGGATCGTAGCCCGGCATGGTGGGGGGCAGCGGCTGGTTCGCCGGCACGGCGCGGCCATTGATGATCCGGACGATCCGATCCTTGTTGATGGCCATATTGACCGCCTGGCGGACCAACTTGTTGTCGAACGGCTCCATCCGGGTGTTCATCGTCACGTAGCCGGTATGCAGCTGGCCGCCCTCGATGATCAGGTCGGCGTATTGCGGATCGTTCTTCACCTCGAGGAACTTCGCCGGCGGGATGCCGTCGCCGGGAATGTCGACCTCGCCCCGCTGCAGGCGCAGCAGCGCCACGATCGGCTCCTGGCCCACCTCGAAGACGATCTCGTCAAGATAGGGCAGGCCCTCCATCCAGTAGTCTTCGTTGCGCTGGAAGACGAGCCGCTGGCCAAGGGTCCATTCGGCCAGCCTGAAGGCGCCGGTGCCGACCGGGTTCTTGCCGAAGTCCTGGCCGTACTCCTCGACCGCCTCCTTGGGAACGACGAAGGAGAAGTTGAGGGCGAGCACGTGGAGGAAGGTCGCGTCGGGCCGGACCAGCTCGAACCGGATGGTGTAGGGGTCGAGCACCGTCACGCCCTCGAGGCCTTCGGCCTCGCCGGCGGAAACGGCGTCGAAGCCCTTGATGGAGCCGAAGAAGCCGGCGCCCGGGCTCTGGGTCTCGGGGTTCGTCACGCGGTCGAGGGAGTACTTGACGTCCTCGGCCGTCATCTCCCTGCCGTTGTGGAACTTGACGCCCCGGCGCAGGTGGAACGTGTAGGTCTTGCCGTCCTCGGAGATCTCGAAGCTCTCCGCCAGGCCCGGCCGAAGATTGGTGGTGCCCGGCTCGTAGTCCATGAGACCGTCGAACAGGCTCTTGATCATCGACCAGTTCTGCCAGTCGTAGCCGATCGCCGGATCGAGCGTGGAGACGTCGTCCTTGTAGGTGACGATCATCGATCCGCCCTGCTTGAACTCCTGCGCGGCGGCGGACCCGGTAACCGCCGGCAGCACGAGCGCGGCAGCGATGGCGGTGGAACACAGCAGTCTCTTCAACATCATCATCTCCCCGTTAGGCTTCCCAATTCGAAATGGCTTCAGGCGTGACATGCGGTCCCCGGCGGTCATCTCAGCTTGATGCGGGGATCGATCAGCGGCGCGATCAGGTCCGCCAGAAGATTGCCGAGCACGATTGCGCAGGCGGAGACCAGCGTGACCCCCATGATGATCGGGATGTCGACGCGCTGAATCGCCTGCCAGGTGAGCTGGCCGATGCCGGGCCAGCCGAAGACGCTTTCGACCACGACGATGCCGGACATGAAGAGGCCGATGTCGATGCCGATCATCGCGATGATCGGCAGGATCGCGTTCGGCAGCGCGTGGCGCAGGATCACGCGCAGGCGCGTGACGCCCTTGGCGCGCGCGGTGCGGATATAGTCCTGCCGCAGCACGTCCAGCATCGACGACCGCATCATCCGCGAATACCAACCGGCGCCGAGGAACCCGAGCGTCACCGAGGGCAGGACCAGATGGGCGAAGGTGCCGTAGCCGCCGATCGGGAACCAGCCGAACTGGACCGCGAAGACGTAGAGCAGCAGGATGCCGACGACGAATTGCGGCGCGGACACCCCGACGAAGGACAGGACCATCAGCCCCTGGTCGATCCGGGTGTTCCGCCGGACCGCGGCCACCATGCCCATGGTCAGGCCGAGCAGCAGCTCGCAGACGATCGCCCCGGCCATCAGCAGCAGGCTTGCCGGCAGGCGCGAGGCGATCAGCGCCGAGACCTCGGTCTTCTGCAGGTAGGAACGGCCGAGATCGCCCTGCACGAGGCGGCCCAGATAGCGCAGATACTGCTCGTGGAACGGCAGGTTGAGGCCGAGCTGCTCGCGGATGTTGGCGACCGTCTCGGCGGTTGCGCTGCGGCCGGCGATCTGCCGGGCTGGGTCGGCCGGCACCAGGTAAAGCAGGACGAAGGTGACGAGGCTGACGCCGAGCAGGATCAGGAACGCCTGGACCAGCCGCCGGAAGATGTAGGCCGCCATCAGTCTCTTCCCTTCTGGGTCGGGTCGAGGATGTCGCGAAGCGCGTCGCCGACCAGGTTGAAGGCGAGGGCCAGCAGGATGATCGCCACGCCGGGCACGAAGACGAGCCAGGGAGCCGAGGTGAAGTAGGTCTGGTTCTCGAAGATGATGTTGCCCCAGGACGGCGTGGGCGGCTGCACGCCGATGCCGAGATAGCTGAGCGTCGCCTCCAGCAGAACGGTCGTGGCGATGCCGAGCGTGGCCCAGACCACGATCGTCGGAACGAGGTGCGGCAGGATGTGGCGGAAGAGGATGCGGGCGCTGCCGGCGCCGATGCTCCGCTCGGCCTCGATGAACTCCCGTTCCGTCAGCGACCGCGTCTCGGTGTAGACGACGCGGGCGACTTGGACCCAGTTCACCATGGCGATGACCAGCGCGACGATCCACAGGCTGGGCCGGAATAGGGCGGCCAGTACGATCGCCAGCAGAAGCGCCGGGAACGCCATCATCAGGTCGGTGAAGCGCATCAGCACGGTCCCGACCCAGCCGCGGAAGAAGCCGGCGGTCACGCCGACCAATGCCCCGATCGTCACGGCGATGCCGTTCGCGACGATTCCGATGATGAGCGACGTCCGGGCGCCGTAGAGAAGGCGCGAGAAGAGGTCGCGGCCCAGAAGGTCGGTGCCGAGCAGGAACGCGCCGCCGGGCGGCATCGGCGCCCCTTCGAGGGTCAGCCCCTCGAAGATCTGCTCGTCCGGGCTGTAGGGCGCGATCCACGGCGCGAGGACGGCGCCGGCGATGATGATCGCGATAACCAGGAGCCCGAAGACCGCGAGCGGGCGCCGGACCAGGCGGGCAAGGGCGGAGCGCGACCCGGTCGCCGCCGACGTTTCGCCGCGCGGCAGCGGCTCAGGCGCGGTGACGAGAGACATCCGGATGATTCCTGTTTTCGATGAGCGTCTCGGCGGCGTCCTCGATGGTCCGCCGGGACGCCATGGCGATTTCACGCAGGCGGCGGAAGGCCGCCGTCTCGTCGATCTGTTCGGACATCATGAGCATGACCATGGCTCGCGCGACCTGCGGCCGGCGTGCGAGCCGTCCCTTCAGGTCCTCGACCTCGCGGGTGAGGCGCTCCCGCGCGTGATACGACCGCTCGGCGATGACGAGCGAGCTGAACACGCCGCCGGAGCCGATCGGCTTCAGGAGATGGGCGTCGGCGCCCTGGGTCAGCGCCCATTGCACGCGGCCCGGCGCCTCGGAGCCGAGCAGGGCGATCAACGGCATCGGGGCCTGGCCGGCCGGCCACGGGAACTGGTCGTCATAGCCCATGTCGGCGTCGAAGAAGACGACATCCGCCCCGGCATCCTCGGGGCCGAGCTCCGACCAGACGCGGTGGGCGGTGATGCCCAGGCGTTCGAGCTGCCTCAGAACCGCGTCCGCGGCGGCATGCGGCCGATGCAGGACGATGGCGGTCCAGCCCCGGAAATTCGGGGTAAGGTGCAGCCTGTTCATGTCGAGACCAGCTGCAGAGGAGGCTTCGTGCCCCGGCCGCCGCTCACGACCGCGCGCAAAGCTCCGGGATCATAGTCTACCAGATAGGGGTCAGGCGCCACCGGGCGGCCGGCGCCTGTCAGGATCTCGAACCGGCGGTCGGCGGCGATCCGGCCAAGATAGGGCGTGAGCGCCGCGTGGTTGGTGCGGCGGTCGATCGCAACCTCGCCCATGGGCGAGGGGAAGCTGCGCGTCGTCACGATGGCCAGCACCGCGTCCGGATCGTCCGTCCCGGCTTCGCGGATCGCCTCGGCCAGCATCCGCACGGCAAGATATGAGGCGACGTAGAAGGCGGAGATCCGCCGCTCGGCGCCGTGCCGGGCGCGGACGCGCTCCAGGAACGCGGCATTCTCCGCGCTGGGCAGGCTTTCGAAATAGATCGCGGTCGCCAAGTGGCCGACGCCGGCCGCGCCGACCAGATCCAGTTCGGCTTCGGTCAGGTTGCAGCTCAGCACCGGGCGGCGCAGCGGGTCGAATGCCGGATCCGCGTCGGCCAGTCGGCGGTAATTGGCAAGAAAGGCGTAGCTCGACGGGCCGATCAGGTTGTTCAGGACGAAGCTGGGGCGCTTCTGCCGGATCTCGTGGATGATGCGCTCGACCTCGGTCGAGCCGAGGGGCAGATATCTTTCACCCAGCACCCGGCCGCCGCAGGCGGACACCAGCTCGCGGGCGATGCGGTTGGTCTCCCAGCCCCAGATGTAGTTCGATCCGACGAGATAGGCGTCGGTGCCGAAGCGAGGCAGGACGAAGTCGAACAGCGGAACGATGTGCTGGTTGGGACAGGCGCCGAGATAGATCACCCGGTCGTTGGTTTCGAACCCCTCATAGGGGCAGGCGTACCAGAGGAGCCCGCCGTGGCGCTCGGCGACCGGAATGATCTCCTTTCGGCTCCACGATGTGGTGGCGCCGACGACGTGCCGGACCTGCTGCTCGCGCAGCATCGCGTCGGCGCAGCGCTCGTAGCGTTCGATCGCGCCGCCGGGATCGCCGATTTCCGGCCGCAGGCGGAAGGGGTACCGCGGATCCTCGTTCACCTCGGCCAGCGCCGTCAGTGCGCCGTCGAGACCGTCCTTGCCCAGGACGGCGTATGGCCCCGAGGTCGAATAGAGGATCCCGATCGGATATGCGACGACCGCGGTCACGAGGTTTTGCTCCACCGGGCTTCCGCCCGACCCCCCAAATGCAAGAAGCCCCGCACCCAGCCTGCAGTCCTGCAGCGGGTATCGGGGCGAAACTGCCGTCCGGCCAAGTTGCCGATATGTTGCAACTAAATCGTAGCACCGGTCCGGCCGGTGTCAAGGGAACAATGCCCATCCATTAGTCACGATTGGGCTGTGCCTAAATAATGGGCGCGCACCATAACGCGGAGGCCGAAAGGGAGGTGTCGCCACCCGGGAAGGGAGGGACGCTGCGGCGTCAGGCCATGCTCTCGGCGTAGTGGCAGGCGACCCGTCGCCCGTCGACCTCGCGCAGCTCCGGCCTTTCGTCGCGGCAGCGATCGGTCGCATGCGGACAGCGCGACCGGAAGACGCAGCCGGACGGGGGCGACAGCGGCGACGGCAGTTCACCCTTCACGGCGATGCGCTGGGCCCGGTGTGCCGGGTCGACCGACGGGGTCGATGCCAGCAGCGCACGGGTATAGGGATGGCGCGACCGGGCGTAGATCGTTGTCTTCGGGCCCTGTTCCACCGTCCGCCCGAGATAGAGCACGAGGACCTCGTCGGCGATGTGCCGGACCACCGAGAGATCGTGGCTGATGAACAGATAGGCCAGGTTGAACTCGTCCTGCAGGTCCATCATCAGGTTGAGCACCTGTGCCTGGACCGAGACATCAAGCGCCGAGACGGGTTCGTCGGCGACCAGGATCTTCGGGTTCAGCATCAGGGCCCGGGCGATCGCGATCCGCTGGCGTTGACCGCCGGAGAACATATGCGGATAACGGCTGTAGTGCTCGGGCCGGAGACCGACCTTACGCAGCATCTCGCGGGCCTTCTCGGCACGTTCGGCTGCGGACATGTCGGTGTTGATGATGAGGGATTCCTCGAGGATCGAGCCGATCTTCTTGCGCGGATTCAGCGATCCGTAGGGATCCTGGAAGATCATCTGCACCGCGCGGCGCAACTGCTTCCACTGGCTCCGGCTGGGTCGGGCGGCGTCGATGCCCTCGACCGAAAGCCGACCGGATGTCGGCGGCTCGATCAGGGTGATCATGCGCCCGAGGGTGGATTTTCCCGATCCGGATTCGCCGACGACCGCCAGCGTCTTTCCGGGCTGCAGCGAGAAGCCGACGCCGTCGACCGCCCGCAACGTCGCTTTGGCACGGAAGGTGCCCTGCCCGACCGAATAGTGCCGGGCCAGCTCTTCGGCGACCAGAATCTCGCTCATGCCGCCGACCCTCCCTCGCGTCCCAGCGGGTAGTGACAGCGCACCCGGCCGGGATGCGCGTCGGTTACGTCCGGTTCCAGATGCGGGCGCACGGCGTGGCAATGATCCCGGGCATAGGCGCAGCGGGGGCTGAACAGGCAGCCCGACGGGCGGTCATAGGCGCCGGGAACGACGCCCGGAATGGTCGGCAGGCGCGCCGTGTCCGGGCTGCGTTCGGGCAGGGCGGACAAGAGCGCCGCCGTATAGGGGTGGCGCGGATGATCGAACAGCGTCTCCACGGAGCGCTGTTCCATGACCTGGCCCGCATACATCACGACGACGCGTTCCGCGGTCTCCGCAACGACGCCCATGTTGTGGGTCACCAGCATCATGGCCATGCCGCGCTCCTTCTGGAGCTCGACCAGAAGGTCCAGGATCTGCGCCTGGATCGTGACGTCCAGGGCGGTCGTCGGTTCGTCGGCCAGCAGCAGCCGCGGGTTGCAGGCGATCGCCATGGCGATCATGACCCGCTGGTTCATGCCGCCGGAAAGCTGATGCGGAAAGCTGGAGAGGCGCTGGTCGGGCGCCGGAATGCCGACCCGATCCAGCAGGTCGATGGCCCGGCGCCGGCGCTCGGCACGGGTGCCGCCCTCATGGACCTTCAGCGCTTCCATGATCTGGAAGCCGACGGTGAAGCACGGATTGAGGCTCGTCATCGGCTCCTGGAAGATCATCGCCACATCCTTGCCGGTGATCTTCCGCCGCTCGCGCGGGGAGATCTTCAGCATGTCGCGGCCGTCGAAGGTCATGAGATCGGCGGTGACCTTGCCAGGGAAGGGGACGAGCCCCATGAGCGCGAGCATCGACATGCTCTTGCCCGATCCGGACTCGCCCACGACGCCGACCAGCTCGCCCTCGTTGATCGTGAGGTCGACGCCCTCGACGGCGCGGAACCAGCCCCGTGCGGTCGGAAACTCGACCGTCAGATTGCGGATTTCAAGCAGAGGCATCAGCGTTTCAGCTTGGGATCGAGGGCGTCCCGCAGGCCGTCGCCCAGCAGGTTGAACGCCAGAACGGTGATCAGGATGGCGAGCCCGGGGAAGGTGACGACCCACCAGGCGCTTCGGATGAACTCCCGGCTGTTGGAAAGCATGGTTCCCCACTCTGCCGTCGGCGGCTGCGCGCCGAGCCCGAGGAAGCCGAGAGCGGCCGCATCGAGGATGGCCGTGGAGAAGCCGAGAGTCGCCTGAACGATCAGCGGCGGCACGCAGTTGGGCAGGACCGTCACCAGCATGAGCCGGAGGAGGCCGGCGCCGGCAAGCCTGGACGCGGTCACGTAGTCGCGCGACAGCTCGGTCATGACGGCGGCCCGGGTCAGCCGGACATAGTGCGGCGTCACGACCACGGTCACGGCGATCATCGCATTGATGAGGCTGGGGCCGAGTATGGTCACGATGACGATCGCCAGCAGGATCGACGGCAGGGACAGCACGATGTCCATCGCCCGCATGATCACGATCGCGACCGGTCCCTGGAAGAAGCCAGCAATGAGGCCGAGCGTCACCCCGACGATGAGCGACAGGGTGACGACGATGAAGCCGATCAGCATGGACAGGCGCGCGCCGAAGATCAGCCGGGACAGGAGATCGCGGCCGACCGCGTCGGTGCCGAGCGGGTAGGTCCAACTCCCGTTCTCGGTCCAGGCCGGCGGCCGCAGCAGAGCGTCGCGGAACTGCTCGATCGGCGAATGGGGGGCGACGAAGTCGGCAAAGATCGCCATCAGCGTGACGAGAACGATCACGACCAGCCCTGCGACCGCTCCCTTGTTGCGGCCGAAATCCCGCCAGAAATCCACGAGCGGGTGGGGAGGGGCGTCGGGACCCGTCGAAACCGGGGCCGTTGCCGTAACGGGGGCTTCGATGCTCATCGTCCTACCGGCCCCTGCTGATGCGTGGATTGATGATTCCGTAAAGGACCTCGACCGTCAGGTTGACGATGATCACGACGGTCGCAAGCAGCAGGACCCCGCCCTGGAGGATCGGATAGTCCCGCCGGTAGACGCTTTCGAGGATCCATTTCCCAACGCCCGGCCAGGAGAAGATCGTCTCGGTCAGGATGGCGCCGGTCAGAAGCACGCTGACTTGGAGGCCGATCACCGTGATGACCGGAATCAGCGCGTTGCGGAGCGCGTGAACCCAGATCACCCGGGCGGGCGACAGCCCCTTCGCGCGGGCCGTGCGGATATAGTCCTCGTTCAGCACCTCCAGCATCGCCGAACGGGTCATGCGTGCGACGACGGCGAGCGGAATCGTCCCCAGCACGATCGTCGGCAGGATGAGGTGGCTGACGGCCGACCTGAACGCCCCCGGCTCGTCGGACAGAAGACTGTCGATCAGCATGAAGCCGGTGACGGAGTCGACCCAGTAGCGGACGTCGATCCGGCCGGATACCGGCGTCCAGCCGAGCGTGACCGAGAACAGCAGGATAAGCAGGATGCCCCACCAGAAGATCGGCATCGAATATCCGGTGAGGGACAGCCCCATGACCGTATGATCGGCGATCTTGCCCCGGCGGACGCCCGCCAGGATGCCGACCGGAAGGCCGACCACGACGGCGAACAGGATCGCGCAGATCGCCAGTTCCAGCGTCGCCGGAAACAGCGCCAGGAACTCGCTCAGCACTGGCCGCTTGGTCACGATCGACCGGCCCAGATCACCCTGAAGCACGTTCCAGATATAGATCGCGTACTGCTCGAGCAGCGGGCGGTCCAGGCCCATCGCCGAGCGGAGCTGGGCGTACCGCTCGGGATCGACCGCCCGCTCGCCCGCCAGAAGCAGGATCGGGTCGCCCGGAACGAGCCGGATCAGGGCAAAAGTGAGCAGCGTCACTCCGAGGAATGTCGGAATGATCAGGCTGACGCGCGTCAGGAGAAACCGCAGCATCGCAATTTGGCTTATTCAATGGATTAGGCGGGAAGCACGCTCCCCGCCTGATCCTGTACGGCCCGAATCGGCCTATTCCGCCAGGGTCACGTCGTAGAACTGGTGACCGCCGAACGGATCGATCTTGTAGTTCTGGACTTCCTTGAGCATCGGCTGGGTGACGACCGAGTGGCCGATGGTCACCCAGGGCGCCTGCTCCTTGAAGATGACCTGCGCTTCCTCGTAAAGGCGCGTGCGTTCGGCAACGTCGCTCACCAGCTTGGCCTGCGTGACCAGATCGTCGAACGGCTCGTAGCACCAGCGGGCGCGGTTGGCCCCGTCCTTGGCGGCGTCGCAGCCGAGCAGCGTATTGAGGAAGTTGTCGGGATCGCCGTTGTCGCCGGTCCAGCCGAGAAGGATGGTCTGGTGCTCGCCGGCCAGCGAACGTTCCAAATACTCGCCCCACTCATAGGTCACGATATTGGCCTTGACCCCGACAGCCGCCCAGTCGGCCTGGATCAGCTCGGCCATCCGCGCGGCGTTGGGATTGTAGGGGCGCTGCACCGGCATTGCCCAGAGATCGGTCTCGAAGCCGTTCGGATATCCCGCCTCCGCCAGAAGCTGACGGGCGCGTTCCGGGTCGTAGGGATAGTCCTCGACCGCATCATTGTAGGACCAGATGGTCGGCGGGATCGGGTTCTTCGCCGCGACGCCCGCGCCCTGGTAAACGGCATCGATGATCGCCGGCTTGTTGATGGCGTAGCTCAGCGCCTGCCGGACCCGTACGTCGTCGAACGGCTTCTTTTCGGTATTGAACGCAAGATAGCCGACGTTCAGGCCCTCCTGCTCCATCACCGTCAGGTTCGGATCGGCCTTCATCGCCGGGATGTCGGCCGGATTGGGGTAGGCCATGACGTGGCACTCGCGGGCCTGCAGCTTGGCGAAGCGCACCGACGCGTCCGGCGTGATCGAGAAGATCAGGCGCTTGATCGGCTGTTCGCCGCCCCAGTAATCGCTGAACGCCTCGTACCGGATGGTGGCATCCTTCTGATAGTCGACGAGACGGAAGGGCCCGGTGCCGACCGGCTGCTGGTCGATCAGCTCCGGCGTTCCGGCGTCCAGCATGGCCTGGGCATGTTCAGCCGACATGATCGAGGCGAAGTCCATGGCGAGATCCGCCAGGAACGGGGCCTCCGGGCGGGTCAGCACGAACTTGACCGTGTAGTCGTCGACCTTGACGATGTCCTTCAGCAGCGCCGGGAAGCCCATCGAGTTGAAATATTCGTAGGTGCCGCCGGACAGGCTGTAGAAGGGATTGTCCTGCTTCCACTGGCGATTGAACGAGTAGAGAACGTCGTCCGCGTTGAAGTCCCGTGTCGGGGTGAAGCTGTCGTTGCTGTGGAACTTCACGCCGCGGCGCAGATGGAAGGTGTACTCCAGACCGTCGTCCGAAATTTCCCAGCTCTCGGCCAGCGCCGGGCGGATCTCCGTCGAGCCGCGGACGAATTCGACCAGGCGGTTGAAGATCGCCTCGGAGGTGGCGTCGAATGTGGTGCCGGAGGTGTAGAGTGCGGGTGCGAAGCCCTCGGGGCTTCCTTCCGAGCAGTAGACAAGCGTCTGCGCACCGGCCGTGCCGGTCAACGCCAGCATCGAGACGCCCGCCGCAATCGCGATCATCCTGTTGTTCATCTTCACTTGCCTTCCCCTGTTCTCCGGCTCTTCCGTCGGCAGATCGGCGGCCGGGACGGTTGAGTCGCATCCTATCCGTCGCCGGTCAACCCTCTCCGGCCCGGCGGACGTTGGGACTGAGAGTGACCCAGCAGCCGCGCCATTTGCAAGCGCGGCGATGATCAGGTCGAGCCAAGACCCGATTTTTGCCTTATCCTGGTGGCATCCTAATCGCCCGCTCCCCTCGCGCGAGTCGGACCCGTTCCTCGCCCACCCGGCTTGCGGAGCTGCTTGGCCGTGATGCCGGTCCCTGTCTCGAACGTCCAGGCGTAGACATGAAGAAGATACTTGTCGGTCTCGGAATTCTCGTGCTGCTGATCGTGGTCGCGGTCGTGGCAATTCCCTTCCTCGTGCCGACTGACGTGATCACACGGCGGGTCGTGGCCGCGGTCGAGGCCAGGACCGGCCGCGATCTCGCGATCGAAGGACCGGTGGAGCTGGCGTTCTTCCCGAAGCTTGCGGTCCGCCTGAGTGAGGTCCGCCTCAGCAATCCGGAGGGGGCAAGCCGGCCGGACATGGTCCGGCTGGGGGAACTGGATGTGCAGGTCGCCCTGCTGCCGTTGCTTGGCGGCGAGATCGCCGTCGACCGGTTCGTGCTGCGCCGGCCGGAGATCGCGCTCGAGATCGATCCGTCGGGCCGGCCGAACTGGCAGTTTCAGGAGACGCCGGCTCCCTCGACCGCCCCTGCCGAAGAACCGGGTGCGCAGGACCAGGCCGGGGGCGGCCTCGGCCTGACCCTCGGCGATGTCCGGATCGAGGATGGTGAGGTGAGCTATCTCGATCAGCGCAGCGGCCTCGCCCTCAGCGCCTCGGACGTGGATCTCGCGCTCGAATTGGGCGATCTCGGCGGTCCGATGTCGGCGGAGGGAAGCTGCAGGTTCAACGATCAGACCGTCAACCTTTCCGCGGCGGTCGACAATGCCGGGGTGCTGCTCGGCAGCGACACGGGCGCGACCCCTGTCCGGGTCGAGGTGAGATCCGAGCCGCTGACCCTGGCCTTCGAAGGCTCGGCCTCCGATGACGACGGGCTTGCCGCTGAGGGCAATCTCAATCTTTCGGTCCCGTCGATCGCAGGGCTTTCACGGTGGCTGCCGGTCGGTCTGCCGGCGGATCTGCCGGTCGACCGGGTCGAACTGGCCGGATCGGTCGACGCCACCCCCCTCCGGGTCGCGATCGGCGGGATGGAGCTGAACGTCGACGATATCGAGGTCACGGGCGACTTGGCGGCGTCCCTCGACGGACCGCGGCCGACCGTCATCGGCGACCTTGCGGTGACCCGGCTCGATCTCGATCGCCTGATCGCGGCGACCCCGGCTCAGGCCCCAGCGTCGGCGCCGGGCGGCGCCGGAACCGGGACGCCGGCCGACGCCGGCCCGACCGAAATCGACCTGTCGCCGCTCCGCCTCGCCGATGCCCAGATCGGCATCGAACTGGCCGGCGTCCGGGCGCGCGGCACGGAAGTCGGTTCGACCCGGGTGACGGTGCGGCTCCAGGACGGGAAACTCGATCTTTCGACGTCCGAGGCGGCGCTGTTCGGCGGTACGGCCGCCGTCGAGCTGAGTGCCGCTGCGGCGGATCCGCAGACCTTCGAGGTCTCGGCCTCTCTTGATTCCATCGACCTCGCGCAGCTTCCGCTGGTCGTCGACGGCGTGAGCGGGCTGGGCGGCAGCGTCACCGGCGACCTCACCGCGCGGACAAGCGGCCGTGACAGCGACGAACTCGTCCGCAACCTTGACGCCACCGGGACCGCCAAGATCGCCGACGCCGCTGTCACCTACGCCATGGCCGGCGCGCAGCCGATCGTCGTGTCGGGGCTCAATACCGCGGTCGAGGCGACGCCCCGACGGATCACCCTGCGGGACCTGGCGGTCACGGTGGACGACGTGCCCGCGACCGGGCAACTCGGGGTCGAGCTGGGCGGCGCACGGCCGAAGGCCACGGGCGACCTCAGGTTCGGCCGGCTCGATCTCGACCGCTACATTCCGGCCGGGAACGGCGCGGAGGCGGAGCCCGCGCCCGGCGACCGGCCGACTGCCGGCGACGGGGGCTGGAGCAGCGATCCCATCGACCTGTCGGCGCTCAGGGCGGCGGATGCCGATCTCAGGCTCGCGGCCGAGGGGATCGTCGTGCAGGGCGTGGAGACCGGGCCGACGGCTCTCACCGTGAGCCTTTCGAACGGCGCCCTCGACGCGCGGCTCGACGATACGCCGGTCTACGGCGGCACCCTGGGCGGCGCCCTGGGCGTGAGCGGGGATGCGGAGCCCCGGATCACCGTCCGGCTGCGGGCGAACAATGTCCAGGCCGAACCGCTGCTCACCCGGTTTGCGGATTTCAGCCGCCTCGTCGGCACGCTGAACGGCAGCGTGGACCTGACGGGAACGGGCGCCAGCCAGCGCGACCTGGTGCGAAGCCTGGGCGGCAGCGGCGCGGTGCTGTTCAGTGACGGCGCGATCAAGGGCATCAATATCGCCGCCATGCTGAGGAACGTCACGGGCGCGTTCGACGCCGCCAATCGGGGCGAGGCCCAGCAGACCGATTTCGCGGAGCTGGGCGGGACGTTCAAGGTGGCGTCGGGCGTGCTGACCACGAACGATCTCCGCATGCTGGCCCCGCTGTTCCGGATCGAGGGCCAGGGCGAAAGCAATATCGCCGATCGCACGCTGAACTTCCGGCTGGTGCCGAGACTGGTGGCGAGCCTAGAAGGACAGGGCGGACAGGCCGACCTGGGCGGTGTCGCGGTGCCGATCCTGGTTCGCGGCAGCTATGACAATGTCAGCTTCACGCCGGACCTCGGCGGGGCGGTTCGGGACATCATCCGCGATCCCGCCGTGCTCAACCAGCAGATCGAGGCCCTGGGCGCGCAGGCCGACCGGCTCAAGGACGGCATCGGCCAGAACCCGGAGGACTCGATCCGAGAGCTGATGCGGGGTCTGGGCGGCGGGGCGGCGCCGGAGGCGGAAGGGCAGAAACAGCCCGCTCCGGCACAGGATGATCCCGCCCGTCGGCTCCTGGACGGCATTCTGGGCGGCGGGCGGGGGAGCGGGGGCGGCCAGCAGCCGGCCCCGGATCCGGCTGAACGGCTCCGCAACCTGTTCGGCAACTAGCATCGAGAGCGCGCAGGACCCTCACCGGCCCCGGCGGCTCCCGAGATACGAACCGCCGGGGATCCCGAGGGGAGTTCGAGGATGTGGAAGGTCATGGTGATCGGCGCCGGGAAGATCGGGGCGGCGATCGTGGACCTTCTGGCTTCGACCGGCGACTATGAGGCGACCCTGGCCGACCGGGACGAAGCGGTGCTGGCCCGCGGACGCCGCCGCCTCAGTAGGGCGCCTGCACGTCACCCAACTCGACATAGACGCTCTTCAGCTGGGTGTAGTGTTCGATGGCCGCGTGGCTGTTCTCGCGGCCGATGCCGGACTGCTTGTAGCCGCCGAAAGGCATTTCGATCGGCGTCACGTTGTAGTTGTTGATCCAGCAGGTGCCGGCCTGAAGCCGGGCCACCACCCGGTGCGCCCGGGCGATGTCGCGGGTGAACACGCCGGCCGCCAGCCCGAATTCGGTGTCGTTGGCGCGCGCGACCACCTCATCCTCGTCCCGGAAAGTCAGGATCGACATGACCGGGCCGAAGATTTCCTCCCGCACGATCCTCATTCCGTCCGTGCAGCCGTCGAAAATTGCCGGACGGACGAAGAAGCCTCGTTCCAGGCGCCCCTCGGTCACGCGTTCGCCGCCGAAGACCAGGCGCGCCCCTTCCTTGCGGCCCGCCTCGATATAGCCCAGCACCTTCTCCATATGGGCTTCGCTGATCAGCGCGCCGACATCGGTCTCGGGGTCGAGCGGGTCGCCGACGCGCATCCGCGCCGTGCGCTCCACCAACTGCTGAAGGAACGCGTCGTGGATGCCCTCCTCGACGAAGACCCGGGTTCCGTTCGAGCAGACCTCGCCCTGGGTATAGAAGTTCGCCAGCATCGCCGCCGAGACCGCGTTCTTCAGGTCGGCGTCGCCGAACACGATCAGCGGGCTCTTGCCGCCCAGCTCCATCGTGACCTGCTTAAGGGTGCCGGCGGCGTCCGCCATCACGCGCTTTCCGGTCGGGACCGATCCCGTCAGCGACACCTTCGCGATCCCGGGATGTGTCGCCAGGGCATGGCCGGTCGGTCCCTTGCCCTGGACCACGTTGAAGACCCCGTCCGGTACGCCCGCCTGGGTAAAGATTTCGGCCAGCTTGAGCGCGGTCAGCGGCGTCAGCTCCGAAGGCTTGAAGATCATCGCGTTGCCGCAGGCAAGCGCCGGGGCCGCCTTCCAGCAGGCGATCTGCAGCGGATAGTTCCAGGCGCCGATCCCGGCGCAGATGCCGAGCGGCTCCCGCCTCGTATAGGCGAAGGCGCCGCCGAGATCGAAGTGCTGCCCGGAAATGCCGGCGGCGAGGCCGGCGAAATACTCGATGGCGTCGGCACCGCTGTCGATGTCGACGGTCGTCGCCTCGGCGATCGGCTTGCCCGTGTCCAGGACTTCCAGTCGGGCCAGTTCGTCCCTGCGGGCGCGCAGAAGCGAAACCGCGTTCATCAGGATCCGGCCCCGCTGAGCGCCGGTCATGCGGGACCAGGTCTCGAAACCCTCCCGCGCCGAGGCGACCGCCCGGTCGATGTCGGCGGCCCCGGCCGCCTGGACACGGCAGAGAATGTCGCCGGTTGCCGGATTGAGGTTGTCGAAGACTTCGCCCGAGCTGGAGTCGACGGCTCGGCCGCCGATGTACAGGCGTGCGGGCGGAAACATGGGCATGTCGGTCACCGTTGGGCGGTCTCCCAGTTCGGGGCGCGGTAGAAGGGGGCGTTGCTCGGTGGCAGCGGCTCCCGGCCGAGGATCATGTCCGCGACCTTCTCCCCGATCATGATCGTCGGGGCGTTGAGATTGCCGGTCACGATCGTCGGCATGATCGACGAATCGACGATGCGCAGACCCTCCACACCATGCACCCGTGCCTCGCCATCGACAACGGCCATCGCGTCCGTGCCCATCCGGCAGGCGCAGGACGGGTGATACGCGCTTTCGGCGAAATCGCGCACGAAGGCGTCGATCTCGGCATCGGTCCGGACCTCCGGCCCGGGCTTGAGCTCCCGGCCCCGGTAGGGATCGAACGCCTTCTGGGCGAAGATTTCCCGGGTGAGCTTCACCGCCGCCCGCATCTCCACCCAGTCGTCCTCGTGGCTCATGCAGTTCGGCTGGATGATCGGCGGATCGCGGGGATCGGCCGAACGGAGCTTGATCCAGCCGCGGCTCTTGGAGCGCATCGGCCCGACATGCGCCTGGAAGCCGTGGCGGTCGGTCGGCCGCGAGCCGTCGTAATTGATGGCCATCGGCAGGAAATGATACTGCAGGTCGGGATAGGGCACGCCCGGGCGGGAGCGGATGAAGCCGCCGGATTCGAAGTGGTTCGTCGCGCCGAGCCCGGTCTTGAACAGGTACCACTCGATCCCGATCCGCGCCTTCTTGAGCGGGTGCATCGCGCTGTAGAGCGTGATCGGGCGCGTGCATTCATACTGGATATAGAGCTCCAGATGGTCCTGGAGATTCTGGCCGACGCCGGGCAGATCGGCGACGACCGGAATGTCGAGGCGCCTCAGATCGTCCGCCGGCCCGACGCCGGACAGGAGCAGGAGCTGCGGGGAGTTGATCGCGCCGGCGGACAGGATCACCTCGCGCTCGGCGCGGGCGCGATGGACGCCGCCGCCCCGTTCGTATTCGACGCCGATCGCCCGGCGTCCTTCGAACAGGATCCGGGTGGTGAGCGCGTGGGAGACGCAGGTCAGGTTCGGCCGCTTCAGGGCCGGGCGCAGATAGGCGGTGGCCGCGCTCCAGCGCCGGCCGAGATGGACCGTCATGTCCATGTGGCCGAATCCTTCCTGCTGGAACCCGTTCTGGTCCTCTGTCACCGGATAGCCGGCCTGCCGCCCCGCCTCAATGAAGGCGCGGTAGAGGGGATTGACGCAGGCGCCCCGGGCCACGTGCAGCGGGCCGTCGCTGCCGCGATATTCGTTCCCGCCCGCGGAGTAGGTTTCGGCCCGGCGGAAATAGGGCAGGCAATGCGCATAGGACCAGTGCTCAAGGCCCTTCTCCTCCGCCCAGCCGTCATAGTCGAGGGCGTTGCCCCGGACATAGGCCATGCCGTTGATCGACGACGAGCCGCCCAGAACCCGCCCGCGCGGCCAGTGAAGCCGACGGCCGTTCAGGTGTTCCTGGGGCTCGGTCCTGTAGTCCCAGCTCAGCCTCGGGTTGTTCATGGGATAGCTGAGCGCCGCGGGCATATGGATGCGGAAATCCCATTTCCGGTCCGGACCGCCCGCTTCGATCAGCAGGACCCGGATCCCGGCATCCTCGCTGAGCCGATTGGCGAGGACGCAGCCGGCGGATCCGGCCCCGACGATGACGTAGTCGTAATTCTGGTCTGTCGCCATAGCCTGCACGCAAACGTAACATGGCGGGCGAAGCTGCTGCCCCGCCGCGCCAGTGGCGACAAGCTAGTGCCGGTTTTCGGATCGATTCAATAACCGCAGCGACATGTTACGTCGCAGGATGGCCGACGACCTTCCTCAAGGAGGATAGGACCTCGCTGAAGTCGATCGGCTTCTGCAGCACGAGAACCGGCTCGGTTCCCTTGTCGGCTAGGTTCTCCCGGCCGCTGCCGAATCCCATGTAGCCGGTCATGACGATGACCGGCACGTCGATGCCCCTGGCGCGGAGACGGCGGATCATTTCCTTTCCGTCAAGCTTCGGCATCCTGAGGTCCGTCAGGATCGCATCGGCCGGATCCCGTTCCATGGCTTCGAGACCCGCCAGACCGTTCAACGCGACCGTTACCCGGTATCCATGACTTGTCAGTAGATCTTCCAAAGCAAAGGCTGAGATGGCTTCATCTTCCACCACCAGGATATGAAAATCGCCCATTATTCCAGATTCCGCGACGGACTGGTCGGCTTCTAGGCCGTCATCCCGAAACGGCGCGCCGTCCTGCCGGTTCCTTGTCGATGGAAATTGGTCGTTTCCCGGCCAGCCGTTGCCGGATTTCGGCGCGTCGGCGGCTGGAAACGGGTATATTGCGAAAGAAAGTGACTATATCATGTCGATAAAATCCGTTTTCTTTCCGGAACGGATTCCCGTGCGAGCGGGGAGGAGTCGCCCGGTCGGCGCAGGGGTTGTCCCGGGCTGTAATGTCGGCCAGGATGCGCCGGTGACGGCTCTGCCGAAGTGCGGGCAAAGAATGAACGAAATTGCCGCCAAGGCAGTACAGTAGTATCGCACAGGAGGCTCATTATGAAATTTCAAGGGGCGCGTGCCATTCGGCTGGCCGGCGCGGCCGCCGTACTGATGGCGCTTCCCGGCCCTGTGGCGGCCCAGGCGACGGAACCGGAAGCGTGCCGGCAGGTCAGGTTCTCGGACGTCGGCTGGACCGACATCACGGCGACCACGGCGCTCGCGTCCGTTGTCCTCAAGGCGATGGGGTATGAGCCGACTTCGGAAGTCCTGTCGGTCCCGGTCACCTATGTCAGCCTCGAGAACGGCGACATCGACGTTTTCCTGGGCAACTGGATGCCCACCATGGCCGCCGATGTCGGGCCCTATGTCGAGAAGGGCACGGTCGAAGTGCTGGGCGCCAATCTCGAAGGGGCCAAATACACCCTCGCGGTTCCGGAATCGGTTTACGCGTCCGGGGTGAAGAACTTCGCCGATCTCGACGCCAATCGCGACCGGTTCGAGGGCAGGATCTACGGTATCGAGCCGGGAAATGACGGCAACCGCCTGATCCAGGACATGATCGCGCAGGACGCCTTCGGCCTCGGCGACTGGGAACTCGTGGAGTCCAGCGAGCAGGGGATGCTGAGCCAGGTCGACCGGGCGACCCGTCGCGACCAGGCGATTGTCTTCCTGGCCTGGGAGCCGCACCCGATGAACGCCAAGTTCGACATCGCCTATCTGGAAGGCGGAGACGATTTCTTCGGGCCGAATCTCGGCGGCGCGACCGTCTACACCAATGTCCGGGCCGGCTATGTGCAGGATTGCCCCAATGTCGGGAAGTTCGTCCAGAACCTCAGGTTCTCCCTGGAGATGGAGAACCAGGTGATGGGGCTCATCCTCGACCAGAACATGGCGCCTGAGGACGCGGCAACGGAATATCTGCGGGCCAATCCCGAGCCGTTGGAGGGCTGGCTCGACGGGGTGAAGACGACGAGCGGCGACGACGCGCTGCCCGCCGTCCGCCAGGCTCTGGGCTTCCAGGGCTGATCAGGTATCCGGCCGGGACGTCAGCCGCGTCCCGGCCGCGCAAGCGATCCCGCGAGTGCCCATGGACGACCTAATCGCCTTGCTGCAAACGAAGATCCCGATCGGGATCTGGATCCGCGACCTTACCCTCTACATCACCGACAATTTCTACCGGACATTCGATCTTATCTCGATCGTCCTGGGGTGGTTCATCGATGGCCTGATCGGAATCCTGCTGTTTCCGCCGCCGCTCGTGTTCATCGCGATACTATGCGCGCTGGCCTATTTCCTTCACCGCTCGTGGAGGCTGGTCCTGCTGATCGCGCTCGGCATGATCCTGATCCTCAATCTCGGATACTGGCGGGACACGATACAGACGATCGGCCTCGTCCTCTGCGCCACCGGGCTCTGCCTCGTCATCGGCGTGCCCTTGGGTATCCTCGCGGCGCACCGCCAATGGCTCTACACGATTCTCCGCCCGATCCTGGATCTGATGCAGACGATCCCGCCCTTCGTCTACCTGATCCCGACGCTCATCCTTTTCGGGCTGGGCGCCGTTCCCGGGCTGATCTCGACCGCGATCTTCGCGATCGCGGCACCGATCCGCCTGACCTATCTCGGCATTCGGGGCGTTCCCAAACCGCTCCTGGAAGCGGGGGAGGCGTTCGGCGCGACGCGGATGCAGCTGCTGTTCAAGGTCGAGCTTCCCCATGCCATGCCGACGATCCTGGCCGGGGTGACCCAGTGCATCATGCTTTCGCTTTCGATGGTGGTCATTGCTGCCCTGGTCGGGGCGGACGGACTCGGGCGGCCGGTGGTGCGGGCCCTCAACTCCGTCAACATCGCCCAGGGCTTCGAGGCGGGGTTATGCATCGTCATTCTTGCGATCGTTCTGGATCGTCTGGTCAAGCAGGTGGATGTTGCGCGCTGAGATGCTGAACCCGTCAGAGAGACCCGCCGTTCAGTTCCGACACGTCGACGTCGTGTTCGGGCCGGACCCGAAACTGGCCCTGCAGATGCTGGACAGCGGCAAGGGGCGGGCGGAGATCTTCGAGGCGACGGGCAACACGGTCGCCGTGCACGATGCCGATCTTTCAGTCGCGCCGGGCGAGCTGTGCGTACTGATGGGCCTCTCGGGTTCCGGCAAATCGTCGCTGCTGCGCTGCGTGAACGGGCTCAACCGGGTCACGCGCGGGCATGTCATCGTCCGCCACGACGGCGAGGAGGTGGACGTCGCCACCTGCAACGAGCGGACGCTGCGCCATCTCCGTTCGCTTCGGATCTCGATGGTCTTTCAGCAGTTCGCGCTCATGCCGTGGCGCACAATCCGGGACAACGTCGCCCTGGGGCTGGAACTGAGAGGGGTCGACCGCGACCAGCGCAACGTTCGGGTCGAGCAGATGCTGAAGCTGGTCCAGCTCGAGAAATGGGCGGACAAGTATCCGCGGGAGCTGTCCGGCGGCATGCAGCAGCGGGTCGGGCTGGCGCGCGCGTTCGCCACGGATGCCGACATCCTGCTGATGGACGAACCCTTCTCCGCCCTCGATCCGCTGATCCGCGGCCATCTGCAGGACGAGCTTCTGGATCTGCAGCAGTCGCTGAAAAAGACGATCGTGTTCGTGAGCCACGATCTGGACGAGGCTCTGAAGATCGGCAACCGCATCGCCATCATGGAGTCGGGCCGAATCGTCCAGGTGGGCACGCCCGAGGAGATCGTCACGCGGCCGGCCACCGGCTACGTGGCGAATTTCGTTGCCAACGTCAATCCACTGAACGTGCTTCGGGGCTCGACCCTGATGTGCCCGGTCGACCGGCTGGAGCGTGACGGGGACTGGGTCGTCATCGACAAGGCGGGCGACCTGCGCTGCCGGCTCAGCACCGGGGACGTTCCGGTCGCGGTCAGGGAGAACGGTGCCGAGCGGCCGCTGATGCGCGTCGACGACAAGGCCGTCGATCCGATGCCGGAAGGGTGCGTCTGCGCCGGGTCGACCGACCTGCCGATGCGGCGCGCGATCGAGCTTCTGCACGCGACGCGCCGCCCCGTGCTCATGATCGACGGCGACGGGCGGATGGTCGGCATCATCGGCGGAGAGCAGATCGTGGAAGGGCTGCTGCGGCAGGAACGCGCGCCCGCCTGATCCGGCCCCCTCATTTGAATTTCATGGCGGTACGGCGCGGCAGACCCATTTAACGGGCATGCCCTGCTTTTCCGTTCCCCGACCGTCCGTCGCGCTGGCGCTGATTCTCATCGCTGCGGCCTCCTGCTCCTCGGCCGAGCCTTATGTCTACGAACCGGCGGCGCCGATGGGCGGCCGGACCGCCGCGCCGCTGGTCCGGCAGGCGCCCGACTTCGGCCGGGCTCCGGCGCCGCGGGTGCGCAATCCCGCACCCCCGCCGCTGGTCCGGCAGTCCCCGGCCTTCGGTGGGCCTTCGGAACCGGCCATGACGCCGCTTCACCGGCGCACTCTGCAGGAGCGGCTTGAGGATCTGGAGCGGGACCAGGCGATGGGCGATCTCGATCCTATCGGGCGCCGGCGGCTTCAGAACACCCGTCAGGAAATCCGGGACTTCGACCGCCACCGTCGTTGACGACCGCTCGCCGGCGGGGCGCATGGCCGCCCCCATGCAGTTGGGGCTTCCGGCCGGGATGGTTGCATGGCAGGCTTTCGCTACCGATTTCCTTCCCGGTTCCTGAATCCCGAACAACGATTATCCTCCGTGCACCGTATCGCGCCTTCCGCAGAAGCCGCCGGGCCTGCAACGACACCGGTCTCGCCTATCCTGGGCATTGGCTACAAGGTTGTCGCGACGGGACTTTTCGGCGTCATGAGCGCCCTCGTCAAATATGCCGGCCAGGACTATCCGATCGGGCAGGTGGTCTTTGCCCGAAATTTCTTCGCTCTCTTGCCGGTATTGCTGCTGATTCGATGGAACGGCGGATTCGGCGTTCTGAAGACGTCGCGGCCCGGAGCCCATCTCCTGCGCTCGCTGGCCGGGTTCTCGGCCATGGTCTGCTCGTTCGGGGCACTTTCGCTTCTGCCGTTGGCCGACGCGACGGCGCTCGCCTTCCTGGCGCCGCTGATCACGACAGGACTTGCGGCCGTTCTGTTGGGCGAGAAGGTGCGGATCTATCGATGGTCGGCGGTTGTGGTCGGATTCGGCGGCGTCCTGCTGATGATCCAGCCCCAGGGCTCCCAGGGCGGCGCCGTCGTGCTCGGGATCCTGCCTTTGGGCGTGATGCTGGCGCTTGCCGGCGCGGTATTCAGCTCATTCGCCCAGATCTCGATCCGCCGTATGGTCGGGACGGAATCGAGCATCACGATCGTCTTCTATTTCACCCTGACCTGCACGGTCTTCAGCGGGCTCTCCCTGCCGTTCAGCTTCGTCATGCCGACCGCGATCGACGCGGCGGCGCTGATCGCGACGGGGCTGGTCGGCGGGCTGGCGCAGGTGATCCTCACGACCTCCTACCGGTACGCGCCGGCATCGACCCTGGCTCCCTTCGACTACACGGCGCTCCTATGGGCGCTGGTCATCGGCTATGTGGCGTTCGGCGAGATACCGGATCCGCTGGTGCTGGCGGGGTCCGCGGTCGTCATCGGATCCGGTCTCTTCATCATTCTCCGTGAACGGCAGCTCGGTCTCGAACGCGCAAGAGCGCGCCGCGCCGGATCGCCGATCTGACGCGGGCCTGGAACGATAGGGCAGGATCAGGCGTCCAGCCGGCCTTCGCAGGCGCCCCTGCCCCGGTGACGGGGACGCGTATCGGCGACGACGCGGGACACGCCGCGCTGCTGGGACCGGATGCCGTAGACCAGTAGGCCCAACATGATGGCGCAAATGGTGCCCATGAAACCGAGCACCGTCATCACCAGAAGGAGCGTCATAAGGCTTCCCAGAGTGGTTGAACGGTGCAGGGAGGTGGCAGAACAACCGCCTTTCGGGGTGGCCCTCTGCATTCCCTATAGGGTTAGTAGAGAATGATCGACATCGGGCGGTCAAGAAAAAACCACGAAGACGCCGCGCACCGGGCCTGACGGACACGGCGGTTTTTCGCAGTTTCCGGCGGCTTGCGGACCCGGCCGCCTAGCTGCCAGCTGGCGCTGTCGGGCCTCTGCGGCCGAGGGGCGTGGCGCGCCGGCATCGGCCGGTCCGCCGGCCGTGACCACAATTGTGCCAAAGTGCCTTGCCTTCGGTGCCGACAGGGCTAAACCTTGGTCCATGCGTCGCATGGCCCTCTTCTTTCTCCTGATCGCTTCGGTGGTCCTCGTGCCCGTCAGGGAAGCGGGTGCGGGCTGTGCCGATCCCGCTTCCGAAGGCGTGAACTGGCGGCGCTGCTATCTCGACGGGCGCAGCCTGGAAGGGGTGACGCTGGCGAATGCAGAGTTGAGAGAAGCCAGCTTTCAGCGGTCCGATCTGGACGGGGCGGACTTCACCGGCGCCGACGCCTACAGGGCCAAATTCATCAGTGCCAGCATGGTGGGCGCGCAGATGGCGGATGTCCGGCTCACGGGCGCGGACCTGACCCGTGCCGACCTTACCCGTGCGAATCTCGCCGGTGCCGACCTGCGGACGGCCAAGCTGGTGGGGGCGATCCTGCGGGGCGCCGATCTCACCGACGCCCGGGTAGACCGCGCGGATTTCCGGAACGCGGACCTTTCCGACGCCGTCTGGATCGACGGCGGGGTGGTCTGCGCCGAAGACTCGATCGGCCAATGCCGCCGCGAGGACATGGGGGAGAAGCCGGACGGCGCTCCCGGCGAATGAATGAAGTCGAAGACGCCGGGGCAGGGTGGCCGGATGGGCGCCTGCGGCCCTTGGCCTGGGTGGTGGGCTACTGCCGCGCCTCCTCCGCGAGGCGCATCAGGGCCTCGCCGGTCAGGCGATAGGGCAGCCACTCCTTCATCTGCTTCAGGCCGATCCGCTCGTAAAAGCGCCGGGCCGGGTTCCAGTCCAGCACGCTCAGATCGAGCCGCCGGCAATCGCGCTCGGCGGCAAGGGCGGCGAGCGCGGCCACCAGCCGACGCCCGATGCCGTGGCCGCGTGCGCGCTCCGCGACGTAGAGATCCTCGAGATAGATCCCCGCCCTTCCTTCCCAGGTGGAATAATTGTGAAAGAAGAGGGCGAATCCGGCCGGCGAGCCCTCGAGTTCGGCGATCAGGGCCTCGAACTTGGGGGCAGGTCCCCAGCCGTCCCTCAGAAGGTCGTCCTCGGTCGCCTTGACGGCATCCGGCTCCCGTTCGAAGGCGGCAAGCTCGCGGATCATCTCCAGGATGAAGGCGGCGTCGTCGGGACGGGCAGGGCGGATCGTGACTGTGCTCATGGCGTGCAACCGGTCGGGAAGACGGGCGGCACTCTAGCGTCCGACGGTCTTCGCCGCCACTCCTCCGACGGCGGCTGCCGTGAGGTCAGGTGCCATCCGCCCTGCGGTGCCGTCCGCTTCTCGGCGGTCCGGTCGCCTCGGATCGGTCATCCGCCGCGCCGGACGCCGTGGCCGGCCGGGGGGCGGGGGCCAGTTCGCCGCATTGCTCGCAACGGAATAGCGTCGAGCCGTCGGGCGCTCGTTCGATCCGGAAGAGTTCTCCGGCGCAATGGCGGCAGGCGGCAATATCAGGGGACTCGGGCATCGTTCACTCCTGGCAGGAGCGCCGGCGGACGCGGCAGCGGTACGGCCACCCGCCTGTCCGCCGGTTTCGACAAGGGAGATCCCTGGCACGGGAGCGGGACGGGCCGGGCCCGCCTGCGCTCGCTTCCCCCGCGCATCCGCCTCAGGCGGGGCTTTCCGCCCAGGTCGTCCTTTCGCTTCGCCCCGGTCCGACCGCCGTCGCGGGCCCGCTTCCGCAGACGGGGCAGGTCGCCGCCGTCAGAACGGCGTGGGAGCGGGCGGCATCCGTGGCCTCGTAGTCGATCGTCCAGGCATGACCGCAACTCAGGCAGCGAACGTTGTGCCGGAATTCAGTGGTGTCGGGCATGTTCTCCCTCTCCATTGGGTGGTTCCGGGATCGACCGATGTCGTCCAGAATATAATGCAGGTTCGCGAGACTTCGGAGGGGCTGCATGGCGGACAATGCGGCCCGCCGCCTCCCGGGGGTTCGACCGGCAGCCATGCGTGCTATATCTCTCCCATGGCTACATCCTCCTGGTCCGACGATCCTCTTGCCTTCGAACCGACGCCGGACGGCGCGCCGCGTTCCTATCCCTATCTTGCCGGCCTGAACGGGCCGCAGCGGTCGGCTGTGGAAACGCTCGACGGACCGGTGCTGGTCCTGGCCGGGGCGGGGACGGGCAAGACGAGGGTGCTGACGACCCGTCTCGCCCATCTTCTGGTCACCCGGCGCGCCAGGCCCGGCGAGATCCTGGCGGTCACCTTCACCAACAAGGCCGCGCGCGAGATGCGGGACCGGGTGGGCGCCCTGGTCGGGGTGCCGACGGATGGCTGGTGGCTCGGCACCTTCCATGCGCTGGCGGCGCGGATCCTCCGGCGTCATGCGGAGGAGGTGGGGCTCCGGTCCAATTTCACGATCCTCGACACGGACGACCAGCTTCGACTCGTGAAGCAGCTTCTGGAGGCGGAGAACATCGACTCCAAACGCTGGCCGGCGCGCATGGTGCTGGGCGTGTTCGAACGCTGGAAGGACAAGGGCCTGACCCCCGACCGCCTGAAGCCCGAGGACGGCGGCGAGGTGGCCGGCGGAAGGGTGACGGAGCTCTACCGCGCCTATCAGGAGCGGCTGCGGACGCTCAACGCGTGCGATTTCGGCGACCTCCTGCTGCACAATCTGACGCTGTTCCAGATCAGCGAGGAGAGCGGGGGACGGCGTCGATATCCCATTCTGGAGGAATATCAGCGCCGGTTCCGGTACATCCTGGTGGACGAATACCAGGATACCAACGTCGCCCAGTATCTCTGGCTACGGGCCCTGGCCCAGGCGCACAGGAACATCTGCTGCGTCGGCGACGACGACCAGTCGATCTACAGCTGGCGGGGCGCGGAAGTCGCGAACATCCTGCGGTTCGAGCAGGATTTCCCCGGCGCCGTCGTGATCCGGCTGGAGCAGAACTACCGTTCGACGGACCAGATCCTGGGCGCGGCCTCGGGGCTGATCGCCCACAACCAGGGGCGCCTCGGCAAGACCTTGTTCACCACGTCGACCGGCGGCGAGAAGGTGGTCGTCCATTCGGTTCTCGACAGCGAGGAAGAGGCCCGCTGGATCGGCGACCGGATCGAGACGCTTCAGAGGGACGGTGTCGGCCTGGACGAGATCGCGGTTCTGGTCCGCGCGTCGTTCCAGATGCGCGGCATCGAAGAGCGGTTCCTGACGCTCGGCCTGCCGTATCGGGTCGTCGGAGGACCCCGGTTCTACGAGCGCCTGGAAATCCGGGACGCGCTGGCCTATCTGCGCGTGATCGTGCAGCCCGACGACGATCTTGCCTTCGAGCGGATCGTCAACACGCCGAAGCGGGGAATCGGTCCTTCGACCCTGCAGATGATCCACCGGGTCGCCCGCGGGGCGGGGATTTCGCTGGTCGAAGCGACGCTCCGTCTGGTCGAGACGGACGAATTCAAGCCGAAGACCCGCTCGACCCTGCGTAGCCTGATGCAGGATTTCGACCGCTGGCGTCGGATGATGGAAACGGTGCCTCATCCGGAGCTGGCGCAGATCGTCCTGGACGAGAGCGGCTACACGGGCTTCTGGCAGCAGGACAAGTCGCCCGAGGCCGCGGGGCGGCTGGAGAACCTGAAGGAACTCGTGGCGGCCATGGAGGAATTCGAGAATCTCCTCGGCTTCTTGGAGCATGTCAGCCTGGTCACCGAGAACGAGACGAACGCTGCAGGGCCCCAGGTCACGCTGATGACCCTCCATGCCGCCAAGGGGCTGGAGTTTTCCCACGTATTCCTGCCCGGCTGGGAGGAGGGGCTGTTCCCGCACCAGCGCGCCATGGACGAGGGCGGCATCGCGGCGCTGGAGGAGGAGCGCCGGCTTGCCTATGTCGGGCTGACGCGGGCAAAACATAAGGCCTATGTGTCCACATCGGCGCGGCGCCTCGTTCACGGCATCTGGCAGGACGGGCTCCCGTCGCGCTTCATCGGCGAGATGCCGGAGGCGCATGTGGAGATGACCAGCGACGTGGTCTTCGGCGAGACCGGCGACCCGCGTGGGACGTTCGCCTTCCCGATGTCCCGTTCCGCCGGATTCATGAGGAAGGCCCCTCTCACGATCGAGGGAACGGCCTACGCCGTCGAACAGCGGCCCCGGCCCGAACGGGATTTCGTGAGCGGCGACCGCGTGTTCCACCAGAAGTTCGGCTATGGAACGGTGACCGCCGCCGATGCCGGCAAGCTGACGATCGCCTTCGATCATTCCGGCGAGAAGAAGGTCATGGACAGCTTCGTCGTCCCGGCGGACCAGGCCGGCTGAGCTGCTTCCTCGCGATCGGCACGGGGGGCGGAACGCAGACGGAACCCGCAACAAGCCTGCGGTGTCAATCCGGTGTCCGGGCGACGCGGTGCGGCGCCGGGCTTCTCACCTGCGGAAACCGTTCGCGAGGAGACGACATGCGACGAGTGCTTCTTGCCTTCGCGGCGATCCTGGCCGCCATGACGCTTTCGGCATGCGACGAGGGCGGCGGCGATCAGGGCGGCACGACCCCACCGGCGAGTGAGAGCCCGTCTTCCGTGCAATAGCCGCTGCATGCCAGGATTCTGCCCCGAAAGGCGCGCAGTTTTCGGATTTCCTCCCGACCTTGGCCTGCCGATCATCGGCAGGTCTTTTTTTGCCGTCCCTCAGAGCTGGCCTGTCGACAGGTCGGGCAGGAGTTCGACCCCGCCTGGATCCGGCACGCTGTCCGGCTTTACGCTTCCGGTCCGGTTGCCGGCGTCTACGGTGGTTGCAAGCGGCGGGAAGGGTTCGGTCGCCGACAGGACCGTCTGGCGCCGTACCGCTTCGGCCAGCGCGCCCAGATTCGGATCCGCGCCGGCCAGCGCATAGACATAAGGGCCGTCGACCCACCACAAACCGCCGCCGCCCTGGCCGAAGGCCTTCGGAGCGGTCCGTTCCCGGGGCAGAACTCCCATGAACAGGCTGATCGCACCATGCGAACCTTCATAGTCGAGGCGGATCAGCGGGGCCTTGTCATCGGTCCGGCTGATCGTCGCAAGCCTGTAGCCGTGGCTGCGAAGGTCGGGGGCTTCGACCGGGCCGTCGGACAGATCGACGACCCGGGCGTGCGGGAAGCCCGCGCCGGGATGGACGGCCGCTCTGCCTGCGCGGTCCAGGAAGGCCTCCGCCGCCAGGCGGGAGCCGTCCCCTTGTCCCCGAAGCCACCAGCCCGCCGATCCGGCCCCGATCGTCAGCACGATCACCGCGGCGAGGCGCAGCAACGGAACGAATACCCTTCGGCGCGGCCGTTCGAGGAGCGAGCTCAGGCGCTCCGGCACCGGCTCCTCGAGCACGGGATCGTAAAGCCGGTGCAGGGCTTCCGTCTGCCGACGGAATGCGGCGACCCGGGCGGCAGCGGCGGGGTCGGTCGCCAGATAGGCGTCCACCTCCACACGTCTCCCGGGCTCCAGCCGGTCGTCGGCATAGGCCAGGAGATCGAACTCGCATATCGGGGGGCGGCGTTCACTCATTTGACCCTCCTCAGCAGGGTCGGTTTCGGTCGCGCCGATATGCTGCGGCGCAAGGCGTCGCGCCCCCGCGACAGGCGCGAACGCAAGGTGCCAATCGGAATGTCGAGGATCCAGGCGGCCTCGTCGTAGGGCATTCCTTCCAGGCTGACCAGCAGGATGGCGTCACGCTGGGAGGCCGGAAGGCGATCCAGGGCGTCGGCGACCCTGAGGCATTCCAGGTAGCTTTCCTGCGCGGGAGGGGCCGAACCTGCGGCGACGCCGTCCGCCGACGGTTCGGTCGGCCGGCGGCTTTCCCCCCGGCGTCGGTTCAGGTGGACATGGTAGAGCATTCGGAACAGCCAGCCGCGCAGGGTGCCGCGCCGTTGCCAGAGGTGACGCTTCCGGAGCGCCCGTTCCAGGGAGTCCTGCACCAGATCGTCCGCCTCCTCGGCGTCGCGCGTCAAGGCGCGGGCATAGCGCCGAAGATGCGGGATTTCCCGGGCGATGAGCCATTTCAGGTCGTCCACGGCAGGGATCCGGATCCGTGAGCGGGGAGCCTGGGCGGCGCCGGCAAGCCTGGCCGCCATGACAGGTAGACACCGGCGCCCTTCAAATGTTCCGGCCCATGAAAGCGCCGGTCTGGGCCCGGCGGGCGGAACCGATGCGGTTGGGCGGTGTCGGTCGGGGGAAGCGTGGGACAGGAAGATCTCCCTTCGCCACCGGACACCTAGATGGAGCATCTCATGACGATCCGTGACTGTCTTGCCGCCGGGCTTCTGGCCTCGACCCTCGCCTTCGGCGCCGCCGCGGTGCAGGCGCAGGACCAGCCCGCGGCTCCCGCCCAGCAGTTCGATGACAGCGAGCTCGAGTCCTACGCGGAGGCCTCGGCCGAGCTGCGCACGATCAGCCAGGACTGGGAGGCCCGCATGGCCGGGGCCGAGGACGCCCAGGAGATGGAGCAGATGCAGGTCCAGGCCGAGACGGAGATGGTCGAAGCCGTGGAAGCCGAAGGGCTGACCGCGGAAAGGTTCAACACCATCACCCGCGCGGCCCAGGCGGACCCGGCGCTGGCCCAGCGCCTGATGCAGATGATCGAGGACGTGCAGGGCGGCGGCTGAACCCCCACCGGTCGGGGTTGACTTCCCGGCGCCGTCGGTAGTACCGGCTCCATTCCCTCGTTCCCCGTCCGGCGTGTCCGGCCCGGGGGATGAGGGGATTCGGATCATCGATCAGGTATTGCTCCCATGGCCCAGACCGAAGGCCCACCCGCCTGGCGTGTAGCCGTCACGGTTCCCCAGCGTTACGCGGATGCCTTCGAGGAGGCCTTCGCGGACGGCTTCACGGCGGTCTCCGCCTTCGAGGGGGAGGACGGGAACTGGACGGTCGAAGCCTTCGCCCGGGAAAAGCCCGATGCGGGGCCGCTCGGGATCCGGGTCGCCCTGATCGCGGGCGCGGTCGGCATCGAAGAGCCGGCCCTGTCGCTCGAGAAATTGCCTGAAACCGACTGGCTGGCGGCCAGCTACAAGGCGTTTCCGCCGATCCGGATCGGGCGGTTCTATATTCATGGCTCCCACATCGATGAGCGCGTGCCGCCCTCGTCGATCGGCCTGACCATCGACGCCGCGACCGCCTTCGGTACCGGCGAGCACCCGACCACCCATGGCTGTCTGCAGGCGATCGAAAGATTGTCGAAGCGGATCCGAGTGAAGCGCGCCCTGGACATGGGCTGCGGCACCGGCATCCTGGCTTTCGCCATCGCCAAGTCCTGCGGCTGTCCCGTCCTGGCCGCCGACATCGACCGGGAATCGGTCCGGGTGGCCGGTGTGAACGCCCGCGTGAACCGTGTCGCCGACAGGGTCAGCGCCCTCATCAGCGACGGCTACCGCCATCCCATGATCGGGGAGAGGGGACCCTACGACCTGATCGTGTCGAACATCCTGGCGCGGCCGCTGGCCCGGATGGCGGGCGACCTCGCGGCGCATCTCGCCCCCGGAGGAACCGCGGTCCTGGCGGGACTGCTGGCCCATCAGGAGTGCCAGGTCCTGAATGCCCACAGGGCACAGGGGCTGGCCCTCGTCGGACGGATCCCGGTCAAGGGCTGGCCGACGCTGATCCTGCGCAAGCGATAGGCTGTCGCCCGCCCGGAAGCGGAGATCCGCTTTCCTGGGCGCTGCTATCGCCCGTCATTCATCCCATCATCCCGGATCCGCACGAGTCGAGGCCGGCCTGCGCCCGCCTGCGGGGGCGCTTCTGCCCGCATGGTGCCTCTCCCCGCGTCCATTTCCGGCCACGCGCCGTCGCCTCCCTGCCGCACAAGTAAACCACCGGTTACCATGATGGCCTGACGATCTTCCGGACCGCGGGGGTTGACAGCGGGAGGCTCCGCATTGCTACACTCCATATGTAACTAACCGGTTATATACGTGAGTGCGATGCGGGTTGCTCTTTGCAACGAAGTGCTGCGGCATCTGTCCTTCGAGGACCAGTGCGCCTATGCCGCCGCGCTCGGCTATGACGGGCTCGAGATCGCTCCGTTCACGCTGGCCGAAGATCCGTCGACGCTGACGGACCGGGACATCGCGGGGATCCGCAGCACTGCCTCGGCCCACGGGCTTGCGATCACCGGTCTCCACTGGCTGCTGGTGTCGCCCGCGGGCCTTTCGATCACGAGCTCCGAACCGGCGGTGCAGAAGCGGACGCGCGAGATGATCGCGCGCCTCGTCGATCTCTGTGCAGCGCTGGGCGGCGACGTGCTGGTCCACGGCTCGCCCGCGCAGCGCGCCCTGCCCGAGCTCGGCGCAGACGAGGCCCGCAGCCGGGCGATCGAGCAGTTCGCGGCCGCGGGCGCCAGGGCCCGCGACGCCGGCGTGACCTATTGCATCGAGCCGCTTTCCCCGCGGGAGACGAACTTCATCAATACGGTCCAGGAGGCCGCTTCCCTGGTCGAGGCGATCGGCGAGCCCGGGCTGCGGACGATGATCGACACCTCGGCGGCGGGCGCGTCGGAGAGCGAGCCGGTGCCCGACCTTCTGGACCGGTGGCTGCCGACGGGCCTCGTCGCCCATGTGCAGATCAATGACACGAACAGGAAGGGGCCCGGGCAGGGCGGGGACGCCTTCGCGCCGGTCCTGGCCGCGCTCAGGCGGCACGGCTGGGATCGCACCGTCGCTGTCGAGCCGTTCGACTACCATCCCGACGGTCCGGCCTGCGCGGCCCGCGCCATCGGCTATGTACGCGGCATTCTTGAGGCGCTGCCATGACTGCTGAGCGGATCGTCGTACGCGCGATCGAAGCCTTCGAACGGGACGTCGTCCTGCGGCTGCCGTTCCGGTTCGGCGTGATCACCCTGCGCGAGGCGCCGCAGGCGTATTTGCGCGCCTATGTCGAACGGCCCGACGGGCGCGGCGCCTGGGGGCATGCCGCGGAACTGATGGTGCCGAAATGGTTCGACAAGAACCCGGCGCTGAGCAACGAACAGAACTTCGACCAGCTCCGCCGCTCCATCGGCATGGCGCGCCGCCTTTACCTGGACCAGGATCGGCCGGCGACGGCGGCAGAGCTCGACCGGTCGGTGGATGCCGAACAGCGGCGGCGTCTTGAGGGCGAGAACGGCCTTGTCGCCGGCTACGGGCCGGCGCTCGTCGCCCGTGCTGTCCTGGACGGCCTTTGCCGGCTGGAGGAAATTCCGTTCTACGAAGCGGTCCGGCGGAACCGGATCGGGCTCGTCACCGGCCTTCTGCCCGGCGATCTCGCCGGCTTCGATGTCGACCGGTTCTTGAATTCGCTCGAGCCCCGGACGTCGATCGAGGCGCGTCACACGGTCGGCCTCGCCGACCCGGTGACGGAGGCCGAGGTGGCCGAGCCGGTCGGCGACGGGCTGCCGGAAAGCCTGGAGGCGGTGATCGCGCGCTACGGCCACCGGTACTTCAAGATCAAGGTATCCGGCGACACGGATGCCGACCGGGAGCGCCTCGCCGCCATCGCCGCCATTCTCGACCGAGCCGGGGACTACCGCATCACCCTCGACGGCAACGAACAGTTCGCCGATTTGGCCGCGCTCGACGACTTCCTGCAGCGGCTGGGCGCGGAACCGAAGCTCGCGCGCTTCATGGCCTCGATCCTCTATGTCGAACAGCCGCTCCAGCGCGCAAGAGCGCTGGAGCAGCCGCTCGGCCGCCTTGCCGGACGGCATGCCTTCATCATCGACGAGAGCGACGCCGATCTCGACAGTTTCGTCCGGGCGCGCGACCTCGGCTATCGAGGCGTGTCCTCCAAGACCTGCAAGGGGCTCTACCGGTCGCTTCTGAATGCGGCGCGCTGCCGCCATTGGGACGGGGCGGGCGAGGGGCGGTTCTTCCTGTCCGGGGAGGACCTGACCACCCAGGCCGGGATCGCGGTGCAGCAGGATCTGGCGCTCGTCTCGCTGCTCGGCCTCACGCATGTCGAACGGAACGGCCACCACTATGTGAACGGCATGGCCGGCGGCACGACCGCCGAGATGGACGGGTTCGCCCGGGCCCATCCCGACCTCTACGACCGCGACCGGACCGGCCTGCATCTCAGGATCGAGGACGGCCGGATCTCCATCGGCTCGCTTGGCTGCATCGGATACGCGACCGGCGCGACGCCGGACTACGACGCCATGCGGCCGATGACATTCTGAACGCAACGAACTGAACGCAACGTAAGGACGCCCAAGGGGGAAACCATGGCAACGAGAACGATCGGCGTGATCATGAACGGCGTGACCGGCCGGATGGGGATGAACCAGCACCTGATCCGATCGGTGCTGGCCATTCGCGACCAGGGCGGCGTGACCCTCCGGAACGGCGACCGGCTGATCCCCGATCCGATCCTGGTCGGGCGCAACGAGGACAAGATCCGGAGGCTGGCCGAGACGCACGGCGTCCGGCGCTGGACCACCGATCTCGAAGGCGCGCTCGCCAATCCCGACGACACGATCTTCTTCGATGCCGCCTCGACGCAGCTCCGCGCCGGGCTCCTGAAGCGGGCGATCGCCGCCGGCAAGCATGTCTATTGCGAGAAGCCGATCGCCGAGACCCTTGCCGACGCCGTGGACCTCTACCGTACGGCCGAGCGGGCCGGGGTGAAGAACGGCGCGGTCCAGGACAAGCTCTGGCTGCCCGGCTTGCGCAAGCTGAAGCGCCTGATCGACGGCGGCTTCTTCGGCCGGATCCTCAGCGTGAGGATCGAGTTCGGCTACTGGGTCTTCGAGGGCGACTGGCTCCCGGCGCAGCGGCCGTCCTGGAACTACCGCAAGGAGGATGGCGGCGGGATCATCCTCGACATGATGTGCCACTGGCGCTACGTGATCGACAATCTGTTCGGCGCCCCCAAGGCGCTGAGCTGCATCGGCGTCACGCATATTCCGACGCGCTGGGACGAACGGGGCGAGCCCTACCAGGCCACCGCCGACGATGCCGCCTATGCGACGGTCGAGCTGGACAACGGCGCGATCGTCCAGATCAACAGCAGCTGGACCGTGCGCGTCCGCCGCGACGACCTGGTCACATTCCAGGTCGACGGGACCCATGGATCGGCCGTCGCCGGCCTGACCGACTGCCGCATCCAGCCGCGCGCGGCCACGCCGAAGCCCGTGTGGAATCCCGATCAGAAGCAGACGATCGACTTCTACGCCGACTGGCAGCTCGTCCCCGACAACGAGCCGTTCGACAACGCCTTCAAGGAGCAGTGGGCGCTGTTCCTGAAGCATGTCGTGGATGGCGATCCGTTTCCCTGGACCCTGCGGGAAGCGGCCAAGGGCGTTCAGTTCGCCGAGCTCAGCCTGAAGAGCTGGGCCGAGCGGCGCTGGGTCGACGTCCCGGCCCTGGAGGACTGAACCGATGGCGAGCATCCTTCTGCCGACGTCGAGCGGCACGCTCGAGAGCTATGCCTTGCGTGAGGCGGCGGGCTTCGGCGCGCCGGTCCGGCGGCCGTTCGCGCGCATCGCCTATGCCGCGGCCCATGTCGTCGCCGATCCCCTGGCCGATATCGACCCATGGCTCGGCGCGGCCGTCGACTGGGACCGCACCATCGCCTATCGGCGCCATCTCTGGAGCCTCGGCTTCGGCGTCGCCGAGGCGATGGACACTGCCCAGCGCGGCATGGGGCTCGACTGGCCGACCAGCCTGGAACTGATCCGGCGCAGCCTGGAGGCCGCCCGGGACATAGACGGGGCCGTCATCGCCTCCGGCTGCGGAACGGACCATGTGGCGCCCGCCGACGTCCGCTCGATCGACGATGTCATCGCGGCCTACGAGACCCAGGCCGAAGCGATCGAGGCCCTGGGGGGCCGCCTGATCCTGATGGCGAGCCGGGCGCTGGCCGCACGGGCGACGTCCCCCGCCGATTACGAGAAGGTCTATGGCCGGATCCTCTCCCAGGCGCGGGAGCCGGTTATCCTGCACTGGCTCGGCGACATGTTCGATCCGGCGCTTGCCGGCTACTGGGGCAGCAGCGATCTCGACGCTGCGATGGAGACGTGCCTGCGGGTCATCGAGACCAATGCCGACAAGGTGGACGGGATCAAGATCTCGCTGCTCGACGATGCGCGGGAGGTCGCGATGCGCCGGCGCCTGCCGGCGGGCGTGCGGATGTACACCGGCGACGACTTCAACTATCCCGGCCTGATCGCCGGCGACGGGACCGGCTACAGCCACGCGCTGCTCGGCATCTTCGACGCGATCGCGCCGGCCGCCTCGGCCGCCCTGGCGGCCCTGACCGATGGCGACGAGGAGCGCTATTACCGGATCCTGGCGCCGACCGTCCCGCTGTCGCGGCACATCTTCCGGGCGCCGACCCGCTTCTACAAGACCGGCGTCGTGTTCATGGCGTATCTCAATGGCCACCAGGACCATTTCACGCTGGTCGGGGGGCAGGAAAGCGCGCGCAGCACGGTTCATCTGGCCGGGCTGTTCCGCTTAGCGGACCAGGCGGGGCTGCTGGCCGATCCGGATCTGGCCGCCTCCCGCATGAAGGCCGTGTTGCGGGTGAGGGGGATCGAGCAATGAGCGCCCGTCCCCTCGTCGATCATTCCCGCCTGTCGATCAACACCGCGACCACCCGGGCCCAGTGGACTTTGGCGGAAGCCATCAAGGGCTATGCGACGCTCGGCGTCCGGGGCATCTCGGTGTGGCGCGATCAGCTTGCCGACTGCGGACAGAAGGAGGCGGCGCGCCTGCTGGCGGATCACGGCATGACCGTGACCGGACTCTGCCGCGGCGGCATGTTCCCCGCCGCCATGGCTGCGGAGCGCCAGGCCGCCATCGACGACAATCTCCGCGCGATAGAGGAGGCCGTTGCCATCGGGGCGCAATGCCTGGTCCTGGTGGTCGGCGGGTTGCCGAAGGGATCGAAGGACATTGCCGGTGCCCGGTCGATGGTGCTGGACGGACTGTCCGCGATCCTGGAATTCGCGCGCAGCGCAGGCATGCCGCTCGCGATCGAGCCGTTGCATCCGATGTACGCCGCGGACCGGGCCTGCGTGAACACCATGGCCCAGGCGAACGATCTCTGCGACCGGCTGGGACCGGGCGTCGGCATCGCGGTCGACGTCTATCACGTCTGGTGGGACCCGGACCTGGAGAGGGAGATCAGCCGTGCCGGAAGCCGGATCCTTGCGTTCCACATCTGCGATTGGCTGGTGCCGACGCGGGACCTCCTGCTCGACCGCGGCATGATGGGCGACGGGGTGATCGACATTCCGCGGATCCGCGGATGGGTCGAGGCGGCCGGATATGACGGCTTCCACGAAGTGGAGATCTTTTCTGCCGAGACCTGGTGGAAGCGTGACCCGAACGAAGTCGTGAATACCTGCAAGGAGCGCTACCTGACGGTCGTCTGACATTCGTACCGGTTGGTTACTTATCGCTTGACAGGGTTTCGGTGGAGGCGTCAGCCTTCCCGACAAGGAACGGTCCGGGAAGGCCGGAAGCAATAACGTCAAGGGAGGAAGAGATGAGGATTGCGGGTACTGGTTTGGCGGCATGTGTCGCGATGGGGGTGGCCCTCGCGGTCGCGCCGGCCTTCGCGCAATGGCAGCCGACGAAGCCGATCAACATCATCGTGCCCTGGGGGGCCGGCGGATCGACCGACCAGGTGGCGCGCGTGATGGCGCCGATCGTCGAGAAGGCACTGGGGCAGAGCGTCGTCGTGGTCAACCAGCCGGGAGCCTCCGGCGCGATCGGGACGAAGGCGGTGCTGGACGCACCGCGCGACGGCTATACCTGGACGGCCAATGCGATCGCCAACAACGCGACCTATACCGTCACCGGCCTGATCGAGGACACGTCGATCGACGATTGGCACATCTACCTCTCCGTCGCGAATGCGCCGGTGGTGAGCGTGCCGGTCGACAGCGAGTTCCAGGATTTCGGGCAGCTTCTCGATGCTTTTCGGCAGCGCGGCAACGAGATCACCGTCGCGACGGCAGGCGTCACTTCGTCCGGCGGCACGGCGATCGCCGCGCTGGCCGATGCCGGCGGGTTCGAATACCGGATGATCACCTATGACGGCGGCAACCCGGCGGTCATCGCGACCGTCGCGGGCGAGGCGATGGTGACCACCCAGCTTGCCGTCGAGCAGTCGGAGATGATCCGCGGCGGCCGCCTGCGGCCGCTGGCGGCACTGACCGACCAGCCGCTGGAGATCGAGGGCATGGATCCGATCCCGCCGATCACGCAGTGGCTGCCGGAAATGCCTGTGGCGCCGGACTATTTCGGCATCTTCCTGCCCCGTGGCGTCCCGGACGAGGTGGTCGCGACCATGGACCGCATCTGGGAAGAGCACATGATGAACTCCGAGGAGCTGAAGGCCTATGCCAGGGAGCGGGGCGCCGTCTTTGCGCCTTCCTATGGCGAGGAAGCCCGGAGGCTGGCGATGCCGATCGTGATCACCGAGGCCTGCGGGCGCGCGGCGCGCGGCGAGGCCGAGAACGACCCGAGCGTCATCGGCATCGACTGCGAGACCATGACCGAGGTCGGGCGCAACTGACGGGGTCGACCGGCCGGGCCGATCCATGCCCGGCCGGTCGTCGTCGTTCCTTCTGAATCGGTTGCGTCGGGGAGACTGGCATGAGGCCGCAGCGGCTGAATCGAGCCGATTTCATCACTGCGATCGTCCTGATCGTGCTCGGGATCGCGATCGTCTACGGATCGTGGACGATGCCGCGCCTCGAGAACCGTGGCATCCACCCCTCGAGCGTCCCGGGACTGGTTCCCGGCATTCTCGGGTTCGCTCTGGCCGTCTGCGGCGGCATCCTGGCCCTGCGGTCCCGCCCCGGGCGCGGCAGCGGGGCTGCTGCCGAAGGCGCAAGCTTCAACTACGACCGTCCGCAGTTGCTCCGGCTCGGCATCACGGCTGCGCTGACCCTGATCTATGCCCTGGTCCTGGTCGGCACGCTCCCATTCTGGCTGGCGACGGCCATCTTCGTCCTGGCCTTCATCGTGATCTTCGAGCGGATGGCGGATGAGACGCGGCAGAGAAGTTTCCCCCGTATGCTGGTCATGGCCCTCATCCAGGCGGTGATCGTCGGCGCGGCGACGCATCTCATCTTCGAAGAACTTTTCCTGGTGAGGCTCCCGTGAGCGGGGCGCGAGGGGATGAACGGAATGTTTGACGCTCTGGAACTGCTCGGCCGGGGAGTAGGGCATTTCCTGACGTTGGAGGCTCTCTTCAACGTCGCTTGGGCGACCCTGCTCGGCATCGTCATCGGTGCGTTGCCGGGGTTGACCGCGACGATGGGCGTCGCGCTCCTGGTGACGCTGACCTACAAGATGGTGCCCGAGCAGGCGATACTGTGCCTGGTCTGCATGTATGCCGGTGCGATCTACGGCGGCAGCAGAAGCGCAATCCTGCTCAACATCCCCGGAACACCGGCAAGCGCGGCGACGACGCTCGACGGCTTCCCGCTCGCCATCCAGGGGCGGGCCGGCTATGCGATGGGCGTCGCGACGACCAGTTCGGCGCTGGGCACGGTCGTGGGCATTGTCTGCCTTGCGATCTTCGCGCCCCTGCTGGCCGAACTGGCGCTCGACTTCGGATCCTACGAATTCTTCTGGCTCGCCGTCTTCGGCGTCGTCATCTCCGGGCAACTGACCGCGATCGAGGACCCGCTGAAGGGCTACATCGCCGGCATCCTGGGCCTCCTGGCCGCGATGGTCGGCATGGAGGGGATCCATGCCTTTCAGCGCTTCACCTTCGGCATTTCCGAACTGGGCGGCGGCATCGAGCTGATCCCGGCGATGGTCGGCGCCTTCGGCTTTGCCGAAATCCTGATCGTGATGAAGGAACGGCGCGCGGCGGTGATCGCCAAGGCGGTGGACCGCGTCCTGCCGCGGATCGCGGATGTCTGGCGCTACAAGCGAACGATCGTGCGCTCGGGACTGATCGGCACGGTGGTCGGCATCATCCCAGGGGTGGGCGAGGACATCGGCGCCTGGGCATCCTATGCGGCCGCCCGCCGCACCAGCCGCGAGCGCGACCAGTTCGGCAAGGGTTCGGTCGAAGGCCTGACCGCCGCGGAAACCGGCAACAGCGCGGTCGTGCCCGGCGCGCTCATTCCCGCGCTCACGCTGGCGGTGCCGGGATCGGCCGCCGCCGCGGTGTTGATTGCGGCGCTGTTCATTCACGGCGTGCGGCCGGGACCGCTCATCATGATCGAGAACCCGCAATTCGTTTACCAGGTGGTCGGCATGCTTCTCCTGTCGACGCTGGCGATCACGATCTACGGGCTGTCGCTGACCAGGCCGCTCCTGAAGGTGCTGACGATCCCGCGCGAGAAGCTGATGCCGGTCGTCTATGTGCTGTGCGTGGTCGGCCCCTACGCCATCACCCAGCGCCTGTTCGATGTCTACGTCATGATCTTCTTCGGGATCGTGGGCTTCATCCTGCGCGAGATGAAATACCCGATGGCGCCGCTCGTGCTTGGGATCATCCTGGGGGATCTTCTCGACACGAACCTGCGCCGCGGGCTCGTGCTCACGGACGGCGATCCCACCCCGTTCTTTACGCGGCCCATCAGCATGATACTGTGCGCCGCCACGATCCTGACCGTCCTCCTGAGCATACCGGCGCTAAAGAATGGTACTCGGCAAGTCTTCAGCATCCTTCGCCCCGGCCGATCCCCCGGCTGAGGCCGCCGACGCCGGGACCGCGGCGGCCCGCCCCGCCCGGCGCAACCGGGCGCCATTGCCGCATCGTGCCCGGAATCCGGAGCTGACGCGCCGACAGATCCTTCGCTCCGCGCGAGAGGAGTTCAGCGAGCGCGGCTTCGACGGGGCGCGGGTCGACCGCATCGCAGCCCGGGCCGGGGCCAACAAACGGCTGCTCTATCACTATTTCGGGAACAAGGAGGCGCTCTACGGCGCAGTCCTGGCCGAAGCCTATCGGGAGATCCGGGAAGGGGAGCGGGCGCTCAGCCTTGACCTTTACGAACCGGAGGAGGCGATGGACCGGCTGGTCCGGTTCACCTTCCGCCATTTCCTGGAGAATCCGTGGTTCATCCGCATCCTGACCACGGAGAACCTGCACAACGCCCGTTTCCTGAAGACGCTGACGGACATTCCCAGCCTGCATTCGCCGCTGGTCGGCCAGATCCGGACGCTCATCGAACGGGGCGCGGCGAAGGGCGTGTTCCGCGCCAACGCTGATCCGGTTCAGCTCTATATCTCGATTGCCGCACTGGGCTATTTCTACGTCTCGAACATGCAGACCCTTTCCGTCATCTTCGACAAGGATCTGAAGAGCCTGCCGCTCATCCAGGAGCGCGAGGCCCATGCCGTCGACATGGTGCTGAGCTACCTGCGCCGCGGCGCCTGAGGAGCCATTGCCGCCCGGCCGGCGCCCGGCCTAGGGGCCGGGAGAGGGAACGGCGCTCAGCCGACGCTGAGCGCGTGCGTCCGGTTCGTGTTCGCGGCCGCCTGGACGGCCCCTTCGGGGAAGACGGCAGAGATGCTGTCCGGTCCCTGGTAGACCACGGTTTCGATCAGGCCGCGGGTCAGCCCGATATCCTCGAGCTGGCGGTCGGTCAGGCTCATCAGCTCCTGATAGGTGATCTGCTGGGAACGGGTACGCAGGCCGAAGAAGCGCCTGAGGGAGGAAATCAAAGAGGTCTGGTTCATGTCGTTCACCCGGTCTCGATGTCGCGGCGGACGGCGCCGGACCGTCCGGTTGCTAGGGTCGCATTTGTTGCGCCGCAACACGGTTTAAGATGCCACTAAACCGGGCCTTATCAATGAAGCTTTTTGCAGCGCAGCATAACGCGCCGCGCATACGCCTTGGCAGGGGCGTCGGCGAACCGTCACGAAAGCCGCGGCTTGCACCCGGCCGGCAGCCGCTCTAGCTTCGACCATCCTTCGCCAACGGTTGTGGAGATACTGTCCCGTGACCCCGATCGCGCCCGATGCTCCTGGCGACCAAATCCCGGAAGACGAAATCCTGGAAAGCCTGATGGCGGAGGCGGGCTTTACCGGCACCGTAGCGGATTTCCGCGCCCTGCTCATGGGCATAGAGGCGGCGCCGGCCGATCGTGACCAGGATGCCTGGCTCGATCTCGTGGCGCCCGGGGCGGATCCCGCCCTGGCAGAACGGCTGCGGCAGGTCCGCGCGGGTCTCGGGCGCGCCCGGCGCCCGGTCGTCCCGCGGGAGGACAGGCTGCCCCTTCTTCGGGCCGAGCTGGACCGGCGCGGGCTGGACGGCTTCGTCATCCCCCGCGCCGACGAACACCAGGGCGAATACGTCTCGGCGTCGGCGGAACGCCTTGCCTGGCTGACCGGCTTCACCGGTTCGGCCGGCGTCGCGATCGTTCTGCGCGACCGTGCGGCCATCTTCGTCGACGGCCGCTACACGCTCCAGGTCAGGGACCAGGTCGACGGGAACGTCTTCGAATTCAAGCATCTGGTCGAAGACCCCCATGCCGAGTGGGCGGCCGCGAACCTGCCGAAGGCGGGGCGGCTGGGCTTCGATCCGCGGCTGCATACCGCGCCCTGGGCGGAAAGGACGGCCAGGATCCTGCAGGCTGCCGGCGCCGAACTGGTCCCCCAGCAGGACAACCCGGTCGACCTCATCTGGCGCGACCGTCCGGCCGAACCGATCGCGCCCGTGCGTCCGCACGACGTTTCCTATGCCGGCAAGCCGGCGGCCGAGAAGCGGGAGGAGATCGCCGCTGCGCTGGCCGGGAAGGGCGTCGACGCGGCCGTCCTGACCGCGCCGGAATCGGTCGCCTGGCTGCTCAACATCCGCGGGGGCGACGTGCCGCGCACGCCGCTTCCGCTGTCCTATGCCGTCATCGACCGGGAAGGGCAGGTGGAGCTGTTCATCGACGCCCGGAAATTCGTGCCTGGGCTCAACGTGCATCTGGGCAACGGCGTGACCGTGCGGCCGCCTTCGGCCCTGGGCGCGGCGCTGGATTCCTTGGGGGCGGCCGGCCGTACGGTGATGGTCGATCCGGGAACGGCCGGGGTCTGGATCCTCGACCGGCTCTCCGCCGCCGGCGCCACCGTTCGCCGGGACGGGGACCCCTGTGCCCTGCCGCGGGCGCGGAAGAATCCTGTGGAGCTCGAGGGAGCGCGGAATGCCCATCTGCGCGACGCGGTGGCGGTCGCGCGATTTCTCCACTGGCTCTCGCGCGAGGCGCCGGGCGGGTCGGTCGACGAGATCGGCGCGGCGGAGCGGCTGCTTGCCTTCCGTGCCGAGGGTGCGCTGTTCCGCGACCTCTCCTTCGACACCATCTCCGGCGCGGGGCCCAACGGCGCCATCGTTCATTACCGGGTGACGCCGGAAACGAACCGCCGGCTGGAGCCGGGTTCGCTCTACCTGATCGACAGCGGCGCACAATATCTCGACGGCACGACCGACATCACCCGGACCGTTGCCGTGGGCGCGCCGACCGAGGAGATGCGCGACCGCTTCACCCTGGTCCTGAAAGGGCATATCGCCCTGGCCACGATGCGCTTTCCGAAAGGGACCACGGGATCTCAGCTGGACGTGATCGCCCGGCAGTTCCTGTGGCATCACGGCGTCGACTACGACCACGGGACCGGGCACGGCATCGGCAGCTATCTCAGCGTGCACGAGGGGCCGGCGCGGATCGCGAAGATGCCGAACCCGGTGGCGCTGGAGCCGGGGATGATCCTGTCGAACGAGCCCGGATACTACAAGACCGGCGCCTACGGCATCCGGATCGAGAACTTGATCGTCGTGCGGGATGCGGCGCCGATCCCGGGCGCCGAACGGGAAATGCTGGAGTTCGAAACCCTGACGCTCGCGCCGATCGACCGGGCCCTGATCCGGAAGGAGCTGCTGTCGCCGTCGGAACTCGCCTGGCTCGACGCCTATCACGCCCGGGTCAGGGAGCTGGTCGGGCCGCTTCTGCCGGCAGCCGAGGAGCGGGCCTGGCTGGAGGCGGCGACGGCACCGCTCTGACCCCGGCCGGAGCGACGGGGTCGGCGGGACTCAGCCACCGATCAGTGCCAGCCATTCCTGTTCGGTCAGGGTGGTCACGCCGAGTTCCCGCGCCTTCGTGGCCTTCGAGCCGGCGTCCGCGCCCACGACCACGTAGTCGGTCTTGGATGAAACCGATCCGGCGACCTTGGCGCCCAGGCTTTCCGCCTTCGCCTTGGCCTCCGGCCGGCTCATGGTCTCCAGCGTGCCTGTGAACACCACGGTCTTGCCGCTGACCGGGCTCTCGACGGGCCGGGGCGCCGTGAACGGCTCGACCGTCACCTGCTCCTTCAGGCGTTCCAGCACCTGGAGATTGTGCTCCTCGGCGAAGAAGGCCGTCAGGTCGCGGGCGACGCTCACACCGATCTGGTCGATCGCGGTCAGCTCGGCATAGGCGTCGGTCGACTCGTCGGCCGCCTCGATCATCGCCTTCTGCCAGGCCTCCAGCGTGTGATAGTGGCGGGCGAGAAGGCGGGCCGTGGCTTGCCCGATCTGGCGGATGCCGAGCGCGTAGATGAAGCGGTCGAGCGCGATCGTGCGGCGCGCCTCTATGGAGCGCCAGAGATTCTCCACCGACTTCTTGCCCCAGCCTGGCTTGTTGACCAGCTTGTCCAGGCGTTCGCGCTCCCGCGCCTCGAGGGTGAATATGTCGGCCGGCTGCCGGACGCGCCCGTCCTCGAAGAAGGCCTGGATCTGCTTGTCTCCAAGGCCTTCGATATCGAAGGCGTCGCGGCTCACGAAATGGCGCAGCCTCTCGACGGCCTGGGCGGGGCAGATCAGGCCGCCGGTGCAGCGGCGCACCGCCTCGCCCTCCGGGCGGACGGCATCGCTGTCGCATTCGGGGCATTTCTCGGGGAAGACGTACTCGGTCGCGCCTTCCGGTCGACGTTCGGGGACGACGGCGACGATCTGCGGGATCACGTCGCCCGCGCGCTGCACCACGACGGTGTCGCCGATCCGCACGTCCTTGCGCCGGATCTCGTCCTCGTTATGGAGGGTGGCGCGGCTGACGACCACGCCGCCGACGGTCACCGGCTCGAGAATGGCGACGGGGGTGAGGGCACCCGTGCGGCCCACCTGGATCACGATGTCGCGCAGGATGGTCTGGGCCTGCTCGGCCGGGAACTTGTGGGCGATCGCCCAGCGCGGTGCGCGGCTGACGAAGCCCAGGCGATCCTGCCAGTCCAGCCGGTTGACCTTGTAGACCACGCCGTCGATGTCGAAGGGCAGCTCCGCCCGCTGCAGGCCGATCTCGCGGTAATAGTCCAGCATCTCCTGGACGTCGGCGCAAAGGCGGGCGGGTTCGTTCAGCCGGAAACCCCAGCTCCGCAGGCGCTCGCGCACGGCCCACTGGCTGTCGCCGAGGGGCGACGACAGCTCGCCCCAGCTGTAGCCGAAGAAGCCCAGCGGGCGTCGCGCGGTGACCTTGGGGTCCAGCTGCCGCAGGCTGCCGGCCGCGGCGTTACGGGGATTGGCGAAGAGGGGTTCGCCCCGTTCGGCCCTGCGTTCGTTCAGCTTCACGAATTCGGCGCGGTCCATGTAGACCTCGCCGCGGACCTCCAGCACCTCGGGCGCGTCGGCGATCGTCTTCGGCACGTCCGCCAGGGTCATGACGTTGGCCGTCACGTCTTCGCCCTCGGTGCCGTCGCCCCGGGTCGCGGCTTGCACCAGGCGGCCGCCTTCGTAGCGGAGGCTGCAGGACAGCCCGTCGATCTTCGGCTCCGCCACCACTTCCAGCCGGTCTTCGTCCTTCAGGCTCAGGAAGCGTCGGACCCGCGCCTCGAATTCCTGGACGTCCTCATCCGCGAAGGCATTGCCGAGGGACAGCATCGGGACCGCGTGCCGGACCTTGCGGAAGCCGGTGGCCGGGGCGGCGCCCACCCGGCGCGACGGGCTGTCGTCGCGCCGCAGCTCCGGGAAGCGTGCCTCGATCGCCTCGTTCCGGCGGCGCAACGCATCGTATTCGGCGTCGCTGACGGTCGGCGCGTCCTCCTGGTAGTAGGCGCGGTCGTGCGCGGCAATCTCGGCGGCGAGCGCCGCCAGCTCGGCCGCGGCCTCTTCCTGGGTCAGCTTCTCCGGCGCGATCTCGCGCAGCGATCGGGTTTCGGCGGTCACTTACGCACGTCCTGCCATGAGGCTTTCTGCGGCGGCCCGCGCCTGGTTGGTGATGGTCGCGCCGGACAGCATCCGGGCGATCTCTTCCCGGCGTTCCGGGGCGTCGAGCTGGGATACCGTCGTGATCACCCGTCCGCCCCGCTCGTCCTTCTGCACCTTCAGATGCTGGTCGGCGCGGGCCGCCACCTGCGGGCTGTGGGTGACGACCAGAACCTGCACCTGCGCACCCAGTCGGCTCAGTCGCTCGCCCACCGCGTCGGCAACCGCACCGCCGATGCCGGTGTCCACCTCGTCGAAGACCAGGGTCGGAACCGAGCCGGTGCGGGCCAGCACGACCTTGAGCGCCAGCATGAAGCGCGCCAGCTCGCCGCCCGAGGCGATCCGGTTGAGGGCGCCCGGTTCCGCTCCGGGATTGGTCGCGACGAGGAACACGACGCGATCGATGCCGGCGGGTCCCCAGTCGGCTTCGCCGGTCTGCTCGACCCGGGTGACGAAGCGCGCCTTGTCCAGCTTGAGCGGACCTAGTTCCTGGGCGACGGCCCGGTCCAGCCGCGCGGCGGCCTCCGCACGGGCGGCGCTCAGTTCCCGCGCGGCGGCGAGGTAGGCATCGCGGGCGAGCTCGGCGTCCTTGGCAAGCCGGGCGAGAAGGTCGCCCTGGTCGTCGATCAGGGCCAGCTTGCCGGCGAAGTCCTGGCGCAATGCCGGAAGCTGGTCGGCGGTTACCCCATGCTTGCGCGCGGCGGCCCGAAGCGCGAAGAGACGCTCCTCGATGCGCTCCAGCTCGCCGACGTCGAGATCCATGTCCGCCGACAGGGTCTGGATCTCCGCGACGGCGTCGGCGGTCTCGGCAAGCGCACGGTCCAGCGCCTCCAGGATCGGGTCCAGACGGCCTCCGGCCTTGTCGGCCACCTTTTGAAGATGGCGCTGGGCGCTGGACAGGTGCCGTTCGCCGCCGCGTTCTCCGGACAGTTCCTCCAGCGCGGACGCGATTGCCTCCGCCAGTTTTTCCCGATGCATCAGCATCGCCCGCCGTTCGGCCAGGCTGTCCTCTTCGTCCTCCTGAGGGGCGAGCTGGTCCAGCTCGGCCAGGGCGTGGCGAAGCCAGTCCTCCTCGGCGCGGGTGCGGGCCAGGTCCGCGGCGGCATCCTCGCGCGCCTTCTCGGCCTGGCGCCAGCGCTGCCATGCCTCGTCGGTGCGCTGGGCGAGGGAGGCCGCCTGGGCAAAGGCGTCGAGGACGGTGCGATGGGTCTGCGGATTGAGGAGCCCGTGAGTGTCGAACTGACCGTGGACCTCGACCAGGGTTTCGCCAAGCTGCCGAAGCAGGCCGACGCTGATCGCCTGGTCGTTGGCGAAGGCCCGGCTACGCCCGTCGGCGTTGACCGTGCGGCGGAGGATGAGCGGGTTCTCCGCCTCCAGCTCCTGCTCGGCCAGCAAGGCGAAGGCGGGGTGATCGGGCGGAAGATCGAATTCGGCCGTCACCACCGCCGAGTCGGCACCCGGACGGACGAGGCCGGCATCGCTGCGCCCGCCAAGCGCAAGGCCGAGGGCATCGAGCAGGATCGACTTGCCTGCTCCCGTTTCGCCGGTCAGTGCGGAAAGCCCGCCGCGAAGCGAGAGAGTCAGCTGCTCGATGAGAACGACGTTGCGGATCGAGAGCCCGACCAGCATCTCACGGGCTTAGAACAGGGCGTCGATGACCCGGCCGACGATCGAGCGTTCTTCCGCCGGGCGGACGCCTTCGTCGACCAGGAGCGCGTAGCTGTCCAGGTACCACTCGCTGCCCGGATAGTTGTAGCCCAGGACCGCGGCGGTCCTCTGGGCCTCCTCCGGCAGACCGAGCGCCAGATAGGCTTCGGTCAGGCGATGCAGCGCCTCCGGCACGTGGGTGGTCGTCTGGTAGTTGTCCACCACGGTCTTGAAGCGGTTGATCGCCGCATGATAGTGGCCCTGTTCCAGGTACCAGCGGCCGATCGCCATCTCCTTGCCGGCCAGCTGGTCGCGGGTCAGGTCCAGCTTCAACGCGGCATCGCGCGCGTAGTCCGTGCCCGGAAAGCGGCGGATGACGTCGTCCAGCGAAGCCATCGCCAGTTCGGTCATCTCCTGGTCGCGCTCGACGTCGGAGATCCGCTCGTAATAGCAGAGCGCCTTCAGATAGTAGGCGTAGGCGATGCCTTCGTTCCCGGGGTGAAGCTGGATGAACCGGTCGAGCGCGATGACCGCGTCGTCGTATTCCATCGCCCGGTAGAGCGAATAGGCCGCCATGAGCTGCGCCCGGGTCGCCCACTGGGAGTAGGGGTGCTGCCGCTCGACCTCTTCGAACAGGTTGGCGGCACGCCGGTCCCGGCCTTCTTCCAGGGTCTGCAGCGCTTCGGAGTAGATGTCCTCCGGCGGCCGCTCGACATAGGCGACCTCGTCCCTGTCTGTGCTGCCGCAGGCAGCAAGCGCCAGCAGCGCCAGGGGCGCAATCAGCGTCGGGAACGGGCGGCGGAACAGCGAGGATTTTGTCAGCACGGTCATCCGGTGTCTGATCGGTCCGGTACTTGTCGGTTGCGACTTATACCATGCCGGCCCGCAAAAGCGACATCGGCCTGTCCGCGCCACGATCATTCCACGGAAACGCCGTCCTCAGGCGGTCCGTGCCAGTCCCTGGGCCTGCCAAGCGTCGGCGTCCGGATCGACCGCATCCATGGTGTCGTAGCACCACGCCCCTTCGTCCGCGAGCAGGGCCCGCAGCAGGCGGTTGTTCAGGGCATGCCCGGATTTCACGCCGTGGAAATGCCCAAGCACCGGAGCGCCCGCGAGATAGAGGTCGCCGACCGAATCCAGGATCTTGTGCCGCACGAACTCGTCCGTGAAGCGCAGCCCCTCGGGGTTCATGATCCGGTCGCCGTTGATCACGATCGCGTTCTCAAGCGACCCGCCAAGCGCGAGGCCGGTCCGGCGGAGCTGCTCCACGTCCTTCAGGAAGCCGAAGGTCCGGGCCCGCGCCAGCTCGGTCTTGAAGGTGCCGTCGGCCAGCCGGAAATATCCCCGCTGGCGGGACACGACGCGGGTCGGGAACTCGATCTCCATGCTGAAGGTGAAATCGTTGGAGGGGACGAAGCTCGCCAGCTTGTCGCCGTCCCGGACCTCGACCGGCTTCAGCACGCGAATGACGCTGCGGCTTGCGGCCTGGGAACGGATCCCGGCGCATTCGATCAGAAAGACGAAGGGCGCGGAGGACCCGTCCATGACCGGAACCTCCGGCCCGTTCAGTTCGACCACGCAATTGTCGATGCCGCAGCCGCGGAGCGCCGCCATCAGGTGTTCCACCGTGCCCACGCTGACGCCCTGGTCATTACTGATGAGGGTGCACAGCCGGGTGTCGGTAACCCGGTCCCAAAGGGCAGGGATGGCACGGCTGCCGGCCGCGACGTCGGTGCGGATGAAGGTAATGCCCGTGTTCACGTCCGCCGGCTTCAGCGTCATCTGCACCTTGCGGCCGGAATGAAGCCCGATACCGCTGCAGTGAATGGCTGACTTCAGCGTCCGCTGGGCCGACCTTTCGGAAGAGGCAGTGCCGGGATTTTCCAATTTCGTTCTCGCTTCCATGTAATGCCACTGACTGGGCGGGGATCGATCGCCGCGGCTTCCGCTAGGGGCGCAGCAATGTTCCCCGACCCCGCAAAAAAATCGTCATGGAAGTAGGTAACGGCTTCTCCCTGGGCGTACAAATCACTCTTTATTACGGATTGTTACCGGGAAATGCCGTCGCGTTCCGGCGGCCGTCTCCAACGAAAAACGCCCCTTCCAGGGAAGGGGCGTCTTCGTGGTGTCCGCGCGGGTCAGTTGGCCTGGCGCCGCAGGAATGCCGGGATCTCGAGCTGCTCGTCCTCAGCGCTCGGCAGCGGCGGACGATGGCTCTCCAGGCCGGAAAGCCGGGACTGCGCCGGCTGCTGCGGCTGGGCAGGCGCACCGAAGGAGGTCTGCGGCGCCGGCTGGCCCGTGCTCATCCTCGGCTCGCTGCGCTGGGCCGGCTGGTGAGCCATGGGCTGCCGATGCTGGGCATGGGACCGGTGCTGGGCTTCCGGCTCCTCGTCCCGCTCTTCGTCGCGGATCAGGCCCGTGACCTTCTTCAGCATGCTGCTCGCGGCCTGGCGCATCCGGCTTCCGCCATGGCTCTGCTCTGCCCGGTAGCCGGCTCCGGAGAACGCCTGGCCGGCCGACCGCAGCGGGGCCTGGACCGGCTGCGGAGCGATGAACCGCCCGTCGCGATGCTCACCCCGCGGCGGTTCGGCCGGGCTGCGGACGGGCTCGACCGGCGTGGCGGCCTGCTGCTCGATCTCCGCGTAGTCCTCCGCCATCTCGGCCTCGGCCGTCTCGGGCGGCAGCTCGGGCTCCAGGTCGCGGACGACCTGCTGACGCAGCGCGGTCGCGGCCGTGGTGACCGAGGCCGCGGCCGGACGCGGTCCGCCGAACGACGGCCGTGCGCCGCCCGGGCGGCCGGCCGGCGTGAAGGGGCTCACCTTCGCGCTCTCGGCCTTGGCCGTCCGGTCGCTGACCAGGCTGAGGTTGGAGACGGTCGGCCGGGTGCCGGTCGCCGCCTCCAGGTCGATGCCGGTCGCGACCACGGACACCCGGATGCGCCCTTCCATGTTCTGGTCGAAGGTCGACCCGAAGATGATGTTGGCGTCGGGGTCGACCTCGTCGCGGATCCGGTTCGCGGCCTCGTCGACCTCGTAGAGGGTCATGTCCAGACCGCCCGTGATGTTGATCAGCACGCCGCGGGCACCCTTCATCGACACGTCGTCGAGCAGCGGGTTCGAGATCGCCGCCTCGGCGGCGTTGATCGAACGGCGGTCGCCCTCGGCCTCGCCGGTGCCCATCATCGCCTTGCCCATCTCGCCCATGACGGTCCGGATGTCGGCGAAGTCGAGGTTGATGAGGCCCGGCATGACCATCAGGTCGGTAACGCCGCGCACGCCCGAATGCAGCACGTCGTCGGCCATCTTGAAGGCGTCGGCGAAGGTCGTCTTCTCGTTCGCGATCCGGAACAGGTTCTGGTTCGGGATCACGATCAGCGTGTCGACGTATTGCTGCAGCTCCTGCAGGCCCGCTTCGGCGATGCGCATGCGGTGCGCGCCTTCGAAGTGGAACGGCTTGGTCACGACGCCGACGGTCAGGATCCCCTGCTCGCGGGCAATGCGTGCGATGACAGGGGCTGCGCCGGTGCCGGTGCCGCCGCCCATGCCGGCGGTGATGAACACCATGTGGCTGCCTTCAAGATAGGAGGCGATCTCCTCGAGCGCCTCCTCCGCGGCCGCGCGGCCGATGTCCGGCCGGGAGCCGGCCCCGAGACCCTGGGTGATGCCGTTGCCCAGCTGCACGCGACGCTCGGCAAGGCTGCCCGCGATCGCCTGGGCGTCGGTGTTGGCGACCAGGAACTCGACCCCTTCCAGGTTCGACTTGATCATGTTGTTGACGGCGTTGCCGCCCGCGCCGCCGACGCCCACGACCGTGATCCGCGGGTGGAGCTGGATCGTGTTCTGGGGAATCCCAAGGTTAATCATCTGCCGTCTCCCTCTCGCATGAACTCTTGAAATCTATTCACCACGCACTCGCCGTAAGACCCCGGCGCCGGGTCCGCCGAGTGTCGGCGGTGAAACTCTGGAATGGTCGTCCGCCGCAAGGGCGGGTCAGAGATTGTCACGGAACCACCCTCCCAATCGGCCCAGAAGCCCGCCCGACGGTTCGTCGCTTGCGCTGGTGCCGCCGAGGACGAGATCGCCCTGATGGCGGACCGCATAGGCGAGAAGCCCCGCGGCGGTGGAAAAAGCCGGTCCGCAGGTGGCTTCCGCCAGCCCTTGGACGGCCAGCGGCCGGCCCATGCGGACCTGCTTGTCGAGAATGAGTTGCGCCAGCTCGCGCACGCCCTGAAGCTGGCTTCCGCCGCCGGTGAGCACGACCCGGCGGCCGGCCACCTTGTCGAAGCCGCTGGCCTCGAGGCGCGAGCGGACGAGTTCGAACATCTCCTCCATGCGCGGCTGGATGATGCCGGTCAGGAGCGAGCGCGGGACGTGGTTCGCCTGCGAGGGCTCCTCCTCGCCGACCTGGGGCACGTCGATCAGTTCGCGCTCGTCGGAAACGTTCGGTATCGCCGATCCGTAAAGCGTCTTCATGCGCTCGGCATGAACGACCGGCGTGGTCAGCCCACGGGCGATGTCGTTGGTCACGTGCAGGCCGCCGACGGGGATGCAGTCGGCGAAGACCATCCGGCCCTCGAAGAAGACGCCGATGGAGGTCGTGCCGCCGCCCATGTCGATGACGGTGCAGCCCAGCTCCATCTCGTCCTCGACCAGGCAGGCGAGGCCGGCCGCATAGGGGTTGATGACGAAGCCGTCGGTTTCGAGGTGGCACCGGCTGATGCAGGTCGCGAGATTGCGAACCGCGCCCGAGTTCGCGGTGACCAGGTGGATCTCCACCCCCAGGCGTTCGCCGAACATCCCGCGCGGATCGCGAATGCCGCGGCTGCCGTCGATCGAATAGCCGACGGGAATAGCATGGATCACCTCCCGGTCGGCCGGGATCGCGGCGTGGTGGTGGGCCTTCAGCGCGCGCTTCAGGTCGATCTCGCCGACGTCGTGGCCGGCAATCGACATCTCGATCCCGATCGTCTGCGACGCCGGATGCCCCCCGGACAGGTTCACCAAGATGTCTCGGATCTGCTCGTCCGCCATCTGCTCGGCAGAGCTCACGGCATGACCGATCGCCTTTTCCGCCGCGTCCATGTCGATGATGGTTCCGGCACGCACGCCGCGGCTGATCTGATGGCCGATGCCGATGACCTTGGGCTCGCCATTCTCCTGAATGCGCGCGATGAAGCACACGACCTTGGTCGTGCCCACGTCCAGGGTCGCGATCAGGTCGCCCCGTGGTCTCGCCTTCATCTTTCTCACGCCGTTGAAGCCCATGGCCGTCCTATGCTGTCTCCGTGCTCTGCCGTTTGCGGTTGATCTCACGTGTTCTCTTCGGGAAGCCGGCGCCGTTCGGCTGCGAAAGGGGAGGTCTGAATGACCAGCCTGTCGCTCAGCCGAAGGTCGATCGCGATGATGTCGCGCTCGAGCAGGGCCGAGGCCGCCGTCATCTCCGCAAGCTGGTCCAGGGCCTCGGCAACGCCCTCTTCCGGCAGGCGGATGTCCACGCCGTTCTTCATGTGCAGGTCCCAGCGGCGGCCGCCCACCCGCACCGCCGCCTCGACCTGTTCGGCGATCGCCGGGCGCGAGGCGATCATCGCCAGGAAGTCCTGCGCATGCTGCGGCGCGTCGGGACCGACGACCATCGGCAGATGGGCATAGGCCGCCAAGCCCTCCTCGGTCAGCACGTGGCCGTCCTGATCGATGACCCGCAGCTTCTGCTCATGCTGCCAGAGCGCCATGGGCCGCCGTTCCTCGAGCCTGATGAAGATCGTGTCCGGCAGGCGCCGCTCGACCGTCGCCGCCTTGACCCAGGGCAGGGAGAGAATGGCATCCCGGGTCCTGTCCGGATCGAAGCGCAGGATCGGGTCGCCGCGACCGAGCCCGACGGCGGCCAGGATGTCGGCCGGTTCGGTCTTGGCGCGGCCGACCACCATCACGTCCTGGACGCTGAGGCCCGCCTCGGCCGTGAACTTCAGGAAGCGGTCGCCGACCACGGTCGCCGTCCGCCCGGCCCAGCCGCTGCCGACGGCCCAGGTGCCGGAGACGACGACCGCCGCCAGCACGGCCGCCGGCAGGCCGTATCGGACCAGCTGTTGGCGCATGGGCGACGCCGGACGGCGCCGCGTCGGCGCTGCCTTGCGCCGGCCGCGGGAACTGGGTTTGGAACCGGTCAGGCGGAGCACGACGCGTTCTCCACAAGCCATTCGCACAGCTCGGCGAAACCGATGCCCATATGCTCGGCCTGCTCGGGCACCAGGCTCATCGGCGTGAATCCCGGCTGGTTGTTGATTTCCAGGAAATAGAGGCCCTCGGTCCCCGGCTGCCGGTCGTCATAGACGAAGTCGCTGCGGCTGACGCCGCGGCAGCCGACGGTCCGGTGCGCCAGCAGGGCGATGCGCATCGCTTCGTCGAACACCTCCTGCGGCACCGCCGCCGGCAGGATGTGCCGGGCGTGGCCGGAAATGTACTTGGCGTCGTAATCGAAGAAGCCGTGGTCATGGCGGATCTCTGTCACGGTCAGGGCCCGGTCGCCCATGACGCCGACGGTCAGGTCGCGTCCGCCGATGTACTCCTCGACCAGCACCTCCTCGCCGAAGGTCCAGTCACCGGCCTCGATCGGCGGGACATTGTCGTTCTCGCGGACGATGCGGACGCCGAAGCTGGAGCCCTCGGCCGCGGGCTTGACGACATAGGGCGGCGGCAGGACGTGCCGGGTCGCGACCTCGTCCCGCGGGACGACGATGCCGCGGGGGGTGCGCACGCCCAGGCCCTCGAGCAGGCGCTTCGTCACCGGCTTCGACATGGCGATGGCCGAGGCCAGAACGCCCGAATGGGTGTAGGGCAGGCCCAGCATGTCCAGCACGCCCTGGATCGTGCCGTCCTCGCCGCCTTGGCCGTGGAGGGCGTTGAACACGACGTCCGGACGCGGGTCGAGCGCGCGGATCAGCGCCGGGAGATCCCGGGTGACGTCGACCAGATAGGCATCGTGGCCGCGACTCCGCAGCGCCGTCTCGACGGCCTTGCCGGACATCTGGCTGACCGGGCGTTCCGCCGACCAGCCTCCGTAAAGGACTGCGACCCTAGCCATGGGCATCCTCTGCGGCTGCACTCGGGAAGCGGGGCGTCATTTCCGGTCCCCCTTGTCGGCCGGCAGATCATAGAGCGCCGCCAATTGACCGGGCAGGGCATTCGCCCAGTTGGTGATGTTGCCGGCGCCGAGGCAGACGACCAGGTCGCCCGGGCGGGCCAGCTCCTTTACCAGCTCGGGCAGGTCGTCGGGGCTGGGAAGGGGGACGACCAGCCGATGTCCGCGGGTCCGCAACCCTTCGACCATCGCGTCGCGGTTGACGCCCTCGATCGGCTGCTCGCCCGCCGGATAGACCTCCGCCACCACGACGGCATCGGCATCGTTGAAGCAGGTGCAGAAATCCTCGAACAGGCTCTGCAGCCGCGAATAGCGGTGCGGCTGGACGACGGCGATCACCTTGCCGCCGGTCGTGGCCGTGGCCGTCCGCGCCGCTTTCAGGACCGCCGCGATCTCGACCGGATGGTGGCCGTAATCGTCGATGACCGTGATCTCGTTGACCGTGCCGGTCCGGGTGAAGCGCCGCTTGACCCCGTCGAACGCGGCGAGGCTCTCGGCGATCCGGGCGTCGGGGATCCCCATCTCGTTGGCGATGGCGATGGCGGCGAGCGAGTTCTGGACGTTGTGCTGCCCCAGCATCGGCAGGAACAGCCCTTCGAGCGTCCGGTTGCGTCCCGTCACCCGGTCCGTGATCACGGCGTCATAGCTCGAACCGCCCGGCGTGATGCGAACATTGATCGCACGGACGTCCGCCTGGGGGCTCATGCCGTAGGTCACGATGCGGCGGTCCAGGACCCGCGGGATCATCGCCTGGACCTCGGGATGGTCGATGCACATGGCGGCGAAGCCGTAGAACGGCACATTCGTGACGAACTGCTCGAAGGCGCGCCGCACCGCGCCGAAATCGCCGTAGAAGTCCAGATGCTCGGGGTCGATGTTCGTGACTACGGCGATGGTCGCCGGCAGCCGGGTGAAGGTCCCGTCGCTCTCGTCGGCTTCGACCACCATCCAGTCGCCTTCGCCAAGGCGCGCATTGGTGCCGATCGAATTGATGATGCCGCCATTGATGATGGTCGGATCGAAGCCGGCGCCGTCCAGCATGGCCGCGACCAGCGACGTGGTCGTCGTCTTGCCGTGGGTGCCGCCGATGGCGATCGACCATTTCAGGCGCATGAGCTCGCCCAGCATCTCGGCGCGGCGCACGACCGGGATGAGCGCGGCGCGGGCGGCCTGAAGCTCCGGATTGTCCGGCTTGATCGCCGATGACACCACGACCACGGCCGCGTCGCCCACATTTTTCGCAGCGTGGCCGATCGTGACCGGGATGCCCAGCCCGCGCAGGCGCTGGACGTTCCCGCTTTCGGCGACATCCGACCCCTGGACAGAATAGCCGAGATTATGCAGCACCTCGGCGATGCCGGACATGCCGATGCCGCCGATGCCGACGAAGTGGATGGTTCCGATGTCGAGGGGCATCTGCCTCATGCGGCAGCCTCCCGTTCACTCTGAGATGGACCGTTGCCGCGGTCGGCGCCGGCAAGCCTGACGACCGCGTCGGCGAGGCGGGCGGCCGCGTCCGCGACGCCAAAGCGTGCAGCCGCCGCGGCTGCCTGCTCCAGCCGGTCCGGTTGGGCGAAAAGGTCGGAAAGGTGGCGGGCAAGGCTCGCCGGATCGAGATCCTGCTGGGGGACCAGCCAGCCGCCGCCGGCGACGGCGAGCGCGCGGGCATTGGCCGTCTGATGGTCGTCGGTCGCGAAGGGGTAGGGCACCAGGATCGCCGGCCGGCCGGCGATCGCCAGTTCGGCCACGGTCGAGGCGCCCGAACGGCAGACGACCAGATGCGCCGCCGCCAGCCTTTCCGGGACGTCCTGGAAGAAGCTGGACAGTTCCACGGCGACGCCCGTGCCTTCGTAGGCTCGGGAGGCCATGTCCAGGTCCTCCGGACGGCACTGCTGGCTGACCCGAAGGCGGGCGCGCAGGTCGCCCAGCCGAGCGAGCGCTTGCGGCACGACCTCGCTGAAGATCCGGGCGCCCTGGCTGCCGCCCAGCACCAGGATGTGGATGGGGGCGTCGTGGGCGGGCACGGCGTAGGGGCGCCGCGCCTCGGCGACGGCGGGTCGGACAGGGTTGCCGGTCTGGAGGATGCGGGAGCGAAGGCCGGGCTTCATTCCCGCAATCCCGGGGAAGGATGTGGCGATGAGTTCGGCCTTGGCGGCAAGCAACCGATTGGCGCGGCCGAGAACGGCGTTCTGCTCGTGCAGGCCGACGGGAATGCGCTGATGGGCAGCCGCCAGGACGGTCGGCACCGACGGATAGCCGCCGAAGCCGACCACCGCGTCGGGATGCAGGGTCCGGAGGATCCGGCGCGCCTGGAAATAGCCGGCGGTCAGTTCGGCCGCGCTCCGCAGCTTGCCCAGCACGCCGGGGGTCACGGTTGCGGCTCTGATGCGGAACGTCTCTGCTTCCGGCACGGCATTGCCGAAGCTGTGCCCGCGGCGGTCGGTGACCAGGACGACCCGATGGCCGCGGTCGGTCAGCGTCCGCGCCAGAGCCTCGGCGGGGAACATGTGCCCGCCGGTGCCGCCGGCCGCCAGGGCGATCGTCAACCTTTCCGGGCGGCGCATCATGGCGCGATCCCCGATCCGGGGCGGCGGCGCGTCAGCGCCAGCATCATGCCCATGCCGAAGCCGAGCGCGATCAGCGACGATCCGCCGTAAGACACGAAGGGCAGGGTCATGCCCTTGGTCGGAATGAGGTGGAGGGTGGATCCCATGTTGATCAGGGCCTGGAGGCCGAACTGCACCAGCAGGCCGGCTCCGGCAATCAGGACGAACAGGTTGCCGTCCCCCTCCAGCCGCGAAAATCCCCGCAGCACTACGAAGGCGAAGAGGCCGACCAGGACCAGGCACCAGAAAAGACCGAACTCCTCGCCGGCGACGGCGAAGATGAAGTCGGCGTGGGCGTCCGGAAGATAGAGCTTGACCGTGCCCTCTCCGGGGCCTGTGCCCCACAGTCCGCCACTCATGAAGGCTTCGAGCGAGCGGTCGATCTGGTAGCTGTCGCCGCTCTGCGGGTCGAGAAACCGGTCGATTCGGCTTGCCACGTGCGGGAACAGGAAATAGCTGCCGGCCAGCCCGGCGACGCCCAGCACGGCCAGGATGAGGACCAGGATCATCGGCAGGCCGGCAAGGAAGAACTGGGTTCCCCAGACGGCTGTGACGACCACCGCCATGCCCAGATCCGGCTGGGCCAGGAGCATGCCCATGATCACGGCGTAGAGCGCGGTCGCGATCAGATTGCCGGGCACGTCCGTCCGCAGCTTCTGCTGCGCGAACAGCCAGGCGGCAACGACGGCGAAGGCCGGCTTGACGAATTCCGAAGGCTGGACCGAAAGCCCGGGAAGGTGGATCCAGCGCGTGGCGCCCTTGATCTCGACGCCGGCGACCAGGGTCGCCAGCAGCCCGACCATGCTGACGGCCAGCATGGCCAGCGCCATGCGCCGGATTCCGGTCAGGCCGAGGAGCGAGGTCGCGAGCATTGCCGCGACCGACAGCGTCAGGAACACCATGTGCCGCTCGACGAAGTGGAATTCGCCGAGCCCGATCCGCGCGGCCACCGGCGGGCTGGCAGCGGCGATCAGGATCGCGCCGAAGCCGGCCAGAAGCGCGAACGCGGCCAAGGTCCAGCGGTCGATCGTCCACCACCAGCGGCCAAGGACCGAGGTATCGTTGCGTGCCGGACGCATCAGGCGGGGCCTCCCGCGCGCCCGTTCGTCCGGTCGGCCGGAAGCGCGCGGACGAGATCCGCGAACACTTCGCCCCGGTGCTCGAAGCTGCGGAACTGGTCGAAGCTGGCGCAGGCCGGTGACAGGAGAACCACGGCATCCTTCCGGCCGTCCCGAAGCGCCTGCCGGTAGGCCGCGCCGACGGCGGCCGCCAGATCGCCGCACCGTTCATAGGCGACGCGGCCGTCCAGATAGGCTGCGAACTTCTCCGTGCCCTCGCCGATCAGGAACGCCCGAACCACCCGGTCGAGGAAGGGCGTCAACTCGTCCAGACCGCCCTGCTTCGGCTTGCCGCCCGCGATCCAGTAGATCGTGTCGTAGCTGCCGAGCGCCCTGGAGGCGGCATCCGCATTGGTCGCCTTGCTGTCGTTGACGAAACGGATTCCGTCCAGCGTCGCCACCAACTCCTGGCGGTGCGGCAGGCCGGGGAAGCTGGAGAGGCCCCGCGCGATCTCCGCCGGGGCGACCCCAGCGGCGCGCAGCGCGGCATAGGCGGCAGCGGCATTCTGCCAGTTATGGCGGCCGGGCAGGGTCGGAATGTTCCTGAGATCGATGATTTCTTCGGCCCGGCCGGAGGTCTCGTCGACCAGCACGCCCGCAGCGGCATGGACGCCGCCGACGGCCAGGCTCGCATCGGGGGCCGAGGACACCGGGACGATGCGGCGGTCGCCGCCGGCCCGCAGCAGCCGCCGGTGTATCTCCCGGCTCCAGTCGTCGTCGACGCCGATCACCGCGGTCGCGCCGGCAGGCTGGTGCAGGAACAGCTTTTCCTTGGCCGCCACATAGGACGCCATGTCGGCATAGCGGTCGAGATGGTCGGGGCTGACGTTCAGAAGCACGCCCACGTCCCAGCGCACGGCCGAAACCGTCTCGAGCTGGTAGGACGAACATTCGATGACATACCACCCGTCCCGGCCGAGGGGCGGCAGCGCGAGCGCCGGGGTGCCCAGGTTGCCACCCGCAGCCGCCCTGCGTCCGGCGGCGGTGAGCAGATGCCCGATCAGCGCGGTCGTCGTCGACTTGCCGTTGGTCCCGGTGATGCCGATGAAGCCGGCCTCGGCCTGGACCATGCCGAGCATGTCGATGTCGTTGGCGATGACGATGCCTGCGGCTTCGGCCTGGGATACGACCGGATGGGGCGCCGGATGGCTGCGCGGGATGCCGGGGCTCAGGATCAGCATGTCGAAACCGGACAGCCCGCGGGAGGCCAGGTCCACGACCGGAACGCCGGCCGCGGAGGCCTGCTGCCGGGCGGCCTCGCCGTCATCCCACGCGCTCACCTCGGCGCCACCGGCGAGCAGGGCGGAAGCGGCCGTGAGGCCCGACTTCCCGAGCCCCAGCACGGCAACCTTCTTCCCTGTCATGAAGCCGAGGTCGATCCTGTCCATCGCCTTACCTCAGCTTCAGGGTGGAAAGCCCGATCAGGGCCAGGATGACGGCGATGATCCAGAACCGGATCACGACGGTCGGCTCCGCCCAGCCCTTCTTCTCGAAGTGATGGTGAAGGGGGGCCATGCGGAACACGCGCTTGCCTGTCAGCTTGAAGCTGGCGACCTGCACGATGACGGAAACGGTCTCGAGCACGAACAGCCCGCCGACGATGGCCAGCACGATCTCATGCTTGGTCACGACCGCAACGGCGCCGAGCGCACCGCCCATGGCGAGCGAGCCGGTGTCGCCCATGAAGACCATGGCGGGCGGCGCGTTGAACCACAGGAAGCCGAGTCCGGCCCCGATCAGCGCGCCGCAGAAGACGGCCAGTTCGCCGGAGCCGTTGACGAAGTTGATCTGAAGATATTCGGCGAAGATCGCGTTGCCGGCGACATAGGCGATGAAGCCGAAGCAGCCGGCAGCGATCATGACCGGCACGATGGCAAGGCCGTCCAGCCCGTCCGTCAGGTTGACGGCGTTCGACGCCCCGACCATGACCAGGACGGCGAATGGCACGAGCAGGACGCCCAGGTCGATGAGGACGTCCTTCAGGAACGGGATGGCGAGCCCGGTTGCCAGCGGTGTCGGGGTGATGCGGATGAACCACCACGCGGCCACTGCGCTGACCAGGATCTGGAAGGCAAGCTTGCCCTTGCCCGGCAGGCCCTTGGTGTTGCGCTTGGTGAGCTTCAGATAGTCGTCGCCGAAGCCGACCAGGCCGAAGCCGACGGTGACCAGCAGGACGATCCAGACATAGGCGTTGTCCAGGTCCGCCCACAGCAGGGTCGAGACGCTCATCGCCACCAGGATCATCAGGCCGCCCATGGTCGGCGTGCCGCGCTTCTTGAAATGCGACTCCGGGCCGTCGTCGCGGATCGGCTGCCCGCCGCGCTGGACCGCCTTGAGCCAAGCGATCAGCCGAGGGCCGAGCACGAAGGCGATCACGAGCGAGGTCAGCAGTGCGCCGCCCGTCCGGAAGGTGATGTACCGGAAGACGTTGAAGGCCGAGAAGCTGTCGGCGAGGGGATATAGAAGCTCGTAGAGCACTGGGCGCCGCCTAGTTGCCGCTTGCCGCGCGCCGGCGCGGGGTCTTGTTGTTTCCGTTGATGTCGTCGCCCTCGTCGAGGGCAAGGAGCGCGTCGACGATGCGGGCCATCCGGCTGCCGAGAGAGCCCTTGACCATCACCGCGTCGCCGGGACGAACGGCGGCTTCGACGATGCGCGCCAGTGCCTCGCTGTCGGCCGCCGCCGCGCCGCGCATGGCGGGCGGAAGGGCGTCGTAGAGCCGTCCCATGTTGGGGCCGCAGACGAAGACGAGATCGACCTCGGCCGCGATCAGGACTTCCTTCAGCCCGACATGCAGCGCCTCGGCCTGGTCGCCCAGCTCCAGCATGTCGCCGAGAACGGCGATCCGCCGGCCGCGGTCGCCCAGATCGGCCTGCCCCAGCACCTGAAGCGCTGCGGCCATGGATACCGGGCTCGCGTTGTAGCTTTCGTCGATGACGAGCAGCGTGCCCCGGTCGTCCTCCCGGGCCACCCGGACGCGATGACGGGCGCCGCGGCCCTTCAGCGGCGTGATCCGGGCAAGGCTGCGTGCGGCGCGCACCACGTCTCCGCCCAGCGCCTTCACGGCGAGCAGTACGGCGAGCGAGTTTAAGACCCAATGGCGTCCGGGCGCAGGGAGGGAATACTGGACCTGCTCCCCCTGAATCGATGCCGTCACGGCGCTGGCCGTGGCGTGGAGCGAACAGTCGACCAGGCGCGCGTCCGCCCGCTCGTGCTCGCCGAAGCTCCAGATCCGCCCCAGGCCCTGGGTTCGCGCATGGGCGACCAGGCGGGGATAGTACGGATTGTCGCGGTTGAGGATGGCGGTGCCGGCGGGTCCCATGCCCATGAAGATCTCGGCCTTGGCGTCGGCCACCGCCTCGACCGTTTCGAAATGCTCGGTATGGACCGCCTCGACCGTGGTGATGACGGCGACATGGGGCATCACCAGCCGAGACAGGGGGGCGATTTCGCCCGGGTGGTTCATGCCCAGCTCGAAGACGCCGTAGGCGCTCCTGGCCGGCATGCGCGCCAGGCTCAGCGGCACTCCCCACTGATTGTTCAGATTGCCTTCGGAGGCATAGGCCGGCGCCTGGTCGCCAAGCGCCAGGCGCAGCGCCTCCTTGGTGCCGGTCTTGCCGACCGAACCGGTGACCGCCACGATCCGCCCGGGCATCCTCAGCCGGGCCATGGCGCCCAGCGACCATAGCCCGTCCATGGTGTCGTCGACCATGAGGAGCGGGGCGTCGGGCGCCAGGCCGGTAGGGCGGCGATGAACCATCGCGGCCGCGGCGCCGCGCTTCAGGGCGTCGACGACGTAGTCGTGCCCGTCGAAATTCGGACCCTTCAGGGCGACGAACAGGTCGCCCGGCCGGGTTGTCCGGCTGTCGATCGAAATGCCGGTGGCGGTCCAACTGCCCCGGGCCGAGCCGTCGGTTGCCGCTGCCGCCTCCAGGGCGGTCCAGAGAACTTGTTCCGTCATGCCGCGCTTCCCGTGCCGGTCCCGGACAATTCCTTCACCGCGGCACGGGCCTCGTCCGCGTCGCTGAAGGGGCGCACCCGGTCACCGATGATCTGGCCGGTCTCATGCCCCTTTCCGGCGATCACCAGAAGATCGTCCGGCTGCAGGGCGGCGACCGCCTGCCGAATGGCCTCGGCGCGGTCGCCGATTTCGACCGCCCCGGGGCAGGCGGCCAGAATTTCGGCGCGGATCGAGGCCGGATCCTCGGTCCGCGGATTGTCGTCGGTGACGATCACGCGCTCCGCGAGACGCGCCGCGATCTCCCCCATCACCGGCCGCTTGCCGCGATCGCGGTCGCCGCCGCAACCGAACACGCAGACGAGGCGCCCGACGGTGTGCGGCCTCAAAGCTTCGAGAACGGTTTCGAGCGCTCCGGGCTTATGGGCGTAGTCCACATAGATCGCCGCGCCGTTCGGATGACGGGCGACCAGCTCGAGCCGCCCCGGGACGCCCTTCAGGCGCCCGAGCGTGCCGGCCGCGTGGATCGGGTCGGCGCCGGCGGCGATCGCCAGCCCCAGGGCGCACACCGCATTCATGGTCTGGAAGCGCCCGGCCAGCGGCAGCACCGTCGAGACCGACCGGCCGTCGACGGTGAGGCGCAGGCGGGTTCCGTGGTTCAGCGGCTGGGTCTCGTCGATCCTGAGATGGCTGCCCTTGACACCGTAGGTCAGGATGCGGCGGCGGCCATTGGCGGCCTTTTCGGCCAGGATCACGCTTTCCGGCGCATCTGCGTTCAGAACCGCGGTCCCGTCCGCCTCCAGGATCTCTTCGAACAGCCGCGACTTCGCCTGGAGATAGGCCTCCATGCTGTCGTGGTAGTCGAGATGGTCGCGGCTCAGATTCGTGAAGGCGGCGGCGGTGACGCGGACGCCGTCCAGCCGGTACTGGTCGAGGCCGTGGCTGGAAGCCTCCATGGCCAGATGGGTGACGCCGGCGGCCGCCAGATCGGCCAGGGTCGCATGCAGCGCGACCGGGTCGGGCGTGGTCAGCGAGCCGTAGCGCTCCATTCCCGGCGCGACGACGCCGAGCGTTCCCAGGCTTGCCGCCTGATGGCCCAGCATCTCCCAGATCTGCCGGGCGAAGGCGACGGTCGAGGTCTTGCCGCTAGTGCCGGTCACGGCGGCGATGGTCGAAGGCTGCCGGGCATAGAACGCGGCGGCCATGAGCGCGAAGCGCCGCCGGGGCAGGTCGTCAGTGATCAACTCGGCCGCGGCGCCGGGGGGCAGGGAGGTGCCGGTCGGCGCTAGCACATGGGTCGCGCCCGCCGCGATGGCGTCGGTGATGAAGCCGCGCCCGTCGACGCGCGTGCCCGGCAGGGCCGCGAACAGGAAGCCCGGGCGCACGTCGCGCGAATCCGCCGTCAACCCCGTGATCGGGGGCAGCGTCTGCGCTCCGGCGCGGATATGGCGGTCTGCGTTCGTCAATTCGAGTAAGACGCCAGTTGGCTTCCCTTCGGAATCAGTTGGTCGATCGCCAGCGCTTCCCGGATGTCCGGGCGGTTGGCGTCGATCGGTGCAATCCCGACCATGGGGCCCATTTGTTCGATGACACGCCGGACGACCGGGGCTGCGGTCCAGCCGCCGGTAGCGTAGCCGTAGGTCTCCTTGATACCCTTCGGCTCATCCAACATGACGAATACGACATATTCGGGGCTGGTCATGGGAAAAGCCGCGATGAACGAGCTCATGAGCGACTTGCGCGCATAGCCGCCGGCACGCGCCTTCTCGGCCGTGCCCGTCTTGCCGCCGACCAGATAGCCTTCGGCGTCCGCCTGCCGGCCCGTGCCCTGCTCGACGACCAGGCGCAGGAGACGCCGGATGATGTCCGAAGTCTGGTCCGAGATGACCCGCGTGCCCGGGACCGGCTCGCCGGGATCGCGACGGAGCAGGGTCGGAGAATGCAGGATGCCGCCATTGACCATGGCCGAGACGCCGGTCGCAAGCTGAAGCGGGCTGACCGCGATCCCATGCCCGAAGGACACGGTCATGGTCGTCGACTCCCGCCAGGGATTGGGGACCATCGGCGCCCCGACCTCCGGCAGCTCCACGGGCGAGGGCGACATCATGCCGATCCGGCGCAGGAATTCCTGCTGCCGCTCGGCCCCCGCCTCCAGCGCCATCCGCACCGAGCCGATGTTGGAGGAGTACATGAAGATCTCGGGCACCGAGAGCCAGCGCGCCTTCGGATGATCGTCGTTGATGGTGAAGCGGCCGACCCGGATCGGCCGCGTCGCGTCATAGCTGTCGCCCAGGGTCGAGGTCCCGGACTCCAGCGCCATCGCCGTGTTGAAGATCTTGAAGGTGGAGCCCATTTCGTACACGCCCAGCGTGTTGCGGTTGAACCGCGTCTCCGCGGGCACCGATCCGGGCGTGTAGGGATTGAAGTCCGGAAGCGACACCATCGCGAGCACTTCGCCGGTGCGCACGTCCAGGATCATGCCGGCGCCGCCGATCGCGTCGAACTTCTCGACCTGCCTCGACAGCTCGTCATGCATCAGCGACTGGAGCCTGATGTCGATCGAAAGCGCCAGGGGCTCGTCGCCCCGAGCCAGCTGCTCGTCGAATCGCTTCTCGATGCCGGCGATGCCGCGTCCGTCGACATCGGTGAACCCGACGACATGGGAGGTCAGCGGGCCCAAGGGATAGATCCGCTGCTCCTCGGTCTGGAAGGCGACGCCGGGAATGCCCAGCCGGTTGATCTCGTAATGCTGACGGGGCGTCAGCCCGCGCTTGAGCCAGACGAAGCGCCGGTCGCTGCTCAGATCCGCGACCAGCTTCTCGTAGTCTAGCTCGGGCAGGACGGAGGTCAGCTTGGTCGCGGCCTCCACCGGGTCGATCACCAGTTTCGGGTCGGCATAGGCCGACGCGACGTGCAGCGTGGTGGCGAGAATATTGCCGTGGCGATCGGTGATCTCGGCCCGCATGCCGTCGGACTCGGCGCTGGTCATCGCGACCGGGGCGCGCGGCTCCGCACCGCCGCTCAGCAGCATGGTGTCGACGAGACGCGCCCCGACCGTCAGGAAGGCCAGCGAGAAGACCATCCCGGTGATCATCAGCCGGACCCGTCCGGTCTCCAGCGCCTGTGCCGCACGCCCGTTGATCTGGACCCGCCTGTATACGGGCGTCGGCGTTCGGTAGTCGTCAGCCGTGAAGTCGGTCATTGGGAGATCTCCTGCGCTGACAGACGCTGACGGAAGCTGGCCAGAAGCACGTCGACCGGGGTGTCGGCCGGCGCGACCGCGAAGGACTGCGCCGGGGTCCTGGACGGCGCGGTCGGGGGCCTCCGGCCTTCGTCGGCGGCAGGGCGGGCCGGTTCGGCCGGTTCCGCGGCGTCTGCCACCAGGGTGGGGCCGGCAGGCAACGCCGCCGGCTTCCGTCCGGGCAGCGGGATGCCGGCCATCGCGGGGGCGCCCGGCAGCGGCATCGGGATCTCGTCCAGGCTCGAGATGATCTGGCCGGGCTTGACGGGCGCGAGGACGGAATACTTCTCCGCCATCTCGCGCAGCCTCGACGGCTGGTTGAGATACGCCCATTCCGCCCGCAGCACTCGGATCGACTCCTGTTCCATCACGATGCTGCGGTTCAGCGCGTCCAGCTGGTCTTCCAGCGCCTGCACCTCGTAGCTCGTGCGGAACACGAGGGCGCTGGCGGCGGCGATCAGCGCCATGACGACCAATGTCGGCAACCGGATCATGCGGCCTCCTCGCGCGGCCAGGCGGCCGCGTCGGTTCGGATGGCGGCGCGCAGGCGGGCCGACCGGGCGCGTGGGTTCGCCCGCACCTCGTCTTCGCCAGGGGCGACCGGCTTGCGGTTGATCAGGGTGAATGTCGGGGCACGACGGGCCTCCGCGCTCTGGGGCTGATGGCGGGACACGCCCCGGGCGGCGCCGCTCCGCTCCGCCAGGAAGCGCTTCACGCGCCGATCCTCAAGGCTGTGGAAGGAGACCACGGCGAGCCGCCCGCCGGGGCGCAGCAGACGCTCGGCAGCACTCAAGCCGCGGTCGAGTTCCCCCAACTCGTCATTGACGTAGATGCGCAGGCCCTGGAAGGTCCGGGTCGCCGGATCGATGCCGTCCCTGGACTTGGGCACGACGCGCCGGACGATCTCGGCAAGCTGGAGCGTCCGCCGGATCGGCTCGCGCCGACGCGCCTCCGCGATCGCATGCGCGACGCGCCGGGCCATGCGCTCTTCGCCCAAATCGCGAATGATCCGGGCGAGTTCCTCCTCGGGAAGGGTGTTGACGATGTCGGCGGCCGTCGGCCCATCCTCTCCCATGCGCATGTCGAGCGGGCCGTCGGCCCGGAACGAGAAGCCGCGCGAGGCATCGTCGACCTGAGGCGACGAGACGCCGAGGTCGAGCGCGACCCCGTCGACCGCGGGTTGGTGCGGCGCCACCAGCTCGTCCATGGCGCCGAAGCTGCCGGCGATCACCATGAGCCGGCCTCCGCTCTCGGCCTCCTGAAGCCGCCCGGCCTCGATGGCGCGCGGATCGCGGTCGATGCCGATCACGCGGCAGTCGGCGGCGCGCAGGAAGGCGCGGGAATAGCCGCCGCGGCCGAAGGTGCCGTCGACGATCACGTCACCGTCCCGCGGCGCGATCGCGGCCAGCACTTCGGCAAGAAGCACCGGGATATGGCTGTTCGGCATGGGGGCGAGAACCGTCATGAGCCGGCCATCCTGGGCTTGGGCAGCGTCAGTCCGCCGGCGATGGTCGCCTGTTCCGCTTCCCTTCGATGGGCTTCGAGGGCCCCCGGGTTCCAGATCTGGAAATATCGGCCAAGGCCGACGAAGGCGACCTGATCCTCGATGCCGGCCTTCTCAAGAAGCGGTTTGGGGAGGCTGATCCGGCCTTCGGGATCGAGGGTGAGGTCGCGGGTCTTGCCAAGGATCGTGTGCTCGAGATTCGAGCGCTCGCGGGAGAACATCGGCAGCTCGTCCAAGCGGGCGACGAGCTGTTCCATCCACGCCTGGCTGTTGCCGTCGATGGCCGGCAATTCGTGGTGAGGCGTGACGTAGAGAACGGGCGATCCCGATGCCTCCAACGCAGCACGGAACGACGCGGGCACGCTGACGCGTCCCTTCTTGTCGATCCGGTTGACGTAGGTGGACAGGAAAAGGGCCATCGTTCCCCTTGCGACGGCGGTCGCGCCCCGCCGGTCGTGATCTCCCGCTTCTTACCGCCGCCTTTGCGCAGAGGCGGCGATGATCCCCCCGAATGGGAATTCATGGGATATCATGGGAAACTCTGGCGCGTCAATGTTGATCGCCGGGGGAAAACCCTGTTCCAAAAGGAAATTCCGGAGTCAAACCATCCACTCGATAATGTCCGTCCAGGCCACGACGGGAATGACAGAATCTAGGCTCTTTGTCACTACCAATTGAGATTTCATGTTGAGTTCGTTCGTTTTATGTTCTGTGGATAAGTCTGTGGATACGAAGACTTCCCATGCCGTCCCATAGGAAAACGCGTTCCTGGGACGGCATGGGAATGGCCGGCGAATTTGGGACGGCATGGGACGACGCCATCGCGTCGCGGCGGATGTGGAAAGTTCGGCAGCCGCTTGGCCTCCGCGCGGACGGAACGGCGTCAGGCGCGGGAAAGGGGAGAGATGCCACTCATGCGCGCGGCAGCAACCATCTCTTAACGTGTCCTTGGATAAGCCTCGTGCCCGGATGAGGCAAACCGGAGAGGGTCGGAGTGGCACGGGTGCGAGTACAGCCGACCGGGCTTGAGAGCCCGTTTGGCGAGGACGAAATCATCGTCAGCAAGACCGATCTGAAAGGGCGGATTACCTACGCCAACGACGTCTTCCTGCGGGTTTCGAACTATACCTCCCGAGAGATTCTGGGAGCGCCGCACAGCATTATCCGGCATCCGGAGATGCCGCGTTGCGTCTTCAAGCTGTTGTGGGACACGATCAAGGCCGGAGAGGAGATCTTCGCCTATGTCCTGAACATGGCGAAGAACGGCGATCACTACTGGGTCTTCGCCCATGTAACGCCGACCTTCGACGACGCGGGTGCGGTCACCGGCTACCATTCGAACCGCCGCAAGCCGGATCCGGCCCAGATCAAGAAGATCAAGCCTCTCTACGACTCCCTGCTGGCGATCGAGAAGCGGGCGCCGGACCGCAAGCAGGGCATGCAGCAGTCCTACGATCATCTGATCGCCGACCTTCGGGCCAAGGGAATCACCTATGACGAATTTGTGTTCTCTGTTTAAGGGTCTGGTGCTGGCCGGTGTCGGCACCGGGATCTTGGTCGCGGACATCCTGCTCAGGCTCTTCGTCGCCGGATATGGGATGCCCTACGATCTCATCGTGTCGGCCTTGGCGCTGGCGACGCTGGCCGGTGCGTTCGTCTTCTTCCGGATCGCCTACGGCAAGCTGAAGCGGGCCGCCGAGGTCTGCGCGGCGGCTGCGTCCGGCGATCTCGAGGCGCGGATCTTCGAGGTTCCGGAAAACGGTCTGATCGGCCTGATCCAGCGGCGGATCAATCATCTGCTGGACATCACCGACGCCTTCGTCCGCGAGGCCGGCGGATCGATGAAAGCCGCGAGCGAGGGCCGTCACTACCGCAAGGTGCTTCTGCGCGGGCTGCCCGGTCGATTCAGGACCGCTTCCGTCATGCTCAACGCGGCCAATGAGGTCATGGAAGCCAAGGTCCGCGAGCTTCAGCAGTTCGCCGACAGTTTCGAGAGCAATGTCGGCATGGTGGTGAGCAGCGTCTCGGCGGCGGCGACCGAGATGCACGCCAGCGCCGGAACCATGTCGCAGACCGCGACCGTGACAAGCGAGCAGACCGCGTCCGCCGCCGCCGTTTCGGTCCAGACCGCCGCCAATATCGAGATGCTGGCCTCGGCGGCCGAGGAACTGTCGTCCTCGGTCGCCGACATCCGGCATCACGTCACCCAGTCGACGGAAATCGCCCAGCGCGCCGTGGGCGAGGCCGAGCGGACCAACGCCATGGTCCGGACGCTTGCCAATTCGGCGCAGCGGATCGGCGAGGTGGTCGCCCTCATCAACGAGATCGCCAGCCAGACCAACCTTTTGGCGCTCAACGCCACGATCGAGGCGGCCCGCGCCGGCGAGGCCGGCAAGGGCTTCGCCGTCGTCGCCAACGAGGTCAAGAACCTGGCCAACCAGACAGCCCGGGCAACCGAGGACATCAAGGGCCAGATCGAGGACATCCAGAAGGAGACCGGGAGCGCGGTTGCGGCGATCGAGGATATCGGCAAGACCATTGCGGAGATCAGCGCGATCACCACGATGATCTCGGACGCGGTGGAGGAGCAGGGGACGGCGACCCGGGCGATCGCCCACAACGCCCAGGAGGCCGCAACCGGCACCCGGAACGTCTCGGCGACGATCGAGACGGTGGCCGAGGCCGCCGGCGAATCCGGCACGGCCGCCGTGCAGGTGCTCGAAGCCGCGGCGGAGCTGTCGCGGCAGGCCGAACATCTCCGCAAGGAGGTGGATACCTTCCTGCAACGCGCACGTTCCGCCTGACGGGACTTGAGACCCGGGCGGCTGGTCTGAGGCTGGATCGCGTGCCAGACGGTCTGTAAGCCGGGTTCTGTCGCCGCCGCTTTTCCCGGATGGGAAGTCGGACGGCGGATGACCATTCCTCTGGGACGCCCGTCGCCGGACGCCTCGCGCGACCAACCCGGGCGGCAGGCGGAAACACCTGTGGGGCCGCGAAGGCCCCGCCCGCCCCTATTCGGTCTTGCTCCCGGTGGGGTTTGCCGTGCCGCCCCTGTTGCCAGGGGCGCGGTGCGCTCTTACCGCACCCTTTCACCCTTGCCCGGCGTGAACCGCCGGGCGGTTTGCTTTCTGTGGCACTTTCCCTGGGGTCGCCCCCGCCGGGCGTTACCCGGCACCGTGTTTCCGTGGAGCCCGGACTTTCCTCCCCCGCCCGGATCGGGCGAAGGCGGTCATCCGACCGTCTGGCGGGGCAAGATTTAGGTCCCTTTGGCCGCCCTCGCAAGCATGGGCTTGGTCAGGCGTTCCGTATCTCCGCCGCGACCGTATCGGGCCGGCGCAGCATGATGATCGCAACCCCGGCGATGGTGGCGAGGCCGCCCAGGACCAGGCGGAGCGTCAGCGGCTCGCCCAGCATGACGACCCCGGCCAGGACGCCGAACACCGGGACCAGGAGGGTCCAGGGCATGGTCTGGTTCACCCGGTAGCGGTTGAGCAGGAAGTACCAGATCCCGTAGCAGAGGATCACGACGACGACCGCCTGGTAGACGATTGCGGCCCAGACCTCCCAGCCGGCGGTGCGGATGGCCTCGATCTGGCCGGTTTCCAGAACGGCCGAGCCGAGCGCTAGCTGCGGCACTGCGAAAAGGGCCATCCAGCCGTTCAGCGCGAAGCTGTTGACGTCGGACAGGCGCTTCATCTGGATGTTTGCGAAGGCCCAGACCGCGGCTGCGGCGATGATGAGCCCGACCGCCCAGAGCTCCGACCCGGGACCCGGCTCGCCCGCCAGGAAGGCGACGCCGGCCATGGCAAGCGCCATGCCCGCCATGCGTCTCCAGCCCAGCGACTCCCTGAAGAAGAGCACGCCAAGGGCGGTGGCGAACGGGACCTGGATCTGCACCGTCACAGCGGCGACGGCGGAATCCGCGTGCTTCAGGCCGGTGAACATGAGCGCGAAATGGAGGAAGCCGAGCGTGAAGGAGAGCAGCAGAATCTCCTTCATCCGTGCCGTCGGCGGCCGGACGAAGGGCGCGAGCAGCACCGCCACCAGGCCGAAGCGCAGCGCCATGAAGGCCAGCGGAGGCATCTCCTGAAGCCCGATCTTGCCGATCGGGAAGTTCACGCCCCAGAGCACCATGACCAGAAGCGCTGCCGCCGCATGCAGCGGCCTCACCGGGCAAGCTCCTCGGCCATGGCCGCCAGCTCGAGCCAGCGCTCCTCGGCGGCCGCCTGCTCGTTCCGGGCGGCGGCAAGCCGGGTGGTGGCCGCCTCGAAGCCTGCCGGGTCGCGGCTGTAGAATCCCGGGTCGGAGAGCGCCGTCTCCAGCTTCGCGATCTCGGCGGCCAGGCTCTCGATGCGGCCCGGGAGCTGGTCCAGCTCCCTCTGGTCCTTGTAGCTCAGCTTAGTGGGCGTCTTCGGCTTCTGCGGCTCCTCCTTCCGGCTGCGGGCCGTCTCCGCTGGCTTTTCCGCCGGCCGGGGACGCTGGCGCACATAGTCGCTGTAGCCGCCGACATATTCGGCCACTTCGCCGTTGCCTTCGACCGCTATGGTCGAGGTGACGAGCCGGTCCAGGAAATCCCGGTCGTGGCTGACCAGAAGGATGGTGCCGGAATAGTCGCCGAGGACGTCCTCCAGGAGGTCCAGGGTGTCCATGTCGAGATCGTTGGTGGGCTCGTCCAGCACCAGCAGGTTGCTCGGCCTGGCGAACAGCCGCGCAAGCAGCAGCCGGTTGCGCTCGCCGCCTGACAGACTCCGGACCGGGCTTTCCAGGCGCGAAGGATCGAAGAGGAAATCGCGCAGATAGCTCGCGATATGCTTGAAGGTCCCGCCGACCGCGATCTGGTCGCCGCCCTCCGGCAGCAGGACCGACCGGACGGTCGCGTCGGGCAGCAGGCTTTCGCGGGTCTGGTCCAGATAGGCGATCTCCAGCCCCTGTCCCAGGCGCAGGCTGCCCCTATCGGGTTCGAGCTGGCCGGTCAGCAGCTTGACCAGGGTGCTTTTGCCGGCGCCGTTCGGCCCGATGATGCCGACCCGGTCGCCGCGCAGGATGCGCGTGGAGAAGTCCCGGACGATGGTGCGTTCGCCCGACGGGCCGGGATAGCTCTTGGCGAGGTTCCGGGCTTCTATGACCATCGTGCCGCCGCGTCCCGCCTCGGCCGGGTCCAGCCTGGCCACGCCCTGGACCGCCGGGCGCTCGCGGCGCTCGGCCCGGAGCTGCTGCAGCGCCCGCATGCGACCCATGTTGCGCCGGCGTCGGGCGGAAATGCCCTCGCGCGCCCACCGGGTCTCGGACGCGATCTTCCGGTCCAGCCGCTGGCGTTCCTTCTCCTCCTCGGCGAAAGTTTCCTCCACCCAGGATTCGAATTTGTCGAAGCCGGCATCGAGTGTCCGCAGCCGGCCGCGGTCCAGCCAGACCAGCCGGCGGGCGAGCGCGGTGAGGAACGCCCGGTCGTGGCTGATCATGAGAAGCGCGCCCCGGTAGGAGCGCAGCTCGTCCTCCAGCCATTCGATGGTCGGAAGATCCAGGTGGTTCGTGGGCTCGTCGAGGAGCAGGACTTCCGGCTCGCCGACCAGGGCCCGGGCCAGGGCCGCCCGGCGCGCCTCGCCGCCGGACAGGGCGGACGGGTCGCGCCGGCCGTCCAGCTTCAGCCGGTCCAGCACCGCCTCGACCCGGTACTGCTCGGTCTCGGCGGCGCCGGGCTCCCCGGCCGGGAGCCCCGAGGCGACATAGGTCTCGATCCGATCGAAGCCTTCCAGGTCGGGCTCCTGCGGGAGATAGCCGATGCGCGTCCCCGGCTGTACGAAGCGCTCGCCGGCATCGGGCTCGATGCGCCCGGCCATCAGGTTGAGAAAGGTGGATTTCCCGCTGCCGTTCCGGCCGACAAGGCAAGTCTTCTCACCGGCGGTGAGGGCGAGATCGACGGATTCGAAGAGCGGGCGACCGCCGAATCCGATCGTGGCGCCGCGCAGCGCGAGAAGGGGGGGAAGGGAAGCCATGGAACCGAATCGGGTCAGGAGACAAGGACGGCAACTATGGGCGAACGGATCACCGATGACGAGAGGGCAGATCGCAGCCCGGCATACGCCTCGAAGGCGCCGGTCACTTCATGCCGCGCTCCCGGGCGATGCGGTCATAGGCGGCGTTGATCGAGGCCATCTTCTGGGTCGCGACCTGCAGGAATTCCTGCGGCAACCCGTCGGCCACCACTCGGTCGGGATGCATCTCGCGGCTCATCCGGCGCCAGGCGGCCTTGATCTCTTCGTTGGTGGCGTCGCGATCCACCCCCAGGATGTAGTAGGGATCGGCCGAATCGGGGCCGGCTTCCTCTGCCCTCATCCGGTCGAACTCCGCGTCGCTGAAGCCGAAGATCCCGGCGACCGTGCGTAGGAACTCCACCTCCTTCTCGTTCAGCTTCCCGTCCGCCTGGGCGATGTGGAACAGGCAGGAAAGCAGATCCTCGAGCACCGCCGGCCGGTCCTTGAACATCCCGGCGATCTGGCGGGCGTAGTGCTCGAAACCGGCGCTGTCGCGGCGGGCGAGGTTGAACACGCGCCCGACATTCTCGAGCTCGCCCGGCGGCACGTGGAAGACCTGGCGGAAGGCCGTCACCTCGTCCTGGGTCACGTGGCCGTCGGCCTTGGCCATCTTGGCGCCCAGGGCGATGACCCCGATCGTGAAGGCAATCTTCCGGGTGTTGTCCGGCTCCTCGGCCGGCGTGAGCGCCATGGCGTCGTCGGCGATCATGTCCATGCCGTGGCCGACGGCCGCCCCGATCAGCGCGCCCAGCGGCCCTCCCAGGGCGAAGCCGGCCGCACCTCCGACGATTTTGCCCCAGATGCTCATGTATGGACTGTCGGATCCGCCCCCCGCGCCAGCAAGATACCGCCCCGGCGCGAAGGCCGAGGTCAGGGCAGCAACATAACCGTCTCCAGGGATGCATCCAACTGCAACGATCGGACCGCGGCGTTCCTGCCGGATGCGTTCGGCCAGCCGCGGGATCCCGGGCAAGGAGCGGGGGTGAGGGAATCCTGCCATGTCGCCCTCGAGAAAGGGAGCATCGCCATCCGGGGCAACAGCGCAGGCGGAGCAGCGGTTCCGAGTCAGAGCCCGGTGTCGCACCACCGGTCTTCGGCGTAGTCGAAATAGCGCCGGACCGCGTGTCCGTCCCAGTGATACTTGAGATGCTTCGCCTGCACCGGCAGCCCGACGGCCTTGGGGCGGAAGGCAGCGACGCAATGCCCGCCGGGACGCCGGACGCTGGGATAGACGATCCCGTTGCTGCCGGCGTCGCGCAGGGCGCCGGCAAGGCGCCGGCCTGCCGAATAGTCGTCGGGATCCAGGACCAGGCTCCGCTCGGGCTCCGGAAGGCGCGAGGCGTCGTGGAAGGACCGGTCGATCCGGCAGACCAGGACGCGCATGTCCTCATAGCGCGGGCCGTCATCCGAATCGCGGGCGAACCTTCCGAAATGATAGGCGGTCTCGGCAACCGCCGTGGCCAGATCGCGGGCTGCGTAATAGACGCCGTAGCTGCCGTCCGAGAAACGCGATCCGGCAGGGTTGACGTGGGTGAAGGCCGCCATGACGTAGCCCGCACCGGGGCCGGTCACCCGGTCTTCCGGCGGTACCAGCCGGATCTCGCCGATCTCGTCGCGCAGCCGGGGATTGGTCATCATCTCGGCCTCGATCAGCGCGTCGCGGACGGCCGGATCGGGCGAGATCCTCTCGAACAGGTCGATCGGCGGATATCGCGTGGCGATGATCCGGGTTGCTGTGGCCCAGCTCACCCGCCGCACCGGCGGGGTCAGGACCATGGCGCGCGGGCGGCGTCCAGATAGGCGCGGACGGCAGCCAGGTCCGTCACGTCCCCTGCGCTCATCCGTTCCAGCGGCGTCTGCCCGTTGAAATGGCGATTGGGCTTTCGCGGCCAGAGATCGGCCTGGGTCGGATCGCTGTAGAGGATCTGAAGCGCCTTGTAGATGCCGGCGACATAGCCGATGCGGCGCACCGTATCCATCGGGACCGACGTGCTCTCGCCGCGCTTCCACTTGAAGAAGGTGCGCTCCGGCGGGTCGCCCAGGATGCGGCGGGCCTGCGCATTGTCGGCACCCCACCGTTCCATGATCCCGAAGAAGCCCACGAGCAGCGGGCCCGTCTGTTCCGGGCGGAACTGCGACCGGACCCGGGTCCGGCTCTGGGGAAGTGCGGCTGGGGCGGCCATGGGCTCAGATCCCGTCATTTCTGCCTATGGGCAGAATATGGGCCCAAAGCTGCCGATCGGCAAGGGGAGTCAACTTGCCCCCGGACCGACCTTGCCGATTCCCGGCAGGTCGACCGCGAGTTCCATCGGATCCATGCCCAGGCTCAATCCGAACAGCGTCACCTTGACGCCGTCCTCGATCCCGACGGTCAGTCCGAACAGGCCCGCGATCGAAATCTGAAAGCCGGTCCCGCTGGGGCTGCGGGCCCAGAAGGTCCAGGGGCCGAGATAGTCCTTGCCCACGGCCGTGGCCGGAAGGTCCAGGCGAAGCTCGGGGACCTCGCGTCCGATATGCGCCGTGAAGGTGTTGCTGTTGGGGCCGGGCCAGACACGGTAGGTTTCGGCGAAGGGATAGCTGGCGGCCGCCGCTTCGATCCGGGGGATCAGGCGGGCCGCCTTCTCGCCCCGGAGATCGACATAGACCTCCGGATCATGGCCGAACCATTGGCGGTCCGCGCCCCGGTTGCTGATCGAGATCGCCGGTTGGCCCCGGAAGACGCGCCATCCGATCACCTCGTAGACGGTATAGTCGGGCGCATTCTCCGGCTTGACCGCGATCCAGGTATGGACGGCAAAGGCGCCGCGCCAATTGAATGCGCGGGCGCCATAGACCTGGATCACGGCCTCCCGCGTAGTCCCGGGGTCGGGAGCGAGCCCCGTCGGCCTCCGGCTGGCTTCCGACAGGCGCAGGCCCAGATCGATCTGTCCGCTGGCCAGGAGATAGGTCGGCCCGGCGAGCAGGGCGGCAAGGATGCCGAGAAGGGTCGCGAGGGAGAAGATGACGGGTTTCATCGGCGGCAATCATCATCATGGGTCATGCCGACGCAAAGGGGAAGAGGCGGCTTTCCCGATCGGCATCGACGATGTTGACGATCCGGCGGCGGCTCGTCTTGACTGCGGGACCGCGCCTTACCGGAACGATCCTTCATGTCAGCACATCACGAACCCGACTCCGTTTCCGAAAATGCCCGGTGGCAGTTCTGGATCGATCGCGGCGGGACCTTCACCGACGTGGTCGCCCGCCGTCCGGACGGCCGGCTCGTCACCCACAAGCTTCTGTCCGAGAATCCCGAGCGCTATGCCGATGCCGCCCTGCAGGGGATCCGGGACCTGCTGGGCGTGCCACCGGGCGGGCGGATCCCCGCCGAGCGCATCGAGGCGGTGAAGATGGGGACGACCGTCGCCACCAACGCGCTTCTGGAGCGCAAGGGCGAGCGGACGCTCCTCGTGATCAACGAAGGCTTTCGGGATGCGCTTCGGCTGGCCTACCAGGCCCGGCCGCGGCTCTTCGACCGGAATATCGTCCTGCCGGAGCTTCTCTACGAACGCGTGGTCGAGGTGGCCGGGCGCGTCACCGCCGAGGGCGAGGAACTGGTCGGGCTCGACGCGGCCGCGGCGCGGGCCGGGCTGGAGGCGGCGTTCGCGGACGGGATCCGGGCCTGCGCCATCGTCTTCATGCATGGCTACCGCTACCCGGCGCATGAGGCGGCGGTGGCCGCGATCGCCCGGGAGATCGGCTTCACCCAGATTTCGACCTCCCATGAGACGAGCCCGCTCATCAAGCTGATCGGCCGCGGCGACACGACGGTGGTCGACGCCTATCTCTCGCCGATCCTGAGGCGTTACGTGGACCGGGTCGCGGGAGAGTTGGGCGGGACCCGGCTGATGTTCATGCAGTCGAACGGCGGGCTCACCGATGCGCGGCTGTTCCAGGGCAAGGACTCGATCCTGTCCGGGCCCGCGGGCGGCATCGTCGGCGCCGCACGGGTGGCCGAGCTGGCGGGGTTCGACCGGATCATCGGCTTCGACATGGGCGGCACCTCGACCGATGTGAGCCATTATGCCGGAGAGTTCGAGCGCACCTTCGAAACCCATGTGGCGGGGGTGCGGATGCGGGCGCCGATGATGCAGATCCACACCGTCGCGGCCGGCGGCGGTTCGATCTGCAGCTTCGACGGCGCCCGCTTCAGGGTCGGCCCGGAAAGCGCGGGCGCCAATCCCGGCCCGGCCTGCTACCGCCGGGGCGGGCCGCTGACCGTCACCGACTGCAACGTGATGCTGGGCAAGCTGCAGCCCGACTTCTTCCCGGCCGTCTTCGGCCCCGATGGCGACCAGAAGCTGGATGCCGGCATCGTCCGGGAGAAGTTCGAGGCCCTGGCGGCAGAGATCGAGCGGGCGACCGGCGACCGGCGCGACCCGATGGAGGTCGCCTCGGGCTTCCTGCGGATCGCGATCGACAACATGGCCAACGCGATCAAGCAGATCTCCGTCCAGCGCGGGCACGACGTCACGCGCTATGCGCTGGTCAGCTTCGGCGGGGCCGGCGGGCAGCACGCGTGCCTCGTGGCCGACGCGCTGGGGATGACCACGGTCCTGCTTCACCCCTATGCGGGCGTCCTGTCGGCCTACGGGATGGGCCTCGCCGACATCCGCGCCCTCCGCGAAAAGTCGGTCGAGCGGCCGCTCGATCCCTCATCCATGGAGGAGGCGCGCCGGATTCTCGATGCGCTGGCCGCCGATGCCGCCGGGGAGCTGCGCGCGCAGGGGGTAGAGGACTTCCGGGTCCTGCGCCGGGTCCACCTGAAGTACCAGGGAACCGACACCGCCCTGATCGTCCAGGAAGGCCCGATCGGGGAGATGCGGGCGGCCTTCGAAGAGGCCCATCGCCGGCAGTTCGGCTTCGTTATGGCGGGCAAGGAGCTTGCCGTCGAAAGCGTCTCAGTCGAGGCGGTGGGCGGCGGGTACGCGGCCACGGAAGAGCCGATCGACGCCGCGCCGGAGGCGCACGGTACGCCGTCCCCCATCGCCCGTGTCGAAACCTTCATGGCGGGAGAGCGGCACGACACGCCGGTCTACGACCGCGACCGCCTGCGCCCGGGGGATCGCGTGGACGGCCCGGCGATCATCCGGGAGGCCACGGCGACGACGGTGATCGAGCCGGGCTGGCAGGCCCGGCTCACCCCGCTCAACCATCTGGTCCTGCGCCGGGTCGTGCCGCTGCCGGCCCGGGTCGCCGTCGGGACCAGCGTCGATCCGGTGATGCTGGAGGTCTTCAACAATCTGTTCATGTCGATCGCCGAGCAGATGGGCGTGACGCTCCAGAACACGGCCTATTCGGTGAACATCAAGGAGCGGCTGGACTTCTCCTGCGCCGTCTTCGACCGGGACGGCAACCTGGTCGCGAACGCGCCGCACATGCCGGTGCATCTCGGCTCGATGGGGATGAGCGTTCGCCAGATCATCGGCAAGCGCGCTGGCCGGATGAAGCCCGGCGACGTCTACATGCTGAACGATCCCTACAATGGCGGGACGCATCTGCCGGACATCACCGTGATCACTCCCGTCTTCGACGAGGCCGGGGAAGAGGTGCTGTTCTATGTCGCGAGCCGTGGACATCATGCGGATGTCGGCGGGCTGACCCCCGGCTCGATGCCGCCGGACAGCCTCACGATCGAGGACGAGGGCGTCCTCATCGACGACTTCCTCCTGGTGTCCGAAGGCCGGTTCCTGGAGGACGAGGTCCGGCGGCTTCTGGCCTCCGCGCGCCATCCGGCCCGCAATCCGGTGCAGAACATCGGCGACTTGAAAGCCCAGCTCGCCGCCAACGAAAGAGGCGTCCAGGAACTTCGCCGCATGGTCGCGATGTTCGGGCTGGACGTCGTTCAGGCCTATATGGGCCATGTGCGGGACAATGCCGAGGAGCAGGTCCGGCGGGTGATCGGTGCGCTGAAGCCCGGGAGATTCGTCCAGCCGCTCGACAACGGGGCGGAAATCCACGTCGCCATCAGCATCGACCGCGAACGGCGCAGCGCCGTCATCGATTTCGCCGGCACCTCCGCGCAGCTCGACAGCAACTTCAATGCGCCTTCGGCCGTGGTGCGGGCGGCGGTGCTTTACGTCTTCCGGACGCTGGTCGACGACGACATCCCCTTGAACGACGGCTGCCTGAAACCGATCGAGATCCGCATTCCCCGGGGCTCGATGCTGGCCCCGGACCATCCCCGCGCGGTCGTGGCCGGCAATGTCGAAACCTCGCAGGCGGTGACCAATGCGCTCTACGGGGCGCTCGGCGTGATGGCGGCGGCCCAGGGGACGATGAACAACTTCACCTTCGGCAACGATCGCTACCAGTACTACGAGACGATCTGCGGCGGTGCCGGCGCCGGGCCCGATTTCGACGGCTGCTCGGGCGTCCATACCCATATGACCAATTCCCGCCTGACCGATCCCGAAGTGCTGGAGCTGCGTTTCCCGGTGCTGCTGGAAAGGTTCGAGCTGCGGCGCGGCAGCGGCGGCGCCGGCCGCCATCGGGGCGGGGACGGAACCGTCCGCGCGGTCCGGTTCCGCGAGGAGATGACGGCCGCGATCCTGGCCAACAACCGGCGGATCCGGCCCTATGGCCTTGCCGGAGGCGAGCCGGGCGCCCCGGGGCGCACCACGGTGATCAGGGCCGATGGCAGCCGGGAGATCCTGGGGTCGACGGCCAAGACGGCGATGCGCCCGGGTGACGTCTTCGTCATCGAAACGCCCGGCGGCGGCGGCTTCGGTCCACCGTCCGAACGGGATCCGCACCACCGCCGGAATTGAGCCCGGATTGCCGAGGACGCGAAAGTGATTCATTTGTTGCGACGATTTCGCCGCTTGATCGGGACCGGAGTTCGCGGCAAGTCTTCACGCCATCGGAGTTCGATTTCTGGAGGCAGAAAAGGTGAGTGTTAGCGATCAGGCGGCGCGGGACGGCGGACGCCTTTTCATTCCCGCGCTGGGCGGGCTTTATTCCAGCCTGGACACCTTCGCCTTCACGCTCCTCCGCGTGATCTGCGGCGCGGCGCTGGTCACGCATGGATACGGAAAGATCCTGGATCCGTTTGGCGCCGTCGGCATGGTCGAAGGGCTGGGCTTCTATCCGGGCGTCTTCTGGTCGCCCCTGCTGTCCTGCACCGAGTTCTTCGGCGGCATTCTCATCGCGATCGGGCTCCTGACCCGTCCGGCGGCGGTCGCGGCGACGATCGTCCTGCTGGTGACCGTCTACTTCCATTGGATCGTTTTGGGCCAGGGCTATGGCGGCGCGGAGAAGTCGATCCTGTGGGCGGCGATGATGTTCTTCTTCGTGGTCAAGGGTGCCGGGCGCGTCTCGGTCGACCGTCTGATCGGCCGGGAGTTCTAGCCGCCGGCTTCGGCGCCGGTCAGCGCCTTCCCGCTATCGGGGCGCTCGGCGCGGGACGGACCCCGCCGATCGCCCTCGTGATGGTTTCCGCCGCGTCCAGAACCCGGGGGCCGAACTCGGCCGCGCGCTCGGCCGTCAGCCGCACCGTGGGTCCGGAGACCGATATCCCGCCGATCGGTTCGCCATGGACCCCGTGGATCGCGGCGGCGACGCAGCGCATCCCGAGATTGCTTTCCTCGTCGTCGATCGACCAGCCCCGCTCGCGGATCGATGCCAGGTCAGCGAGCAGCGCGTCCGGCGCCACCAGCGTTTTCGGCGTGAAGCGCCGAAGATGGCCGGCGCGGAGCAGTTCCTCCACCCGTTCCGGCGGCCGGGCAGCGAGAACCGCCTTGCCGATCCCCGAGGCGTGCAGCGGACTTCGCGTCCCCGGCCGGAAGAACGCCCTGATCGGTTCGTGGGTCTCGATCTGGCTCACGAAGACGACGCAGGTCTCTTCGGCAACGGCCAAGTTGGCGGTCTCGCCACAGCAGGCCATCAGGTCATGCATCACGGTGCGGCCGATTTCCAGCAGCTTGTGCCGGTGCAGGAAGGCGGATCCGATCCGGAACGTCTCCACTCCGATGAACCAGAGCTGGCGCGTTTCCTCGAACTCGACCATTCCGTGCCCGTGCAGGGTGGTCAGCATCCGGTAGACGGTCGACGGCGCGAGGCCCGCTGCGGCCGCGATCTCGGTCAGCGACAGCCCGTTGCCGTGGGCGACCAACTGCAGCAGCCGGACGGCCCGGTCCAGCGACTGAACGGTGCCCGCTTCGCCGTTCTCGCGGTAGAGGCGCGGTCGCCCGCGCTGTCGCTTCTCCTGCCGATTCAAGCCGCCTCCTTTCCGCCGCGGCGATCCAGGGCGACCCTGATCCCCAAGTCGATCCGGCATCTTCAGGCAATGGAAAAATCAAATCGGTTTCAGATCAGCAATCTATCTTATTTTTCATATGGCAGAATATTTTTCTGAAAAAATTGAGCGTCGGAGACCCTTGGGCGCATACTCCAGATCGGCAGCAAGCACCCGAAAGCCGGAAGGGAGGGCAGCCGTGGCAAGAATGCGAGCCGTCGACGCAGCGGTCCTGGTTCTGGAGAAGGAGGGCGTCCCATGCGCTTTCGGCGTCCCCGGGGCTGCTATCAATCCGCTCTATTCGGCGATCCGAGCCCGCGGGTCGATCCGGCACATCCTCGCCCGCCATGTCGAAGGCGCCTCGCATATGGCGGAGGGCTTTACCCGGGCGCGGCATGGCAATATCGGCGTGTGCATCGGCACGTCGGGTCCGGCGGGCACGGACATGATCACGGGCCTCTATTCCGCCTCCGCGGATTCGATCCCCATCCTCTGCATCACCGGCCAGGCGCCACGGGCCCGGCTGACCAAGGAGGACTTCCAGGCCGTGGACATCGCGGCGATCGCAGCCCCCGTGACCAAATGGGCGGTTACGGTGATGGAGCCCTATCTCGTGCCGATGGCGTTGCAGAAGGCCTTCCATCTCATGCGGTCGGGTCGACCGGGACCGGTGCTGATCGACCTGCCCCTCGACGTGCAGCTGGGCGAGATCGAGTTCGACATCGACACCTATGAGCCGCTTCCCGTCTACAAGCCGGCGGCGACGCGCGCCCAGATCGAAAAGGCTATGGCCATGCTCGATGCCGCGGACCGGCCGGTGATCGTTGCGGGCGGCGGCATCATCAATGCGGACGCCAGCGACGAGCTGGTGGCCTTCGCCGAGACGACCGGAATACCGGTCATCCCGACCCTGATGGGGTGGGGCTCGATCCCCGACGACCACGACCTGATGGCCGGCATGTGCGGTCTGCAGACCAGTCACCGCTACGGCAACGCGACCATGCTGGCCGCGGACTTCGTCCTGGGGATCGGCAACCGCTGGGCGAACCGCCATACCGGGTCGATCGACAAGTATACGGCCGGGCGGAGCTTCATCCATGTGGACATCGAGCCGACGCAGATCGGCCGCGTCTTCGCGCCCGACTACGGCATCGTCTCGGACGCCAAGGCGGCGCTGCGGCTGTTCGTGGAGGTCGCCCGCGAATGGAAGGCGCAAGGCCGCCTCAAGGACCGGTCCGCCTGGGCGGCGGAATGTCTCCGCCGCAAACGGACCATGCAGCGCCGGACCCATTTCGACCAGGTCCCGCTGAAGCCCCAGCGCGTCTACCAGGAGATGAACGAGGCATTCGACCGGGACACCTGCTACGTCACGACGATCGGCTTGTCCCAGATCGCCGGCGCACAGTTCCTGCGCGTCTATCACCCGCGCAACTGGATCAATTGCGGCCAGGCCGGGCCCCTGGGCTGGACCCTGCCGGCGGCGCTGGGGGTCCGCGCCGCGTTGCCGGACAAGAAGATCGTCGCCTTGTCGGGCGACTACGATTTCCAGTTCCTGATCGAGGAGTTGGCGGTCGGCGCCCAGCACAAGCTGCCCTATCTCCATGTCGTGGTGAACAACGCTTATCTGGGCCTGATTCGCCAGGCGCAGCGCGCCTTCGGCATGGATTTCGAGGTCAGCCTGGCATTCGAGAACGTCAACCGTACGGTTTCGGACGGCGCCGGGGGCTACGGCGTCGATCATGTGGCCGTGGCTGAAGGGCTTGGCTGCAAGGCGATCCGGGTCACGAGCCCGAACGAGTTCAAGGAGGCGTTCGCCCGGGCCGAGGCGCTCATGAACGAGCATCAGGTGCCGGTGGTGATAGAGTTCATTCTCGAGCGCGTGACCAACATCGCCATGGGCACGGAGATCGACGCGATCAACGAGTTCGAGGAGACCCTGGACCTCGAGCCGGAGGATCGCGCGCTTCAGCCCGCGGAATGAAGGTGAACGCCCGCGCCGGATCCGCCGGACGCGGGGCATCGGGGGGAGGCCGAAGAATGCCGAAATTCGCAGCGAACCTGACCATGCTCTTCAACGAGCTGGGATTTCTGGACCGTTTCGAGGCCGCCGCCCGGGCCGGCTTCAAGGGCGTGGAATATCTTTTCCCCTACGACTTTCCGCCCGATGCCCTGGCGGCCAAACTGTCCGCGCACGGGCTGACCCAGGTCCTGCACAATCTTCCGGCGGGCGATTGGGGCGCGGGCGAACGGGGGATCGCGATCCTGCCGGATCGCCGACAGGAATTCCGCGACGGCGTCGCCCGGGCGATCACCTATGCCAGGACGCTGGGCTGTGGGCAGGTGAACTGCCTGGCCGGGATCGCGCCGGCCGGGGCGGATCCGGCGCTTCTGCGCCGGACCTTCGTCGAGAATCTGAAATTCGCGGCCGATGCGCTCGGGGCGGAGGGCATCCGCCTGCTCATCGAGCCGATCAATACCCGCGACATCCCCGGCTTCTTCCTGACCCGCACCGCCGAGGCGCTTTCGATCATCGACGAGACCGGGTCGGACAACGTCTTCCTGCAGTACGACATCTACCACATGCAGATCATGGAAGGGGATCTCGCCCGGACGATCGAGCAGAACCTCGGCCGGATCCGCCACATTCAGCTTGCCGACAATCCGGGGCGGCACGAACCCGGCACCGGCGAGATCAACTATCCCTTCCTGTTCCGGCACATCGACGCCCTCGGTTACGATGGCTGGATAGGCTGCGAGTACAAGCCCGAACGTTCTACCGAGGACGGGCTCGACTGGCTGCGCAGGGCCGCGACCGACAACGCCGACGTCGCTGCGTAGCGCCGGCCGGGCCAAGGCAGAAGAAGGGAGGAGACATGGAGAAGATCGGCTTCATCGGGCTTGGGATCATGGGCGCCCCGATGGCAGGGCATCTTTTGGACGCGGGATATGAAGTCACCACGTCCACGCATCGCCGCCAGCCCCAGGACTGGCTGGTCGAGAAGGGGATCAGGACCGCACCGACCATGAGGGCGGTCGCGGAAGCCAGCGACATCGTCATCACCATGGTCCCCGACACGCCGCAGGTCGAGGAGGTGCTGTTCTCCGGCGACGGCGTCGCAGCCGGGCTTTCGCCGGGCAAGCTCGTCATCGACATGAGTTCGATCTCGCCGATCGCGACCAAGGAGTTCGCCGCCCGCATCGGAGAGCTGGGCTGCGCCTATCTGGACGCGCCGGTGTCGGGCGGCGAGGTCGGAGCCAAGGCGGCGTCCCTGACCATCATGGTCGGCGGCAGCGAGGAGGCGTTCGCCCGCGCCCGCCCCGTGTTCGAAAAGATGGGCAAGAACATCACCCTCGTCGGTGAGAACGGCGTCGGGCAGACGACCAAGGTCGCCAACCAGATCGTCGTGGCCCTGACGATCGAGGCCGTGGCCGAGGCGCTTGTTTTCGCGTCGAAGGCGGGCGCCGACCCGGCCAAGGTGCGCCAGGCGCTCATGGGCGGGCTGGCTTCGTCGCGGATCCTCGAAGTCCATGGCGAGCGGATGATCAAGCGGACCTTCCAGCCCGGATTCCGCATCGAGCTGCACCAGAAGGACCTGAACCTGGCGCTCCAGGGCGCGAAAGCGCTCGGCCTCTCGTTGCCCAATACGGCAACCACCCAGGAGCTGTTCAACGCCTGCGCAGCCCATGGCGGCAAGGGCGAGGATCATTCCGCGCTGGTTCGGGCGCTGGAAATCATGGCGAACCACCAGGTGGCGACGGCAGGGAACCCTTCGTGAGCCCGGGTTGCCGGGCGGCGCCTCCGTCCTCCCGCTAAGGGAAGGAGGCGTCGTCGGGCGCTTTGGCTCCCACATGGCGGAACGGGGGCCATGAGGCCGGCCCCCGTCCGCGTCCGTGGCCCGCGTCAGGCCACGGCCTTCAGGTCCTTCGCGACCGCCTTGCCCTTGTCCTCGGCAGCCTTCACGAGCTTGCCGCAGGTGTCCACCGCCTGGAAAAGCGGCTTCATTTCCTTGTCGGTGGGCTTGGCGCCGCCGCCCTTCACATGGGCCTCCAGGCCGTCGCTGAGGAAGGCGGCGCCCTTTTTCAGCGCCTTCATGCTCTCCCCGGCCGCTTTGAAGGCGGCGCTGGCGATTTTGCCGTTGCCGCCCTTGATGGCCGCCGCGGCCTCGTCGAGGTTGGCGATCACCACTTCGTAGCTCTTCTTGACCTCGCCCATATATTTGTTGACCACGCGGACATCGACCAGGCGGGCGTACATCTCCTTCACCGCCTTCTTCTTGTTGAAGTCGAGTCCCGACATCACGGTCTTCATCTGCGATTCCAGGAAGGCCTTGGCCGTGCCCTTGCGCACGGCATCCTTGATCTCCCGCAGGCTCTTCTCGGTCGCAGTATACTTGGCCTCCATGTCTTTCTGCGTCTTGTCGATCAAGGCCTGGGACTTCGAGTCGATGCCGAACTTCGCCTTGAAGTCGCGCTTCTTCAGATCCTTCTCGGTTTCCTTGATCAGGCTGTCGAGCTTCACTAGCTCGGCCTACAGCAGGCGGATCGTCTTGGCCTCGGCGTCGTATGCCTTCTGGAGATCCTTGACGAGGCTTTCTGCCCCCGCATAGGCGGCCTTGACCGTCTTCTCCCCGGCAAAGTCCTTGTAGTCCTTGCCCGGGCGGCCCTTGTCGATCAGCTTAGCGATCTCCAGGCTGATCTCGTCCACGCCGGCGCCGATGAGTTCCTGCAGCTTCGGGATGTTGAGGTTCTGAAGGTCATCCAGCTCCTCGAGGAGGCGATCCAACCGGCTCTGGACCACCTTATAATCCTTGGTCAGCATGTCGAGATACTTGGACATATGCTTCCCCTCCGTGACGCGGCGCTCCCTGCGCGGTTCACGCTTCCTGCGATCGGAACGGTCAGCGCTCCGGACTGGGCCGGCAACTTAAAATTGCAATCATGTCGTCCAAGCATCGCTTTTCGGCCACGGCGAATGCCGGGAAGCAGGACCCTACCGGGGGCGATGTCCCCGGTCTACTCGCCGTCCGGGATCGCCGGCACGTCGCGAATTTCCACCCTGGTTTCGAGCGTGTTTCCGACGGTGCAGACGCGATGAGCTTCCGCGACCAGCGCTTCTCGTTCGGCTGCCGTGAAATCGCCTTCGATGTCAAAGGCGCAGTCGAAGCCTGCGATGCGGGAAGGTGCATCCGGCGCCTTTTCGTGCCGCACCTCGACATTCACGGAAACCAGCCGGTCCTGCCATCCGAAGGTCCTTGCCGCGATCCGCACGCTGAGCGCAAGGCACCCGGCAAGGGCGGCGTCCATGAGCTCCAGCGGCGTCATCCCGCTCTCGCGGGCGGACCCCGCAAGCTCCATGGAGGCGCCGGAGCGTGCGGTCACCTTTCCCTGCCCCTTTCCGGGAAGCGAAGCTCCAACGACGCTCGACCGCTTGACGATGTTGACCATGGCCGCTCACTCGAACCGACGGGGCAGGGGGGCATTGCCGCCCTGCCGATGCGAAGGCCGCCAACATAGGAGACCGGGCCGGGAGGCGCAACGGATGCCCGGGGCCATCTGCTCCGCCCGCATGGGCTGTGGACTATGTTCGTCCTCACGACCTAGATTGACGCCCGAGAATTGCTCCTGCCCGCCCCCGGAATGCAGCAGGAAGCACAGTTACGGAAGGAGAAATCAGATGACGGGAACGCGGAAATGGGCCGGCCGGGGCCTCCGGCTTTCGGCCATGGCCGCAATGCTTGCGTTCGCCGGACTTGCCGGCGCCCAGGCGCAGGAAACGGACCCGGCCGCGGTGATCCGGATCGGCTCGCTCTACGAGCCGCAGAACCTCGACAACACGGCCGGCGCGGGCCAGGGTATCAACGAGGCCTTCAACGGCAATGTCTATGAAGGTCTGTTCCAACTGACCGACGCCGGCACCGTCGAGCCGAAGCTCGTCAGCGACTACACGGTGAGCGAGGACGGGCTTACCTACATCTTCACTTTGCAGCCCAACGTCTCGTTCCATTCCGGCGATCCGCTGACCGCGGCGGATGTCAAGTACAGCATCGAGCGGGTGACGGCGGAAACGTCCAAGAGTTCGCGCAAGAGCAGCCTGTCCACCATCACCAGCATCGAGACGCCGGATGACCGGACGGTGGTGGTCCGCCTTTCCAAGCGGTCCATCTCGCTGCCCTACAACCTGACCTATGTCTGGATCGTCAACGACGCGGCTCAGGACCTGACCTCGACCGCGGACGGGACCGGGCCCTACAAGCTCGAGGCCTGGCGCCGCGGCTCCAGCCTGAGTCTGACGCCCTTCGAAGGATATTGGGGTGAGAAGCCGGCCAATGGCGGGGTCGTCTTCAACTACTTCACCGAGGCCACGGCGCTCAACAACGCGCTCCTGACCGGCGCGGTCGACATCATCACCAGCGTGCAGAGCCCGGATTCCCTTGCCCAGTTCCAGGGCAACCCGTCCTTCGTCGTGACGGAAGGGCACTCGACCACCAAGGAGGTGCTGGCGTTCAACGATCGGGTCGCGCCCTTCGACAATGTCAAGGTGCGCAAGGCGGTCACGCGCGCCATCGACCGGGAGCGGCTCCTGTCCCTGATCTGGGGCGAATACGGTTCGCTCATCGGCTCGTTCGTGCCGCCGACGGATCCCTGGTACATCGACCTGACCGGGGTCGACCCTTACGATCCGGAAAGCGCCAAGCAGCTTCTGGCCGAGGCGGGTTACGGCGACGGCTTCACGTTCACGCTCGACACGCCGAACTACGATCCGCACCCGATCGTCGCCCAGTTCGTGCAGGGCGAGCTTGCGAAGGTGGGCATCACGGTCGACATCAACATCATCACCGCCAACGAGTGGTACACCAAGATCTACCAGGCGCGTGACTTCGAGGCGACGCTGCAGGAACATGTGAACCACCGCGACATCGTCTTCTACGGCAACCCCGATTTCTACTGGGGCTACAACAATCCGGAGGTCGTGGAACTGATCGCCTCCTCCGAGACCAGCGCCAGCGAAGAGGAGCAGGTCGAAAAGCTTAAGCAGGCGAACCGCATCATCGCCGAAGACGCGGCCAGCACCTGGCTTTATCTCTATCCTCAGATCGTGGTATCGAGCGCCTCCGTCAGCGGGTACCCGATCAACGGTCTGAACTCGCAGTTCTTCGCATACGATATCGTGAAGCGCGCGGAGTAGCCGGCAAGGCGAGCCGCGGAAGGAGGGGCCCATCCTCGCTTACATCGTCCGTCGGCTCGCCATCCTTTTCTTCTCGCTTCTGGGGGCCTGCGTCGTTCTGTTCGTCCTGCTGCGGCTCCTGCCCGGGGATCCCGCAAACGCGCTGATCTCGGTAGGCGCCGACGCAGCTCAGATCGCCGCCGCGCGGCGGCAGGTGGGATCGGACCTGCCGCTGGCGCAGCAATTCGTCCATTTCGTCGTCAGCCTGGCCCGCTTCGACCTGGGCACGTCCTTCGTCAGCCGCACATCGGTGCTGCAGGAGATCATGGCGCGGCTGACGGTGACGCTGCCCCTGACGCTCATGTCCTTCGGGCTTGCCTTCCTCATCGCCGTGCCGTTGGGGATCGTCGCGGCGGTGAAGGCCGACCGCTGGTACGGGGCCGCCATTTCCGTCGTATCGCAGCTCGGGATCGCCATCCCGGTCTTCTGGGTCGGGATCCTTCTCGTCACCCTCTTCGCCGTCAGATTGCAGCTCTTCCCCTCCGGGGGCTTTCCGCCCCAGGGCTGGGACGCGCCGCTCCAGGCGCTGCGGACGCTCTTCCTCCCGATCCTCACCATCGCGATCGTCATGTCCGCCTCGCTGCTGCGCTATGTGCGCTCGGCGACGCAGGACGTGCTGGGCAGCGATTATCTCCGCACCGCCCGCGCGCTCGGCTCCGGCTTCGCCGAGGCGCTGGTCCGGCATGGCGTCCGGAACGGCGCCGTGCCGGTGGTCTCGATCCTCGGCATCGAACTGGCGACGACGCTGCTGGGTGCCGTGGTGGTGGAGCGCGTCTTTGCCCTGCCCGGGCTCGGCTCCATGCTGCTGCTGGCGATCGAGCAGCGGGATTATCCGAACATACAGGGCGTGCTCTTCATCTCGACGCTTCTCGTCCTGCTGATCGGCTTCTTCGCCGATCTGACGCAGCGGTGGATCGATCCGCGCCTGCGCGAGCATTCCAGGAGGAACGGGTCATGACGCTGGTCGCCGGGCCGGAAACCGCGCCGGTCAGCCGCCGCACGCCACGCTCGCTCACCTTCAGCGTCGGGCTGGCGCTGGTCGGGCTTCATGTCGCCGTGGCGCTCCTGACGCTCGTCTGGACGCCCTACGAGCCGACGGGCATGGCCGGAGGCCGGCTCGAGGCGCCGTCCTGGGTACACTGGGCCGGCACGGATAGGCTCGGCCGCGATCTGTTCACCCAGATCATGATCGGGTCCCGCATCGCGCTCACCGTCGGCGCGGGGGCCGTTGCTATCGCGGCGGCGATCGGCGTCACCCTGGGCGTTCTTGCCGCCTTCGCGACGCGCGCGCTCGACGACGCGCTTGCCGCGACCTTCGACATCCTCATTGCGTTCCCGACGCTCCTCCTCGCGATGCTGGTGGTCGCGGCCACGGACTCCGCAAGCCTCTTCTCGGCGATCCTGGCCCTCGGCATCGCCATCTCCGCGATCGTGGCGCGGCTCACGCGCATCGTGGCCAAGCGCGTATTGGCCATGGATTACATCACGGCGGCCCGGACCGCCGGTTCCTCCTGGCCCAGCATTGTCTTCCGCCACCTGATGCCGAATATCTGGCCGATCCTTTCGGTCAACTTCGCCCTGCAGTTCGGGCTGGCGGTGATTGCGGAGGCGTCGCTCTCCTATCTCGGCCTCGGTGCGCCGCCGCCCAATCCCTCGTGGGGACGGCTGCTGCAGGAAGCGCAGGGCACCGTCTATACGGCGCCGTTCGGCGCCGTCGCTCCCGGCATCGCGCTGGTGTCGCTCGTCATCGGCATGAATCTCCTGGCCGACGGGCTGCGGGACATCGGCGACCCGACGCGGAGGCGCAGCCGATGACGGCACTGCTCGAAATAAGCGGGCTCACCTTGCGTGCAGGCGGGCAGGCGCTGGTCTCGGATCTGTCCCTGAGGGTCGAGCCGGGTGCCCGGGTCGGACTGATCGGGGAGTCGGGATCGGGCAAGTCGCTGACGGCGCTCGCCGCGGTCGGGCTTCTGCCGCCCGAGATCCGGGCCGAAGGCTCGGTCATGCTCGACGGCCGGCAGGTGGTGGGGGCGCGAGAAGAGACGCTGGTCGAACTTCGCGGCCGGGCCGCCGCCTTCGTCTTCCAGGAACCGCTGACCGCCCTCGATCCGCTGATGAAGGTCGGGCGGCAGATCGGCGAACCTCTTGCCCGCCGCTACCGGCGGGAGGGAAGATCGCCAGGGCGGCGCGAGATCGCGCGGAAGGTGCGAGAGCTGCTGGAACGGGTTTCCCTGCCGGACGTCGACCGCGTCGCCCGCGCCTATCCGTTCGAGATTTCCGGCGGGCAGCGCCAAAGGGTGGCGATCGCCATGGCGCTGGCATGCCGCCCCCGGCTGCTCATCGCGGACGAGCCGACGACCGCGCTCGACGTCACCACCCAGTCGGAGATTCTCGACCTGCTGTCCGATCTCGTGCGGGAGGAGGGCATGGCCCTGCTCTTCATCAGCCATGACCTGCCGGTGGTGGCGCGGGTCGCGGAGGAGGTAACCGTCCTGCGCCACGGCGCCGTGGTCGAGCAGGGGCCGGCCAGGACCGTGCTGCGCGATCCGGCCCATCCCTATACGAAGATGCTGGTCGAAGCCGCCGCCGCATTCGACCGCGCCCTGGAGCCGGCGCGATGAGCCTGATTTCGGTCGAGTCCGTCTCCTTCGGCTATGGCCGGTCGCAGTCGGTGCTGCACGAGGCGTCGTTCAAGCTGCGCGCCGGCGTCAATGTCGGCCTGGTGGGCGAATCCGGCTCGGGCAAGTCGACGATGCTCCGGCTGCTGCTCGGCCTTGCAAGGCCGGAGTCCGGCGTCATCCGTTACGGCGAGGACGTACTGGACCCGCGCGACCGGGGCTTCATGCGCCGCTATCGCCGCGCCGTGCAGGCGGTCTTCCAGGATCCCTATTCCTCGCTCGATCCCCGTCAAAAGGTGGAGGACATCGTCGCCGAGCCGCTGCGGGCCCTGCGCATTCCGGGTCCGCACCGCCCGGTGATCGAAGCCGCCCTCGCCGATGTCGGGCTGCCGGCGGACGCGATCTCGCGCTATCCGCACGAGTTTTCCGGGGGACAGCGCCAGCGCATCGCGATCGCGCGGGCCATCGTGGCGCGCCCGCAGTTCATTCTGGCGGACGAAGCCGTCAGCGCGCTCGACCTCTCGACGCGCATCCGCATCGTCGACCTGCTCAAGGATCTGTCGAAGACCATGACGATCCTCTTGGTCTCGCACGATCTCGCAGTGGTCGCCGCGCTGTGCGAGGAGATCATCGTCCTTGAGAAGGGACGGATCGTCGAGAGCGGGCGCACCGCCGACATCCTGAAGCAGCCGCAGCACCCCTATACCCGGAAGCTGCTGGCAAGCGTGCCGCGCATGCCGGCATAGGCTGCGGCCGGATCGGCCGGGCAGGGCAAAGGCTTCACCCGCCCGCTCGCCGCCATCCGGTGAGGGCGAGCCGGGCCGTGCCGCAGGCTGCGTCCTGGCTTGCGGCCTCGATGAAGGGGACGCCGAGGACCCGACGGCGGATCGCGGTCCAGGGCGCGTTCGCGGCGCCCCGGCCGACCGACCGCATGGTCGCCAGCTCCGGCCCGCCCAGCTCCGCCAGTCGGGCATAGCCCTGCCGTTCGATCGCGGCCATGCCTTCGAGAAGCCCCTGGAAGAAGATCGCGTCGTCGGCCGGACGGGGGGTGAGGCGCGGGGCGAAGTTCCGATCGTTGACCGGGAAACGCTCCCCGGGCGAGGCCAGGGGATAGTAGTCCAGCCCGGTCGGGTGATCCGGATCGATGTGCGTCTCCAGGGCAGCCATCTCCTTGTCGTCGAAGAACTCCCTCAAGACCGCGCCGCCCGTGTTCGATGCGCCCCCGGCCAGCCATAGGTCCCCCAGCCGGTGGCTGTAGATGCCGTAATCGGGCGCGAAAATCGGCCGGGAGCAGAGAAGCTTGACGACCAGGGTGGAGCCGAGCGAGGTGACGCCGTCGCCCACCCGGTCGGCACCGGTGGCGAGAAAGGCGGCGCAGCCGTCGGTCGTTCCCGCCATGACCGACGCGTCCGCCGGAAGCCCCAGGCTTGCGGCGAGATCCGGACGCATCCGGCCGATCATTGTACCCGGCTCGACGACCTCCGGCAGCAGCTCCCGGCGGACCTGGAGATCGTCCAGCCAGGACGGCCACACCCGGGCGACCGGGTCGTAGCCGGTCTTCAGGGCGTTGTTCTCGTCGCTCATGCCGAACCGTCCGGTCAGCATGCCCGCGATCCAGTCCGCCTGATGCAGTGCGAAGGCGGCGCCGGGCGTATCCTGCAGCCACAGCAGCCGCGCCAGCGCCGATCCGGAGCCGAGTGCGGCGCTTCCGGCCGGTGCGGCCGACGCGATGCGGCCCGCCTCCTCGACGCAGGCGGCGTCGTTGTAGAGACGCGCCGGACCCAGCGGCCGCCCCTCGGCGTCCGCGACCAGCACGGTGCCGGAGGTTCCGTCGACGGCGAGCGCCCGGACCGACGCCAGTGCGCCCGCCGCCGACAGCCGCCGCAGCACCGAGACTGTCGCCTGCCACCAGATCCCGGGCATCTGGGTGACCGAGGCGCCGTCGCGCCGGGCCGGCGGCAGTCTTTCGTCGGCGCCGGCCACCACCGTCCCGTCCTCCTTCATGATGACGGCGCGCACCCCGGACGTGCCGATGTCTATGCCGAGAAATGTGGGATCCGTTGTCATTCTGCGCCGGCTCCGGAAACGTCGAGCGGACGGACGTGTGCCCGCACACTACGGCCGGCCAGCCAGGCGCGGAAGCGGGATTTCTCGTCCTCCGTCAGATGCAGCCCGTGCTTGGTCCTGCGCTCCAGGATGTCGTCCGCGTCCAGCGCCCATTCGCGCTCCAGCAGATGGACCGCCTCCCGCTCGTAGAAGCAGCCGCCGAAGTGCTGGCCCAGATCGTCAAGGCAGCCGGCGTCGCCCAGGACCTCTCCCATCCTGGTGCCGTAGAGCCTTGCATAGTGGCGGGCGAGGCGAAGCGGCAGCCACGGGAGCCGGGCGTGCACGTCGGCGAGAAAGGCGTCGAAATCGGCCCCCGGCATGTCGCCGCCGGGAAGGCTCGCGCCGGAGGTCCAGGCGCTGCCCATCGAAGGTAGGTACGGAGACAGACGGTTGAGCGCGTGCTCGGCCAGCTTGCGATAGGTCGTGATCTTCCCGCCGTAGACCGACAGCACCGGGGGCTGCGCCGGATCCGGCCAGGCGGGATCGATGTCGAAGGCATAGTCCCGGGTCACGGCCGAGGGATTGTCCGCCTGGTCGTCATAGAGTGGGCGCACGCCGGAGAAGCGGTGGACGATGTCGTCAGGGGCCAGCTGCCATTTGAAGTACCGGTTCAGGACCGAAAGCAGGTAGTCGATCTCGGCCGCGTCGACGCAGGCCTCCTCGGGACGGCCTTCCTGCGGAATGTCCGTTGTTCCGATCAGCGCGAAGCGGTCCTCGTACGGATTGACGAAGATGACCCGGCGGTCGTCGTTCTGCAGAAGATACGAGTTCTCGCCCCGCCAGAACTTGGGCACGACCAGATGGCTGCCCTTGACCAGGCGGACGCGCCGGGTGGACCTTGCGGCCGGAATGCCGGCCAGCACCTCCTGCACCCAGGGGCCGGCGGCATTGACGACGGCGCGGGCCGGCACCGTCTGCCGCAGGCCGGTGCGCCGGTCCTCGATCACGACCCGCCAGAGCCCGTTCTCCCGTTGCGCCTCGGCGCAACGGGTGCGCGGTAGGATGACCGCGCCGCGGTTCCGCGCGTCGAGGGCGTTCAGCACGACCAGCCGCGCGTCGTCTACCCAGCAGTCGGAATATTCGAAGGCCTTCCGGAAGCCGGGCTTGAGGGCGGCGCCCTCCGGATCGCGGGCGAGGTCGAGCACTCTCGTCCCCGGCAGGCGCCTGCGTCCGCCGAGATTGTCGTAGAGGAACAGGCCCAGCCGGATCAGCCATTGCGGCCGCTGCTCCGGCGTGTGCGGAAGCACGAAGCGCATCGGCCAGATGATGTGCGGGGCGGCCTGTAGCAGCACCTCGCGTTCGATCAGCGCCTCCCGCACCAGGCGAAATTCGCGGTATTCCAGATAGCGCAGGCCGCCATGGATCAGCTTGCCGCTTCGCGACGACGTCCCCTCGGCGAGATCGCCCTGCTCGCACAGCATCACCTTGAGGCCGCGGCCCGCGGCATCGCGGGCTATGCCCGTGCCGTTGATTCCGCCGCCGACGACCAGAAGATCGAATGCCTCCTCCGGTCGCGTGGCCGGGAAGGGGGGCCGGGGGTCCATCGATACCCTCCTCTTCAGGCCGCGTCGGCCTTGGCCCGCGGCCCGTAATCCTTGAAGCGTTCTATCACGTTGCCGATCTCCTCGTCGGTCAGGAGGTTTGGACCGCCGATCATGAGGGAGAGCACGTATTGGCGGGCCAATGTCTCCAGTTCGACCGCCAGCCACATCGCCTTCTTCAGGCTGTCGCCCGTGGCGATCATGCCGTGATTGGCAAGGAGACAGCACGAACGCCCTTCCAGGGCCTGCAGCGCGTTGCGCGACAGCTCCTCCGTCCCGTAGGTCGCGTAAGGGGCGCAGCGGACGTTCGGGCCGCCCGCGACGGCGATCATGTAGTGGAGGGCCGGGATCTCCATCCCGCGGATCGCCAGCACCGTGCAATAGGTCGGATGGGCGTGGACGACCGCGTTCACCTCGGGCCGCGACCGCATGATGTCCCGGTGGAACCGCCACTCGGACGACGGCCGGATCTCCCCGTCATAGGTTCCGTCCATGCGCAGGAACACGATGTCGTCGGGCGACATCTCGTCATAGGGAAGGCCGCTCGGGCTGATCAGCAGCCCGTCCTTCCAGCGGGCGCTGACGTTTCCCGACGTCCCCTGGTTGATCCGAAGCTCGTTCATCCTGCGGCACGAGGCGACGATTTCGTCCCGGACCGCGCGTTCCTTGCTCTTCATGGAATCTCCTCGTGCAGGTCAGGCGGGATTGAGGGCGGGTTCTCCGGCCAGGTGACGCCGCACCTCCTCGGCCATCATGGCGGCGGCGTTCCGGATCGTGGCGATCGAGGCGCCGGCGACATGCGGCGTCAGCGTCACGTTGTCGAGCTTGAGGAGCGGCCAGCCCGGCGGGGCCGGTTCGATCGCGAAGGTCTCGAGCATCGCCCCGGCCAGATGCCGCGTCGCCAGGGCCTCGTAGAGCGCGTCGTAGTCGACCATCGGTCCGCGGGCCGTGTTGATGAAGTAGGATCCGCGGCGCATGCGCGCGAACTGGCGCGCGCCGATGAAGCCGGTCGTCTCGGGCGTGACGCGGGCGTGCAGGGTGACGACGTCGGATCGCTCCAGAAGGCTGTCCAGATCCGTCTGTTCGACGCCGTCCCGCCGGTCCTGTTCCGAAAGGTCCACATAGGGGTCGCAGACGACGAGGCGGCAGCCGAACGGTTTCAGAAGCCGCACGACCCGCGTCCCGATATGGCCGTAGCCGATGATGCCGACCGTCATCTCCGAAAGCTCCCGCCCGGTCACGTCGGCGCGGTAGAGGTCGCCGCGCCAGATGCCCTGCCGCAGCGCCTCGTGGCCGGCACGGATGAGCCTGGTTTCGGCTAGGATGGCGCCGACCGTGAATTCGGCAACCGCGCTCGCGTTGCGCCCCGGTGCGTTCACGACCTTCACTCCCCGGTCGCGCGCGGCCGAAAGGTCTATGTTCACGGGGCCCCCGCGGGAAACGGCGATCATCTCCAGGCCGGCCAGGCGGTCCAGCATCTGCCGGGTGACCGGCGCCAGATGATTGATCAGGATAGAGGCATCGCCGATGAAGGACGCGATCCGGTCCGGCTCGCCCATATACTCCTTCAGCCCTTCCAGCCCCTTGCCGTCCTTGTAGCCGTGGTGCATCGGCTCGTCCGGCCAGGGCAGTTCCATCGTCCGGATGTCGAACGCGGCCGATCCTTCCAGGGCTTCCAGGGCCGCGCGGAAGAAGTCGGGGCGCATGAAGCGGTCGCCGATAACGGCAATCGATATCGTCATCTGAACTCCCTTCGAATGGCGGCAAGACGGCGCCAGTGGGGCCGGTCGGCCGTCCTGAGATCCCGGTAGAGCCCGAACAGCTCGTCATAGAGCCGGACCAGCGGCGGATCCGGATCGATGGTCGCGCCCAGCGTAGGGTCGACCCAGGTCCGGCATGCGGCCGCCAGGTCGGGATAGAAACCCGTCGCGACCGCGGCCATCATCGCGGCGCCGGCGGCGCCGGCCTCCTCCTGCGAGCTCTCCCGGATCGGAATGCCGAGAACGCTGGCGAGGATCGTCTTGAGCGACCGGCTCCTTGCCGCGCCGCCGGCGATGCGGATCTCCTCCGGGCGGTGACCCATCGCCGCGTAGCAGTCCCGCGCCGCGAAACCCAGCCCTTCATAGACGCCGCGGACCAGATCGAGATATCCCGTCCCGAGGCAGAGCCCGAAGAGCTGGGCGCGGGCGTGGACGTCGCAGAACGGGCCGCGCTCGCCCGCCTCGTCGATATAGGGGTGGTAGAGGACGGCGCCGGGCCGGGCCTCAAGCACCTGCCGGTCGATGGTCTTGAGCGCCTGGTGACGGCTGACCTCCACCCCCAGCATGCCCGCAGCCTCGATCCCCATCCGGACGATCCAGTCGATATTGAGGGTCGCGGCCATGTTCGACTGCATCTGGACCACGTGCCCCGGCATGGGAAACGGCACCGTGTAGCCGATCGGCTCCTCGCCCAGGGTGACCGCCTCGGGCCGCGGGAAAAGACGCATATGCATGCCGGTGCTGCCGATGATCGAACAGCCGACGTTCCGGCCCGGTTCGAACAGCCCGCCGCCCAGCCCGGTGCAGAGCACGTCCAGGAAGCCGAGGGACACGGGCGTTCCGGCGCGCAGGCCCGTCGCTTCGGCCGCCTCCGCCGTGAGGGCGTCCGTCTCGGCCGTGCCGTCGACCGGCTCCGGCAGCAGGCGGGCAAGCGCGGCAATGCCCAGCGCGTCCAGGATTTCGGGCGCATAAGCCCGTGTCCGGAAATCGCCGAAGGTGAAGATCCCTTCGGAGACATCCGTCGCCCGCCGGCCGGTCATCCGGAAATAGATCCAGTCCTTGCAGTGGAAGGCCGTTGCGGCCCGCTCCAGGACCTCCGGCCGGTTCCGGTGAAGCCAGGCGAGCTGCGCGCCCTGCTGGCAGGCGTTCAGGCCGCAGCCGGTGATCGCATGGGTGCGGGCGGCAACCCCCGACCGGACGAATTCCTCGACCAGCGCGGCGGCACGGGAGTCGAGCCAGACCCAGGCCGGGGCCACCGGCTCTCCGCCCCCGTCGACGAGCCAGGTGCCGTCGCCCTGTCCCGTGACGGCGATCGCTGCGGTCCGAGCCGGCAGGTCGGGGACGGCGCCGACCAGCTCGCGCAGGACGTGGCAGACATCCTTCCAGGTTCGGCCCATGTCCTGCTCGGCCGCGCCGTCGGGCCCACGGATGATGCTGTTCGGCGCCGCCGCCGCGCCGAGCTGCCGGCCGTCGCATCCGAAGGCGACCGCCTTGATGACCGAGGTTCCGGCATCCAGGCCGATGATGATCTCCCGCGTCATGGACCGGCCTCCTGAAGGCCGTGGAACAGCGCGCGCCCGTCCTCGGCATCGAAGAGGTTAATGGCCGCTGCGGGCAGATCGACGGCGATCGTTCCGTCCGCCCCGCCGGGCACCGGATCGGGCGTCACCGCCGTCAGCAGGCAGCCGCCGATGTCGATGCCGATATGGCTCTGGTCGCCGAGCCAGCGGTTCGAGAGCACCGTGCCGGAAAGGTCGCCGGTTCCGAGCCTGACCTTGTGCGGACGGATCCCGAAATGGACCTGCTGGCCGGGCGTCAGACGCTCGTGAAGGGCGGGCGCCGCATCGGCCGGTGGCAGCGGGACCCGGAAGGCGGCGGCGCCGGCGGCACTCTGGACGGCGATCGCCGGGCCGCCTCCGTCGGCCACGATTTCGGCCGGGTAGAGATTCATCGGCGGCTCACCGATGAAGCCGGCGACGAACAGGTTGGCCGGGCGGTCCCTGAGCTCCGCCGGCGTGCCGAACTGCTGCAGCACGCCCTGCTCCATGACCGCGATGCGGTCGGCAAGCGCGACCGCTTCGGTCTGGTCGTGGGTGACGAAGACGGTCGTCATCCGCCGACCGGTCAGCCAGTCCTTGATGCGGGCGCGCAGGATGGCGCGAAGCTGCGGTTCCAGCTGGGACATCGGCTCGTCCAGCAGGTGCAGGTCGGCATCGCGGATGAGGGCCCGCGCCAGGCTGGTTCGCTGCTGCTGGCCGGACGAGATGGTCGGCGGATACCGGTCCAGGATGTCCGTGATCTCCAGCATCTCCGCTACCTGGCCGACCCGCCGCTCGACCTCCCCCCGGGGATGGCGGCCGCGCAGCAGGGCGAAGCCGATATTCTCGCGCACGCGGAGCGGCGGATAGAGCGCGTAGCCCTCGAAGGCCATGGCGATGTTGCGCCGTGCCGGGGGCAAGCGGTCGATGGCGCGCTCGCCCAGGCGGATGGTCCCGGCCGTCGCGTCCTCGAACCCCGCAATCATGCGCAGGGTGGAGGTCTTGCCGCAGCCCGACGAGCCGAGGAGCCCGACGATCTCGCCGTCGCCGACGGCCATGTCCAGACGGTCGACGGCCAGCACGGGCTCCTTGCCGCGCATCCGGTAGATCTTGGTCACATTGTCCAGTTCCAGGCCCGCCATCGTCGTCCCTCAGATTCGACCGGAAGGAAGGCGCAGGCCCGTGCGGTCATCGAAGACGAGCGCACGGCTCGGGTCGATGCGGGCCCAGACGTCCCGGTGCCCGCGGGGGAAGCGGGCGGCGTCCTCTTCCGGGCAGGTCGCGACGATCTCCTCGCCGTCGCGGTCCTTGAGCAGCAGGAGCGTGCGGACATTGAGCGGCGTGACCGCGTCTAGGACGACCGCGACGGCGTCCGGGATGGGGGCGGGCGCCACCTGCACATGCTCGGGCCGGATGCCGACAAGGCAGGCAGCGCCCGCGTCCGCGGCCGCACCGACAGGGATCCGGGCGCCGAGAAACTCGGTCCAGGCACCGTTCCCGTCGCTTTCGATCCTGCGCCGGAAGAGATTGATGGTGGGGTCGCCGAACAGGCGGGCGACGTCGACGGTCGCAGGCTCGGCATAGACGGTTTCGGGCGGTCCGATCTGCCGGAACGAGCCGCCTTCGAGGACCCCGACGCGCTGGCCGAGGGCCATGGCCTCGCGATAGTCCTGGGTGACGTAGAGGACCGTCGTCTGGAACCGCGCCAGCACCCGGGGCAGTTCGATCCGCATCTCGTAGCGGAGCTTCGCATCGACGTTGCGGAGCGGGTCGTCCAGCAGCAGCACCCCGGGCCGCTGGACGAGCGCGCGGGCGAGGGCCGTCCGCTGCTTCTGCCCGTTCGACAGCTCCCGCGGCGCATGGGTCAGCACATGGTCGATGCGTAGCAGCGCCGCCACTTCCCTGACCTGCGCCCGGATCTCGTCCTCGCTGGCGCCCTTGGCGCGGAGCGGGCTTGCGATGTTGGCGTAGGCGGACATGTGCGGATAGAGGGCGAAGTTCTGGAACGCCATGCCGATGTCGCGCCGGTCCGGCGGCTGCTCCGTGAGATCGACGCCGTCGAGGCGGATTTCGCCCCCGTCCGGCCGGTCGACCCCGGCGATGAGGCGCAGGAGCACGGTCTTGCCGCTGCCGGAAGGGCCGAAGACGGCGACGGTCTCGCCCCGCTCAACCGAGAGGGAGAGGTCCTCCAGGACCGCTTTCCCTTTGAAGCGTCGGGTCAGGTTCCGGATTTCCAGGAAGGCCATGGCGCTCACCCCTTGACCGCGCCGAGGGAGAGCCCCTCGACCAGATAGCGCTGGGCGAGGAGCGCCAGGACCAAGGTCGGCAGCATGGACAGGACCAGCCCGGCGGCAATCTGGCCGTACTGGATGCCGGAGGCGGTGATGAAGGCGAGGGCTCCGACCGTCACCGGCTGCACGTCGGAGGACCCGAGGATCAGGGCGAAGACGAAGTTGTTCCAGGCGAAGATAAAGGCCAGCAGCGCCGCGGCGGCAATTCCCGGCCGGGCCAGCGGAACCGCGATCTTCAGGAAGGTGGCAAGCCAGCCGTGGCCGTCCACCCGGTAGGCATGCTCGATGTCGGGGCTGATGTCCTCGAAATAGCCGCGGACGATCCACAGGATCAGCGGCAGCGTGATCAGCTGGTAGACCCAGACGAGACCGATATAGGTGTCGTAGAGCCCGAGATCCTGGAAATAGAGCAGGAGCGGCAGGAGCACCAGCAGCGGGGGCGCGAAGCGGAAGCTCAGCAGCGTGAAGGCGATGTTCTCGCCCAGGCGGAAGCGGTAGCGGGCGAAGGCGTAGGCGGCCGGTATCCCCAGGAGCAGCGACAGCGCGACCGAGGCGGAGGACAGCACGAGGCTGTTCCAGAGGTTGCGCATGTAGGAGATCTTGAGCGAGCCGACCGCGGTGTCGAGCTGCCCAGTGATCAGGGCGACATAGTTGTCGAGCGTCGGGGTGAAGAACAGGGAGGGCGGGGTCCTCAGGATGTCCGCATTGGTCTGGAAGGACATCAGGACGACCCAGAAGATCGGGAACAGGAAGAACAGCCCGACCAGCGTCAGGAGAACGCCCCGGATCGCCCGGGCGATGGCGGACTGGCGATGGTGCTGCATGGTCCGGCGCCTCCTCTCACGCGGTCCCGTGGGCCCGTTCGCGCAGCTTCAGCCACTGCTTGATGAAGAGGTTGCTGAGCGCGAAGGTCATCGCCCAAAGCACCATCAGAAGCGCTGCGGAGCGGCCGATATTCGTATAGGTGAAGGCCTCGAGGTAGGCCTGGACCTGAAAGACCATGAGCCGATCCCCGGGTCCGCCCTGGGTCATGGCGTAGATGATGTCGAACTGCTGGATCGAATCCAGCATCCGGAACAGCGCCGCCGTGATGATGTAGGGCATCAGCATGGGCAGCGTGATGCGGAAGAAGACGAAGGTCCACGGGACGCCGTCCAGCTCGGCGGCCTCGAAAGGCTGGCGGGGCAGGGCTCTCAGCCCGGCCAGCAGCAGGATCATCATGAAGGGGGTGTAGACCCAGACATCCACCAGCACGACGGTGAAGAGGGCCGATGCGGGCGCCGAGGCCCATTTGAAATCGGGAAAGCCCGCAAGCCCGACGAGATAGCTGAGGATGCCGAAATTCGGGTTGGTCATCAGCTTCCACATGAGCGCCGCGATGGCCGGCGCGATCATGAGCGGCAGGACCAGAAGCACGCTCATCACGTTGTTGACCAGCGTGCGGGGCGCGAGCAGCAGCGCGATCCCCAGCCCCAGGAGCAGCTCGACCGAGACGGTGAGCACCATATAGGCGAGCGAGACCTGAAGCGTGTTCCAGAACGCCGGGTCGCTGAGGAACGCCAGATAGTTCTCGAACCACACGAAGCCGCGGGTGAACGGAAAGGCCAGATTGTAGCGCTGCAGCGAATAGTAGACGGCCGTCCCGAACGGAATGAGGATGCCGATCGTCACGAACAGCGCCGGCAGGCTCAGGAGATAGGGCAGGGCGGAACGCCACCGCCGCCGGCGCGCGCCCTCGGTCCCGATCATCTCCCGGTCCCGCGTCGTCAGAATGGTGCTCTGCATGGCTGTCCTGCTCGCCCGCTGGGGAACGAAGGCGGGTCCGGATCCCGGACCCGCCCATCGGCGTCAGAGCCCGGCCTGGCGCAGCTGGCGGTCGACGCTCTCGGCCAGCTGGTCGAGGCCTTCGTCGACGGGAACCTCGCCCGCGACCATCTTCTGAAGCGAGGCCGCCCATTCCGTCGTCAGGTTGAAGAACAGCGGCTGGGGCGTGAAGTAGATCTTCGAGCCCGGGGCGGAGGCTTCATACTGCTCGAGATATCCCGGGTATCGCTCCGCGATCCGGTTCCGGAACTCCTCGTCCTGCCAGACCGAGGTGCGGACCGGGTTGACGAAGTCCATCTTGCGGGCGCCGAACAGGTCGTGCTCGACGCCGCTTGCCCACTGCATGAAGTACCAGGCGGCTTCCTTCTGGCCGGAGAAGCTGTTCATTGCCAGCGACCAGATCCAGACATTGGGCGTCGGCGCGCTCGCGTTCGGATTGGGCGTGAAGGCCGTGAAGGCGATGTTGCCGGCCTCGTTCGTGCCGCTGTTCTGGAAATAGCCCAGGATGTCGGCGTCGTAGATCATGCCCGAGGCGCCGGCCCCCAGGTCGTTGCCGACCTCGTACCAGGTGTAGGTCGACCAGTTCCGCGGCCCGGATTCCTTGATCATGTCGACCCAAAGCCGGGTGAACTCCTTGCCCTCCGGGCTGTTCATAGAGGCCGTCAGCTTCCCGTCGGCGACGGTGAAGTCCCGGGCTCCGTAGTTCGAGAAGCCGGAGAGATAGCCGGGGTGGATCGTCGCCCAGGAGCGCGATCCGCGCACGCCGATGCCGTAGGGACCGCCCGCGTCCTGGGTGATCCGGCGGGCCTTTTCGATCAGGTCGGGCAGGTTCTCCGGCGGGGTCAGGCTCAGCTGGTCGAAGATGCGCCGGTTGTAGGAGACGGAGTTCAGCTCGAACCCCCACGGGATCGCCCATTGGTGGGCGCCCTCGCCGCCGAGCGGCGCCCCGGGCTGGCCGGACCAGGCGGTCGAGGCGCGCAGGTTCGGCAGCACGTCGTCCCAGGCATAGGCCGGATTGGTCAGTTCCGGATCCTGGATGTATTCGTTGAGGTCGACCAGCCAACCCGCCGGGCCGTACTGCCAGGTCTGATAGGCGCCGGTCATGAAGGCGTCGTACTGGTCCGACCGGGACGACAGCGTCGCCGTGACCTTGTCGAAATAGACGTCTTCGGGGAAGACGTCATAGGTCACCTCCATGCCGGTCAGCGACTTGAAGGCGTCGATGTTGGCGACCATCGCATCCGTATAGGGATGCTTGTTCAGCAGCAGCCGGACGGTCGTTCCTGAGTACTTCTGCCAGTCGAAATCGGCGGCCAGCGCCCTGGAGACGGCGTGGCTCAGGAGATAGTTTGCGGTCGCGGCCGAGACGCCCAGCCCGGCCATTCCGGCCAGAAGCTCGCGCCGGTCCAGCTTCTTTGCGACGAACGCATTGACCAGATCCCTCGCTTTCTCGTGCATTGTTCCCTCCCGATAATAAGGTTGGTGATGCCCGAGGCGGGGCCGGACCGTTCTACTCCGCGGCCAGTCCCTCTCGTTTCTGAGTACGCTTAAGCAATCCTTCCGCTGTCTGTTCGTCTGTCACCAGGATGCGGGCGATGCCACTGCGCAGCACGGCGTCGACCGCCCCGACCTTGCCGTGGCCGCCGGCGATCGCGACCACTTCCTTGCCCTTCAGGTCGTCGAACCCGACGGCGATCGACCGGCGGTTCACGTCCACGTCGACCGGTACGCCGGCATCGTCGACGAAGGTGCCGAGCACCTCGCCCACCGCGCCTGCGGCGCGCAGCTCGGCCAGTTCCTCGCCCGTGATCATGCCGGTCTGCAGCAGATGGGCGTCCTCGGCGACGGTGCCGATGCCGATCATCATGAAGCTCGCGCAGCGGGCCAGGGCGAAGACGTCCTGGAGGCTCTTCTGGGCCAGCAGGACCTCGCGGTCGGCCACGCTGTTGCAGAAGAAGGGGGCGGGCATGAAATAGGCCTCGCCGCCTGCGCGTTCGGCCAGGCGATGGATGACGTCGAAGGGATTGGCCGCGGCGCTCCGGGTCAGGCTGCCCAGCAGCGAGACGAAGCGCACCCGGCGCCGGGGAATGCGGGGCAGATGCTCGACCACCGAGGCCAGCGTCCGGCCGTGGCCCATGCCGACGACCTGGATCTCGGGACGCTCCAGGGCGCCCTGGAGAAGCCGTGCCCCGGCATTGCCGAGCGCGCGGAGGGGCAGGTCGTCCTCACCCAGGGTCGGCGTCACGACGCAGGCGGCAAGGTCGTAGCGGGCGGTGAGGGCGTCTTCCAGGGCGACCCAGCGCGCCGCCCGGCCTTCGACGAAGACGTGGACCAGCCCTTCCTTCTGGGCCCGGGCGATGAGGCGGGTGACCTTAATCCGCGAGATGCCGAGGCGTGCGGCGATCTGCTCCTGCGTGTGACCGCCGACATAGGACAGCCACGCGGCCCGGACCGCGAGATCGAGATCCGTCTCGACCGGGATGAAGGATTTCTCCGGGGCGTCGTGCCGATGCATCGTGAACGAATGTCCATCAGCCGCACAATCGAACAGCAGTATGAGAGTCCCGGGCCGGGGGAGTCAACCTCGCCCGAGGTGTAACTCCCTTTGCCATGACCAGCGGCGCCGATGCCGCATTCAGGTTGCATTTCCTGATGCAGGTCGATATAGATCGACACAGACGACGCTTATCCTTTTCCTTTTACTGAAATCCGCGCCTCTCCCCGCCCGACCGCTCCGCGCGTCAGGCATGTCCGGCCTTTGGCCTTGCGGACGGAGGGGTGAGATGATCGGCGCCCTTCACGGCTACGCTGTCGCGCAGCTTCAGAACGAGCTGTTCATGGCCGGCGCCGGCCTTGGCGTGCTCGGCCTTGCCGCGGCGGTGCTGCGACGTCTCGGGCGGCATCTGGGCTCGCTGCTCCGCTCCCGCCTGATCGTGACAATCACGATCCACGATCGGGACGGGCTGTTCGACTGCGTGGAGCGCTGGCTGCACGCCCATTCCTACGCCGAAACCCGGTGCCGTAACCTGCGCGCGAAGGGCGAACGGAAGGGACGACGGACGATCCTCCTCCTGTCGCCCGGTCCGGGATGGCATTTGCTCCGCCATCGCGGGACGTGGATCGTGCTCCACCGCAAGACAGTCGGCGGGGACGACGATGCCCGTACCCAGCAGGAACACCTCGAGATCCGGGGCCTATGGCGGGACCGGGCCATCTTGCGCGAACTGCTCGAGGAGGCGGCAGACCGGTACGGCCGGACCGATCCCGATGGCGTCGCGGTATTCGCGCCGGATGGCTTCGGGGACTGGCAGCAGATCTCGTGCGTAGCAAGGCGGCCGCTTGCCACCGTCATCCTGCCCGAGGGCGTGGCGGAGGATCTGGTCGCCGATGCGCGCGCCTTCCTGAACGGCCGCGACTGGTACCGCGAACGTGGTCTTCCCTATCGCCGCGGCTACCTGCTTTCGGGACCACCCGGAACGGGCAAGTCGACCCTCGTGCGCGCGATCGCCGGCGCACTCGACCTGGACCTCTGCCTCCTCAGCCTTTCGATGCCCGACCTCAAGGACAGGCTGCTCCAGGAACTCCTGTGCACGGCGCCAAATCCCGCGATCCTGCTTCTGGAAGATGTCGATGCCGCGTTCAAGGGCCGCCGGGCCGACAAGGAGGCGGGCAGTGGCCTCAGCTTTTCCGGGGTTCTCAACGCCTTGGACGGCGTCGCTGCGCAGGAGGGACGGATCCTGTTCATGACGACGAACCATCCCGAACGCCTCGATCCGGCCCTCATCCGGCCGGGACGGATCGACCGCTCGATTCTTCTGGGTCTGTGCGACGAAACGCAGCTTCGGCGGCTCTTCCTCACCTTCTTTCCCGGCGAGGACCTTCTGGCCGCCCGATTTGCGGAAAGGATCGGCGGGGGCGTTGCCTCGCCCGCCTCGGTTCAGGCGCATCTGCTGCTCCACCGCGAGAGCGCGTCCGCCGCCGCCCACGCTCTCTTCGCGGCGACGGCGCCCAAGATCGTCGCAACCGATGCGGACGTGGGCATTGCCCGGTCCATGGCGCCCCTTATCTAGAGGTCCATGGACGAACCATGTCGAATGGAGAGACCGCCGATGCCCAGTTCCCCTTCTGCCATGGCCGCCGTCGCGTTCGGGGTCGGGCTTGCAGCCTGCTCGGGTGCCGATGCGGTCGAGGCGGTGTACGACACGGAGAAGGCCAGGATCCGGGTCGAGACCTTCGCCGACGGCCTGAGCCATCCGTGGGGCTTGGCCTTTCTTCCCGGCGGACGGATGCTGGTGACGGAGCGCGGCGGCAATCTCAGGTTCGTTTCGCCCGAGGGTGAGCTTTCGGAGCCGCTGGCAGGCCTTCCGGAAGTGGATGCCCGCGACCAGGGCGGGCTTCTCGACGTCGCACTAGACCCGGAATTCGAAAGCAACGGGCTGGTCTACATCAGCTATGCCGAGCCCGGCGAGGACGGGAACGGTACGGCCGTCGCGCGCGGGCGGCTCGTCGAAGGCGAGGAACCCGGGCTTGCCGATGTAGAAGTCATCTTCTCGCAGCGCCCGAAGGAAAGAAGCACCAAGCATTTCGGCTCGCGGCTGGTGTTCGACGGCTCAGGCCACCTCTTCGTCACCTTGGGCGAGCGCTCGAACGAGGCCTTCCGGGAGCAGGCCCAGGACCTCGATTCCCACCTGGGCAAGATCGTCAGGATCAATCCCGACGGATCCGTGCCGGAGGACAATCCCTTCTTCGGCCGGGACGACGCCCTGCCGGAGATCTGGTCCTATGGCCACCGGAACGTGCAGGGCGCGGCCCTCCATCCCGAGACCGGGGCCTTGTGGATCAACGAGCACAGGCCGCGGGGCGGGGATGAGATCAATATTCCGGAGCCGGGCCGGAATTATGGCTGGCCCGTTGTCTCTTACGGGGTCAACTACAGCGGCACTCCAGTCGGGACGGGCGAGCCTGAAGCCGAGGGGATGGTCGGCCCGATCCATTACTGGACGCCCTCGATCGGGCCGTCGGGCATGGCCTTCTACACGGCCGATGCGATTCCGGGCTGGCAGGGCAGCCTGTTCGTGGGCGGACTCGCCATCCCGAAGCTCGTCCGGCTGGAACTCGATGGGCAGAGCGTGACCGCGGAAGAAGCCCTGCTGGCTGATCTGGATCTGCGGATCCGCGACGTCCGGCAGGGGCCGGACGGGGCGCTCTACCTCCTGACCGACGAGGATGACGGCGAGATCCTCCGCATCACCGCCGCGACCGGGGAATGACCGGGTCGGGACGGCGCGGGCTCACCGGCATTCGGAGCTTGCGAGCCGGCGGCCGGTGACGTCGGCCACATATGCCTCGAACTGGTCGGGGCGGGCGCCGATCAGGGAATGGAAGCGGCTGTTGCGGATGGCGCAGTAGCGGTCCGTCGCGAAACGGTTGAGGACGCCGCTCTCCTCGTTCGCGAGAGCGGTGCGGTAGCTGTCGTAGAGGAAGCGCCCGTCGCCCCGGCCGGAGAAATACCGCATGAGCGTCTCTTCCGACCGCCGCAGGATATCCGCATGCCGGGCCGTGAACTCCCGGTATTTCCGGTAGGTCTCCGGGTCGTCGTACCGATCGGCGCAGGCGAGGCTTGCCTGCATCAGCTCGGTATGAAGCCGCAGGACGGTCTCGGCCGTCGCTTCCGCCCCCGTCAGGCAGGCTCCCCCGACCGGATTGCCGACCGACCGGTCCAGGGCCCGCAGCCGCTCCGCGGCCTCGTTCCGGGTCGCCGGGGGACGGTCTGCCGCCATCCGGACCCGGTCCTCCATGCCCGGCCCGCCGGTCGCGTCCGCCGACGCGACCGGCGCCGGAGCAGCGGCGATGGCCAGAAGCAGGACCGCAAGCAGGGGAGGGCGCATCGGGATCCTCTTCGCAGGCGGCGACGCCAGACGATAACACCGGGCTTCGGCCATTGTTGCGGACGCCCCGGCCGGCGAGGGGCGGAGCTTGTCGCCCCTGACCCGCGCCGCTAAGGTTAGCGCCGCCAATTTCCCCCCGACTGACCGGTCTGACCGAAGAACCCGCCATGGTCGCGCAACCCGCCCTCCGTTCCGTCGCGCCGGATGCCCTCGAGAAGGCGCTGGCCGAACTCCGCCCGCTTCTGGGCGACCGCCTGTCGCTGTCCCCGGCCGTTCGCGAGCAGCACGGCCGGGACGAGAGCTATCACCACACGGCCGCGCCCGATGCCGTGGCCTTTGTCCAGTCAACGGAGGAGGCGGCGGCTGTCGTCAAGGCGTGCGCGGCGCATGGCGTTCCGATCGTGCCCTTCGGGACGGGGACCTCGCTGGAGGGGGGCGTGGCCGCCCTTGCAGGTGGGATCACGATCGATCTCTCCGGCATGAAGCGCGTGCTTCGCGTCTCGGCCGAGGATCTGGACTGCACGGTCGAGGCCGGGGTCACGCGCAAGCAGCTGAACGAGTATCTGCGGGATACCGGACTCTTCTTCCCGATCGATCCCGGCGCGGACGCCTCTCTGGGGGGCATGGCTGCGACCCGGGCATCGGGCACGAACGCGGTCCGCTACGGGACGATGCGGGAGAACGTGCTGGGCCTGACGGTCGTGCTGGCCGACGGGCGGATCATCCGGACCGGTACCCGCGCCCGGAAGTCGGCGGCGGGCTACGATCTGACCCGTCTCTTCGTCGGTTCGGAGGGCACGCTCGGCGTGATCACCGAGGTGACGCTGCGGCTGCACGGCATTCCGGAGGCGGTGTCCTCGGCCGTGTGCCCGTTCCCGACCATCGCGGATGCGGTCAACACCGTGATCGCGACGATCCAGGCCGGCGTTCCGGTGGCGCGGATCGAGCTTCTGGACAGCGCGGCGATCGATGCCGTGAACCGCTATTCCAAGCTGGACTACGAGGTCGCGCCGACCCTGTTCTTCGAGTTTCACGGCACCGCGCGCGGCGTGGAGGAACAGGCGGAAATGGTGTCGACCATCGCGAGCGAGTTCGGCGGGCATGCGTTCCGCTGGGCGACGCAGCCGGAGGAGCGGTCCAGACTGTGGCAGGCGCGCCATGACGCCTATTACGCGCAACTGGCGCTCCGGCCCGGCTCGCGCGGCATGGCGACGGACGTATGCGTGCCGATCTCGCGGCTGGCCGACTGTATCGAGGAAACCCTGGCCGAAGTCCGGGAAGCCGGGCTGCTGGCGCCGCTCATGGGCCATGTCGGCGACGGGAACTTCCACCTCTGCTACGTCCTCGACCCGAACGACGAGGCCGAGATCGCCCGCGCGCAGGAGCTGCATGGGCGCATGGTGCGCCGCGCCATCGCCATGGGCGGCACCTCGACGGGCGAGCACGGAATCGGCCAGGGCAAGATGGAGTTCCTCGAGATCGAGCATGGGGAAGCGGTCGAGGTCATGCGTCTCCTCAAGCGGACGCTGGATCCGCAGAACATCATGAATCCCGGTAAGGTACTGCGGGTCTGACGTCGGACGTCCCGAAATGTCGGCCCGTTAGAGAATAGGGGCTTCCGCCCGGACGGCGTTCCGGGCAAAAGCAGCCCTGCAAGATCAGGCATCGAGGAAGGCCTACCAATATGAACAAATCAATGGTCGGCGCCGCTTTCGGGGCGGCGCTTCTGTCCCTGACGCCCGGCGCGGCCGTTCAGGCGCAGGATCTCGTGATCCCGGCAGAGCCCGAGGAAGGCACCTTCCGCATCGGCACGCAGCCCTGGCTCGGCTACGGCCAGTGGCACGTGGCGGAGGCGAAGGATCTTTTCCGGGCCAATGGGCTCGACGACGTCGAACTGGTCAACTTCACCTCGGACGCCGACGTCAACGCGGCGCTGGCGAGCGGCCAGCTCGAGGGTGCGGCCATCGCGACCCACACGGCGATGGCGATGGCGGCGGCGGGGCTGCCGATCCGGATCGTGATGCTGCTCGACGTCAGCACCACGGCCGACGCCATCATCGTCGACGGATCGGTCGGCTCGGTCGCCGATCTCAAGGGGCGGCAGGTCGCCTATGAGGAGGGCACGACCAGCGACATCCTTCTGAACTACGCGCTAGCGCAGAACGGCATGAGCGTCGCCGATATCGAGCGCGTGCCGATGCCGGCCGCCGATGCCGGAAGTGCACTGATCGGCGGCCGGGTGCCGGTCGCGGTCACCTACGAGCCCTATCTGACCATGGCCCAGGCCCAGAACCCCGAGGTCAAGGTGCTGTTCACCGCCGGCGAGGAGCCGGGCCTGGTGAGCGACGTCTTCGTCGTGCGGGAGGAGATCCTGGAGGAGCGTCCGGGTCAGGTCGTCGCGCTGTTGCGCGCCTGGGACCAGGCGCTTGCCGCCTATGAGGCGGACGTGACGGAAGGCCGCGCCATCATCTCCGAAGCGGTCGGCGCCTCGCCGGAGGAGCTGGAAACCGCGTTCGACGGCGTGGAGTTCTACTCGCTCGCCGCCAACAAGGAACAGCTTCCGGGCGCCTTCGCCGCCCAGGTGGCGCCCGCGGTCGAGGCTGCGGCGATGCAGGCCGGCATCCTGACCGAGGAGGTCGATCTCCAGGCGCTGATCGACGGCAGATGGGTCGATGCCGCGGCGCAGTGACGCTCGCGGCCAGGGGCTTTTCCGGCTGACCGCGCGGCTTACCCCCGCGCGGTTCGTCGCCATCTCCTGCGTCGTGTTCGCCGGGCTGCTGGCGGTCTGGTGGGGGGTGACGGCGAGCGGCCTGGTGAAGCCCTTGTTCCTGCCCGGGCCCGACCGCGTCTTCGCCCGGCTGGCCGATCTTGCCGCCAGCGGTCAGCTTTGGGAGGACGCCGGGGTCAGCATCTACCGGATCATGGTGGGATTCCTGATCGCGACGGTGCTGGCCGTCCCGATCGGGGTCCTGATCGGCTGCTATCGGGCCTGGGAAGCGATCATCGAGCCGGTCGTCGACTTCGTTCGCTACATGCCCGTCGTCGCTTTCGTGCCGCTGACCATCCTGTGGGCGGGCACGGGCGACGGCCAGAAGTTCCTGATCATCTGGATCGGCACCTTCTTCCAGCAGGTGCTGCTGATCATGGACAACGTGAAGCGCGTGCCGTGGGATTTCGTCAATGTCGGGCGGACCCTGGAGCTGAAGGAGCGGGAGATCCTGGCGCGCATCGTCGTCCCGGCGGCGCTGCCCGGCATCTGGGATTCGCTGCGTATCAGCCTGGGATGGGCGTGGACCTGGCTGGTCCTGGCGGAGCTGGTCGCCGCGACCTCTGGGCTCGGCTACCGGATCGTGACCGCCCAGCGCTTCTTCCAGACCGAGACGATCATCGGCTACATCCTGGTCCTGGGCCTGTTCGGGCTGGTCACCGACCAGGCCATGAAGGCGATCGCCAAGCGTCTGTTCCGGTATGCGGAGGCACGCCGATGACCCAGCCGAAGCTTTCCGTTTCGGGTCTGACCAAGACCTTCGCCCGCGGCAGCGAGCGGATCCGTGTCCTCGACGGCATCGACCTCGAGATCGCCGAGAACGAGTTCGTTTCCCTGGTCGGAACGTCGGGCTGCGGCAAGAGCACGCTGCTTTCGATCGTTGCCGGGCTGGAGGATCACGATACGGGCAGCGTCCTCGTCGACGGGCAGCCGGTCGAGGGGCCGGGCAGGGACCGGGGCGTCGTGTTCCAGAGCTACACCCTGTTTCCCTGGCTGACGGCCCGGCAGAACGTGGAATTCGCGCTGAGGGCGGCGGGGCTCAAGGGCGCGGATCTTCGCGACCGTGCGCTGGAGCATCTGGCGCTGGTTGGGCTGGAGCGTTTCGCCGACGCCCATCCGAACCAGCTTTCGGGCGGGATGAAGCAGCGCGTCGCGATTGCCCGGGCGCTCTCCTACCGGCCGAAGATCCTGCTGATGGACGAACCGTTCGGGGCGCTCGACGCGCTCACCCGCCACCACATGCAGGAACTCCTCACCCGCGTCTGGGAACGGCACCGGCTGACCGTCCTGTTCATCACCCATGACGTCGAGGAGGCCGTCTATCTTTCCGACCGGGTCGCGGTGATGAGCAATCAGCCCGGCCGGATCAAGGAGATCGTGCCGATCACGCTTGACCGGCCGCGCCCCTACGACATCACCTCGACGCCTGAATTCATGGCACTGCACCGGCGCGTCCTGGCCAGCATCCGCGAGGAGTCGATCCGTATCGCCCAGATGGACGACGCGATCGGGTAGGCGATCTAGAGCACCTTGCCCTCGAACGGATTCCGGCCGTGGCGGTCCTCGATCTCGATGACCCAGAGGTCGGGGTCGCGGGTGACCGCGCGGGCGATGGTGGCGTCGGCGTCGGCTTCGCTCATGAAGTCGCCCTTCGCAGCCGGCAGCCAGGCAAGTCTCCCGTCCAGGTCGCGCACCTGCGAGAGGACGCGGCAGCCCTTCTCCAGCTGGTTCAGCTTCACCATTACGGTGCCGCCGTGCGGGTCCCCCTTGTGGGCCACGGTCACCGGAATGCCGTCCGAGATGCAGCGGCGGATATGGGCGCGTACCCAGAATTCGGTCGGCAGGCGGTCTTCGGTCATGGCAGGTCGGAAGCGACGGTCAGAAGGCCCGGGCCGCCGCCACCGCGGCGACGCCCAGGACCAAGCTTAGGATGAGATTGCCCTTGAGGCGAGCGGCGAGGAGCACCGCAATGGCTCCGGCCGCGAAGGGCAGGCCGCCCTTCAGGATCGCGGGCAGCACCAGGGCGACGAACATCGCGCCCGGGACATGACGCATCCAGGCCTCGAGGAACGGGCTGGGAGCGAGGCGCTGGATCAGGAAGTAGCCCCCGGCGCGCACGCCATAGGTGCCGGCCGCCATGAGCAGGATGGCGAGGAGGGTGGTCGGATCAACGGACATCGCGCAGCGCCCCTGCAATGCTGCCGGCCAGCCCGCCCAGGATCAGGTACCAGAACCCCGGCAGGAATTCGGCGGCGGTCACGGCCGTCACGCCTGCGACCGTCCAGGGCAGCCAGTCGCCCTTGCCCTGGTGCATCCTGACGAGAAGGAAGGTGAAGACTGCGGTGCCGACGAAGTCGACGCCGACCCGTTCGGGATCCGCGATGATGGTCCCGGTCGTCCGGCCGATCAGGGTGGCGGTCAGCCAGAAGGTCCAGATGGCGAGCCCGCTGCCAAGGAGGAAGCCCGCGTCCCGGCCGCCGGACCGCATCTCGGCGACGCTGACCGCCCAGTTCTCGTCGGCGGTGAAGAACAGGCTGCCATAGGCGCGGAGCGGGCCGACCGGCTGAAGCCACGGCATCAGCGCGGCATTCATCATGAAATAGCGCAGGTTGATGACCAGGGCGGCGATGGCCACGGTCAGGACCGGCACGGGCGAGGTCCACAGCTCCATGGCCAGCATCTGGCTGGCCCCGGCGAAGACCAGCGCGCTCATCAGCCCGGTTTCGAGCACGCTCAACCCCTTCTGGCCGGCGACAAGGCCGAAGACGATGCCGAACAGGGAGACGCCGAGGCCGACCGGGATCGTGCGCACATATCCGGCGCGGAGCCCGGCGGCGGTGAAGCGTACTCCCTGGGTACGCGGATAATCGGGAACGGGAGCTTCCGGCATGAGACTGGTGACGGAGATTGCGTCTGGGCGCCGACGCTACGCCGACTGCGGCACCGGCGTCTTGAACGATCCTGACCTGAACCGCGCCGGCGTGATGCCGGTCATCCGCTTGAAGTGGCGCGTCAGATGGCTCTGGTCCGAGAAGCCGCAGGCGGCCGCGACCTCGGCAATCTCGCCCCCCGCCCTCAACAGGCGGGCCGCTTCCTGAAGCCGCCGCTGGATCTGATAGGCATGGGGCGGAAGCCCTGTCGCGGCGCGGAAGGCGCGGATCAGGTAGAGTGGGCTGAGTCCGGCGATCGCTGCCAGCTGGTCGAGGCTGAGCGGCTCGGCAAAGGCGCTGTCGATGAACTCGCGGACGCGGGCAATCGCGGGATCGCACCGCCGCAGGGCGGGGGCGTCCCGGCCGGACTTCGCATGGCGGGCGACCAGATCGCGGAGGACGAGGGCCGTCAGGCTCTGTCGCTCGAGATCGCTCTCCCCGCCTTCCAAGAGCCGGTGCAGGCGCACGATCCGGGACGCGAGCTCCCGGTCGTTCACGATGACTTCGGGAAAGTAGGGCAGGACGGCCGGACGTCCGTCCCGGCCCGCACCGGCGGCGTCCGCCAGGGCCTCGGGCGGCAGATAGAATACCCGGTAGCTCCATCCCTCCTCGGCGGCGGCGCAGCCGTCATGGATCTCGTCGGGGTTCAGGATCAGGATTTGGCCCGGGCCGGCGACGTGCCGGCTGCCCCGGTAGTACCATTGCTCGGCCCCGCGCGTGATGACCGCCAGCACGTAGCGGTCATGGCTGTGGCGGCCATAGGCGTGGTCGACGAAGGTGGCGTCGAGCAACTCCGCGCCGCCGCCCTCGGGGACGCGCCAGAAGCGCTTTTCCTCGACGATCATGGGCGGCGACGGGTCGGGCGCGCGCCGCCTTCATCGTGCAGGGGCACCGGCATCCGCCTCAACACTCCGGCGTCTCGGGCGGGGTCTCGTCCTCGATGCGGTGCTGGTCCAGCGTGCGTTGCTTCTGCGAGCGCTCGGCCGCCTCGCGCTCCTTTTCGGCCTTGGTCCGGCCGTGGGCTGCGCGGTTGAGCGCTGCCTCGCGCTCCCGCTCGCGTCGTTCGCGCGCCTTTCGTGCCTGTCTCAGATTGATGACGTCGCCCATTCGTCCGGCTCCGTTGCGGTCGGCCGCCCGGACCCGTGCGGATATCGTCTCCGATGTCCGACGCACGGGTCGTTTGCACGCGGCCCGCGGTCCCGGTAGCTTACGTTCCAAAGAATACTGCCGACGCGGCCCCACGAACAAGCGGTCGTCCAGCCACAGGAAGAAGACGTCCCCCGTCCCGTGAAGAAAATCATCATCGGCATCGCCGTCGCACTCTCCCTCGGGGTCGTCGCCCTTCTCGTCGGGCCGGGGTTCGTCGACTGGAACGGCTACCGCGCCCCGATCTCCCGGCAGCTTTCGGCCCTGGTCGGGCAACCGGTGACGATCGCCGGCGACGTCGATTTCGCGCTTCTGCCGACGCCCACGCTCTCGGCACGGGACGTGCGCGTGGCGAACCGCTCGGGCGGCCCGGACCTCCTGACCGTGCAGGCCCTGGACGTCAGGGTGCATCTTCTGCCGCTTCTCGCCGGCCGCATCGAGGCGGAGCGGATCGCGCTCCTGGATCCGGTTCTGGTCGTCGGGACACGCCCGGACGGCACCATCGCGTGGCCCGATGGCGGCGACCGCCTGGGCCCGGAGGACGTGCAGCTCGACCGGGTCACGATCGAGAACGGCACCATCGTCCGGCGCGACGAAGCGACCGGCCGGGAGGAGCGGGCCTCCGAGATCTTCGCCCAGCTTTCGGCCGGCAGCCTGTCCGGTCCCTTCCAGCTCGCGGGCAGCCTCTCGGTCCGGGACAGGCGCATCGCGCTCGACATGTCGGCCGGCCGCCGGACCGCTTCCGGCACGTTCCCGGTGAATGCCACTCTCGGCTTCGACGGCGTTGCCGGCGAGGTCCGCTTCGGCGGGCTGGTGTCGCCGGATCCGTTCCGGGTGCAGGGCGATCTCCGGGCCGAGGGCCCCGATCTGGCCGAGCTGCTGGCCGGGCTGTGGCCGGAATGGAGCGCGCCGGATCCTGCCCGGCGGCCGTTCAGGCTGACCGCGGCGCTGGTCGCGGAGCGGGACAGCGTCGCCCTGAACTCGCTTGCCCTGACGCTAGGGGAATTCCGGGCGTCCGGCGCGATCAGCGCGATGCTGGGCGATGCGCGCCGGATCGACCTCACGCTTTCCGCGAACCGTCTCGATCTCGATCGGATGCTGGGCGGCGACGGTCGGCTAGCGCTGCCGGCCATGCCGGAGGATTTCGGGCTTCCCGACGATCTGACCGCGACCATCGACATAGGCGTAGATGCGCTCACCTGGCGCGGCGGCCTGATCCGGGATGCCCGCGTGGAAGGGGTGCTGAGCGACGGGGTCGTCGCGCTCAACCGGCTCTCGGCCCAGCTGCCCGGAACCTCCGGCGTTTCCGTCAGCGGAACCCTCCGGCCGGAGCGCGGCCTTGCCTATGCAGATCTCACCGGCCGGATCGACGCGACCGATCTGCGCCGGCTGCTCGACTGGAGCGGGGTGCCGGTCGCGGACATCCCCGGCGACCGGCTCCGCCGGATGACCGCCGAGGGGCGCCTGACGGGTACGGCGCGGGAATTCCGACTCACCGGCGTCCGGGTGACGCTCGACGGGACGCGCGCCACCGGCGGGCTCGCCTATGTTGATCGGGGACGGCCCGGCTTCGGCCTGCGGCTGGAGCTGGACCGGATCAATCTCGACGCCTATTGGCCGGGGGGCAGGGTTCCGGTCTCCGATCCCGAATGGATCTCCCGGCTCAGGGACCTGGCCGGCCGGTTCGACGCCAATGTCGAGGCGACCGCCGGGTCCGTCACGGTCGGCGCCGCCGCGATCGAGGATCTGCGCCTGGACGGCACGCTGAGCGGCGGCGCCCTTACCCTGCGGCGGGCCGAGATCGGGCATATGGCCGGCGCCTCCCTGGGCATCACCGGAAGCATCGCGTCGATCGAACCCCTGTCCGGGCTGGATCTGACGGTCGATGTCCGTTCGCCGGACGGGGCGCGGCTTCTCGAAACCCTCGTGGACGAGTCCCCGCTGCCGGCCGCACGGCTCGGCGCCCTGAAGCTTCACGGCCGGATCCAGGGCGGTCCGGAGCGGCTGACCTTCAGGACGTCGGCGGAACTGGCGGGCGCCGACATCGATCTGGGCGGCACGGTCGATCAGGCTGCCGAGGCGCCGGTCTACGATCTTGCCCTGCGGGTCATCCATCCGCGAGCGGCCGAGGTGGCTGGCCTGATCTTGACCGGCTACGCGCCGCGCGAGGATCTCGGCGGACTCGACGTCTATGCCCGCGTCTCGGGACCCGCGGACCGGCTGTCGGTTGCCGACTTGCAGGGAACGGTCGGGCCGGTCTCGCTGGCCGGCGGCCTGACCGTCGACCGGACGGGCGAGCGACCCTTCATCGACGCAGAACTCAGGACCAGCAGCATTCCGGTCGATTCCTTCCTGCCGCCGGCCGAGGCCGGGCGTGAGCCGCCGCCCGGCGCGCTCCGCTGGTCCAGCACGCCGATCGATCTCTCCGCGCTGCAGGCGTTCGATGCCCGCCTCGCCCTGACCGCGGCGGGCATTTCGGCCAATGGAGTGGAGATTTCCGAGCCCGCGCTCCGCGGAAGCGTGAAGGGAGGCGAATTCCTGCTCGAAGGCTTTTCCGGCGGGTTTCTGGGCGGCAGGCTGGGTCTGTCGGGGCGCCTCGGGGCGGGCGACCGTCCGGAGCTTGCCCTTTCGGTCAGCCTTGTCGGGGCTGATCTTGCCCGCGTTTTAGAGGCGGCTGCCGGTACCGGCGGGCTTTCGGGCACGGTCGATTTCGGGGCCGAACTGACCGCCGCCGGGAACAGCGGGGAGGCGATCGTCTCTTCGCTTGCCGGCAAGGGGCTGGTCGGAGTCCGGGACGGGGCGGTCGACGGCTTCGACCTTGAGGAGGCAAGCCGGCTGCTGTCCGAAGTGGACGAGCCACTCCAATTCCTCGAGGTCGTGCAGGAGGCGATGGCCACCGGACATACGCCCTTTGCCGCGCTCAACGCCACCTTCTCCGTGACCGACGGGATCGCCCGGTTCGAGGATTTGAGGCTCGTGGCCAATGGCGGGACCGGCGAGGGGAGGGGGGCGATCGACCTCGTGCGCTGGCAGATGGACGTCGCAACGGAATACACGCTTCATGACCACCGCGACGCCCCGCCCTTCGAGATGGTGCTGACGGGCGCCATCGATCAGCCGGTCCGTCGCCTCCAGACCCAGGAACTGCAGGCCTATATCGCCAGAAAGGCGGCCGAGGAGCTGGCGCGGCGATCCCGCGAGGCGGCTCCGGCCGGTGGAACCGGGCCGGACGCGCGCTCAGAGGAAGGCCGGTCCTGACGCCCCGACTGCGGATAGGGCGGACTTCAGCGATCCAGGCGGGCCTGCAACTCTGTCAGGACGAAGACCCTGATCGCGCTCGACAGATTGCGCGTGCGCCCGGCATCGATTTCTTCGATCAGGCGCCCGGCCGAGACGCCGCGGCGGGCGGCGATCGCCTTCAGGGCGTCCCAGAATTCCGGTTCCAGCGACACACTGGTCCGGTGGCCGGCGATGACGACGGAACGCTTGACCGGATCGGTCATGAGGCGCCTTCGAAAAAGAGGAGGCGTACGAAAAAGGGCGGGCCGGAGCCCGCCCTTTCGGGACGGCAACGCCTTACTGGCGCGGCCCGACCATGTTCTCCGGCCGGACCCACTGGTCGAACTGCTCTTCCGTCAGCAGGCCGAGAGCGAGGGCCGACTGCTTAAGTGTCGTGCCTTCGGCATGGGCCTTCTTCGCGACCTTGGCCGCGTTGTCGTAGCCGATATGCGGGTTGAGCGCGGTGACCAGCATCAGGCTCTCGTGCAGAAGCTGGTCGATGCGCTGGCGGTTGGCTTCGATGCCGACCACGCAGTTGTCGGTGAAGCTGCGCGCGGCGTCGGCCAGAAGCCGGATCGACTGCAACAGGTTGAAGATCATCACCGGCTTGAAGACGTTCAGCTCGAAATGGCCGGTGGCGCCGGCGACGGTGATCGTCGTGTGGTTGCCCATGACCTGGGCGGCGACCATGGTCATCGCTTCGGACTGGGTCGGGTTCACCTTGCCCGGCATGATCGAGGAGCCGGGTTCGTTCTCGGGCAGCAGAAGCTCGCCGATTCCGCAGCGCGGGCCCGAGCCCAGGAGGCGGATGTCGTTGGCGATCTTCATGAAGCTCGCGGCGATGGTGTTGAGCGCGCCCGACGCCTCGACGATGGCGTCGTGGGCGGCCAACGCCTCGAACTTATTCTCCGCCGTGACGAAGGGGAAGCCGGTGATGTCGGCGACCTCGGCCGCGAACTTCTCGGCGAAGCCAACCTTCGCGTTCAGCCCGGTGCCGACGGCGGTGCCGCCCTGGGCCAGCTGCAGCAGGCGGGGCAGGCAGGCGCGCACGCGCTCGATGCCGTAGCGGACCTGCGTCGCATAGCCGGAGAATTCCTGGCCGAGGGTCAGCGGCGTCGCGTCTTGCAGATGGGTGCGGCCGATCTTGACGATGTCCGCGAACTCACGCGCCTTGCCGTCCAGGGCCGCGTGCAGATGCTCGAGCGACGGGATCAGCTCGTGACCCAGCTGCTCGACGGCGGCGATGTGCATCACCGTCGGGAAGGTGTCGTTCGAGGATTGCCCCATGTTGACGTGATCGTTCGGATGGACCGGCTTCTTCGAGCCGATCTCGCCGCCCAGGATCTCGATGGCGCGGTTGGCGATCACCTCGTTGGCATTCATGTTGGTCTGGGTGCCGGACCCGGTCTGCCAGACCACCAGCGGGAAGTGGTCGATGAGCGTGCCGTCGATCACCTCTTCGGCGGCCGCGACGATCGCATTGCCCAGCTTCGCGTCCAGCACGCCCAGGGCCATGTTGACCTTGGCCGCGGCCTTCTTCTGGATGCCGAGCGCGCGGACGAGCGGCTGGGGCATGCGCTCGCCGCCGATCCGGAAGTTCTGGAGCGAGCGCTGCGTCTGCGCGCCCCAGTAGCGGTCGGCGGGCACCTCCATTTCGCCCAGACTGTCGGTTTCGATGCGGACGGCTGGCTTCTCGGCCATGGGACGGAATCTCCGGGATGGATGGAATTGGGAAGGCCTCGCGACCGGCCGCGGGCCACGCCGGTCGCTACTATCACATCCCGGCGCGTTCCGACAGCCCGGGAAGCATCCGGGGAGGCTCTACCCAGGGTGGTATGGAGGCGACATGTCCGCAGCATCCCGCTATAACCCGTCATCATGACGGATCGAACCCTCTCCGGCCGCAACCTGGATCCGGCGTCCTGGTTGGTGCTGCTGATGCCGTCCCTCCTGTGGGCCGGCAATTTCATCATCGGACGGGCGATAAGCGGCAGCTTCCCGCCGGTGGCGCTGTCCTTCTGGCGCTGGGTTGTGGCGTTCCTCGTTCTCCTTCCCTTCGTGGCGACGCCGCTCTGGCGCGAACGGTGGACGGTGATCGCCCACTGGAAGATCCTGGCCGCCCTGGGTGTCCTGGGCGTCGCCGGTTACAACACCTTCGTCTACCTGGCGCTTCAGACGACGCCGTCGGCCAATGCCGCGGTCATGAATTCCGTGATTCCGGTGATCATTCCGCTGTTCGCCTGGGCCATTGCCCGGGAGCGGGTGACGCGGCCGCAGCTGGTCGGGATCGCCGTTTCCGTTGCCGGTGCACTGTGGATCGTCGCGCGCGGCGACCCGGCGGTGCTGGCCAGCCTCTCGTTCCAGAGCGGCGATCTCTGGATGCTGCTGGCCGTGGTCGACTGGGCGATCTATTCGGTACTGCTGCGATACCGGCCGGCCAGGCTGCCCGGCCCCGTCTTCCTGGCGGCGACCATCCTTGTCGGCCTGGTCGCGATCGCGCCCTTCCTGCTGTGGGAGCTGGCGGCCGGCGCCACCGTGCCGATGACCCTCGCCAATTTGGGGGTCGTGGCCTATGTCGGGATCTTCGCTTCCGTCGTCGCCTTCACCTTCTGGAACCGGTCCGTCGCCACCCTGGGGGCGAATGTGACCGGCCTGTCGGTCCACCTGATCCCGGTCATCTCCGCTATCCTCGCCTACATCTTTCTGGGCGAGAGGCTCTACGGCTATCACCTGACCGGAGCGGCGCTGATCGTCGCCGGACTCGTCGTCGCCACGGCGCTCGGCCGGCCGCGGCGGCCGGTCGCGGCCGAGGAGCTCAATCGCCGGTGAGCGGGCGGACCCGGTTCACGTGCCCCATCTTCCGGCCCGGTCTCGCTTCCGTCTTGCCGTAGAGGTGGAGCTTGGCGCCCGGCTCGGCCAGAATCTCGGCCCAGGCGGCGGCATCGTCGCCGATCAGGTTGGTCATTACGGCCGGGCGCCAGGGGGCGACCGGCCCCAGAGGCAGGCCACAGACAGCCCGGACGAACTGCTCGAACTGGCTGGTCGGGCAGGCGTCCATCGTCCAGTGGCCGGAATTGTGCGGGCGCGGGGCCAGCTCGTTCACCAGCAGCCTTCCGTCCTTGGTCAGGAACATCTCGACGGCCAAGAGGCCGACGACGTCCAGCGCCTCGACAAGGCGCCGGCCGATCGAATCGGCCTCGGCCGCAAGCGCCGGGTCGACCTTCGCGGGGGCGATGGTTTCGGCCAGGATGTGGTTCCGGTGCCGGTTCTCCACGACCGGGTAGCATGCGACCGTGCCGTCGGCTCCCCGCGCGGCGATGACGGAAACCTCGCAGGCAAAGTCGACGAAGCCCTCCAGGATCGCGGGGCGCTTGCCGATCCGGCGCCAAGCGTCCTCGGCCTCCTCCGGGCTGCGGATGAGTGCCTGGGCCTTGCCGTCATAGCCCTCGCGCGTCGATTTCAGGACCGACGGCGTGCCGATCGCTGCGACGGCGTCGGCCAGGGCGGACAGGTCCGGAACGGCCCGATAGGGCGCGGTGCCGATGCCGAGCCGGTTGACGAAGTCCTTCTCGCGCAGCCGGTCCTGGCAGACCGCAAGCGCCTCCGGCCCCGGCCGGACCGTCGTCCGCCCGGCCAGGAAGGCGACCGTCTCGTAGGGGATGTTCTCGAACTCGAAGGTCACCACGTCGACCGTATCGGCGAAGGCGGCCAGCGCGGCCTCGTCCCGGTACGAGGAGAGAGTCGCCCGATCGGTCACCTGGGCGCAGGGACTGTCCGGCTCGGGCGAGAGGACGTGGGTCCGGTAGCCCATCGCCGCGGCGGCAAGCGCCGTCATGCGGCCAAGCTGGCCGCCGCCCAGCATGCCGATGACGCTGCCGGGCGGAAGCGGCCGGAAGGCCGGCGTCTTCTCAGGCATTTTCCGGAAACTCCGCGACGGCGGCCGTCTGCCGGGCGCGATAGCCGTCGAGCGCCGCGGCGACCGCCGGGTCGCCCAGCGCCAGGATTCCGGCCGCCAGCAGCGCCGCGTTGACGGCGCCGGCGCGTCCGATCGCCAGCGTTCCGACCGGCACGCCGGCCGGCATCTGAACGATCGAAAGAAGGCTGTCCTGACCCTTGAGCGTCCGGCTTTCGACCGGAACGCCGAGGACCGGAAGGGGTGTCAGGGCGGCGACCATGCCCGGCAGATGGGCGGCCCCGCCGGCGCCGGCGATGATGACCTTGATGCCCCGGTCCCGCGCCGAGGTCGCGAAATCGTAAAGGCGCTTCGGGGTGCGATGGGCGGAAACGATCCGCGTTTCGAACGTCACGCCGAGGCCGGACAGGGTATCGGCCGCATGGTGCATGGTTTCCCAGTCGGACTGGCTGCCCATGATGATGCTGACGTCGGGCGCGGCCTGGGGATCGGTCATCGGTTTCAAGGTCTGGGCCGGTTGCGGAGAAGCGGCGATTATAGGCGCGAACCCCTCATGCACAAGCCATTGCCCGGGCCTGCCGGCGGGCGCCCGGTCGGCGGGCTCGGCATCCGCCGGGGCCGGTCACGCGATGATATCGGGCAGAAGCTTGCTCTCCAGGCGGGCGATCAGGTCCTTCAGCTGCAGCTTGCGCTTCTTCAGTCTCTGGATCTGCAGCTGATCGAAGGGTGCGGACTCGGTGAGGCGCGCAATGACGTCGTCCAGGTCGCGGTGCTCCGTGCGAAGCGCCGCCAGCCGTTCCTTCAGGCTTTCGACGTCGTCCATATAGACGGTATCCAAATCGCTGGTCCTCCTTGACGCCCCAGTATAGCAAGATCGCCAGGCGATCCGAAACGCGGCAGACCGCGCCCCGCGGTGAAAGGCTCTGCTTTGCGGCCCGGTGCCGATCTGGTAACACTACGCGCCGTTGTTCGGCCCTGAGCAGTCGAGAAAGAGAATGGCTGGCGAGAAGCGCATCGGTATTCTGACAAGCGGCGGCGATTGTGCTGGTCTCAATGCTGTCATCCGCGCCGCCGTGTTCCGCGCGGCCGAGCTTGGATGGACGGTCATCGGCCTGAAGGAAGGCACGATGGGCCTTCTGTCCCGGCCCCTGCAATACGAGGTGCTGCGGCCAGAAACATTCTCCGGCACCGTCCTGCGGCAGGGCGGCACTATCCTCGGGACGACCAATCGCGGCAATCCCTTCGCCTTCCCGATGGCGGATGGCACGGTCAAGGACCGTTCCGCCGAGATCATCGGCGGCTGCCGCGAGCTGGGCCTCGACGCCCTGATCGGCATTGGCGGCGACGGCAGCTTCGCGATCCTGCGCAGGCTGGCGCAGCAGGGCGGGCTGAACCTCGTCGGGATTCCGAAGACCATCGACAACGACGTCGGCATGACCGAGGTCGCGGTCGGTTTCGACACGGCGGTTGCCGTCGCGACGGAGGCGCTGGACCGGCTTCAGCCGACCGCCGCCAGCCACGCCCGGGTGATGGTCCTGGAGGTGATGGGCCGCGACGCCGGCCATATCGCGCTGAATGCCGGGATCGCCGGCGGTGCCGACGTCATCCTGATTCCCGAGATTCCCTATTCGATCGAAGGCATCGCCGCCAAGATCAAGCAGGTCCGCCGGGGCGGGCGCAACTTCGCGCTGGTGGTCGTGTCCGAAGCCGTCCAGACGGTCGAGGGCGGAACGCTGCAGAAGGAGTATCACGGCGGCGAGAAGCGCTTCGGCGGCATCGGCGACTATCTGAGCGAGCGGATCGCTTCGGCGACCGGGGCGGAGACTCGGGTTACCGTGCTGGGCCATGTGCAACGCGGGTCCATGCCGACCTGGCGCGACCGGCTGGTCGCCTCGGCCTTCGGCGTGCATGCCGTCGACCTGATCGCTGCCGGAAAGTACGATCGGATGGTCGCGTGGTCGAATCGCCAGGTCATCGACGTGCCGCTCGACCAGGCGATCGCGAACTATCAGGCGGTCGAGCTCAACAGCCCGCTGGTCACGACCGCGCGGGGCCTCGGAATCTATTTGGGCGACCTGCCCGACGCCACCTCCGCTCGCTGAGGAACGGCCTGATCGGGGCCGGAACAGGTACACCCGTTCCGGCGCCGCACGGAGCCGCCCCGCCTCGCGCGTCGGGCGGCTGTCGTCGTTTCACGGCTATCGCAAACGAAAAACCCCGCCCGGACGACCGCCGATGGCGGCGGAGGCCCGGACGGGGCGTAGCAGGGCCCGGCCCGGAGGCCGGAACCGGTCAGGCGCCGGTCATCGCCTGGACGATGGGAGCGACCTCGAGAGAACCGCGATAGATCATTTCCAGCGCGACATAGAGGATCACCAGCAGGCCGACATAAGCGATCCAGCGGTGCTTCTGGAGGATCCGGGCAATGAACGACGCCGCGACGCCCATGAGGGCGATCGACAGGCCGAGGCCAAAGACCAGAACCACCGGATGTTCGCGCGCGGCGCCGGCCACGGCCAGCACGTTGTCGAGCGACATGGAGACGTCGGCGATGACGATCTGCCAGGCGGCCTGGGCAAAGGTCTTGCGGGGCTGGGTCCCACCGGCGACCTTGCCGTCCTGATCCAGGTCCTGGTCGGCCAGCGCCTCCTCCGCCTGGTGTTCGCCGGAGCTACGCAGCTCGCGCCACATCTTCCAGCAGACCCACAGAAGCAGGATACCGCCGGCGAGCAGGAGGCCGACGATCTGCAAAAGCTGGGTCGTCACCGCAGCGAAGCAGATGCGCAGCACCGTGGCCGCGATGATGCCGACGAGGATGGCCTTGTTCCGCTGGTCGCGGGGCAGTCCCGCGGCAGCCAGCCCGATGACGATCGCATTGTCCCCCGCGAGGACGAGGTCGATCATAATTACCTGAACGAAGGCGGTCAGCGCCTCGCCGGTAAGCAACTCACCCATCATGATCTCTCTTGTTTTTCAGGAGCGGTCCCGGATCACGCCTGTTTGCCGCGGGCCCTTCTGGCGGTCACGAAACGCCAGAGAACCGGACCCAGGACGACCAGAGCAGCGATGGCCAGGAGGGTAGCGGAAAGAGGCTGGGTGAAAAAGACAGATGCGTCTCCCTGGCTGATCGACAGGGCACGGCGGAACTGCTGCTCCGCCAGGGGGCCGAGAATCAGGCCGATCACCGCCGGCGCCACCGGAATCCCGAACACGCGCATGATGAAGCCGAGCGCTCCGATCACGTAGAGCAGGACGAGATCGACCAGCGAATTGCTGAGCGTATAGGTACCGAGCGTGGCGAAGACCAGAATCCCCGCATAGAGCCATGGCCTCGGGATCGCCAGCACGCGCACCCACAGGCCGACCAGCGGCAGGTTGAGCACCAGCAGCATGACATTGCCGATATAGAGGCTGGCGATCAGCCCCCAGACCAGCCCCGGCTCGTTGGCGAACAGCAGAGGTCCGGGCTGAAGTCCGTATTGCTGGAACGCGGCGATCATGATGGCGGCGGTGGCCGATGTGGGCAGCCCGAGCGTCAGCAGCGGGACCAGCACGCCCGCCGCGGCGGAGTTGTTCGCCGCTTCCGGACCGGCCACGCCTTCGATCGCGCCCTTGCCGAACTGTTCCGGATTCCGGCTGAGCTTCCGCTCCAGCATGTAGGACAGGAAGGTCGGGATCTCGGCGCCGCCTGCGGGCAGGGCGCCGAACGGGAAGCCGAGGAACGAGCCGCGCAACCAGGGCTTCCAGGAACGCCGCCATTCGTCCTTGCTCATCCAGATCGACCCCTTGACCGGCAGGATCTCTTCCCGTTCGAAGCGGTAGCGGGCGGCGACATAAAGCGTCTCGCCGACCGCGAACAGGCCGACGGCGACGACGACGACGTCGATTCCGTCCAGCAGTTGGGGCACGCCGAGGGTGAACCGGGCCTGTCCGGTCTGGAGGTCGATGCCGACCATCCCCAGCGCGATCCCGACGAAGAGGCTCGCAAGACCGCGGAAGACCGAATTGCCCAGGAGCGCGCTGACCGTGGTGAAGGCCAGAACCATGAGGGAGAAATACGCCGCCGCGCCGAACTGGAGCGCGACCTTGATCATGACCGGGGCCAGGAAGGTGAGGGCGACGGTCGCAACCGTGCCGGCGATGAACGAGCCGATGGCGGCGGTCGCGAGCGCGGATGCGCCGCGGCCCTGGCGGGCCATGGCGTTGCCGTCCAGCGCGGTGATGATACTGGCGCTCTCTCCGGGCGTGTTCAGCAGGATGGCGGTGGTCGAGCCGCCGTACATGCCGCCGTAATAGATCCCGGCGAACATGATGAAGGCCGCCGTCGGGTCGAGATTGTAGGTGGCGGGCAGCAAAAGGGCGACGGTGAGGGCCGGGCCGATGCCCGGCAGGACGCCGACCGCGGTCCCGAGCGTGACGCCGACAAGCGCCCACAGCAGATTCATCGGCGTGAGCGCCACGCCGAAGCCCTCCATTAGGGCCGAAAGGGTTTCCATGACGAGCTATCCTTCCCAGCGGCGGGCGGCTCAGAGGAAGCCGGCCAGAACCCCGCCCGGCAGCCGCAGGCCGAGTCCCCAGGTGAAAACGATCTGGGTCACAGTGGTGAGAACGAGGCCGATCGCCGCGGTAAGCAAGAGCCGGCGCTCGCCGAAGGCGGCGGCGACGGCGACGAAGAGCGCGGTCGATGCGAGAATGTAGCCTGCGCCCGTCATCAACGCGATCTGCACGGCAAGGCCGAGCCCGACGAGGCCAAGGGCCTTCCAGTCGATCTTGGGCCGCGGCTCGCCATTGCGGCGGATGAGCGCGTCCGCGACGAGGACGGCTCCGACCACGATCAGCGCGCCCGCGATCAGCCACGGAAACAGGCGCGGGCCGATCCTGGCGTAGGCCGGCCCGACGGGGATCGCCGCCGTGAGCACGGCGACGATCACCCCGAAAAGGGCGATGCCCAGGCCGAAGCCGGCCTCGCCCAGATTTCGGATCCGTCGAGTCATGAGCCTACTGGACCAGCCCGATGTCCTTCAGGATCTCGGTCGCCCGGGCCTGATCGTTTTTCAGGAATTCCGCGAATTCGTCGCCGGCCAGGTAAAGGCTCATCCAGTTCCGCTGGGTCAGCGTCGTCTGCCAGCTCTCGCTGTTGACCATCGCCTCGACCGCTGCGACCAGGGCGTCACGCTCAGCATCGTCGATTCCGGGAGGCGCCACGACGCCGCGCCAGTTGGACAGCTCGACCGGGACACCCTGCTCCATCAGCGTCGGGATGTCGTAGCCTTCGAGCCGTTCGGGGGACGAAATCGCAAGCGCCCGCAGCTCACCGGCCGCGATCTGGGCCTCGAACTCGCCCAGGCCGCTGACGCCGGCCGTGACGTCGTTGGCAAGGAGCGACGCCAGGGCCTCGCCGCCGCCCGAGAAGGGCACGTAGTTGACGAGGGCCGGGTCGGCGCCGACGGCCTTGGCGATCAGGCCGGCCAGGATGTGGTCCGTGCCGCCGGCGGAGCCGCCCGCCCAGGAAACCGAAGCAGGATCGGCCTTAAGCTGATCGAGAAGCTGATCCAGGCTGGTGATCTCGGACGCCGCCGGGACCACGATGACCTCGTACTCGCCGGTCAGGCGCGCGATCGGCGTCGTCTGTTCGAGCGTCACGGGGGACTGGTTGGTCAGGATGGCGCCGACCATGACCAGGCCGGTGATCATGAGCTGATCGGCCTGACCCGCGGACCTGGAGACGAACTGCGCCAGGCCGATGGTGCCGCCGGCGCCGGTGACGTTCGTTACCTCGACATTCCGGACCGTGCCGGAGTCCTGCAGCGCCTTCTGCATCGCCCGCGCGGTCTGGTCCCAGCCGCCGCCCGGCGAAGCCGGCGCCATGATCGAGAGCTGGTCGAGCTGCGCCCAGGCGCCGCCCGAAGCAAGCGCGATTCCGAAGGCCGCACCGACGGCCGCGGCCCGAAGACCGGTCGGCTGGGATTTCATGTCACGAAGCATCAATTTTTCCTCCCGGTGATGCATTCTGATTCAGCTGACGGTAGATATGCGTTCAGCCGAGGCATGGTAACGCGAGAAGCTGTCACCAGCCTGTCATCCCGCGACGGCGCGACCTGTCGCCCGAGGCGGTATTCCAGGAACCATTCTATCAGGACATTCGGAGTAGCAGGGTGCCATGATCCGCCCGCTGATGGAAAACGCGCAATAGCGGACCGATGCGCATTCTTCTGGTTGAAGATACCGAGGATCTTGCCGACGCCATCCTGCGCCGAATCCGCAAGGAAGGTCACGCGATCGACTGGGAAAGTGACGGGATCGCGGCCGAAGAGGTTCTGCGGATCCAGCGCTATGACCTCGTCATCCTGGACATCACCCTGCCGCGCCTGGACGGATACGCGATCCTGAACGGGATGAGGCAGCGCAACGATTCGACCCCCGTCCTCGTCCTCACGGCGCGGTCCGAAATCGAGGACCGGGTCAGCGCGCTCGACCTCGGCGCCGACGACTATCTGGTGAAGCCATTCGACTTCCGGGAACTGGATGCCCGCTGCCGGGCGCTTCTGCGCCGGGCGCGGGGCGTCGCCTCCGGTGTCAGTGCCTACGGCAATCTGGTGTTCGACCGGTCGGCTCGGATCGTCACCATAGACGGGCGCCGCGTGTATGTGCCGAAGCGCGAATACCGCATGCTGGAGATCTTCCTGAGCAATCTCGGTCGCGTCCTCAGCAAGCGCGAGCTGGGAGAGCAGCTGTTCGGGTTCGACGACGAGGTCGGGCCGAACGCGATCGAGCTCTATGTCGCGCGCCTTCGGCGCCGCCTCCAGGGAACGCCGGTCTCAATTCGCACCCTGCGGGGGCTGGGATATGTCGCCGACGTCGACGCCTGACATTCCATGCCGGGTTGCCGGTCATAAGGCTGTTCCGACGGTCTTCGGACTGTTAGGATCTGTCCGAGCGGGCTTGCAGGATTTCGCCGCGGGCAGGCACGGGACCCGTCCCGGCTCAAGATCGACCGACAGATGCCATCCGGGGACTGGCGGGGGGGCAACAGATGGGAAGCCAAGCGCGGAATCCGTGGCCAGCTTTCCGTCCGTGCCGGGCGGGCCCCGTCTTCCGCGTTCCGTTTCCGCTCCTCCTTCTGATCGCGCTCCTGACGGCGCTGCCGCCGGCGGGGTGGGCGAACGATCGCTATGCCGCGATCGTCGTCGACGCGGTGAGCGGGGAGGTACTGCACCAGGCGCGGGCCGACCGCCGGCTCCATCCCGCCTCGTTGACGAAGATGATGACGCTCTATCTCACCTTCCAGGCGGTGGAGGACGGGCGTCTTTCGCTGAAGGAAAAGATCCCGATCTCCCGGCACGCGGCGTCGCAGGTTCCGACCCGTCTGGGACTCCGGGTCGGCAGCAGCATCCGCGTCGAGGATGCAATCTATGCCGTGATCGCGAAATCGGCCAACGACGCCGCCGTGGTCCTGGCCGAGGCGATCGGCGGATCGGTATCCGGCTTCGTCGCCCGCATGGACCGGACGGCGCGGCAGCTCGGCATGACCGGTACGAGCTTCCGGAACCCGACCGGGCTGCCGGATCGCCGCCAGCTCTCCACCGCCCGGGACATGGCGGGGCTGGCGCGGGCGCTCCTGCGCGACTACCCGCAATACTACGCTTATTTCGCCACCACGCGTTGGACCTATCGCGGCCGTACCTACGACAGTACGAACCGGCTGATGGCCAGGTATCCGGGCATGGATGGCCTAAAGACCGGCTATGTCCGCGCCTCCGGCTTCAATCTGGCCGCCTCTGCCGTCCGGGGCAATCTGCGGCTGATCGCCGTCGTTTTCGGCGGCGTCACGGCGGCAAGCCGGGACGATCATGTCTCGGAACTGATGGACTGGGCCTTCGCCAGCCCGAGGGGCAGCTATCTGGTCGCCTACGGCTCGGCGACCTTCCTGCCGTTCCGGCCCCCCGTGCCGGGACGGCGGCCGGGCCTGCCGGCGATCGCCATGGAGGCCGGAAACGAGGGGACGGGACAGGGATCGACCGGGGGCGCCACGATGGTGGCCGCCGATACCGTCGGCGCCGCTGCCGAGGACGGCTGGATCTCGGCCTGGGGCATACAGGTCGGAGCGTTCTCCAGCCCGGCGGCGGGAAGCCGCGCGCTCGAATCCGTGTCCACCCTGCTTCCGGAATTGACCGGCTCCCTCCGGTCGCAGCTGGCGGAGGTCCAGACGCCGCGCGGTCCGCTGTTCCGGGCCCGTCTCGTCGGGCTCAGCCATGCCGACGCCGTCGTCGCGTGCCGGCAGTTGGAGGCGATCGGCACGCCCTGCCTTGTCGTGCCGCCGGAAACGGCCTTCTGAAGCCGGCGCGTCCCGGCGCCGCCACGGCGACACGGGGACGCGGATGACGACCGGACGCGCCGAAGGGACAGCGGCCGGAGCGGGCCGGATGCGGCCGTTCGCGGCCGGGCGCTTCCGGCCGCTCTCGCTCCGCAGCAAGCTTCTCCTTTTCCTGGCGGCTCTCGCCTTCTGCGGAACGGTCGTCCTGGCCTTCGCCGCCTGGGAATACGGCAGGCGGGCGGCCGACGAGGCCTATGACCGGCTGATCACCGGTTCGGCCCTGGCGATCGCGGAGGCGGTCACCGTGCTCGACGGCCGGATCGATGTGGACCTGCCCTATGCCGCGCTGGACATGCTGGCCCTGGCGCCCGAGGACCGCGTCTTCTACCGCGTCGCGGGACCGGGCGGGGAGACGGTCACGGGCTATGACGACCTGCCGCTGCCGGACCGGTTCCTGCCCAGCGAGCGACCGCAATTCTTCGAGGCCGAATACCGGGGCGAAATCGTGCGCTTCTGCATCCTGGGCCGCCTCGTCGCCGACCCTGTCGTGGAGGGCTGGTCGACCATCCAGGTCGGCCAGACGCGCCGGGCCCGGGACGCCCTTGCCGAAACGATCGCCGTCAACGCGGTCCTGCCGATCCTCGGGCTTTCGGCATTGTCGCTCGCGTTCGGCTGGGTCGGCGTCACCTACGCGCTGCGCCCCCTCATCCGGGTGGGGGCCGACCTTCAGGCGCGGCGGCCGACCGATCTGCGCCCGATCGCGACGCCTGCGCCGCGGGAGGTCCAGCTTCTGCTCGACAGCCTGAACCGGTTCATGCAGCGCCTGCAGATGAGCATGGACAACATGCAGGTCTTCATCGCCGAGGCTGCCCACCAGATCCGGACGCCGCTCACCAGCCTGCAGCTCCAGGCCCAGCTGGCGCTCGACGAGGACGATCCCGAAGCCGTCCGCCGATCGCTGGTGCGCATCGAGCGCAACGCCGTGCTGGCGGGCCGGGTCGCCCACCAGCTGCTCAGCCATGCGATGGTCGTCCATCGGGGCGACGCCGCGGTGTTCGAGGCGATCGACCTGGCCGAGGTGTTGCAGCAGGCGCTGCGCGAGGCGATACCCGTGGCGGAGCACGCGCGGATCGAGGTCGACTTCCGCAACGAGGTGGGGCGCGCCACGATCCTTGGCGACCGGGTGATGGTGAGGGAGGCTTTGAAGAACGTGCTGGACAATGCCGTCCGCTACGGCAGTCCCGACGGCGGTCCGATCCGTGTGCGCCTCCATGGGGACGGGACCGACGGCTCCCGATGCGTGACCGTGGCGGATTCGGGTCCCGGCCTTCCGGCGGCGGAGCGCGAGCGCGTCTTCGAGCGCTTCCGGCGCGGGGCCAATGCCCAGGGGCCGGGCTCCGGGCTGGGGCTCGCGATCGTCCGCCGGGTCATCGACGTTCATGGGGGAAGCGTCGATTTGGCCGATGCCCCGGGCGGGGGGCTGGCGGTGACACTGCGCTTCCCCCGCGCGGGCGGGGTGGGGCCGGGCCGATGATCCGCGAAGCGATGCTGGCCGCGGCGCTGATCCTGCCGGCGCTGGAGTGTGCCGGGGCCGAGACGACCATGTTCCCGCGACTTAGGCCCGGCACGGAACGGCTCGTCATCTACAGCTCGACCGACCTGGAGACGTTGCGGTCCGCGATCGCGGACTTCCAGAGCATGAGCCCGGAGATCGAGGTCGAATATGTCGATCTCGATACGAACGAGCTTTACCGGCGTTATCTGGACGAGGTGGAGGCCGGGCTGCCGCCGGGCGATCTGCTGATCAGTTCGTCCATGGATCTGCAGGTGAAGCTGGTCAATGACGGCTATGCCGCTACCTACGCCTCATCGGAAACGGACAGCATCCCGGACTGGGCCAAGTGGCGGGACCAGGCGTTCGGCTTCACCTTCGAACCGGTCGTGATGGTGTACAATCGCGATCTCGTTCCGGCCGACCTCGTGCCCCGGACGCGGTTCGACCTGCTGCGGCTCCTGCGCGAGGACGCGACCTCCTATCGCGGACGCATCGCCACCTACGACGTGGAGCAGAGCGGTGTCGGCTATCTGCTCGCGAGCCAGGATTCGGTCGTCGGCAGCACCTTCTGGAGCCTTGCCGAGACCTTCGGGCAGAACGCCGCCGCGCTCACACCGTTCACGTCCGACATCCTGCAGGGGGTCACCGAGGGACGTTTCCTCTTCGGCTACAATGTCCTGGGCGCCTATGCGCAGGCCTGGGCGGAAAGACATCCGGCGATCGGCATCGTGCAGCCGGGGGACTATACGCTGGCGATTTCGCGCACCGCAGTCCTCTCCGCCGATGCCCGGAACCCGGAGGAGGCCCGGCGCTTCCTCGACTATCTGCTGTCGCTCAGGGGGCAGCAGGTGCTGGCCGAACAGGGGCGGCTGTTCGCGGTCCGGCCCGAACTCACGGGCCCCTACAGCCGCGTCGGGATCAGCGAAAATTCCGCGGGCCCGCTGCGGCTGATCCCGCTCGGGCCCGGGCTTCTGGTCCATCTCGACCGACTGAAGCGCGAGAAGTTCCTGGAGACCTGGCGTGGCGCCATGCGCCGCGCCGTCGGGCATGCGACCGGCGGCCGCTGATCCGGTCGGACCCCTTCACATCCGCCCGGCGGCCTGACGCGGTTCCTCCAGGCTGTCCGGCTCGGCCTCGACGCTGCCGTCGGCGAGGAAGTCCGGCCGGTCGGTCTGGAGATTCCAGAGCCGGGCATAGAGGCCGTTCCGGGCCAGGAGCTCGGCATGGGTGCCGCGCTCGACCACCCGGCCGTCGGCGATGCCGTAGATGATGTCGGCATTCCGGACGGTGGACAGGCGATGGGCGATGATCAGCGTGGTCCGTCCAACCATCAGCCGATGCAGGGCGGCCTGGACCGCCTTTTCCGATTCCGTGTCGAGGGCCGAGGTCGCTTCGTCCAGAAGCAGGATCGGCGCATCCTTCAGCATGGCGCGCGCGATCGACAGCCGCTGGCGCTGCCCGCCCGACAGCTTGACCCCGTGTTCGCCGATCACCGTGTCGTAGCCGTCCGGGAGCGACAGGATGAAGTCATGGGCGGCGGCGTTGCGCGCGGCCGTCTCGATCTCCTCCTGGGTCGCCGCGGGGCGGCCATAGGCGATGTTGGCCCGGACGGTATCGTCGAACAGGGTGATGTCCTGGCTGACCAGCGCGATCTGCGCCCGCAGGGAGGACAGCGTCACGTCCCGGACGTCGTGGCCGTCGATCAGCACGGCCCCGGCGCCGACATCGTAGAAGCGGGGGATGAGGTTGAGAACCGTCGACTTCCCGGCGCCCGACGGTCCGACCAGCGCGACGGTCCGGCCGGACGGCACCTCGATCGTGACGCCGTGAAGCGCCTGGGTGTCGTCTCCATAGGAGAAATGGACTTCGCGCATTTCGATGCTGCCGGTCACCCGGCCGAGCGTGATCGCTCCCGGCTTGTCGGTGATGTTCGGCTTGCTGTCGATCAGGGTGAAGACCCGGCTTGCCGCGGCGACGCCCTGCTGGAGCGTGCTGTTGAGGTTCGCCAGCTTCTTCATCGGCTCGTAGGCCAGGAGGAGGGCGGTGATGAAGGTGAAGAACTCGCCCGCCGTGCTGCGCCCGGAGATGACCTCGTTGCCGCCGTAGAGGATGACAGCGACGATCGCGAGGCCGCCCAGGGTTTCCATGATCGGATGGGAGGCCGAGCTGATGCGCGCCGCCTTCTGGTTCAGCCGGGCAATCAGCCAGATCAGGGATCGTGCCCGCCCGGCCTCGCGCTCCTCGGCGTTGTAGGCCTTGACGTGCCGGATGCCCTGGAAAATCTGGCTGAGCCAGGCCGTCAGCTGGCCGTATTCCGTCTGGGTCGAGCGCGAGACCTTCCGCATGCGCCTGCCCAGCCGCGCGATCGGCAGGAGCGCCAGGGGAAAGACGAAGAAGGCCACCAGCGCCAGCTTCCATTCGGTCACGAACATCAGGATCACCAGCCCGACCACGGACAGGGAATCCCGGACCATGCCGGTGATGGCGTTGGCGACCGCGCCGTAGAGTTGCTGGACGTCGTAGGTGAAGCGGCTGACGAGCTTGCCGGAGGCGGTCTCGTGGAACGAGGCGAGGTCGGCCTCCATCAGCCGGCCGAACATCCGCTCCTGCAATTCGGCGATGACCTTGCGGCCGACATCGGAGAGCAGCACCGACTGACCATAGGTGGCGAGCCCCTTGACAACGAACACGGCAAGCGCGGCGAGTGCGATCGGCAGCAGCAGATACTGGTTCCGGGCGATGAACACCTCGTCGATGATCGGCTGCATGATCTTGGCCATCGCCACGGTCGTGGCCGCGACCAGCGCCATGCAGCCCGCGGTTGCAAGCAGTCGCGGCCAGTATTTCAGCATGTGTTCGCGCAACAGCCGCCGGACGATGGGGAAGGTGCCGACGTCGTGCTCTTCGCCGAACGGGGAAGGGGACAACCGTAATTCCTCGATGGTGACTTTCGCTGCGGGCGCTACCGTAGCAGATCGGGATGCCTTGCGTTATATGATCATTCCGTCAGTTTACGTAAACGTCAGCAATGGAGCTGATGCGGAAAGAGCCGGCAGAAGAAGTCCCGGCCGCAAGGGAGGACGGTGATGACCGAAGCCGAATCCGTGTCCGCCGACCCGGTCTGGCTGAAGAGCTATCCGCCCGGGATCGACTGGTCCATGGCCATCGAGGATCGGCCGCTCTACGCACTTCTGGACGACGCGGTGGCGCGTTTCGGCGACCGCGTCTGCGCCGACTTCATGGATAAGACCTTCACCTATCGCGAGATCGGCGATCTGGTGGACCGCGCGGCCAAGGGCTTCCAGGCCATGGGGATCGGACCCGGGTCCCGGGTCGGGCTCTTCCTCCCGAACTGTCCCTACTACGTGATCGCCTATTTCGCGGTGCTGAAGGCGGGTGCCACGGTCGTCAACTTCAACCCGCTCTATGCGGAGCGCGAGGTGGCGCAGCAGATCGAGGACAGCGGGACCGAGGTGATGGTGACGCTCGACCTCGCGCAGCTTTACGACAAGCTGGCGCGGATGCTTGGCGAAACCGGGCTGAAGCGGATCGTCGTCTGCAGGATGGCCGGGGTCCTGCCGTTTCCGAAGAACCTCTTGTTTCCCCTTGTGAAGCGCAGGGAGGTCGCCCGTATTCCGTGCGACGACCGACACATTCGGTTCGAGGATCTGACCGCCAATAACGGGCGCGTGACGCCGGCGAAGGTCGGGCCGGACGATCTCGCCATCCTGCAATATACCGGAGGCACGACAGGCATTCCGAAGGGGGCGATGCTGTCGCACCGCAACGTCTACGCCAACGCGCTGCAGTCCACGGCCTGGTTCCCGGATGCCGAGCCCGGACGCGAGGTGATGCTGGGGGTTCTGCCCTTCTTCCATGTCTTCGCCATGACGGCGGTCATGAACCTGTCGATCCGGATCGGGGCGACCATCATCATGATGCCGCGCTTCAACCTGGAAGAGGTCATGAAGACGATCGACCGGAAGAAGCCGACGCTGTTCCCGGCGGTACCCACGATCTACACCGCGATCAACATGCACCGTCATCGCGGCCGGTACGATCTCTCCTCGATCAAATTCTGCCTGTCGGGCGGCGCGCCCCTTCCGGTGGAGGTGAAAAACGAATTCGAAGCTCTGACCGGCTGCCGGCTGGTCGAAGGATACGGCCTGTCCGAAGCCTCGCCCGTCGTCACCTGCAACCCGGTCAGCGGCGCGGGGCGGGCGGGCTCGATCGGGCTGCCCCTGCCGGGCACGGTGGTCGAGGTGGTTTCGCTGGACGATCCGCTGCGGCTTTTGGGCCAGGGCGAAAAGGGCGAGATCTGCGTACGCGGCCCGCAGGTCATGCTGGGCTACTGGCGGAACGAGGAGGAAACCCAGCGTGCCCTGGCCGGAGGACGGCTACATACCGGCGACGTGGGATATGTGGACGAGGACGGCTATGCCTATATCGTCGACCGCATCAAGGACCTGATCCTGGCCGGCGGCTACAATATCTATCCGCGCAACGTGGAGGAGGCGATCTATCTCCACCCCTGCGTCGCCGAATGCGTGGTCGCGGGCATCCCGGACCCGTATCGCGGCCAGACCGTCAAGGCCTATATCAAGCTGAAGGACGGGGTGTCCCTCACGCGGGACGAGCTGACGGCCTTCCTGGCCGACAAGCTGTCCCCGATCGAGATGCCGAAGCAGGTCGAGTTCCGCGACACCCTGCCGAAGACGATGATCGGCAAGCTGTCGCGGAAGGCGCTTCTGGAGGAAGAGGAGCAGCGCCGCCTCAGGCAGGGCGAGGCCCGAACAGGATGACGGCGGCCCCGATGAGGCAAAGCGCGCCGCCGGCCAGATCCCAGCGATCCGGGCGCTGCCCCTCGGCAACCAGCAGCCAGGCGATCGACGACGCGATGTAGACGCCTCCATAGGCGGCGAAGGCGCGGCCCGCGAAATCGGCTTCGATGCGCGTCAGAAGCCAGGCGAAGGCGACGAGGCAGGCGACGCCCGGCGCCAGCCACCAGGGCGAGCGGTCGAGCCGCAGCCATGCCCAGAAGGCGAAGCAGCCCGCGATCTCGGCCAGGGCCGCCGCGACATAGATCAGAAACGCAGAAGCCATTTCACTCCCCATCCGCATGCCCGGCGAACCTGCCACGTAAGCCTCCGGCCGGCCATAGATTGACAGCAGGGCGGGGGAGCCTTACTTTACGTTTACGTAAACGTTAATACGCCGGCATGAACCGGAGGTACGGATCCCTTGACCCTCGGCCAGACATTCGACGTCCTTGCCAGCGAGGATGCTGGAGCCAAGAAGACCTACACGATCAGCGAGCTTGCCGCCGAGTTCGGCATAACGCCCCGGACCATCCGCTTCTACGAGGACGAGGGGCTGATCTCCCCGGCCCGGGCCGGGACCACGCGGATCTACAGCCGCCAGGACCGGGGGCGCCTGATCCTGATCTGCCGCGGCAAGCGGCTTGGCTTCTCGCTGGCCGAGATCAAGGAGTTCCTGGACCTCTATCACACGGATCCGGACCAGGTCGGCCAGATGTCGTTCGCGCTCGACCGGGCGCGGAATCGGATCGCGCAGCTCGAGGCGCAGCTTCTCGACGTCCAGAAGACGCTGGCCGAGTTGCGGGAGATCGAGAGCGCGATGGCCGCCCATCTTGCCCGCCACGGAGCCGTGCCCCGAGGCAACTGACCGGGCGGCAAGCCGCCCGGATCCAAGCAAGCGATCCGAGGAGCGCTGAACTGCCATGCACAGGAATGTCGTCATCGCCGGCTATGTCCGGTCCCCGCACCATTTCGCCAACAAGGGCGACCTGCGGAAGGTCCGGCCCGACGATCTGGCGGTGCAGGTCGTGCGCGGCCTGATCGACCGGACCGGCATCGACCCTGCCGAGGTCGAGGACCTGATCCTGGGATGCGCCTTCCCGGAGGGCGAACAGGGCTTCAACATGGCCCGCATGGTCGTTCTGCTGGCCGACCTGCCGCAGTCGATCGCCGGGACGACGGTCAACCGCTACTGCGGTTCCTCGATGCAGGCGATCCACATGGCGGCGGGGGCGATCCAGCTCGACGCCGGCCATGCCTTCATCTGCGCCGGCGTCGAGAGCATGAGCCGGGTGCCGATGATGGGCTTCAATCCGGCACCGAACCCGATACTCGCCGAAAAGATGCCGGGCGCCTATCTGTCGATGGGCCTGACCGCCGAGAATCTGGCGCGGAAATATCAGATCACGCGCGAGGAGCAGCAGGAGCTCGCGATCCAGTCCCATCGCCGGGCGGCACGGGCGCGGGAGGACGGGAGGTTCCGGGACGAGATCGTCCCGATCGAGGCGGATGGCGCCATCGTCGAACGCGACGGCACCATCCGGCCCGAGACGAACAACGAGGCGCTTTCAGCCCTGAAGCCCGCCTTCGAGGCGGAGGGCACGGTAACCGCCGGCACCTCCTCCCCGCTCACGGACGGGGCCTCGGCAACGCTCGTCACCACGGAAGAGTTCGCGAAGGCCAACGGCCTGCCGATCCTTGCCCGCGTGCGTGCGATCGCAACGTCGGGCTGCGCCCCTGAGATCATGGGCATCGGCCCGGTGGAGGCGGCGCGGAAGGCGCTGGCGCGTGCCGGGCTCGCGCTCGAGGACATGGACGTGATCGAACTGAACGAGGCGTTCGCCGCCCAGGCGCTTGCGGTCGCGCGGGAGCTGAACCTGGACTGGTCGCGGACCAATCTCGACGGCGGCGCGATCGCGCTCGGGCATCCGCTCGGCGCCTCGGGCGCGCGGATCACGGGAAAGGCCGCGCAGTTGCTGAAGCGCGAGGGCAAGGAATTCGCGCTTGCCACCATGTGCATCGGCGGCGGGCAGGGTATCGCGACCGTGCTGGAGGCGGCCTGAGCCGCAAAGGACATGCCGCCGCTAGCCGGGAACGCCATGGGTCATGGAGGACCGTGAGATGGAGATCCGAAGGGCCGCGGTGATCGGCGCCGGCACCATGGGCAGCGGGATCGCCGCCCATCTCGCCAATGCCGGCGTGCCGGTGATGCTGCTGGACATCGTTCCGGAAGGCGCCGACAGCCGGAACGCGGTCGCGGAAGGCGCGATCGCGCGGATGCTGAAGGCGGACCCGGCGCCCTTCATGTCGAAATCGGCGGCGAACCTGGTCACGCCGGGCAATGTCGAGGACGACCTGAAGCGGCTAGGCGACTGCGACTGGATCATCGAGGCGGTGCTGGAGCAGCCCGAGCTCAAGCGGGACCTTTATGCCCGCCTGGAGGCGGTGAAGAGGCCGGACGCGATCGTTTCGTCCAATACCTCCACGATACCGCTCCGGGACCTGGTGGACGGGCGCACGGTGGCTTTCCGCTCGCGCTTCCTGATCACCCATTTCTTCAATCCGCCGCGCTACATGCGCCTGCTCGAGCTGGTCGCCGGCCCGGATGCCGATCCGGCGGCGGTCGAGACGATCAGGCGGTTCTGCGACCTGCGCCTGGGCAAGGGCGTGGTCGCCTGCAAGGACACGCCGGGCTTCATCGGCAACCGCATCGGCGCCTTCTGGATACAGGCGGCCGTCAACGCGGCCCTCGATCTCGGGCTGACGGTCGAAGAAGCGGACGCGGTCGCCGGCCGCCCGATGGGCGTGCCCAAGACCGGCATTTTCGGGCTTCTGGACCTGGTCGGGCTCGACCTCATGCCGCAGATCGAGAAGAGCCTGCTGGCGACACTGCCGGAAGACGACCCCTACCGCGCCATCCATCGGGCGGAGCCGCTGATCGGACGCCTGATCGAGCAGGGCTATACCGGCCGGAAAGGGAAGGGCGGCTTCTACCGGCTGCGAACGGAGGACGGCCGGCGGGTCAAGGAACGGCTGGATCTCCGGACGGGCGAGTTCGTTCCCGCCGAGCGGCCGAAGGTGGAAGCCGTCGAAGCGGCGAAGGGGGACCTTCGCGCCCTGGTGGAGCACGACAGTCCCGGCGGCCGTTTCGCCCGCCGGCTGCTGGCGCAGACGCTCGGCTACGCTTCCGCCCTGGTTCCGGAAATCGCGGACTCGATCCTTGCCGTCGATGAGGCGATGCGGCTCGGATACAACTGGAGATACGGGCCCTTCGAACTCATCGACCGGCTGGGCGCGGACTACTTCGCGGGGCTTCTGCAGGCGGAACGGATTGTCGTCCCTGCGCTGGTCGAGAAGGCGCGGGAAGGGGGCTTCTACCGGGTCGAGGACGGCCGCCTCAGGCACCTCACCGTCGACGGCGGCTATGCGGATGTGGTCCGCCCGGAGGGCGTCATCCTTCTTGCCGACATCAAGCGAGTGTCGGAGCCCCTGCTCAGGAACGGGTCGGCGGCGCTCTGGGACATCGGCGACGGCGTCACCTGCTTCGAATTCACGGGCAAGATGAACGCGATCGACGACCAGGTCATCGCGCTGCTCGATCAGGCGATAGACTTCACCGGGAAATCTTACCGGGCGATGCTCGTCTACAACGAAGGCGCTAATTTCTCGGTCGGGGCCAATCTCGGGCTCGCGCTGTTCGCGGTGAACGTCGCGTTGTGGCCGCAGATCGAGGCCCTGGTCCAGGCCGGGCAGGCCGCCTACAAGGCCATCAAGTACGCGCCCTTCCCGGTCGTTTCGGCGCCGTCGGGCCTGGCGCTGGGCGGCGGCTGCGAAATCCTGCTCCATTCCGCGGCCGTGCAGGCCCATGCCGAAACCTATTGCGGGCTTGTCGAGGTCGGAGTCGGCCTCGTTCCCGGCTGGGGCGGCTGCAAGGAAATGCTGCTGCGGGCATTCGCCAACGAGAACCGGCCCGGCGGGCCGATGCCGCCCATCAGCCAGGTCTTCGAGACGATCGGCACGGCCCGGGTCGCACGGTCCGCCGCCGAGGCGAAGGAACTCATGTATCTCCGGCCGGGAGACGGCATCACGATGAATCGCGACCGGCTGCTGGCCGACGCCAAGGCAAGGGCGCTCCGGATGGCCGAGGCCGGCTATCGGCCGCCGGAGCCGCCGGAGCCGATCCGGCTGCCGGGCGCGACCGCCCGGGTCGCGATGGAGCTGGCGGTCGACGGTCTCGCCCGCCAGGGGCAGGCGACGCCCCATGACGTCGTGGTCTCCCGCGGGCTGGCCCGCGTGCTGTCCGGGGGCGATACCGACATCACGACGCCGGTCGGGGAGGACGACCTGCTGGCCCTGGAACGGGAGGCGTTCATGGCGCTGATCAGGACCCCCGGGTCCATCGCCCGGATCGAGCATATGCTGGAGACCGGCAAGCCGTTGCGAAACTGACGAGGCGACGAATGCCGATCTACAGAGCACCCCTCGACGACATCCGCTTCGTCCTTCACGATCTTCTGGACGCGGGAGAGCTTGCGAAGCTTCCCGGTTACGAGGAGGCGACGCCGGATCTGATCGACGCCATCCTGGAGGAGGGCGCGCGTCTTGCCGAGAACGAGATCTTCCCGCTGAACCAGTCGGGGGACGAGGAGGGCTGCCGTTTCGAGAACGGCGTCGTGCGCACGCCCCGGGGCTTCCGGGATGCCTATCGGAAGTTCATCGCCGGCGGCTGGACCGGCCTTTCCGCCGATCCCGCCTATGGCGGCCAGGGCCTTCCGAAAGTCGTCAACTTCGTGATGGAGGAGATCCTTTCCTCCGCGAACATGAGCTTCGGCATGTATCCGGGGCTGAGTCAGGGCGCCTACAACGCGCTCGAGGCCTATGGATCGGACGAGCAGAAGGCGATCTACCTGCCGAAGCTGACCGACGGCACCTGGTCCGGGACCATGTGCCTGACCGAGTCCCATTGCGGGACGGATCTCGGCCTCATCCGCACGAGGGCGGAGCCCGAGGGCGACGGCAGCTACCGAATTACCGGAACCAAGATCTTCATCTCCGCCGGGGAGCACGATCTGACGGAGAACATCGTCCATCTGGTCCTGGCGAGGCTTCCCAACGCCCCCGCCGGAACCAGGGGCATCAGCCTGTTCGTTGTGCCGAAATTGCTGCCGAAGGAGGAGGGGGGCGAGATCCGCGCCGGCATGCGCAACGCGGTCGCCTGCGGCGCGATCGAGCACAAGATGGGCATCCATGCGTCGCCGACCTGCGTCATGAACTTCGACGGGGCGACCGGCTGGCTGGTGGGTGAGCCGCACAAGGGCATGCGCGCCATGTTCGTCATGATGAACGCCGCGCGCCTGGGGGTGGGGCTGCAGGGCCTGGGCATCGCCGAGGTCAGCTATCAGAATGCCCTGGCCTATGCGAAGGAGCGGCTCCAGGGACGGTCCGTTGCCGGAGCCAGGGTGCCGGACCGGCCCGCCGATCCCATCATCGTGCACCCGGACGTGCGCCGCAATCTGCTGACCATGAAGGCGTTTACGGAAGGCGCCCGGGCGCTCGCCTACTGGGTCGGCATCAATATCGACATCTATACGAAGCACCCCGATCCGGCCGTCCGCCAGGAGGCGGAGGACCTGGTCTCGCTGATGACCCCGGTCGTGAAGGCCTATTTCACCGACATGGGCTACGAGACGACGAATATGGGCATCCAGGTGCTGGGCGGGCACGGCTACATCCGCGAATGGGGGATGGAGCAATATGCCCGGGACGCCCGGATCACCCAGATCTACGAAGGAACGAACGGGATTCAGGCCCTGGATCTCGTCGGGCGGAAGCTGCCGGCCCATACCGGCCGCGCGCTGCGCCGCTTCTTCCATCCGGTCGACGCCTTCATCCGGCAGGGGATGGAGCGCCCGGATCTCGGCGAATTCATCGGTCCCCTGGCCAAGGCGTTCGCCCGGCTTCAGCAGGCGACCGCCGTCATCGCCCAGCGCAGCCTGAAAGATCCGGAGGAAGCCGCCGCCGCGTCCACCGATTATCTGAGGCTGTTCGCGCTGGTCGCGGTCGGCTACATGTGGGCGAGGATGGCCCGACTGGCGCTGGACCGGGCCGGCACCGGCGACAACGGCCGCGACCGGTTCCACGACGGCAAGATCAAGACCGCCCGGTTCTTCTTCAATCGCATGCTGCCCGAGGCGAACAGCCGCTTCATCAGCATCATGTCGGGGGCAAGACCCCTCATGGAGCTGGAGGCCGACCAGTTCTGACCGGCCGTTGGAGCGTTCGCGACCGGGCGGCGCCGGCGCCGCCCGGTCGCCGGCCGCTCAGCGCTTGGCGTATTGGGCCGGGCCGAAAAGCTGTTCCTTCGCCTTGTCGTCCAGGGGCTTCCGGCGGTCGGCCAGGACCTTGAGCCCACGCTGGACGGCGGGCCGCGCCTCGATCGCCTGGAACCAGCGCTTCACGTTGGGGAAGTCGTCCAGCTTGTGACCCTGGTTCTCGATCGACCGCGACCAGGGGAAGGTCGCGATGTCGGCGATGGTGTAGACGTCCCCCGCCAGATATTCGGATTCGGCAAGACGCTTGTCCATGACCCGGTAGAGGCGCCCCGCCTCGTTGGTGTAGCGCTCGATCGCGTACTGGATGCGCTCGGGCGCGTAGTTCCGGAAATGATGCGCTTGGCCGAGCATCGGGCCGAACCCGGCCATCTGCCACATCAGCCACTGCACGGTGTCGTATTTCAGCGGCATTTCCTGCGGCCAGAACTGGCCCGTCTTCTCGGCGAGATACATCAGGATCGCGCCGCTCTCGAAGAGAGCGTAGGGCTTTCCGTCCGGGCCTTCACGATCGATGATCGCCGGCATCTTGTTGTTCGGGCTGATCTTCAGGAAATCCGGCTTGAACTGGTCTCCGGCGCCGATGTCGACCGGATGCACCTCGTATGGCAGGCCGACTTCCTCGAGCATGATGGAAATCTTGAACCCGTTGGGCGTCGGCCACATGAAAAGATCGATCACGGTAGGGCTGCTCCTGTTCATGACGGGAAGTCGGGTGGGACGCCCGGGCCGACGACGGCCGCGGGCGGTTCCGGAGTTCAGCTAGATTTATGGCCGACCGTGCCATCCGGCAAGGATCCGTAATGTCCCGCGACGGACCCCGGGGGGGCGAAGGTGTCCGGCGGACATGCGAAAGGCGGCGCCCTTGCGAGCGCCGCCTCCGCAAAATCCCGGCAGGGGCGGGGGCTTAGAGCACCTTCGCCAGCTCGGCCTCGAGCTCGGGGACGATCGTGAACAGATCGCCGACGATTCCGTAATCGGCGACCTGGAAGATAGGAGCTTCCTCGTCCTTGTTGATCGCGACGATGACCTTGGAATCCTTCATGCCGGCGAGATGCTGGATGGCGCCCGAAATACCGACCGCGACGTAGAGCTCCGGCGCCACCACCTTGCCGGTCTGGCCGACCTGGTAATCGTTCGGCACGTAGCCCGCGTCGACCGCGGCGCGAGAGGCGCCGATCGCCGCCCCCAGCTTGTCGGCGACGCCTTCGAGGATCTTGAAGTTTTCGGCCGAGCCGAGGCCCCGGCCGCCGGAGACCACGACCCGCGCCGATGTCAACTCCGGCCGTTCGCTCTGGCTGATCTCCGCGGACACGAATTCGGACAGTCCGGCGGAACCCTGGGCGGCCGTCGCCTCGATCGGCGCCGTGCCGCCGTCGGCCGGAACCGGATCGAAGGCGGTGGTCCGGACGGTGATCACCTTGATCGGATCCGTCGAACGGACGGTCGCGATGGCGTTGCCGGCATAGATCGGGCGGACGAAGGTGTCCGGGGCCTCGACTCCGCTGATGTCCGAGATCTGCTGCACGTCGAGCAGGGCCGCGACGCGGGGCAGCAGGTTCTTGCCGAAGCTGGAGGCGGGGGCGAGCACGTGCCCGTAGTCCTTGGCCAGGTTCACGACCACGGGGGCCAGGTTCTCGGCCAGGCCGTGGGCCAGGGCGGGATCGTCGGCGATGAGAACCTTCGCCACGCCCGGGATCCGGGCGGCGGCTTCGGCCGCGCCCCGGCAGTCGGCGCCGGCGATCAGGACATGGATCTCGCCTCCGATCTTCCGCGCAGCGCCCAGCGTGTTGAGGGTGCCCGACTTGATCGACTTGCCGTCGTGCTCGGCAATGACCAGGATTGTCATGTCTCGGAACCTCTTCTCAGATCACGCGGGCTTCGTTCTTCAGCTTGTCGACCAGCTCGGCGACGGAGCCGACCTTGACGCCGCCCTGGCGCTTCGGCGGTTCGGCCACCTTGATCGTCTCGAGCCGCGGCGTCACGTCGACGCCGAGCGCCTCCGGCGTCCGGCTGTCTATCGGCTTCTTCTTCGCCTTCATGATGTTGGGCAGGCTGGCATAGCGCGGCTCGTTCAGGCGCAGATCGGTCGTGACCACCGCCGGCAGCCGCAGCTTCACCGTCTCCAGCCCGCCGTCGACCTCCCGGGTGACCAGGATCGCGTCGGATTCGACCGCCAGCTTCGAGGCGAAGGTCCCCTGGGGCCAGCCGAGGAGCGCGGCCAGCATCTGTCCGGTCTGGTTGCAGTCGTCATCGATGGCCTGCTTGCCCATGATGACGAGGGCGGGATTTTCCTCCGCGACGATGGCCTTCAGCAGCTTGGCGACGGCCAGCGGCTGAAGCTCTCCTTCCACCGGCACGTGCAGTCCCCTGTCGGCGCCCATCGCCAGGGCCGTGCGGATCGTCTCCTGCGCCTGCGCCGGACCGCAGGAAACGGCGACGACCTCGGTCGCGGTGCCCGCTTCCTTCAGCCGCACCGCGGCTTCGACGGCGATCTCGTCGAACGGGTTCATGGACATCTTCACGTTCGCCAGGTCGACGCCGGTGCCGTCCGCCTTCACCCGGACCTTGACGTTGAAATCGATCACCCGTTTGACGGGTACCAGGATCTTCATAGGGACCAACTCCTCCCGATCATAGGAACGGCGGACACAAGGGACGTTGCGGTCGAACCGGGAAGCCGCGGCACCGGCACTGCCGCCGGGCGGCGAAGTCACGGTGGGAACCCGGCCGGACACGCAGGATGACGCGCCAGGCAGCCGTCATTGTGGCGGCGCAAAATGTCATGTCAACGGACCTGCCGTCCTGTTCTGTTCAACGAGCGACATCGCCCCGGGACAGCGGTGACCGCGGGCCGCCCGGACCGGCACAAAGCCTAGAGTTTCGGCGTCTCGACGCCCGCCGCCCGAAGCTGGCGGCGCAGCTCCCGCGTTTCCTCGAAGCGCCGGGTCACGTCGCGAAGGACGGCGACGATTCCGTCCGTCCGGCCGTGTTCGTCGCGGATAATGGCGATCGTGAATTCGAGCGACACCCGGGACCCGTCCCGTTTCACGCCCGGGACCGCCAGCACGTCGTCGCTGCCGTAGCGACTGCGGCCCGTCCGGACTGTTTCGTGGAAGGCGGTCCAGTGGCGCTCCCGCAGGGATTCGGGGATGATCAGGTCCAGCGAGCGGCCTTCGGCCTCTTCGGCCGCCCAGCCGAAGATGCGCTCGGCCCCCGGGTTCCAGAACCGGATGATTCCGTCCCGGTCGACGCAGGTGACGGCATCGCCGGCATGGTCCAGCAGGGCGTCGGCGATGCGCCGGCGCAGCCTCTCCCGGGCGGCGGCAGGCTCGTGATTCGTCTCCATGGCCCCATCCCCATCGGTTGATCGGCGTTCGGCCATCATAACCCGGGCCGGAGCGTGGGTCAGGTGAGACGGGTCGGGAAGGAATGCCCCGTGCCGATCGACCGCGATTGACGGACGCGTGCATCCGCAGTAGAAAAAATCATGCGCACGTTCATGACCTCGTCCGTCTACTTTTGGTGGCCCGCTCACTCCAGCGGCCGCTGACGTTCGTGCGCAAACGGGGCCGCTTCGAGAAGGCGGGCCCCACGATCCTAGACAGATCCAGATCAATCCGGCGTTCGTCCTTCCCTTAGCGGCTCTGACCAGCCACCGCCGACTTCGTTCGGCAAGCAAGGGAAGAAAGACATGCTCGACGTCGTGTCCCCGACCGTCGACGGGACCCGGAGCCGACCCGATCGGGAGGGATTCTTCGGGACCTTCGGCGGCCGTTTCGTGCCGGAGGCGCTGGGCTCGCCTCTAGAGGCCCTGGAAGCGGAATATGCCGCAGCCATGGCTGACGCATCCTTCCGGGCCGAACTGGAACGGCTGCTGGCCCGCTATGCCGGGCGACCGACGTCGGTGTTCCATGCCCGCCGGCTGTCGATGGAGGCCGGCGCCGAGATCTATCTGAAGCGAGAAGACCTCCTGCATACGGGCGGGCATTGCCTCAACAACTGTCTGGGCCAGGCGCTTCTCGCGCGACGCATGGGCAAACGGCGCCTGATTGCCGAAACGGGCGCAGGACAGCACGGGGTGGCGGCAGCGGCCGTCGCCGTGCGGCTGGGACTCGACTGCACGGTCTTCATGGGGGCGGAGGACATGCGCCGGCAACGCATGAACGTCCTCCGCATGCGCGCGATGGGCGCCCGGGTGGTCGAGGTCGCGATCGGCTCGGCCGACCTGAAGGAGGCGACGGGGGAGGCGATGCGCGCCTGGGCGGCCGATGTCCGGGATGCCCATTACCTGGCCGGATCGGCGGTGGGGCCGCATCCCTACCCGAGGATGGTGCGCGATTTCCAGAAGGTCATCGGGCAGGAGGCGCGCCGGCAGATCCTGGCCCAGGCCGGAACTCTGCCCCGTGCCGTCTTCGCCTGCGTCGGTGGCGGCAGCAACGCCATCGGCCTATTCGATGCCTTCGTCGACGACCGCGAAGTGCGCCTGATCGGTGCGGAGGCGGGCGGCCAGGGGGCGGCCGACGGGCAGCATGGCGCGCGCCTTTCGGGCGGCACGCCCGGGGTCCTACACGGCACCTTCAGCTATCTCTTGCAGGATGCGGCGGGGCAGGTGCTTCCCGCCCGGTCGGTTGCGGCGGGGCTGGGCCATGCCATCGTCGGACCTGAGCACGCCTGGCTCGATGCCGTGGGACGCGCCGACTATGTCCGCATCACCGATGGCGAAGCGGTCGAGGCTGCGCGCCGCCTGTCGCGGGTCGAGGGCATCATCCCGGCCCTTGAATCGGCCCATGCGGTTGCCGCCGCGCTTCAGTACGCCGCGCACGAGCCGGGCGGCGTGATCCTCGTCAGCCTGTCCGGCCGGGGCGACAAGGACATCGACATCCTGCGCGGCCATCTGCCGGAGATCGACCGATGATCGAAAGCGTACGGATCGGGCGCGTCTTCGGCAGGCGCCGGGCCGAACACGCCGTCCTCATCGCCTCCCTGATGGCCGGCGTCCCTTCGGCGGAGCGGACGGTCGAGTGGTTGCTCGCGTTGGAACGAGCCGGGGCGGACATGCTGATGGTCGAAGTCCCGTTCTCGGACCCGACGCTTGGCGGGGCCGAGGCGCAGGCGGCGGCGAAGCAAGCCCTCGGCGTTGGCACGGATCTGGCGAGGGTGTTCGACATCGTCGCCGCTGTCAGGTCCCGCTCGGAAATCCCGATCATTCTTCGAACGTACATGAATCCGATGATCAGGCGCGGACTCCCGACTTTCGCCGTTGAGGCGAAGGAGGCCGGCGCGGATGCGATCCTGACGGCAGACCTGCCCGCCGTGGAAGGGCATGCGGTGTTCCGGTGCCTGCGGGCGGCGGGTCTCGTGCCCGTGATCCCGGTCGCGGCCACGTCCTCGCCGTCGCGCCGGCGCGCCGCGCTGCGCGAGGCCTGCGGCTTCGTCCTGGCGGTCGAGGCCGGGGGTGCGGCGGACCCCAGCTCCCTGATCCGGGACCTCAAGGCCCTGACCGATCTGCCGATCGCCCTTCAGCCCGCGGAGGAGAGCCCGGGGCTGCTGGCGTTTGCCGCCGGGCCTGCCGATGCGGTGGTCATCGGCCCGACGCTGGCGCGGTTCGCCGGGCAAGATGTGGCGGGGCGGGTCGGCAGCGTCGCCCGGGAACTGGCGCGGATGCTTCCCGGGCGCGGCTGAAGCCCTTCGGCGGACGCCCGCGGGCGATCAGGGCGGCCAATGCCAGACCGCCTCCCGGGGGTCGTCGCGGCCCGGATGACGGGGGTCGAGGCCGATGTCGCGGAGAAGGGGGTCGGGCAGCGTGTGCAGCGATGGCCGCCTCCGCCGGCCCGGCCCTTTCGGCCAGTTCAGCGGGCGCAGGCGCATCAATGTCCGGAGCGGGAGGAGAAGTCTCTCGAGCGCGGCGGCCATCTTAGCCTCCTTGAAGGAGAAAGGATCGTCCCCCCAAGAGATGCCGCCGGGCGCCGCTTGTCTCAAACGATGGTTTCTGACTACCCTCTTAAGGAAAACTTAGCCTAGGAACCCCGGTTGACGTGAAGCGGCGCCTGCCTCCCCTCAACGCCCTGCGTGCCTTCGAAGCTGCCGCTCGGCATCTCAGCTTCAACCGGGCCGCGGACGAGCTGAACGTCACCCCGGCCGCGGTCAGCCAGCAGGTGCGCGCGCTTGAGGAATGGCTGGGGATCAGACTGTTCCGCCGCCAGCCCCGCGGCGTGCTGCTGACCGATGCCGCCCAGATCTATTGGCCGATCCTGCGCGAGCTGTTCGACCGCCTGGACGAGGAGACCCGGAAGCTCGTGCAGCGGCCGCGGTCCGATACCTTCACCATCAGCACCACGGCCTCGATCGCCGAACGCTGGCTCATCCCGCGACTGGGCCGGCTCCAGGCGCAGATGTCCGACGTCGAGATCCGGGTGATGGCCTCGACCAGCCTTGTCGACTTCGCCACCGACGATGTCGACGTGGCGCTGCGCTTCGGCAGCGGGCGCTATCCCGGGCTGCAGGCGGACCATCTGATGCCGGGCGATGCCTTCGCCGTGTGCAGCCCGCGCCTGCTGTCCGACCCGGAGCGGCCGCTGCGGACACCCCACGATCTCTGCCACCACGTCCTGCTGCATGACGACCTGGATGTCTTCGGCGCGCTGCCAGAGCTGACCTGGCTGCCGTGGCTGACCGCCGTCGGGGTCTCGGGCGTCGACGGCACCCGCGGCCCGCGCTTCAGCTACACCTCCATGGCGCTTCAAGCGGCGGTCGACGGGCAGGGAGTGGCGCTGGCGACATTGGCGACCGCGGTCGACGACCTGGTCGCGGGCCGTCTGGTCCGGCCCTTTCCGCATGTGGTGGCCAGCCCCCACGCCTATTGGATCGTCTATCCGGAAGAGCGGTCGGACCGACCCGATGTGGCGGCCTTCAGGAAATGGGCGCTGGCTGAGGCCGAGCCCCATATCCGGCCGGATCCGGAGGCGAAGATCATCCCCCTGCCGCCGCAGCATCTGCGGGCGTTTACGACGGTTCGCCCGGCCCGGCGATGACGGGGCGGGGTGGGGTCACGGCGCCGGCGTGGACTGGGCGTATCCCATGCAGTTCTGCACGATGTCGTAGCATTGGGACAGGCTGCCGCCCGAAGAGCCGGTGGGGGTGTTGTAGTTGATCTGCGTCACCCGGCCGTTCTCGAGGATGAACGTCGCCTCGCAATAGGTCGACCGGATCTCCGTCGCGAGCGGGCGGTCCCAGCCCCAGCCTCCCCAGTAGCCTCTGCGGTAGAAGCCGGCGCCGGCAAAACCGGGATAGGGATAGGCGTAAGAGTCGATCCGGTCGACCTCGTAGGTGAAGAAGTCGCGGCCGCCGGCCGACCGGCTTCGATCGGGCACGCCGGCGCAGGACAGAAGCGTGTCCTCGGAAAGTCCGATGAGGGCGTTCTGCGCAAGGGCCGCCTGTTCGGCGCGGGGATTGGCGCAACCGGAAAGTGCAAGGACGGCGATCCCAAGGCAGCCGATGACCGAAGGGCGGACAGAGGGGGACATGGACGTCGCTCCTGACGGCGCTAGACCGAAACGGCGGTGATCCTGATGCACCATCCGCACCATCCTGCGGCAAGAGCCCTCCGAACGCCAGTGCCGCCGCTGCATCGCCTCAGGCGGACATGTGCTCGCGGATACGGGCCGCCAGATCCTCCGGATCGGTGCCATAGGGAAAGATGTCGACCGTCGTGCCGTCCGGTCCCAGGAGATAGAGGAAGGTCGAATGGTCCATGGTGTAGTACCCGCCATCCTGCTCGACCTTGCTGTAGTAGACCTTGTACGCGCCGGCCGCGGTCGCGATCTGCTCCGGCGTGCCGGTCAGGCCGATGAGGCGCGGATGGAACTGGCGGACGTACTGGCCGATGGCCTCGGGCGTGTCCCGTTCCGGGTCGACCGTGACGAACACCGGCTGAAGCCGTTCCGCCTCGTCCCCCAGCAGGTCCATCGTCGCCGCCATCTGCGACAGCTCGGTCGGGCAGACGTCGGGGCAGAAGGTGAAGCCGAAGGACATGAGGACGAAGCGGCCGGCAAAGCTGTCCCGCGTCACCGTCTTGCCGTCCTGGTCGACAAGCTCGAAGGGGCCGCCGATCATGTCGAAGCGGGACGCAGTCTGCGACTGCCGCTCGGACCGGACCTGGTAGGCAGCGATGCCGGCCGCGAGGACGAGGGCGGCGAGACAGGCGAGCGCGATGCGGACGAGGCGGCTGTTCATGAACGTGGGACCGTCATTCTGAGGAGAATCTGCCTATTAGATAGCCCCTGTACCCGCGGGCCGGAAGCGGCCGCTGCGTCGCACCGGCGACGGGGCAGGAATATCGTCCTTCGGCCCGGGCATGCCGGGGCCTCCCGGAAGGGGTGATCCCCCGGCCGGATGCGGGATCCGGCCGGGGACGACCGGTCACTCCGCCGGCGCCTTCACCGCGCGGGGGCCGCGGGCGATCCGCCGCATCCAGTCCCCCAGGTTCCGGCAGACGACATAGAAGACCGGCGTGAAGACGAGCCCGAACACGGTCACGCCGATCATTCCGAAGAAGACTGCCGTTCCCAGCCATTGGCGCGTCTCGGCGCCGGCCCCGGTCGCAAGGACGAGCGGCAGCACGCCGAGAATGAAGGCGAAGGAGGTCATGAGGATCGGCCGGAGCCTGATCCGTGCGGCGGACACGGCGGCCTGCCGCCGGTCCATGCCTTCGGCTTCCGCCTGCCGCGCGAACTCGACGATCAGGATGGCGTTCTTTGCCGCCAGCCCGATCAGCACGACGAAGCCGATCTGGGCCAGGATGTTGACGTCCATGCCCCGGAGAAGAAGCCCGCTTACCCCGGCCAGCAGGCACATAGGCACGATCAGGATGACGGAAAGCGGCAACGTCCAGCTTTCGTACTGGGCGGCCAGAAGCAGGAAGACGAACACGACCGAAGCCGCGAAGACCACGAGCCCGGTCCCGGCGGCCAGCTTCTCCTGCAGGGCGAGCTCGGTCCATTCGAAGTCGAAGCCTTCGGGCAGGGTTTCCGCCGCGATCCGTTCCATCGCCTCCAGCGCATAGCCGGTCGAATAGCCCGGCATGGTCGCGCCCTGCACCTCGGCGGCGGGAAAGAGATTGTAGCGGGCGACCCGGTAGGGGCCGGTCATGTCGCGGAAGCTGGCCACCGCGCCCAGGGGAACCATGCCGCCTTCGGCGCTTCGCGTCTTCAGGTCGGCGATGTCGCTCAAGTCTCGCCGGAACGATCCGTCGGCCTGGGCGGTCACCCGGTAGGTGCGGCCGAGATAGTTGAAATCGTTCACGTAGGTCGAGCCGAGATAGATCTCCAGCGCCTCGAAAATCTGCTCCGCCGTGACGCCCAGCATCTCCGCCCTGACGCGGTCGATGTCGGCGAAGATCTTCGGCGTGCGGGTGTTGTAGAGCGAGAACACCGCGGCCAGTCCCGGCGTCTGCAGGGCCGCGTTCACCACCTCGCCCGCGGCCTGCTCCAGCGCCTCGGGCCCGCGGCCCCGCCGGTCCTGGACCATCATCTTGAATCCGCCGCCCGTGCCGATGCCGCGCACCGGCGGCGGCTGTATGGTGATGATCAGGGCCTCCTGGATCCCCGTCAGGCGCTGCTGCAGGTCCTCCAGGATGCGCTGCGCGGTCAGGCCCTGCCGGGCCCGCTCCTCGAACGGCGCGAGCGCCGAGAAGATCGCGCCGGCGTTGGAGGCATTGGTGAAGGTCGCCCCGTCGAAGCCGGCGAAGGGAACGGCGTGGTCCACGCCTTCGGTCTCCAGAATGACCTTTGCCGCGCGCCGGACGACCTCGTCAGTCCGGGCGAGGGAGGAGCCGGGAGGAAGCTGGACCACGGTGATCAGGTAGCCCTGGTCCTGCTCCGGAATGAAGCCGGTCGGCGCCCGGGAGAACTGCCAAAGGGTCAGCCCGGCCAGCCCCAGATAGACGATCAGCACGATCCCGGTCACGCGGACGAGCCGACCCGTCATCGTGCCATAGCCAAGCGAGAGCTTCTCGAAGCCCGAATTGAAGCGCCGGAAGAAGGCGTGGATCGGGCGCAGCAGCACCGGACCGGAACGCGTGTGGGCTTCGTGCGGCCTGAGGAGAAGGGCCGCAAGAGCGGGGCTCAAGGTCAGCGACACGAAGCACGAGATCGCGGTCGCCGCCGCGATCGTGACGGCGAACTGACGGAAGAACTGGCCCGTGATCCCGGTGATGAAGACGGCCGGGATGAAGACCGCCGCCAGCACGAGCGCGATCGCGACGAGAGCGCTGCTGACCTCGTCCATGGTGCGGTGAGCGGCCTCCCTCGGGCTCATGCCCTGGCGGAGGTTGCGCTCGACGTTCTCCACCACGACGATCGCGTCGTCGACCACGATGCCGATCGCAAGCACTAGGCCGAAGAGCGACAGGGTGTTCAGGGAATATCCCAGGGCCTGCATCACCGCGAAGGTCCCGATCAGCGAGACCGGGATGGCGACGATCGGGATGATGGCGGCGCGCCAGGTCTGAAGGAATAGGACGACCACGATGACGACGAGTGCGATCGCCTCGTAGATCGTGACCATCACCTCGTCGACGGACTGGGCGATGAACTCGGTCGGGTTGTAGACCACGTCGTAGCGCAGGCCCGAGGGGAAGTCCCGGGACAGCTCCGCCATGGCGGCGAGCACGCTTTCCGACGTCTCGAGCGCGTTCGAGCCGGGACGCTGGAAGATGAGCATCGGCACGGCCTCGTTCTCGTCGAGGTAGCCGTTGGCATCGTAGCTCTGGGCTCCCAGCTCGATCCGGGCGATGTCGCCCAGCCTCGTCACCCGCCCGTCCGGATCCGTCCGGACGATGATCCGCTCGAACTGCCGCTGGTCCACGAGGCGGCCCAGCGTCTCGATGTTGAGCTGGTAGGCGCCCTGCTCCGGGACCGGCGGCTGATTCAACACGCCCGAGGCGACCTGGACGTTCTGGGCGCGGAGCGCCGCGACGACTTCGCCCGCCGTCAGGCGGCGGGCCGCAATCCGCTCGGGATCCAGCCAGATGCGCATGGAATAGTCGCGGGCGCCGAACACGCGCACGTCCCCGACACCGTCCAGCCGGGCCAGCACGTCCCGGATCTGCAGGGTCGCGTAGTTGGACATGTAGAGCTGGTCGCGGGTCCCGTCCGGCGAGCTCAGGTGAATGACCATCAGCATGTCGGGCGAGTTCTTCCGCACGGTCACGCCGATCCGGCGGACCTCTTCCGGCAGCCGGGGTTCGGCTACGGAGACGCGGTTCTGCACCAGGACCTGGGCGGCGTCGAGATCGGTCCCGAGATCGAAGGCGATGGTGATCGAGAGCTGCCCGTCCCCGGTCGACTGGGAGACCATGTAGAGCATGTTCTCGACGCCGTTGATCTCCTGCTCGAGAGGGGTGGCCACCGTCTGGCTCAGCACCTCGGCCGAGGCGCCGGGATAGCTCGCCCGGACCTCGATCGTCGGCGGCGCGATCTCCGGATATTGCGCGACCGGGAGCGCGAAATAGGCGACCCCGCCGACCAGGGTGATGAGGATCGACACGACCGTCGCGAAGATCGGGCGTTCGATGAAGAAGTGGGAGATACCCATCGGCGCTACCCGCTCAGCTTCCGGAGCCCGGCTCCGGTTCGATGACGCCCGGCTGCGGCGTGACCTTCATGCCCGGCCGGACGCGCATCAGCCCGTTGATGATGACCCGGTCGGACGGCTCCAGGCCGGAGCGGACGATGCGGAGGCCGCCGGGGCGGGAGGGGCCGGGGCGGATCACCCGCGGCTCGACCGTGTCGTCGGGCCCCACGACCATGACGATCCTGTTGGACTGGTCGATGAGGATCGCGCTGTCGGGCACGAGAAGCGCCTCGTATTCGAGCGATGCCGGCAGCCTCAGCCGGCCGAACTGGCCGGGGGTCAGGAACAGGTCTTCGTTGGGCAGGATGGCGCGGGCCCGGATCGTCCCCGAATTCGGGTCGACGCGGTTGTCGACGAAATTCATCGTGCCCGCCCGCGGCCAGGTGTCGGTATCCGGTTCGTCCGGCAGGCGCACCTGGATCGGCACCGCGTCCCGGGTGGATCTGAGTTCGCCGGACGCGACGGCCCGCTGATAGGCGAGCAGCTCGTTCTCGCTCATGTCGAAGACGAAATAGATCGGGTCGAGCGCGACCAGGGACGTGAGCAGCGTCGCATTCGGGTCGCCGGAGACCAGATTGCCGAGATCGACGCGCCGGTTCGAGATCCGGCCGGAAATCGGGGCGCGGACGGAGGTGAATTCCAGCTCCAGCTGCGCCTGTTGCAGGGCTGCCTCCGCCCGACTGACCTCGGCCTCCGCCACCCGCTTCTCCTGGACCCGCTGGTCGTAGGTGGACTGGGATATGGCGGAGCGGTCGACCAGCTGTCCGGCCCGGCGCAACTCGGCGTCCGCGAGGTCGACCCGCGCGCGGGCGCTTTCGACCTGGGCCCTCGCCGCCGCCACCGCGGCCTCGTAGGGGCGGGGATCGATGACGAACAGGACCTGGCCCTGTTCGACGAGCTGGCCGTCCGAGAAGTTGACGGCCTGGAGATAGCCGGAAACGCGGGCCCGGATGTCGACGCTTTCCGTCGCCTCGAAGCGGCCGGTGAATTCGTCCCATTCGGTGATCCGCTGGACCAGCGGTGCGGCCACGGTGACGGGCGGGGGCGGCATCGAGGCCGATGCGGATTCGGCGTTGTCACCCCCTTCGTTGCAGCCACTGAGCGCGAGAGCCATGCCCGCCGCCAGGGTGACGGGTAGAAGTGCGAAGAACCGGCACGTACGATGCGCGAACCCAACCCTCATGAGGTACTCCATGCGATGGTGTGCGGCAATAACCAGGTGCCGGCGCCGATCGGCTTGGGGTTCAGGACTGTTGAAGCTTGCTGTTGCGGACAGACCGGGGGGCGCGGCCGGCGGCAATGCAGGCCGGGGCCGGACCGGGCCCGGTTCGGCGGCAGACTATCGCGGCCGAAGGAAAGCGGGTCATCTCACGCCCTCGGCGCAAATTCAGGAGCGCCCGGCTATCTGATAACATCGGCCGTCATCTCGCAACGGCGAAAAAGATGTCCTGCGAATAAAAGTGGACGATGCGCAGGCGATCCGGAGAGCCGTGGGAGCGGCGGGAAGACCTGATGCCGGACGAGAACAGGCACTCCAGGTAGGATTGGAACGCGAAGAGAGGAATGCCTCGCAACATGGCCCACGAGATCCTCGAAGGTCTCGAAGACGCCCGGGCCTATGTCGACGGCAGGGACGAAGGTCTGCGCATCACCACCGTCATGGTTCGGGACGTCCAGGGGATCCCTAAGCGCCAAGACATGCGCCGGCCATCGTCGGAAAGGTGCCCGAAGACGCCTGCCTAGTCCTCCTCGTGGTCGCGGGCGCTTTCCAGCTGGGCCAGGATCGCCTTACGGACTGGCTCCGGCTGCGACCCGACCGCCGTGCAGAGAACCCGGAGCTGCCGTCTCAGCCCGTAGACCTGGTCCAGAAGCGACAGCACCAGCTCCAGGGCATCGTCGTCGAGACCGAAGTCCCGGCGCATCTCGTGGATCAGCCGGACCCGGGCCAGGTCGACCTCGCGGAACAGGAAGGTGTCGGCGCGGTTGTCCGGCAGCACCCAGCGGTTCTCGATCCAACGGGACAGCTCGGCGCCCTCGAGGCCGCCGACACGGGTCAGGACGGTTTCGAAGGTGATCGTCATGGCCTCACCATGGATTGACGTGGATCGTGGGGGTGTTTCGGCGCCCAGTCGGCCAGGAACCGCTCCAGCTCCTCGTCGACCGTATCGCCGAGGACGATCCTGAGTTCCACATACTGGTCGCCCCGTCCGGTGCCGTCCCGACGCGGCAGCCCCTTCCCCTTGAGGCGCAGGACCGTACCGCTGTCGGATCGCTTCGGCACCGCCATCATCACCACGCCGTCGATCGTCGGAACCCTGATCCTGCCGCCAAGGACGGCCTCCGCGAGCGTTACCGGGAGGGTGATCCGTATGTCGTCGCCGTCGCGACGGAAGACGGGGTGCGGCTGCACCCGGATCTCGACCAACGCGTCGCCCGGTGGTCCGCCGCCGATGCCGGGGCCGCCCTGTCCCTTCAGTCGCAGGATGCGGCCGTCGTCGATGCCGGCCGGGATCGTGATCTCCAGGGTCCGGCCATCCGGAAGGGTGATCCGCCGGCTTCCCCCGCGGGCCGCCTCCAGGAAGCCGATCGGAAGTTCCAGGTGCAGGTCGCCGCCCCGCATCCGGAAGCTGCCGGTGCGCATTCCGCCCCCGAAGATCTGGGAGAAGAGATCCTCCATCTCCTCCGCCCCGCCGGCAGCCTCGCCGGAGGAATACTTGGCACCGCCCCAGCCTTCGCCGAAGTCGCGGTAATAGGCCCGATCCGGGCGCTCCGCGCCGGAGGCGTCGATCTCGCCCCGGTTGAACCGGGCCCGCTTTTCCGGGTCGGACAGAAGGTCGTAAGCCGCAGCGACGTCCTTGAACCGCTTTTCCGCTTCCGGTTTCCCCGGATTGAGGTCGGGATGATAGCGCTTCGCCAGCCTGCGATAGGCGCGACGGATCTCGTCCTGCGAAGCGTCCCGCTTGACCCCGAGCACCTTGTACGGATCGTCCAATGCCGTTGCCCCTCCCAACGCCGTTGCCTGATCAAGCCACAGATGAACGGGCAAGGGCGGGCACGCGATCCCGGAGCGGATTCGGCCCTACAGCAGGTACCAGAGCAGCAGCGGCAGGGTGGCGAAGGACATGAGCGTCGAGACCACGATGGCGCCTGCCACCTCCTCGGCCGGGCCGTGGTAGCGCGCGGCCCAGAGAAAGTTGAGAACCGCAGCCGGCATCGCGCATTGAAGGACGAGGGCGCCCGTCGCCGTATGATCGAGCCCGAGCGCCCAGGCGAGTCCGACCCCGACCCCGAAGCCCATGGTCAGCCGGACCGTACCTAGAAACAGGCTGCGCCCCAGGCTGGCGACCCTGAGCCGGGCGAGCGACACGCCGAGCGACAGGAGCATCATCGGAATGGTCAGCCCGCCCAGAAGCCCGGTGGTGTTCGCCAGCCAGCGCGGCACCGGCAGGCCGGTCGCGATGAAGGCGACCGCGCCCAGCGTGGCGTAGAGCGCCGGCGCGGTGAGGAGATGCTTGGGCGAGGCCCGGCCCGAGGCCAGGGCGAGACCGACCGTGAAATGGCCGATCGTGATCATGGTGGAGAACGCGATGGCGAGCGCGAGGCCCTGGTCGCCGAAGGCGAAGAGCACGATCGGCAATCCCATGTTGCCGGTGTTCGGCAGCATGAGGGTCGGGAGATAGCTGCGGATATGCATGCCCGCGAGGTACAGCAGGCCGGCGCCGACCACGCCGAAGATCGCCATCGCGATGACGGCGGAGGCCATCGTCAGACCGAACCGCTCAAGCGACAGCGGATGGGCGGTAAGGGTGGAGAAAACGAGGCACGGGGTGCCGATCTGGGTGACCAGCCGGGTCACGAAATCCGTGTCGTAGCTGTAGCCCAGCTTCGCCCAGCCGAAGCCAAGGCCAGCGGCGACGAAGATGGGGACCAGGATGGGGACGAGTTCGAGGATCATTTCGGGGGGGGGCCAGGAGAGTTCGGGGTTCTATAGCCCGCCCACTCCCGGCTGCCCAGCTTCCGGTATGCACCTCCGGTTGCCAGCGCCCGCTCCGTTTGCCATGCTTCCTTCATCGGGTTCGACGCGGATGAACGCGTCCGCAGGAGCTTGCCCGCATGTTTTACGATATTGCTGCGCAGATTGCGGGCAATCCTGCCCAACTCCACTATGGCGTCGCGGTCGCCGATTTCGATCAGGACGGGGTTTTCGAGATTTTCGTGGCCGGCTTCGGCTGCCCCTCCCAGGTGCTGAAGTGGGACGGCGAGGCGCTGTTCGACATCGCCGATGCCGAGCTTGCCGACCCGTCCCGCCTGTCCATCGGGGTTGCGGCCGGCGATGTCGACGGCGACGGCCGGGAGGAGATCTACGTCCTCAACACCGATACCTTCGCCGGCCCGAAGCGCGTCGGGGACCGGCTTTTCTCCTGGCACGACGGACACTGGGTCGATCTGTTCTGCCTGCCGGAGAACCGGCGGATGCTCAACGTCACCGCCGGGCGCTCGGTCGCGTGCATCGACCGTTGCGGGACCGGCCGCTACGGCTTCGTGGTCGCAAACTATGGCGGGCCGTTCCGCCTTTACGAGCTGGACCAGGGCCGGCTTGCCGACCTTGCCCCGCTGGCCGGGATCGACGGCATAACCGGCGGCCGGGCGCTGACATGCCTGCCGATCCTGAGCGAGCGCACGGACATCTTCGCCGTCAACGAGAACGGTGCGAATTTCCTGTTCCGCAACGACGGCTCCGGCCGATTCGAGGAGGTGGCGCTGGATTGCGGGCTGGCCGACCTGGCGCAACACGGGCGGGGCGTGGCGGCGCTCGACGCCAACGGCGACGGCCGGTTCGATCTCGCCTACGGCAATTGGGAAGGGTCGCACCGGCTGATGGTCCGGGGACGGGACGGCGTCTTCCGCGACATCGCGCCGGAGGACTATGCCCTCCCGTCCCGAGTCCGGAATGTGATCGCCGCCGACTTCGACAATGACGGCCACGAGGAGATCTTCTTCAACAATATCGGCCAGCCGAACCGCCTGTTCGGGTGGCGGGACGAGGAATGGAAGCGCATCGACATCGGCGCCGCGGCGGAGCCGCGCGGGCTGGGCACCGGGGCGGCGGTGGCCGACATCGACGGCGACGGCATTCTGGAACTGCTGATTTCACACGGCGAGGCGGGGGTACAGCCGCTCACGCTCTACAAGGCGCGGTCGAACGACAACAACTGGCTGCGCGTCATGCCGCTGACCCCGGCGGGGGCGCCGGCGCGGGGCGCGGTCGTCCTCTGCCATGCCGGCGACCGGCAGATGGTGCGGGCGATCGACTGCGGCAGCGGCTATCTGTGCCAGATGGAGCCGGTCGCGCATTTCGGGCTGGGCCGGGCGATGCGCGCGGATGCGGTGGAAGTCCGCTGGCCGGACGGCGTGCGTATTCGAATGGAGGGCGTCGACGCCTGCCGCGAGATCCGAGTAGCCCACCCGACCAGCACCGATCGCCTGCGGACGACCGGGACGTAGCCGCATCTTGCGGGGAGGACGAGCCCCGTGCCGTTAGTGGGCCCCTTCGACATGCCCCCTGGCAACGCTCCGTTCCCCGGGTAAACTGCCGTCCCGAGAAATGAATTACCCAAACAGGGGAGCGCTTTCGTGGAAATCCGTAATCCGTACCTCATGTTTCTGGGCGACGCGCCCGATCAACTTGCGGCGAAGACGGCGAACGGCGTGCGCCAGTGGCGCCCCGAATGGTGCCTCGGCCAGCTGCGCCTCGAAGGCTGCAAGGCCGATATCGGCCTTCCCGACATGACCCTGGAGGAGGCCGCCGGGAAGGGGGCGAAGACGCTGGTGATCGGCGTCGCCAACCGCGGCGGCCGGATCGGCACGTCCTGGGTGGATACGATGCTGAAGGCCCTGGATCTCGGCATGGACATCGCGTCTGGCCTCCACAACAAGGTGGCCGACATTCCCGAGGTCGCCCGGAAGGCGGCCGAGCTGGGCCGATCGATTTTCGACGTGCGGCATCCCGGCCGGGATTTCGAGGTCGGCACAGGTGCAAGGCGCCCGGGCAAGCGGCTTCTGACCGTCGGCACCGACTGCTCGGTCGGCAAGATGTTCACCAGCCTTGCGATCGAGAAGGAGATGCGGTCGCGGGGCATCAAGGCGGACTTCCGTGCGACCGGCCAGACGGGCATCCTGATTGCCGGAAGCGGCGTTTCGGTCGATGCCGTGATCTCCGACTTCATCTCCGGCGCGACCGAGTTCCTTGCCCCTGCCAACGACCCGGACCATTGGGACCTGATCGAAGGGCAGGGCTCGCTGTTCCATGCGTCCTATGCGGGCGTGTCGCTGGGGCTGCTGCACGGGGCGCAGGCGGACGCCCTGGTCCTGTGCCACGAGCCGGGTCGCCCGCATATGCGGGGCCTTCCGCATTACAAGCTTCCCGAAATCGACGAGTGCATCGCGCTGAACGAGCGCTGCGCCCGGCTGACCAATCCCGATGCGCGGGTCGTCGGCATTGCCTGCAACACCTCGGCCCTGTCCGAGGAAGAAATGCGGCGGGTCCTGGGGGACCTCTCCGACCGCTTCGGGATGCCCGCCGTCGATCCGGTCCGCACCGGCGTCGCCGCGATCGTCGATCGGCTGGTCTAGACCGGCTGGGAAAGGGAGTCCGTCATCATGCCCCGCACCCTGACACTCCGGCCGGTATCCTGGCCGATCCGCGGAAAGTTCACGATTTCCCGCGACAGCGTCACCTCGGTCGACGTCATCGTGGTCACGATCGAGGAGAACGGCCGCCGCGGCCAGGGCGAATGCCGCCCCTACGGCCGCTATGGCGAGACGGTGGGCAGCGTGAGCCGCCAAATCGAGAATGTGCGCCGGGAAATCGAGGGCGGGATCGGGCGGCAGGAGCTGCTGTCGCTGCTGCCGGCCGGGGCCGCGCGGAACGCCGTCGACTGCGCGCTCTGGGATCTGGAAGCGAAGCTTTCCGGACGCCCGGTATGGCAGCTTGCCGGGCTCCCGGAACCGGGACCCGTGACGACCGCCTACACGATCAGCCTGGGTTCGGTCGAGGAAATGGGCGAGATGGCGAGGCAGGCGTCCTATCGGCCGCTTCTGAAGCTGAAGCTGACGGGCGACGGGGATCTGGAGCGTGTCCGGGCGGTCCGGTCCAATGCCCCGGACAGCCGCCTCGTCGTCGATGCGAACGAGGCCTGGACGATGTCGCATCTGAGGGAGTTCGGGCCGGCCTTCGCCGAACTCGGCGTCGAGATGATCGAGCAGCCGCTGCCCGCCGACAAGGACCAGGACCTGATCGGCATCGACTGTCCGATCCCGCTCTGCGCGGACGAAAGCTGCCACGATACCGCCAGCCTCGACCAGCTTCGGGGCAAGTATTCGATGATCAACATCAAGCTGGACAAGACGGGCGGGCTGACCGAGGCCCTTGCCCTGCGCGATCAGGCGCGCGCCGCCGGGTTCCGGATCATGGCCGGCTGCATGCTGGCCAGCTCGCTCGCCATGGCGCCGGCCGTGCTGGTCGCCCAGGGCGCCGAGGTGGTCGATCTCGACGGGCCCCTGCTTCTGGCCCGGGATCATGACCCGGCCCTGCGGTTCGAGGGCACGACCATCCTGCCGCCGGAACCGGCTCTCTGGGGCTGAAGCCCGTTCCTGGCCGAAGAAGGGGAGGAACCTCCCGGCCGGGGCCCCGGTTGAATGGGTGGGTCGGATGCCGCCGGCATCCTCTAACCATTCACACCAGCCAGAGGGTTTCCATGCAAACCAACCGCGAGGCCGATATCCGCGTCCTCAACAGCCTGATCGAGACGACCGTCGACAGCATCAACGGTTACCGCGACAGCGCCGAACACACGGACGACGCCGATCTCAAGGCGATGTTCCGCACCCGGGCGGGCGAGCGCGAGAAGGTCGCAAGCGAGCTCAGGGCCAAGGTGAGGGAACTGGGCGGGCAGCCGGAGGACGAGGGAACGATGCTGGCCAAGGCCCATCGGGCGTTCCTGGACCTCAAGAGCATGATCGGCAGCGACCGCAAGAGAGTGATCGAGGAGGTCGAACGGGGCGAGGACCACATCAAGGACAAGTTCGAGGCTGCGATGCGCAGTACCGAAATCTCGCCCGATACCCAGGCCGTGATCCGGACCTGCTACGGCAGCGTGAAGGCCGGTCACGACGAGGTCAGCGCCATGAAGCACGCCCAACAGCGCTAGGGCGCGGGGGCTGTTCTCCGTTCTGTCGATGCGGGCGTTGAAAGGCGCCCGCATCCGCCGCTCCCGGCATCGCCGCAGGATTCATTGGGCAGACATATCCGATCTTGCAATTGTTCCGGGCAATGATGTAGCTAGTCGGTTACAGGTGGCTGCAAAATGCGTGCTGCCCTATCGCCACTCGCGGACGGCGTTCCGATATGTGTCCCATCATGCCAGACGCTGCTTCCGACATTCCGCCGACATCGCCCCTCTGGTCGCCCACCGCAGTGATCGAATGGCTGGTCATGACCGGCTGGAGGCAGCGCGACACCGCGGCCCTGATCATGGAGATCGGGGAACGCCTGCTGGCATCCGGACTGCCGGTCTGGCGGATCTTCTGCACCGTGCGTTCGCTCCACCCGCAATATTTCGGACAGGCCTATGTCTGGCGCGAGGGGGCGGCGCAGGTCGAGCGTCGGCCCGGGCTCTGGGAGCTCCTGGAAAGCGATGACTACCGGAACAACCCCGTCAGCCTGGTGATCGAGCAGGGCGTCAGCCTGCGCCGCCGCCTGACGGTGCCGGATGCCGAACTCGAGCATCCGGTCCTGGTCGAGCTCAAGGAACAGGGCGTGACCGACTACGTGATTCTGCCCATGCTCTTCAGCAATGGCGAACGCTCGGCCGTCTCGTTCGCGTCCCGGTCCCCGGAAGGCTTCAGCCGGAACCATCTGCGCGAGCTGAACGACCTCGTCCAGGTCCTGGCGCTGGTGCTGGAAAGCCATTCGCTCCGCTCGACGGCGGCCAACCTGCTCGACACCTATGTCGGTCGGCAGGCGGGCAGCCGCATCCTGAACGGCGAGATCAGGCGCGGAACGGCCCGGACGATCTATTCGGCGATCTGGTATTCGGATCTGCGCGGCTTCACCGAGTTGTCGGAGGCCTATCCGCGCGAACGCGTGATTGCGGCGCTGAATGCCTATTTCGAGGCGATCACGACGGCGGTCCACGGGCGTTCGGGCGAGGTCCTGAAATATATCGGCGACGGCGTGATGGCGATCTTCCCGGTCGTCGACGGGGAGGAAGGGGCCGCGGCCGCCTGTCGTCGCGCGCTCGACGCCGCGTCGGCAGCCGAGGAGGCGATGGCCGCGGTCAATGAAGGGCGCGCCGCCGTCGGCGCGCCGATCCTGGACTACGGCATCGCCCTGCATATCGGGGAGGTGACTTATGGCAATATCGGCGCGGCGGACCGTCTCGACTTCACCGTGATCGGCCCTGCCGTCAATTTCGCCCACCGGCTGGAGCCGCTGTGCCGGACGGTCGGCCGGCGGCCGCTCCTGTCCCGCGATTTCATGGAATTCTGCGGCGCGGACCGGCCTGCGGAATATCTCGGCCGCTTCGAGCTGAAGGGGCTTGCGCAGCCCCAGGACGTCTATACGCCGGCCCGTCGGACCTGAGCCGAACCTCTGCTAGAATGGAAGCCGCCGAAAGGGCTTCCGACGGGGAGGATGACGGTGGTCGACGCGAAGGCATTTCTGGGCAGGACGATCGACCAGGCGCTCGGCCGCAGCCGGGCGGACCTCGTCATCAAGGACACCCGCTTCCTCAACGTGGTGACCGGCGAGATCGCTCAGGGCGACATCGCCGTCTGCGGCGACCGGATTGTCGGGACGTATGAGAGCTATGACGGCGTGGAGGAGATCGACGGACGGGATCTGGTCTGCGTACCGGGCTTCATCGACACCCATGTCCATTGCGAGTCGACGCTGGTCACGCCGGCGGAGTTCGACCGCTGCGTGTTGCCGCGCGGGACGACGACCGCGATCTGCGATCCCCACGAAATCTGCAACGTGCTGGGCGAGGAAGGGCTGGGATACTTCCTGGAGAGCGCCCTTCATACCGCGCTCGACCTCCGGGTCCAGCTCTCCTCCTGCGTTCCGGCGACCGGGCTGGAGACGGCCGGGGCCAGGCTGGACGCGGCCGACCTGGTCCGCCACCGCAATCATCCGAAGGTGGTCGGCCTTGCCGAATTCATGAACTTCCCCGGGGTGTTCGCGAAGGATGACGGCGTGCTGGAGAAGCTTGCCGCCTTCCAGGACGGACATATCGACGGGCATTGCCCTCTGGTCAGCGGACGGGAGCTCAACGCCTATCTCGCCTGCGGCATCCGGAACTGCCACGAGACGACCGGACCCGACGAGGCGATGGAGAAGCTGCGGAAGGGGATGCAGGTGCTGATCCGGGACGGAAGCGTCTCCAAGGACGTGCGCGCGCTGGGCCCGCTCATCGCGCCGGAGACCTCGCCGTTCCTCAGCTTCTGCACGGACGACCGCAACCCGCTCGACATCGCCGAGGAGGGGCATCTCGACCATCTCATCCGGACGGCGATTCGCCTCGGCGCGCCGGTCGCCCATGTCTACCGCGCGGCGACCTGGTCGGCGGCGCAGGCTTTCGGCCTCAAGGACCGCGGGGTGATCGCGCCCGGCCGGAAGGCCGACATCGTGCTGCTGGACGACCTCGAGACCTGCGCCGTCCACGCCGTGATCCGGGCAGGCCGTCCGGTCACGCCCGCGACATTCGAAGGGCGGACGACGGTTCGGCCGGTCGGGCTGCACTCGGTCCGTCTCGACCGCGTGGCGCCGGAGGATTTCCGGGTTCCGGCATCCGGGCCGACCGGGCCGGTCATCGGCGTGGTGCCGGGCAAGATTCTGACCGAACGGCTGACGCTCAGCCTTCCCTATCGCGACGGCATCCGCGGGCGCGACCTGGACCAGGACGTGCTGACGGTCGCCGTGCTGGCCCGACACGGCGTCAACCGCAATATCGGCCGCGGCTTCGTCAAGGGCTTCGGGCTGAAGACTGGCGCGCTTGCGTCCTCGGTCGGGCATGACAGCCACAATGTCTGCGTCGTCGGCGCCGACGACCGGGATATGGCGATTGCCGTGAACCGGCTGATCGAGATCGAGGGAGGCTTCGTCGCCGTATCCGGGGGCAAGGTGCTGGCCGAGCTGCCGCTGCCCCTGGCCGGGCTGATGAGCCTGAAGCCCTTCGAGGCGGTGGAGCGCCTTCTGCTCGATCTGCGCGCGGCGGTTAGCGCCCTCGGCTGCCCGCTGCCCGAGCCGTTCCTGCAGCTGGCGTTCCTGCCCCTGCCGGTGATCCCGCATCTGAAGATCACCGACATGGGGCTGGTGGACGTCGACCGGTTCGAGCTGATCGCGGCCTAGGCGACCGGGCCCGATGCCCGGTCCGAAGGGACCGGTCCTTCCGCACAGCGCCGGGCGAGGTCGATATCCGACCGGAAGGTCGCCTCCTCCGACCAGTTGCCGCGCAGGATGTAGCTGGGATGCCAGGTCGGCACCACCGGGATCTCCGGCAGGAAACGGCAGGGCAGGACCTGGCCGCGCAGTCGCGTGATCCCGTTCTGTCCGGTAAGCGCCCAGGTCGGGGTGCGGCCAAGGGCCAGGATCGCCTTGGGACGGATGTCCTCGAGCGTCCGGCGCAGCGCCTCCACCTCGCCCCGATAGTCCGCGATGCAGTAATCCGACGTGCCGAACGGGCCGAGCTCCTCGGCAAGCGACAGACCTTCCTTGCGCGCCCTCGTGCGGGAGCAGAAGAAGTGTCCGACCTTGTTGCCGGGCGGCTGGAAGCGGAAGACGTTGGCGATCAGGCAGGCGTGCCTGTCCAGCCCGACCTGCTCCAGGTTCCGGTTGAGCAGCCGCCCGCTCATGCCGGCGAAGGGAATGCCCTGGCGCACCTCCTCATTGCCCGGCGCCTCTCCGATGATGGCGATGCAGCCGTCCCGGCCGCCGGCGGTCGGGTACTGATAGTCGACCCTCGGCAGCGGCGGGAGCTCGCGAGCGCTCAACGACGCGCCTCGTCGTTTGTCGGGAAACACATCATGGGGGTCTCGTTCAGCCTTGGCGCTCCAGGACCGACTTCAGGCCGATGAAGGCGGGCAACGGATGGGTCACCACATAGGTGGGAATACGGGAAAGATAGGGGCGCATCCGCCCCTTCGCCTCGAACCGCTCGCGGAACCGCGAGCGCTCGAAGAAGGGGCCGAGCTTGGGCACGATGCCGCCCGCGATGAAGATCCCGCCCGTGCTGCCGAGCGTCAGGGCCAGGTTGCCGGCGACCGTGCCCAGCATGTCGCAGAACATCTCGACCGCTTCGAGACAGAACGGGTCGTTGCCGGCGAGAGCCCGCTCGGTGATCTCCTTGGGCTCGCGCGGGCGGATGTCGTCCTCCCCGTCGATCGCCGCCAGTGTTTCGTATAGGTTGGCGAGGCCCATTCCGGAGACGACCCGCTCTGCCGAAACGTGATGGAAGCGCCGGTGCAGATGCTCGAGCACCTGCGCTTCGCGCTCGGTGACGGCGGGCATGGTGACGTGACCGCCTTCGCCGGCGAGGGCGACCCAGCCGTCGCCGCAGGACACGACGCCCGACACACCCAGGCCCGACCCCGGCCCGATCACCCCCATGGTTCCCCCGGGCTCAGGCGTGCCGTCGCCGATCTGGGCGAGATCGCCCTGGGTGAGATGGGGAAGAGCGAGCGCCAGCGCCGTGAAGTCGTTGACCACGGTCAGCCGGTCGAGCCCGAGCGCTGCGCAGACCCCCTCGATCGAGAAGCTCCAGGCAAGATTGGTCAGGCTGAATTCCTGCCCGACCACCGGCCCGGCGATGGCGATGGCCGCCCGACGGGGGGCGCGGTCCGGGCTGATCCGCGCGAGATACGCGGCGGCCGCCGCCTCCAGGGACGGATAGTCGGCGCCGCGCAGGATCTCGACGTCTCGGATGCCGGAGGAGTCGACGAGGGCGAAGCGGGCGTTGGTGGCGCCGAGATCGGCGACGAGGGACAGGGAGCTTTCGGGCATGGATTCCGGGAAAGCGGTCGATGTCGTAACGCTGTGACGGCCAGCTTAGGCCAGGGGACGGCCGGGGCCAAGCGGCGCCTGAGGGGCGGCCTGATTCAGCCGTAGGGAGCCGCCTCCAGGGCCTGGACGAAGCGTTCCCGCCAATGGGAAATGTCGTTCTCCCGCAGCACCTTCATCATCGCCGCGTGGCGTTCGCGCCGCTCTTCCCGAGGCATGTTCAGGGCCCGCTGGAGGCTTTCCGCGACGCCCTCCACGTCGTAGGGATTGACGATGATGGCGCCGACGGCCAGCTCCGGCGCGGCACCCGCGAAGCGCGACAGGACCAGGACGCCGGGATCGTCGGGATCCTGCGCCGCGACATATTCCTTGGCGACCAGGTTCATGCCGTCCCTGAGCGGCGTGACCAGCCCGATCCGGGCGCACCGGTAGAAGCCCAGAAGCCGGCGCCGGGGAAAGCTCTTGTTCAGGTAGCGGATCGGCATCCAGTCGAATTCGGCGAACTTGCCGTTGATGTGCCCGGCCATGGTCTCCAGCTCCCGCCGTATCTGGGCGTATTCGGCAACCTCGGTCCGGGTCGGCGGCGCAATCTGCATGAAGGTCACCTGGCCGCGATTGGCGGGGTAGTGCTCGAACAGCTCCTCGAAGGCCTGAAAGCGCTGGGGCAGGCCCTTCGAATAGTCCAGCCGGTCGACCCCGACGATCAGTTCGCGGCCCGCCAGGCTGACGCGCAGGCGTTCGATCTGCCGGCTGCCGGCGGACTGGGCCGCCTGGCTTTCGATCTCCCGGGTCTCGACCGAGATCGGGAAGGCTTCGACCCTGAGGGTCCGGCCGAAGGCGCGGATGCGGTTCCCGTCGACGATCTCCCCGCCGACCTCCCGGATCAGGTAGTCGACGAAGGCCTTGCGGTCGCCCTCGGTCTGGAAGCCGACGACGTCATAGGCGCAGAGCGAGCGCACGAGGGAATCGTGGTTCGGCAGGGCCAGCAGCATCTCCGGCACGGGCCAGGGCGTGTGGAGGAAGAACCCCATCCGCTGATCGAAGCCCATCTGGCGGAGCTGTTCGCCGAACGGGATCAGGTGATAGTCGTGGACCCAGATCATGTCGGTGTCGCGCAGCATCGGGGCGAGCTTGCTGGCGAACAGGCTGTTGACGCGCAAGTACCCGGCGTAGGTCCGGCGCGAGAACTCGGTCAGGTCCAGCCGGTAATGGAACAGCGGCCAGAGCGTCGAGTTGGCGAAGCCGTTGTAATATTCCTCGTAGTCCCGCTGGGTGAGGTCGATGGTGGCATAGGTCAACCTGCCGACCTGGCGGATGCCGGGCGAGCCTGAGGAGTTTTCCGCGATTTCGCCGCTCCAGCCGAACCAGATGCCGCCAGCCCGCTTCAGGGCGGCCAGCACCGCGACGGCAAGCCCACCGGAACTCGCCTTGCCCTCGTCCACTGGGGCAACTCGGTTGGAGACGACGACGATACGACTCAAGGCACCTTTCTCCCGGGCACTGCGGAACCGACATCCGGCCCGGCGGGCCGAATGAGCTGAAGAGGGCTGCCCCTCGTACGGACGGGTGGCGGGCGCCAAAGGCAGGACTTCCGAAGAGGGGCCGCCGGAACGGCCGGCGACCGGCGCCGGACGGCGGCCGGTGACGCCTGCCGCAGCGGTCGATGACCGGTGACAAGCTTATACCAGATTTCCACGACGGCCGGGCCCGACATCAGTCCTCCCGCGACGGGCCGGCACCGTCCAGCGCCGCGGCAAGCTGCTCCAGCCATGACGCCATGCTCCCGACCGACGGCGTCCGGAAGCCGGCGGCCGTCGGCTCGCGGTCCCCGACTTGGATCGAAATTCCACCCAAGCGGTTCACGGCGGCAAAGCCGTGCTCGTCGGTGACGTCGTCGCCGACGAAGACCGGGAGGCGGCCGGCGAAGGGCGGCAGCGTCATGAAGCGTTCGATCACGGTTCCCTTGTCGACGCCCCGGGGCTTGAATTCCAGCACCATCTTGCCCTCCTGGACGTGAAACCGCTCGCCGTGGCGCTGCAGCAGCGCCTGGGCGAGCGCCCGGGCCTCGGCCTCACGTTCGGGAACGTTGCGGAAGTGGAGGGCGACCGTCATGCCCTTTTCCTCGAGCAGCGTTCCCGGCGCCGACCGGACATAGCCCTCGAGCTGGGCCGAGATCTCGGCAAGTTCCTCCCCGTCTATGGCGGTCCGGGTCACGGAGCCTGTCGGATCGCGCAGCTCCAGCCCATGCTGGCCGGCGGCCGCGAGGCCGATCCCGCCGAACAGCCGGTCGAGATCGGCGAGCGAGCGGCCCGAGACGAGGGCCAGGGCGCCGTCCAGCAGCGAATTGAGTCGCAGCAGCAGCGGCGGCAGGCGGGGCGGGATCCGGACCTGATCCGGACGCGGGGCAATCTCGATCAGGGTTCCGTCGACGTCCAGGAACAGCGCCGGCGGAATCCGGGGGAGGCGTAGTCGGGCAAGATCTTCGGGACCTGCGGGCAAGGATGTCTCGCTTTCTCGAAGGAAGGGGGGCCGAAGGGAAGGGCGCCCATGCCGCCGGCGCCGGGTGCCGCATGCTCAACAAGCCGGCACGGGCGCTGGTTGCACGAGCCGTGACCAGGATAAACCAGGTTTAGAATTGCCGCATCATTGTGCAATGCAGCAAATCTGCCGGACGCCGGTCCGCGGGAAGGGGATGCGATCCCGGGTAACCGTCTGATTTTTCGCAGAATCCGAAAATTACCCCTTGCATTTCCGGTCCAGTTGGCGCATATGTGCAGTGCGACATGCAGTTGATCCTGCTGTCGTAACGCACTTCTTGGGCGTTTCCTCCCTAAACTTGGGCCGCCGTTGAGCGGCCCAATTTTTTTGCCCGGATTCCCGTCAGTGCAGCCGGCCCGTTCCCCGATGGATGACGCGGTCGTCCGGCAGAACCTTGCCGGGTCGGAGATCCTCCGCTCCTTTCAGGCGCGCGTAGATCGGCGTGAAGTCCGGAGCCGTTTCGCGGAACAGCCGTTCGAAGCTGTCGATCACGAAATAGGTCTCCTGATAGTCGTCGATTCGATAATCCGTCCGCATGACGCGGACCAGATCGAAGGCGATTCGATTCGGGGCCGGGTCGTCCAGGCTGAAGATGCTTTCGCCTTTCGAGGACAGAATGCCCGCGCCATAGATCCGCATTCCATCCGCGCCGCGGATCAGGCCGAACTCGACCGTGTACCAGTAAAGCCGCGCCAGATAATGCAGGCTGCCCAGGCTCAGCGCCTTCAACCCGCCATTCCCGTAGGCCTCCATATAGTCGGCGAAGACCGGGTTGATCAGCAGGGGTACATGCCCGAAGACGTCGTGGAAGATGTCCGGCTCGGGCAGATATTCCATCTGCTCGGGCCTGCGGATGAAGCAGGTGGACGGAAACCGGCGGGCGGCCAGGTGCTCGAAGAAGATGTCGTCCGGGACCAGTCCCGGCACGGCGACGACCCGCCAGCCGGTGGCGCGTCCAAGGATTTCGTTCAGGCGCCTGAAGTCCGGGATGCCTTCGGCGGCGATGTCGAGGGCGCGGACGCCGTCGAGGAACTCGGGCGTCGCCCGGTCCCGCAGCAGCCGTGCCTGGCGGTCGAACAGGGCGCGCCAGATCCCGTGTTCGTCGGCGGTATAGGCTTCCCACTCCTGATCGATGGTGAAGTCGGCCCGCGGCTGGGCGGGGCCGGCAGTCCGGGACGAAACCATGGCAAACGGTCCTCCCTGACGATAACGAGTCAGGGACGAGTCTGGACCTCTGTCAGCGCCGCTTCAAGCGCCGGGACGAGTCGTCGCCGGCAGGGTCGTGTCGCCGCCGCCCAGCGGCAGCTGCATCATGACCACGTCCACCCAGCGGCCATGCTTGAAGCCCACCGACTTCAGAACGCCCGACGGCTGGAAACCCAGGGCCTTGTGAACGCCGATCGACCCGGCATTGCCGCTGTCGCCGATGACGGCGACCAGTTGACGGCAGCCGAAGGCTTCGGCCTTGCGGATCAGTTCGCGGAGCAGCGCCCGCCCGACACCCTGGCCCGTCGCCTCGGGCGCGACATAGATGCTGTCCTCGAGGCAGAAGCGGTAGGCGGCGCGGGGACGGAACGGGGCGGCATAGGCATAGCCGGCGATCCGGCCGTCCCGCTCGGCCACGATATAGGGATGCCCGCCGGCGCGGACCGCACGGAATCGGGCAGTCATCTCCTCTACCGTCGGGGGCGTCTCCTCGAAGGTCCCGAGGCCGTGGAGCACGTGATGGGCATAGATGCGCTGGATCTCGGGAACGTCGCCTTCGGCGGCATCGCGTAGGGTGATCATGGTCGCGTCGGTAATCGTCATGGACGTCAGCCGGGCCGGAAGGAGGTGGAGAGGTCGAGCGTTCCCAGCATGCCGATCAGCTCGCCCATCTGCTCCGCCAGCTGGTTCAGGAAGGGTTTCCGGGTCATCGTCGCCTCGTTCATGTAGAGGCCGCGGTTGATTTCAACCTGGAGGGCGTGAACGCCGGCGCCGGGGCGGCCGTAATGTCGCGTCGTGAAGCCGCCGGCATAGGGCGTGTTGCGGCTGACGGCATAGCCGCGCGCCGTCAGCCAGCCTTCCGCGGCCGCGGTCACCAGGGGCGAGCAAGCGCTGCCGTGGCAGTCGCCCAGCACAAAATCGAAGGGCTGGCGCCGGTAGGCGGGGCCGGACGCCCCCCTTGAGACCGCACCGAAGGACGGCATGGAGTGGCAGTCGATGAGCAGGCAGTAGCCGAACTTTGCCCGCGTCTCCTCGACGAGCCGGGCGAGCGTGTCGTGATAGGGGCGGTAGAACCGCTCGACCCGCTCCAGCGCCTCGGCGAAGCGCAGCTTGTGGCGGTATATCTCCTGCCCGTGGGCGACGACCCGGGCGATCGTGCCGAGGCCTGCGGCGACGCGCGGGGAACGCGTGTTGACATAGGCCGGGAGGAGATCCTCGAACATCTCCGGATCCAGCTCGAACGCCTCGCGGTTGGTGTCGAGATACGCCCGCGGAAACAGGGCCTTCAGCAGCGGCGCGCCGTGCTCGACCCCGGTTTCGAAGATCTCGTCCACATAGCTGTCTTCCGATTTCCTGAGCGTATGCGGGTCGAGGCGGGTCGCGGAGAGGAACTCGTCCGGATAATCCCGGCCGCTATGGGGGGAGGCCAGAACGATCGGCAGGCGCTGTATGCCCGGCGTCACGATCTGAAGCACGCGGTCGAGAGAGGAGGGGGCCGTGACGCGACAGTCCATGACCGATCTGATACCTGAAAGACTTCCGACTGTCATCATGGCGCCCTATCGGCCGAACAAGGGCAGGGTATCGCGTCTCATCGGATCGGGCATCGCCGTTTGCCAAGGACGGCGTCTTGCCCCATGGTGCACGGTGGACCGTCGGGGGCGGAAGCCGACCTCCGTCCAATATCGAGGTTGTTCATGGCGCGTATTCTTCTGGCTGAGGACGACCCGCTGATGCGCCGCTTCCTGGCGACGGCGCTGCGCCGGGCGGGGCATGAGGTCGATGCGGTCGGCGACGGTACGGCGGCGCTGGACGCCGTCCGGCGGGACGAAGGATACGAGCTTCTGGTCGCCGACATCGTGATGCCCGGCCTGGACGGCATCGAACTGGCCCGCGAGGCCGCGATCGCGATCCCCCGGCTCAAGATCATGTTCATCACCGGCTTCGCCGCCATCGCCATGAAGCATCGGCAGAGTGCCGGCAGCAATGCCCAGATTCTGTCGAAGCCGTTCCATCTGAGGGATCTGGTCGAACAGGTGAACAAGCTGATGGCCCAGGCGTGAGCGGCGCGCCGGCCCCGATCGGCAGGAAACGATTTTTAGCCTCCGAAGGGCTTGCGCCCCGACCGGCTTGATGCTAAACCCCCGCTCCACACGACGAACCCGCATCATCGTCGATCGAGTGGGCGGTTAGCTCAGCGGGAGAGCACTACGTTGACATCGTAGGGGTCACTGGTTCAATCCCAGTACCGCCCACCATTCTTCTCCAAAGATTTGCAAGCTTCCTGTCTCCCCGGGCGCGATCTCTGCGTGCAATTGCGGCGCAATCCTCATCTGCCTCGGATTTTCGCCGGGCGCCGGTAGCCGTCCCTGCCGGCGCATCATCAAGCGCGTCATGCGGCCCCGTGGCCGCGCAGGAGGCTCGGCCTGATCAGATCGCATGCGTGCGTGCCGTCATGGGCGCGCAAGGCTGCGACGACGTCGGCGTTCTCGGTGATGCTCGCCTCCTGGACGAGCGAAAGCGGCACGGCCGGGCCGGTGCGTCGTCAGGCCACCTCGCTCCATTGCGCGGCGCACTTCAGGCGCAATGCCGATGCCGGAATGTTAACGGCCAACGTCCCGACCGCCGGTGTCGACTTCCACGTGCTCTGCGGCGGTTCCAAAGGTTTGAGCTGCGGTGCGCGCGAGGAGGGCGGCGACGCCCCGGAGTTCTTCGCTCAGGTGAAGACGGCCTATACGGCGGCCGGCTGATCGGAAACCGTGGAAGCGCCGATCCCGCGATCGGCGCCGCGCGCTGCCAGGCGGAGGGAGCGCCGGACGCATTCGCCGGCCACCGCTATGGCCGGCCCTTGCGGTGCAACATGCCGAATTTCCCGTCGGGCTTGCCCGCGGCGGCTTCGTCGGCAATGCTTCGAACGAACTCGTCGAGATCCTTTCGCCTGCCTTCCAGTGCCGTGAGGCAATCCCAGGCCGATACCAGCATCAGCATGCACGCCTGACGGAGATAATCTTCTCTTTCGTCCGCGTTGGCTTGCTCGACGACCGTAAACACTAGGCGGTCGATCTTTTCCTGCAGGACATCTTCCATTTCTCCCGGCGTCAGATCTTTCGGCATCGCGACTATTCCTCCCATACCAGTGATCGGCTTTCCGGCTTCTTGTCGCACCGCTCGGCGCATTCGCTTGGCCGCCAGTTCGTTCTTCTGCACGGCAGGGTCCTGGCGGCCGGGCGTCAGCGGGCGTGGTTCCCGCCCGCCAGAGGCAGATCGAAGGCCACGCTCGTCCCGTTGCCGACCTGGCTTTCGATCCGCATCCTACTGCCGTGAAGTTCGATCAGGCCCCGGCACAACGCCAGCCCCAGCCCGGCCCCCTCATGCCGCCGGCTCAATCCGCTGTCCGCCTGCTCGAAGGGATGGCCGATCCTTGCCAGATCCGCGGCGGCAATGCCGTTGCCGGTGTCCTGAACGCCGATGCGCAGCCGATCCCCGGAACGGCTGGCAACGATCCGGACCCTATCGCCAGGCTCGGAGAACTTGATCCCGTTCGAGAGCAGGTTGAGCAGCACCTGACGGATTGCTCGCCTGTCGGCGTCGACCGGGGGCAGGCCTTCGGGCACCTCTTCGGACAAATCGATGAAGGATGCCTCCGCCCTGGTCGTCATGACCTGGAGGCATTCGCTGACCAGCCTCTTCAGGTCGAAGGGCGCGCGCTGAAGATCGTATTTGCCCAGGTGGATTTTCGACATGTCGAGAATGTCGTTGATCAGCGTCAGCAGATGGCGCCCGCATTCATTGATGTCAGCGGCGTAAGTCCTGTACCTGTCGAGATCGGCGCCCAGCACCTGGTCCTTGATGATCTCGGAGAATCCGATGATGGCATTGAGCGGGGTGCGAAGCTCGTGGCCCATGTTGGCCAGGAACATCTCCTTAGCGTCCCGCGCCGCTTCTGCTTCGAGTTTTGCCGCGACCAATCGCCGTTCGATCACGTTCGCCGAGATCTTGTCGCCCAGGCTGCGCGCCAGCATCTCGATCAGGTCGATCTCCTGCTGGTCGAAGGGCTTCGAGCGGCGTTCCGTGGATGTGAAGGTAAGTGTTCCGTATAGCTGGCCCTCCACCCAGATTGGCGTCGCCAGGAACGCGCGGCGTCCACGATCGCGATGGCTGGGCCGGTCATGGAATTCGGGCCGGCTGGCGACATCGGTGCAGGCGACCGTAGTGGCTGCCCGAAAGGCCTCGCTGGAGAGCGTTTCCGCAAGCGGGTAGTTGAGCCCGGGTCGTGCCGGGTCTTGAGATGGCCGAGCGGCAACGATGGTGAAAACATCGTTGGAGACCTGGCCGATGAGGCCGATCGGCATCTCCAATACCTCGCAGCCGGCGCCGATGATTTGCTCGAACGCCTCGTCGAGCTTTTCGTAGCGCCGGGTGGTGGCCTCGTGAATACGCTTCACCTTGCCGGCGAAGTCGGCCAATTGCGCCCCGGCTGTTCTACGTCCGCGAGACCCGACGGAAGCGGCGCTCATCGACATCCTTTCCAAGAACCTGCTCTCCAGGTTCAAAAGACAATGATATGGCGTTATGTTAATATGGAGTTAAAATTCCGAAATGTACTTGATTCTCGGCAACAAATCTTTCCGATGCTCTCCAATAGATGGCAACTGCATTTCATTTATAAACAGTTTTATGCAAATCTGCCGTTTACGTCTTGACGAGTGTATTAAAATAACATCCAATTTTCTGGCAATTTGACAGTAGATGGCGTCTGCATTCCATTCGAAGCAGGTCGAGCAGCTGAGCCGGGGGGCTTGCCTTAAGCAGCTGCCGGATCCAATGGCAACGGAGCAGAGGCGCTTCTGCTCCTCTCTTGCGCCCCGCAACATATCCCTGGTCCGGACGAGAGTTGGCATGCCATCCCGGCCGGAGACGATTGGCAAGGCCGCCGGCGACGGGGCTTGGCCGGGCCGTCGAGCATGCCGGCCGCGCTTCCACCCGCCCGGGCCCCTTTCCGGGATCGGTTTCGGAATGACGGGCCGTTTTGGGCGAGGCGACGCGTCCAGCAGATCCGCTTTCGTGCGTTCGTCACGGGCCAGCGGGGACGGCGGGGCCGGGACCTGCCGATCCCCCGCCGGATGGCTGCCGAAGTCGGCGAAAACCGCCCCGAAGAGGCGGTTCCGATACCCGGCATCCCGATCGGAAGCTCGCGGCCGGTCACCCGCGGCACGCCGCAGGTCAGTTACCGGCCGGTTCGACCCGTCTTATGGCCGAAGGCGGGTCTATCGAAACGTAGCCGTGGCGTCCTGGAGCGAACATGAAGGGCTCAGGGGAAAGGACGCCCCGGTTGTGCCACCGGGCCGCCGGGCGACTATGCTGCCCGGACGCCGTTGATGAAGCGGTCGATCTGGTTCTTGAGCCGGGCGGCCTGTTCCGAGAGGCTGCCCGATGCGCTCAGTACCTGGGCCGCTCCTGCCGCCGAGCTCTCCGCTGCCTGGGTGACGCCGGTGATGTTGCTCGACACCTCCTCGGTGCCCTTTGCGGCCTCAGCGGCGTTGCGGCCGATCTCGCCGGTCGCGGCGGTCTGCTGCTCGACCGCGCTGGCCACCGTCGCCGCCATGTCGTTGAGCTTGAAGATGACCTCGACAATCCGGTTGATCGCCTGTACGGCGCCGTCGATCGTGCCCTGCATGGCCGTGACCTGGCTGCCGATCTCCTCCGTCGCCCGAGCGGTCTGGTTCGGCAGCTCCTTGACCTCGTTGGCGACCACGGCAAAGCCCTTGCCGGCCTCTCCCGCGCGGGCGGATTCGATCGTCGCGTTGAGCGCCAGCAGGTTGGTTTGGGCGGCGATGCCGCTGATCAACTCGACGACTTCGCCGATCCTGTGGCCGGCGTCCTTCAGGCTGTTCACCTGTGCCTGTGCGGTTTCCGCCTCGGCCGAGGCCGTATCGGCAACCTTCCGGGCGTCCTCCATTTGGCGGGCGACTTCCTGGATCGAGCTGGTCATTTCCTCGGTCGCCGCGGCGACGGTCTGGACATTGGCCGAGGCCTGCGCCGAGGCGCTCGCCACGCCGGCGGCCTGGCGCGAGGTTTCTTCCGAGGCCGACGACAGGGACTGGGCCGTTGCCTCCAACTCGGCCGAGGCCGAGGTGACGATCTGGAGCGCCTCCGAGACTTCGGCGTCGAACCGTTCGATCATCCGGGCAACGGCTTCGGCGCGGGCTTCCTTGGCCTTCTGCTCGGCTTCCTGCTCCTGCCTCAGGCGCTCGCGCTCGACTGCATTGTCCTTGAACACCTGCATGGTCTTGGCGATTTCGCCGATTTCGTCCTTGCGGTCGGTACCGAAGATCGCGACCGCAAGATCGCCACTGGCGAGGCGGCGCAGGCACTCCACCGCAGCCTTCAGCGGCCCGACCACCCCATGCCGGGCAATCAGGCTGCCCATGGCCACGCCGACCAGGATGCCGATGCCTGCGACCAGGCCCATCGTCAATCGCAGGGTGGCCGCCGTCGTGCTGGCGTCGGTCGAGATCGTTGCGGCCTTCTGGTCCGTGTAATCGACAAAGGCGGCAATTTCCCGGGCCAGCCCGTCGACGAGAGGCCTGCTCTTGATGACTTCCTCAAGCACGGCCTGCTGGCCGGCGCTGATCTCGGCGCCCTGGTTCTGCCGGGCGGTGGCTATCGTCGCCTCCAGCTCGTTCTGGTACCGCTCGTACAGCGTTCGGATGCGCGCCAGCATTTCCTGCTGGATCGGATCAGCGGCCGCCTCGACGGTGGCCAGCCGTTCCTCCACCAGGCGGGTCCAGTTGTCGACGAGGTCGGTAACTTGCGTCACATCCGAGGGATTGGCCGCGAGGCGGTATTCGATGCGGTTCAATTCGACCAGGTTGCGGTTGAGCCGGGCGCCCATCGTCATATTGATGCCGGCACGCTCGATCCGCGTGGTCGCCTCGTCCATCGTGCCCAAGCCGATGATCCCGGTCGCCCCGATGGCGATCGCAACTGCCGAGAGCAACCCGACAATTCCGAAGATCTTCGTTCCGATACGGATATTCGCCAATTTTAACATCTGTTGCCGCCGGCTTTCGAGTTGATCGCAAGGGCTCGATAGAACCCCTTCGAAACGCATCTCGAATTTATTTTGCTAAAAAATCGTTGCAATATCGCTGAAATACCGAGAAATGAGGGTGAGCCCGGGGCTGTCGACGTCCCCTTCGGCTGGATCGCCGCCAGTCCGGCAAAGTGTGCGAAGAGGCCTTCGGCGGGCTGGTACCGGAGCATTGCCCGGGGGCTCGGCCATCGGCCAATCGGCCGGCGCTCGTAAGTGCGGCTGAGGATCTCAGATTCCGGCGTACCATTCGTAGCCGTGATCTTCCCAATAGCCGCCCTTGCCGCCCTGAATGCCGGCGAAGCTTGAGACCAACTCGATGGATTTGATGAACTTGCTCATCTTATAGCCAAGCTGGCGTTCGACCCTAAGCCTGAGCGGTGCGCCATTGGAAATGGGAAGGGGCGCATCATTAAGCCCGTAGGCCAGGATCGTCTGCGGGTGGCGAGCGTCGATCAGGTCGATGCTGCCGTAAAACAGCGCGTCGCCGCGGCCGCCCGGAATCCTGTCGAAACAATGGAACACCACATAGCGCGCTTCCGGCTTGGGCCGTGCCTGATCGAGCACGACCGAGAGCGGAACGCCCGTCCACTGGGCGATGGTGCTCCAGCCTTCGACACAATCGTGGCGCGTGATCTGCGTGCGCGCCGGCATGTTGTGCAACTCATCGAGCGAAAAGGAGAGGCGTCTTTCCACCAACCCGTCCACCGACAGGCGATAGGGCGCGAAACCGGTTTGGAGCAGGGTTTCATATTCGGCCGTCATGGGCCTGGTGGAACCGTTCGGCCGCTGTCGCTGGCGGATATCGCTTCGGGAATATTCCGGTGCCAGCCAAGCGTCACCCAGCAGCAGCCGTTGCATGCGGTATGTGAGGCCATTGGCACGCTCGAGCACCTCGCGGACCTGGTCGTCCCGTTTGCCGAGGAAATCGAACTGGTCGCAGCCGGCCAGCGTCAGGGTGGACGCACCGACGGCGGTCATGCCGAGAAAGCGGCGGCGCGAGAGAGGGCGGTTCTTCATGACTTTACCTCGGCACGGGGCCCGGCTTCGGGTCTTGCCCGGTACCAGCCGGTGATCATGGACCGCAGCTCGTTGACCGGCCCGGCTGCGACCACCATCAGAATGTGGACGGTGAAGAAGAGGACGAGCAGCAGCATGACGCCGAAGTGGAGGGTACGCGCGGTCTGCCGCCCGGCGAAAATATCGAGGAGCCATGGCCAGGCGGCATTCATGCCCGGCGACATGGCAAGCCCGGTGAGCACGATCAGCGGGAACAGAACGAAGAGGACGCCGAAATAGCTAAGCTTCTGCAGCGGATTGTAGTGCCGGCCATGATGGAAGCGGAATCGGGCGTGGTCGAGCACATCCCGCGGCAGGCTCCTCAGCTGCGTCCCGGTCGGCAGGAGATCGCGCCGGATGTGGCCGTTCACCATTCCTGCCACAAGCCAGATGGCCAGCGTGGCGACAAAGATCCAGGCGAAAAAGAAATGAACGAGGCGGCCGGTCCCGAGGTCGCGGTAGGAAGGAATGGTGACCGCACCGGGGAAGGCCTGGAAGCGTGGTCGTTCCGTCGGACCGCTCACGCCAAGGACACCCGTCGTGTCGAACTCGGTTCCCAGCAGCACCATGCGGCCGCGGGGACCGGCATCGCTGCGGACCGCATCGATCCGCAGAACAGAGTTGTCGTACACGAAGCCGGACTGCTGGCCGATATAGAGGGTGGGATGGGCGTTGAAGATCTGCAGCCCGGAAAACAGCAGGAAGAAGAGGCAGATGGCCCAGATCCAATGCGTTGCGCGGGTCCAGGCCGACTGGCGATAGATCAGGGGGGCCATGAATGTCTCGGTTTCCCGGAAGGTCGGTGGGGGAGGCCGCCTGCGCTCCGGTCGGCGCAAGCGGCTCAAGGACTGCCTTGCCCGACGGGTCAGTTGGAGGGGGCCATATTGTCGCCGCCCATCGCATCTCCGGACATGCCGCCGCCCATTCCATCCGTCTCCATGGCGCCGCCGGACATGGCATCGCCGCTCATCGCATCGCCGGACATGCCGTCCGTCATCGCCGTGCAGTCGGCCATCGCATCCATGCCGTCGCAGCCCATGGCTTCGCCGTCCATGGCATTGCTGGTCATGCTATCGCCGGACATCGCATCCTGCGCAAAGCTTGCAGGCGTGCCAGCGAGCAGGGCCAGCACGGCGAGCACGGGCATGTGTTTGGGGCTGATCATCGAATTCGCTCCAGTTGAGAGCCGCGCTCCTCTTGCGCGGAACGGCCCTCAATTCGTTCCGCGATGGGGTGCGGTTACGCTGCTCACGAAATCGTGACTGCACCGGCCGGGGCAGATTGCGGCACAGAGCCTGTAACGCTTTGCCGCTATCGATCGAACGAGGGGAAATGAGCGAGACGGATACGACCGAGGCGAGGCTCCGGGCGCTGATGCTGTCCTCACTGGGCGGTAACGCGGTGGACTACCGGACGCTGCTTTCGGAGGTCGCAGGGCATCTGAGGTCGTATTTCGCCAGGCGTCTGCACACGGCCCACGCCGCCGACGCAGACGACCTGGTCCAGGAGGCGTTGATGGCGATCCATAGCCGCCGGATGACATACGATCCCAGCAAGCCGTTCACGGCCTGGCTGCATGCGATAGCGCACTACAAGTTCGTCGACCATGTTCGCCGGCACTCCCGACGTGCCATGATCCCGCTCGACGAGGATGCATCCGTCATTGCGAAGGACATGGCCGAGGCGGCGGCCGCGAGGCTGGACCTCGATTCCCTGCTTCAGACCGTACCGTTCCGGACGGGCGAGCTCATCCGCAGGGTCAAGGTCGAAGGGGCGACGATTGGGGAGGCCGCCCAGGCAGCCGGAATGAGCGATAGCGCGGTCAAGGTTTCCATTCATCGGGGCCTCAAGATGCTCAAGCGGCAGTTTTCGGAGAAGATCGATGACTGACGACCTGATCGAGCGGCTGGCAGCCGATCTGAAGCCCGTCCCCCGTTATGCCATGCAGCGGCTGCTCCTCTGCGCGGCGTTCGCCGGCATCGTCCTTTCGGTCATCCTTATGCTGTTGTGGCTGGGGCCGCGTCCCGACCTTGGCGGCGCCATGAGAGACTCGATCTTCTGGATCAAGTTCATCTACACGGCCGCGCTGGGGGCGCTCGGGTTGCCCGCCGTCCTGGCGCTTTCCCGGCCCGGCGGCCGCACCGTCTGGCCGTGGTTCGGCGTCCTCGGTGTTCTGTGCGCTCTGGCTGCCGCCGCCTGGGTGCAGCTGGCCTCGGCGCCGCCTGCCCTTGCGCACGAGCTGGTGTTCGGGGCGACATCGCTCATGTGCCCGTTCCTGATCGTGGCGGCTTCCGCACCGGTTCTGGCGGCCGTCCTTGGCGTCATGCGCCGTATGGCGCCGACGCGTCCAGCGCTGGCCGGGCTTGCGGTGGGGCTTTTCTCCGGCGGCATGGGCGCGAGCGTCTACTCCCTGCATTGCACGGAAATCGGGCTGGTCTTCCTTCTGACCTGGTACAGCCTCGGGATACTGACCGCATCGGCCCTGGGCGCGGTGCTGGGGAAAGTCATCCTGCGCTGGTAGCAGACGTGCAACGGCCGATGGATGATCGGTGGGGTGAGGCGTCTGGCCGATCCCGGTCGATGAGCGGCGGTTGCCAACCGTGACATAGGCGCCCCGGCGTTCCGGCAGACCGCATCGAGGGCGATCCCTCTTGCACAGCTAGTTCTGTGAAAGCATCGCAAGGTCCGGCCATGCGCCGCCCGACGGATCGAAGCGGGGTCATGACCGGCAGTCCACTTGTGCAATGGCGTTGAACTACAACGCATGCCGCTAGGGAAACATTGTTAGGTCACGAATCTCGGCGACAGATCCAGGATCATGCAGGCATCTGTCCTTCGAATGGATCGGAGAAGACTCGGATCGTTTTAACCATAACTTTATGGAATTAGGCAAAAATTTCCCTTGACATCATGCTTCGGTTCGAGCATCTGCCACGTTTATTTATTATAAGGGAGTTTTGGCGAGGTCGATCATTTGGAGATCTTCTTGGTTTTCTGAGGATTCGTCGTTTTTGAAAGGCGATTTCGATGTTCAAAGTGCTCGTTCAGAAGATTGGTTTGAGACTGGCCTCCTTCGGCGGGGGCATCCTCTGCGTTTCATTGGAACTGGCCGCGTTTTCTCCAACGTCGGATGTCGGCTTCCGACACTTCGTCAAGCAGGTGACGACGGCAAAGGCGGCACGTCTGTATGTCTTCGCTCACGGGGCGAACACGCTCGGCGTCGCCAAGACGGCGATTGCGGCCGGGGCGGATTTCCTCGATGGCGAGGCCATCGCCGCCAGGCGTGAAGCGCCAAGAAGCGCCTTCCGGCTCAGCCCCTTCCCGACGTAGCGGCAAGCGATCGTCTTCCCTGCCCCCGCGGCCGCGGATCCTGCATCTCCATCGGACCGGAATTCGCATCGATCGGGACATCCGTGCGCGTGACCGGAGGCCATGAACCGCCGTCTATGCGAACCCTCTCGTGACACCCACAACTCTACCCCTGCTGTCCGGATCAGGCGATCGAGGTGAGTTTCCAAAAGGAAATAGTCAGGTGATTGGGCGATCCATCGTTGAAGGCGAACTGCTCGCCAAAATTGTCGATGCGCTCCTGATGCACGGCGAGGACGCCGTCGTCGTCACGAAAGCGGCGGCGGGCCTGTCCGACCACCGGATCATCTACGTCAATCCCGCCTTCACCAGGATGAGCGGATACGCGGCGGACGAGATCGTGGGGCTCGATCCCGACCGGCTTCAGGGGGCCGCGGGCGAGCATGGATCCCGTCGATTGCTGCACGCGGCCGCCGCTTCGAACCAAGCGGTCCAAGGCGAGGTGTTGAATCACACCAAGCATGGGCGTCCTTACTGGTGTCGGACCAAAGTCATCCCGCTCGATGTCGAGGTGTCTCGGGCGGGCACGTATCTCCGGATCGAGCGCCTCATGACAGAGCAGGAGCGCGCCGGCTCGCTCACGCAAAGAGCGTCCGACATGGCCCGTCAGCTCCACGAGGTCAGCACCGTCCGATACCGCACGCTCAGCGAGGCCTTCGGCCGGTTTCTCGCCGTCGGGTCCGAGTTTCTGGGCTTGCCGATCGGATTGATATGTCGGGTCGAGGGCGACGACCATATCGTGCTGGCTCAACGTGGGGCCCCGAAGGCCTTCGGGCCTGGTTCTCGCCGAAGGCTTGCCGAAACTCTGTCCTATGAGGTGGTCCTGCAGGGTCGGACGATCGGCTGTGAGGACCTCGGAAATCACGAAACGCTGCGATCGCGTCCGGCACGGCGGGCATTGATGCTGGAGGCCTTCCTGGCGACGCCGATTTGGGTCGATGGCAAGGTCTACGGCACGCTCGTGTTTTCGTCGCGTGCGGTGCAGCGCATTCCGTTCGGCCGTCTGCATCGAGAATTCCTCGAAATGCTGGCCCGCAGCCTGGGTCACCTCATCACCGCACGCCAGAATGAGGAACGCCTGGAGGCGGCCCGCGCCGCAGCCGAGGCCGCCCGCGATTCCAAGGCGATGTTCCTGGCGACCATGAGTCACGAACTCCGCACGCCGCTCAACGCCATCATCGGCTTCTCCGAACTCATCAAGGACCTGGCGTTCGGATCCAACGTGTCCCGTTACGCCGAATACGCTTCCGATATCTACAACAGCGGCCAGCACCTGCTGTCGCTGATCAACGATATTCTGGAGATGTCGCGGATCGAGGCGGCAAAATACACCCTCACGCCGGAACCATTGAATTTGGATGACCTCGTCCGGCAATGTCTGCGCCTGGTCAGGCTGAAGGCCCGTGAGGCCAACATCGAACTGATCGACTTCATCCCCGATGCGGTGCCGCCGATCGAAGCCGATCGGCGGGCCATCAGGCAGGTGCTCCTCAACCTTCTGTCGAATGCCCTCAAGTATACCGAGCCCGGCGGCAGCGTGTCCGTCAAGGTCGAATGGTCGGATCGCAATCTTTGGGTTGCGGTCGAGGATACCGGCATAGGCATTGCGGCGAAGCATCTGGCGAGGCTCGGGGAGCCGTTCGAGCGGGTTGAAAATCACCTCAGTCGGCGGGGGGGCGGCACCGGCCTGGGCCTGGCCTTGAGCAAATCCCTGGTTCAGCTGCATGGCGGCGAGTTGCAGATCGTGAGCCAGCCCGGTATCGGCACGCTCGTTATCGTCCGCCTGCCGCGCAACCGGGACGAGGAGGCCGGACGGAGCTCCGCGGCGGAATAACCGGCAACCGGCGCCTGCCAGCCGACGACGATGCCCCGTTGTCGTTAGCGTCCCGGCCCGGTCAGTCGGGGACGGCCGGGCGGTCGAGATCCCTCATGGTTCCGAGCAACATCGACCGTGCATTCTCGATCAAGGCAGCGCTAGGCTCGGGCCGGCTCAGGAACTCCGCCCAGGCCAGCATGTCGACGAGGCGGCTCATGCGCCGCCAATAGCGCGGCAGTTCGCCGCCGGCGGATCGGTAACCGTCGATGATCGTGCTCTCGAAGCCGCGAAGCGTTCCCAAGGGCGGCCGAAGAAGATTTCCGAAGTCATGTAGGGGCGAACCACTGAAGGCAAATTCCCAATCGAGAACGGCGGCAACCTGCCAGCCCGAGCCTTGCTGGCGGACCAGGATGTTCGAGCCGCCGAAGTCGCCATGCACGAGATGGGCGGATGGATGCCAGGTGTCGAGCAGACGCCCCTCGCGCTCGGCGAAAGCAAGAACAGCGGCCGTTTCTCCGACGCCGAGCCGGTCGCCGCCGCGTTTGCCGACGAGGAATTCGCGCAGGTAACGGACAAAGGCTTCGCTGCCGTCGCCTATCGGTTCTTCGATCTCGAGATTGCTGCTGAAAAATCCGGGATGCGGAAAGGTGATCGCATGGATGCGGGCGAGCGTGACGCCGATCGAGCGCCCGAGCCGGGCGAGGTTCGGGCCATCGAGCGCCGGCGCCACGGTTTCCAGCCGTTCGCCGTCGATCCAGTCCATGAGAACGTAAGCATGGCCGGTCGAGGGGTTGCTCTCCGACGCGTGAAGGAAGCGCGGCACGGGCACATGCGCCCACGTCAGGCGATTGAGCGCATGTTCCTTTCGCAACTGGGAGGGGCCGCCCCGATAGAGCCGCATCAGCAGTGGAGGCGACCGGCCGGAAAGCTGCAGTCGTATGCTTGTGTTCGACAACCCGCCTTCGGCCACATGGGCATCCACGACCTGCTGGCCGGGAAAGGCCGGCTGCACGAGCGCGGTGAGATCCGCAAGGCCGAGCGCGACGCCGCTCTCAGGCCCTCGCCATCGTTCCCGCATCCCTATCTCTCCCGGATGTCGCAGTCAGAAGACTGTCGCCGGAGACGCTTCGGCGGGGAGGGCAGCCTCCGGTCCCCCGCCCGCGTTCGCGGCATCATAGCTCCAAGGACCAGATCTCTCCGACCAGATCCTGGCCGAAGGAATGGTGCGGCTCTTCGCTGACCAGTACGAACCCGGCGCGCTGGTAGAGACGCCGGGCGGAGACGAGCACGCTGTTCGTCCAGAGATCGAGACGCCTGTATCCCACCGCGCGGGCGCGTTCGACGCACGCATCGACCAGCATTTTGCCGATGCCCATGCCGCGCGCCTCGGGCTCGACGTAAAGGAGCCGGAGTTTGCCGATCCCGGGCTTGTCGCTGCGCACGAGGAAGATCGAGCCGACCATCCGCCCGTCCATCTCCGCAATCCAGGCGGCTTCCCGGGCGGGGTCGAATGACTGGTGGAAATCCGCGACGATGCGGGCGACCAGGGCCTCATAATCGCTGTTCCAGCCATATTCCTGCGCATAAAGAACGGCCTGACGATGAATGATCAGGCCCAAGTCGCCGGGCTTGAGGCCGCGCAAGCTTACGGAAGGAGGGGAATCGGTCTCGAACGCCTGGGTAATGGCTTCGGCCGCGGAGAGCACGCGCGCGCGCCGCGATGGCGGCAGGCTGTCGAGCAGCGCGCCGATCGCCTCGCGCGTATTCCGTTCCAAGGCGGCGAACGCCGCCCTGCCTGCGTCCGTGAGGGACAGCAGCTGGTGGCGGCCATGCTCCGGATCGTCGCGCGTCTCGACCAAGCCGCGTTCGGAGAACCGCTTCAGCGTCCGGCTGATCTGCGCCCGGTCGAGGTCGAGCGATCGTGCGATTTCCGCTGCGGTCGGATCGCACCGATGCGCAAGCTCATAGAGGATGCGCGCCTCGCTCAGCGTGAAAGGGCTGTTGTCGAGACGCGGATTCAGCAGGCCCAGCCGGTTGGTGTAGACCCGGTTGAAGGCACGCAAGGTGGCGATGTCCTGCTCGGGAACTTGGGTCGGCATGTGATGCGGCCGTTATTGTTGACGGAGTCAACATTAACTAATGTTGACTCCGTCAACAATAGTCTTGGCGAGGTTCAGCGAGAGCGTGACCGGCCCCCGTGATGCGAGGCAGGTACATCAAGGGACGCGAGAGCATGCAGCGCTGCGCGACAATGCAGCCGTGACGACAACTCGCCGACCGGCCCCGAGCGACGGCAGCGCTCTTCCGATTTTGCGCCGCTGGTGGGCGCAATGCCTGTGGCCATCAGCATCCGCTGCGACAGGACGCACCGGAATGTGATGCCGACGGTCGCCGTGACCGCCGGCTCCGCATTCCGGCCGGTGCGGCCGCCGACCTTGCCGGAGAATCTCGTCCTACCCGTCACCTGCCATTCGACGGAAGCGGCGCCTCGGCCCTGTCGTCATTGCCCGGGCGGCCGGTCAAGGCCTGCGACAGCCCGATCGTGGTCGCCGTCACGCCGTCGCCTTTTCCTGGCCGGTTCGAGCGGCGAAAGAGCGTCAATCCTGGCGGCCGCGTGGCCGGTGCCCCGGCCGCCGGGCAGGTCGTTTCGAGGCGGAAATTATTTTGTTGCACGGAAGGGCCTCCGGTTGACAACGATCTGTGCCCGGATAATGATTATCGGGTGATAAATGATCGATGCGCGGGGCGAATGGCGCATGACGCGGCCTGGACGAAGGCCTCGGCTCCGATCCAACGAAAACAGCGGTGCGCAAGACGCCGCAAGATCAGGAGGAGACCCGCATGACCATCTATCGATCCGACAGGGAGACAGGCGGGCTCACCCGCCGGGACGTGGTGAAGGGCGGCGTGGCCGCAGCGTCGCTCGGCCTTGCGGCCCCCGCCTATCTGCGTCATGCACGGGCCCAGGAAGGTCCGATCAAGATCGGCTTCCCCGTGCCGCTCAGCGGCCCCTATTCCACGGAGGCGCAGGACCAGGTCCGCTGCGCCGAAATCGCCATCTCGATGTTCAACGAGGCTGGCGGCCTCAACGGGCGGATGGCCGAGCTCGTCGTGCGCGACGACAAGCTCGACCCCGGCGAGGCGGCGACCCGCGCGCTGGAGCTCATCGAGTCCGACAAGGTCCACTTCCTGTGCGGGTCGCTCTCGGCCTCCGTGCAGCTCTCCGTGAACCAGGTCGCAAGTCAGCGCGGCGTCATCTACAACTCGATCAGCCAGTCGGACTCCATCAACGAGGCTGCCGACTTCACGAAATACACCTTCCACGAGGCGCTCAACCCGCACATGACGGCCGGCGCGGTCGGGCGGCATGTCTTCAAGAGCGGCGACCGGGTCGCCTTCCTGCTGGCAGACTATGCCTATGGCCATGAAATGCTGCGCGGCTTCCGGCGCGTCGGCGAGGAGATCGGAATCGAGGAGGTGGCCGAGGTCCGCCACCCGCTCGGCACGACAGATTTCTCGACCTTCTTCCCGACCATCCAGGCCGCCGCCCCGGACGTTTTCGTCTGCATCAATTTCGGCCGCGACCAGCTCAACACGCTGAAGCAGGCGTACGATTTCGGCATCCAGCAGCAGACGCAGATCGCCTATCCGGTCCTGCTGATGACGCAGCGCCTGGCGGGCGGACCCGGGCCGTTCGAAGGCGTGATCGGCGCCGCCAATTACTATTGGGGAATCGAGCGTGACCACCCGTCCGCCAAGCGCCTCAACGACGCCTATCGCGCGAGGCACGGCAATGCCGTGCCGTCCGACTACGGGGCGCTCGGCTTCGCCGGCGTCTACGGCCTGCTCGAGGGCGTCAAGAAGGCGGGCTCCGTGGACGCGGACGCGGTCATCGCGGCCATGGAGGGCATGACCTACGACGCCTACAAGGGCAACCAGACTTTCCGCGCCTGCGACCACCAGTCGATGCAGTCCGTGCTCGTCGTCCAGTCCAAGCCCGAAAGCGAGATGGAAAACGAGATGGACATCTTCGACGTCGTCGCAACCCAGCCGGCGGAAGAGCAGTTCCTGCGCAGCTGCGGAGAGCTGGGGCTCAAGACGTAAGGGCACACCGCTTTTGCCCCTCTTTCCGGCCCGCCCGTTGCCGTTGAGGGCCGGGAAGAGGGGAGGCGCCAAGCTCGTCGAAGCCGACCGCCCCCGAGCCGCCTACCGTCCCACCCCCGGCGGGGGGCGAGACACAGCCTCCGAGGTCCAGCTTGACCGTCGATCTCTTCCTTCTGCAGCTTTTCACCGGCCTGGCGCTGGGCTCGATCTACGTCCTGGTCGCGCTCGGCATCTCGCTGATCTTCGGCCTTCTCACCATCGTCAATTTCGCCCATGGCCAGTTCTTCATGCTGGGCGCCTATGTCGGCGCCTTCGCCCTCGGCTACACAGGCAATTTCTGGCTTTCGCTGATCGCCGTGCCCCTTGTCGTCGGTGCGGTCGGCATGGTCACGGAACGCCTCTTGATCCGCCCGCTCTACGGCCGGGGCATAGACTATCCGCTTCTCCTCACCTATGGCGTCGGCCTCATCCTGCTCGACGTCGTGCGCATCTTCGCCGGCACCCAGGGCATTCCCTTCGCGACGCCGGAAGCGCTGACCGGTGCGGTCAATCTCGGCTTCTTCTTCTTTCCGAAATACCGGCTGTTCCTGATCCTGATCACCGCCGTCCTGCTGGTCGTGCTCTGGATCTTCCTCGAGAAGACGCCCTACGGCCTGATCATCCGCGCCGGCGCCCGCGACCAGGAGATCGTGCAGATCCTGGGCGTAGACGTCGGCCGCGTCTGGTTGATCGTGTTCGGCATCGGCGTCGCGATCGCCGGGCTTGCCGGCGTGCTGGCCGCCCCGATCCGCGGCGTTTTCCCGGAAATGGGGGTGCCGGTTCTGGTCGAAGCCTTCGTCGTGACCGTGATCGGCGGGATGGGCTCGCTGCTCGGCGCCGTCATCGCCGGGCTCCTCGTCGGCATCATTTCGAGCTTCACTGCCTTCTATTATCCGCAGATGGCGACGCTCTCGATGTTCGTGCTGATGGCGCTCGTCCTCGCCTTCCGTCCCCGCGGCCTGTTCGGTCGCGCAGGCCTCATGAGCCGATAGGGGGCCGCCCATGACCGACCATGCCCACACCGTCCCTGCGACCGCCATGCAAAACCACGAACGAATCGGCGCCTTCATCGATTGGGCGACGCGCTGGCGCGTCCTGCTGGCGATCCTGTTCCTCGCCGTGTTTCCGTGGTTTGCGCCCTACACCGCGCTTGCGGTGAACATCCTGATCTTCGGGCTGTTCGCCATGGGGTTCAACCTGATCTACGGCTATGCCGGTATGCTCTCCTTCGGGCACGCCGCCGTGTTCGGGCTCGGCGCCTATGGCTGCGGCATTCCGATCGCCAAGTTCGGCGTGCCCTGGTTCCTGGCGCTGCCTCTGGGGGTCGCCGTCGCCGGAATTGCCGCCGCGATCATCGGCTGGCTGGCGACACGCACCCGCGGCATCTACTTCGCCATGGTGACGCTCGCGCTCAGCCAGGTCGTCTACTACATCGTCTTCCAGTCGGTTCCGCTGACCGGGGGCGAGGACGGCCTGCGCGGCGTCAGCGTGCCCGAGATCCGGATCGGGCCCATGCAGGTCAACCTGCTGGACCCGATGACGAAATATTACGCCATCCTGGTCGTCGTCGCGGCCGCCTTGTGGATCTTCTCCCGCATCCTCAATTCGCCCTTCGGGGCCGTGATCGAGGCCCTGCGCGAGAACGAGATGCGGGCCACGGCCTGCGGCTACGACGTGACGCGCGTGCGCTGGCTGGTGTTCGTCCTGTCCGGCATGTTCTCGGGTCTGGCCGGTGCGCTCTACGCCATCCACCTTTCGATCGTGCCGATCGAGACGCTGCACTATTTCACCTCGGCCAATGTCCTGATGATGACGCTGCTCGGCGGCATGGGGACCTTCTTCGGGCCCTTCCTCGGGGCCTTCTGCTACCTCCTGTTGCAGGACGTCATCAGCGTCGTGACGACGCACTGGCAGCTCGTCGTCGGCGCGCTCTTCGTCTTCCTGATCCTCTTCTTCCCCCGCGGCATCTGGGGGTCGATCATCCATTGGCTGCGCCCATGACGATGACAGCAACCTTGTCCGATACCGCGCCGGCGAACGTCTCGCCGATCCTCAGCGTCAGGGAGGTCGGCAAGAAGTTCGGCGGATTCACGGCGCTAGACGGCGTGACGGTCGACTTCGCGCCCGGCCGGCTCACCTCCATCATCGGCCCGAACGGCGCCGGCAAAAGCACCTTCTTCAACGTCCTCTCGGGCGCATTTCCGCCCTCGACCGGCAATGTCCTGTTCGAGGGGCGCGACATAACCGGCCTGCCGCAGCACGCCTTCGCCCGCATGGGCATCGCCAAGTCCTTCCAGATCACGAACCTCTTTCCGCACCTGTCGGTGCTGGAGAATGTCCGGGTCGCCGCCCAGGCGACGCGGACGGGCCTCGATCTCTGGCGCCCCCGCGCGAGGCTGACCGAACTCGTCGACCGTGCGGAAGCGCTCCTGGTACTCGTCGGCTTGGCGCACCGCCGCCATCAGCCGGCGGAAAATCTCGCTCATGGCGAACAGCGCTGCCTGGAGATCGCCGTTGCGCTCGCCTGCGAGCCGCGGCTTCTGCTTCTCGACGAGCCGACCGCCGGCATGAGCCCGGAAGAGGCGCGCCAGATGATGGACCTGATCGTGAGGCTCAACGCCGAGCGCAGCGTCATCCTGGTCGAGCACCGCATGAAGCTCGTCATGGGTATTTCGGACCGCATTCTCGTCCTGCATCAGGGCCGCCTTCTCGCCGACGGCACGCCCGGCGACATCAAGGCCGATCCCGAGGTCAGGCGCGTCTATCTCGGCCAATCGGTGTGACCATGCTCGAAGTCCGATCCCTGAACGCCTGGTATGGGCACAGCCACATCCTCCAGGGCGTCGACATCACCGTCGGCCGCGGCGAAGCGGTTTGCGTGATCGGTCGCAACGGCGCTGGCAAGACGACGACCCTGCGTTCGATCATGGGGCTGGTGGCGAAGCGTCAGGGCGAGATCCGGTTCGACGGCCAGGACATCCTGCGCGACCCCGTCCATACCCGTTTCGCCAAGGGACTCGCCTATGTGCCGGAAGAGCGGCGCATCGTCTCCGGTCTCAGCGTGCTCGAGAACCTGCGCCTCGGCCTCGTCGCCGCCGCCAACCGTGCGCGGGAGGCGGAGGCGATCGACCGTATAGCCGAGATCTTCCCCCGCCTGCGCGAGCGCCTTCCGCAGGCGGCCGACACGCTGTCGGGAGGCGAGCAGCAGATGCTGGCGATCGCCCGCGCCATGGTCTCCGAACCGCGGCTGATCATGCTCGACGAGCCTTCGGAAGGCATCATGCCCGTCCTTGTGGACGAGATGTTCGAACTCTTCGGTCGGATGAAGGCGCAAGGCATCACGATCCTGCTGGTCGAGCAGAATGTGGAGCGCGCGCTCGCGCTTGCCGACCGCGCCTATGTCATGGACCAGGGCGTCATCGTGCATGAGGGCAGGGCGGCCGACCTTCTTGCGGACGCGGAAATCCAGGAAAAATACTGCGCGGTGTGAGGGCCGCGTCCCAGCGCGGGAGAGGGCGTCGCCGCACATAGGCGTCCGCACGGCCGCAACCGCCGCCCCTGCGCCATGTTGCAGGTGATCGCGCGGGGCCCGGCCGTCGGCCGGACGATGGCGTCGGGCGCCGTTCAGAAGGCGACGCTGGCGCCGCCCTTGAGTTCCAGGATCTCGCGCGCCTCGTCCGGCGTTGCGATCTCGAGGCCCAGGCCTTCCAGGATCTGGCGCACCTTCGCGACCTGTTCCGCATTGGACCGGGCGAGCTTTCCGGGGCCGGCCCACAGCGAATCCTCAAGCCCGACGCGGACATTCGCGCCCATGGCGGCCGCCATGGCGGCGATCCGCATCTGTGAAGCGCCGGCCCCGAGAACCGACCAGCGATAGGAGTCGCCGAACAGCCGGTCCGCGGTCCGCTTCATGTGCATGACATCCTCAGGATGGGTGCCGATGCCGCCCAGAATGCCGAACACGGACTGGACGAAAAGCGGCGGCTTCACGAGGCCGCGGTCCAGGAAATGCTTGAGGTTGTAGAGATGGGCGATGTCGTAGCATTCGAACTCGAAGCGCGTCCCGTTCCCGTAGCAGGTCTCGAGGATGTACTCGATGTCCTTGAACGAGTTGCGGAAAACCAGATCGCGCGTCGCCTCGAGATGCTGGCGCTCCCAGTCGAACCTGAACTCCTTGTAGCGATCGAGCATGGGATAGAGCCCGAAATTGATCGAGCCCATGTTCAGGGAGGCGACTTCGGGCTTGAAGACCTCGGCCGGCTTCACGCGCTCCTCGACGCGCATATAGGGGCTGCCGCCCGTCGTGATGTTGATCGCCGCATTCGTCTGCTGCTTGATCCGCGGCAGAAAGCGGGCAAAGGCTTCGGGGGTCTGGTCCGGCTTGCCCGTTTCCGGGTCGCGGGCGTGAAGATGCAGGATCGCCGCCCCGGCTTCCGCCGCCCGCACCGCGTCTGCCACGATCTCGTCCGGGGTGACCGGCAGATGGGGGGACATCGATGGCGTGTGGATCGAACCGGTCACGGCGCAAGTGATGATCACCTTCCGGGCCTGGGCCACGCTGAATTCCTCCCTAGAAGAAGGCCGCCGGGCCCGAAGGCCCGGCAGCGCTTGGCGTTACTTGATGGCCTGCGGGTTGATGGGCGAACCGGTGCCGCCCGTGATGACCAGCGGCGGGCCGCAGAAGAAGAACTCGTAGACCTTGTCTGCCGCGCAGTCCTCGGCAAGCTCCTTGAGATAGAACATCTCGCCCATGGTGAGGCCCATCGCCGGGATCACGACCCAGTGCCACGGCTGGTTCACCTCGTCGGTCTCGTTCGGACGCACCTCCACGCCCCAGGTGTCGGAGCAGATCGCGGCGATCTCCTTCTCATGGCACCAGTAGCAGTTCTCGAACTTCACCCCCGGCGCGTCGCCTCCCGCGTAGCCGCCCCAGGCGCCGTCCTTGAGGCAGCGCTCCATATGGCCCGTGCGGACGATGACGAAGTCGCCGCGCCGGATTTCGACTCCCTGTGCCGCCGCGGTTGCGTCCAGCTCGTCGTTCGAAATGCCGTACCCGTCGGGAAGACTGTCGAGGCCCTTGAACCGGGCGACGTCGAGCAGGACGCCGCGGCCGACCATCTTGGCACGGGTGTGCTCGATGCCGCATTTGTGGACGCCGCCGCCGTCGACCAGCTTGGCGTCGTAGCCGTTGTACATCTTGTCGTCGAGGAAGATGTGGCCGAGCGAGTCCCAATGGGTCGCGGCCTGGACCGGCATGTTCAAGGCGTCGTCGGCGTAGCGCAGCTTGTTCGTTTCGTCGAAGCGTCCCGCGATCGCGTCCGTTCCGGTCGCGAGCATCGTGTGGATCGGGTTCCAGCGTCCTCCGAAAAGGCCGCTCTGAGGACCCTTCTGGTCGAGCGGAATGCCGAGGGCGAAGGTCTTGCCCTTGCGGACGAGCTTCGCGGCAGCGGCGACCGTTTCCTCCGTCACGAAATTCAGGGTGCCGATCTGGTCGTCGGCGCCCCAGCGCCCCCAGTTCGAGAGCTTTTCCGCCGCCTCGTAGATGGCGGCCTTGCCCACCTTGATGTCCATGGGTCGCTCCTCCTTCCTGTTCCGCTGAAAAGCCCGCTCAAGGGCTTCATGTCGTGCGGCCTTGCCCCCTCGTGCGTTCCCGGCCGGCCGTCCACGGGTTTATCCCGAGTCAGCCGAAGGGTTCGGGTGAACCCTCCGGAACCGGCACGTGGAATGCCTTGATGGTCATGGAGATGAGTGTGTAGTAGCCGAGGATGCCGACGAGCTCGACGACGCCGGCCGTGCCGAAGCGTTGGGCGGCGCGGGCGTAGGTGTCGTCGTCGACCTCCTTCGTGACGTGAAGCTGGCGCGCGAAGGCATAGACCAGCGCCTCGTCATCGTCCTCGAAGCGCGGCTCGGCGCCGGTTCGGATCGCCTCGATGACGGCAGGGGAAAGGCCGGCCTTCTCCGCGATCGGCGCGTGGACATGCCATTCGAAGCCCGCCTGCCAATAGGCGCCCGTCACCAGAATGGCGAGTTCGGAAAGGCGGGATGGAAGCCGCGTGCCGTACCGGCAGAAGGCGCCGAGCGCCTGGGCGCGGTCCGCCAGCGTCGGGCTCTGCAGCCAGACGCGAAGCGGCCCCTCCACGATCCCCCTCGGGCCGGACCTGATGGCATCAAAGACCGCCTGCTGCTCGGGCGTCAGATCCGTCTCGTCTAGGGTCGGCGGGCGCTGCATGCGATCTGGTCCTCCCTGTTTCAGTGGCCCCTGTCGGGAACGGAATGGATGCGCCGCCCCCTACGGAATCAGAGTTTCCCCATTGCCCTCAGGATCGTTTCCGGCGTGAACGGCATCGCCGTCACCCGCGCCCCGAAGGGCGCGAGAGCGTCGTTGATGGCGTTCATGACGGCGGCCGGGGCGCCGGCGGTTCCGGCCTCGCCGGCTCCCTTCGCGCCCAGTTCGGAATCGCCGGTCCGCGAGACGCAGTGTCCCACGGCGATGTCCGGAATCTCCCCGGCCATCGGCACAAGATAGTCGGCCATGCTGCCGTTCCGGAGCTGCCCGTCCCCGTCGTAGAGGCAATGTTCGAACAGGGCGGCGCCGATGCCCTGCACCACGCCGCCGCGGATCTGTTCGTCGACGAGCTGCGGATTGAGAATGGTCCCGCAATCCTCGACAACCCAGTGCTTCAGCAGCTTGACGAAGCCGGTATCGACATCGACCTCCAGATACGAGGCCTGCACGCCGTTCGTGAAGGCGAAGGGATAGCCGCGCGGCACATAGTGACGCACGGCCATGAATTCGGCCTGGAAGCCGGGCGGCAGCGTGTCGGGGCGGAAATAGACGACGCGGGCGAGTTCCGCGAGATCGACCCGCTCGCGCCCGGTGTCCGCGTCCACCACCACGCCCGCTCGGATGTCGAGCGTCGCCGGATCGGCCTGAAGCATCGCGCCGGCCGCGGCCAGCACGTTCGCCCGCAGCGCCTTGCCCGCCTGCCACGCGGCCTCGCCGCCGATGCCGGCGCCGCGCGACGCCCAGGTGCCGCCGCCATAGGGCGTGACGTCGGTATCGCCGAGAATAACGCGCACGCGTTCGAGCGGGACGCCGAACGCGGTGGCGACGACCTGGGCGATGACCGCCTCGGTGCCCTGACCCTGCTCGGTCACGCTGGTGTGCACGATGACGGCGCCGGTCGCGTCGAGGCGGACGCTGGCCCCGTCCTGCGAGGAAATGCGCGCACCGCCGACGCCGTAGAACGCCGCGCCGGGATTCGTGATCTCGATGAAGCTCGCGATGCCGATGCCGCGATGGATGCCCCGCGCGCGAAGCGCCGCCTGCTCTCGGCGCAGCCCCTCATAGTCCATCATGGCGATGAGCTTTTCGAGCGAGGCGTGGTGCGACAGCGCCTCGAACTTCAGCCCCGCCGGCGAGGCGCAGGGATAGGCGTCGTCCGGAATCAGGTTGCGCCGCCGGATCTCGACCGGGTCAATGCCGACCGCGCGGGCGGCGAGATCGACCAGCCCTTCGGTCACGGCGGTTGCGATCGGGTGGCCGACCGCGCGGTACTGGCACATGACGTTCTTGTTCTGGAAGACGACGCGCGCCCGCGCCTTGTAGTTCGGGCAGGTATAGGCACCGCCCACCAGGTTCACGACCTGGTTCGCCTCGATGGCGCTTGTCCGCGGATACATCGAATAGGGCCCGATGCCAGTGAGGTCGTCGATCTCGATGGCGGTGATGGTGCCGTCGTTCCTGACGCCGATGCGCGCCTTGATCCGGTGGTCGCGCGCATGGATGTCGGTGAGGAAGCTTTCCAGCCGATCGGCCACGAACTTGATGGGGCGCCGCAGCAGCTTGGACAGGGCCGCCGTCGCCATCTCGTCCGCATAGATGTGGACCTTGATCCCGAACGAGCCGCCCACGTCCTTGCAGACGACGCGGACCTGCCGCTCGGGGAGGTCCAGATGCTTGGCCAGCAGGTTCTGGACCATGTGGGGGGCCTGGGTGCCCTGATAGACCGTGAGGCGATCCTCGCCGGGGTTGTAGTCGGCAACGACGGCGCGCGGCTCCAGCGTCACGCCGGTGTGCCGGCCGAAGCCGAAGACCGTCTCCACCACATGATCGGCGCTGTCGAAGCCCGCCTGCGGATCGCCCGCGACATGGGCCCGTTCGAAGGCGAGATTGTCGCCGAGCTCCGGGTGGATGACGGGCGTATCCGGATCGAGCGCCGTCTCCATGTCGGCGACTGCGGGCAGGGGCTCATAGTTGACCTGGACGCATTCCGCCGCGTCCTCCGCCTCGGCGCGGGACCGGGCAACGACGGCCGCGACGGCCTCGCCCTGCCAGCACGCCCTGTCGATCGCGATCGCGTGCTGCGGAGCGGATTTGAGCCCCTTGAGGTGGGTGAGGACGCCGACCCAGGGCGTGATGACCTTCGCCAGTTCGGCACCGGTCACCACGGCGATCACGCCCGGCATGCGCCGGGCCTCGGCCGCGTCGATCGACACGATGCGGGCATGGGCGAATGGCGACCGGACGAAGACGACATGCGCCATGCGCGGCAGGACGATGTCGCTCACATATTCGCCGCGGCCCTGGACCAGACGCTTGAGGTTCGGACGCGGAACGGAGCGGCCGATATAGGAGTTCGGCCGATCGATGGGCAGGAGCCCCGGCGCGGAGCCCGTTTCGGCGGTTCCGGTCATGACGTCCTCCCGGCGCGCTGCCGTGCGGTCGCCTCGACCGCGTCGACGATCGCCTGGTAGCCGGTGCACCGGCAATAGTTCCCGGAGATGTATTCGCGGATGGCTTCGCGACTCGGCACGCCGCCTTCCGCCAGAAGCTCGGCGGCCGCCATCAGCATGCCCGGCGTGCAATATCCGCATTGAAGCGCGTTCCGGGCGATGAAGTTTTCCTGCAAATCGGCGATCTCTGCCGAATCCGAAAGCCCTTCGATGGTCTCGACCTCGGCGCCATCGCACTGGACCGCAAGGATCAGGCAGCCGCGCACGATCGATCCGTCGACGCGGACCGTACAGGCGCCGCAGACACCGTGCTCGCACCCGACATGGCTGCCCGTCAGGCCGAGATCCTCGCGCAGGAAGTCGACGAGAGTCTTGCGGCACTCGACCGTTTCGTCGACGCGTCCGCCATTCACGGTGAGGGTGATCCGGGTGCTGGTCTGGTTCATGGGACCGGCCTTTCGAGCTGGGCGGCCACGCGCCGCAACAGCACGCCCGCAAGATGCATCTTCATCTCGCGACTTGCGTGGATGTCGCCGTCGGGATCGAGATCGTCGGCCAAAGCCGCCACCGCCTCGTCGACCGGCAGCGATCCGAGTCGCTGGCCGTTCAGGACAGTTTCCGCGCGGCGCGCACGCACCGGCGTAAGCGCGACGCTGAGGAAGGCGAGGCGGAGGTCCTCGAGCCGGTCGCCCTCGGCGCGCGCGCTCGCGGCAAGGCCGAGCAGGGCGAAGTCGCCGTGGCGGCGGGCAAGCTCCGCAAAGGCGACCCTGGTCGTCTCGCCGGCGGCGGGAAGGCGGATGGCGGTCAGGACCTCGTCGGGGCCGAGCGCGGTCTGATAAAGCCCCTGGAAGAAGTCGTCCGCGGCGACCGTGCGCATGCCGCCTGGGCCGGCGATCTCGACCGCGCCGCCCAGGGCGAGGAGGCAAGCGGGCAGTTCGGCGGCCGGATCGGCAAGCGCGATCGAACCGCCGACCGTGCCCCGGTTCCGGATGGCCGGATGGGCGACATGCGGAAGCGCCAGCGCCAGGAGCGGTGCGTGCCTGGCCACGAGGGGCGACTTCTGCGCGGCCGAATGGCGGACGAGCGCGCCGATCTTCAGATCGCCGCCGTCGAGCGCAATGCCGTCGAGGCCGGCGATGCCGTTGATGTCCACCAGCAGCTTCGGCGCGCTGAGCCGCAGATTGAGCAACGCCATCAGGCTCTGGCCACCCGCAATGATGCGCGCCTCGTCCCGATGCTGTTCGAGGAGACCGATCGTCTCGTCGAGCGAACGCGTCTTGGCGTACGCGAAGGATGATGGCTTCACCGCGTTTCCTCCGCCCGCCGGTTTGCCCGGAGGTTTATTGTTTATCGCATGATAATTTGTGACACTCCTCCGAGGCGCTTGTCAACGCTCCATGTTCGCGCGAGCCGATGCAGGGGTGTCCCTGCTCAGCAGGTGAAAGCGCCGAACTGGCCGCGATGAAAGACGAGGGGAGGGCGGTCGGATGCTTCGGTCCGAACGATGCGTCCGACGATAATCTCGTGGTCGCCGCCCGGATAGCGGTGTCTGATCCTGCACTCCAGGCACGCGGTCGCCCCGACGAGGAGCGGTGCGCCGCCGAGGCCTTCCTGGACGGCCACGCCCCGGAACTTGTCCTCCGCCGGCTTGGAGAAGCGCAACGCCAGGTCGCGCTGATCGTGGGCGAGGATGTTGACGGCGAACCAGTCCTGGGCGCGGAAGACGGCAAGGCTCGGCGACTTCAGCGCGAGACTCCAGAGCACGAGCGGCGGGTCCAGCGAGACGGTGTTGAAGGAGTTCACCGTCAGGCCCACGGTCCGGTCATCGGGCCCACGCGCCGTAATCACGGTCACCCCGGTCACGAACCGCCCGAGCACCGAGCGATAGGTAGCCGGGTCTATGTCGGCCAGGAGCTGAGAACGTTCGGAACTGCCATTCGCGTTCATCGGCGCTGTCTCTCGCCTGTCCATCCGAAGATGAATTCTAGTTGACGGGCAGACGTCATTGGTAATGATATTAATTTAACTTGGTCATCAGAGGGACTGATGCCCCGATGAACCTCCGCCAGCTTTCGACGTTCGTCTGCGTCTACGAGGAAGGTTCCTTCAGCAAGGCCGCGAAGCGCCTCAACGCGACGCAGTCCGGCCTGTCCATGCAGAACCAGAACCTCGAAGAAATCGCCGGCGTGAAGCTCTTCGAGCGGTCGCCGCGCGGCGTGACCCCCACCTATGCCGGACAGCGTCTCTATGAGCGCGCGGTCGCGATCCTGCGCCAGCTGAACGAGGCCGAGCAGGAGTTGAAGGCGCTCTCGAAGGGGGTCAGCGGGGAGCTTCGCGTCGGTCTGATGCCGACCTTCACCCGGGGCGTGCTGGCGCCTGCGCTGGCGGGATTTCTGGCCGACCATCGGCACGTGAAGGTCTCGGTGGTGGAAGCCTACAGCGCCGTCCTGACGGAGCAGGTGACGGCGGGCGAGCTCGATTTCGCCGTCGTCCCCCGGGCGCCGCATCGCGACGGCCTGCGGACCCGCTATCTCGGCGGCGACCGGGAGCTGCTGGTGTGCCGGGCGGGCTCGGGTCTCGTGCATCTCGAGCCGGTCGCGCTGTCGCGGCTTCCCCCGTTGAAGCTGGTGCTCCCGGCCCGCGGCAATGCGCGGCGGGATGCGCTCGACGAATATGTCGAAATGCACGGGGTGAAGATCGATGCGATCATCGACATGGATGCGATGATCGCGACGCTCGAATTCGTCGCGAACACGGACTGGATGACCATTCTGCCCGCGACCATCTGCATGAACGACCTCGACGGCCGTTTCCGCAGCCTGCACCCGCTGATCGATCCGCCGATCACCGTCGACTACGCCGTGATCGAGCCGGCGAAAAACGCGCTGACGCCCGCGGCGGCGCTGTTCCTGGAACGGCTGAAGCTCCATTACGAGATGAGCAGCAGCCGATGGGCCGAAATCCTGGGGGAAGCGGCCCCCCGCGCGGTCGTGTCCTCCTGAACTCCGATATCAGGAAGTCTTATCGCGGATATCAGTTCTTATCGTTTCATCTAAAGTCTGGACAGGCGTTAGCCTTTCCGTACGGCCAGGAACCTACGGGAGGGTTGGATGAAGCTCGGCTTCTTCACCATGCCGGTCCATCTGTTGCACCGCTCCTGGAGCGAGACGCTTCGCGAGGACCAGGAGGCGTTCTGCCTTGCCGACGAGCTCGGCTTCACGGAAGCCTATGTGGGCGAGCACGTCACCGACCAGGCGGAGAACATCACGTCCTCGATGATCTTCCTGGCCAGCCTTGCCGGGCGCATCAAGACGATGCGGCTGGGCACCGGCACGGTCAATCTGCCGAACACCCATCCGGCAGCGGTGGCAAGTCAGATCGCCATGCTCGACCACATGCTCGACGGGCGCCTCAACTTCGGCATCAGTCCCGGCGGATTGCTGTCGGATGCGGAAATCTTCGGCAATCTCGATGCCGACCGGAACGCCATGTTCCTGGAAGCGATCAACACCATTCTCGCCATCTGGGAGGGCGAGCCGCCTTACAATATCGAGGGCCGGTTCTGGCGGATCTCGACCGAGCGGACGCTGATGCCGGAGATCGGCCAGGGGATCGTGGGCAAGCCCCTGCAGAAGCCCCATCCGCCGATCATCGTGACGGCGGTCGCGCCGTTCTCGAAGGGTGTCACCGCCGCCGCGGCGCGCGGCTGGGATCCGATCTCGGCCAACTTCCTGATGCCGAAATGGGTCGCGTCCCACAAGGACCGATACGCGGAAGGCTGCGTCCAGGGCGCCCGCCCGGTCGATTTCGCCAATTGGCGGGTCGCGAAGAGCATCTTCGTCGCCGAGGACGAGGCGACGGCCAGGGAATATGCGCGCGGGCCCGACAGCCCCTATGTCTTCTATTTCCGGCAGCTGCTGACGAAGCTGGTGAAGAACGGGCGCGCGAACCTCTTCAAGGAGGATCAGTCGATGCCGGACGATGCGATCACCCTCGAGCATGTGCTCGACCGGCTCGTCATCTACGGTACGCCGGACAAGGTGGCCGACCAGATCCTAGCCTTCCGGGAAGAGGTCGGTCCGTTCGGAACGCTGCTCTACGCCGGCCATGACTGGGTCGACCGCGAGCTCGGGCGCCGGTCGATGCAGCTCATGGCGGAACAGGTGATGCCGCGCGTCAACGCCGCGATCGGCGAAGCCGGAACCGACGAGGCCGCGGCATGAGTGCGGTCGAGAGGGTCGTGTCCGGCGACGCGACGATCGCCGCGCGGGTCGATGGCGCGCCAGGCAAGCCCTGGATCGTCCTTTCGAATTCACTCGCCGCCGATATGAGCATGTGGGACGACCAGGTCCCCCTGCTGACGAAGACGCACCGTGTCCTGCGCTACGACACGCGTGGGCATGGAGAAAGCACCGCCCCCGAAGGTCCCTACAGCTTTCCCATGCTGGTGGCGGACTTCGTGGCGGTCATGGACCATTTCGGGATCACGCGGGCCGACATCATGGGGCTTTCGCTGGGCGGCATGACGGCGCTCGGCGTCGGCCTTGCGCATCCGGAGCGTGTCGAAAGGCTGGTCTGCTGCGACGCGCGGGCGGACAGCCCGCCCCCCTTCGTAGAAAGCTGGGACGCCCGGATCGCCGGGGTCCGGGCGGGCGGCATGGCGGCCATTCTCGACGGGACGCTGGAGCGCTGGTTCACGCCGGCCTGCCGCGCCGCACGGCCGGACGTGGTCGAGCGGGCGGCCGGCATGGTGCTCCGGACCTCGCCCGCCGGCTATATCGGTTGCGCGGAAGCCCTCAAGACGCTGGACTATCTCAGGCATCTGCCGCAGATGAGGCCGGAAGTGCTCTATATCGTCGGCAGCGAGGACGGCGGCGCCCCGCCCGACGCCATGCGGGCCATGGCGGAGGCGACACCGAAGGGGCGCCTCGTCGTTATCGAGGGCGCCGCGCACATCGCCAACATGGAGGATCCGGACGCTTTCAACGCCGTGATCGCGGATTGGGTCGCAGGCAAGCGACGGCGTGCAGGAATGACGGGCGGGCACGGGGCGGAACATGGCTGACAGCAAGGCGGCGGCCGGAACGACGGTCGGCATTATCGGTCTGGGTATCATGGGCGGCGCCTACGCCCGGAACCTTCTTCGGGCAGGTTTCCCGGTCGTCGGCTTCGACGTCGACGCCGACCGGGTGGCCGAGTTCACGGCGGCCGGCGGGCTGGCCGCGGCGTCACCGCACGAGGTTGCCGGGCGGTCCGACGTCGTCCTGCTGGCGCTCGCCTCGGTCGGCGCGCTCGAAGCGATCTATGCGGGACCGGAGGGCATCGCCGGAACCCTCCGGCCCGGCGCGGTCGTCGTGGACATGGGGACGCTGCCGCTCGAGGCGAAGGAGCGGTGCCGGGCCGCATTGGAGGCCAGGGGGGCGCATGTCCTGGACTGTCCGGTGAGCGGAACGGGGGCACAGGCGGCTACCGGCGATCTCGTCATCTATGCCAGCGGCGATGCCGCGGTGGTCGAACGGGTGCGTCCGGTGTTCGACGGCTTCGCCCGCGAAACCCGCTATGTTGGCCCGTTCGGCGCCGGCATGAAGCTCAAATACATCGCCAATCTTCTGGTGACGATTCATAATCTGGCCGCGGCGGAAGCGCTGCTTCTGGCGGAGAAGGCGGGGCTCGACCTGCCGATGGTCTATGACGCGATCCGGTCGGGGGCGGGCACGTCCCGGATGTTCGAGGTGCGCGGGCCGCTGATGATCGAGGATCGCTATGAACCGGCGACCATGAAGATGGAGGTCTTCATGAAGGATCTGACCCTCATCCTCGACTTCGCGCGCGACGTGCGGTGCCCGACGCCGCTGATGGCCGCGAGTCTCCCCTATTATGTGGCCGCGCTCGCCGAAGGCCGCGGCCGGCAGGACACGGCCGCCCTCTTCGCTGTGCTCCAGGGCCTTGCGAAACCGGCGTCCGGCGGCGAGGTCCCGCGATGACGGAGCTTACCCTTGCGCTCGCGGACACGATCGCCGATGCCGCATTGGCGAAGGGCGCCGAACTCGGGACTCTGCCGCTTACGGTCGCGGTGCTCGACGCGGGAGGCCACGTCAAGGTCATGAAGCGGGCGGATGGAAGCGGCATCCTGCGCTGCGAAATCGCCTATGGAAAGGCGTGGGGCGCGCTCGGCATGGGCCTGCCCAGCCGGGCGCTCGCGGCCCGTGCCGCGAAGATGCCGGCCTTCTTCACGGCGATCGCGGCGGCCTCCGAGGGGCGCATCATTCCGGTGCCGGGCGGCGTCCTGGTCCGGGACGCAGAGGGTCGGCTCCTGGGCGCGGTCGGGATCAGCGGCGATACCTCCGACGTCGACGAGGTCTGCGCCGTCGCCGGGATCGAAGCGGCAGGCCTCAAACCCGATACGGAAGAGCGCTGACAGGAATGCAATTCTCGCTCGACGACCATGTTGCGCTCGTCACCGGTGCCGGACGCGGCATCGGGCGGGCGACCGCGCTCGCCCTGGCGGAGGCGGGGGCGCGCGTCATCGCGGTTGCGCGCACGGCCGCCGATCTCGACGCGCTGGCGGCGGAAGCGCGGGGGCGCGTGGAGGGCTGGGTTGCCGACGTCACCGATGCCGGCTTCTACGCGCGGATCGAAGCGTTGCCGCGGCTCGACATCCTTGTGAACAACGCCGGCGGCAATCGCCCTATGCCGATGGTCGACGTCGACGACGAGACGCTCGATTGGCTCATCACCCTCAACGTGCGTTCGGTCTACAAGACCGCGCAGGCGGCTGCCCGCCGCATGACGGAGCAGCGTTCCGGCGTCATCATCAACATGTCGTCCCAGATGGGGCATGTCGGCTCGCCTCGGCGCACCGTCTACTGCATGACGAAGCATGCGGTGGAAGGGCTGACCAAGGCGATGGCGGTGGAACTTGCGCCGTTCGGCATCCGCGTCGTCGCCGTTGCGCCGACCTTCGTGAAGACGCCGATGACGGAGCAGATGTTCGCCGATCCGGAGTTCTCGCGCTTCGTCTTCGACATGATCCCGCTGAAGACGCTGGCGACGCCGGAAGACGTCGCCGCCGGGGTCGTCTATCTCGCGTCGCCCGCCGCGCGGCTCGTCACCGGCGAAAGCCTCCGCATCGATGGCGGCTGGACTGCACGCTGATCGGCCGACGACGTCACGCCTCGACCGCCTTCGTCCGGCGCGTCCGGCGGGGGCGGGGTTTCGCGGGCATCGCGTCGGCCGCACGCTTCAGCACGCCGGAGGCGCCCAGGAGGAAGGTGTCGACCGCGTTCGCAATCATGGTCGACTTGTCGATCGGAAGGTCGAGGCCATAGACCACCTTGCGCACGCCGTAATAGAAGATGCCCCCGTGCAGGGTCCAGAACAGCTCGATTTCCTCGGCGCTGATCGGATCGTCGGGCGGGAGGCCGAATTCCTGCCGCATGCCCTTGGCGATCGGGCGCAGGATGGTCGTCTCGACCGTCGTCACATAGCGCCTGTTGATGTCGACGCCCCGCAGACCGGCAAAAAGGTAGATGCGCAGCCAGTCGCGCGTGAAAATCGTGTCGGTGTAGTCCTCGTAGAACGCCTGAAGGCGCTCCCGCAGCGGCCGGCTTTCGTCCGTGAGGGTCTCCTCCCACGCCGGCTTCCAGCGATCGAGATAGATTTCCTTGTAGACGGCGGCGATCAGGTCGTCCTTGCTCGGGAAATAACGGTAGAGGAGGGGCTGGGTCACGCCCAGCCGCTGCGCGAGTTCGCGCGTTCCGCCATTGAAGCCCACCTCGGCGAAGAGCCCGATCGCCTTCTTGACGAACTCACGATACCGCTCCTCGGCCTTGATCCGGACCTGGCGCGGCTTCTTGGCCCCGGCCGCGACCGGTCCGGCGGACGGGGCGTTGGATTTTGGCCTAGCTGGCATAAACCTCTCGATCGACGGTGAATATCTTTCGTGGCTTTGCGGTGCGGCGGGCCGCTCCCGGGCGTCTGGCCTCAAACCACATGGTTGTCGGTTTCCAGACCCAGGGCGATCCGGCCATGGGCGGCGGTCGCGGCATCCATGTTGAACGCGATGTGTGCGATGACCGCATGGGCATCGCGGAACCATCGCTGCAGCGGGCCTGAGAGATAAAGGGCGTGCGCTCCGCTGGCAGCGTGGATGATGTCGACCGCCTCGGTGCAGAGATTGGTTGCGTAGGCGAGGTCGCGCCGATAGGCAAGCTTTGTCGCCAAGTCGGGAACGATGCCGCGCCGGGCATCGGCCATGGCGTCCTCGCATATGCCGATCATGGTCCGGCGGGCGACCGAGATTCGCGTCCCCGCCGAACCGATCTTAATCTGCGTGCTCTGAAGATCCGAGAGCTTGGCGCCGCTGTAGCTGGCGGTCCGCGACCGGGACCGGTCGACATAGTGCGCGTAGCAGGCCTCCGCATTGCCGAGGCCGACGCCGGAGAGGATCGCCGGAAAGAGCGCGAAGACCGGCAGCCGGTAGAGCGGATTCGGATTGACCTCGCTCCCCGGGGTGGGGCCGCCCTTCAGGTCAGCGACCGAAACGGTCATTTCGGCCGGCACGAACACGTCCTCGCAGACGACGTCCTTCGATCCCGTCCCCTTGAGACCGGACACGTGCCACGTGTCGATGATCTCGTATTCCGACCGATGCACCAGAAAGACGCGGTGGTCGGGCGGGGCGCCGTCCTCGCGAACGATGCCGGCGAGCATGGTCCAGTCGGACGGATCGACGCCGGACGAGAACGGCCATCGGCCCGAGAGGACGTAGCCGTTCTTGGCGGCCTTCACCTTTCCGGCCGGGAAGATGAAGGACGAGGCGATCAGGACGTCGGGATTCTCGCCCCATAGGCGGTTCTGGGCCGCCTCCGGGAACATGGCGAGCATCCAGTGATGGCTCGCCAGATTGGTCAGGTTCCACGCCGTCGATGCGCAGCCCTGGGCGACCGCCGCGCCGAGCGTCACCAGCGCGCTATAGTCGAGCTCGGATCCGCCGACCCGCTGCGGCTGCAGCATTCGATAAAGGCCCGTCTCGTGCAGGTCGCGCTCGCTTTCCGGGGGAAGGCGACGCAGCCTCTCCGCCTCCTCGGCCCGCGCCGCAAGCGTCGGGACCAGGGCGCGGGCGCGCTCGAGCAGTTCGTCGTGGCCAGGTCCGTGAGAAGGGCGCGCGTTCCGAAGGGTCGTCGTCTGCGGATCGACCATGGTTCGTCTCCTGCTGTCCTGTGCGACCGTTCGGGCCGATACCGGTCAGACGGTAGGCGCCTTGGCCTTGCGATCGAGGAACAGGGTCGCCTCGAGGTTTTCGCCGGTCTGCTCGAAACGGTCCGCCAGACGCTTCATTTCCGGAATGCGGGCACGGTCGAGCGTCGAGACGTCGGGCCAGTTGACTTCCACGAGATTGCCGCCCGGATCGCGCAGATACATCTGCACGGCCCCGTCGGGCAGTTCGTTGACGCCGTTGCCGAAGGTCTCGTGATCGATCAGGCCCCTGGCCTTCGCCTTCTCGTAGACGCTCATGAAGTCGTCGACGTTGAGCGCGAAATGTTGATAGCGCGGCGTCGTGTCGGGCAGGGCGAAGATGTGAATCTGCTGATTGCCGCACCGCATGTATTGCGTGCGGAAGCCGAAATTGTAGGTGGGGATGCACTCCATCCCGAAGAGATCCCGGTAGAACCGAATCGATTCGTCGACATTCGTCGAGCCGATCGACAGGTGATTGATGCCGGTGGTCGCCATGGCGTCGCCTCCGCGGCTGTGCCTAAACGTTATCGCCTGATAAATTAAGAGGGATCGGAGAGGCGCGCAAGATGCGAAATCGTCTTGACACCGGTCTTGGGGAAGTTTTCACTCGATAAATAAGCCGGCGCTTCAAGTGCGCCGAAGAACGGCCGGCCAGGCCGCAGGTCTGGGAGAACCACTGGAGAGGACTTGCCCGCGGTCCGACGGATTCCGCGCGCTTTGGCCTCTCGGAGCGGAGGGCGATACCGATGGCCCGTCATCTCAAGAAAGCCGCCGGCGCGGAGGGACGCGCCGAAGCCGATGCGAAGGTCCGCGCAACGGTCGAGCAGATCCTGGCCGACATCGAAGCGCGGGGCGACGCCGCGGTCCGGATGCTTTCGGAAAAGTTCGACAATTGGTCGCCCGAAAGCTTCCGCCTGAGCGAGCAGGAGATCGAGCAGGCGATCGCCAAGGTCCCGAAATCCGATCTCGACGACATCCGCTTTGCGCAGGCCCAGGTCCGGAACTTCGCCGAGAAGCAGAAGGCGTGCCTCCTGGACCTGGAAGTCGAAACGCTTCCGGGCGTGATCCTGGGCCACCGCAACATCCCCGTCGACAGCGTCGGCTGCTATGTGCCGGGCGGCAAGTACCCGATGGTCGCGTCGGCGCATATGAGCGTGGTGACGGCGAAGGTCGCGGGCGTCCGCCGCATCCTGGCCGCGGCGCCGCCGTTCCAGAACGGGCCCCACCCGGCGATCGTGGCTGCGATGCATTTCGCCGGCGCCGACGAGATCCTGGTCCTGGGCGGCGTCCAGGCGGTCGGCGCGATGGCGTTGGGCACGGAGACGATCGCGCCCGTGGACATGCTCGTCGGTCCAGGCAACGCTTTCGTCGCCGAAGCCAAGAGGCAGCTCTTCGGGCGCGTCGGCATCGATCTCTTCGCAGGGCCGACCGAGACCCTGGTCATCGCCGACGACACCGTCGACGGCGAGATCTGCGCGACGGATCTTCTGGGGCAGGCCGAGCACGGCCCGACATCGCCGGCGATCCTGCTGACGACCTCCGAGGCGCTTGCCCGCGACACCATGGCCGAGGTCGAGCGGCTTCTTACCATCCTGCCGACGGCGCCGATCGCGCGCGAGGCCTGGGAAAACTTCGGCGAGGTGATCCTTTGCGACAGCGACGAGGAGATGCTGGCCGAAGCGGACCGCATCGCCTCCGAGCACGTGCAGGTCATGACGCGCGACCCGGATTTCTTCCTGAACAACATGCGCAACTACGGCGCCTTGTTCATCGGGCCCAGGACCAACGTCGCCTTCGGCGACAAGGTGATCGGCACGAACCACACGCTGCCGACGCGGAAGGCGGCGCGGTATACGGGCGGGCTCTGGGTCGGGAAATTCCTGAAGACCTGCACCTATCAGCGGGTCCTGACCGACGAGGCGAGCGCGCGGGTCGGGGAATACTGCTCGCGCCTCTGCGTGCTCGAAGGCTTTCTCGGGCATGCCGAGCAGGCGAATGTGCGCGTGCGCCGGTACGGCCGCCGAAACGTTCCGTACGCGACCGCGGCGCGCTGACCGCGGGTCGCGCGACGAAGGTCCGGGCAGCGCGGGACCTCAGTGGCTAAGACAGTGGCTAGAGGGGGGAGGTCGCTACGATGATCCAGGCAGCCATTCTCGGACTCGGTTGGTGGGGCAAGACCATCATCCGGCGCATGGCCACGTCGGACCGGTTGCGCATCGTCACCGCCGTCGATGTCAATCCCGAGCCGCACCGGGAATTCGTGAAGGACTTCGGAATCCGGCTCACGACATCCTATGACGAAGTCCTCGATGACCCCGGCATCGACGCGGTCATTCTGGCGACGCCCAATTCCCTGCATGTGCGGCAGGTCGTGGCCGCGGCCGGGAAGGGGAAGCACGTCTTCTGCGAAAAGCCGCTCGCGCTCAGCCGCGCCGACGCGGTCCGCTGCGTCGAGGCCTGCCGGGCGGCGGGCGTCATGCTCGGAATCGGCCATGAGCGCCGTTACGAGCCCGCCATGATGGAGGTGGAGCGCCTGGTGCGCGACGGGGCGCTCGGCACCATCATGCATGCCGAGGCGAATTTCAGCCACGACAAGCTCGTCGACGTACCGCAGACAGACTGGCGTCGATCGGCAAAGGAATCGCCCGCCGCCGGCATGACCGCCATGGGCATCCATCTCACCGATGCCTTCATCAATCTTTTCGGCAATGTCGAGTCGGTCTTCGCCTCCACCGCCAATCGCGTTCTGAAATCCGAGAACGGCGACGTGGTTTCGGTGCTGCTGAAATTCGCCTCCGGCGCGACCGCCTATCTCAACGCAACGCTGGTCACGCCGATCTATCTGCGCTTCACCGTCTTCGGCTCCGATGCGTGGGTCGAGGTCCGGAACGAGACGCATCCCGACACGGTCGGGTCGGCGACGCTGACCCTCCAGCCCGCGAAAGGCGAGCCTCAGGTGCGGGTCTATGATTGGGCCGACTCGGTGAGGGCCAACCTGGAAACCTTCGCCGAGGCCGTCCATGGCCGCGCGCCCTATCCGATCACGGACGAACAGAAGATCGAGAACATCGCCGTTCTTGAGGCTGTAAGCCGATCGGCCGAGACGGGCAACGCCGTCGCCGTCGAGCGGAGCGCCTAGCTGCCCGCCTTGCCGGGCGGATGCCACTGCGCGGGAATATCTGTTACCCGATCGCGAACGTTCATAAAATTTTTGATCCTGACGATTGTTAGTTATTGACCGATAAATTAGCGTTCTGGTAATTTGGTGATATATCACGAAGGATCCCGTTGAATGAGCTTGGCACGCAACAGGGTCTACGAGCTGGTCCGGAGCGAGATCATCTCCTGCTCACTCATGCCAGGTGCCGAGATCCGGGAAAGTGAGCTCGCGCAGCGTCTCGGGGTCAGCAAATCGCCGGTCCGCGACGCGATGCAGAAGCTCGAACTGGAAGGGCTCGTCGACATCGAGCCGCGGCGCGGTCACCGGGTTCGTGCCATATCAGTCAAGGACGCGGAGGACATCATCGAGCTCCGGCTGATCCTTGAAACGGAAACGGTAAAGAAGGTGGCGCGTATCGCCAGCGACGCGGAGCTTCGGGATCTCGACCGTTTTCGGACCGCGGATCAGTCGTCGGCGGCGCGGTTTACCGAATACAACCGCACCTTCCATCATGCCTTGAGCCTATTGTCCCAGAACCGGCGCCTTTCTGACGAGACCCGGCGCCTGATGGATGTCTACGACCGGCTCTGCATCGTGAGCCTTTCCATGTTGAGCGGGAAGGGAGGGTTCGATGACCCGCTCCGGGATCATATCGCGATCATCGACGCTTTGCAGGAGCGCAACGGCAACGCCGCCGCGCGTGTGATGCGGCGTCACGTGACGAAGTCCCGCAGCCAGATTCTTCGGGCCTTGGAGAAACGGCCGATCATCGGCTGACGGGAACATCGGAAAAAGAGATCCGGCGCCAGGCGCCTGGCGCCGGAGCCGGGAGGCATCGCCGAGCGATCGACGGGGAAGCAGTGGCTCGCGGGAAGCGAACGGGTCGCGCGGAAGAACGACGCCCGAGCCACGATCGGCAACATCGCTCCGGTCCGGCAAGACCGGGAGCGCGCCAGCCAAGCGTTGGGAGGAGGAAACGATGATGAGTGCTCTTGCGGTCCCCTCAGCGGATGCCTCGGCGGCACCGAGCGCCCAGGCGGCGAAGGTCGTCATCGAGGCTGTCAACGTCACGAAGCGGTTTTCGGAATCCGTGATCGCGGTCGAGGGGGCGTCCTTCAGCGTGGAGAAGGGCTCGTTCGTCTCGCTTGTGGGGCCAAGCGGTTGCGGCAAGTCGACCCTTCTCAGGCTGATCGCCGGCCTCATTCCGATGACGTCCGGAACGCTGACCGTCAACGGACGAGAGGTGGACGCCCCGAGGAAGGACGTCGGCATGATGTTTCAGCGACCCACCCTGCTCGAGTGGCGGACGGCGGTCGAGAACGTCCTGCTGCCGACCGAAATGACGCGCAAGCCGACGACGGACGACAAGAAGCGGGCCATCGAACTCTTGCGCATGACGGGGCTCAAGGATTTCGAGTTCGCCTTCCCCCGACAGCTTTCGGGCGGCATGCAGCAGCGTGTGGCGCTGGCCCGCCTGCTTCAGACCGGGGCGGAGATCCTGCTGCTCGACGAGCCGTTCGGCGCGCTCGACGAATTCACGCGGGAGCGCCTGAATCTGGAGCTTCTGCGCATCGTCGATGAAATCCGGGCCACCACGCTCTTCGTCACCCACAACATCAGCGAAGCGATCTTCCTAGCCGACAGGGTCATGGTGATGACGCCGCGGCCCGGCCGGCTGGCCCAAATCGTCGACGTTCCCTTCCGACGTCCGCGCGAGATCTCGCTGCTTCAGTCGCCCGAGTTCAACGAACTCGTGACCGAGGTCCGCGCCATTCTGGGAGCCGGCGCATGAGCACGACTTTCGAAACCACGCTTCCCGAACAGGCGGTCCAGGAAAAGGGCGAAACGAGGGCCACGCGCATCGGCAAGCATATCGCCCTGTTCCTCGTCGTGATCGGCGCCTGGGAGTGCGTCTCGGCATTCGGGTGGGTCGATCAGCTCATCCTGCCACGGCCGAGCGCCATCGCCGTCTCTCTCGTCAATCTCGCCTTCATCCAGGGCAATGTCTGGTGGCATTTCGGGGTCACCCTCTACGAGGCGCTGGCAGGCTTCGTGATCGGATCGGCCATCGGCATCGCCCTGGCTATTGCGGCCGGACTCAACGAATCCTTCCGGCGCTACATCTCGCCCTACATCGTGGCCATCCAGGTGACGCCGCGCATCGCGCTGGCGCCGATCGTGATCGCCTGGCTGGGCTTCGGGATCGGGCCCAAGATCGGCATCGCCGCGCTGATCTGCTTCTTCCCGCCCTTCATCAACACGCTGACCGGGCTTCTCAACGTCGACGAGGACGCCCTCGAGATGTTCCATTCGCTCGGCGCGAAGAAAAGCCAGATCTTCTGGCGGCTCATGCTGCCGAACGCGATGCCGATCATCATGGCCGGCCTGAAGACCGCGATCTCGCTCGCCCTCATCGGCGCCATCGTCGGCGAGTTCATCTCGGCAAGCGAAGGCATGGGCGTTCTCATGCAGCGGTACACGTTCTCGCTGAACATGGCGTCGTCCTTTGCCGTCCTCGTGATGCTGACCGTGATGGGCTACATCCTCTTCGTTCTCACGGAAGCAGCGGACAACTGGCTGGTCTTCTGGCGGCACGACGCCCGCATGGTCGCCCTCAGCAAGAAGAAGGCACGGAACTGGCGCGTCGATTGAGCCCCCCTGTCTGATTGGTGAGGCCGAACCCCCGGCAACAATAGCGCGCGGCAAGTATGGGAACCGCGCCAACGCAAGGAGGAAGCGATGCATCACAAGGCCAGGCTTTACGTGACATTATCGGCGGCGGCGTTGGTTGCGATGCCGCTGACGGTCTCCGTGCATCAGGCGCGGGCCCAGGAGCTGACGACGATCAACGTCATCATGCCGCTGCCGCGCTCGGCGAACTTCTATCCGCTGATCGCCGGCGAGGCGCTCGGCTATTTCGAGGAGGAGGGGATCGAGGTCAATCTCCTGCCGTCCTCCACGACGGTGCCCTATGTCGCCTTCGTCCAGAACGGGCAGGCCGACCTCGCGATGCTGGATGCGCCGCAGACCTTCCAGGCGGTGTCGGCCGGCAGTCCGATCAAGGTCGTGTACGAGGTGATGCAGCGTGCGCCGGAAGGCATCGCCGTATCGGCCGACAGCCCGATCCAGTCGGTCGAGGAACTGAAGGGGACGACCGTGGGGCTCGTCAGCGACCGCGACCGGGCGACGCTTGCCATCGCGCTCGATACCCGCGGCATCAGCATCGACGAGGTGACGACGGTGGTCGTCGGCGAGGCCGGTCCGACGCTTGCCAACGCGTTCCGGGAACAGACGGTTTCGGCCATCTCCGGCGCGGTTCCCGACTGGCTGTCGCTGCAGGCGAACGGCATCGCGATCCGCCTGATCACGCCGCCGGAAATCGCCGAGCAGCCCGCCAATTCCTTCGTCGTGAATGCCGGGCGGATCGAGGAGCTGCGCGAGCCGCTGACCGGCTTCTTCCGTGCCTGGTCCAAGGGGATGGAGGTCGCGAACGTCGATCCAGACGTGCTTGCGGAGATGTGCAAGCGGGCGGTGCCCGAGGAGTGGGAGAACGAGACGTTCGGCCGCGAGTTTCTCGATGCCTCGATCCCGATGAACTATTCGATCACCGAGCGTCTCGGTGACCTGCAGCCGGAAGTCTGGAAGAAGGTGCAGGGGCCGATGGTGAAGCTGGGCGAAATCCCGCAGGAGATCGACCCGGCGACCTTCCTCGACGACTCCTTCATCGCCGCGGCCAACGACTTCGACCGGGCCGAGGTCGCCGCCGAGGTGGCGCAGTGGAAAGAAGAGAACATGTGATCATCAGGGCATGACCGCGGCCCGACTAGACGGCCGCGGTCCTTCCCGCCTCTTCGCGCCCGCGCGGCGTTCCGACCATCGGCCAGGTATCGCCCGGCATCGGTGGCAGCGAGATCAACAAGGACCGACACGAATGACCCATACGACGATCGATGCGGTGAGCCTCGGCGAAGGCCTCAACCGTTATGGCCCGACCGCCGCCCGTCCGACGTCCCCGAAGCGCACCGCCCTCGACACGACGACCGTCGACATCCACTCCCATGTTGCCGTTCCCGAGGCCGCCGCCTATGTCGCGCCCTACCAGAACGTCGGCGACATCGCGATGGTGAAGTACGCCGACGAGGAGACGAAGGCGATCAACCAGCGCCAGGATCAGGATCGCAGGATCGCGATGACCGACCTGGCCGACCGGCTCCAGGTTCTGGACAAGCTCGGGATCGATTTCCAGGTCGTCGCTCCGCCGCCGTTCCAGTGCTACTACAACGTGCCCGTCGACCATGCGGTCACGGCCTCGCGGATGGTCAATGACGGGATCGCCGCCTTCGTCGACCAACGCCCGGATCGCTTCGCCGGTTTGGGCACCGTGCCGCTCCAGGACCCTGGGCAGGCGGTCGTCGAGCTGGAACGTGCGGTGCGCGACCTGAAGCTCAAGGGCGTGCAGGTCCTGACCAATGTGAACGGCAACGAGCTTTCGGACCCCGAGCTGGAGCCCTTCTGGAAGAAGGCGGAAGAGCTTGGCGCCCTGGTGATGATCCACCCCAACGGCTTCACCGAGGGGCGGCGCTTCACGCGGTTCTACTTCAGCAACGTCATCGGCAATCCGCTGGAGACGACCGTCGCGCTGCATTTCCTGATCTTCGACGGCGTGCTGGAGCGGCATCCCGACCTGAAGATCCTGGCCGTGCACGGCGGCGGATTCCTGCCGGCCTATTCCGGCCGCATCGACCATGCCTGGGGTGCGCGCAAGGATTCGAATGCGGGCTTGTCCAGGCCGCCGACCGAATATCTGCGCCGGATCTATTTCGACAGCGTCGTCTTCACGCCGCACCAGCTCGAATACCTCGTCAGGGTCTACGGTGCCGACAGGATCGTGATGGGCACCGACTATCCCTACGACATGGCGGACTACGACCCGGTCCAGCATGTCCTGAGCGTGCCGTCGTTCTCGAAGGACGAGATCGCCAAGGTCGCGGGCGGAACGGCGATGGCGCTGCTCGGGCTTTCGCGCTGACCGGGGGGGGGCATCGGGCCGGCCGGTACGTCGTCCGGCCGGCCCTTCGACGTGATCGACGGCGGCGGCAACGGTTTGCCGTCGGCCGCGTCCGGGATAAGGAGGAGACCATCTTGAGCCAGTCCGGTACTTTGACGCCGTTGAGCGCGAGAGTTCCCTATCAGGCGTTCGTCGACCGGCCCCGGCTGAGGCTGCCGGGGGATGCCCGGGTCGCGGTCTGGGTCATCGTTAATGTGGAGGAATGGTCGATCGAGCGGCCGATGCCGCGCACGGTCCTGCCTGCGCCGATGGGCCAGCCGCTGCTGCCCGACCTGCCCAATTGGGCCTGGCACGAATACGGCATGCGCGTCGGCTTTTGGCGGCTGCTTGCCGCCCTCCAGAAGCGCGGCATCCGGGCGACGTTCGCGGTCAACGGCAATGTCTGCAACAGCTATCCCCGGGTGGCGGCGGCCGCACGGGATGCCGACTGGGAGTTCATGGGCCATGGCTTCGTGCAGCGGCCCATGCACCACCTGGAGGATCAGCGGCGCGCCATCGCCGATACGGTCTCGACGATCGAGGCGTTCGCCGGCAGGCCGCCGGTCGGCTGGGAAAGCCCGGGCTTGACCGAGACCGAGGAAACGCTCGACCTTCTGGCCGAAGCCGGCATCGAATACGTGGCCAATTGGGTGATCGACGATCTGCCCTGCGAGATCAAGACGAAGCACGGGGCGATCCTGTCCGTCCCCTATACGGTGGAGACCAACGACATCGTCCTCCACGCGGTGCAGCACCAGCCGTCCGACGGCTTCAAGAAGCGCTGCATCGACCAGTTCGACCGTCTCTACCAGGAAGGGACGGAGAATGTCCGCGTGATGGCGATCTCGACGCATCCCTACCTGACCGGCGTGCCGCACCGGATCCGGTACTTCGAGGAACTCCTCGACTACATCGTCGGGCATGACGGGGTCGCGGTGATGACCGGCGCCGAAATCGCGGACTGGTACCGGAACGCCACGCGGTCGCCAGCTTCGCCATCCAGCGGAAGGGGCTGAAATCCTCTTCCCCGTACAAGGAGGGAGGGACAGAGATGGCCGAGATCCGCCTCTATGGCTTCTGGCGTTCACTGGCTTCGTATCGGGTCCGTGTCGCGCTTCGTCTGAAGGGGCTGCACTTCGAGGAAAGATCGGTCGACCTCCTCGCCGGGGCACAACTGTCGGACGAGTTCGCGCAGGTGACGGCCCTCCGGGCCGTGCCCGTCCTGGAGATCGACGGGACCACGCTGGCGCAGTCGCTGGCGATCCTCGAATATCTCGAGGAAACGCGCCCCGAGGTGCCGCTTCTCCCGGCCGATCCGAGGGAACGGGCCGCGGCGCGCTCCATGGCGCTGGCGACGATCGCCGATGCCCATCCCCTGATCGTGCCGCGGGTCCGCCGCTATTTGAGCGAGCGGCTGTCCCTCGGCCATGACGGGATCGAGGCCTGGGGCCGGCACTGGCTGGCCGAAGGGCTCGGAACCTTCGAGCGGCTTCTTTCCCGAAGACCCCCGGCGCCCTTCGCCTTCGGCGAGAGGGTCGGTATCGCGGACATCGCCGTGGGAAGCCACGTCGCCGGCGCCGAGCTGTTCGCAGTCCCCCTCGACCCTTATCCCCACGTGCGAGGGCTCGCGGACGCCCTGGCCGAAGTCGACGCGTTCGCGCAATCGCATCCGTCGCGCCTGAAACCGGACGCGAATGCTCACCCGTGAGGCTGCCGTCTAACCCGCGAGCGGGCGATAAGCGAAGCGGCCGACCAGGTCCTCGTCGACCTCGATGCCGAGGCCGGGGCCTTCGGGCGGCAGGATGTGGCCGTCCCGGATGCGGACCGGATTGCGGACGATGTCCGCGGCGAGATACTGGTTGGTGACGCTGACGTCCCAGTTCACCTGCGGCAGCGTAGCGGCAAGATGGGCGACGGCCGCGCTGGCGATGCTGGATTCTGCCGTCTTGCCGGCAAGGTTCACCTGCATGCCGAGCGTTTCGGCGCGCGCCCCCGCCTTCATCACCTCCCGCAGCCCGCCCAGCTTCAGAATCTTCAGGCTGCCGCCATGGGCCGCCTTCATCTCGTGGTGGCGCTCCAGGTCGCGGATCGAGTGAATGCCTTCATCGGCGCCGATCGGAATGTCGGTACTGTCGACGACAGCCTGCATCGCTTCGAGATCATCGCCGCCTACCGGCTGTTCGAAGAAGTCGAGACCGGCCGCGCGGGCGCCGCAGGCGAAGGCGATGGCCTCCTCGCGTCCATATCCCCCGTTGGCGTCGGCGGAGATACGCACCTCGCCGCCGAGTGCGCGGCGGATCTCGCCGGCCCTTTCCAGATCGCGGGCGTATCCGGCGTCCGGCGCCTTGACGCCGACCTTGACCTTGTAGGCGAGGAAGCCTTCCCCGGCCTTGACCCTGGCCTCGGCGATATCGGCGTCCAGACGACCCGCCGCCAGCATCCACAGGACCGGCGTTCGCGGCCGCCTTATCCCGCCGAGAAGCTCGGCCAGGGGAACGCCTCGGCGCTTGGCCAGGAGATCGTGCACCGCCATGTCGATGGCCGATCTGGCGGCTGCGTTGCCATAGATCATGCCACTCAACCGCCGGGCGAACGCCTCGGGGTCCTCGATGTCGCTTCCTTCGAGATGACCGCGCATGTAGTCGATGGCCGCATACATGCCGGGTGCGGTCTCGCCGGTCATGGAGGGGGCGGAGGCGGCCTCTCCCCAGCCGACCGTGCCATCATCGGCCTCGACGCGGACCAGCAGATTTTCGGCCCTGGCTATCGTGACCCCCGCCATCCTGATCGGCTTGGTCAGCGGCAGGCGGATCGCGATCGGCGTCAGGGCTCGTATTCGCATGACGTCTCCTAGGCGGGTTCCTTTCGCCTCTCCAGATCCATCGTGAAGATGAAGCGGTTGGCGGGGTGGACGGTGTAGGTCACAAGAAAGATCTTGCCGTCATGGCCGGAATAGCGGCGGATCATGTTGAGCGCCGGCGTCCCTTCTTCGATCTGCATGGGGCCTGCGAGCTCCTTGGCGATCTGACCGGCGAAGATCTCGACATGCGCATGGCCGATCCGCTGATCGAGGTGCTGCTCGAGCTGCCGGAAGACCGGCTCGCCTTTCGGATTGGGGATGTCGAAGACCTTGGCGAGGTGCGGCCGCACATAGATGTCGGACCACGAGAACGGCAGCTTGGAGCCGCGGGCACGCCGGACGCCCTGGACCCTCACCCATTCCTCGCCGGGGCTGCAGAGAAGCAGATGGGCCTGCTCCGGCGAAGCGCGGATCAGCTGCCGCGAGAGGTCGGTGCGGTAGGTTTCCGACGGATAGCGCAGCAGTTCGGTCATGGACGTCAGCGACTGCACGAATGCCTCGCGCGGCTCGTCGGCCACGACCATGCTGCCGACGCCCGAGCGCCGCTCGATCAACCCGGCGTCCTGCAACCCCTTCAATGCCTGGCGGACGGTGAAGCGGCTGACCTGGAAGCGGCTGCACAGCTCATGCTCCGTCGGAAGCAGGCTTCCGATGGGATGGACGCCGGCTTTGATGTCGGCGATGAGCGCCTCCTTGATCTCCAGATAGCGCGGACGCGACCGCGTCTCGGACTCGAAGGAGGACTCCCGTCCCACGGGCTCCAGATCAGCTGGGGTTTTCGACATGATACGCTCGCCAAGGATCCAAACGTGCTCCGGCCGCATCGGGACTTCCGGTGCCCCGATGGTGAACGCCGGGGAAGGGCAGGGCCGGCGCGAGGCCTCGATCAGGCCCGGGCAGGCCACTGCGCCATCCCGATCGTTCAGCCCAGCTAAGGCGGCCTTCGGCCGGAGTGTCAACCGATCTTCAGGAGCCTGCGGGCATTGCCGGAAAGAACCTTCGACTTCTCCTCATCCGGGATCGACAGCGTGCCGATGAGGTCTACGCTGTCGTATTGGCCCATGTCGTACGGGTAGTCGGATCCCAGCAGCACACGCTCGGCGCCCGCCGCGCCGATCAGGAACTCCAGGGGGTTGCGCCCATGAAGAATGGTGTCGAAGAGCAGCCGGCCGAATGACGCTTCCGGCGAGACCTTCAGCGTCTTCTTGGCCTCCGCCCGTTCGCCCCAGCCATGGATGAAGCGGTGCATCTGGTAGGGAATGAATCCGCCGCCATGCGACAGGTAGAACTTCAGCGTCGGATGGCGCTCCAGCACGCCTGCGAAGACCAGCGTCGCCGCCGCGATCGTCGTATCCAGCGGGTTGCCGATGAAGTTGCGGAGATAATAATCCTTCAGCCGGTCGCCCGCCGCGGTCATCGTCGGATGGATGAAGATGAAGGCGTCCAGCTCCGCGGCGGCGGCCCAGACGGGCTCCAGCGCAGGATCGTCGAAATTGCGGCCCCGGACGTTGGAGCCGATCATCACGCCACGCAGCCCAAGCTCGCCCATGCAGCGGCGAAGCTCCCGCACGGACTCCTCCGGCGACTGCAGGGGCAGCGTGCCGAGGCCGAGGAAGCGGTCGGGGTGCTGTCGCACGAGCGACGCGATCTGCTCGTTCTGGATCTGGGAGAGCGCGAGCGCGATTGCCGGTTCCTCCTCATAGGCCACCGTCTGCGGAAGCACGGACAACACCTGAAGGTCGAAACCCGCCTTTTCCATGTCCCGGAAGCGGCGCTCCAGATCCCAGCCGCCGCGCGGGAACATGGGATAGGACTGGCTGCCCATGTCGAGCGTGCCGAAATCGCCCTCCACGTCGCGCAGCTCCAGCCGGTACTGCGGCACTTCCCGTCGCAGGATGCCCATCGTCTCCTCGGTGAGGATGTGAGCATGAACGTCGATCGCCTTCACATCTGCCATTCCGGTTCTCCCGCGCTAGAAGGTTGCAGAAAGGTGCCTCACTGCGCGACGCCTCACGTTCAGGCCTCTCCACCCGGTCCCGGCCGACGCGGGATTCCGCGATGCCGGGACAGAACTCCCGTTTCGACTATGTCCGGACATAAGGCGGTCCGTGGTCGCGTCATCGCTCCCGTCTCCGACGGATCTCTTCGATCACGGCCGCATTGTCCCACTCGCCTTCGCCGTGCTCGATGCAGCCCTGCATGAGCTCGGCGTAGACGGAGGCGAGCGGCAGGCGCTGCCTGGCCTGCAGGGCCATTCCCAGGATCAGCGAGAAGTCCTTGCGGGACTGGGCGATTTTGCCGTGCGGGGCGAAGTCGCCGGCAACCATCTTGTCGCCTTTGACGTCCATCACCTGCGAATAGGCCGCAGAACCGCGCGCCACATCCAGGAAGGCGTCCAGCGGCAGGCCCAGACGTTCGGCGAAGACCAGACCCTCGGCCAGGGCAGCGCGGTTGAGCCCGAGGATCAGGTTGACGGCGAGCTTCGTCCTGTTGCCGTTGCCGAGCGGGCCCATGAAGTATCGGCGCCGGCAGATCGCGTCCAGGATGTCGTCGATCTCGGCGATGCGCCCTTCGTCGCCGGCCAGAAGACCGACGCCGTCGCCCTTCGCCACCTGGTCGCTGGTGCCGGAGATGGGGCATTCGAGAAGGGCGACCCCACGCTCGCCGAGCCGTTCGCCAAGCGCGCTGATCCGGACGGGATCGCAGGTGCTGGTGGTGATGACGATCCGGGGGCCGTTCTCGCGCGGGCCGGCCGGCAGCAAGCCGTCGGGCCGCTCGAGTACCTCTTCGACCTGCCGGGTATCGAAGACGGCGAGCAGCACCCGGTCGCACGCCGCGCCGAGATCCGCCAGCGAGGCGGCCGGACTGCCGCCGATGTCCCGCAGCGCGGCGCATTTCGAAGGCTCGAGGTCGTAGCCAAAGACGGCGAAGCCTGCCCCGATCAGGCGCCGCGCCAGAGCGCTCCCCATGAGGCCGAGCCCGACGATACCGATCGCGGGGCGGGTGTGCTGCATCCGACGCCTATCCGTTCGTGGGAGGGCCGTCGCCGGCCCGCGCAAGCTGCGTCAGGTCCGCATCGGCGAGGAGCGTGTCCATGTGCCTGTAGAGCAGCGTGAAGTCGTCCCGGCCCATGCCTCGGGCGACCGCCTGGTCGAGCAGCATCGATGTCAGCGGGCCGTAAAGCGCCGGCGCATCGATCTCCCGCACGAAGCGGGCCGCCATGCCGAGATCCTTGGCGAGATTCGAGACATAGGAACGACCGTCGAAGCTGCCCGACAGGATATGCTTCGGAAACCGGACCTCGGTGACGAAGGACCGGGCGTTGCCGGCATTGAAGACCTCGATGACGCGGGCCAGGTCCAGCCCGGCGCGCTCCGCCGCACGCGCCCCCTCGCAGGTGGCGAGGAAAACCGTGTGCAGCACCATGTTGTGGATGAGCTTCAGCGTATGGCCGGCGCCGGTCGGGCCGACATGGAATATCCTGGACGCGATCGTCTCGAGGATCGGCCGGACATGGTCCACCGCAGCCTCCTCGCCGCCGACCATGAGCGTCAGGGTGCCATTGTCGGCGCCGGCCGCGCCGCCGGTCATGCCGCAATCGATATAGGCGCGACCCGCTTTCCCGGCCGCGTCCGCCAGCGCAACCGTATCGGCCGGGTAGGAGGTCGTGAGGTCGACCAGAACCTGCCCCTCCCGGCATGGGGCAAGCAGGCCGTCATCGCCGAGAAGGCAGGAGGCGATCTCGGGCGACGCCGGCAGCACCATCAGGACGACGTCGCAGGTAGCCCCGATCTCCGCCGGCGGGACCCGTTCCACATCCGCCGAAAGCCCCGCCCGGTCGAGAGCGTCCGGCGCAATGTCGAAAGCGGCGCGCAAATGGCCCGCCCGGTCCAGATTGGCGGCGATGCCGCGCCCCATCTGGCCGAGCCCGATCACGCCGACCGAGCGCGTGTCGGGCCCTTGCCTGTCCGCCGTCCGGGATTGGGTCATCCGGCCTGGTCCGATCCGATGGTCTTGATTCGAAGGCAAATGTACGGACAAATATAGGGCAGACCCGGCCGCCGTGTCGAGAGCGGTGGCGGACGGCCCCAAACATCCACATCCGCCAGGAGGTTCGCATGACCGATACGGTCGTCCGCATGGGAGGCTACCAGGGCCCGCCATCCGTCCACACGCGGGCGGGACACATCCTCGGCCGGGAATTCACCCGGCGCGCGGGCGAGGGGTGGAGTTTCGCATTCACCGAGAACGTGACCGCCCTCTCGCGGCCGGCGACCGACCTTTTCGGGATGGTGGAGGGGGACGAACTCGACATCTGCTATTTCGCTTCGAGTTACCTGGCCCGCCGGGTTCCCGATCTCGCGGTTTTCGATCTGCCGTTCCAGATCGAGAGCCGCGAGCACGTCTACCGGCAGCTCGACGGCGCGCTGGGGCGCAGGCTCGCCGACGCCGTCGCACGGAACACCGGGTATCTTCTGCTCGGCTTCTGGGACAACGGTTTCCGGCACTTCACCAATGCCGTGCGCCCGATCCTCCGGCCAGAGGACTGCCGGGGCCTGTCCATCCGCACGATGAACAGCGCCCTTCACCAGGCGACGTTCAGGGCCCTGGGGTTCGAGCCGCGATATATCGACGTGAAGGACTATCCGGAGGCCGTCCGCACCCGCCGGGTCGACGCCCAGGAAAACCCGCTGACCAACACGGTCAATTTCGGCGTCCACGAGACCCATCCCTTTCTCACGATGACCGGCCATTTCTATGGGCTCACCGTCGTCCTGGGGAACAGGGAGCGGATATCGCGCTGGCCGCCGCATGTCCGGGAGGCGCTGTCGCAGGCGATGGCGGTCGCGACCGAGGCGCAGCGGGGATTCGCGGCGGAGGAGGACAGGATCTGCCGTCGCACGCTGGAAGACGCCGGCGTGGCCGTGACGGGCCCCGACGCCTTCGATCGCCCTGCCTTCGAGGCCGCGGTCGCGCCCCTGGTGGCCCGGGAAGCCGCGGCGATCGATCCGGAGATCATCGCGCTTCTTCGCCAGGGATGATCGTTCGGCCGGTCCTTGCCGGTCCGATCGTCCGGCAAGGGCATGGGCGCCGTCATTCCTGCAGGGCGGGGCTCGCCTGCTGGGCCTGGCTGTTCTCGCGGATCCGCCTGCGCATCCGGATCTGCTGGATGACGCCGTAGATCAGCAGGCAGATGGCGGCCGTCATGACCGCCGACGTGATCGGGCGCGAGAAGAACTCGTACCAGCTCTGGTCGTAGAACTGCAGGCCGATGCGCAGGTTGCGCTCGAACTCCCGGCCGAGGAACACGGCCAGCGCCGCCGCGGCTACGGAATAGCCGTAGCGCATCATGAAATAGCCGATGATGCCGAAGATGAAGGCGACGCCGACGTCGAGCACGCGGTTCTGCAGCGCGTAGGTGCCAAGCACCGTCATCGCCAGGGCGAGCACGATGACCAGCTGACGGTTCAGCAGGACGGCCTTCAGCATGAGCGTCGCCATGCGCCATCCGACGATGAGCAGGAAGACCGTGGAGGCGAGGAGGCCGGCGACCGCGGCATAGAGCAGCTCCGGCGCGCGGGCGACCATCAGCGGGCCCGGAACGAAGCCCTGGACGCTGAGTGCGCTCAACAGAAGCACCATCGAGCCGCTGACCGGCAGGCCGAGGCCGAGCGTCGGAATGAGCTCGCCCGAGTTCGACGCGTTCTGTGCCGCCTCGTTCGCGCCGATGCCCTCGATCGAGCCGCGGCCGAATTCCTCCGGCCGCTTGGACAGCATCTGCGCCTGCTGATAGGAAACCATCGCCGCGACATTGGCGCTGGCGCCCGGGATCGCGCCGGCAATCGTTCCGACCACCGTGCCGCCGACCATGGCCGGGATCGCCGGCCTTATCCGCTTGAAGGACGGGAACTTCGTCCTGCCCAATTGGCCGGACAGGTCCGTCCAGTTGAAGACCTGGCGCGCCTGCCGGATGAGCTCGCTGATCGCGAGCAGCCCGATCACCACCGCGACCTCGTCGAAGCCCGAACGGACCTGGCGGAAACCGAAATCGAAGCGGGTCGTCAAGTTCATCGGATCGAGACCGACCATGCCGATGCCGATGCCGAAGGCGGCCGACATGACGCCCTTGACCACATTGGCGCCGGTCAGGCTGATCAGGGCGACCATGCCGAGGAAATAGAGAGAGAAGATTTCCGGATAGGAGAAGTAGTAGGCGAGGTCCATCAGCGGCACGACCAGCATGACGAACATGATGATGCTGACCAGCTGCCCGCCGAGCGCCGCGACGAAAGCGACGCCGAGCGCCAGGCTGCTTTCGCCCCTCTTGTGCAAGGTGAAGCCGTCGAGCACCGTGAGGATCGCGGCCGGATTGCCGGGAATGCCCATCAGGATTGCCGGGATCGAGTTGCCGTATTGGACGCCGACACTGATGGCCAGGAGGAAGGCGACGCCCTGTATCGGCTCCATGGCGAAGGTGAAGGGCAGGACCAGCCCGTAGGCGAGCGTGGTGCCGACGCCGGGCATGGCGCCGCAGGCCACGCCGTAGAGCGTTCCGACGAGCACGAGCACCCAGACGACCGGATCGCCAAGCAGTCCGACGCCTCCAAGGAGCGGTGCGAAGAAATCAGTCATGAACCATCGTCCTCAGAGAATGATCCAGCCCAGGTCGCGGAAGAGATCCGTGAAGGGACCGACGGGCAGCCAGACGCCGAGTCCTTGGGCGAAGATGATGTAGAAGATCACCGTGAAGGCGACCGCGACGACCGCGTTAAACCGCCAGTTCCGCTGGTGCAGCACCCACAGCGAGGCAAAGATGTAGACCGGGGTCGCGATCAGATAGCCGAGCGGCTGGAACAGCAGGGCGTAGGCAATGCCGAGGGCGGCGATCAGGGCTGCGCGGCCGAAGGATGACGGATGCTCCGGTTCGTCTTCGACCCCTTCGGCGGGGACCAGATGCCCCGCCGTCGCCCGCCAGGCGAGCAAGCGGTGGGTGATGTTGATCAGGCCGCCCAGGATGAAGATCGTCCCACATCCGTAGAAGAAGGCACGCGGTCCGATCGGATCGAGGAACAGGCCGGCCTTGATCGTGGTCGCCTGCAGAATGACGAAGATCCCGAACGCGATGAAGACGACCGAAATTGCAATGTCGATACGTCGGTCCATGTGACGGTCCAATCCAAGGTTAAGGGATGGGCCGCCGGCATGTCGGCCGGCGGCTCACGTCACGAAAGGCCGGCGCCTATTGCTGGTCGGCCCAGTAGATGCCCTTCTCCTGATAGATCGGCTTCACCTTCTCGATCGCCGTGTCGGCGATCCTCCGGAGTTCCTGGTGGTCCAGGTCGAGGATCTGGAGGCCGCTGATCTGCAGGCGTTTTTCCTGGTAGGCCGGGTCCTGAGTGGCGGCACGGTAGAGGCTGTACAGCCAGTCGCGATGCTCGTCCGGAATCTCTGGCACCGCCGCGATGGCGCGCACCTGGCCGAACGGGTCGTCGGTCCAGCCGAGAGTGCCCTGCGCGCTCGGCAGCTGGTCCCAGGGCGGCGGCAGGTCCTTGCCGGAGATCATCAGCGGCTCGACCCGGCCCGCATCCATGTGCGGCTGGAAGACGTCCACGGGCGAGGTATTGATGTCGCCTTCGCCGGAGGCGACGACGAGCGCGCGTTCCGCCGGCGTGCCGCCGATCACGTCCTGTACTGTGATGCCGAGACGGCGCAGCCAGGACTGCATCGTGGCGTCATGGCCGCTGCCCGGGCCGCCGCTGATATGGCGGATCTCGCCCGGATGCTCCTTCGCATAGGCGACCATGTCCTCCAGCGTGTCCCCCCAGGGGGCATCGGACCGCTGGATCATGACGATCGGAACCCGCTCGGCGCCGATGATGCCGTTCAGGTCGTCGAGCCCGACGCCGACCTGGCTTTCGATGTCGATCGCCAGCAGGTCGATCGTCGCGTCCGGCAAGGTGTAGATGAAGTTGATGTAGCCCTGGGTGGCGAGGTCGCCCTGGTCCTGCACCCAGGCGAGCCCTTCCCAGGTGCCGAAATTGGTGAAGTCGATGCGGTGCTCGACGACGACCGGCTGAGGCGAGATCTTGGAAGCGGCTTCGGCAAGCTGGCTGGCGAAGACGCTGTCGGTGGAACCCGGCTCATCGATCACCAGAAGAACGATCGGCCGATTGGGAAAGCCGTCGGCGAGCGCCGGCAGTTTGCCGTCGACCAACTCCGGCATCTGGGCCGACGCCGGTTGCGTGACGGTCAGGGCAACGACCGCGGCGCCGGCCAGGAAGACACGCCGTGTAAGGTGGTACGAACGCATTCTTTCCTCCCTCATCTCGTTCTTGTTCTGGATCTTACGGTGCTGCGCTCCCTCTCAAACGACGGCCGAAGCCGTCCCGTTGCCTGAAGCGGCGCCCAACCGCTCGAGGCCGAAAAGACGGACTGCATTCCTGCCCAGGATGGCGGCCTTCTCCTCTGCGCCGAGGCTGTCACAGGATTCGATCCAGTGGACCGGACGGGTTTCTCCCATGTCGGCCGGGTAGTCGCTTCCGAGGACCACCCGGTCCGGGCCGACCGTATCGACGATGTAGCGCAGGGTCCGTTCGCTGTGGGTGATCGTGTCGAACCAGCAGGCCTTCACGTAGTCCGACGGCAGCCTGGCGATGCCGGCCGCTTCCGGCCGCACCTCGTGGCCATGATCCATGCGCCCGATGCCGACGACCCCGTAGCCGCCGGCATGGGCGAAGCAGGTCTTCAGATTGGGAAGCCTGTCGAAGACTCCGCCGAAGATCAGGCTGGCCAGCGCCGATGCCGTTTCCAGCGGATTTCCGATCAGGTTGCTCAAGTGGTACTTCGTCAGCCAGCCGTCGGCGCGGCCGCGGGCCGGATGGAAATAGACGACGGCGCCTAGCTGCTCCGCCGCCTGGAGGACGGGGAAGAGTTCCTCGCTGTCCCAATCCCGACCGTTGACATGGGTGCCGACCATGACGCCCGGCATGCCGAGATCGCGGACGCAGCGCTCGAGCTCGGCAACCGATCCCGCCGTGTCCTGCAGGGACAGATAGCCGAGGCCGACATAGCGGTCCGGGTGCGCGGAGACGATTCCCGCCAGGTCGTCATTGGTCTGGCGGGCGAAATTCCGGCCGTTCTCCCCGTCGAGACCGTACCAGTACATGGTCGGGCTGATGGACAGGATATGGACGTCCACCCGCCTCTCGTCCATCGAGCGGATGCGCTCGTCGGGCGTTTCCAGCGGCATCGGCCACGGGATCTCCTGGGAAATGTCGCCGACGGAGGAAGTAAGCTTGCCGCGCGCATTGCGGCCGAACTGGATGCCGTGCCAGCGTTCGCCCGCGTAGGCTGGGCGAAGCGCGCTGGGTGGCACGAAATGCGTGTGAGCGTCGATGACCAGATGACCGTGCCGGTCTTGAAGGGGCCTTGCTCTGCTCATCGCGCTTCCTCTAGCTCACCTCGAACGTCCCAGGCTTGCCGACGAAAGGGGCTTCCGAGACGTTTCCCCGCCGTTCCAATCGCCATCCGGAGCTTCCCGGCTGGTGGCACGTGCAACCGGATCGACTGCGTCGAGGGCCGGCACGATCCAGGATCATTGCTCCGGAAAACTACGCCACATGTCTGGACAAAGTGCAATGAGCTGATCATCGCCCCCGGTTGGCTGCATCGGTCGATCACCGTACCTTGTTTCGACAGAGGGGCGGAAATCAGGAAATCTGATCGATGCCATCAGATAAAATTGCTTTGTCCAGTCAAAGTTTCCGTATGAAATCCGGCGAGGGGCAGGACTGCGCGCGGGAGACGAGATCGTGAACAGGGAGCTCCGCCGGGAAATCGGCTTGGCAATCGTCGGGTGCGGCACGATCGGGCGGATCCGGGCCATGCTCGCCCGCGACTATCCGGGCGTAGGCTGGATCGGCCTGTGCGACAAGCGGGCGGAGATCGGGGACAAGCTGGCCCGGGACTGCGGCGCCGATTTCTTCACCACCGATTTCAACGAGCTGCTCGCGCGGCCGGAGGTCACGGCCGTCATCGTCGCGACGGACGAAAACAATCACGTCCGCCCGACGCTTGCCGCGGTCGAGCGCGGACACGCGCTTTTCATCGAAAAGCCGCTCGCCACCGATGCCATGGAATCGGCAGAGATCCTCCAGGCGATCGAGACAGCGGGCATCGATGCGGTCGTCGGCTATACCCAGCGCTTCCGGCGCCGCTTCCTGGCCGTGAAGGAGCGGCTGGTCACGGGCCAGATCGGCGATGTCCATTCCGTGGTGACGCGGGCCTTCATGAACCGCATGGTGCCGATCGCGACCCTCCGGAACACCAACAACCGGGCAAATCTCACGCCCATGGTCGTGTCCGGGACCCATAGCCTGGACATGTCGCTGTGGCTGATGGAAGGGAAGACGCCGGTTTCCGTCTATGCCCGCTCCACCGACAAGGTCCTGGGCAAGATCGGCACGAAGGATTCGACGTTCGGCATCTTCGAATTCGACGACGGCGCCATCTGGAGCATGAACATCAGCTGGGGATTGCCGGAGCTCTGGCCCGGCTCCGTCTACGGCCTCGAGATCGGCATCGTCGGCACCAAAGGCGTCATCGACATCGAGGATACCCATCGGGATCTCGTGCTGGCGTCCGAGATCGCGCAGGGTGCCGGTTACAGCCCGGACGGCTTCGCGCCGGGCGCGCCGCGCCATGTCGACTTCCTCACCAGCTATCCGCCGGGCGACCTGCACATGGGGCAGCTCTGGGGGCCGATGCGCGAAGAAACCATTTCGTGGTTCCAGCGCCTCTATACCGGACAGGCGACGCCGCACGCCACGGCGGCCGAGGGGCATCGCAATCTCATGCTCACCATGGCGATGGACCTGTCGGCGCGGCTCGGCCGGCCGGTCCCGCTCCCGGTCTCGCCGGAAGAGCTCCGGACCGAGTGATGCGCGCCGCGCATCGGGGGACCGTCGACCGATTGCCCGGGATGACCCGAGATGACTGAGCACACGACCGAATTGCCCCCGCAAGGTCCGCCCCCGGATCGCGTCGGCGCGGCGGAGCTCGAACGCTTCATAGCCGGTGCGCTCGCGGCCACGGGATTGCCCGAAGCCGATGCCGGCACGGTCGCGTCGCTGATGGTGGAGGCCGACCTGACGGGCGCAGACGCCCATGGCGTGTTCCGCCTGCCGCAATATGTGGAAAGGATCCGTGCGGGCGGGATCAATCCCAATCCTTCCATCGATGTGCGCCGAACGGGTTCCGGGACGGCGGTGGTCGACGGCGACAACGGGATGGGCCATCTCGTGATGTCGCGTGCCGCGGAAATGGCCGTCTCGATGGCGCGGGAGGCGGGCATCGCATGGGTCGCGGCGCGGCGTTCCAACCATGCAGGGTCGGCGGGGCTCTATGCCGCCATGGCGGTGCCGCACGGCATGATCGGGATCTATTCGGCGGTCGCCAGCGCGAACCACATGGCGGTCTGGGGCGGCCGCGAAATGCTGCTCGGCACCAATCCCCTGGCGGTCGCGATCCCCTGCGGGGACGAGCCGCCGATCGTGCTGGACATGGCGACGACGGCGGTTTCCTACGGGACCATCAAGAACTATGTCCTGCAGGGACGCAGGTTTCCGGAAGGCTGGATGGTCGACCGGACGGACGGAACGCCGATCACCGATCCCGCGCGTGCCGGCGACGGCATGCTGCTTCCGATCGGCGGCTACAAGGGAAGCGGGCTCGCGCTGATCCTTGGCCTTCTGGCCGGTCCGCTGAGCGGCGCCGCCTTCGGACGTGACGTCGTCGATTTCAACGCCGACCCGGTGAGCGAAACGAATACCGGGCATTTCATCCTGGCGCTCGACATCGCCCGCTTCATCCCGCCGGTCGTGTTCTACGGCGAGGTCAATCGCCATCTGGCGGATCTGCGCGCCTCGGAGCGCCTGGCCGGCTGCTCCTCGATCCGTCTTCCGGGCGACCGGAGGGCATCGCGCCGCGCGGAGCGCCTGGCGCAGGGCATTCCGATCCCGGCGCCGCTGCTCAGCCGCCTGAACGATCTTGCCGCATCGCTGTCGATCCCGCCGCTTGCCGTCCGTTCAGGGGCGTGAGCGGTCAGAGGAATGCGTCGATGCGAAGCGCGAGCGCCACCAGGGCCGGCAGAAGGCACAAGGTGAGTGTCGTGGAGACGACGATCACGCTGGCGATGATCTCGGGGCTTCGGCCGAACCACTGGGCGAAGACCATGTTGATGATCGGCACCGGCATTGCGGCCATCAGGAAGACGACGCCCGCCTCGTGACCGTCGAAGCCGAACGCCGCAATGACGGCTGAGGCGGCGACGGTGCCCGCGCCGAGGCGCAGCAACGACATCCCGACGCCGAGCCTGAGGTCGATGACCTTGAGCTTCGCCAGGGCGTCGCCCAGCAGAAGCAGCATCCCGGGGATGACCAATCCGCCGAGCAGCGCGGCCGTCTGCGTGATCCAGGCCGGGACCTGCGCTTCCATCTTCAGGAGAAGGGCTACGGCCGGTATCACATAGACGACCGGCTGTCGGGCCAGGATCCGGAACGAGAACCGCCCGGCCGTGATCGCGTAGCCGAGCGTGTGCTGCGAGACCATGATGGTCAGAAGATATCCGATCGCGAGTGCCAGCCCCGCATCGCCGAAGGCAAGGGCGCAGACCGGCAGCCCCATATTGCCAGAGTTGCCGGACAGCATCGGCGGAAGATAGGTGTGCAGGGGAAGCCCGGCCGCCTTCAGGACCAGGATGCCAATCAGGGCGCATGCCGCCGTCACCGATGCCGCCGCAACGGCCATCCGGGTGACGACCGCGGGATCGGACCCGTTGGTCATCAGGGCGGAAAAGACGAGCGCGGGGGTCCCGAACTTGAGAACGAGGCCGCCGATCGTTTCCGCGTCGAACCGCATCCCGAGCCGGCCCCCCGCATAGCCGAGAGCGACGATCGCCACGATCGGCGCCACGGTAGAGAGAACCTGGGCAAGCATAGGGGCCGGGCAATCCGTCGGCCCAGGGGAGGGGGCGCCCGCGCGGGCGAACTCGGCGCCCCGTTCCTGGGCGCAGTCGCCCCCGGCTCAATCGGCCGGGTCGAGCAGGCCGCTTTTCATGTCCGCAATGGCGGCAAGGGAACGATTGGACAGGGGCAGATCGACCGGTTCGTTGAGGGCGGCCGAAAGATCGGCGGCCGTGTAGGCGTGCATCACCATCCGGGCATGTTCCGGGCTCACCATGACCGGGCGGTCGAGCAGCACCGATTCCAGGAAATGCAGCGTTTCCGGACCCATCTGCCCGGCGAAGACGTGATCGACCTGTTCGCCCGGCATGGTCGACATCGGGAAGCGGGTGCCCTCGGACATCGTGTTGAGCCAATTGTCGCGCTGGGTGTCGTCCAGGATCAGGGCGCCTTCGGTCCCGGTGATCTCGATCCAGGTCGCGCAGTAGTTCGGATAACTCGGCGGCAGGTTCCAGCCGCCGCCGATGACGACCAGCATGCCGTTGTCCATGGTGACCGTCGTCCACATGCAGTCGTAGGATCCGTTGACGTCCTGCATGTAGCCGTAGGCGCCTTGAGAGTAGACGCGGACGGGTTTGGCCGGCTCCAGCAGCCAGAAGACGAAGTCGAGGTCGTGGGTAGACTCCATCGCGGCCGGGGAAAGCTTGACACGCTGGGCGATCTTCTTGCCCAGGCTGCGCGACAGATGCCGGCTCACCATCACGTTGACGACGCGCCCCAGCGTGCCGTCCTGGATCTTTTTCTTGGCGTAGGCGATCTTCGGGTTGAAGCGCTGGGAATAGCCGATCGTGAACTTGACCTGGTTCTGCATGGCGATGCCGATAAGCTCGTCCGCCTCCCACAACTCCATGGCGATCGGCTTCTCGAGAAGCACATGCTTTCCCGCCTTCAGGCAGTCGCGCGCAATCGGGTAATGGGTCGCTTCCGGCGCGGTCGAGATATAGACCACTTCGATGTTATTGTTCCGGACAATCTCCTGGTAATCCGTGGTCGCCGTGGCCGGGTTGGTCAATGCCTTCACCTCTGCCAGGCGGTCGGGCCTCACCTCGCAGATGTGAAGCTTATCGACGAGCGCCGACCGGGAAAGCGTCTCGGCGCGTATCCCACCGCACCATCCGGTTCCAATCACGGCAACTTCGACGGTTCGCATCTTCAGCCCCCTCTTCAGTTCCCGAACGTCCAGGAGTCGATTGTCGCGTCCTGATTATGTCCGGACATTTAGGCAGAAGCGGCAGGGGCTGTCCACCGCTTTCTCGCGGCCGCGCGAGGACGGGACGACGCGGGGCCCTTGCGGAGCTTCCGTCTCAAACGCGGGCTCTACCCCATACGGACCCATGAAATGCACAAGGCCAGCGCGGCGAAGGCGATGGCGATGAAGGCGAGATCGCGGCCGTGCAGCCGTGGCGCTGAGACGACGGTGCGCGGTGCGTCGGGGGCAAGGCCCCGCGTCTCCATGGCGATCGCAGCCCGCCCGGCGCGGCGGATGGCGAAGGCGAGGAGAGGGATGACGAGGCTCACGAGCTCGACCGGACCGGGGAAGCGGCGCGGCGGCCGTCCCCGCTTCATGGCGCGCGCAAGCCGGATCTGCTGGGCTTCCGCCGCGAGATCGGGCACGAGCTGCATGGCCGAGAACAGCGAATAGCCAATCCGGGGCGGAAGCCGCCACTGCGCCATCAGCGCCCGTATGAGGGCGCCCGGATCGGTGGTCAGCGCAAAGAGCGCCGACACCATGCCGCAGGCGATCGCCCGCAGGAACAGCGTGACGCCGGCCGAGAATGCGGGGGAGTTGAGCACGGATTCGCCCGCGATGCGCAGGGCGAAGTCGCTGTCCTGGCGGAACAGCACGCTGGTCGTCAGGAAGCCGAAGCCGAACAGCGCGAAGGGGACCATCAGCGCCAGGATCAGGATCGGCGAGGTCCGGTCGAGCACCACGAGCGCGAGCGACGCGATGACGATCGTGGCAAGCTGGAAGCGCGCGTCGAAGACCAGGATGGCCGCCGCGATCCAGGCCATGCAGACGACGAGCTTGCCCAGCGGATGCAGCGCCGTCAGCATGCTGGCACCCGATCCAGCCAACACATGGCCGGGGCGATCGCAGGCTCCGCAAGGCCCGCGCGTTTTAGGAGGGAGGGCTGGGAGAGAAGCTGGGCGGTCGGTCCTTCTGCGATGATGCCGCCGTCGCCCACGATCACCGAGCGCGTGCAGAGACTGAGCGCGAAATCCATGTCGTGGGTGACGATCGCAATCGCGCGTCCGCTGCGGCTCAGCGCCTCGACATGTTGTGCGACCATGGCGGCGCCGTGCGCATCCAGGCCGGCCAGCGGCTCGTCGAGAATGAGGAGCGGCCAGCGGTCGCCGGCCGTCAGCGCCGCCAGCGCCAGCCGCCGTTTCTGCCCTTGCGACAGCTCGAACGGATGGCGGTCCCGAAACCCGGCCAGGTCCCAGGCTGCCAGGATTCCCTCCACCTGGCGGGCTTGATCGGCGCGCGCGCCCGATCCGCCGAGCGAGGTCGCGATCTCCTCCTGTACCGTGCCGGCGACGAACTGGTGTTCCGGCTTCTGGAAGGCGATGCCGCCCGGCGCGCCCTCCCGGCGCCCGCGTTTCAGCTTCAGAAGGCCGGCGAGGCTGGCGCCCAGCGTCGACTTGCCGGCGCCATTGGCGCCGAGAATGCCGAGGATCTCGCCCGCGCGAATGTCGAGGGTCACGTCGTGCAGCACCGTCGGCCCCAGAAAAGGGGCGCAATCGGCCGCTTCGAGCCGGGCAACGGTTGCGCCTCCGGCCCGGTCCCCATGCGGTCCGGCCGCATGGGCCGCGACGAAGGCCGCAATGGTGGGACGGGCTTTCCGGACGACCTCCGGCGGCGCCCCGGCCAGATGACGAAGGGCATCGTCGACCGAGAGCGGCGGATCGGCCGGCGCGAGCCCGACCTTCTCCAACTCGGCGTCGAGAAAGCTTGCGAGCGGGCGCCAGATGCCGAGCCGGTCCAGGAGATCGCGCTTCTTCCGGAAGATCGCGCCCGGCGGCCCGGCAGCGACGATCGTCCCGTCGCGGCCGAGCACCGCGACGCGGTCGACGGCTGCGATCAGCCCGTCCAGGCGATGGTCGACGATCAGCACGCTACGCCCTTCGCCGGCATTCATGAGCAGGCGATGAAGCCTTCCGGCGGCCTCCGGCGCCAGATGCGCCGTCGGCTCGTCCGCGACGAACAGCGGCGCCTCCTGCGCCAGCGCCGCCGCCAAGGCCACGAGCTGCTTCTCGCCGCCCGACAGGGTCGTCGTGCGCCGCCTGCGCCAGGCCTCCGGCAGGCCGACGCGGCGCATCGCCTCGGCCACCTTGCGCAGGATCACGTCTTCCGGCAGCGCGCGGTTCTCCAGCGCGAAGGCGATCTCGTCCTCGACCCGCATGCCGCACAAGGTCTGGTCGGCGTCCTGGAAGAACTGGGCGACGGTCGTGGCCCAGGCGGAAGGCTTGCGAGCGTCCGCCGGCACGCCGAAGAGGCGTACCGAGCCTTCGACCACCGCCGGGATGCTGTGCGGGATCAGTCCCGTCAGGGACAGCAGGAGCGTCGACTTGCCGGACCCCGAGGGTCCCAGCAGCAGCACCCTTTCGCCGGGTTCAACCGAGAGGTCGACCGGGCCCACGGCCGGCCGATCGGCGAAGGGATACCGGATGGAGAGCTGCTGCCAGTGCGCCGGCCTGATCGGTTCAGGCGCGCGCGGTTCGCTTGGCATGATCGATCGCGAGACCCGACAGCACGCCGGTCCTGTAGAGCGCGGCCACGATGACGTGTCCGAGCAGCCCGCCGAGCAGCACCCCGCTCAGGCAGCGCAGGACCAGCATGGTGGCGAGCAGGCCGGGCGCCAGCGCGCCGTAGTCGAAGCGGATCCAGGTGTAGGCAAACGAGAACAGGGCCGCGCCCACGCCCGCCGCCATGAGAACGGGCAGCCTGTAGTTGCGCCATCGGGTCGCCGCAAAGACCGCCTCCGCGCCGGCGCCCTGCACCGCGCCAGTGACGAGAAGCAGCAGGCCCGCCGGGTTGCCCAGCAGGATCTGCACCGCCGCGGTCAGCACCTCGGTCGCGAAGGCGACGCCAGGCTTGCGGATGATCGCGGCCGCAACGATCGAGGCGACGAACCAGAATCCCATCACCACGTCCATGGTGACGGGGCCGAAAAGCGCCTGCGCGATCAGCCAGACCTGCACCCAGCCGAGATAGAGCACGGCGAAGACCGCGCCCAGGACGGCGACGATCAGCGTTTCACGCAGAGTCCAGGTGTATTTTCCGTTCATGGGCTTGCACCTCGAGAGGGGAAAAGCTTGCGGCCGAGCGGGCTTATGCCGCCGTCGGGCTGTTCGCCGAGACCGTGAGATCGAGCGCGACATGGCCTTCCGGCGCACCGAAGCGCAAGAAGGCCTCGGCGAGCGTCGCGAAGACCGGCCCCGCATCGCCCCTCAGCTTGGTGCAGAAATTCTTCGACCGGTCGAAGACCCCGGACGTCTTGAGGAATTCGATGCAGCCGTAGATCTCGTCCATGTGGTGGCCCGCGCCGAGCGGATAGAGCGAGAACTGCGCGGCAACGGCCTGCCCGGTGCCGTCCGTGCCGGCGACGCGCGCCCGGGCTTCCTCAATCCGGTCGGCGAGCGGCAGATTGTTCCGGCTCCCGGTGAGCGGGGTACAGATGGGATCGTCGGGTTCGCCCGGGCAGCCCCGGGAAACCGTGGCCGACAGGACGCAATGCTTGCCGCTTCGTGCGGCCGCCAGGAACAGGTCCCGCATGGCGGGGAAGAGCTGTTCGGGCGGCCCCACGATCAGCGTCGAAATATCGTCGGTTTCGATCCGGAAGTGCGGCCGGTAAGGCTCCAGCGCCCCGATGGCCGAAAGGATGACGTCGGCGAAATCGTCCGACATCGGATAGAGGGAAATCTGTGCGCCGGAAAACATCTGTCGCCTCGCTCCGCTGGCATTACCCAGATCAGCTTGAGGGTTCGCGAGCATGGCGCCCGCATCTCAGCCCCGGCGATACGGAGCTCCCCTGTCGGATGGGGAAGACCTATCACCGGTCCTCATGGCGACGCAAGCGATATCGCCGGAAGGCGAGGCGTCGCTGAGCCGTCTTCCTCCGCCATAGCCGCCGACGGCACGGTCGGACATTCCGGGGCATGTCATAACCTGGAGTTATTCCGAACAGCATAATATTCATTTTAAAATATGACTGGCGCGTGCCTATCCTGATCCCAGCAACCATCAATAAAGACCACCACGGGAGGAAACGATGTTAAAAAGTGTCGTGGCCGGGGTTGTTGCGGGGTGCCTTGGCGCAGGCGCCGTTTCATTGGCCCATGCCCAGGCGGGCTCGGTTCCTGACGACATCAGCCAGGAGGAGCTGATCGCCAAGGCGAAGGAGGAAGGGCGCCTGACCTGGTATGTCAGTGTGCCGACGCCGGGATCGCAGGCGGCCGCCGAAGCCTTCATGGAGCTCTATCCGGAAATCCAGGTCGACATCCAGCGCCTCGGCGGCTTCGGTCTTTGGGAGCGGCTGTCGTCCGAATTCGCGGCCAACGTTCACAACGTGGACGTCTACAGCCAGGCCGATTTCGGGGTCCGCAACGACGCTGCGGAACGGGGCATCATCGCCCCCTACATCCCGCCGAACGCCAGGGACTACGACCCCCAGTTCCTCGATCCGGACGGGTTCGGCTTCGCGACCAGGATCGTGCCTTCGGCGATCGCCTACAATACCGACCTAGTGTCCGAGGAGGACGCGCCGAAGACCTGGAACGATCTTCTCGATCCCATGTGGGCCGGACAGAAGATCGGCATCAGCGATCCGCGGGCAAGCGGCTTCACCTACGCCGCCTTCTGGAAGATGACCAAGAGCCCCGCGATCGGCGAGGAATATTTCGAGAAGCTGAAGGAACAGGATCCGCTGGTCTACGAGGACAGCGGCCAGCAGATCAATTCGCTGGTCTCGGGGGAAATCCCGATCGTCGTCCTGCTCGACTACCGTCCGTGGGAGTTCATGGAAGCGGGGGCGCCGGTCAAGGTCGTCTATCCGGAGGAAGGCGTGGGCTGGGGCATGGACTATACCCACCTTGCCGCGCAGGCGCCCCATCCGTACGCCGCACGCCTGTTCATGGACTTCTATGCCAGTGAGGAGGGAACGCGGGCGGTCGCCGAAAATCTTCGCACCTATGTCGCGATGCCAGGAATCGGAACCTATCCGGAGGGCTACGGACGGCCGGCTCTGGAGGAGCTGAACCTTCTGCCCGGCGATCTCCAGGAGCAGACGGCCGATTACGATCGCTTCACCGAGTGGTTCGCCTCGATCTTCGACTGACGGAACGGCCGGAGCGGTGTGCCGTCCCGGTCTCCCGCTCGTCTGCGGATCACCCAATCAACCGATCCTGACGCCCGCCGGTCCGCTCCGGACGATATGCGGGTCCGCGATGGACCCGGGTCCGGAACAACGGGCGTCAGGACAAGGGAGGCAAGCCTTGTCCTCGGCAACGAACGCGCAGGGGTTCGGCTGGCAGCACAGTCCTGTCGCCGGACTTCGGCAAAGCTTCAGCAACCTCTCCGACCTGTCGCGCTGGGCTGCCCTGATCGGCGGTCTTGCGATCCTGACCGTCCTCGTCGTGCTGCCGATGGCGATGCTCTTCTACGGGAGCGTGCGGGACGAGCCGCCGGGGCTCGAGGGGAACTTCACCCTCCAGAACTACGCGTTCCTGTTTACGCCCGCGTTCGGGATGCTGGTCCTGCGCTCGGTCGTGATCGGGATCGGGAGCACGGCTCTCGCGCTCGCGATCGGCGCGGCGCTCGGCGTCATCATCGTCAGGACACGCGTTCCCTTTGCCGAGAAGCTGGATGCGCTGGTCATCGTGCCGGCCTATCTTCCGCCTTTCGTCGGGGCGATCGCCTGGATCGTGCTCCTGTCGCCGCAGGTCGGCTACCTCAATATCGCCCTGCGGAGCCTGGGGCTGCCGACCTTCAATATCTACAGCTACGGCGGCATCATCTGGGTAATGGGGCTCTATTACGCCCCGCTGGCCTATCTCTATCTGCGCCCGGCACTGCTCGGCATCGACAAGTCGCTCGAGGAAAGCGCGATGGTGATGGGCGCAAGTCCGTCCGTATCGCTGCGACGGATCGTGCTGCCGCTGGCCATGCCGGCGATCGTGGCGTCCTGCCTCGTCATCTTCGTGAACGCCATCGGCGATTTCGGCATCCCGGGCGTCCTCGGCTTCCGCGAGGGAATCGAGGTGATAACGACTGCCCTTGTCCGCCTGGTCGTCAAGTTCCCTTCCGATCCGAACACGGCGACCGTGCTTGGCATCATGCTCATGGCGGTCACCATGCTGGGTCTTGCCGTCAACAACCGGATCCTGGCCAAACGCGACTACACGACGCTCGGCGTGCGCGGCCGCGGTCTCGGCCAGGCCAGGACCGGGAGGTGGCGCTATCTCGGGCTCACGGTCATCGTCGCCTATCTCGTGATCGCCCTCGTGCTGCCGCTTCTGGCGATGGCCGTGACCTCTTTCCAGAAGTTTCCGTCGCCGAAGCTGCTCTCGTCGAATTGGACGCTCGACAACTACCGCTTCATCTTCTCCTTCCCGGCAATCCAGCGCTCGATCGTCAACAGCATCGTTCTGTCCTTCGGCGCGGCGGCATTCGGGACGGTGCTCGCGACCGTTCTCGGATATTTCACGGTCAAGCATGGCGGGCGGCTAACGAAGTTCGTCGACTATCTCGCAATGAGCACGATCGCCGTGCCTCACACCGTGCTCGGCCTCGGCATGATCTGGTTCTGGGTCAGCGTGCCGATCGGCATCTACGGGACGAAGTGGATCCTGCTGTTCGCCTATGTCGCGGCCTTCTTCCCGTTCTCCCTTCGGGCCGCGGTCAGCGCCTTCATGCAGGTCGACAATTCGCTCGAGGAGGCCGGGCGCGTCTTCGGCGCGTCCTGGGGCAGGACGATGTGGAAGATCGTCGTGCCGATGATCATCCCCGCGCTGCTCTCGGGCGCCACGATGATGATCTACTACTCGTTCCGCGAACTGACCGCCTCGCTGATGCTCTACACGGCGGGCAGCGAAGTCATCGCGACGGCCATCTGGGAACTCTATTCGGAAGGCCGCTTCGTCAGGCTCTTCGCCCTTTCCATGGTCAACGTCGTCATCGTCTTCGCACTGGTCGCTCTTGCCAACCGGCTTTCCAGGGTCGGTGGCCAACACGGGCAGCCGTGAGCGCATGGCCCGGTCCGATCCCGATTGGAATAGGAAGAATAGATGAAGATCAAAGACGTATCCTGCATAACCGTCGACAGCTTCCGGACGAACTGGGTCTTTGCCGTCGTCACGCTGGAAGACGGCACCCGGGGGCTCGGGGAATCGACGCTGATCGGGACGGAGCCGGCGGTCGCGGCGATGATCGACCTCTGGGGGCAACGGCTGATCGGCCAGTCGGTCATGGATGCGTGCCCGATCCAGGCCCGCATCCAGCGTGAATCCTATTGGCTGACAGGGCCCGTCATGTCGGCCGCGATCAGCGCTCTCGACACCGCCATATGGGACGCGAAGGCGCGGGTGCTGGGCGTTCCTCTCTACGTTCTGCTGGGCGGCAAGGCACGACCGTCGGTCCCGGTCTACGCCAATGGCTGGTTCATCGGTGCGAAGACGCCGGCCGAATTCGCGGAGAAGGCGCGTCGGGTCGTGGACCAGGGATTCCGGGCGATCAAGTGGGACCCGTTCGGCTCGAACTTCCGCTCGATGGATCGCGAGGCGATCAATCGAGCGATCGAATGCGTCGCCGAGGTGAGAAACGCCGTCGGCCGGAATGTCGATCTCATGATCGAGGCCCACGGCCGGTTCGACCTCAATACCGGGATCGAGGTCGGGCGGGCGCTCGAGGAGTTTTCGATCAGCTGGCTGGAGGAACCTCTGCCGCCGGGACGGCCGTTCGAGCTTGCCGACCTCAGGCGTGCCGTCAATGTCCCGATCGCCGCGGGCGAACGCTGCTTCTCGCGGTTCGATGTGATGAATCTGGTCCGCGCAGGTGCGGTCGATGTGCTGCAGCCGGACGTCGCCCATATCGGCGGCCTCACCGAAATGGTGCATGTGAACGGCATCGCCGAGAGCTGCAGCCTGCCCTATTCGCCGCACAATCCGAACGGGCCCGTCTGCAACCTGGCCTCGATCCACGCCGGCCTTGCCTGGGAAGGGGTCTCCTGGCTGGAGACCATGGTGACCGACGTGCCCTGGCGGCGGCAGATCGTCGACGAGGGCTGTCGGCTCGAGGATGGCGCCCTCTGGATCGAGGACCGTCCCGGGCTCGGCCTCGACCTCGATTTCGAAATCGCGCGGAAATACCCCTACAAGCAGCATCAGCTCCGCCACTACTCCGGCAAGCTGACCAATATCCGGCCGCCGGATGCGGTGGCCTGGTACGACGTCCCGGCGGACGCGAGCCTTGCGGCGGCGCAGGTCTGAGGAAGGAAGGGTGGTCGGACGATGATCCTTGTCGCGCATGAAAAACTGCGGCAGACGGCCGCCTCGCTTCTGACGGCGGCCGGGCTGCCGGACCACCATGCGGAGGCGGCGGCAGCCGGACTGATCCGCGCAGATCTCCGGGGCGTCGAGACGCACGGGGTCTCGAACATGCTGCGGAATTACCTGCAGTGGCTCGAGGACGGGTCGCTCAATCCCCGGCCGAAGCTGCGCACGGCCTGGTCGCTCGGCGGCCTGGAGGCCGTCGATTCCGACCGGGGGCTGGGGCTCGCCATCATGCCCGAGATCGTCGAGAAGACGGTGGCGAGGGCGGCCGAGAGCGGCATTGCGGCGACGGCCGTGCTTAACGGCCGGCACGCAGGAATGCTTGCGCATCATGCCCTTCTCGCGGCGGAGAAGGGCATGATCGGGATATGCCTGACAGCGACCTCGGCACGGGTCGTTCCCACCTGGGGCCGGGAGCCGCGTCTCGGCACCAATCCGATCGCCATCGCGGCGCCGATGACGGACGGGCGCTATCTGGCCTTCGACGCGGCGACGAGCATGGTCGCCGGCAACCGCGTGACGACGGCGCTTCGCACCGGCGCCAAGCTGCCGCGTGGGTCGATCGTCTATGACACGGGTGCGACCAATGACGGCCCGACCGAGGCTTCGAGAGACTATCTGCGGCGCCTGGCGCCTCTCGGCGGGCTCGCGGACGAGGCGTCGCACAAGGGCTACGGGCTAGCCGTCCTGGTCGAGCTGCTTTGCGGGACGCTGTTCGACGATGGCGGGCTGCCGGAACGCCCGCCGGGCGGAGCGACCCATTTCATGTGCGTCATCGCGCCGCCGGCCGGTGAGCGCCCGTCGATGATCGCCTCGGTGACGAGGCTCGCCGAATACCTGACGGCGACGCCGCCGGCGGAGGGACGGGAGCGCGTCCTCTACCCGGGGCAGCTGGAGGCCGAGGAGGAGGTGAGGCGCCGGGCGGGCGGCGTTCCCCTTCATCCGGAGGTCTATCGCTGGATATCCGGCGCCTGCGAGAAGTACGGGGTCGAGGTGCCGGCGCCGCTTGCAGCGCCCGTCCAGGCGCATGAGGCGGGGGTCGGACCATGATGGCCACCGCGAACGGCCAGGACGCCGTCACGGTCGGCTATCTCGCCCTCGATCCCACGGAGATCGGGGCGATCATCCGCCGGTGCCTGCCGGAGGGCTGGCGGCTTGAGCTGTTTCGCTCGGGCGATGCGGTCAAGGATTACTCCCGCATCTCCTATCTGGTCGTCGCCGGTTCCCAACTCACGGCCGAGGACATCGCGGGTGCGCCGCTGCTTCGCCTCGTCCACAAGGTCGGCGTGGGCTACGACGACATGGATCTCGACGCCCTCAGGGCCCGGGGCATCGCGCTTGCGGTCTGTCCGGTCGGGAGCGACGAGGCCGTGGCCGAGCATGCCCTGGCCTTGGCGCTCGCGTCGCTGAAATGCATCCCCGAGCTCGACCGCGGCGTCCGGGACGACCGCGGATGGCCCAAATGGGAGGTGAGGGGCCGTCTGCGGCTGCTGCGCGGGCGCAGGATCGGCATCGTCGGCTACGGCCGCATCGGGCGCCTGACGGCGGAGCTCTTCTCGGCTTTCGGCTGCGACATCCTGGTCTTTACGCGAACGCGGCCGGCCGGGCCGGCGCCTGCGGGCGTGCGCTTTGCAGCCAGTCTGGATGAACTCTTCGGAGAGTGCTCGATCGTCTCGATGCATGTGCCGCTGAGCGAGGAAACCCGCGGCATGGTCGGGCGTCGCCATCTCGATCTGCTGGGACCGGACGGCCTCTTCGTCAACACCGCGCGCGGACAGGTGGTCGTCGAGGCGGAGCTGGCCGCGGCCCTGCGCGAAGGAACGCTGGGAGCCGCGGCCGTCGATGTCCTCACCGAGGAGCCGCCGCCGAAGGATCTCGAACTCCTCGACCTGCCGAACCTCATCGTCACGCCGCATATCGGCGGCGGCGGGCTCGACGTGTTCGAGCGCAAGGTCGGGTTCATCGTCCGGAACATCGAGAATTTCCATGCCGGCAAAGGAGCCGCCGAGCTGATCCTCGGGGCGGACGGACGGGCCGAAGCCCGCTGCAGCTAGCCGGCTTCCGACGGCATTCAGTCAAGGGGAGGGAATGATGGCGCTAAGAGAGGTCGAGGTCGCGGGGCGGGACCGGCCGGCCGACGGCACGGGAGATGGGGATCGAAACTGCCGGATCTCGATCCGCGGAATCCGCAAGGCCTTCGGCAAGCTCGTCGCGATCCAGGATTTTTCGCTGGAGGTGGGCGCCGGCGAGGTCGTCTCGCTCCTGGGGCCCAGCGGATGCGGCAAGACGACGACGCTGAGATGCCTCGCCGGGCTGGAATCGCCCGATACCGGCGAGATCGCCATCAATGGCCGCCCGGTCTTCTCCAGCACGCGGAAGATCATGCTGCCGCCCGAAAGCCGGGGCCTCTCGATGGTCTTCCAGCAATACGCCCTCTGGCCGCATATGAGCGTGTTTGAGAATGTGGCCTTCGGCCTCAGGGTGCAGCGCGCCCCGAAGCATGTGATCGCGGAGCAGACGGAAAGCGCCCTCCGCCGCGTCCGGCTTTGGGAAAAGCGGCACAGCCGGATCTCCGAGCTGAGCGGCGGCCAGCAGCAGCGCGTCGCCCTGGCGCGGGCGATCGCAATCCGGCCCGACGTCATTCTGTTCGACGAACCCTTGAGCAATCTCGACGCCAAGCTGCGGGAGGAGCTCCGCTTCGAGCTTCTGCAGCTGCAGCGGGACCTGGGCTTCAGCGCCATCTACGTGACCCACGACCAGGACGAGGCGATCAGCCTGTCCTCGCGCATCGTCATCATGAACAACGGCGTCTGCGAACAGGTCGGCACGCCGCGCGAGATCTGGAACGACCCGGCGACGAGCTTCGTCGCGAAGTTCATCGGCTCGACCAATTTCCTGACCGGGCGGATCTCTCGGGTCATCGATCAGGAGGGTGCGGTCGAAATCGAGACCGATGCGGGACCGGTGATCCGCTCGGCCCGGGGGGCGGGCCTCGCGATCGGCCAGCGGGTCGAGGTCTATGTCCGGATGAGCGCGCTTTCGATCGAGGGAGGCGACGCGTCGGGCGAGGCGAATTGCTGGGCGTCGAGGGTCCGCCTCGCCAGCTTCCAGGGCGACAGCACGCTCTACGAAGTCGCCTTCGGCGAAGCGGGGCTGAAGGTCCAGGCGAGGGGCGAAGCGGTGTTCGCGGAAGGGGATGCGGTCACCATCTCGGCCAGACCCGGGGACGTCCTCTGCTATCCGGCGTGAACGACGGCGCCGGCGAACGACAAGGATCACAACAACAAGCGGTCAGACCAGGGGGAGGGATGTCCACGATCGAGAGAGTCGAAGCCCGGACGATCAGGATCCCGCTTGCGGCACCCGTTGCCTTTTCGACCCGGAAGGTCGAGGCGCGGCACTACACGCTCGTGCGGATCACGTGCGGGGACGGCACGAGCGGCATCGGCTTCTGTCATGGCGGGACCCGCTATGGCGGGCTCGCCAGCGACGCGGTGCGGGAGCTGCTCCGGCCCCTGCTGATCGGCGAGGATGCCCACCGAACAGAGGGGCTGTGGCAGGAACTTTATCAGGACAGCCTTCTGAATGGCCGGGCCGGTGCCGTCATGCGGGGGCTGAGCGCCGTCGACATCGCGCTCTGGGACAGGAACGCGCGGGCTGCCGGGCTGCCGCTCTGGCGGTATCTAGGCGGCTTCCGGAAGGAGACGGTCCCGGCCTATGCGAGCGGGGGCTACTATCTGGGCGGCCGGGCCGATCCGGAGGATGTGCGGCGAGAGATCGAGGGCCACGTCGCGGCAGGGTTCAGGGCCGCGAAGATCAAGATCGGCGGCGCAAGCCCGATGGAGGATCGTGCGCGCGTCAGGACTGCCCGCGAGGTCCTGGGGGATGACGGGATCCTGCTTCTCGATGCCAACAATGCCTGGAAGGACTATGGCTCCGCCCTTCGGGCGCTCGGGCCGCTCATGGAGTATCGCCCCTTCCTTATCGAGGAGCCGTTCGGCCCCGAGGATGTCGCCAACCACCGGCGCCTAGCGGACGCGCTCGGCATCGCGATCGCGACCGGGGAAATCGCGGCCGGTCGCTGGGCCCATCGCTCCCTGATGGATGAGGGCGGGGTGTCGATCCTCCAGGCCGATGCGGCGGTGTGCGGCGGCGTCACGGAATGGCGCAGGATCGCCGGGGCGGCCGCGGCCCGCGGTGTCGCCTTGGCGCCCCATTCGTTCCACGACCTTCATGTGCATCTCGTCGCTTCGGTGCCGAACGGCCTGTTCGTCGAGTATTTCCCGGACGACTCCATCCTGCCGTTCCGGCGCATCGTCGACCGCCAGCTGACCGTGCGGGACGGCGAACTGGTTCTGCCGACGGAGCCGGGCCTCGGCTTCTCCTTCATCGACGAAGCCGTCGAGGAATACGCGCTCGAGCCATGGGCGTAGTGGGCGCGCCGCGCAGCAATTCAGCAGGAATGGACGATGCCGATCCTTTACGAAAAGCAGGGCCATGTGGCGATCATCACGCTGAGCCGGCCCGAACGCAGGAATGCCTGGTGTCCGGAATTCTACGGCGAGCTGAAGGCGCGCTTCGATGAGGTGGACGCCGACCGGGACGTGCGATGCGCGATCCTGACGGGCGACGAGGCGGGCGGCGCCTTCAGCGCCGGGGCGGATCTCAGCGACGATCGAACGCACAACCTGCCGTCGGCCGCGGAGTTCGTGGAGAACCTGCCGAAGGCCCGGTATTTCCCTTCCGCTCTGCCGGGAGAGTGCTCGAAGCCGGTCGTTGCGGCGGTCAACGGCTATGCCATCGGCATCGGCTGCGGCCTGACCTGCGGCTGCGATCTGATCGTCGCCTCGGAGCGGGCCGAGTGGCGCTATCCGCAAGTCCGGCTCGGCCTGCTTCCGGCCTATGGCGGGACGGTCCGCATGGCGAGATGGGTCGGGAAGGGGGCCGCCATGAAGCTTGCGATGGGCTTTCCGATGAAGGCCGAGGAAGCCTATCGCGTCGGCCTTGCCCAATGGCTAGTGCCGCATGAGCAGCTCATGGAAAAGGCGCTGGAGGTGGCGACCCAGATCGCCGGATATCCCCCGCTCGCGACGCGGCTCGTGAAGGAGTCGATCAGCCACGGCATGGACATTCCCCTTTCCGAGGCGAGCCTCGTCGACGTCTACCGCTTCATGGCGCTCGAACGGTCGGACGATTTCCGCGAGGCGCACAGCGCCTGGCGGGAACGGCGCCAGCCGGTGTTTCGGGGCGAATAGCGATGAGCACTTCGGGCGACAGGGGTTACCCGCTTTCCGGCGTGACGGTGCTGGATCTGGGGCAGATCTACAACGGCTCCTACGCGACCTTCCTGATGGCGATGGCGGGGGCCGACGTCATCAAGGTCGAGCCGCCGCGGGGCGAGTATCTGCGCGCACGATCGGCGGTCGCCGGCGCGGCGATGCCGTTTGCGATGCTGAACTCGAACAAGAAGAGCGTGATCCTCGACCTCAAGCAGGAGGAGGGCAAGACGCTGTTCAAGCGCATGGTGGCCAAGGCCGACATCGTGCTGGAGAATTTCGCGCCGGGCATCATGGACAGGCTTGGCGTCGGCTGGGATGTTCTGAGCGCGATAAACCCGCGCCTGATCTACGCCTCCGGATCGGGCTTCGGGCTCTCCGGGCCCTACCGGGACTATCCGGCGATGGACCTGACCGTTCAGGCGATGGCCGGCCTCATGAGCGTGACGGGCTATCCCGACCAGCCGCCCGTCAAATGCGGCCCGGCGCTTTGCGACTATGCCGGCGGCACGCATCTCTATGCGGCAACGATGACGGCGCTCTACGAGCGCGAGCGTACCGGCCGCGGGCGCCTCGTCGAGGTGTCCATGCAGGAATCCGTCTATATGACGATCAGTTCGAACCTCGCCCTCTGGTACGCCAGCGGGGGCAGCATCCCCATGCGGACCGGGAACCGACATGGCGGCCTGGCAACGGCACCATACAACGTCTATCCCAGCACGGACGGCTATGTCGCGATCATCTGCGTGAACGACCGCCACTGGCGATCCCTCACGGAAGTGATGGGCCGGCCGGAGCTGGCGGAGGACGCGCGCTATGCGACGCTGAAGAACCGTGTGGAACGGATGGACGAGGTCGACGAGATCGTCGCCACCTGGACGCGGGTGCGTCCGAAGGAGGAGGCGTTCCAGGCCCTGATCGCAAACCGGGTCCCGGCGGCGCCGGTGCGGGACATCGCCGAGGTCGTGGCGGACCCGCATCTTCACGAGCGCGGGATGATCCGGTGGGTCGATCATCCGGAATTCGGCCGCATCGTCCTGCCGAACAGCCCACTGCGGTTCCATGGCTCGCCGATGATGGCGCTCGAGCCCAGCCCGAAGCTTGGCGAGGACGGCGACGCGTTCTATCGCGACTTCCTGGAATTGAGCGAGGAGGAGATGACCGCGCTGAAGGAGAAGCAGGTGATCTAGTCGCCGTTCCCCTGTGAATGCGGGGCGTTCTGGCCACGAATTATTGAGGCTGGTACTGTTCGCCTGATGATGAACATCCGCCAGATGGAGGTCTTTTGGGCGATCATGCGCACCGGGAGCGTGACCGGTGCGGCAAAACTCCTCGGTATTTCGCAGCCGGCGGTCAGCAAGCTGCTGAAACATACCGAGGACACGATCGGGATGGAGCTCTTCACCCGGCGCAGCGGCAAGCTCTACCCGAGCCCGGAGGCGATCCAGCTTTTCGATTTCGCCGATGCGATCTTCGACAATGTCGAGAAGATGCGTCAGGCGACCTTCGATTTCAGGGACAGCCTGTCGGGCCGGATTCAGGTCGCCTCCGTCCCGACCCTTGCGGAAACGATGCTTGCCGCACCGGTCGCTCGGTTCCTGCGATCGCGCCCGCGGGTGAGCCTTTCGGTCAAGCTCCTGACCACCGAGCAGATCGTGAACCGCGTGGCGCTCCGCCAGGCCGATCTCGGCCTGGTCTACGGGCCGATCGACGACACCGCGATCAACGCCGTGAACCTTCGCCCGGCAAAGGTCACCTGCTTCGTGAACCGGCGGCACCGGCTGTCCGGCAACAGCACCATCCGGGCTGCCGATCTGAAGGGGGAGCGGATCATCTCCTTTCACCGCTACACCCCCTGGGGCCTGACCATCTGGTCGGCGCTGGAATCCGGAGGATGCGCCGTCGGCACGATCATCGAATGCAACCATGCGGTTGCGGCGATCGCGATGGCCAGCGCCGGGTCCGGCGTTGCCATCGTGGCCGGCTCGGAGGGCCTCGACCGGATCTTTCCCGATGTCGTGGTGCGCCCGTTCCTGCCGGAGGTCGTCATCCAGCCGCAGGTGATCTATCGGCGCACAAGTCCGCCGACCCGGCTGAGCGCGGCCCTTCTGGAGGAGATCCGCGCCTATGCGGGCAGTCCCCAGGAGACGATGCCGGCCTGAGGACTTCGCGAAGACGAGGTCCCCGGGCCGGCCTTGACGGGCAGCCGCGCTTCCCGATGCTTCCTGTTCAGGAAGCGCGAAGCGCTGCGGCCGTGTCTTCCAGGGCCTGGCCGAACCGCGCCACCATCTCGCGGACCTCGTCCTCCGTTATGATCATCGGCGGGCAGAAGGCGATCTGGTCGCCGATCGCGCGGATGATCACGCCCCGCCGATGCCCGTGGTTGAAGACCAGGCCGCCGGCCTTTCCGACCGGATCGAACCGCGCCTTGGTCGCCTTGTCGGCAACCAGCTCGACGGCGGCGATGAGACCGACGCCCCGGACTTCGCCGACCAGCGGGTGGTCGGCGAACTTCCTGAGCTCCCTTTGCATCACTTCGCCCATGGCCCTGGCGTTGCCGACCAGATCCCGCTCCTCGATGATCTTCAAATTCTCCAGCGCGATCGCTGCCGACACCGGATGGGCCGAGGTGGTGAAGCCGTGTCCGAAGATCCCGATCCTGGCGGAATTGTCGGCGACGGGCTGATAGATCTCGTCCGTGAACAGGATGGCGGAAAGCGGCGCATAGGACGAGGTGAGCTGCTTGGACACCACCAGCACGTCGGGATCGATGCCGTAATAGTCGCAGGCGAACATCGTGCCCAGCCGTCCGAAGCCGTTGATGACCTCGTCGGCGACGAGAAGGACGTCGTACCGCCGACAAACCTCCTGGACCTTCTGCCAATAGGTTGCCGGTGGCGGGAATACCCCGCCCGCGCCCATCAGCGGTTCGCCGATGAAGGCGGCGACCGTCTCGGGCCCGGCGTCCAGGATCGTCCGCTCGAGCTCGTCGGCAAGGCGCGTCGCGAATTCCTCCTCGGTTTCGCCCGGCAACGCGTTCCGCCAGAAATGCGGGCAGGTGACGTGCTTGACCGGAATGTTGGGCAGATCGAAATCGCGATGGTTCGCCGGAAGTCCGGTCAGGGAGCCGGACGTGATCGTGATACCGTGATAGGCGCCCTGACGCGAGATGAAGGTCTTCTTCTCGGGCTTGCCGCGGGCGTTGTTGTAGTACCAGATCAGCTTGACGACGGTGTCGTTGGCCTCCGATCCGGAATTCGTGAAGAAGCACCGCTTCAGCCGGTCGGGGGACATCTGCACCAGGCGTTCCGCCAGGAGGATCGCCGGCTCGTTCGACTTGTGCGAGAAGGAGTGATAGTAGGGCAGCTTGAGTAGCTGCCTGTACCCGGCCTCCGCGAGACGCTTCTCACCGAAGCCGACGGCGACGCTCCATAGGCCGGCCATCGCCTCGATATACCTGTTCCCCTGGTCGTCGATGACGTAGATGCCTTCCCCGCGATCGATGATGATCGGCCCGATCTCCTCGTGCTTGCGGGCGTTGGTTACCGGATGAAGCAGATATTCGACGTCCTTGGCATAAAGGGAATTCAGTCTGTCAGACATGCCGGCCTTCCTTGGTTCTGGGGTTCGTTGAGGAGGGATCGGGATCCTTCTGTCGGCGGAACGCTTGCCGCTCGCGGACACAGGGTCTCGGCAACGGGCGCGTCCTTCAGTCTCTCATGGCTCACCCTGAAAATATCGTTTCAAGATCCGCCGGACTGCCGAGGCCGAGTTCGCCCCCGGTGCTTCGATCTCATCCGTTTCCGGTTCCTATAGCTCCCTGCCTGAGGCGCGATTTCAACCGGTTTCCGTGCCTGCGGCGGAAATCCACGGGGTGATAAGTCCTCCCGACGGGAAGAATATGCGGATGCGCCTCCAGACGGCGTCGTCTTCCTGAGAATCGGCCGCGGGGCGAAGGCGCGGATGGGCTGCGGCGGGGAACTTGAAGTGTGCCGGCCTGTTGGACGATTGCCCGCCTCGCCCCGGATCTGCGGACCAGTTTCCCGCCGATGGGCGCCCGCCTACGACGCGACGCAGGGTGACGGTGGACCGGCAGGCGGCCGCAATCGACGGAGAGTTTCATGCCCCGCTTCCTGCTCAGCTACACCGACAGGCCGGCGAAAGGCGTCTTTGCGGGAGGCACGCCCGTTCCGCGCCAGGATATCCCGGGCCTGCACTGGGAAGAGTTCGAGTCACGGGAGCATGCCCTCAAATTCGCCTGCGAACTGCTCCGCACCGGCACGGGCCACGACCCCGTCCTTTACGACGAGAACCACAACGTCCTGATGGATATGGGCGCGATCCTCAACCACTGCGCCTGGCAGGACCGGCCATAGAGAGGGGCGGTCCCGGCGGCAGCGACGAATGCGCTGGCCGCTCGGCAGGCGAATTGCGGTGCCGCGGGCCGGACGGTGATGCCGGCCCGCGGGGCGCCCCGGTCAGGTGCCGAACCGGTCGATGACCTCGGCCAGGGGAACGTGTCCGAGACAGGTGCCGGAGCCCGGGTGGCTCTCCCCGTTCTCCAACGCCGTCGCATAGATCACGGCCGGATCCGCTTCGAGCCGCTTCCGCAGGGCGGCCAGCTTAGGCCACCGGTCCCGATCGGCGACGGCATGGAAGTCGAGCCAGCGGGCGACGCCGACCAGGACGGCATCGGCGAGCGTCGGCCGGTCGCCGACCAGGAACGGCGTGTCGCCGATCATGTCTTCGAGCTTGTCGTGGCGCTCGATCACACGTTCCCGGCCCCAGGTCCGAAGCACCGACTGCAGTTCGGGGTCCGGCGGATCCATTTCCAGCGCCACCCAATGCGGCGTGAACGCAGCCGTGAAGCCGGTATTCACGAAGCTCATCAACTGGTGCATACGATCGGCTTCCCGCGACAGGGGATCGAAGCTTATGCGCCGGCCCGTGTCCCGGGCCTCCAGCCAGGCAGCAATCGCCATGGTTTCCGTCAGGACCAGGCCCCGATCGTCGACAAAGGCCGGCGTTTCGTGCCGGGCATTGATCCGGGCATAGGACGCTTCGCGCATCTCGCCCAGCATGTCGACACGACAGAGCCGATAGGGCTTGCCGAGCCATTCGAGCGCAGCGACGAGACCCATGGAACTTCCCGAGGGGAAGCCATAAATCAGGATCGGTTCCATTTCGCAATTCTCCGGTGATCTCTGTCGATCACGCTGCGCAGCGTGGCCTCAACCTACTTCGCCGTTGCGGGAAGTAAATTACGCACCTTTTCGTAACCAGGAGCCGACCGATGAGGGACCTTGTCTCCCGCTGTCCGATCGAGGAAGTCATGCAGGTGCTGAGCGGTCGCTGGCCCACGCTGCTGCTCTACTATCTGAAGGACGGCACGAAGCGCTTCGGCGACCTGCGCCGCGACAATCCCACCATTTCGCATAAGATGCTCACTTCCGAATTGCGCAAGCTGGAAGCGGCCGGGATCGTCGCGCGCACGGAGTTCGAGGGGTACCCATTGCGGGTCGAATACGATCTGACGCCGGCGGGTCGCAGGTTAGTCCCGCTGATCGACGCCCTGGGCGACTGGTGGGAGGAGACGGCCGCTGCCGGCCAAGCGAACGGCCCGCCCGCAGAGCTGCCGGAGAATGCCTCTTCCGGCTGATCCCCTCGCGCGCGGTCCCTCCGACACCGGTCAGTGCGGCCGGGATGAGCGACCGGGCGACGATGGAGCGCCCGGAACAAGCCTTGCGTACAAACGGTTAGGACCTCTGCCGGCCGATGCTTCCATGCGGCCGGTCGGCCGATGGGCTCCGGCAAGGGGGTGTCGATGCTGCGCACCGCGTCGCTGATCTGGATCGCGCTCTCGGCAACGGCCGTGCCGGTTCTCGGCCAGGATGCCGGGAACGCCCCGCCCCCGACCGAGGCACGGCAGCCATCGGTGGCTCCGGTCGGTGCCGGGACGCGGAGCGAGACGACGACGGGAACGAGCGGCTCCGGGCAGGAAGCGGGCAACGGGGCGGAGCCGGGCGAGGGCCCGCCGGACGTTCTCGATGTCTGCGGCGACATCGGCGACCCGGACGTCCACCGCCGATGCGTAGAAAAGGCCGAGCAATGACCGACGAGCCGGCCGACCGCCGCGAGACCGGTTCCGTCTCTCGACGCTCGCTCTTCAAGGCGGCGGGCGCCGTTGGCGTGGCGGCCACGGTGCCGTCCCCGGCTCCGGCGCAAGGAGTGGGCACTCTACCGACGCCCCCGGCACAGCCGGATCCGGTCCAACCCGACCGAATCCATTTTTTCCTTACGCCCGCGGAGGCGGCATTCCTCGCGGCGGCGGTGGACCGGCTCATTCCCCCGGACGAGACCTGGCCCGGGGCGGCATCCGCGGGCGTCACCGGCTATATCGACCGCCAGCTCGCCGGCGGCTATGGCCAGGGCGCACGAATGTATCTCGCCGGCCCCTGGCAGGAGGGGGAGCCGGAGCAGGGCTATCAACTTCGCTACACGCCGGCGGAGGTCTTCCGCATCGGCATCGCGGCGACCCAGCGGCATGTCGCGGATACCTACGGCGGCCGGGCCTTCCAGGATCTTGCGCCTGAGCGTCAGGACGACGTCCTGACGGGTTTGGAGACGGGCGCGGTCAATTTCCCGGAGCTGCCGGCCCCGATCTTCTTCGAAACGCTGCTGGCCAAGACCGTCGAGGGGTTCTTCGCCGACCCGGCCTATGGCGGGAACCGCGACATGGTCGGGTGGCGGATGATCGGGTATCCCGGCGCCTATGGCCAATACGCCTATCTCGTCGAGAACTGGGGCATGGCCTATGAGCGGCCGCCGATGAGCATGGCCCACTCCGCCTTCACCCGCCACGACCACGACGACTGAGTAGCGGGGAATGGCGATGCGGCTTCCGGCGGTGGATGTGGTGCTGGTCGGCGTGGGCTGGACCGGCGGGATCCTCGCCAAGGAGCTGTCGGAGGCTGGATACAGGGTGGTCGGCCTGGAGCAGGGACAGATGCGCCGGACCGTACCTGGTTGGCAGTCTCCCGCCATGCACGACGAGCTTAGATACGACGTGCAGCACGAAATGATGATCGATGTCAGCCGGCAGACGCTGACCTTCCGCAATCTCGTCGGGCAGACCGCTTTGCCGATGCGCCAGCTCGGCTCCTTCCTGCCGGGGACCGGCCTCGGCGGCGCGGGCGTGCACTGGAACGGCCAGACATGGCGCTTTCTTCCCAGCGACTTCCGATTGCGCAGCCATGTCACCGAACGCTACGGCGCGGAGATGATCCCCGAAGACATGACGATCCAGGATTGGGGCGTCACCTATGAGGAGCTGGAGCCGTTCTACACCCATTTCGAGGCGGTCTGTGGGATCGCCGGGACAGCCGGCAATCTGAACGGCGAGATCAGGCCGGGCGGCAATCCGTTCGAGGGACCGCGCAGCCGCCCCTTTCCCAACCCGCCGATGAAGATGTCCTATGCCGGGAAGCTCTTCTCCGATGCGGCCACCGATCTCGGCTACCATCCGTTTCCGGTGCCGTCGGCCAATGTCACGCAGCACTACACCAATCCGTACGGCGCCCAGCTCAGGCCCTGCATGTATTGCGGGTTCTGCGAACGCCACGGCTGCGAGCACTTCGCCAAGGCGAGCGCCCAGATCACCGTGCTGCCGTTCGCGCTCGCCAACCGGAACTTCGAGCTGCGCACCAACGCCCATGTGACCCGGGTGCTTTTCGATCCCCAGGCCCGGCGGGCAACCGGCGTCATCTATGTCGACGGCCGCGGCCGGGAAATCGAGCAGCCGGCCGAGATGGTGATCCTCTGCGCCTTCGCGCACCACAACGTCCATCTGCTGCTGGTCTCCGGCATCGGGCGGACCTACGACCCGGAGACCGGGCAGGGGGTGGTGGGCAAGAACTACACCTACCAGACCATGAGCAGCGTCGGCGTCTTCTTCGGCGAGGACGTGAACATCAATCCGTTCATGGGGGCGGGCGCCCTGGGCCGAGCCATCGACGACTTCAACGGCGACAATTTCGACCACGCAGGACTCGGCTTCATCGGCGGCGGATACATTGCCTGCTACACCACCGGGGCGTCGCCAATCCTGAGCCATCCCGTGCCGCCCGGGACCCCGCGCTGGGGGCTGGAATGGAAGCGCGCCGTCGCGCGCCATTACAACCACACGACCAGCCTGTCGGTCCACGGCGCGTCGACGGCCCATCGCGGCAACTACCTGGACCTCGATCCGACCTATGTCGATGCCTATGGCCAGCCGCTGCTGCGCATGACGTTCGACTTCCCGCGGAACGATCGGCTGATGTCGCGCTACGTGACCGAGCGCGCAGCGGAGATCGCCCGGCGGATGGGCGGGGAAACGTCGGATGTGGGCTGGCTCACCGGCCATTACAGCATCGTGCCCTACCAGACGACCCATAACACCGGCGGCGCCATCATGGGCACCGATCCACGAACCAGCGTGGTCAACCAGCATCTCCAGTCCTGGAATCTGCATAATCTGTGGGTGATGGGATCGAGCGTCTTTCCGCAGAACCCGGGCTACAACCCCACATCGACGGTGGGCGCGCTCACCTACCGGGCGGCGGACAGGATGATCACGGACTATCTGAGGAACCCGCGCCCGCTGGTGCCGACATGACGGAGGTGCGCCGTCATCTGCCGGTGCTCGGCATCGCCTGCGGCCTGCTGGCCGGGCTGGAAGCCCAGGCCCAGCCGGACCTGAATAACGGCCGCTTCGTCGCCGTGGGCGGCTATCTGAACGGCGCCCCCGGCGGGTCGGCGGGCGCCTGCTTCCAATGCCACGGGCTCGACGGGGCGGGGGATCCGACCGGGGCTTTTCCGCGGCTTTCGGGGCAGTCGGCCTGGTATCTCTACGACAGCATGAAGGATTACGCGTCGGGGGCACGGCAGAACGCGATCATGACCCCGATCGCCCGGGCGCTGTCCGACCGGCAGATGGAAGACGTCGCGGCCTATTACGCGGTGCAGGAAGACGTGCCCTTTCCGCCGCCGCCCGACGTCGATCCCCTGATGCTTCAGCATGGCGCGGCCATATCGGCGGTCGGCATCGCCCGTCAGGGCGTGCAGGGGTGCGTCAACTGCCATGGACCCGCCGGGATCGGGATCCCGCCCAGCTATCCCGCCCTCGCCGGCCAGTATGCATCCTATCTCCAGCTCCAGCTCCGGCTCTGGAAGGACGGGAAGCGCGGCGGCGATCCGCTCAACGTCATGGAGAACATCGCCAAGCTGTTGACCGATGAGGATATCGAGGCGGTCTCGAAATATTTCGCGTCGGTCCGGCTGCCGCAGCCGGGGCAGGGTACGGAGGGGACGGCAGGAGGAGCCACGCCCGACACGCAGGCGCCGCAGCTCGGCGTCGTTCCGTCGGCGGGGCAATGAGGGGCTCCCGTGGCGGCCGTCCTGGGGGCCTCGCCATGCTTGCTCTCCTGCTGGGCATGGCGCTCACCGCCTGCGTGGAGGAAGGAGAGAGCCCGGTGCCGATGCGCGTCGTCGGCGGCGATCCAGAGGAGGGGCGGCGCCTCATCGCCGCCTACGAATGCGGGGTCTGTCACGTCATTCCCGGCATTCGGGGCGCGCGGGGCCGGGTCGGGCCCTCGCTGGAGGCCTTCGTCCAGCGGGCGTACATCGCGGGCGTCCTGCCGAACCGGCCGGGCGGGTTGACCCGATGGCTCCAGGACCCGCCCGGCATCGCACCCGAGACGGCCATGCCCGCGCTGGGCCTCACCGACACGGAGGCCAGGCACATGGCCGCGTATCTCTACACGCTGCGCTGACGGGGATGACGGTGGGCCGCAGAAGTCCTTCCCGCTGGACCCGCTTTGCCGCACCGCTCGCCGCGGTCGCTCTCGCGGCCTGCGGCGGCTCCCAGAGCGTGATGGACCCGCGGGGGACGGGGGCCGACGATCTGGCGCGGCTTTCCTGGATACTGTTCATCGGCGGCGCCGTCATTTTCGTCGTCGTCATGGCGCTCGTGGCCTATGCGGCGTTCGGGCCGACCGACCGGAGACGCCGGCTCGGCAACCGGAACGTCGTCATTGCCGGCGGCATCGCGTTTCCCGTGGTCACGCTCTCGGCCCTGCTCGTCTATGGCCTGCTGGTCACGGACTGGGTCGTTGGCGCCGGGGAGCCGGCGCTCAGGATAGAAGTCGTGGGGGAGCGCTGGTGGTGGCGCGTCCACTATCTGGACGAGGACGGCGACATCGCCGTCGCCAGCGCCAATGAAGTCCGCATCCCGGTCGGGCGGGTGGTCGAGTTCTCACTGAAATCGAACGACGTCATTCACAGCTTCTGGGTCCCGAACCTCGGGGGAAAGCTCGACATGATCCCGGGGCACGTCAACACGCTCCGCCTCCAGGCCGATGAGCCGGGCACGTTCCGGGGACAATGCGCGGAGTATTGCGGCGGCCCTCACGCGCTCATGGCCTTCTACGTCGTCGCCGAGCCCGAAGAGCGGTTCGCCGCATGGCTGGAGCAGGAGCGTCGACCGGCGATGACCCCCAGGGTTCCCTTCACGCGGCAGGGGCAGGAGCTGTTCATCCAGGCGGGCTGCGGTGCCTGCCACACGGTCCGCGGCACGCCCGCGGACGGCGTGATCGGTCCGGACCTGACCCATGTCGGGAGCCGCCTCTCCATCGGGGCCGGCATTCTTCCGACCAATGTCGGCACCCTCGCCGGCTGGATCGCGGACAGCCAGCATCTGAAGCCGGACAATCTGATGCCGTCCTTCAACGTCCTGCGGGGACAGGACCTGCGCGCCATTGCCGCCTATCTGGAGAGCCTGAAGTGACGCCACGCCAGGACGACGGGACGTTTCCGAATGCGGCGCCGCGCCCGGAAGAGGAGCTTGCGAAGCTCCGGCGGATCTGGAAGCCGGTGTCGGGGTTTCGCATCCTGTCGGCCGTCAACAATACCTATGTCGGCCTTTTCTATATCAGCACGGCATTCCTGTTCTTCATCCTGGCCGGGGTTCTCGCGCTGCTGATGCGCGCCCAGCTGGCGGTCCCGGAAAACGACCTGCTGGGGCAGAACGCCTACAATCAGATCTTCACCATGCACGGCACGGTCATGATGTTCCTCTTCGCCGTGCCGATCGTGGAGGCGATCGCCATCTTCATGCTGCCCAACATGCTGGCGGCGCGGGACCTGCCGTTCCCGCGGCTGTCGGCCTATGCTTTCTGGGCCTATGCGGTTGGCGGCATCGTGTTCTTCTGCACGCTGTTCTTCGGGGTCTCACCGGACGGCGGATGGTTCATGTATCCGCCGCTGACGAGTTCCGAGTTTTCGCCCGGGTACAATGCCGATTTCTGGCTTCTCGGGATCGGCTTCATCGAGATCTCGGCGATCGCCGGAGCGATCGAGATCATCGTCGGCGTGCTGCTTACGCGGGCGCCCGGCATGTCGCTGGACAAGATGCCGATCTACGCCTGGGCGATGCTGGTCTTCGCCGCCATGATCGTCTTCGGCTTCCCCGCGGTCATCCTGGCGACGGCCCTGCTCGAGCTCGAGCGGGCATTCGACTGGCCCTTCTTCATCGCCGAACGGGGCGGGGACCCGCTTCTATGGCAGCACCTGTTCTGGTTCTTCGGCCATCCCGAGGTCTACATCATCTTCCTGCCGGCCGCCGGCATGGTGTCGATGATCGTCCCGGCCATGGCCGGGGCGCCGCTGGTCGGCTACCGCCTGGTCGTCCTGGCGCTGCTCGCCACCGGGTTCCTCAGCTTCGGCCTGTGGGTCCACCACATGTACACGACGGGCATCCCGCAGCTCTCGCTCAGCTTCTTCTCGGCGGCGAGCATGGCCGTGGCGGTGCCGAGCGGCATACAGGTGTTCGCCTGGATTGCGACGATCGCTTCGGGACGCCTGCGGCTCACGGTCCCGGCGCTGTTCATCCTGGGCTTTCTGTTCATCTTCACGATGGGCGGCCTCACCGGCGTGATGGTGGCCATGGTGCCCTTCGACTGGCAGGCACACGACACCTATTTCGTGGTCGCCCATTTCCATTACGTCCTGATCGGCGGCGCCGTGTTCCCGATCTTCGCGGCCTTCTACTACTGGGTGCCGATGGCCAGCCGGAAACCGCTGTCGGAGCGACTGGGCCGGTGGTTCTTCGGCCTGACCTTCATCGGGTTCAACATCGCCTTCTTCCCGATGCACATCGCCGGGCTTCGGGGCATGCCGCGGCGCGTGTACACCTATCCCGCCGAGTTCGGCTGGGACTGGCTCAACATGATCTCCACGGCCGGCGCCTTCATGATCGCGGCCGGGGTCCTCGTCTTCGTGGTCGATCTCGTCCGGAACTTCCGTTTCAGCTTCGACCACAGTATCGGGAACATCTGGAACGCGGGCACTCTCGAATGGCTGCCGACCGGAACGTACCAGACGCGCAGCATCCCGATCGTGACCAGCCGCGAGCCGCTCTGGGACCAGCCGAACCTTGCCGAGAATGTGGAGGCCGGGCGGTATTTCCTGCCAGGCGCCCCCACCGGAAGCCGGGAGACCATCGTCACGAGCCCGATCGAAGCCCGTCCCCGCTATATCCTCCGACTGCCGAACGCAAGCTGGCGGCCGATGCTTTCCGCGGTCTTCACCGCGGCCTTCTTCCTTCTCCTGACGGTGAAGTTCGTCGTGCTGGCCATAGCCTGCGGGGTTGCCGCGATCGTGATGATGATCTGGTGGATGTGGTCCACCGATCCCGGCCCGTCGCATCCGCCCGTCGACGTCGGTGGCGGCATCAGGCTTCCGGTCTACGTCACCGGGCCGGCATCGCATTCCTGGTGGGCCATGATCGTGCTGGAGCTGGTGATCGGCACGACCTTCGCCTCGCTGATCTTCTCCTACTACTTCCTCTGGACGGTTTCGCCGGACGTCTGGCCCGCGAACACGGGGGCCCCGATACCGGCGTCCGGGTGGCCGTTGATCAGCGCTGCCCTGCTGGTCGCCAGCAGCGCGCTGGTCGCCTATGGCAGCCGGGCGCTCAGGTCATCCGCCAGACGCGGGTCCTGGCCCGTGCGGATTGCCCTTCTGCTCGCGATCCCGCTCCTGATAGGGAGCCTGGCGGTCGAACTCCATGGACAATGGCAGGTCGGGCTCCGTCCGACCGAGAGCGGCTACGGAGCAACGGTCTACGCGATCGCCGGCATGCAGGGACTGCTCGTCTTCGCGTTGACGATCATGGGGTTCTACACGATCGCGCGGTCGCTCGCCGGCCTGCTGAACGCCGAGCGCCGGGCGACCTACGACAACACCATGCTGCTCTGGCACTACACGGTCGGTCAGGGGCTCGTCGCGCTGTTCGTCGTTCACGTCTCGCCGAGGATCCTGGCATGACGCCGGCGCGGCGGGCCGGCGGCAGCATGCCCTTCGTCTCGACGACGATGCGCATGATGGGCGGCTTTCTGACCTGGGCCGCCCATTTCGCCGCGATCTACGGATTGACGGCGCTTGCCTGCGCCCGCGGCTTTGCGGAGGCGGCCTGGCTCGGCGTCGGCGTCGTGCCGTGGGGCATCGGCATCGCCACGGTCGTGGCCCTGGCCGCGATCGTCCTGCTGACCGCCGGCGCTGCCCGGACTGCGGCGAAGAGCGCCAGGGGACCCGGCTTTCTGACCTGGATGACGATCGCCGCGGGCGCCGCCGGCGTCGTCGCCATCATCTGGCAGGCGATCCCGGTCCTGATCGTTCCCGTGTGCGTATGACCGGGAACGCGGGCCTCCTGTCCCGGGTTGGCGGAGATGATGCCCGTTCATGCCCGATGCCGGCGGCGCCGAGCGGTGCGGGGCGACCGCGGCGACCGCCGATCGCATGCCGCGGAAGGCCGGGCCTGTCATCGGAGTAGGATTTGTCACCCGATCTGCTGACGATCATCGCCGTCGCCGGCGCGGCCGCAATCGCATCCCCGGTCGGCGGGCTGATCGCGCTCTGGCGTCCGCCGGCCACGCTTTTCATGTCGGTCGCGGTCGGTTTCGCAGGCGGCGTTCTTCTCGCAACGATCGCCTTCGAGATGCTTCCGCAGGCGGTGACCCTGGGGTCCCTTCCGGGTGCCGTCGCGGGCTTTCTTGCGGGATTCCTGGCGGTCTATGCCTTCGACCTCTTCATTCACCGCGGGCGGCTTGCGGGCGAAAAGGCCGAACAGCATTCCGAGGTCGAGGGGTTCTACCGCCGGCGCCGCCCGCGGGGAGGGGAGGTCACGGTGCTGGCCGGAGGCACCAGCGCCGAGGAGCTGATCGAGGGGGCGAGCATCGGCGCCGGCGTCGTGATCGCCCCGGGGCTCGGCCTGCTGATCGCTCTCGCGATCGTGATCGACAATCTGAGCGAGGGGCTGAGCATCGGGGAGATCATCCGCAGCGAGCGGGCCGGGAACAGGCGCGGGGAGGCGCGGCGCATCCTGGGATGGACGGGCCTTGTGGGGGCGGCCCTGTTCGGCGCGGCTCTCGCGGGATGGTTCCTGCTCCAAGGCCTGCCCGAGCCGATACTCGGGTTCCTGTTCGCCGCGGGCGGCGGGGGCATGTTCTACCTGACGATCACCGACCTGGTGCCGCAGGCCGAGGAGTGGCACTACCAGCAATCGGCAGCGATCGCGACGGGCGGCGGTTTCATGACGATCTTCGTGCTGTCCGAATTTCTCTGAAGCGAACTGCCGGCCGGGAACGGATCAATGGCGCAATTCACCTGGAGCCTCCTCGCGCTCGTCATCGCGGCGCTCAGCCTAGGCCCCTCATTCGCCCATGTTCTCGAGGCACTGCCGCGGCTGACGGTCTGGTCCCCTGAACTGTGGCGGGAGACGACGGTGTTCGGCGGCCAGTTCCGGCTGTTCGGCGTGCTCGGCGCTCCGCTGGACATCGGCGCGATCCTGGCCCCCGCGGCGCTGGCCTATCTGTTGCGGGATGACCGCCCGGCCTTCCGGTTCGCAACGGCCGGCGCCATCCTTGTCACCGCCAGCCTGATCGTCTGGCTGGGATGGGTGGCGCCGGCGAACAGGGTCCTTGCCACATGGCAGCCCGGCCCGATCCCGGAGAACTTCTTCCAGATCCGGAACCGGTGGGAGACCGGCCACATGGTGATCGCGGCGATCAAGCTCACCGGGTTCGTCGCCGTAGCGCTCTCGGTCCTCCTGTCACGGTCCCGGGGCGCGGCTGCCCGCTGACAGCCTGATGCGGCGACAGCCGGACTGTATTCGACCCGCAGAGCCGGGCACGGCGTGCCGTGACATCGCCGGCGTGTTTCCGCGGATGGCATCGGTCCTTCCGTTAAGTAGCACGGAAGACCGTATTGGTCGTTCTGTGCCAATTTTCGGACACATCCAATATTCGGATTGCAGCCGTTCTGAAATCGTGTTCCCATGATCGTTAAGTGACACTTCAACCTGCTTCGGATCTCATGGGCGCACCGGGCAAAATGCGGCTCGCTCTCGAACGGCCGGCCGCATGAAGACGCAGGCGACGATCCAGGCCGGACTCGCGGGACGGCTTCGGCAGCTGCGCAAGGCACGTCACATGTCCTTGCGCGAGCTGGGACAGCTCATCGGGACCACGCCCAGTTTTCTCAGCCAGCTCGAGCGCGGATTGACCGGCGCCAGCACCGGAACGCTGGTCCGGATTGCCGATGCATTCGGGGTCAGCGTCGCCGAGCTGTTCGAAGACCGGCCGCCGCCTGCGCACCGCGTGCTGAAGCGGAGCCTCCGGCCGGCCCTGCCGGCAGCGGAAGGCTGTCGCAAGACTCTCCTGTCGGGCCGACCGCTCAAAACTCTGGAGGTGTATGCGGGCGAGTTCGAGATCGGCGGCTCGACGGGGCCGCAGCCCTACGCGCACGGCGATGCCCATGAAATGCTCGTGGTGCTGCGCGGGACGGTGGAGGTGAGCCTCGGTCCGGAGCGCTACGTGCTCGAGGAGGGGGACAGCATCGAATATTCCACGACCATCCCGCACCGCACGGCCAATGCCGGAAACTCGCGGGCGGAAGTCTTGTGGATCATCTCTCCGCCGACATCGCCGCCGGAGCTTCTCGATCAATACCGCACCTGGAGAACGTCCGTGGCCAGGTGAGTTGCCAATCCGGACCGAATTAGCAGGAGGAAGTCTGTGGAGAAGGGTTCGAGGAACGGGATTATCGCCCTGGCATTGCTGGCCTCGGCCGGCCTGGGCGCGGCCGCGCAGGCCCAGGAGGCGCCCGCCGCCGGCACGGTGGTCGAAAACTCGCTCGCCGGCAAGACACTGACCTTCGTGTCCTATGGCGGCATCTACCAGGACGGGCAGGTCGCCGCCGTTCAGGAGTTCGCGGACAAGACCGGCGTGACCCTGCTTTCGGATGGTCCGACGGAACTGGCGAAGCTGCGTGCCCAGGTCGAGGCCGGCAACGTGCAGTGGGACGTGGTCGACACGGGCGACTACGCGCCCTTCGTCTATTGCGGCACGATCTTCCAGAAGCTCGATTTCACCAAGCTCGACATCTCCAAGGTTCCCGAAGGTCAGGTCGGCGAATGCAGCGTTCCGGCGATGAACTATGCCGTGCTGCTGATGTACAACAAGGCGACCTATGGCGATAACCCGCCGACGGGTTGGAACGACTTCTTCGACGTCGAGAAGTTTCCCGGCACCCGCGCCCTGTGGGGCGCGACGGATGCGGAAGGCTACATCATCGAACTCGCCCTCCTGGCCGATGGCGTCGCCAGGGAAGACCTGTTCCCCGCCGACATCGACCGCGCCTTGAACAAGCTCCGTTCGATGCGCGATCACCTGATCTTCTGGCGGACGGGCGCCGAATCCCAGCAGATGATGGAGTCGGGCGAAGCGGACATGCTGATGGTCTGGTCCGGCCGCGCCATGGAAGCCGTCCGCAATGGTGCAGACTACGAACCGGTCTGGAACGACTGGGTCGTGGTGAAGGACCAGATGACGATTCCGGTCGGGGTTAAGGACCCGGACGCGGCCTATGCAATGCTGAACTACTATCTGGGCAAGGAGGCCCAGGAGATCATGACGGAGAAGACGTCCTATTCTCCGATCAACATCGATGCACGTCCGCAGGTCGACGAGTTTGTCGCGCAGTGGCTGACCAACACGCCCGAGCGCCTGGCCCAGGCGTACAACCAGAACATCGGCTACTGGGTCGAGAACTACGAGGTCCTGAGCGAGAAATGGGCTGAGTTCCTCGCCGGCAACTGAGCCACACCCCGTTCGTGAGACAGGCCCCGGCGCCCGCCGGCGCAGGGGCCTCCCCGACCACCCCTTGCAATCCGGTGAGATGATGACAGACGGGACGCAGAGCCCGCCCTTGTCCGCCGTGCAGGAACGGCCCGCGCAGACCTTTCGGCTGCCGATCATGCGCTGGTTCCGCGGCCCGGTTCTGCTGACGCTTCCGGCGCTGGCGGTACTTGTCGCAATCCTGGCCGTGCCGCTCGCGGTCATCGTGATCCGCAGCCTCACGGAGCCGGAGCCGGGCTTCGGGAACTACGTCTGGTTCTTCAGCACCCAGATCAACACGATCGTTCTGGGGCGCACGTTCTGGATCTCGGCCTGGGTCACGCTGGCCTGCCTGTTGTGTGCCTATCCCTATGCCTTCGTGATGTCGGCCGTCGGCCCGCGGCTTCGCCTGGTCATGATCCTCTGCGTGCTGGTACCGTTCTGGGTGTCCGGCGTGGTCCGGACATTGGCATGGGTGATCCTTCTCCAGGATTCCGGGCTCATCAACCGTGCCATCACCAGCCTCGGTTTCGAGTCCGTACGTCTGATCCGCACCCCGCTCGGCGTGATCATCGGCATGACGCAGGTGCTGCTGCCCTTCATGATCATGCCGCTCTATGCCGTCATGCGCGGGATCGACATGCGGCTGGTCCAGGCGGCCAGCAGCCTTGGCGCCCATCCGATACGCGCCTTCCTGCAAGTCTATCTGCCGCTCTCTCTTCCCGGCGTGTTCGCGGGCTCGCTCCTCGTCTTCATCCTGGCCCTCGGCTTCTACATCACGCCCGTCCTGCTCGGCGGACCGTCCAGCACGATGCTCTCGACGCTGGTGCAGCAGCAGGTCCTCTCGCTGCTCAACTGGGGCAGGGGCGGCGCCATGGGCGTCGTGCTGCTGGTCGCGACCTTCGGCGTGCTGGCCGTGGCCGCTCCCTTCATGAAGCGGAAGTACCAGATGGCGGGAGGCAGCCGATGAAGCGGTTGGCCCGCGTCATACTGGATCTCGTCTGCCTTCTGGTTGCGTTGTGGCTGGTGGCGCCGACGCTCGTCGTCGTGCCGATGTCCTTCAACGAAAAGAAGTCCCTGGCCTTCCCGCCCACGGGATTCTCGCTGCGCTGGTACGAGAATTTCTTCTCCAATCCCGTCTGGTTCGGCAGCTTCACGACTTCCGTAAAGATCGCTTTGATTGTCGCCGTCCTTGCCACCATTCTCGGCACTGCGGCGGCGATCGGCATCGAGAAGATGAAGAACCGCACGGCCGGCATTCTCCGGGCCATCCTGATCACCCCCATGATCGTGCCAGGCGTGGTGCTGGCGATCGGGATCTATGCCGTCTATCTCGACCGGCATCTGGTGGGCACCTATACGGGCTATGTCCTTGCCCACACGATGCTGGCGTTACCCTTCGTGCTGATCGCGGTCGGGGCGAGCCTGTCGGTTTTCGACGAGCGGCTGGAGACGGCGGCCGCCAGCCTGGGGGCATCGCGCCTGGAGACCTTCCGGACCATCAACCTGCCTTTGATCGCGCCGGGCATCCTTTCGGGAATGCTCTTCGCCTTCGTCACTTCCTTCGACGAGATCATCGTGTCCCTGTTCATCAACAGTCCGCAGCTGAGAACGCTGCCGGTGCAGATCTTCTCCAGCATGACCCGCGATGCCGACCCGACGGTCACGGCGGTGGGTACGCTCATTTTCTTCGCCACGACGGCCGTCATCGGCCTCGGCCTGCTGATCGGAACGAGGATGAGGCGCAATTGAACATGACTGCAGGGACGAGCACACGCGGCGCCGCGATCGACATCCGGTCCATCAGGAAGCGTTACGGAAGCTTCGTCGCGCTCGACGAAGTGAGCATGCGGATTGAGGCAGGGGAGTTCATGACCTTTCTCGGCCCCAGCGGATCGGGAAAGACCACCACTCTCAACCTGATTGCCGGTTTCACCGATCTGAGCGGGGGCGACATCCGTGTCGGCGACCGTTCGGTCGGCGGTCTGCCCGCCCACAAGCGCAACATCGGCGTGGTATTCCAGCACTACGCGCTGTTTCCGCATATGACGGTATTTAAGAACGTTACCTATCCGCTGAAGCTGCGGGGGGTTCCGAAGACCGAGCGCGAGCGGCGGGCTCGGCACGCTCTGGAAATGGTCCGCCTCGAGGATTTCGTCCATCGCTACCCGAGCGAGCTGTCGGGCGGCCAGCAGCAGCGGGTGGCGCTTGCCCGGGCCGTCGTATTCGACCCGCCGCTTCTGCTGATGGACGAGCCGCTGGGGGCGCTAGACAAGAAGCTGCGGGAATGGCTGCAGCTGGAAATCAAGCGCATCCATCGTGAACTGGGCAGCACCTTCGTCTACGTCACCCACGACCAGGAGGAGGCTCTGGTTCTCTCCGACCGGATCGCGGTGTTCAATCGCGGACGCATCGAGCAGATCGGGACCGGCCACGAACTCTACACCGATCCGGCGACCCTGTTCGTCGGCCGCTTCATCGGGGAATCCTCGGTGTTCAAGGGACCCCACGAATCGAGCGACGGCGAGACTGCGATCGAGGTCGCGGGCGTGAAGGTCGCCGCGCGCGGGCGGCCTGCAACCCCTGGGCCGCAGGCCATCCTGGTCCGCCCAGAGAAGATCACGGTCACGAAGCCCGGCGGGGAAGCGCCGGAGCAGGTGAACCGTCTGCGCGGGCGGGTTTCCGAATGCCTCTATCTCGGCGCCGGCACGAAATACGAAGTACGGCTTCCGGATGGGACCGTCATCCTGTCGCGCATGCCCGTGGCCGAGAGGCCGTTCGCGATCGGCGACGAGGTGGATGTCTTCTGGCCGATCGACGATTCGAAACTGCTTGCCGATGACGGCAGCACGGATTCCGCATAGCTCAGGAAAGGCGTTCTCAGGTGAGCGTTAGGAAGAACGGGGGCGTATCGTTCTGGTACGCGGATATCGGGGGCGTGCCGGACTATCGCCCGGCCTTGCCGGGTGATCGCGAGGTCGATGTCTGCATCGTCGGCGCGGGATTCACCGGCCTGTGGACGGCCTATTACCTGAAGAAGGCCGATCCGGGCGTCGATGTCGCCATCGTCGAGAAGGAGTTCGCGGGCTTCGGCGCTTCGGGCCGGAACGGGGGATGGCTGTCCGGCGCTTTCGGCTGGAGCCGGGAGAAGTACCTGGCCACGGGAACGCGCGCCGGCGTGATCGCGATGGAAGCTGCGCTGCGGGGCACGGTTGACGAGGTGATCCGTGTCGCGGAAGAGGAGGGGATCGACGCCGATATCCGCCGTACCGACGAGGTGAGCGTCGCCTGCAGCCCGGCGCAGGTGACCCGGATCCGCGAAGAGTATGAAAAGGCGCTGGCCTGGGAGGTGCCGAAGGATCGCCTCAGCCTCATCGGCGCGGACGAGACCCGGGTCCGGATCAATGTGGATCAGGCGATGGGCGCGCTTGTCACCCACGGGGTGGCGCGGGTCCAGCCGGCGAAGCTGGTGCAAGGGTTGGCGCGCGCGGTCGAGCGTCTCGGCATTTCCATCTTCGAGCAGACCACCGTCACGGCCATCGGGAAGGGGCGGGTCTTGACGGATCGCGGAACGATCCGTGTCGGCAGGATCATCCGCGCGACCGAAGGCTTCACGGCCGGGATCCCTGGGCATGAGCGCCTATGGGTCCCGCTGAACAGCGCCATCGTGGTGACCGAGCCCCTGTCGGACGATCTGTGGGACCAGCTTGGCTGGTCCGGCTGCGAACTGCTCGGCGACGCTGCACATGTCTATTGCTACGCCCAGCGGACCCGCGAGGGCCGGATCGCCATGGGCGGGCGCGGCGTGCCCTATCGGTTCGGATCGAAGACGGACTCCAGCGGGCGGACGCAGGACGCCACGGTGGCCATGCTGCGGGATGTTCTCCACCGGCTGTTCCCGCAGACCCGCGGCGTGCGCCTGGATCACGCCTGGTGCGGGGTACTGGGCGTTCCGCGCGACTGGTGCACCACGGTCGGCCTCGATCCGCGGACCGGGATCGGCTGGGCCGGGGGCTATGTGGGGCTGGGCGTCTCGACCTCGAACCTCGCGGGCCGGACGCTCGCTGACCTGGTCCTAGAGCGGAAGACGGAGATGACGGAACTGCCCTGGGTGAACCGGACGGTCCGCCGCTGGGAGCCCGAGCCCCTGCGCTGGCTCGGCATCCACGGCATGTATTCGCTGTACCGGATGGCCGACGCGCAGGAGGCGCGGACGGGCGGGGCCCAGACGTCCTGGTATGCCAGCCTGGCGAACCGCCTGACCGGGCATTGACCACCGGCTTCGCGACCGGCGGAAACCGCCGGAGCGCCGTCCGTCAGCTCCGCCCGTCGAGATGGCGGGCGCGCCGCAAGTCGGGGAAGATCCTTGCCCACAGGGCGGCCACGGCGATCGTGCCGGCGCCCCCGATGATGACCGCCGCCGGGGCGCCGACCAGCGCCGCCATGATGCCGGCCCGGAACTCGCCCAGCTCGTTCGACGCGCCGATGAAGACGGAATTGACGGCGCTCACGCGGCCACGGACCGCGTCCGGCGTCCAAAGCTGGATCAGTGTCGAGCGCACGAAGACGCTGACCATGTCGCTCGCCCCCATCACGAACAGCATCGCGATCGAAAGCCAGGGAGAGGTCGACAGGCCGAAGACGATCGTGCTTGCGCCGAACAGGCCGACGAAGACGAACATCGCGAGCCCGGCATGGTCCCGGATCGGATGGCTGGCCAGATAGAGCGCCGTGATCAGGGCGCCCGCGGCCGGGGCCGACCGCAACAGGCCGAGGCCCCAGGGGCCGAGGTCGAGAATGTCGCGGGCATAGACGGGCAGGAGGGCGGTCGCGCCGCCCAGCAGGACCGCGAACAGGTCGAGCGAGATGGCCCCGAGCACGACCTTCTCGCGGCGGATGTACTGGAACCCGGCGGCCAGCGTCCGCCACGCCACCGGCTCGCGGAGAATCCGCTGCTGCGGCCGCGGGATGGCGGCGACGATCAGCGCCGACGCCGCGAACGCCGCAAGGGCGGTGCCGAGCGCGGCCTCCGCAGCGATGCCGTACAGCAGGCCGCCGATGACCGGCCCCGCGATCGTCGCGAACTGGCCGGCCGACGATGTCAGAGCGATGGCGTTGGGGAGATGCTTGGGCGGAACCAGGTTCGGTGCCAGCGAGGTGGAGGCGGGGCCGAAGAAGGCGCGTGCGGTACCGAAGACGAGAAGCAGGATCAGGACCGGCCAGGGCGTCTCCATTCCGTGCAGGACGAACAGCAGCAGCGTGCCTGTGCAGAGCGCCTCGGCAAGGATGCACAGGCCCATGATCGTCCGCCGGCTGAAGCGATCGGACACGGCCCCCGTCACCAGCACGAGCGGCAGGGAGGGCAGGAACTGGGCGAGGCCGACGAAGCCGAGATAGAGCGGATCCCGGGTCAGATCGTAGATCCACCACGCGACCGAGACGCTCAGGATGTGGGTCGCCAGGTTGGCGCCGAAGCGGGCGATCCAGAACCTGACGAAGCCGGGATGGCTGAATGCCGGCCACCGGGAGGAAAGGGCCGGATCTGCGAAGGATGGCATGGGGAGCTTCGGGACTTTCGGGGGGGAGCCCGGCCAGGCGAAGGGGGTGCGGCAGCGGATGCTTGCCGCCCGGCCGCGCCGTGACCAGGGAAGGTAAACGCCTGGGATCAGTCCATTACACCAGGATTGCGAAATTCTGCACGGTCAAAGTGTCGGCACCATCGGCGCCTCGGACGAAAAACGGCGGCCGGCTGTTGTGGGAGCCAGCCGCCGGAAGAAAGGGATGGCTTGGGGGCAGCCTTGATCCAAGGCCGCCCTCAGCGGTTACAGCTCGACCGGATCGCCCGGCTTGGGAAGCAGGACTTCGCCCCGCCGCACCAGCGACTTGAACTTCTGCGGATCCCCGGTCAGCAGCGGGAAGGTGCCCCAGTGGATAGGCACGATGTATTTCAGATCGAGGAATTCGTTGCAGGCGATGGCCGCGGCCTCGGGGCCCATCGTGAAGCGGTCGCCGATGGGCAGCAGGCCGACCTCGGGTTTGTAGAGGCGCTGGATCAGCGCCATGTCCGAGAAGAGCCCGGTATCGCCCGCGTGGTAGACCACCGGAGCGCCGCTGCTTTCGAAGACGAGGCCGGCCGGATCGCCCATCGTGACCGGGACGCCGTTCTCGATAAGCGCCGAGCTGTGCTGCGCATGGACCATGCTGACGGTCACCCCGTCCACGCGGACGGAGCCGCCGATATTCATCGGCTGGAACTTGTCCAGCCCCTTGCTGCCGAGATACTGGCAGATCTCGAACTGGGCCAGAACGGTGGAGCCGTATTTCTTAGCAAGGCGCGCCGTATCGCCCAGATGATCCGAATGCCCGTGGGTCAGGGCGATATGGTCGACGCGCTCCAGCCTGTCCTCATACCCCGCGGGGTAGGTGGAATTCCCGGTGAAGAACGGATCGATCAGGATGTTCTTGCCGCCCATCTCGAGATGGAAGGCGGAGTGTCCGAGCCAGGTGAGCTTCATGCCATTTCCTCGAAACGTCTGCGGGATCGGGCCCGAGGGGACGGCGAAGCGCACCCGTCGTGGCCCGAAAGCCCGGTCCGGTTGGTCGGCCCCAGTGTGCCAGCAAAACGCCAGCTTTCCAGCCCGATTTACGGGACGAACGGGAGCCTTCGCCCGTAACCATGACCCATGACGTGCCATCCCGTGCCGGCACCGTCGGCCTTCCGGAGGATCGATCGGTATCCTTTCCGTCCGGGACGGAAAGGGGGAATGGGACTCCGGTCGCGGCTATTCCGCGGCTTCGCGCGCTCCCGTATCGCCGATGCCTTCGACATTGGCCTCGCCCCAGGCCTTGAGCGCGCGAAGGACGGGTTCGAGGCTCCGGCCGCGCTCCGTCAGGCTGTATTCCACCTTGGGGGGAACCTCGGGATAGACGGTGCGGATCACGAAGCCGCCGGCTTCCAGCTCACGCAGCTGGTTCGTCAGCATCCGTTGCGTGACGTTCGGCAGCCGGCGGCGGATTTCATTGAAGCGCAGCGTGCCCTGCAGGAGGTGCCACAGCACGACGCCTTTCCATTTACCGCCGATTAGGGACAGCGTCGCCTCCACCGGGCAACCGGGACTGCAGTCGAAACGTTCGTGGCGCAGGCGCGGCATCGGACGGTATCCTTTTCGACACTATGTGCGGATTATGTGCGTTCTTGCGAAGAATACGCCATCGCGTCATCTGTAGCCACACCGTCAGCTCCAGACCGAAAGGAGGCCCCGATGCGTGCCGTTGGCTACAAGACACCGCTCCCCATCACGGAGCCCGAGTCGCTCGTCGATATCGAACTGCCGAAGCCCACGCCTGCCGGGCATGACCTTCTGGTCGAGGTGAAGGCGGTGTCGGTAAACCCCGTCGATTACAAGGTGCGCCGCCGCAGCCCGCCGGAGGGCAGCGAATGGAAGGTGATCGGCTGGGATGCAGCCGGGATCGTCAGCGCCGTCGGGGACGAGGTCACGCTCTTCCGGCCCGGCGACGAAGTCTTCTATGCGGGATCGATCACGCGGCCGGGCACCAACGCCGAATTCCATCTCGTCGACGAGCGCATCGTCGGACGGAAGCCGAAGACGCTCGACTGGGCCGAAGCAGCAGCCCTGCCCCTGACCTCGATCACGGCCTGGGAGGCCCTGTTCGACCGGCTGGACGTGAACAAGCCGGTACCCGGTGCGGCCCCGGCCATTCTGATCGTCGGCGGTGCCGGCGGCGTCGGGTCCATCGCGGTCCAGATCGCCCGTCAGCGTACCGGTCTTACCGTGATCGCGACGGCATCGCGTCCCGAGACGCAGGAATGGGTCAGGTCGCTTGGCGCCCACCATGTCATCGACCATTCCAATCCGCTCGCGGCGGAAGTCGCAGCGCTTGGGCTGGGCGCGCCTGCCTTCGTATTCTCGACGACGCACACGGAAAAGCATGCCGGCCAGATCGCGGAACTCATCTCGCCGCAGGGAAGGTTCTGCCTGATCGACGATCCCTCGTCAGTCGATATCATGCAGTTCAAGCGCAAGGCCGTGTCGATCCATCACGAGCTCATGTTCACCCGCCCGATGTTCGGCACGCCCGATATGGCGGAGCAGGGCCGGCTTCTGAACGAAGTTTCGCGCCTGGTCGACGAAGGCAAGCTGCGGACGACCCTCACCAAGCGTCTCTCGCCGATCAACGCGGCCAATCTGAAGCAGGCCCACGCGCTGGTGGAGAGCGGCACCATGAGAGGCAAGGTGGTGATCGAAGGTTTCGATCCGCAGGCCTGAACCGGTTCCGGCCGCACGAGAATGGCGCCCCGCGCGACCGCCCGCGGGGGGCGCCTCCGGATGATCGGGGACTGAAGCGATCAGTCCGCGAGCCGACCGAGCCGGATGAAGTGGGTTTCGCCGGAGGAGTCGTCGACGCCGTCATTGTCGGTGACGAGATAGGCGTCGCCGGCGGCGTCGACGGCGAAGCCTTCCGGCTTGTCGACCACATAGCCCCTGGGCGCGAGGAGATCCGGGATCAGGTCGCGGAGAACGCGCTTTTCGACGACCGGGATGTCGGCCGACCCGGGGACGGCCGGAACCACGTCGGTCAGCGAAACCTCCGTCAGCGTCTTGAGACGCGCGGCGCCGCCGATCCGGTTGTCGCGCTCGATCAGGATCAGGCGGTCGTCACCGACTGCCGTGATCTCGGAAAGCCCGACCCAGCCCTTGTCGGCACGGGTGAGCGGATAATGGACGACACCCCAGGTCCGATCCGCCGGGCTGTAGGAGAGAAGCTTGGTCATGCCCTTCGGATCATCGCCCCATTCGCGCTGGACCGCGAGCCACACCGTCTCTGACGCGCTGCTGCCGGCGACGGTGACGCCTTCTAGGCCCGAGGCGGTGGCGTGGGCGGCGATCTCGGCCGGAAGCGGGATTTCCTCGAGGATCGTGCCGTCGGTCGAGACACGCAGCAGCCGGTTCGTCATGCCCTCTTCCGGGTCGCCCTCGGTGGCCAGCCAGAAGCCGTCTCCGGCGACGGCGATGCCCTCGAGATCGAGGTCCCGGGGAGTTTCGCCGTTCCGGGTGACGGTGACGGCCGAGGTGATGACGGCGGGGGTCTGCGTCGCATCGATCGTCAGGATGCGGGGCGCGGAGCCGTAGGCGCTGTCGGTGACGGCGTAGAGCCGGCCCGGCTCCTCCGCGTCGGCCGCAAGGCCGGACAGCGCCCCCCAGCCGATCGGCAGCCCGTCGGCGCCGTTCGCCGAGACGATGGTCGGATAGGCGGCCGGGCCTTCCTCCCGCGCGAAGATCATCACATGGGCACCGACGCCGCCATCGGGGGAGAGGTCCTCCTCATTGGCGACGACGAAGAGGTCGCGTTCGGGGATCGCGAGAAGCCCTTCCGGGCCGATGCCGGCGGCCAGCATCTGCAGGAACTCCGGCGCCTGACCCGGACCGTTGTCGCGATAGACGCCGACGACCGAGGCGCGTTCGGAACCGACGAAGATCAGGCGGTCATCGCCGTACCGGCCGACCGCGATGCCCTCGGGTTCGACGCCCTTGTTGTCGCTCCGGCCCTCGGGATAGTGGCCGACCCGGATGACCTCGTGCTCGAAGGCGGCACCCGACGAGAATTCGACCGTGCCGTCCTTGCGGAAGATCGTGAAGGTCCGGGAGCCGCCCTTGTAGTCACCCTCGTCCGCGGTGACGAAACGGGTATCGTCCAGCCAAGCGACGGCGTCCGGCTCCCGCGCTACGTTCCGGATCGAGTCGACCGGCAGAATCGCGCCATCGTCTTCCGTGTCGACCTGATCGAGATCGACGGTCCCGGCGGAGAAATGCGCGGTCACTTTCGCGCTCGCCAGGTCGACGACGGCGATGTGGTTGTTTTCCTGCAGCGTGACGACCGCCTCGTTCGCGTCGTTGATGTCCACGAATTCGGGTTCGGGATCGTCGGCGGCGACGGCGGCAAGGCCGGTCAGGTCGGCGTTGCGCAGGCTCGAGCAGTCGGGAACGCCGTCCTTCATGCGAAGGATGGCAAGAGTTCCGGCCGGCAACTGGGGAATTTCGCCGTCGTTCACGTCCTCGTCGCGCTCGTTCTCGATGGCGACGGCGACGAAGGTGCGATCGGGACTGGTCGCGACGGAGTCGGGCTGCCCGGCAAGGTCGCAGCGCAGCTCGACATTCCGGCGCGCGATGTCGACGACCGCGAGATGGCCCGAGGGGTGCTCATAGTCGACGGAGGTCACGACGCCGACCAGCGCCCGGTTGCCGACGACCTTCACCGAGGTCGGGTCCCCGGCAAGGCGGACGAAGCCGGCCGGCCTGGGCGCGGCCGGATCGGTGATGTCGACGAAGCCGAGCCCCTGCTGCAGCGCGTCCGTGTAGATGAGCGTGTTTCCGTCCTCGGAAACGGAGATGATCTCCGACACGGTGCCGCCGGAGGCATCGGCGCCGTCCGGCAGGTTCGCCGCGACGGGAAAGGTGGCGATGCGGTTGAAGACTTGCTCGGCGGCCGCGGGCATGGCTGCCGTTGCCAGAAGCATGACAAGGAAGGATCCGGCTTTACCGGTGGTCGGCATGGGAATTCGTCCGTTCTAGGAGGTGACGAAGGGTGACGGACTTCCTTTCCGACATTTCGGTGAACGCAGAAGGACAGTTCTGTTTCGGATCCGTTAAAGCAGGTTGGGCCTAGCCGGATGTCCGCCAACATTCCCGGTCGGCAGGTGGTGCAGGGGCATGCGAGCGGTCATCCCTCGACTTGGGCGAGACGGGCGTGGGAGGAGCCATGGAGCTCCGCCATTTGCGATTCTTCAACGTAGATGCCGGGGAGTTGAGCTTTACGGGCGCCGCCGAGAGGCTGAGGGTCGCACAGCCCCATATCGGCCGAGACATTCGGCGGATCAGAAGATGGACGTCGTGCCGCTTGCGGTTATGCGGCGCCGTAACGACTGCAACCGCGCATTGGCGGTGTTCATCGATACGGCGCGACCGAAGCGGAAAGAAGGATGAAGGCGGCGGCCGTCGCGCTGCGAACCGTTCCGCTCAGGCCGCGCGGATCTGAGCCAGGAAGCGGTCGACCTCAGCACGCAGGTTCGCCGAGATCCTGGCGAGTTCCTGGGCGCTGGCGAGCACCTGGGTCGAGGCCGACCCGGCCTCGGCGGAGGCCTCGCGCACCTGGGTGATCGCCTGGGAAACCTCGCTGGTTCCGGCCGATGCCTGCTGCACGTTCCGCGCGATCTCGCTCATGGCCGCGTCCTGTTCTTCGACTGCCGAAGCGATCGAACTTGCCATCTCACGGCTTTCGGAAATGACGGACCCGATGGCGCGGATCGCCGATGCGGTCTCGCCAGTCACGTTCTGAACCGCCTGGATCTGGGCGGCGATTTCCTCGGTGGCCCGCGTTGTCTGGGTGGCGAGATTCTTGACTTCGCTCGCCACAACCGCGAAGCCCTTGCCGGCATCACCGGCCCGGGCCGCCTCGATCGTCGCATTCAGCGCGAGCAGGTTGGTCTGTGCGGCGATATCGGTGATCAGGTCGACGATTTCGCCGATCTTGCTGGTCGTCATCACCAGACCGTTCACCGTTTCGGATGTCCGCTCGGCATCTCCGACGGCCCTGGTCGAGAGTTCCGCAGATCTGGTCACCTGGGCCGCGATCTCCCGAATGGAGCCGGCCATTTCGTCGCAGGCGGAGGCGACCGTCTGGACATTCACCGACGCCTGGGCCGATGCCGTCGCGACCGCGGAGGCCTGGGCATTGGTCCGTTCAGACGTCGTGCTGAGGGTGCGGGCGGCCGCTTCCAGTTCGGACGCCGCGGAAGACACAAGGTCGACGATGCTGCCGACGCTACCTTCGAAATGACTCGCAAGCTCCTGCAGGGCCTGGCGCTTCTGGGCCGCTGCGCTCCGTTCGGCCTCGGCCTGTTCGGCGCGCAACCGCTCCATCTCGATCGCATTTTCCTTGAAGACCTGAACGGCCTTGGCCATCGCTCCCACCTCGTCGCGGCGGGTCGTGTGCGGGACATCGACGGTATTGTCGCCCGAAGCCAGACGCTGCATGACCCCGGTCATGCGGGTGATCGGCGTGCCGATCGCACGCGCCAGGATCCAGCATTGGATTGCGGAGGCGACGAGCGCGACTACTGCGGCAAGCAGCAGCATGGACTGGGCCGTATCCATGGCTGTCTGCTGCTCGGCATTCCGTGCGTCCAGCAGGTTGCGTGAGAACTCGGCCATCTCGGCGACGATCTGGCGGATGCTGTCCATCGCCTGCTTGCCGGATCCGCTTGCCTCCATCTCCCAGGCCTGTTCGCGGGTCGCCGCATCGGCCGCGAGCGCGATCTCGCGTTCGGCCACGACTTCCCGCCAGTTGTCGGCATGTTCCTTGAGCCTGTCCAGTCGCTCCTGCTGCTCGGGTTTGGACATCAGGCGCCGAGCATCCGCCAGCGCCTGCTCGAAGCGTTCACGTCCGTCGTAGTAGGGGGCGAGAAAGCTCTTGTCACCTGAGATTACATACCCACGCAACCCCGTTTCCTGATCGGCCATGCTCGCCATCACCATCTCCAGGGCGCTGAGCACCTTGTAGGTGTTCTGGGTCAGGGCGGTCGTCTCCTCGACGAAGGTCAGCTTCTGGTAGACGAGCGTGCCGATACCCGCCAGCAGCACGATGACGGACGCGAAGGACAGGATCAGCTTTCGCGAGATCTTGAGGTTGGTGAGGAAGCTCATGGATCGGAATACCCAGCGGCCCGGCGTAGCCTACCCGATGCACCACGCCCGGGTTTCTGGCCGTCGCAGGCTCCTTCGATATGCCCGCATTGTTAACACATCATTGAATGCGAGAAAAATTCGCGGCGAATTATCTCAAGTTGCTCACGGAACGCAGACGGAAACAGGAGCGATCCGTGCCGCTGCAACGAATACCGTGGCGTCGCCCCCCACGAAACAACGTTCGTTCACGCGGCGGCTCACACGTTCCTGCATCATTGAATCCGGGCTTCTTCGCGGTGCGCCTTCGGGCGCTGAACCTGATGGAACCGACGATGACCATGGCCAAGTACAGACACGAGCTTCCCCAATTGAGCGACAGGCTTTTCCTGACGGACGGGGGAATCGAGACAACCTTGATCTTCCACGAAGGGGTGGACCTGCCCTGCTTCGCCGCCTTCGACCTCTTGAAGGACGAGAAGGGGACCGAGGTGCTGCGCGCCTATTACGGCCGCCATGCCCGGATCGCCCGGCAGAACGGCGTGGGCTTCATCCTGGAAAGCGCCACATGGCGGTCCAGCCCGGACTGGGGCGAGAAGCTCGGCTATTCGGCCCAGGATCTGGAGGCCGCCAACCATAAGGCGATCGAACTTCTGTTCGAACTGCGGGAGGAGTTCGAGACGCCGGCGTGCCCGATGGTGATCAGCGGCTGCATCGGACCGCGCGGGGACGGCTACGATCCCGGCCGGGTGATGACGGCGGAGGAGGCAGAGGCCTATCACTCGACCCAGGCGAGGGTCTTTGCGGCCGCAGGCGCCGACATGATCGCGGCCGTCACCATGACCAACATCCCCGAGGCCGTCGGCATCGTGCGCGCCGCGCGGGCCCACGGCCTGCCTTCGGCAATCTCCTTCACGGTCGAGACCGATGGCCGGCTGCCCACCGGCGACACCCTTGCGGACGCGATCGCGTCCGTCGACGAGGAGACGAGCGGCGGTCCGGCCTACTACATGCTGAACTGCGCCCATCCGACCCATTTCGACGCGGTCCTGGACGGCGAGTGGACGCGGCGGATCAGGGGGCTTCGCTGCAACGCCTCCCGCCGCAGCCATGCCGAACTCGATAGTGCGCCGGATCTGGACGCGGGCGATCCGGTGGAGCTGGGCCAGCAGTACCGCGATCTCCGCCGGCGCCTTCCGCAACTCACCGTGCTCGGCGGCTGTTGCGGCACGGATCATCGCCATATCGAGCAGATCTGTCTTGCCTGCAGCGAGACCGTCTGACTTTCCAACACCGGGTCGGGTCCGCCGGGCGGCATGGCGGCGGTCCGGCCGGCTTCGCCAGGGTCAATCGCTGTGCGGGACGGCGGCGAACAGGTCGTGCCGGGAAAGCGGTCCGGAAATCTGCCGGACGGCCTCCAGGTCGGGGGCGGCATAGAGCCGTATCGCCCGGGTCCGGTCCAGGGAGACGAAGTCGGCGATGACGATCGCCCCGTTTCCGGGTGACAGTGGTTCTGCCTCCGTTCCGGCCGGCCGGACATCCGGACTCTGGAACTCGGCCGGCGGCTCATGGCGGCTGATCGCCAGGGGGCCGTCGGTCCATGGCCAGTCGCGGCGTGTGAAGCCGTCCCTGTAGAACGAAGCCGCCGTCCAGGCCCTCAGGTTATCCGGAGCGCCCAGATGGCGGACGGCCCGGCGGACCGCCTCGGCATCCGGCGCTTCATAGAGGCAGAGCGCGCGCAGGCCGCTGGCCGAGACGCCATGCACCAGGGGCGTGCATTCGTAGAGGTCGAGGCACCACCGGTCCTTCTTCTCCTGCGATAGAAGGTCCTCGATGCGGAGCGGGATTGCCTGCTCGGTCTCGAAGATCACGGGGACCATCGGGATTTCCTCCGTTCAGGTCGCGGCTGCGGGCTCGGCCAGCGCGGCGCCGGCTCGTCTCCTGACGGCTTCCGCTAGCGTTCCGTCCGCCAGCAGGCGGAGCCGGTCCTGCCACGGGCGTTTGTCCTCGCCGGTCCGGTAGGCCACCTCCACCAGCATCGCGAGGGCCCAGGCCTGGCCGCTCCGGCGGTTGAGGGCGGTGGATGCCTCCAGGGCCTCTTCGGCCAGGCGGCGGGCAGGAGCGATCAGGCCTCGGTCCAGGAGGACCTGGGCCGCGATCACGGCGGCGAAGGTGATACGGTGCTTGGAGTCCGCGCTGCGCAGGGCGTTCATCGCGCGGTCGAATGCGGCGAGGTCGCCGGACTGGGATCTTGCTTCGCAGCAGATGGCGTGCAGCGCCTCGGCGAAGGGCTGCTCGCTGCCCGGACGGATTCTAGCGGCCAGGGCCATGAGTTCGGCAGAAAGCGCGCAGGCGGCAGTCCAGTTCTCCTGCTCGATCTCCAGGGTGGCGAGATGCTCGAGCGCCAGGAACTCGCTCAACCGGTCGCCCTGCTGGCGGGCCAGAAGACGCGCCAGCCGGAACTGCTGCCGGGCTTCGTCGACCTGTCCGCGATAGGCGGCCAGCAGGCCGGCCGCATCCGCGATCGCGGTCGACGTCGCGCCGTTGCGCCGTGCCAGCTGCTCCGCTTCGATGACGAGGGCGCCGGCCGTGTCGAGGTCGCGCTCCAGCATGGCGAGGCAGCGTGCGGCTTCCGCCAGCGCGACGACGCGCTCCCCGTCGCCTGCGACCCGGCTCACCAGCTCGGAATGCAGCGTGTCGCGTCGGGCGTCCGACCACGCGCCCTTCGCCCAGCGGATGTCGGCCAGCATCTTGTAGCAGCGCCAGGCGCATTCGGCGCGCCCATGGTCGAGCGCGGTTTCGACAAGCTGCTCGAGCCGGGCGGAAATGTCGCCGGCGTCGTCCAAGGGACTGGCGCCGAGTTCGATTCCCGCGAGGTCGATGAGGCGTTCGCAACGCGTCGGCTCCGGAAGGTCGTCCGCGTAGTGACGGCCGCGTCGGGCGAGAAGCAGGGCATGGTCATGGGCGAAGAGCCGGAGGGCCTGTCGCCCGGCTTCGATGCAGGCCATGACCGCCATCTCCGTATCGCCGCCGGCGGTGGCGTGATGGGCGACGAGCAGGGGATCGGTGCCCTTGGCCCGCATGAGCCGCGCGATCTTGAGGTGCATCAGGCGGCGGCGGGGTTCCGACAGACCCGTATAGACCGCCTGATGCACCAGCCCGTGACTGAAGGCGTATCCGCCGCCGCGTTCGGGGTAGAGCATGCCGTGGCGTTCCAGGCTCTCCAGCGCCCTGACGAACTGGTCGGGACCGAGCGCGCACAGCGGCTCGATCAACCCGGGATCGAGGCCCGGTCCCAGCACGCTCGCCCACCGAAGGATCTCGGCGGCGTCGGCGGGCAGCCGCTCCAGCCTGTCCCGCACCAGCTCCTTCAGCGAGTGGGGCAGGATCTCCGGCTGTTCGGCAAGGCTGCGGGACAGTTCGAGCGCATAGAGAGGATTGCCGCCGCTGAGGGAGACGATCCGGGGGATGTCGGCCTCGCATCCGGTGGTTCTGACCAGAAGCTCGATGTCCTTCGCCTCGAGAGGCGCAAGCCGGATCTCCCGAAGCGAATGGTCGCGCCGCAGGCTCCGAAGCATCGCGGTGACCGCCGGGTTGTCCGGCAGCTCGCCCTCCCGCGCAGCGAGAATGACGGCGACCGCCATGCCGTGAAGGCTGCGCAGAACGAATTGGAGCAGGTCGCCGGAAGCGCCGTCCATCCACTGGATGTCGTCGAAGATCAGCAGCAGCGGCGTCCTGCCGTTCTCCGAAACCTTCGACGCGATGGCGGCGAACAGCCGTTGCCGGCCCCGGTCGGCGTCGGCGACCGCTTCCACCTCGGGCAGTTCGCCCAGCGCCTCGATCCAGGGGGCGTAGGCCGCGCCGAGGCGGGTATCGTAAGAACGGCCGGCCAGCACCCGAACGCCCCGGCCCCGTGCCTGGCCGGCCAATTCGGCGACGAGACGGGACTTGCCGATGCCGGGTTCGCCCAGCACGGTCGCGAGATGGGGCTTCAAGGTGCCGATCGCCTGGTCCACGACATCGATCAACTCGCGGATCGCCTCGGCGCGACCGATGAAGGGCAGGGGTGAGGGCGCCGGCGACGGCGCGGGTTCTGTGCCCGGGCCGGGCGGCAGGCCCGCAGCACGCGTTCCGGCCGCCACCCTTTCGGACCGCCAGAGCCGTCTCAGGCGGTCGGCGCTGTCCTCTCCGAGCTCACGGAACAGTCGTTCGGCGGACTCGAACTGGCTTTCCGCCTCCTGACGGCGCCCGGTCCTCATCAGGAGACGCAGGAAATCCGCCCGGGCGTCCTCGTTGAACGGATCCGCGTGCACGAGCCGCCGTGCATAGGTGAGCGCCGTCTCCGGATCCGCGTCGTGGCGCCGCCGCAATTCGGCAAGGATGCGGGCATTGAGACGTCGCAGATCCTCCCGCTCGGCGGCGCACCAGGACTGGAAATCGTGGCTCCGGGGCAGGTCGAGATCCTCCAGGAACTCGCCCCGAAAGCGGTCGGCCGCCTCGGCCAGAAGGGGGGTGGAGATCCGGTCCAGGCGCTTGGCGTCGAGGGCGCGAACGGCCAGGACATCGACCCGGCAACGGGTAATGTCGAAGGCGACCGTGTCGCGATCGGCGATAATCCGCGGCGCGTCACTGTCATCGACGATCGCGCGCAGGCGGCTCAGGCTCCAGCGCAGGGATCCGCGCGGATCATCCGGGATTTCCCAGAAGATGGTGCAGAGCCGTTCCCGGCGATGCGGTCGGCCGGTGGCCGCGAGATAGGCCAGGAGCGCGCGCGTCTTCCTCGACGGAGGCAATTCGACCCGCACGTCTGCCCGCAGGACTTCCAGCTCGCCCAGAAGCCTCAGTTCGAGTGGCGCACCTTCCTTTTCCATTTCCCGGCCCTGATCGCGTGGAAACGGCATTCCGAAGCAGCTGCCCCGCCCGCAGTTCCGGTGTCCCCATGCTTCCTGCGCATTATAATGGAATTACCTGATCCGCGACATATTGCTTCGATTTGGTCACGATTCCGAGATGCCAGTCGGGAGCCGGCGAACCCATGGCCGTGTTTCTTTTCTGCGGGCCCGATCAAGCCCGAAAGCGGCACGCGGCACCGGGAGGGTCCCCGACGAACATGGCTGAACGACATCGGAAAGCGGCGACAGGGGATCCGGCCAGCCGTACCCCGGGACGGCTTATCGGCGCGACCGTCCTCGCGTTCGCGGCTTTTGCGTTGCAGCCCGCGGGGGCAGGGGTGCAGGACCTTCTGGAGCAGGCGCGCTGGGGGGCGAGTTCCCAAACCCTCGTCCGGACGTTCGGCGACCGGGCGACGGTGCTGGACGCGCCGATCCGGTTCGGCGACAGCTATGTGGACCTGGTGCTCAACGATGAGCAGGTCGGCGGATATGCCTTCAAAGTCTATTTCCAGATGGACCGGGAGAGGGGCGGGCTGAAGCGCATCCATCTGGAACGACCGCATCATGGCGCCGTCGCCGGTGTCTTCCGGTCGGTGCTGGACGAGCTGGAGGCAGCCTACGGGCCGCCTTCGCGGGTCTGCGCCGTCCCGCCCACGGACGCCCGCGGCTATCAGCGGGCCGAGACCGTTCTCTGGCAGGCCGATGACGGTGCGATCGTGCGGGCGACCTTCCGCGACACAACGCTGGGCGCCCTGGAATCCTGCCTCGGCCGGTCCGTTCCGTGCCGGCTTACCGCCCGGCTGTTCCTGCAGCTTGGCCCGCCCGGGGCGATCCCCGAGCCGTGCGGGTGATCGGGCATTGGTCCCCCTTGAAGCGGCCCGACGGATCACAGTCGCGCCCGGCGCGTCACTTTCTCCGGAATGTTGCCGGACGCGGACGGAGTTGTCGGGCCGGATGATCGTTACGGGGACGGGCGCCCTCGGACGGCACCTTACCGTCGGCGACGCCGGATCGGTCGCATCGGGCGGGATCGTCGGCCAAGGCCGGCGTGATCGACAACGACTGGGATGACGGGAATGTTTGACCTCGACGGCAAGCGGGTATGGGTCGCCGGACACAAGGGGATGGTCGGCCAGGCGCTGGTCCGGCGCCTGCGCAGCGAGCCTTGCGAAATCCTGACGGCCGGGCGCGACGAGGTCGATCTGCGCCGGCAGTCGGAGGTCGAGGCGTGGATGCGTGCAGCGAGGCCGCAGGCCGTCTTCCTTGCCGCCGCGCGTGTCGGAGGCATCCATGCCAACAACAGTTTCCCCGCCGAATTCATCTACGACAATCTGGCCATCGAGACGAACATCATCCACGCCGCCCATGAGACCGGCGTGGAGAAGCTTCTCTTCCTTGGCTCTTCGTGCATCTACCCGCGCGAGGCCGCCCAGCCCATCCGGCCGGAGGCCCTGCTGACCGGGCCGCTGGAACCGACGAACGAGTGGTACGCCATCGCCAAGATCGCTGGCATCAAGTTGTGCCAGGCCTATCGGCGCCAGTTTGGTTGCGACTTCATCTCGGCGATGCCGACCAACCTCTTCGGGCCGGGCGACAATTTCCATCCCGAACACGGCCACGTTCCGGCCGCCCTGCTGCGCCGGTTCCACGAGGCCCGGCTGTCCGGAGCCAGGACGGTGACGGTGTGGGGCACGGGGGCGCCGCTCCGGGAATTCCTCTACGTCGATGATCTGGCCGATGCCTGCGTCTTCCTGATGAGGCGCTATTCCGGCGAGCAGCACGTCAATGTCGGCACCGGCCGGGATCTGCCCATCTCGGAATTCGCCGCGATGGTGGCCCGCATCGTCGACTTTACGGGCGACATAGTCTACGACCGGTCACGGCCCGACGGCACGCCGCGGAAGGTCCTGGACGTGTCGGCCCTCACGGCGTTGGGCTGGACGGCGCCCACCCCGCTCGAGAGGGGCTTGCGTCTCTATTATGACTGGTTCCTGGACAATGTCGACGCCCTGCGCGGCTGAAGAGGCCCTGGTGCCCGAGGAGGTGTGGGTTGGCTGAGAAAGTTGCGCTCATCACCGGGGTCACGGGGCAGGACGGCGCCTATCTGTCCGAATTCCTGTTGGCGAAGGGCTATCGCGTGCACGGCATCAAGCGGCGGTCGTCCTCGTTCAACACCGCCCGGGTCGATCATCTCTACACCGATCCCCACCAGGGCGATCCGCGGTTCCTGATGCATTACGGCGATCTGACCGACGCGACGAACCTCATCCGCCTCATCCAGGAGATCCAGCCCGACGAGATCTATAATCTGGCGGCGCAAAGCCACGTACAGGTCAGCTTCGAGACGCCGGAATATACGGCGAATGCCGATGCCCTGGGGACGCTGCGCCTGCTCGAGGCCGTGCGGATCCTGCGCATGGAGGGAAAGGTCCGATTCTACCAGGCCTCGACCTCCGAACTCTACGGCATGGCCCACGAGACGCCCCAGCGGGAGACGACACCCTTCTATCCGCGCAGCCCTTACGCGGCGGCGAAGCTCTACGCCTACTGGATCACCGTGAACTACCGTGAGGCCTATGGCCTGCATGCGTCGAACGGGATCCTGTTCAATCATGAAAGCCCGATCCGCGGCGAGACCTTCGTGAGTCGCAAGATCACCCGCGCGGTGGCGGCGATCGAGGCCGGCCTGCAGGATTGCCTCTGGCTCGGCAATCTCGACGCCCGGCGCGACTGGGGGCACGCCCGGGACTATGTCGAAGGCATGTGGCTGATGCTGCAGCAGCCGGCGCCGGACGACTACGTGCTGGCGACGGGCGAAAGCCATTCGGTGCGGGAGTTCGTGGAGCTGGCCTTTGCCGAAACCGGCCGTACGATCGAATGGCGCGGCAAGGGCGTGGACGAGCAGGGGGTCGATACCCGTACCGGCGCCGTTCTGGTCCGGATCGACCCGCGCTATTTCCGTCCGACAGAGGTCGATCTTCTGGAGGGTGATCCGAGCAGGGCCCGCGAAAGGCTGGGGTGGTCACACAGGACGTCGTTCAGGGAGCTGGTGGCCGAAATGGTGCAGGCCGATCTCGGCGCCGTGTCGCGGGAAGGTGAAAACGTCAACCGGCAGGACTGAGGGGGCCCTCAATCCGAAACCTTTCCTCGGGCGCTCAATCCCCCGCGCGAAACGGCTTCCGATGCCGTCATAGCCTGCTCCGGACCGGGCGCTTTTCTGCGTTACCAAGGCTGTTGCGGTCGGCATCGAGGCAATGTATGCCTTAGCCGGATCTCGGCCCGTGCTGTCGTGGCGAGCCTCTTCTGTCATTCCTCGACCCTTGGTAATCGCAACATGAAGCTCTGGCAGACCGTAAGGCCGTATCTGTCCGGCTGCGTGCGGTTCGCCCGCATCAGCTATCTCGAAGTCAAATCGGATAATCAGGGTACCCATCTCGGGCTTCTGTGGGTGCCGATCTCCACGCTGATCTTCACCGCGATGCTTGCCCTCGTGTTCCGCCATTCGGACACGATGCCGCTCGCGGGGTTCTTTCTCTACGTGCTCTCGGGCTACGTCTTCTGGAACTTCATCGCCGAGTCGATCAGCGGCAGCACCGACATCATCCAGAAACGCCTCGAGTTCGCGATACACAACAACCTGTCCCTGGCCGAACTGTTCGGGAAGCTGCTTGTCGACAGGCTGTTCGTCTATTTCCTGAATCTCGTGCCGCTGGTGCTTTTTACGCTTATTCTGATACCGGAGAATTTCGGGCCTAACATCTTTCTGTTTGCGCCGTTCCTGCTCCTGGCCGTGGTGACCTCGCTTTCGGTCTCATACCTGATCAATCTTCTTACGGTCTTCTTCCCCGACCTGACGGCACTGATCAAGGTGGGGACCCGGTTCATGTTCTTCGCGTCGCCCGTCTTCTGGGGCGTGGCCGATGGCGCCACCGGGGCGCGCCAGCTGCTGGTCCAGTACAATCCGGCCGCCTACTACCTCGATCTGTCGCGGCAGGTCTTCGGCATTCAGCCATTCGTTGGTGAGAGCTGGGTCGTTGCCGCCATCATCTCCCTGGTCCTGTGCGTGATCGGGATCATCGCCTTTCGGCAATCCGAAGGTTTCGTCAGGAACGTCAGGTAACCCATGGCCCGCATCGACATCCAGGACGCCTCGGTCAGCTATTTCCTCCGCAAGAGGGGCGGCATAGGGAAAAGCACCGAACGCGACGCCGTGGGCGCCCAGATCATCGTGGGACGGCGCTATCTCGAAATCGCGGCCCTGAAGAATCTGACGCTCTCTCTCAAGGATGGCGATCGGGTGGGGCTCGTCGGCGTGAACGGCTCCGGCAAGTCCACCTTGCTCAAGCTGTGCGCCGGCGCCCTGGCTGCCCAGTCCGGCACGGTCACGATAGAGGGAAAGGTCAGCCCGCAGTTCCGCCTCGGCGCGGGGATAAGGCCCAATCTCAGCGGCCGTCGGAATGCGGAACTCAAGTGCCTGTACATGGGGCGGCCGCAACGCTCGATCCCCAAATATGTCGAGGAGGTCAAGGCGTTGAGCGGGCTCGGCGGGTATTTCGAGCTGCCGGTCGAGACCTATTCCGCCGGCATGCGCTCCCGCCTGGTGATGAGCCTGATGCGCCTCGTGCGCGCGGACATTCTGATCATGGACGAATGGATCAACGCCGCCGACGCATCCGTGAACGAGACTGCCAATACCCTGCAGGCCGAATTGATCGGGCAGTCGTCCATTCTGATCCTGGCCAGCCATTCCCAGCGCGTCCTTTCGGAATGGACCGAGAAGCTGATCTGGCTGGACCAGGGAGAGGTCAGGGCCATGGGCACCGTCCAGGAGGTCTTTCCGGAGTACCAGAAGTGGACGGGGAAACGGAAATGACCGCGCCGATCGAGGCCGAACCGAGGCGAGGGGCTGCTTCCGGTGCCTGATGCAATTTTCGTCGCCGCCTTCGATTCCCAGATCAAATGGTGCGCCGGCATTCTGGACGCGTTCCGCAGCGCAGGTTTCGCTTGCCGCATTCTCGTTCCGGACATCAGGAACGCCCTGTCGGAAAGCCAGCTGAGGGCGGCCGGTGTGACTAAGGTCGAGCGGGTCACCTGGGAACAGGCGATCGAGGCCGGCCTGGCGAGCGACGTCGTCGTGAGCGCGCTGTCGGGGCCGAACACGAAGCGCCTGGTGATGGATCTCGCCCAATCGGAGGCGCCGCGCATGCCGGTGATCGTCTCCGGCTGGGTCGGCATCATCATCGAGAAGCTGATCGCGGGCTATCTCGATCGCTCCGCCTCCGACATCGTCGTGGTCAACTCGGTCGAGGATCTGGAACGGTTCCGGATCGTGGCAGACAGCCTGGGGCTGCCGAAAGACAATCTGCTGCTCGCCGGCCTGCCGTTCCTGCCGCCGGTGCCCGCGCCGGAAAAGTCCGGCCCCATTCGGCGCGTTCTGTTCGCCGATCAGCCTACGGTGCCGGAGGATCCAGCCGAGCGGCGCTATGTCTACGAGCGGCTGATCGCCTATGCGCAGGCCCATCCGGAACGGGAGGTGATCCTCAAGCCGCGGCATCGCCCGGGGGAAGACACCTTCCACAGGATGCGGCACCATCCCGAGGATCTGCTGCGCCGCGTGCCGCGGCCGCCGAATTTCCGGATCGACTACGAGCCGATCCCGAAGCTGCTGGAGAGCGCGGACCTGCTGCTCACGATCTCTTCGACCGCCTGTCTCGAAGCGATCGGCGCCGGGGTGCGCGTGGCACTGGTTCTCGACCTCGGCGTTCATGAACGCTATGGCAACCAGGTGTTCGCTCATAGCGGCCTGTTGCGCACCTTCAACCAGATTGCCGACGACGATATCGGCACGCCGTCGGACCGGTGGCGGGACTCCTACTTCTTCGGCGCCGAACACCCGGCCAATGTCGCGATCGTGAACCGCGCCTGTCAGCTGCTCGCGTCTGGGGAGCGGCCTTCGGTTGCGGCGCGTCAGTCGCAATATTTCCGATCGATCCTGGAGTTCGAGGCGGCCATGACCAGGTTGCGGATACCCAGCACCTATGCCGGGCTCCTGGCCGCGAAGCACGGGCCGGCAAAACGTGCCTTCCTGAAGCTTGCCCATGGGCTTACGCCGCCCCTGTTGCAGGAGCCGGCCAAACGGCTGCTCCGCGCCTTGGGGGCGCTCTGACGGGGCGGCCGGTCGTGGCGATGCGATCGCCGATCGCGGGGGAACCATCGGCAGATCAAGCCCGATCTGCTTTCGGCCCCGCGGTCCTCACACCCGATCGATTGGCGAACGCTGCAGCCCAGGCCCCAAGTGTTCTCGGCCCAATGACCAGTTCCCGCGTGATGTCATCGATCTCGGCCGCATGGGCCCTTAACCATGCCTGCTCCTCGGCATGGTCATGCGGTGCGGCGGCGAGCAACTCCATGGCGGCATCGAGTCGGAGCGCACCCGACGCGTAGCCGTCGAAGCCATAGAGGTTCACGCTACGTGCTACGCTCCCGTGGCGGAGACGAGAGCGGGCGCCGTTGGCGCCCTCATGTCTGCTGGTTGCAATGGGGCAGTCCGCAAGACCGAAACCGGTCGGCCTTCCCGGATGTTCGCCGGAGATCGGCCGTCAGGGGCGAGACGCCTCCGCGTCCGTCGACCCAGGCCGGTTGCGGTGCCGAAAAGACAAGCGGGGATCTTGTCTTGCCCGGCATCATCGGGTAAGCAGAAACACAACTGCGAGGGTGGAGGGGAGTATCTATCTTTTCGGCTGTCGATGGCCACTGCTGTCGAATGCCTGCGTATGTCTTGCATTTTCCCATCTGGTCGGTTACGCAGAATTCCAACATCCCAAGGCCATTCCGGCCATTTTACAATCGTTTACAACCCAGCGTTTGCAATCCGCCGGTCGGGGTTGCGTGCGTTTATCGGTGTCCTCTGAGAGGTTTCATGGCTGCGCAAAAAAGGTCGGTTACCGTCATCGCCGAAATCGGCTGCAACCACAAGGGCGACCTGAACATCGCCAAAGAGCTGATCCAGGTTGCGGCGCGGGTCTGCAAGGCGGACGTGGCCAAGTTTCAGAAGCGCACCAACAAGGAGCTGCTGACGCCTGAGGAGTACAACCGGCCCCATCCGGTTCCCGCCAATTCCTACGGCGCGACCTATGGTGAGCACCGGGAATTCCTCGAGTTCGACGTGGATCAGCACAAGGAGCTGATTCGCGAGTGCGAAGCCAACGGCATTCAGTATTCGACCTCGGTCTGGGACCTGACGGCCGCGAAGGAGATGGCGGCGCTCAATCCGCCGATGCTGAAGATCCCGTCGGCCACGAACCAGCATTTCGAACTGCAGGCCTATCTCTGCGAGCATTATGCGGGTGAGATCCATGTCTCGACCGGGATGAGCACCCGGGAAGAGGTCAGGAAGATCATCAACTTCTATAAAGAGCGCGGACGGGCCAAGGACCTGGTCGTCTATGCGTGCACGTCGGGCTATCCGGTGGCTTTCGAGGACATCTGCCTGCTGGAGATCGGCCGGCTGATGGAAGAATTCGGGTCCGAGGTCAAGGGCATCGGGTTTTCGGGCCATCACCTCGGGATCGCCGCCGACGTGGCGGCGCTGGCCGTCGGCCGCATGCATGAGCGCGCCGGCCACGGGCGCTTCACCCATATCGAGCGGCACTTCACCCTCGACCGCACCTGGAAGGGGACCGACCATGCCGCCAGCCTGGAGCCGGACGGTCTGCGCCGGCTGTGCCGCGATCTGAAGCATGTCGACTTGGCGCTCGATTACAAGAGCGAGGACATCCTTCCCGTCGAGCAGGTGCAGCGCGACAAGCTCAAATGGAACCCCGCCAACCGCGGCGTTGCCACTGCCGCCGAATAGATCCCGGGGGAACCGCGTTTTAGATCCTGACGGAAGCGGGCCCGCCGGAATCTCCGACAAGGCGGATGGCGGGCGAGGCGGGCATAGAACGGCTGAATTCATGAATCAGGGACGAGCGGTTGCCATCCTGCTTGCCCGCGGGGGCTCCAAGGGTATTCCGGGCAAGAATCTGAAGCAGGTTGGCGGGCTGTCGCTCGTCGCCCGATCCGTGCTTGCCGCCCGCGCCGCACGGTCGGTGGAGGCGGTCTATGTTTCCACCGACGATGCAGCCATCGCACAGGAAGCCGCCCGGTTCGGTGCGCGCATCATTCATAGGCCGGCGGATCTGGCGGATGATGCCGCCACCTCCGAAAGCGGCTGGCTGCACGCGCTTCGGATCATTCGTGAACAAATGCCTGACGTCTCGCGGCTGGTCCTGCTGCAATGCACCTCCCCGTTCACGACGGGTGCCGATATCGACGGCTGTCTGCGAGTCATGGCGGAACAGGACGCGGCCTGCGCGCTGTCGGTGGTGGAAGACCATTCCTTCCTCTGGACCTTCGATGCCGACGGCAGGGGCGTCGGCATCAATCACGACGAGACGAAGCAGCGCCAGCGACGGCAGGACCTGCCCCCTGCATTTCGGGAAAGCGGAGCCGTTTACTGCGTGCGCGTCGAGGACTTCGAACGGGTCGGGCGCCGGTTCTGCGGCCCGGTCGCGCTGTTTCCCGTGGACCATCCGCCGGTCGAGATCGACAGCGTCGCGGACCTTCAGCTCTGTGACCTCATAGCCCGCCAGGCCGGCCGCGGTTTCGGCGATGGCGAAGCCCTTGTCGGCAAGCTGCGGAAGGTCAAGGCGGTCGTGATGGACTTCGACGGCGTCCATACCAACGACACCGTCATCGTCGACCAGAACGGCGTCGAAAGCGTCATCGTCTCGCGCCGGGACGGGATGGGCATCGAGCGGCTTCGGAGATCGCAGCGCTATCGCCTCCTGATCCTGTCCAAGGAGAGGAATCCGGTGGTGGCGCGCCGGGCCGAAAAGCTGCAGGTCGAGTGTCTTCACGGCATCGAGAACAAGGTGGACGCGCTCCGGACCTGGCTGGCCGATGCCGGCCTCGACTGGAGCGAGATGCTTTATGTCGGCAACGACATCAACGATGCGGGGCCGCTGGAGCGCGCGGGCGTCGCCGCCTGTCCGTCGGATGCGCATCCCGATGTCCTACCGCTGGCCGACTGGATCGTGCCTCAGGCCGGGGGACAGGGAGTCCTGCGAGCGATTGCCGATCGCCTGCTTGCCGATGGCTGAGCCCGGGCCGGCCCGATCGCCCGAGCGCGCACCGTTTTCTTCCGGCGATCGATTCATTGTGGCCGGAAACGGTCCGTCCCTGGCGCAGACGGATCTGTCGCGCATCGACCTCGGCGACACGATCATCCGGGTGACCAACTTCTTCTTCGAGCCCAAATACTACCTGGGCCGGCGCGTCGACCTGCTCCAGCTTGGCGGCGATCGTTGGATATTCCCTTTCTATGCCAAAACGTTGCGACGGGTGATGGAGAACGGGGCCTATGAGGTCAGGAGCTGGAGTTGTCACCAGCGCCATGTGATCGCGCGCGCCCGACGCAAACTTCCGGTCCCCTATGTCCCGCTCACCTATCGCGATGAGGAGACAAGGGCGTTCGTCGAGGGGCTGATCCGCAAATACGGGAAGACGCCCACGACGGGTGTCTACGCCCTCATCAATGCCCATGGGCTCGGGGCGAAGACGATCACCATCGTCGGCATCGATTTCTACGAGTCACCCAGACGCTATGTCTACGACGTTGGGCGTCATGCTGCCGATCTTCTGAAGTCGGTGCCCGAAGGACAGTACAACGAGCGGTTCCATAGCCGTGAACTCGATCGTCTCATCGTCGAATACCTAGCCCGGCGCGGCGACGTTCGGATCTATCGCACCACGGAATCCTCCTCCCTCTCATTTCTTGAACTGGCGCCGAAGCGCTCATCGGTGCCGGCCGAGGAGATGGCCGTCACGGAGAAGGAGTTTCAGATCCATGACTGGGAACAATGGTCCGGACCCTATCCGATCGCCGCCATGAAGATTTTCCGGCACGCCTGGGGCTGCCGGCGGCGTCTCCTGAAGATCCGCCCGTGACGTGGAGGGCGCGGTCCGCGCGGACGGCTGGGATCGATGCCGGCATCCTGCCTGCCGTCAGCTTCGGGTGTCGGTCAGAGGCGAATGGGTCTCGCCAACTCCCCGAACCGACAAGCTCGTTGCGGCAAAGATATGACCACCCCTAATGTAAGTTTCTTGCCTGGCTAGAAGACCGGACATGAAGAGATACCGCGCGGCGCAAACCACACTCTCAAGACATAAATGACCTTCAAAGATGAACACCCCTGCGTTTCGGTGGTTACCGCTGCGTTTAATTGCGAAAAAACTATCAGGCGATGCCTGGAATCCGTTCAGCGCCAGACGTTTTCGAATTGGGAGCATATTGTCGTCGATGACGGTTCCACGGACGGAACGGCGGCGCTGCTGGCGGATTTCGCCCGATCGGATTCCCGTATCCGCGTTTTGAGGACGGCGCGCAACGGAGGTGCGGCGGTTGCCCGGAACCAGGCCCTCAAGGAAGCCCGCGGCCGGTTCATTGCCTTCATCGACGCCGACGACGAATGGCTGCCGGAGAAGCTCGAAACGCAGATCCGGTTCATGGCGGAAAACGACGTCCACTTCAGTTACGGGGCCTATTTCATCGTTCCGCCCGGGCAAGAGGGCAGGAGGCTGGTCTTCACCCCGCCCGGCTCTCTCACCTATAGGGATCTTTTGAAGGGATGCCCCGTAGGCTGCTCATCCGTCGTTTTCGATCGCGGCGCGATCGGCATCGAGTACATGCCGCACCTGAGACGAGGACAAGACTGGGCCTTGTGGCTCAAGCTGGCACGTCGCACCGACAGGATCGCCGCTTATCCGGGCGTTCATGTAATATACCACAGAAGCAAGGGCTCGTTGTCCTCCGGCAAGTTGAAGAAGATTGCCGATGTCTGGGGCGTGTATAAGCGTTGCGAGAATCTGGGAACATTGCCTTCCTTGAAGTATTTCGCCTGTCATGCCTATTACAGACTGGTGCGGAAAAGAGAGCGGATAGCTTACGTTTCCAATTATGAGTAATTGAAGAAAGCCCTGCGGACTGCATGTACAGGTCGGGAGATCGCCCCGGGGCACGTGCGACGCTTGCGGTTCTGCGCCTTGCGGCCGGCCCGCCCGACAGGTCATGCCGTCCCGGTAGGTTATTGGCATCCGTCCTGCGTTGCAGCATCCTGGCGCCATGCTGGTCGGTCTGGAACATGCCAGGGATGCACTCGATCCCGGATCGTTCCGATGGCCGAGAGGCGGTTCCATCTTCATGCGCAGCCTGCCGGGCGAAGGCCGTTTCCGGTTCGATCGCGAGATCGTAGGCGTCGTTCTCGCGCCGCTTCGAACCCACTACGCCGCCTATAGCGGCGACAGGAGACGAGCGCTGCCGCTCATGCCGGGGCATGGATGGATCTTCCCGGCGGGAATAGAGGGCTGGTGCCGGTGGGACGAGCCCAGCGACTTCCTCAACGTGGAGATCGAGGACGACCTTCTCGCGGAGGCCGGAATGTCGGGGCGGCCTGGCGCCGCAATCGCGGACGCTGGATCCGCTGACCGCGCAGCTTGCGGTGAGCCGCCACGCGGCCTGGAGCGAAGCGCCGCAGCTCTACCGGAACGCTCTCGCGGTCGCGCTGACGGCGCAGATCGCTCATGCCTCGGGCAAGCCGAAGAGGGCCATGCCGGCCTTCGAGCCGCGCGTGAGGCGAGCGATCGACTATATCGAGGCGCGTCTGGACCGGGACCTCGCGCTCGACCACCTGTCGGCTGTCGCTGCGCTCAGCTGGTTTCACTTCGCCCGGGCGTTCCGTGACGCCGTCGGCATGCCGCCCCATGCCTATGTCGTTGCGCAGGATCGAGCGGGCCAAGGACCTCGATTGGGTCGTGCGAGGCGCCGATGCACTGCAGATCGCCGCCGACGATCCCGCGATGGCGCCGACCATCGCCTGCTGGGCCCTTGTTCTCGGTTTCGCGCGTCTCGTTCTCGACGGTGCGATCCGCCGGCGGAACGACGCGGACTCATACGTGGCGACGCAGCTGTTGCCCCTCATGATCGATCTCCTGGCGGTTGGCGATTGATCCGGCCGGATCCCGCAGTGTTTCCCTAAATGCGGCCGTTCGGCTGGCCAAACCGGGCCTGCAGCGGCTATGCATCTCTGGTCGATGGGGAGGTGATGAGGTACGGGATGGCCGTGGCCGTCCCGCATGTAGGGGGATCGGAAACCGTGAACGACTTTATCGGGTTCATCCGCGACGTCTGGAACTCGGGCGTCTTCCAGACGGATTTCGGCCGCGTCCTGGTGGCGCTTGGCATTCTGCTAGCCGCGCTTGTCTTCCGGCAGCTTTTCACGGTCGCCATCATCAGGACGCTCAGGAACCGGGCCGCCCGGACCAGAAGCACGCTAGACGACAAGATTATCGGGACGCTCGAAGCGCCGATCCGATTCGCTCCCATCGTGATCGGCCTGTTCTTCGCCGTCCGTTACCTGGGGCTGGACGCGGATGCTTCCGCATTCGCCGACAAGGTGCTTCGATCGCTGGTCGTCTTCACGCTGTTCTGGGCGCTTTTCAACGCGGCGGGGCCCATTGCCCACAGCCTCAAGGTCGTGGAACGGGTCTTCAACTCGTCCATGGTCGACTGGATCGCGAAGATCATGCGCGCCGCCGTCGCCGCGATCGGGGCTGCGACAGTGCTCGAAATATGGGGCATCAAGGTCGGCCCCATCCTGGCCGGTGCCGGCCTGTTCGGTGTTGCGGTCGCGCTCGGCGCCCAGGACCTGTTCAAGAATCTGATCTCCGGCTTCCTGATCCTTGCGGAAAAGCGATTCCGCGTGGGCGACTGGATCCTGGTCGACGGGGTGGTCGAGGGCACGGTCGAGACGATCGGTTTCCGGTCGACCGTCGTGCGCCGCTTCGACAAGGCGCCCGTCTACGTACCGAATGCGCAGCTTTCGGACACGGCCGTCACGAACTTCTCGGCCATGACCCATCGGCGCATATACTGGACCGTCCGGCTGGAATACCGCACGACCGTGGACCAACTGCGGCGCGTCCGGGACGGGATCGAGCGCTACATCCACGAATGTCCGGATTTCGCGTCGCCGGAGGAAGTGGCGACCTTCGTGCGCATCGACAAGTTCAGCGACCACTCGATTGACCTGATGATCTACTGCTTCACCCGGACGATCAACTGGGGCGAATGGCTCGAGATCAAGGAGCGGCTGGCGTGCCGCATCAAGGAGATCGTCGAGGAAGCCGGGACCGCCTTCGCCCTTCCGAGCCGCAAGATCTATGTCGATGCCGACGAGCCCGTGGAGGCGGCAAAGATCGTCGCCTAGCCGACGCGCGGGGAGCAGGAGGCTTCAGGAGGCGAGATAGCCGCCGTCCACGCAGAGATTGTGCCCGACGACGAAGGAGGCGGAGTCCGAGGCGAGCCAGACGACTGCCTCGGCGACCTCCTCGGGCGTGCCCATCCTGCCCAGGGGAAGCGCGGCCGTCAGTGCCGGAATGTCCTTCGCGTGCACCATGGGCGTGGCCACCCGTCCGGGCGAGACGGCATTGATGCGGATGCCTCTTCGCGCATATTCCAGCGCCGCCGATCGGGTCATCGAAATGACCGCGGCCTTGGAGGCGCAGTAGAGCGCGTAGCCGGTGCTGGCGTTCCGGATGGCGCTGACCGAGGCGTTGTTGACGATCACGCCGCCGCCCTGCTTCAGCATGAGCCTGATCTGGGCGCGCATGCCTTCGAATACCGCCCGGACATTGATCGACATTACGGCCTCGTAGACGGCGTCCGGCTGGTCGGCCAGAAGCGCGTTCGGCTCGCGGTATCCGGCGTTGTTGAAGGCGACGTCCAGCCGGCCGTACAGCCTTTCGACTTCTGCGACCAGGGCCGCCGCCGTCCCGCTTTCGGCCAGGTCGGCTTCGATGAAGGTCGCGCCGGCGCCCAGCCGGCGGCATTCCTCGGCAACGGCCTCGCCGCGTTGCCGGTCGCGGCCAGCCAGGACCACGGCCGCGCCGGCCCGCGCGAAGGCGAGAGCCGTCGCCCGGCCGATCCCAGACGTCGCTCCGGTAACCAGGACGACCCGGCCGACCCCATTCTCCTCCAATTTCCGCATCTTTCCCCTCCCATCCGGCAGCGATTCGGGATGATCATGCGTGTGTCGCCGCCGGACGTCTTGAACGATCATGGTGGCCGATCGGGAACATGGGGGCACCCCGCGGAAAGGATCGCGGGAGGCCGGAGGTAAGGGGGCTCAACATGACGGAAAAGGGAGATCAGAGAGGCGGGCCGCTGCTCAACATCGCGGATGTCGAGCTGACCGAACAGAAGCACGGGGAAGGGTTCGAGGCCCGCCTCGGCTCCATCTCAGGGCCGCTCGGGGCAAGGCTCCTCGGTTGCCGGGTCACCGTGGTCCCGCCCGGCAACCGCGCCTGGCCCTTCCACAGCCATCATGCCAACGAAGAGATGTTCATCATCCTGGAGGGCGAAGGCACGCTGCGCTACGGCGACGGCGTCTATCCGATCCGCAGGGGCGACGTCGTGATCTGCCCGCCCGGCGGGCCCGAAACGGCGCATCAGATCGTGAACAGCTCCTCCGCCGACCTGACCTATCTGTGCGTCAGCACGATGAACGCGCCGGATATCATGGAATACCCGGATTCCGGAAAGTTCGGCGCCTTCGCCGGTGTTGCGCCCGGCGGCGACAAAAGCCGGCGGACCTTCACGATCTTCGGGCGCAAGTCCGACGCCGTCGACTACTGGGACGGCGAAGGCTGACGCGCGCCGGGGTTGTTCGGGACAATGTATTTCTGTCGCATTTGTCGTCGGCGGCCTAGAGTCCGGACATCCGCAACGGACATCACGGGGGTGGTTCGATGACGAAAGGGGATTGGCTGATATCGGCGGAGCACGCCCGGCGGGCGCTGCCCCCGGCACCGGCCCGGCAATGGGTGCGGCTGATGGAGAACGGCTCCATGCATGCCGGCCTTTACGCGCCGCCCGATCACGACGACCAGACCCCGCGCGACCAGGACGAGGTCTATGTCGTCCTGTCCGGCAGCGGCACCTTCGTGCGGGACGGGGAGCGGCGCGCATTCGGGCCGGGGGATCTGATCTTCGTGCCCGCCGGCATGCCGCACCGGTTCGAGGACTTCACAAAGGACTTCGCGGTCTGGGTGGTCTTCTACGGGCCGAAAGGCGGCGAGAGCTGACGTAAGGACCGGGGGCGGGGCCGCCTGGCACGGCTTTCGCGCGCGGTGATCACAAGGATGGCCGCTTTGCGGCGCGGGACTTCAGCCAGCCCATGACCGCCCGCGCCTTCGCCGCCGGTGGCCGGTCCTTCGGCCAGACAAGGTAATAGCTTGCGCCCGGCGGCGCATCGGTGCCGAAGGGGGCGATCAGTTCGCCACGGCGGAGGAATTCGTCGATCATCGGGCGTCGGCCCATGATCAGCCCGGCCCCGGCGAGGCCGGCCTGAAGCACCAGGTCGAAGGACGCCAGTTCGGTCGTCCGCCGGCCTATGGCCTCCGGCAGGCCACGATACGCGCACCAGAGCCGCCATTCGTCGGGATGAAGGCCGTTGACGATGATCCGGCCCTCAGGGGCCGCCCCGGTCCAGCCGCCGTCCTGCCACAGGCGGGCATGATCCGGCGCTGCGACGGGGAAGCACGCCTCCTCCATCAGGTGAACGGCTTCCAGTCCCGGCCATTCGCCGTTCCCGTATCTGATCGCGAAGTCGATCCGCTCGCGCCTGAGGTCGCACAGCCGCGATGTCGGCAGGACCTGCAGCTCGATGTCGGGATGGGCGCGATGCAACTCCCCATAGAGCGGAACCAGCCAATGGGTCGCCAGCGCGTGGGGCAGGGTCATCGTGACCTTTCCGGGATCCCCTCCGGAAAGATCGTCCACCGCCTCGGCGATCAACCTGACCGCCTCGGCGATCGGGCGATGAAAGCGCCGACCTGCATCGGTCAGTACGGCGCCTTCGCGCCGCCGCTCGATCAGCGTGATTCCCAGCCGGTCCTCCAGCTTGCGGAGCTGGTGGCTCACCGCCGTCTCCGTCAGCCCGAGGGCGTCCGCCGCCCGGTTGAAGCGGCCATGTTCGGCGATGGCGACGAAGGCCCGCAGAGTGGCGAGCGGCGGCAGAGGCCGGGTCATGCGGCATCTCCATCCTGATGATCCGTCATGGTCGCCTGACGGAACATCGCTTCCGTCCGCATGGGAGCTTCCCTTCCAATAGGGATGTTTCGCAAATTCGGAGGATAGCACAGGATGACGGAGCATCATCTGAAAGGGCGTTTCCGGTCGTCGGCCGGCGAGATCGCCTGGGGTACGGACGGCACTGGGCCGGATGTCGTCCTGGTGCACGGCACGCCGGCCAACTCGGTGATCTGGCGTGGCGTCATCGATCGCCTCAGGTCGGATTTCCGCTTTCACTACCTCGACCTGCCCGGCTACGGCGCGTCCGAGAAATTCGAGGGGCAGGACGTCCGCCTGCGGACCTTCGCTCGCGTCCTTCGGGAATTCGTGGACCATCTCGGCATCGACCGGCCGCACCTGGTCGGCCACGATTTCGGTGCGGCCACGGTCCTCGGGGCGCATCTGGTCGAAGCAGTGCCGGCGCGCAGCCTCATCATCGCCGACGGCGTGGTCCTGAACCCCTGGGGCACGCCCTATGCCCGGCATGTCCGGGAGCATGTCGAGGCTTTCGCCGGCGTGCCGGGGCATATCCATCGGGCGATGCTGGCGGTCCAGCTTACGACCGGCGTCTCTCGGCCACTGTCCGCGCAGATGGAAGAGGCGCTGATCGCGCCCTGGACGGGCGAGGTCGGGCAGAGCGCCTATTACCGGCAGATCGCCCTCTACGACCACGACTACACGGGGCGGCTGGAGGCGCTCTACCCGGGGATCCGCGTGCCGACACTCATCCTTTGGGGCGAAGAGGATCGGTGGGTCGATCCCACGGTCGGGCAGCGCCTCGCCGCGCTCGTTCCCGGGAGCCGGCTGGAGACACTGCCCGATGCCGGCCATTTCTCGATGCTGGATGTCCCGGGACTGTTCGCCAGCCTATTGCGCGCCGAGCTGACGGCACACGGTTCGGTCCCGGCATGACTGCGCCTGGACCGAACCGGGCGCAAGGCCGGCCGGGCCTCTCGCCCGGATCGGCTTTGCGCAAGGTCCTTCCCTTATTCTCTTCCCTGCCGATCAGAGGCGACCGTTGAACGCCGCCTCGAAGATCGACCGGGCCAGTTCCTTCGTGAGGGGGACAGGATTGCCGCCGGCGGTCGGATCGACAACCGCCATTTCCGCAATCGTTCCGATCCGGCCGTCATCGACGCCGAGTTCGGCGACCGTGTTCGGCACGCCGATCTCGGCCCGCAGTTCCAGGACCCAGGCCTGGAACGCATCGAAGCTGGGGGCGAGCCCCAGATAGGCGGCAAGGCGCGCGATCCGGTCCTCGATCGCCGGACGGTTCGCCGCCAACACATAGGGCATGAAGACGGCGTTGGTCATGCCGTGGTGGGTGTCGTAGAGCGCGCCCACCGGATGGGACAGCGAATGGATCGCGCCCAGGCCTTTCTGGAAGGCGGTCGCGCCCATGGCGGCTGCCGCCATCATGCCCGCGCGTGCCGAGATGTCGGTGCCCGCATGGACTGCGCGGGCGAGATGCTGTTTCACGAGCCGCATCCCCTCGACGGCCACGCCGTCCGCCATCGGGTGCCAGCCGGGGGCGCAATAGGCTTCAAGGCAGTGGGCGAAGGCGTCCATGCCCGTTCCGGCGGTCAGCCGGGGCGAAAGGCCGACCGTCAGCTCCGGATCGCAGATCACGACGGCCGGCATCATCTTCGGATGGAAGATGACCTTCTTGGTATGGGTCTCCTCGTTGGTGACCACGCCGGCGCGCCCCACTTCCGATCCGGTCCCGGCGGTGGTCGGCACGGCCACGATCGGCGCGATCCCGTCCGGATCGGCCCGTGTCCACCAGTCGCCGATATCCTCGAAGTCCCAGATCGGCCGGGTCTGGCCGGCCATGAAGGCGATCAGCTTGCCGACATCCAGGGCCGACCCGCCGCCGACCGCGATCACCCCGTCATGGCCGCCCGCCTTGAAGGCGGCGACGCCGTTCGCGACATTCGTCTCGACCGGGTTGGGACGGACGTCCGAATAGACCGCGACCGCAAGGCCCGCGGCCCGGCAGGTCTCGACCATGGCCGCGATCATCGGCAGGCCGGCGATGCCCGGGTCCGTGACCAGGAGCGGCTTCGACATTCCGGCGATACGGCAGGCGTCCGCCAGCTCCGAGATGCGGCCTGGACCGAAGCGTACGGCGGTCGGGTAGTTCCAGTTCGCAGTCAACTGCACGTCAATTCCTCCAGAAGGATCGTGTGGCACCGGTCAGAAGGCCGTGCGCAGGTGGAAGGATTTCGGACGGGTCAGCGTCTCGTAGCCGACCCGGGACAGGGTCGCGCCGCGGCCCGTGTCCTTGACGCCGGTCCAGGCGAGGGCGGGGTCCAGATAGTCGCAGCGGTTCATGAAGACGGTGCCCGTCTCGATCCGGGCGCCGATCTCCGCCGCCGCGCCTTCGTCCCGTGTCCAGATCGAGGCGGTGAGGCCGTAGGCGCTGTCGTTCATCAGCTCCACCGCCTCGTCGTCGCCCGAGACCGCCATGATGCCGACCACGGGTCCGAAGGATTCCTCGATCATCACGGACATCTGATGATTGACCTCGGTCAGCACCTGGGGGGCCATGTAGGGCGTCCCGGGTGCGTCCTTCGGGAACGCCCGTGGGTCGACATGCGCCGTGGCGCCGGCCCGGATCGCGGCATCGATCTGGCCGCGGACGAAATCCGCCGCCGAGGCCCGGACCATGGGGCCGAGCGTCGTCGCTTCGTCCAGCGGGTCGCCCAGCACATAGCTGCGGGTCATGTCGACGAAGCCGTCCACGAAGGGGCGGTAGAGGTCGCGGTGGACATAGATCCGCTCGATCCCGCAGCAGGACTGGCCCGAGTTGAAGAAGGCGCCGTCCACCAGGTTCTCGACCGCCTGGGCCAGATCTGCATCGGCGCGCACATAGGCAGGGTCCTTGCCGCCCAGCTCCAGCCCCAGCCCGGTGAAGGTGCCGGCGGCGGCTCGCTCCATCGCCCGGCCGCCCTCGACGGATCCGGTGAAGTTCACCTGGTCCACCCGACCGCCCGAGATCATCGCCGCGGTCTGCTCATGGCTCAGGAACAGGTGCTGGAACAGTCCCTTCGGCAGGCCGGCGCGATCGAAGGCGGCCTGGAACCGCTCGGCCACCAGCAGGGTCTGCGCGGCATGCTTCAGGATCACCGCGTTCCCGGCCATGAGCGCCGGGACGACGGTGTTGACCGCGGTGAGATAGGGATAGTTCCAGGGGGCGACGACCAGCACCAGCCCCAGCGGCTCGCGCGAGATCCAGCGACGGAACTTGTCCTTCGGGCCGGGATCGATCGGGGCGAGGGCGGCCGCCGCGATGTCGATCATGTATCGCGCCCGCTCCTCGAAGCCGCGAAGCTCGCCGGCGCCGTAGCGAACCGGCCGGCCCATCTGCCAGGCGAGCTCCGGAACGATCTCGTCCTTCATCGCCAGCATCGCATCGACCGCGGCCGAGCAGTAACGGGCCCGGTCGGCGACGGGAACGCGGCGCCATTCGGTCTGGGCGGACCGCGCCTCGTTCAGGGCAGCTGCGATTTCGGCGTCCGTGGCGACGGGACGTTCCGCATAGACGCGCCCGTCTACGGGCGACACGCAGCGTATGGTCGTGGTCATGATCAGAGGTCCGTTTGCTCCGGTGAGGTTGCGGGCGGTCAGGCCCGCTCGAAGCCGCGCCGCACTTCCCAGTCGGTCACCCGCCGGTCGTATTCGGCCTGCTCCCATTCAGCGGTATGAATGTAGTGGGCGAGGACGTCTTCGCCGAGCGCCTGCCTCAGCATTTCCGACCCGCGCATGAGATCGATCGCCTCGCGCAGGGTCTTGGGGATCTCGCGCAGGTTCTCGCCGTGATAGGCGTCGCCGGAGAAGGCAGGCTCAAGCTCCAGCTTCTGCTCGATCCCGGCAAGCCCCGCCGCCAGCAGCGCGGCGAAGGCGAGATAGGGATTGATGTCGGCGCCACCCACCCGGCATTCGATGCGGATCGATTTCGTGTTCTCGCCGCACAGGCGGAAGCCTGCGGTGCGATTGTCCAGGCTCCAGACGGCCTTGGTCGGCGCGAAGGTGCCGGCCTGGAATCGCTTGTAGGAATTGATGTAGGGCGCGAGGAACCAGGTGATCTCGCGGGCATAGGTCAGCTGCCCGGCGACGTAGTGGCGCATGGTATCGGACATGCCGTGTTCGCCCTGCGGGTCGTAGAACAGCGATGTCCGGCCCTCGGCGTCCCACAGCGAGGAGTGGATGTGGCAGCTTGACCCGGCCAGGTCGTAGCGCCACTTGGCCATGAAGGTCACGGCCTTGCCGTGCTGGTCCGCGATCTCCTTGCAGCCGTTCTTGATGATGACGTGCCGGTCGGCCATTTCCAGGACGTCCGCGTAGCGGACGTTCAGCTCCTCCTGCCCCGGTCCCCATTCGCCCTTGGAATTCTCGATCGGGATGCCGGCGCCCTGCAGCTTGGTGCGCATGGCCCGCATCACCCCTTCCTCGCGCGTGGTCTGGAGGATGTTGTAGTCCTCGATGTAGTAGCCGGCCGTCCTGGGGTCCCGGAAGTCCCGGTCGTGGATCGCCCGGTAGCTCTCGTCGAACAGGTAGAATTCCAGCTCGGAGGCGAAATAGGCCCTGGCGTTCATCGCCTTCAGCCGGTCGACCTGCTTCTTCAGGATCGCCCGCGGGCTGTGCGGGACCGGCTCGTGGGTGTGATGGTCCAGAACGTCCGCCAGGACCAAGGCCGTGCCCTCCAGCCAGGGAATCCGCCGCAGGGTCGAAAGGTCAGGTTTCAGGACGAAATCGCCATAGCCCTGCTGCCAGCTTGCGGCGGCGTAGCCCGGCACCGGTTCCATGTCGATGTCGTTGGCCAGCAGGTAGTTGCAGGCATGGGTTTCCTCGTGGGCGGAATCGACGAAGAATTCGGCTTGGAAGCGCTTTCCGACAAGCCGTCCGATCATGTCGGGGAAACACACGATCACCGTGTCGATGGTGCCGCTCGCGATTTCCTGCTTCAGGTCCGCAAGCGTGAGAATGCCTGTCATTCGATGATTTCCGTCATTGTCCAGCGGATTGGACGGGCCGGCCGATCATGACGCCGGCCCGTCGTCGATGCCGCGCCGGTCAGGCGTAGCGGTAGGGAGCGCCGGCCTTCCTCATGGTCTCGGCGTAGTTCTTCAGGATCTGGACGACCTTCGCGTTGCGCTCGCTGGTCTGCGAGATCTCGTCCCAGAACTTCATCGCCTCGTCCTCGACCGTCCTCCATTCCTCTTCGGGGATGGTCGTCAGCTCCAGCTTGCCGCCCGTGGTCCGGTAATGGGCCTCTCCCCACCAGTACCAGTGCTGGCGGTAATAGTGGGAGCTGTCGATGCAGAGCTGGAATAGGGTCTTCAGATGCTCGGGCACCTCGCTCCACCTGTCGGAATTGACGAAGAACGACCCGGCCCAGGCACCGCTGATGTTGTTGGTCAGGTAGTATTTGGTGACGTCCGCCCAGCCGACGGTATAGGTTTCGGTCGCGCCGCACCACGCCACGCCGTCGATCTCGCCCGTCTGGATCGCGACCTCGATGTCCTCCCACGGCAGGGTCACGGGGACGACGCCGAAACGCTCCAGGAAGCGGCCACCCGTCGGGAAGGTGAAGACGCGAAGCCCCTGAAGGTCGGCCAGGCTGCGGATCGGTTTCGTCGTGGCGAAGTTGCAGGGATCCCACGCGCCGGCGCTGAGCCAAGTGACGCCCCCGACCTCGCCATAGGCTTCCTCCCAGATCTCCTTCAGCCCGTACCAGTGCCAGAGGACCGGCACGTCGAGGCTATAGCGGGACGCGAACGGGAAATAGGCGCCGAAGATGGCGACGTCGACCGGCGACGCCATGGAGTCGTCGTCGCTCTGGGCGGCGTCGATGGTCCCGGACTGGACGGCCCGGAACAATTCGCCCTGGGGCACCAGCTGGTCGGCAGTGTAGAGGTCGATGACCATCTGGCCGTTCGCGGCCTTATTGAAGGCGTCGATGGCGGGCTTGATGACATGCTCGGCAAGCGACGCACCGGCATAGGTCTGAAGCCGCCACCGGATCGGGCTCTGCGCCTTCACGTAAGGCGCCCCGAGAGTGGCCGCGCCCACGGCCGAGGCGGTGGCGAGGCCCGCTCCCTTCAGGAAGCTGCGCTTTCTGACGTTGATCTTCTCAACCATGTCCCTGTCCTCTTCTGGTTATCGGTTATCGGCCCGGGGCATCCGGGCCGCTGGCGCCGACGTCATTCTGGTCTCTGGGCTGAATGTCTGGTCCTGGTCCTCCTTGGCTGACGTTCTGGCGGAAGCGGCCGATGCGCCGATGTGGGCGGGGTTACCGGCCGGTGTAGAGATTAGGCAGCCACAGCACGATCTCGGGGAAGATCATCAGGATGATGATCGACAGGATCATCATCAGGACAAACGGGATGATCGACCGGTAGATGTCCATCAATCCGATCTCCGGCGGCGCCATGGCCCGCATCAGGAAGAGATTGTAGCCGAAGGGCGGCGTGATGTACGCGATCTGGCAGGTGATCGTGTAAAGGATGCCGAACCAGATGGCGTCGAAGCCCAGCTCCCTGACGAGGGGGATGTAGAGCGGCGCAACGATCACCAGCATCGCCGTGTCGTCGAGGAACATTCCCATCACGATGAACGACAGCAGCATCAGGATCAGGATCGACCAGGGGCCGAGATCCCAGATGTTGAGCAGCAGCGTCTCGAGCGCCCGCACGGCGCCCAGCCCGTCATAGACCGCGCTGAAGCAGAGCGCCGCCAGGATGATCCAGAGGAACATGCACGAGATGGCAAGCGTGTTCCGGGTCGTGTCCTCCATAACCTTCCAGGTCAGCCTACCGGTCACGAAAGCTGCGATCGTCGCCAGCAGGGCGCCAACGGCGGCACTTTCGACGAGGCTCGTGACCCCGGTCAGGAACAGCCCCATCATGGTGCCGAACACGCCCACGGGCAGCAGGCCTTCGCGCAGGAGCGAGATCTTCTCGGCCCAGGTGATCTGTGCCCGTTCCGCTTCCGGCAGGGCGGGGCCGATCTCGGGCTGGAGGCGGCAGCGTACGAAGATGTATGTCGCGAAGATCGCCGCCATCATCAGGCCGGGAATAACGCCCGCCAGCCAGAGCTGCAGCACCGGCTGCCGCGCGATCATGGCGTAGAGGACTAGGACGACGCTGGGTGGGATCAGGATGCCGAGCGAGCTTCCCGCCTGGATGACGCCGGTGACCATGGTCTTGTCGTAGCCGCGCCGGAGCAGTTCCGGCAGTGCCACCGTGGCGCCGATCGCCATGCCGGCGACGCTGAGCCCGTTCATGCACGAGATCACCACCATGAGCCCGATGGTGCCGAGCGCGAGTCCGCCGCGGACCGGGCCGAACCAGACATGGAACATCCGGTAGAGATCGCTGGCGACGCCGGACTCCGACAGCATGTAGCCCATGAAGACGAAGAACGGCACGGTGATCAGAGGATACCAGTTCAGCACCTGGAAGCTGGCGTTGAACGGCAGTTCCGACGCCCCCTGACCCCACAGCCACAGGGCCGCCGCCGCGCCTACGAAGCCGATAACGCCGAAGACGCGCTGCCCGGTCAGGAGCAGCACCATCATCGTCGCGAACATGAAAAGGGTGATGAATTCCGGGCTCATACGATCGGCTTTCCGCGGGCGATGGCGACGTCCTTGAAGAAACTCGACACGGCCTGGAGCAGCATGAGGAAGACGCCGACCGTCATGATCGCCTTGATCGGCCAGAGCCGCGGTGCCCAGGAGGTGTAGTTCTTCTGGTTGTAGGTGAAGGCGTATTCGGTGCTGGAGATGCCGCCCACGAACAGGACGGCGAGATAGAACAGGATGAACAGGATCGTGATGGAGTCGGTCACGGCGCGTTTGCGCGCCGACAGCCGGTCATAGATCAGGTCCATCCGGACATGGGCGCCGAGCTGGAAGGAATAGGCCCCGCCCAACAGATAGTAGGCGGACAGGATGAACTGGGACATCTCCAGAGCCCAGTTGACGGGCATTCCCAGCAGGATGCGCGACAGGGTCGACCATAGCAGCACCGCGGCCAGGACGAAGATCAGGTACATCGCGAACCGGCCCACGACGCGGTTCAGGCCATCGACCACGAGGACGAAGCGCTTGATCATCTCAGGCATCGGTCCAGGTCTCCGAGGCGGTTCCGTGACCGCGGGCCGCGACAGGATCGGCGGCACTGGGGCCGACGGGATTCGGACTGGCAGTCGTCGACGACATGGTGACGGTTCCTCCGGATCGGGGCGGGCGCCGCTGCGGCGGCCCGGCAAAGGAGATCAAAGGGCGTCCGCGAGGGCGGCGGCCAGGCGGGAGGCCCAGGCTTCCTGCGTCTCCGGCGTGGCGATCTGGTCGTTTCGGATCTCGATCATCACGGCCGGGATGCCGCGCCCGCCGGCATGCCTCTCCAGGGTGTGATAGACACCGTCCGTTGGCGCGTAGGGCTGGTTCTCGCCCACGACCAGCGCAGCGTCCGCCCGGAGCGCGGCGAACAGGGGATCGGCGAGGCGGCGGTCTTCGGCCACCACCAGCCCGACATGCCAGGGCCGGGACCGGCCCCGGTAGACGGGGGTGAAGCTGTGCACGGCGACGAGGGCCGTCGGCGCTGGTGTCCGTGCCTCGATCACCGCCTCGATGGCGGCGTGGTAGGCGTCGTAGATGTCCCTGATCCGGCGGGCGCGGAGTTCCTCCGCCAGGTCCCGGTTGCCGGGAATGGGCGTGTCCTCGCTGAGCACCGGCATCGAATCCGGCGCCGTCGGCGGCCGGTTGCAGTCGATGAGGAGACGGGAGGCATCGGGATAGACGAGCGGCGCCGCAAGCTTGCCGTGCAAGGCTGCGGGCCACCGGCAATGCCCCCGGATCCCAGGCGATATGCCGCTGCATGTCGGCCGCGGAAATCCCGGGATCGCCGAAGCCGGGCGGCACCCGGTTCGAGGCATGATCGCAGAGGATCACGAATCGGCCCGGTGCCTGGGCGTCCTCGACGCGGATCAGGCCCGCCGGACCGTCATCCGACGCTGCAGAAATAGCCATTCAAGATCGTCCCTGTTCCCCGCTCCAGGACGGGCGGGTTTTATTTTTCTGAACTTCTCCTTCAATTCGGAAGGATGAGTCAACCGCGATCGATTTCGTGGAATTTCGGAACCTGTGGCCGGGGCGACGGGAGGGTTGCGCATTACGCATGGCACAGCTCCTGCAGGCTATCTTGGATTTAAGGGAATTTTCAGGATCCGAACCCTAGGCGCTGCATACGGTCGTGTATGGGACGAAGCCCCCAATGATCGGCCAGGAAAGGTCGGTCCAGGCGTTCCGTCTCGCACTCCCCCCGGCCGGCCCCCGCGGCCGGCAGCCGAGACATATCAACATGGAGTTGATCCGATGCGCCGCCCATCAGGCGTCCAAACACTAGCTTCAAGTACGGCTTCGTCGCGCCTCAGCCCATCTGCGGGGCTGTTCTCGCGCCTGAGGATTGGAACCCGCCTCTACGGCGGTTTCGGGCTGGTGCTCGTCCTGCTGATCGCAGTCGCGGGCATCGGTATCTCGGGACTCGCGACCATGGCCAGTCAGTTTACCGGCTATGCCGCGATCAGCCGGACCACGGTAAACGTGGTCGCGATCGACCGAACGGTCGTGGGGCTTCGCCGAAACGTGGCGCAGTTCGCGCAGACGCGGGATGAGAAGGCGCTCCAGCGCATCGCCGAATTGCGGAACGACTTCGAAACCCTGCTTCAGGAAGCCCGGGCAGAGACGGACGAGGACGAGCGGGACTTCCTGGACCGCATGGAGAAGATCTTTCGGGACTACCTCACGCAGTTCGACTCCGTGATCGAGATCCTCCGTACCCGCGACGCGATTGAGCGAGATACGCTGCTTCCGATCGGAAACCGCATGGTCGCGAAGCTTGACGAGGCGATCGGAATCGCGACGAGGGCCGGCGACCACGCGATCGCGGGGCAACTGTCCGGTGGCGCGCAACACCTCCTGTTGGCGCGGCTCAGCGCCGTCCGGTTTCTGAACTCGCCAAGCACGGAGCTGCGCGCGGAAATCGAAAAGGAATTCGACCTGCTGACCCAGGCTCTGAACGGTCTCTTCGGTTCAGTCCACAACACCCAAATCAATTCGTTGCTGATGGAGGTCGCGAACCTCGCGTCCGAGTATACGCAGGCCTACGACCGCTTCGCCGACCTGCTGATGGCGGCAAGCAACACGATCAATGGACCAATGGAGAACCTGGCGGCCGAGCTGGCGTCGCTTGCCACGACGGCGAATTCGGCCCAGAGGGTAGAGCTCGAGCAGATCGAAGCGAGAGCCAGCGAGGTGTCGGCCGCCGCACAGACGATCGGTATCGTCGTCTCGATCGTGGCGGTGGTCCTCGGCGTCCTGTGCGCTTGGCTGATCGCGCGCGGCATCGTCCGGCCGGTTACCGGCATGACGGACGCCATGCGGCGCCTTGCGGCCAACGACATGAATGTCGAGATCCCGGGCCGGGAGCGCGGCGACGAGATCGGCGACATGGCCGGTGCCGTCCAGGTCTTCAAGGAAAACATGATCGAGGCCGAGCGCATGCGTGCCGAGCAGGCGGCCGAGAACGAGGCGAAGCTGCGGCGGGCCGAGGAAATGGCGGCGGCGATCGCGGAGTTCGAGCGGGCCGCAGCCAGCATCGTCGAGGCCCTTTCCTCGTCGGCAAGCGAGATGCACACCTCGGCCCAGGCACTGAGTGCGACTGCTGAGCAGACCACGCGTCAGGCGACGGCGGTGGCCGCAGCGTCCGAGCAGGCATCGTCGAACGTTCATACGGTCGCAGCGGCGGGCGAGGAGCTTTCGAGCTCGATCGCAGAAATCGGCCGTCAGGTGACGGAAGCGTCCCACATCGCCAATCATGCCGTAGAGGAGGCCCAGCGGACCGATGGCATGATCCAGGGCCTGGCCGAGACGGCGCAGCGCATCGGTGACGTGGTAGGCTTGATCAACGACATCGCCAGCCAGACGAACCTCCTGGCGCTCAATGCCACGATCGAGGCGGCCCGCGCCGGCGAGGCCGGCAAGGGCTTTGCCGTCGTAGCGTCGGAGGTCAAGCAACTGGCCAACCAGACGGCGAAGGCGACCGACGAGATCGCACAGCAGGTCGGCGCCATCCAGACGGCAACAAAGGGGGCCGTCGAAGCGATCAAGGGCGTCGGCAGGACGATCAACAACATCAACGAGATTGCGTCCGGTATAGCCGCCGCTGTCGAGGAGCAGGGCGCGGCGACCGAGGAGATCGCGCGGAACGTCCAGCAGGCAGCGGCCGGTACCCAGGAGGTGACCGCGAACATTACCGGCGTCACCCAGGCCGCGGGCGAAACGGGGTCGGCCGCCACCCAGGTGTTGGGGGCGGCGGGCGAACTCGCCCGACAGGCCGAGCTGCTGCGCAGCCAGGTCGACATGTTCCTGACGCGGGTCCGGTCGGCCTGAAGGCCGGCGTCCCGGGACCTGCGCAGGCCTGCGGGACGGGAAGGCATCCTGCACCCTCTCGTCGCGAAGTGCTGATTCCGCCGGGCAACAGCGGCGCCCCTGACGGGGTGCGGCTGTTCGCCTCGGCGGCTGCGGCACGACAGCCGCGCTGATTGGAATAATGCTTTACGGAGATGTTATGTTACAAAGGAGAGGATTTGAACAAAATGCTGGGCGGGAGGAAGGTTTCATGGCCCGGATAATGTCTTCGGCCAGCCGTGCTGGATTTCTTGCGAATCTCGAAGTCCGAACGAAGATCTTCGCCGGGTTCGGCTGCATGCTGGTGCTGATCGCCGCCATGGCCGGGCTGGCCTGGACAAGCAGCGAACGGGCGCAGTCCGGCCTGCTGGCTTATGCCGGACAGTCCAGGATCGCCGCATCGAGCTTCGCTGCCGACACGGCGCTTCTGCAGGCCCAGCTTGCCGCAAGCCGGTATCTCTCGCTCGGCGAGATGGAGGATGTCGGCTCGTTCAATGCACGGCAGGACGAAGTGCGCCAGCATCTTGCGGAGATCCGGCAGCTGATGACGACCGAAGCCGGCGTGCAGGCGGTGGACGAGATCCTGACTCTCCAGGCGGACTACGGTGCGGCGTTCGAACGGCTGGTGTCGCTGCGACAGCAGCGGGACGACCTGGTCCGGACCATCCTCAACGAGACCGGGGCAGAGCTTCGGGAGCTGATCACCAGCATCAGGGACGCCGAGGCGGGAGAACGGAATTTCGACTCCCTGAAGGTGGCGGCTTCGCTCAACGGCAACTTCCTGGTCGCGCGCACGGTCGCCGCCCGGTTCGTCGAAGGGCATGCGGATGCGGACCGGCAGGAAGTACAGGATGTATTGCTGGAAACGCGCCAGGGACTCCAGACGCTCCGCACCGTTTCCACCGCGGCGGGCAATGACGAAAGGCTTTCCCGGGCGCAGGATCTTCTCGACGCCTATGAGGCCGGGTTCCAGGAACTTGCGGACACGATCGTCGAAATGGATGGCGTCGTGAGTGGTTCCTTTACCCAGGTCGGGCCGATGATCGCGGCCCTTTCCTCCTGGATTCGGGACGATGCGACCATGCAGCAGCGGCTGTCGGAGGAGGCAGCCCTTGCCGACGGACTGCAGGTGAGAAGTCTGATCCTGACGCTATCCGCCCTGGCGCTGGCGGGCGGGCTTCTGGTCGCCTGGCTCATCAATCGCGCCATCACCCGGCCGGTCGTCGCCATGACGGCCGCCATGGGGCGGCTGGCGGAAGGCGACGAGACGGTCGACATCCCGGCGAGGGGGCGCCGGGACGAGATCGGGCGAATGGCCGAGGCGGTGCAGGTCTTCAAGGAAAACCTGGTCCGCACCCGCCAAATGGAGGAGGCGGCGAAGCTCGCGGAGGAGCGGGCGGAACTCGAACGGCGGCAGGCCCTGGAGACGATGGCGGATCGCTTCGAGGGAAGTGTCGGCGCTGTCGTCACCGCCGTCTCGCAGGCCGCCGAGGAAATGCAGCATTCGGCGCGAACGCTGACCGCCACTGCGGACAGGACGAAGGAACAGGCGATGTCGGTCGCCTCGGCCGCCGACCAGGCCTCGAACAATGCGAACACCGTCGCCGCCGCGACCGAGGAACTCTCCAGTTCGATCACGGAGATCAGTCGGCAGGTTCAGCAATCGACGGAGATCGCGGCGTCCGCGGTCGAGGAAGCCGGCCGGACGAACGCATTGATGGCCAGCCTTTCCGTCGCTGCCCAGCAGATCGGGGAGGTCGTCGGCCTGATCACCGCGATTGCGGAGCAGACCAATCTCCTGGCGCTCAACGCGACGATCGAGGCCGCCCGGGCCGGCGAGGCGGGCAAGGGGTTCGCGGTCGTCGCATCCGAGGTCAAGAACCTGGCCACCCAGACCACCAGGGCGACCGAGGACATTGCCGCCAAGGTCGAGGAGATCCGGAACGCGACGGAGGGGTCGGCGAAGGCGATGGACTCCATCAGCCGGACGATCGAGACCATGAATGGGATCGTTGCCTCGATCGCCGCCGCGATCGAGGAGCAGGGAGCCGCCACGCGGGAGATCGCCGGCAATGTGAGCCAGGCGGCGGCCGGTACCCGCCAGGTCTCGGCGACCATCGCCGAGGTCAACCGCGCGGCCGGCGAAACCGGCACGGCGGCGGAGCATGTCCTGGACGCCGCGGGCGAGCTGGGACGTCAGGCGGAGGTCCTGCGGCGCGAGGTCGAGACGTTCCTGGCGACGGTCCGGGTCGCATGAGCCCCCGGGCGGTCGCCCGTCCGGGGGCGACCGCCTGTGCCGCCCAGTCCTTTGGATTGGTGCGCTGAATCGGAGACCGATCGGCCCATTCAGCGCTCGGCCCAAGGCGAAAAGGGCTCAGCCAATCTTCCCCGGCTGCATCGCGGTCTCCCACTTCGCGTCGGGAACGACGACCAGCTTGCCGACGAAGCTCTTCGCCATGAAGTCCGACTGGGCCTTGTGGAAGTCCGACAGACGGTAGGTCCCGGCAAGCAGCGGCTTGATCTTGCCCTGCTCGATGTATCGGACGAGCCGGCGGAACGCGCCCCTGGTGCCCTGGGACGAGCCGTGCAGCTCCAGGTGCTTGAGATACATCGTCCTGAGATCGAGCTGCACGACCGGGCCGGCGATGGCGCCGGCGGTCGTGTAGCGACCCTCGGGCCGGAGAATCCGCAGGAGATCGTTGAACATCGGCCCCGCCACCAGGTCGGCAACGACGTCGATCGGCTTGCCGCCCGTCGCGTCTGCGACCGCGGCCACCAGATCCCCGGTGCCGCGGGTGATCACCGCCTCTGCCCCGATGTCGAGCACGGCCTGCTCCTTGCCCGGCCCGACCACGGCATAGGGGATCGCGCCCCTAGCCCGGCAGAGCTGCACGAGGCCGGAGCCGACGCCGCCCGAGGCGCCGGTGATCAGCACGCGCTCGCCGCTGGCGACCCGCGCGCGGTCGAGCATGTGCTCGCCGGTCAGGTAGGCGCAGCAGAAGGTAGCGAGCTCCGCATCCGACATCGTCGTGCGGACATGATGGGCGTTCTCGGCCGGCAGCGTCATGTACTCGGCATATCCGCCGTCCCTGCCGTGGCCCATGTAGTCGATGTTCGCCAGGCTGTCGTCCTCGGCATTGTAGATGCTGAAGTCGACCATCACCCGCTCACCCAGCCGGTCGGCCGGGACGCCCGGGCCGACCGCGACGATGCGGCCGACCGTGTCGGTTCCCTGGATCCGCGGGAAGGTGAGGGTGGGGGCGCCGCGCCGCCAGCTCGACACCGCGTTGGGGTCTTCCTCGGTCCCGTAGGCCCCTTCGCGCACCCACACATCGGTGTTGTTCATTCCGCAGGCGGAGACCTCGATGAGGACCTCGCCCGGTGCCGGGACGGGCACCGGGACGTCGTCGCGGTAGACGAGCTTGTCCAGCCCGCCATGCCCGGTGAGGAGAACTGCCCGCATCGTCTTGGGCAAGCTGGATGTCGACATGTTTCCCAAGGTCTCCTTGCCGTTCCGTATTGTTCGAAGCGTCGGGGTCAGAGCGTCGCCGCGATTTCGTCGACGGCGCCGCGCGTCGCCGCGACGATGGTGTCGACCTCTTCGCGGCTGAGGCAGAGCGGCGGCGCGAAGCCCAGAATGTCGCCCTGCGGCATGGCCCGGGCGATGACGCCCCGCTCCAGCAGCGCCGCGGCGATGCGTGGGCCGACCTTCAGCGCCGGATCGAACAGGACGCCCGCCTCACCGTCGGCGGCGAATTCCACGGCTGCCAGCAGGCCTTCGCCGCGCACCTCGCCTACGATCCGGTGACCGGCCAGGGCTTCCGTGAGCGCGCTGCGGAAATAGGCGCCGACCTCGCCGGCATTCGCGACGAGACCCAGCCGGTCCAGAACTTCCAGATTGGCGATGCCGGCCGCGGCGCACAGAGGATGCGCGGAATAGGTCCAGCCATGCCCCAGCACGCCCATGGCGTCGGATCCCTTCTCCAGCACCTTCCACACCCTGTCCGAAACGATGACGCCGGAGAGCGGGGCGTAGGCCGATGTCAGGCCCTTCGCGATGGTGATGAGATCGGGCTTCAGCCCGTAATGGTCCGAACCGAACATCGAGCCCAGGCGGCCGAAACCGGTCACGACCTCGTCGGCGATCAGAAGCACGTCGTACTTCGCCAGCACCGCCTGGATCTTCTCCCAGTAGCCGGCCGGCGGCGGCACGATGCCGCCGGTGCCGAGGACCGGTTCGCCGATGAATGCGGCGACCGTCTCCGGACCTTCGGCGAGGATCAGCTCCTCGAGCTTGTCGGCGCAGTGCTGGGCGAAGGCTTCCTCGCTCAAGCTGCGGTCGGCGCGGCGGAAATAGTAGGGTGCCTCGGTGTGCAGAATCGGCGCGCGCGGCAGGTCGAAAGCGTTGTGGAACAGCTCCAGCCCGGTGAGGCTGCCGGTCATCACGCCGGATCCGTGATAGCCGCGCCAGCGCGAGATGATCTTCTTCTTCTCCGGCCGGCCGAGGACATTGTTGTAGTACCAGACCAGCTTGATGTTGGTCTCGTTGGCGTCCGACCCGGAGAGGCCGAAGAAGACCCGGCTCATCCCCTGTGGCGCGCGGTCGACGATCATCTTGGCAAGACGGATCGACGGCTCGCTGCCATGCCCGGCATAGGCGTGGTAGTAGGCAAGCTTATGGGCCTGCTCGGCAATCGCGTCGGCGATCTCGGTGCGGCCGTAGCCGACGTTCACGCAGTAGAGGCCGGCGAACGCGTCCAGGCTGCGGCGCCCGTCCCGGTCCACGATATAGACGCCTTCGCCGCCGGTGATGACCCGGTTCGGCGTGTCGCCCCGCGCATGGGCCGCCATATGGGTCGAAGGGTGGAAGAAATGGTCGCGATCCCAGGCGGTGAGTTCGTTGCTGCGGTCGAGCATGCGGTGGCTCCTGATGCTTGTGCTGAAGGTCTAGGGGGCGGAGGTCAGGCGGCGTCGAGGCAGACGTATTTCAGCTCGGTGAAGGCCTCCATGCCGTGGCGGGAACCCTCCCGGCCGAGGCCCGACTGCTTCACGCCGCCGAAGGGAATGGGCGCCCCGGTGATCTTGACCCGGTTGACGGCGACCATGCCGTAGTCGAGCGCCTTGCTCATCCGGAGGATCCGGCCGGCGTCGCGGGTGACGAGATAGGCGACGAGGCCGTACTCGGTCGCGTTTGCGCGGGCCACGACCTCGTCCTCGCGGTCGAAGGGCGTGAGAGCGGCCACAGGGCCGAACGTCTCCTCATGCATGATCACCGCATCATCGGGCACGTCGGCGAGGACGGTCGGCGCAAAGAACAGCCGGCCCGCCGGATGGCGTCCGCCCCCCGTCAGGCAGCGTGCGCCCCGCGCCATGGCATCCTGAACCTGCGCCTCCACCTTCGCGACGGCGCGATCGTGCATCAGCGGTCCAATGACGCTGTCCGGGGCAAGGCCCGGGCCGACCTTCAGTTCGGCGACGCGCTTCGCAAAGGCATAGCAGAAGGCCTCATAGACCGGCCGCTCGACATAGATCCGGTTGGCGGCCAGGCAATCCTGTCCGGATGTCGCGAACTTGGCGCCAACGGCGATGTCGACCGCACGCTCGAGGTCTGAATCGGCGAAGACGATCAGCGGCGCGTGGCCGCCCAGCTCCATGACCAGGCGCTTCATCGTGGACGCGGAGCGCGCGGCGACGAGGCGGCCGATCTCCGTCGACCCGGTGAAGCTCATGGCGCGCACGCGGGCGTCCCGGCACAGCCGTTCGACGATCGGTTCGGCATCGCCGGTGACGACGTTGAAGACGCCCGGCGGAAGGCCGGCACGGTCGGCCAGCTCGGCAAGCGCCAGCGCCGACAGGGGCGTGTAGTGCGAGGGATGTGACACGACCGTGCAGCCGGCGGCGAGCGCTGCCGCCGCCTTGCGCGTCAGCATGGCGGAGGGGAAGTTCCAGGGCGTGACGATGCCCACCACGCCGAGCGGTTCACGGCTCACCATCATGGCGGCGCCATCCAGATGGCTCGTCACCGACTCGACATTGAGGCGCTTGGCTTCCTCGGCATACCACTCGACGAACGAGGCGGCGTAGTCGATCTCGCCTTCCGCCTCCGCCAGCGGCTTGCCCTGCTCCAGCGTCATCAGGAGCGCCAGATCGCCCTTCGCGGCGCGGATCAGGTCGAACCAGGCCCTCAGCTTCGCTGCCCGCTCCTGGGGCAAGAGGGCGCGCCAGCCGGCGAATGCCCGCTGGGCGGCATCGACGGCGCGGGCCGCCTCGTCGGCGTCCAGCTTGGTGACCCAGGCGACAGGGGTGTCGCTCGACGGGTCGCGAACCTCCGTCACACCGCCTGCGGTCCCGGCCGTCCACTTGCCGTCGACATAGGCGAGTTCGCGCAGGAGGCGCCGATCGGCAAGCCGGGCCAGGCCGGCATGGCGGTCCGAACGGGCGAAATGAGCGGTCATGGGATGAGGCCTCCGTACTGCGGTCGTAAGGCTCGGCGACAAGGTCGCGATCTCTGCCGATGATAGGAGGCGGTCACCGGAGAAAGGGGCTGTTTCGCCCGGCCGGGCCAGACCATTCTTCTCTTTCGGGCCCGTCGCTGAGAAAAAGTCTCTCAGGCCTGGGCGGCGCCCAGGAGCGTCTCGACCGGCATCGTCGCATCCTCCTTCACCGTCTTGGTGACGACATAGGTGAAGTAACGGTCGATGCCGATGTCGCGGGCCAGGAGGTCGTCGACCAGGCGCTGGTAGGCGTCGATGTCCCGCGTGACGATCTTGAGCAGATAGTCGATGCCGCCGCCGACCGACCAGCAGGCCACGACCTCGGGGATGTCCTTCACTGCCCGTTCGAACCGGTCGAAATCCGCTTGGCGGTGCGCGCCGAGCGTCACCTCCATGAAGACGACGGCGATGGGCGCGAGCAGCCTGAGCGCAAGCCGCGCGTGATAGCCCGTCACGATGCCGGCCCGCTCCAGGCGTCTGAGCCGTGTCCAGCAGGGCGTCGGCGACAGGCCCACGCGTTCGGCGAGCGAGAGCTTGGTGATACGTCCCTCGCGCTGGATTTCGGCGAGTATCCGCAGGTCGATGGCATCAAGCTTGATGGGCGACATCGAGGGTTCCGGATTGTTATGCAGCAGCCGACCATGCCGTGCTGCTTTTTCCATTGTCAATTGCACTGAATTGGCCGCTTAATGAAATCATGACAATGTGGCTTCCCGATCCCGCTGCCCTGCGCCGGCCGGCCTATCTGTCGCTGGCGGATCAAATTGCCCACGCGATCGCCGACGGCCGCCTGGAGGGCGGCGCACGCCTGCCGACGCATCGCCGGCTCGCAGAGGAGATGGGCCTGTCCGTCCAGACGGTGAGCCGGGCCTATGAAGAACTCATCCGGCGCGGCCTCGTTTCCGGGGAGACCGGTCGCGGCACCTATGTCCGGACGCCGCGGCGCGAACCCGATCCGCCCTTCCTTCCCGAACGCCTGGGCGAGGTCATCGATCTTTCGATCCTGAAGCCGGTCTGCGAGCCGGTGCATCTCGAGCGCATGAAGGCGGCGCTGGTCGACCTCGCCGCGACGCTGCCGCCGAGCGCGATCCTGTCGTTCCGCCCGAACGTCGTTTTCGGCCGCCACCGCAGCGTCGCCGTCGAATGGCTCAAGAACTGCGGCCTGGAGACCACCCCCGGCAATGTCAGCCTGACCAACGGTGCGATCGCCGCGATGACGATCGCGCTCATGGCGGTCGCCCCGCCCGGATCGACCATCGCGACCGAGGAGATCGGCCATCACACGTTGGTTCCGCTTGCCTCCTATCTCGGCCTGGGGCTGCGCGGCGTCGCGATCGACGAGGAAGGCATGCTGCCCGACGCGCTCGATCAGGCATGCCGCGACGGCGGCATCCGCGCGGTCTTTCTCATGCCGACAGCGATCAATCCCACGGCGTCGCTGATGGGACCGGCCCGTCGCGCCGAGATCGTGGAGGTGGCGCGCAGGCACGACATCGCGATCGTCGAGAACGATGCGCTGGGGCCCCTGGTCGAGCGGAAGGCGCCGCCGCTCGCGGCCATCGCACCGGAGCGGACGCTCTACGTCACCAGCTTCACGAAATGCGTCGTTCCCGGGCTGCGCACCGGCTATCTGGTCGCCCCCGACCGGCTCGTTCCGGCGGTGACGAATCGACACCTCGTGACCAACTGGATGGCGACGCCCCTCATCGCAGAGCTTGCGACGCGCTGGGTCGAGAACGGGACGGCCATGGAATTGGTGCGCTGGCAGCGCAACGCGGTGCGTCGGCGCCAGCGAATCGCGGCCGAGGTGCTGGACGGCATTCCCTATCGGGCTCAGTCTGAAAGCCTCCATATCTGGCTGCCGCTGGGGGAGGACCGCTCCGAGCAGGCCTTCGTCGCCCAGGCGCGGCTTCAGGGTGTCGCGATCGCCCCCGGCGCCTCCTTCGCGATCGGGCCGGCCGTCCGGCACTCCGCCGTCCGCATCGCCGTCGGCTCGACAACCGAGGAGGATCTTCGCGCCGGACTCGGCATGGTCACCAACCTGTTGCGCAGCGCTCCGGAGCCGGTGCTGCTGGCCATCTGAGCCCCGGCGGATCGGTTCCGTCGGGCGGAAATGATGCCGTGGATCACATTGTACTGATTTTATTTTCTACATTGACATGATTTTGTCCTTCTTACATCGTTCGCGACGTTTGCTGTCGCCATGGGAGGCGCGACGTGTCCGCCCCGATCATCGAAATCGACCGTATCTCGAAGAGCTTCGGCGCGCTGCGCGTGTTGGATGAGCTGTCCTTCACCGTCCAACCCGGTGAGAAGCTTGCGCTTATCGGGCCTTCGGGATCGGGCAAGACCACGATCCTCAGGATCCTGATGACGCTGGAGACGATCAGCAGCGGCCACATCAGGATCGATGGCGAGGAGCTGTTCCACATGCCGAAGGACGGCCGCCTGGTGCCGGCCGACGAGCGTCACCTGCACCGGATGCGCTCAAAGATCGGCATGGTTTTCCAGCTCTTCAATCTCTTCCCGCACAAGTGCGTTCTCGACAACGTGACGCTGGCGCCGATCCTGACCAAGGGCGTCTCGAAAGCCGATGCCGAACGGGAGGCGATGCGGCTGCTCGAGATGGTCGGGATGGCCGACAAGGCGCGGGCCATGCCGGCGGAACTTTCCGGCGGGCAGAAGCAGCGTGCCGCGATCGCCCGCGCGCTTGCGCTCCAGCCGCGGATCATGCTGTTCGACGAGGTGACCTCCGCCTTGGATCCGGAACTCGTGGAGGAGGTTCTGAATGTCATGCGGCGGCTTGGCGAGGAGACGGACATGACCATGCTCCTCGTTACTCACGAGATGAGCTTCGCCCACGATTTCGCTGACCGCGTGCTGTTCTTCGACCGCGGCCGGATCGTGGAGGAGGGCCCGCCCGATCAGATTTTCAGGAATCCGAAACAGGAACGCACGCAGGCGTTCCTGAAGAAGATCATCGCCGCCGGTCAGCGCGTATGACCGGCGACGACCACCGCGGCGCCTCGGGACGGCCCCGCTTCCACCCCCAGGTCGGTACAAGAACGAGAGGAACAGGGACAATGGCAATCAGGACAAGTCGAGCGATCTTCGGAACCGCTGTGGCAGCCTTCGTGGCGGGCGGCCTGTTGCTCGGGGCGAGCGGTCCGGCGGCGGCGCAGGAGCGGCTGGACGAGCTTCGCGAACAGGGCTTCGTGCGCATCGCGATCGCCAACGAGCCGCCCTACACCGCGGTAAATCCGGACGGCACCGTGTCCGGAGCGGGCCCGGAACTGGCGCGCGCCATCTTCAAGAAGCTGGGCGTCGAGGATGTCGTCGCCTCGGTCTCCGAATACGGCGCAATGATCCCCGGCCTGCAGGCGGGCCGCTTCGACGTTGTTACCGCCGGCCTGTTCATGAAGCCGGAGCGGTGCCGGGCCGTCGCCTATTCCGAGCCGGACCTGTGCGATGCCGAGGCGTTCGCGGTGCAGAAGGGGAATCCGTTCGGGCTGCGGAGCTACGAGGACATCGCCGCCAATCCGGAGGTGAAGATCGGCGCGCCCGGCGGCGGCACCGAGGAGCGCCTGGCCCTGGAGGCCGGCGTGCCGCGCGACCGCGTGATCGTCGTGCCGGACGGCCAGAGCGGGATCAAGATGCTGCAGGACGGCCGGATCCAGGTCTATTCGCTGCCGGTCCTGTCGATCAACGACCTGCTCGCCAAGGCGAACGATCCGAATCTCGAGATCGTGGCGCCGGTCGTGGGGGCCCCGATCTATTGTGCGGGCGCGGCCTTCGCGCTGGGCAATGAGGAGCTCCGGGACGCCTATGACGCGGTCCTGGCCGAGATGAAGGAGTCGGGCGAGTTCGCGGAAATCATCGAGCCCTACGGCTTCTCCGCCGAGGCGGCGAAGCAGGTGACGCGCGAACAGCTCTGCGCGGCGAACTGACGCCAGGCCGAACCGGCCGGAGGCGCGGGAAGACATCCTCCTTCCCGCGCCTCCGGCCCCGCCCGAAGACCAGGACCGAATCTCCGGAGCAGAGACGCCGATGGACCAGTGGTCCGGCTATATGCAGCTCATCCTCCAGGGTGCCCTGACGACGGCCCAGCTTACGGTGCTCGGTTGCGCCCTGGCGCTCGTCGTCGCCTTCATCGCGGGGCTCGGCCGCCTGTCGCGCAGCTTTCTCGTGCGGGCGGCGGCGACGGCCTATATCGAGTTCTTCCGGGGCACCTCGATCTTCGTCCAGCTCTTCTGGGCCTATTTCGTCCTGCCGCTCCTGGGGATCTCGCTCACGCCGCTGCAGGCGGGCATCCTGGCGCTCGGCCTGAATGTCGGCGCCTACGGGGCCGAAGTCGTCCGCGGCGCGGTGCAGTCGGTGGGACGGGAGCAGTACGAGGCGTGCATCGCGCTGAACCTCACGCGCTGGCAGTGCCTGCGCCACGTCATCCTGCCGCAGGCCTTCGTCCTGATGCTGCCGACCTTCGGCAATAACGCCATCGAACTTCTGAAGGGCACGGCGGTCGTTTCGCTGATCTCGCTTGCCGATCTCACCTTCCAGGCTCAGGTCGTTCGCGCCCAGACCGGCAGCACGATGGTGCCGTTCCTGACCATTCTCGTTCTCTATTTCGTCATGGCCTCCGTCATTTCGTTCGGCGTCCGCGGACTCGAACGGCGCCTGACGCGCGGCCTGGACGGCATGCGGTCCTGAGGCTTCACCATGGAATGGGACTGGGCTTTCGTCCGGGAAATCCTGCCGACGCTCCTCGACGGCGTGCGGCTCACGATCCTTGCGACGATCCTCGGGTCGCTCGTCGCGGCCGTCGTCGGCCTCGGCTTCGCGCTCGCGCGACGGTCGCGCAACCGGATCTTCGCGAAAGGGATCGGCTTCTTCGCGGAGTTCATCCGCGGCACGCCGCTGCTCGTGCAGCTCTATTTTCTCTTCTACATCCTGCCGGATCTGGGGCTCACCCTGCCGCCGCTGGTCGCCGGCGTGATCGGCCTCGGCCTCCATTACGGCACCTATACGGCCGAAGTCTATCGGAGCGGGATCGAGAACGTGCCGCGCGGCCAGTGGGAAGCGGCCAAGGCGTGCAACCTCACCGTCGTGCAGACCTGGCGGCACGTGATCCTGCCCCAGGCCATCCCGCCCATGATCCCGGCGCTCGCGAACTACTTCATCGCCATGTTCAAGGAGACGCCGCTCCTGTCGGCGATCACGGTCCTGGAACTCATGAACCAGGCGCGCAGCGTGGCCAACTACAACTACCGCTATCTAGAGCCGATGACCCTCGTCGGCGTCTTCTTCCTGGTGATCAGCCTGATTTCGGTCATCGGCCTGCGCGCGCTCGAACGGCGCTTCGGCCGGCTCCGCTGAAGGATCCAGATCCATGACGGCACCCACGATCCAGCGTGCCCGCACGCCCCTTGCGTTCGACGACCGGCCGGTCGCCAAGCGTGTCGGCCTCGTCGTTCTCGCGACCGACCACACGACCGAGCCGGATTTCCGCCGGATGGTCGCGAGCGACGAAATCGCCATCTACACCGCCCGCATCGCCTACGCCAATCCGACCACGCCGGAAAACCTGAGGCGCATGCAGCCGCGGCTCGCCGACGGCGCCGCGCTGATCCTGCCGGAGGAATCCCTGGACGCGATCTGCTACTCGTGCACCTCGGCCTCCGTCGTCATCGGCGACGACGTGGTCGAGGCGGCGATCCGCCAGGCGAAGCCCGACGTGCCGGTGGTGACGCCGCCGCTTGCGGCGGTTCAGGCGCTGAAGGCGTTCGGCGCCCGCCGGATCAGCGTGCTCACCCCCTATACGGTCGAAACCAGCACGCCCCTGACGGGATATTTCGCCGCGCACGGGATTGAGGTCGCGAATCTCGCCTGCTTCGGCCTCGAGGACGACAGGGTGATGGCGCGCGTCACGCATCAGTCGATCGTCGCCGCGGCCGTCGAGGCGACCGCCCCCGATGCCGACGCGCTCTTCATCTCGTGCACGGCACTGCGCGCCGCCGGGGTCGCGGCGCAGATCGAGGATGCGATCGGCCGTCCGGTCGTCACCAGCAATCTTGCGACGGCCTGGGCCTGCCTGCGTCATTGCGGGATGGTCGAGGCGCGGCCCGAACTCGGCCGCCTCATGACCCTGCCGGGACCGGACGGACGGGCCGCATGACGCGCCATCCGGTCACCCTCCAGGATATTGAGGCGGCGCGCGCACGGATCGCCGACAGGATCGTGCGGACGCCGCTCGTCCGCTCGCCGAGCCTGTCGGAAGCGACCGGCGCCCCGGTGTCCCTGAAGCTGGAGCAGCGCCAGACAACGGGCAGCTTCAAGCTGCGCGGCGCCACCAACGCGCTTGCCTCGCTCGCGCCCGACGCCAAGGCGCGCGGCGTCGTCGGGGCGTCGACCGGCAATCACGGGCGGGGGCTTGCCCATGCCGCGGCGGCCGAAGGGGTGCGCTGCATCGTCTGCATGTCGGCGCTCGTCCCGGCCAACAAGGTCGACGGCATCCGTGCCCTGGGCGCCGAAATCCGCATCGTCGGACGCTCCCAGGACGACGCGCAGGTCGAAGTGGACCGGCTGGTCGCGGAGGAAGGGCTGACGATGGTGCCTCCCTTCGACCATCCGGCGATCATCGCGGGGCAGGGCACGATCGGCCTGGAACTGGTGGAGGACGCGCCGGACCTGGACCTCGTCCTCGTCCCCCTTTCGGGCGGGGGGCTTGCCGCCGGCATCGCTGCCGCCGTGAAGGGCCGGCGCCCGGAGGCACGGGTCGTCGGCGTCTCCATGGAGAGGGGCGCGGCCATGCATGCCAGCCTCGCCGCGGGCCGGCCCACGCTGGTCGAGGAGGTGCCGACGCTTGCCGATTCGCTGGGTGGCGGGATCGGGCTGGAGAACCGGTACACCTTCCCCATGATCCGCGATCTGCTCGATGACGTGGTGCTGCTGTCGGAAGAGGAGATCGCGGCGGCGATCCGGCACGCCTACCGGCATGAGCAGGAGATCGTCGAAGGCGCGGGCGCCGTCGGCATCGGCGCGCTGCTCGCCCGCAAGGTCGAAGTCCGCGGGCCGACGGTCGCGGTGCTGTCGGGGCGGAATATCGACATGGAGATGCATCGGCGCATCGTTTCCGGTGAGCCGATCACCCTGGGAGGAAATTGACCCATGCCGCGTCTCACGGTGCTCACCGAAGCGGATCTGCGCCGCGTCGTGCCGCTGGACCTCGACGCCGTTGTCTGCGTCGAGGAGGCCTTTGCCGCGCTCGCTACGAAGGCGGTCGCCATGCCGCCGATCCTCCGGCTCGACATTCCCGAGCACAATGGCGAGGTCGACGTGAAGACCGCCTATGTGCCGGGCCTCGACGGCTTCGCCATCAAGATCAGTCCCGGTTTCTTCGACAATCCGAAGCTGGGCCTGCCGAGCCTCAACGGCTTGATGGTGCTGTTCAGCGCCCGCACCGGGCTGGTCGAGGCGCTCCTGCTCGACAACGGCTATCTGACCGATGTGCGGACCGCTGCGGCGGGCGCCGTCGCGGCGAAGCACCTCGCCCGGCCCGATGCCCGGGTCGCGGCCGTCTTCGGCGCCGGCGTCCAGGCACGGCTGCAGCTCGAGGCGCTGACGCTCGTGCGCCCGATCGCCGAGGCGCGTATCTGGGCGCGCCGGGCCGACCGCGCCGAGGCCGCAGCCGCGGAGATGACGGCGAAGCTGGGCATTCCCGTGCGCGCCGAGACCACGCCGGAGGCCGCGACCGCGGGCGCCGACATCATCGTCACGACGACGCCGGCGACGGAACCGGTGCTGAGCGCCGATCTTCTGTCGCCCGGCCAGCATGTGACGGCGATGGGGTCGGACGCCGAACAGAAGAACGAGCTGGATCCCCGGATCATCCGGCAGGCCGATCTCTATGTCGCCGACAGCCTTTCCCAGGTGCGCCGCCTGGGCGAGCTCCACCACGCGATCGCCGCCGGCCTGGTCGGGCCCGACGAGAGCTTTGCCGAACTGGGCGCGGTGATTGCCGGCAGGTCCCCGGGACGCAGCGGGCCGTCGGCGATCACGGTCTGCGACCTGACCGGGACCGGCGTGCAAGACACGGCGATCGCGACCTTGGCCCGCGCCCGCGCCACCGCGGCCGGGGCCGGCGTGCCCTTCGACAGTTGACCCAGGTGAAAGATTGGAAACCATGAGCGAACCCGATCTGAACTTTACCCGCGCCGAATACGCCCAGCGTCTCGCCAAGACCCGGGCGGCCATGTCGGCCCGCGGCATCGACCTGCTGATCGTCAGCGATCCGTCCAATATGGCGTGGCTCACCGGCTATGACGGCTGGTCGTTCTATGTCCACCAGTGCGTGATCGTGCCGCCCGACGGCGACCCGATCTGGTACGGGCGCGGTCAGGATGCGAACGGCGCCAAGCGCACCGCCTATCTGAAGCACGACGACATCATCGGCTACCCGGACCATTACGTGCAGTCGACGGAACGGCACCCGATGGATCTCCTGTCGCAGATCATCGAGGAGCGCGGCTGGGGCCGGTTGTCGATCGGCGTCGAGATGGACAATTACTGGTTCTCCGCCGCCGCCTATGGCTCGCTGACCCGGCACCTGCCGAACGCGCGCTTCGTCGACGCGACCGCGCTCGTCAACTGGCAGCGCGCCGTGAAGAGTCCCCAGGAACTCGACTACATGCGCAAAGCCGCGCGCATCGTCGAGGCCATGCACGCCCGGATCCTGGAAAAGGTCGAGCCGGGCATGCGCAAATGCGATCTGGTCGCCGAAATCTACGACGCCGGCATCCGCGGGGTAGACGGGGTCGGCGGCGACTATCCGGCGATCGTGCCCCTGCTGCCGTCTGGAGCGGACGCTTCGGCCCCGCATCTTACCTGGGACGACCGGCCGATGCGGTCGGGCGAAGGGACGTTCTTCGAGATCGCCGGGTGCTACAAGCGCTATCACTGCCCGCTGTCGCGCACCGTATTCCTCGGCAAGCCGACCCAGGCCTTCCTCGACGCAGAGAAGGCGGTGCTGGAAGGCATGGACGCGGGACTGGAGGCCGCCCGTCCGGGCAACACCTGCGAGGACATCGCCAACGCCTTCTTCGCCGTCCTGAAGAAGTACGGGATTGTCAAGGACAACCGCACCGGCTATCCGATCGGTCTCAGCTATCCGCCGGACTGGGGCGAGCGCACGATGAGCCTGCGCCCCGGCGACCGCACGCCGCTCGAGCCCGGGATGACCTTCCATTTCATGACCGGCCTCTGGCTGGAGGACATGGGGCTTGAGATCACCGAGAGCATCGTGATCACGGATCGCGGCGTGGAATGCCTCGCCAACGTGCCGCGCAAGCTGTTCGTCAAGTCCTGACGGGTCTCACCGCCATGCCCGACCACAATCTGCGGCCGTCGCCGGTCGTTCCGACCGTCGATTTCGACGCCGACGGCGTCCAGCACGGCTTCCTCAGGCTGCCCTACAGCCGCGATGATTCCGCGTGGGGATCCGTCATGATCCCGATCGCCGTGATCCGGAACGGGGAGGGCCCGACGGCTCTCCTCACCGGCGGCAATCATGGCGACGAATACGAAGGGCCGATCGCGCTCTTCGACCTGGCCCGCACCCTTCGCCCCGAGGAGGTGCGGGGCCGGATCATCATCGTGCCGGCGATGAACTATCCGGCCTTCCGGGCCGGCACCCGGACCTCGCCCATCGACCGGGGCAACCTGAACCGCAGCTTCCCCGGCCGTCCCGACGGAACGGTGACGGAGAAGATCGCGGACTATTTCACGCGCAATCTGCTGCCGCTCGCGGACATCGTGCTCGACTTCCATTCGGGGGGCAGGACACTCGATTTCGTGCCGTTCGCCGCCGCCCATATCCTGCCCGACAAGGCGCAGGAGGCGCGCTGCTTCGCGGCGGTCGCGGCGTTCTCCGCCCCCTATTCCATGCGCATGCTGGAGATCGACGCCGTCGGCATGTACGACACGACGGCCGAAGAGATGGGCAAGGTGTTCGTGACGACGGAGCTGGGTGGCGGCGGCACGGCGCGGGCGGAAACCGTCCGGATCGCCAAGCGCGGCGTCCGGAACGTCCTGCGCCATGCGGGCATCCTCGACGGTGTGATCGAGCGTTCCGAGAGCCGCTGGATCGACATGCCGTCCGACGACTGCTTCCTGTTCGCCGAGGAGGAAGGCCTCATCGAGACGTGCAAGGATCTGGGCGAGACCGTCAGGGCGGGCGAGATCGTTGCCCGGATCTACCCGACCGGCCGCACCGGGTCTCCGCCGGTCGAACATCGGGCGGCGCTCGACGGCATCCTGGCCGCCCGGCATTTCCCGGGCCTCGTCAAGGCGGGCGACTGTATCGCCGTGGTCGGGACCGTGTAGATCGTCGCGTTTCCGCGCGCCGATCGGGGTGGCCTCCGGCGCCGCCGGCGACGACAATGGCGGGCGACCGCCGGGACGGTGGGCAGTCCGGGGCGCGCCTGGAGCAGCCCCGGACCGGATCCCGCCGCACCCGGGGCGATGCCGGAGGGAAGTGCCATGGATGTTGCAGCCTTCACGAATTCGGTCACGCAGGCGTCGCCGCCGGAGGGCCTGAGCCCGGCGCTCCAGGCGCTTTGGTGGGATGCGAAGGGCGACTGGGAGCGCGCGCATGATCACGCGCAGGCCCAGCACGACGCGGCGGGCGCGTGGGTCCATGCCTATCTGCACCGCAAGGAGGGCGATGCGGAGAATGCCGGCTACTGGTACCGCCGCGCCGGCAAGGCCATGCCTGCGATGCCGCTCGACGACGAATGGGCCACGATCGCGGAGGCGCTGCTCGACCCCCGCTAGGCCGGCGCTCCCGTCGCTGCGGGATCCGGGTCATTCCGCCGGGGTCGTTGCCCGCGCCGGTCCGGCGCCGGCCGGCTTCCAGCCGGTCTTCTCGCGCATCCACTGGAAGGTGACGTAAAGCATCGGGATGACGAGCAGGCCGATCGTGGTTGCGGCCAGCATCCCGAAGAAGACCGGCGTGCCGACCGCGCGCCGGGTGGCGGCGCCGGGCCCCGTGGCCATCACCAGCGGCAGCAGCCCTAGGATGAAGGCGAAGCTGGTCATCAGCACCGGACGAAAGCGGAGCCTGGCACCCAGGGCCGCCGAGTCCATCAAAGATTTCCCGGCATTGCGCTGCATGAGGGAGAATTCGTTGATCAGGATCGCATTCTTGGCGGCAAGCGCGATCAGGACCACGAGCCCGATCTGGGCGTAGACGTCGAAGGCCAGCCCGGTCAGCCAGATTGCGGCGATGGCGCCCAATACCCCGATGCCGGTCGACAGCAGCACCGGGATCGGCACGTTCCAGCTTTCGTAAAGGGCCACCAGAAAGAGATAGGCGAAGACGAGCGCGAGGCTCAGCACCATCCCGGTCTGGCCGGCGGCCTCCTGTTCCTGAAGGGCGGTGCCGGTCCATTCGAAGGAATAGCCCGCCGGCAGCGTCGTTTCGGACAGGCGCTCCATCGCGGCGAGCGCGTCGCCGCTGCTGAAGCCGGGGGCGGCGGCGCCGTTGAGGATGGCGCTCCGGAAATTATTGTAGCGGATGAGGGTGCGCGGGCCGAGGACCAGGCTGGCTTCGGCCACGGCCCGGATCGGCACCATCTCGCCCCGGCTGTTCTTCACATGGATCTGATAGATGTCCTCGACCCGGGAACGGTATTCCGTCCCGGCCTGCAGATTGACCTGCCAGGTTCTCCCGAAAAGGTTGAAATCGTTGACGTAGTAGCTGCCCAGCGTGGCCTGGAGCGCGGTGAAGATGTCGCTGATGCCGACGCCCAGCGCCTGGGCACGCTCGCGGTCGATGTCCAGGAAGATCTGCGGCGTGCTGGCGGCGAAGGTGGAGAACAGGCCGGCGATCGCCGGTTCCTGGTTGGCGGCCACGGTCATGCCCTGGACCACCGCCGCGATGTCGGCGGGCGGCTGTCCCTGAAGCGCCTGCAGCACGTACTGGAAACCGCCGGTCGAGCCGAGGCCGATGATCGGCGGCACATTGAGAGGAACCGCAAGGGCTTCCGGGATCGAGGCCAGCTCCGGCCGCACCCGCTCGATGACCGCCGCCACGTGGAGGTCCGGGGTCGTCCGTTCCTCATAAGGCCTGAGCTGGGCCACGACGAAGGCGCTGTTGGAGGTGGCGCTGAAGTTCAGGAAATCGAGGCCGATGACGCTTATGACATGCTCGACCGCCGGGTCGGCCAGCATGATCTCCTCGACCTGACGGGAGACCTCCGACGTGCGGTTCTGGGATGCGGCTTCCGGCAGCTGCAGGGTTACGAACATGGAGCCCTGGTCCTCTTCCGGCAGGAAGCCCTGGGGGGTGATGCGGAAGAGGAGGACGGTGAGGGCGAACACGCCCGCAAGCACGACGATCGAAAGGGCGCTTGCCCGGATGAGGCGCCGCACGATCGCCGTGTAGCCGTTCGTCGCCCGGTCGATCATCGACAGCATCCAGCCGACCGGCCCGCGCGGCCGCCTCCCGCCCCGTTTCAGCAGGACCGCGCACAAGGCCGGCGAGAGGGTGAGGGCGTTGACCGCCGAGATGAGCATGGCGACGGACACCGTCACGGCGAATTGCCGGAACAGCGCGCCCGAGGTTCCGGGAATGAAGGCCACGGGGACGAAGACGGACAGCAGCACCATGGTGATCGCGACGATCGGGGCCGTGATTTCGTCCATCGCCTTGCGGGCCGCTTGCTTGACCGTGAGGTTCGGCTCCTCCTCCATGATCCGTTCGACGTTCTCGATCACGATGATCGCATCGTCGACGACGATGCCGATCGCGAGAACAAGGGCAAGCAGCGAGACCGTGTTGGCGCTGTAGCCGACGGCGAAGAGGACGGCGAAGGTGCCGATGACCGAAACCGGAACGGCGATGAGGGGGATGAAGGTGGTGCGCAGCCTGCCCAGGAAGACGAAGACGACCAGCGCCACGAGCACGAAGGCCTCGATGAGGGTCCGGACGATGGCGTCGATCGTGGCCTCAACGAAGACCGTCGCATCGAAGACCGTCAGATATTCCAGATCCTCGGGGAAGTTGCCGGCCAGCTCGTCCATGCGGGCCTTGACCAGGCGGGCGACCTCGACCGCATTCGCGCCCGGCGCCTGGAAGATGGCGATGGCCGCCCCGGGCGATCCATCGAAGCGGCTGAACTGGTCGAGCGTTCGGGCGCCGAGCTCTACCCGCGCGACGTCCCTGACGCGGACCGCGGAACCGTCGGGATTGCCCCGGATGACGATGTTCTCGAACGCCTCGCGGCTGGACAGCCGCCCCTGGGCGGTGACGGTGAGCTGAAGCTGCTGGTCCGGGCTGACCGGTGCCGCGCCGATCCGTCCGGCCGCGGCCTGTATGTTTTGTGCGCGGATGGCCGCGGCGACCTCGGCCGGGGTGAGCCGGAAGGCCGTCAGCTTCCGGGGATCGAGCCAGACCCGCATCGAATAGTCGAGTGCCCCGAACAGCGTGGCGTCGCCGACGCCGGGAAGGCGTTTCAGCGAATCGATGAGATTGATGGTGGCGTAATTGCTGAGATAGAGCTGGTCGAAGCTGCCGCCCGGCGAATGGATTTGGATGACCTGCAGAAGCCCCGACGACCGCTTCTGGACGGAAAGCCCCTGCCGGCCGACTTCTTCCGGCAGCAGCGGTTCGGCCAGGGAAACCCGGTTCTGTACGTTCACCGTATTGATGTCGGGATCGGATCCGAGAGCGAAGGTCACGCTCAGCGAATAGCTGCCGTCGGCCGAGGAGGTCGATTGCATGTAGAGCATGTCGGGAACCCCGACGACCTGCTCCTCGACGGGCTGGGCCACGGTCGCCTCGACCACCTCGGCGTTCGCGCCCGGGTAGCTCGCGGAGACCTGGACCTGCGGCGGGACGACGTCGGGGAATTGGGCGACCGGAATGACCGAAATCGCGATCAGCCCGGCCAGGGTGATCAGGATCGAGACGACGAAGGCGAGCCGGGGCCGCTCGATGAAGATGCCGGAGATCACGGCTCGCCCAGCGTGTCGGGCGATGCCGAGGCGGCGACGACCTGGCCCGGCCGGACCTTCTGCTGGCCACCGACGACGACCTGATCTCCCGCGGAGAGTCCATCGATCACGGTGATGCCGGCGCCGATGGTCGTGCCCGGTCGGATCCGCCGCTGCTGAACTCTGCTCTGTTGGTCCACCACCAGGACGTAGGAGCCGCTCTGGTCGATGAGGATGGCCTGCTGGGGGATGACGAGCGCCTGTTCGGGGTCGGCCTGTTCGACGATCACGCTGACCAGCGCGTTCGGCAGCAGCAGGTGTTCCGATCCGCCGACCTCCGTGTTCGGGATGGTGGCACGGACCGTTACCGTATCCGTCGTGGCGTCGGTCTGGACATCGACGAAGTTGATCGTGCCGGTCTTTCCGTAGATCGATCCGTCGGCGAGCCGGAGCCTCACCCGCACCGCGCGCGGGTCCTGCGCGGTTTCGTCGGCACGGCGAAGCACCTCGAGAAGGGTGCGCGAGGTTACCGGAAAGGCGACATACATTGGATCCTGGCGGACGATCTTCGCGAGCGATTCGCTTGCCGGATCGACGAAGTCGCCCACGGAAAAGGCTGCACGGCCGATCCTTCCGTCGATGGGTGCCGAAATATCCGTGTAGTCGAGATTGAGCTCGGCACGGGCGAGGGTCGCCTGAAGCCGCTGCAGTTCGCCTTCCGCCTGGCTGTACCTTGCCTGTGCCTCGTCGAGAGTCGCCCGCGCGCTCGCCTGGCGCCGGACCAGGGTCCGTTGGCGGTCGACCTCGATCTGGGCAAGTCTCAGGGAGCCTTCGGCGGCCCTGATCTGACCCTTGATCTGGGCGATTTCGGCTTCGTAGGGGGCCTTCTCCAAAACGAACAGCAGGTCGCCCACCCGGACGTCCTGGCCTTCCCGGAAAAGCCGCTGTTCGATGAAGCCTTCGACCCGGGCCCGCAGTACGACCTCGTCCACGGCCTCGATGCGGCCGTTGAACGTAATGGACGGGGTGATCGGCCGCTCGACGACGCTTGCCACCGTGACCGTGGGCGGCGGCGGGTCGGCCGCCTGGGTGGCCTCCGGTTCGTCGTCGCATGCAACGCAGAGAAAGGCGGCGGCAAGGAGCGCAATCGACCAGGCGCGTCGCCGGGGCGGCTCAAGCATCATCCCACGCCCCTCTCGGGATCAGCAGCGATCCTTCGATAACGCATCAGGGGTGGAACCCGTGCCCGGTTCCTTCGGCCGGCCGCCCATGCCGGGGCCTGCGCCGGTTCCGTCGTGGCTCAGTCCGGGCGCGACCACCCGGAAAACGCAAGCGGCAGGGGCGAGTATCGCCCCTCCAGCGCCGCGCGGGTCACGCGCCTGAGATAACGGCGTCCAAGGAGGTCGGAGAACATCTCGAAGAGAGGAACCCGGTAGGACGGGCCCAGCAGGAACTCGGCCTTGATCAGGAACAGAATCGGCTCGATCCGAGTGGCATCCAGGCCGTCCGGCAGGCCGCTGCCGACATAGCCTTCGATGAACTTCCGCCAGACCCCGCCAAGATAGGCCTCGCTGATCACGGGGGCGTATTTGCCCTGGCTTTCCAGGCTGATCAGGAAGTAGGCGACGTCGTACCAGCGGCTGTTCGCTGGCGCACGCAGTGAGTCGAGATCCACCAGGTGCAGGGAGCCGTCTTCGCCGACCAGGATGTTGCGCAGGATGAAATCATTGTGGATGCGCGTGAGCGGGAAGGCCGTGTCCGGGCCGGCAGCGGCTTCGGCACGGTCGATCAGCGCGCCGAACTCCTTCTTCCGTTTCTGTCTCAGGTGAGGAGTATGGCTGAGGGCGTTGCGGACGTTCGCCGCGACGTGCCGGATCCGCTTCAGCCCCAGCTTCGGCGAGCCATCATGGAATGCTCGCAGCTTGGCACCCAGCTTGAGGAATAGGGGGTGCAACTCTTCCTGCCGATGGCGCCCGAGCCTCGTCAGAAGCATGTTCCTGAGGGTGACGCCGGGAAAATACTGCATCCCTACAAGGGTGTGCCCGTCTTTGCCGATAGGATGGAAGAAGTACGGCCTGGGAAAGAACTCCCAGACTTCCGGCATCGTCTCGTGGATGTCGGACAGGATATGGAAAAGGGGGGCCAGATCCTCGTCCCGCACCTTGACCCAGATCTTTTCGACCCAGAATTCGCCGCCATTGCGGCAGGTCGCCTCGACCAAGTGATGGTATCGGCCGCCGGTACGATGCAAGGGCTCGCTGACCGTCAGTTCGATCAGCTGAAAGTCCGGGTGGATCTCGCCGAAGATTGCCGACCGGTGTGCCAGGACCAGGCCGCGGAGCGTTTCCAGCGGCCGCCATCCGCCGTCCCGCAACGGCGCCAACGGCCCCGAGGCGTCTTCCGGTCGAAGGCTTCCCGTACCGCTTTCCAATTGCGCCCCCGATGAAACCATGGAAAATCTCCGGCTCGGAACATTCGTAATAACTACAGTCTGCATCTTGCCGGCCTGCAGCGGACCGGAGGCCGCGAGCGCGGGCGACGACAACGGGACAAGGTGACCCTGCCGTTGGTGATTGCGGAGGCGCAAGGGCCGGCCGCTGCACCCCCGTCCCGGTCATCCACAGTCTGCGAACCCGGGAACGAGTCGGGTGGGATCATGGAAGGGCAGAATCCGCCTGCCGGATTCTCGCACCGATGTCGTTTCGCCCCGCCCCATCGGGTGTCACGCAGGTGTCACGCAAATGTAGAATACGCGGGGACAGCGCATATGTTCATTGTCCGGATTGGCTAGGCCGGATGATCCCTGCAGCAGGGACTTGCGGCGGCCGCGGGTTTGTGGAGAACGTAGACGGCGGGCGTCGCCGAGGTTTCGCGACGCAGGAGAGGTATTCCGTCCGGACAGTCACCAACCCGAGAGCCCTTTGATCATGCTCAACGACCCACGTTCCCATGGCCTTTGGGAGCGGACCGCCCCCAGTGCCCCCGATACCGCGGTCCTCGAGGGCGACCTCTCTGCCGATGTCGTCGTCATCGGCGCGGGATTCACCGGCGTGTCGGCGGCGCTTCATCTTGCCGAGACCGGCGTGGACGTCGCGGTTCTGGAGGCGGTCGAGATCGGCTACGGGGGATCGGGACGGAATGTCGGCCTGGTGAATGCCGGCATGTGGGTGATGCCCGACGAACTGCCCAGAGTGCTGGGGGCGGAGTACGGCAATCGGCTGCTGACCCAGCTGGGCGACGGGCCGTCCCTGGTCTTTTCGCTGATCGAGAAGCACGGCATCGAGTGCGAGGCCGTGAGGGCGGGCACGCTGCATCTTGGCCTGGGGCGGAAGGGGCTCCGGGAACTCGAGGCGCGGGCCGCGCAGTGGCAGGCCCGCGGTGCGCCGGTACGCCTTCTCGACAAGGAAGAGACGGCGCGCAAGGTCGGAAGCACGGTCTATGCCGGCGCGCTTCTGGACGAACGGGCCGGAACGATCCAGCCGCTGGCCTATGTTCGCGGTCTCGCGCGGGCGGCCATCCGCGCCGGGGCGAGGCTGTTCACGGCAAGCCCCGTCACGGCGGCGGCGCGCAACGGGTCCCGTTGGCGGGTCAGCACGCCTCGCGGCTCCGTCACGGCCGATTGGATCGTCGTCGCTTCGAATGCCTATACGGGTTCGATCTGGCCGGAACTCCGGACCGAACTGGTGGGCCTGCCCTATTTCCAGTTCGCCACGCGCCCGTTGTCGCCCGACTTCCTGAAGTCCGTTCTTCCGGAAAGGCAGGGGGCCTGGGATACCAAGCAGGTCCTGACGTCGTTCCGGCTGGATCGTGAGGGACGGCTTCTGTTCGGCAGCGTCGGCGCGCTGCGGGGCACCGGCACCGCGATTCACGAAGCCTGGGCCAGACGGTCGATCCGCAGGATATTCCCGCAGCTTCCGGACCTAGAGTTCGAGGCCGCGTGGTTCGGCCGGATCGGCATGTCCAGCAACAATCTGCCGGCGTTCCACGAGCTGGACCGGAACGTGGTCAGCATCAGCGGCTACAACGGACGGGGCATCGCCCCCGGCACGGTGTTCGGCCGGACCCTTGCACGATATGTCCAGGGAGATGGCAGGGATGAGATGCCCTTGCCGGTCGCCCCGGTCAGGGCAGTTCCGTTGAGAAAGCCCCGGGAAGCGTCACTGGAACTGGGGGCGCAACTCGTGCATCTGGTCGAGGCGCGCCTCTGATCTAGGCCGGCGTCGCCTGCCGGCCGCGTGAACGCGCGCCGATCCTGCGGGAGGCCTCAGTAGCCTTCCCGCTCCATTCTCTTGCGCAGCGCCTTGCGCTGGCGACGCACGGCCTCGGCCTTTTCGCGCGCCCGCCGTTCCGACGGCTTCTCATACGACCGCCGCCGCTTCAGCTCGCGAAAGGTTCCCTCCCGCTGCATCTTCTTCTTCAGGACGCGAAGCGCCTGATCCACATTGTTGTCACGAACGAATACCTGCATCTCGGGTCGTCATCTCCTGTCCGGTAAGGCGGGTAAATCTTCGTCGGCGCCCGGCTCCGGGGCAGTCGTCAAACCCCCGGCATGCCATCCCGCGATCACGGAACGCCGGGGACCGCGATCCTTCGGCGTTGCGGCTCGAATTCACGGCATGGGCTTCGGACCTGAAGCCCATGTTTTGTTCAGCATGGCACAGCCACCGCCTCGCCGCACGCGAATTGCGCGTTCGGGGAAAAAGAATTTCAAGGGCAACGGCCGAATCCGGGCATGGCAGCCGCCCCCGACAGCGGTGAGCGCCGGTTCATCGGACGAAGAAGACGGGCGCGCTCCAGTCGTCATAAAGGTAGACAAGGTCGCCGCTCGTGCGAAACACCGGCTGGCCGTCCTCGCAGTCGCACCAGTCCTCTCCCGTTACCCGATAGGCGGGCTTGTCGCCCTCCTGGCGCGGGCAACGGTAGACGAGTCCGTCCACGATCTCCATCCGGGGGCTCGCCTTGGCCAGATGATCGGGGTCGGTCCGCTTCTCCGGCGCGTCGAAGACAAAGGCCATCGCGGGGCATCTCCTGGCGGAAGGAGCCATGCAAAGGAAGATGGGCACGGAGCCCCCGCGGGTCAAAGCGTCTTCTGTCATGGGGTCCCACGACGCTACCAATTATTTACAATTTTATTATATTACCCGGACATCTAGTCTCTCGCCGTCGGGTAGGAACGCCAATGGTCAACGTCCTGGAACGCCGCCTTGTCCTCCGGATGCTGGCCTATTGGAGCGATCTCAAGGGGGAGCGCGACTTTCCGACGCCTGCGGAGATCGACAAGAAGGACATCGGCGAGGACTGGCGCTTCTGCGCCCTCGTCGCCCTCGATCACGACCTGCCGCGGTCCAGGCTGCTCACGGTCGGGAACGATCTGGCACCGGCCGAAGCCCCTTTGCCGGACAGGCTCGGCGAGATCCCGCCCGGCACGCTGCTCGCGGCGGCCGTCGAACGCCTGGACTGGATGCTCCTTCGCCGGGTCCCTCTCAGCCTGGGAGGTCAGCTCGACAGGGCGGATGGACCATTCCTCTACCGAAAGATCCTGCTGCCGCTCTCACAGGACGGTGTGGAAATCGACCATGTGCTGGTCGTCGCGAACGGTCGGCCGCTGGCCGTCGATGCCGCATCTTGACCGGAGATGCCGATGCGCGCCTACGAGATCCAGATCTACTCCAACGGCCAATGGCAGATCCAGGCGATCTTCGACGACCAGGAACTGGCTCTTCTGGAAGCCAGGCGCATTCGCGCCAGCCGGCCCTCGAAGGCGGTGCGGGTCGTGGAGGAGGAGTTTGACCCGGCCTACCACGAAACGAAATCCAGGGTCGTGTTCCGCTCCACGCCCGTTGATGAGCACAATGCCGAGGCCATGGAGCGCACCATAGATCTGCGTCGGGAACTCGCGGCCCGTCAGACGCAGAAGGCCGCGGCTTCGGAGAGATCCGTTCCGCCTCCGCCGGTGCCCGCGCGATCCGGGCCCAGCCTCGTCACGCTCCTCATCCTGTTCATCGGCATCGTCGGCGGCGGCCTCGCGGTGCTGGCCTGGCTCGCCTCGCTCAGGGGATAGTCGCTCCGGTCGTCCGGGCCGGTTGTCCGGGCGCGTGCGCAATGGCAGATTGCCACGGATGATACGCGCCGACGCATCGCCACGGGGTCGTGGCGATATCCCGCTTCCGGAATTCGTCACGCTGATCGCGCTTCTCATGGCGCTGTCGGCGCTGGCGATCGACGTCATGCTGGCTGCGTTGCCGGACATCGCCGGGACCTTTTCGGTTGCCGAGCCCAACGACCGGCAACTGGTCGTAACCAGCTATCTCGCGGGCTTCGCCCTGGGGCAGCCGCTCCATGGTCCGCTTTCGGATCGGTTCGGGCGCAGGCCGGTCCTGGTGGCCGGGCTTTTCGTGTTCGCGGTCGGGGCGGTCGCGGCCGCCTTTGCGCCCGAGTTCGGCTGGCTGCTGCTGGCGCGGGGCGTGCAGGGGTTCGGGGCGGCGGCGCCCCGGGTGGTGGCGACCGCGGTCGTCCGCGACCGGTTTGCCGGAAGAGAGATGGCGCGGATCATGTCTTTCGTCATGATCGTGTTCATCGTCGTGCCGATCTTCGCGCCTAGCGTGGGCGGTGCGATCCTGGCCGTCGGCACGTGGCACTGGATCTTCGGCTTTCTGTGTTTCGCCTGCGTCGGCGCCCTTGTCTGGGCCGCGTTGCGTCTGCCGGAAACGGTAGCCCCTGAAGACCGGGTCTCCCTTTCTGGAGAGAGCCTTGCCTGGGCTCTTCGGACCGTTCTCACCAGCCGGCAGACGGTGGGCTACACCATCGCCCTCGGCTTCATGTTCGGCAGCCTGATGAGCTATATCGGCGCGGCGCAGCAGATCTTCGTCGATGTCTACGGGTTGGGCCGGCTGTTTCCGGTCATGTTCGGCGCGATCGCCTCGGTCGTCGCGGTCGCCTCGCTCGTGAATTCGCGTCTGGTCGGCCGGTTCGGGATGCGCCGGCTCTCCCATGCCGCGCTGCTGGGCTACCTCGCCGCCTGTGGCGCCCTGGCGGTCGCGGGCTTCCCCCGGCACCCGCCGCTGCCCGTCTTCGTTGTCTACTTGGCTGCGGTCTTTTTCTTCTTCGGGCTGATCGCGCCGAACTTCAACGCTATCGCGATGGAGCCGATGGGCCGCGTCGCGGGCATGGCCTCGTCGGTCATCGGGTTCTACATGACGGCCGCCGCCGCGCTGTTCGGCTGGTTCATCGGACAGGGCTTCGACGGGAGTGTGCGGCCGTTGATCGCCGGGTTCGCCGCGCTCGGCCTGCTCACCCTGATGACCGTCCTGGTGACGGAGCGCGGCGCCCTCATGAGCAGCCGCGACCGCCTCGGCTCCCCCTCCCGGGATTGACGGGCGGGGGAGGCGGCGGACGACGCTCCGGAACCGTCAGCTCAGGGGCGTGTCGGTGTCCTGCAGTGCCTGGAATCGGTCGGTGGTGTAGGGCTCGATGCTGCTTCGGCTGCAGCCGAGCGAGTTGATCGTCGCCTCCGCGTCGCTCCGGGTCGGTTCGCCGAAGACGTGGCGGACGAAGGCCGTCCCGGGATCCGGGCTTTCGACTTCGCAGACGGCGATGTATCTCGGCGTGCCGGGCCGAGGCTGCCGGTCTGCGGTGCTCATGCCCATGTCGGCACATCCTGCCAGGACAATCGCGGACATGACCAGCGTAAGTCGCGTTTTCATGATGAGCCCCCATCATATCGTTTCGTTCGCAGCCCCGTCGTAACGTATGACCCCGCCCGCCGGATCCCGGGAAGCGGCCGGCAGGCGGCGCTCGGACGCAGGCACGGCTATTGACTTCCGAAAGGCGCCGTCGGATCGTGCGTCCGCGAGAGTCGTCATGACGATCAGTCGAATTTCTTTCCGGGCCGGGCGCCTCCAAATGGGTGGCCTTCCCCCGGATCCGCGGGCGGCCAGGTAGAAGCGGCAGGTCGTGGACCGGGGGGAAATTCTCAAACCCGTCCCGCAATCTCCCTGTAGCGATGCGCCCGCGCTCCGCACCGCCGGGGCGCTTCATGAAAAACCATGCCCGCTCAAGCCCTCGCCCGATTCGACGACGATATTTTCATCACCACCGCCGATTTCGGCCGGATCGAGACCCTTGCCTATCTGAGACTGGACCCGGACCATCCGGCGGTGCCGGTCCTGGCCGCCAAGCTGGAGGCGGCGGTCCTATGCCGTCCCGAGGACATTCCGGGCGACGTCGTGACCGTCAACACGGGGGTACGCTATCGAGTCGACGGGGACGCGGCGCCGACCTCGTGCATCCTCGTACATCCCGATCAATATGTCGCGACCGAGCAGCACGTGTCGCTGGCAAGCCCGCTCGGCGCCGCGCTGATCGGCGAGCGCGAGGGTGCGCGGGTCAGCTACTCGGACGACCAGGGACGCGGCCGGATGCTGACGATCGAAAAGGTCGTCTGCCGGGCCGGATAAACAGAATGCACCGGGTCCTGACGACGGCACTTCGCCGATTCCGCCGCTGCGTCGTCCGCCCGCACTGGCCGTTGCCGCCTACAGCCCGGGGCGACGACCGTGCCCGGCCGGCCCGGGTTCGCCCGGACGTCTATCGCCCGCCCCTCGAGGCCTGATCGCGCGGGGGGGGGGGGGGGGGGGGGGGGGGGGGGGGGGGGGGGGGGGGGGGGCGGGGGCGGGGGGGGGGGGCCCGCGGCGGGGGGGGC